>Ga0310345_10000010_pt1:2500-612962 | contig 612962 bp, 468 predicted proteins | sample HC15DNA20500_MG_FD_204667 | JGI IMG/M metagenome (GOLD analysis project Ga0310345, IMG submission 204667) | Marine microbial communities from station ALOHA, North Pacific Subtropical Gyre - HC15-DNA-20-500_MG | ecosystem: Environmental > Aquatic > Marine > Oceanic | place: Pacific... | reverse complement strand
AGCAGGCAGCAGGCAGCAGGCAGCAGGCAGCAGGCAGCAGGCAGCAGGCAGCAGGCAGCAGGCAGCAGGCAGCAGGTAGCAGGCAGCAGGCAGCAGGTAGCAGGTAGCAGGTAGCAGGTAGCAGGTAGCAGGTAGCAGGTAGCAGGTAGCGATGGGTGGCACTGGCTTTACCAGTGCTTTTGGAGGAACGCTGATTGAGGGCACTGGCGGAGCCAGTGGCTCACTTTGTTCTGAATATCGCTCTTACAGTGAGATCAGAGTGAAGATGGTGACGATGACGCCGGTCATGGCGAGGAATAGCCAGAAGGGGCTCCACTCTTTCAGTCGGCCGCCAAAGGTGTACCAGGGGTAGTATCCGCCGGCGTGCCAGCCGTGATGCAGGTAGCAGCCGCAGGCCGGGCAGGCGTCGGCATCTTCGTAGACGGCTGCTCCGCATTCGGGGCAATCGACGGTGTCGGTTTCGTCGTCCTCGTCGTAGTAGTTGTCGCCGTAATCGTAGTCGTCGTCCCAGTCGTCGTCTTCGTAATCCATGAGGCGATCTGCTATGCTCTGCCGAAGTTCAAAAGGAGGGTCTGTCCCGAGAATCGGGCAGCCGCACGATATCTGAAACCGGTCCCTCTGCCCAGACGGGACTTTCCGGATCGCGAGTCGAATCGCATCCCAATAAGGTCTGTTCCATGCCCGCCATCACGATTCGCGACTCCGTTTCCGGCAGCCAGGCTCAGGTGCTGCCCGAACTCGGCTTCAACCTCTTCCAGTTTTCGGTGCCGATCAACGGGCAGACCGTCGAAGTCCTTGATTCCGACGAAGATTTCGCCGAAGGAAACGTGAAACCAAGCCGGTGCGGAATCCCGATTCTGTTTCCGTTCCCAAACCGGATTGCCGAGGGCAAGTTCTCCTGGGATGGTAAGGACTATCAACTGCCGACGCCCAAGCCGGGGGCTCACTACATCCACGGGTTCTGTCTCGATCGCCCGTGGCGAGTCGTGGAGCAGACCGAGAACTCGGTGACCGGCGAATTCCAGCTGAGCAAAGATGCTCCGGACCGCCTCGAATTGTGGCCGGCCGACTTCATCATTCGCTGCACGTATCTGGTGCGGGGCAATGCGTTGAAGTCGCAGTTCACATTTTCGAATCCCGACGACAAACCGCTCCCCTGGGGTTTTGGCACACACGCTTATTTCCGGATTCCACTGACGGACGGAAGTTCGACCGAGCATATCGTGCTGGAAGCGCCTGCTCATAAGAAATGGATTCTGGAGAACTTCATTCCGACTGGCGAGCGGGTCGCCGTCGATGAAGCCTGCGATCTGACGGATGGGGCCTACTATTCGACGCTGAAGCTCGACGATGTTCTCACCGACCTGCGTCCCGAAGGAGAGACGCTGGAGAGCCTGGTCATCGACGAGGGCGCGGGCCTGCAAATCGTGCAGGAATGCGACAACCGCTATCGCGAGCTGGTCGTCTTCACGCCGCCGGGACGGGACGCGGTCTGCATGGAGCCGTATACGTGTCCCACTGATGCGATCAATCTCACCGCGAAGGGCATCGAGTGCGGCTGGGAAACCCTCGATCCGGGCAAGAGCGTCGAGACGTGGATTGATATTCGCGTCGAACCGATCATGGCCTGATTCCGAAATTCTTTCTTGAGACACACGATTCAGAGAGTGCGATGACAACGGCTGGAGAAGATGCGGTTCGCATGCTGCTTGATGGAGTTGCCAATGGGGATGTCGACGTGCAGTCGGCCCTCAAGCGGCTCAGCTCACTGACGACGCAATCAGGGCCTGCGAGCCTCGATCTGGATCTGGACCGTCGAGATCGATGCGGCTTCCCCGAAGCGGTTTACGGTACCGGGAAGCCAGCCGAGGTGATCATCTCGGCGTTTCAGCGTCAGTCGGCAGCCGGGCAGAATTGCCTCGCGACACGCTGTTCGGAGTCCCAGGCGGAAGCGGTGCTGCAGGAGATTCCCGAATGCGAGTGGAATCCGGTGGCCCGTACGCTCCGACTGACTGCCGAAACCGAAGAGCAGCCGAAGGGCGGGACGTTTGTCGTCACGGCTGGAACGACCGATCAGCCGGTTGCCGAGGAAGCAGCCGAGACGCTGCGCTGGATGGGCTTCGATCCCGGCATGATTTTTGATGCCGGTGTCGCCGGACCACAGCGACTGCTGCGCTCGGTTGAGAAGCTGCAGCACGCGAAGGTGATTGTCGTCGTCGCTGGCATGGAAGGTGCATTGCCATCGGTCGTGGGCGGCTGGGTCCCCTGCCCCGTGATCGCCGTGCCGACGAGCGTCGGTTACGGAGCCAACTTCGGTGGACTTTCGGCCCTTTTGGGTATGCTCAACAGTTGTGCGGCGAATGTCTGCACGGTGAATATCGATGGTGGTTTCAAGGGTGGTTATCTGGCCGGCCTGATCGCTGCCCAGTCAGTCGACAACGAAGAATAGAGCGGATCGCTCTCCCGTATGTCCGCATAGGGTCGATTTCTGCCTGAAGAGCGGCAAGTTATGCGGACGGACGGCTACAAAGACCAATAAGCTGCACTTACGACGGAGACAACACGGATGGTGGCACGCATCGAAACACTTCCCCCTCTTCCCTCCCGAAGCCAGGATGGTCACAAAGGCACGTTCGGAACCGCTCTGCTGATTGGCGGATCGCGAGGGATGGCCGGCTCCATTTCACTCTCGGCTCTTTCCGCTCTGCGAGCCGGTGCCGGACTGGTCTTCGTGGCCTGCCCCGAAAGCTGTCAGGATGTCGTCGCCGGATTCGATCCTTCTTATCTCACGGTTGGGCTTCCCGAGCAGCCGGATGGAACGATCGCCTACGATGCTCAGGAGCTGATCAGCAAACATATCGACAAGTCCACTGCAGTGGGCATCGGTCCGGGACTGGGACAGTCGCGTGATGCCGAACTGCTGATGCTCGATTTGTATGTTTCGGTAAAGCAACCACTGGTGATTGACGCCGACGGCTTGAACGCACTCTCCCGCTTGCCGGATGGCATTCCGAAGAACGCAGCGGGTCCGCGGATTCTCACGCCGCATCCCGGCGAGATGGGGCGCCTGCTCGGCATCAGCAGTGCCGACGTGCAATCGCGGCGGGATGAAATCGCTGAGGAATTTGCGAGAGAGCACAACTGCGTGGTGGTTCTCAAAGGCTTTCAGACAATCGTCACCGATGGCGAGACAATGTATGTGAACACATCCGGCAACAGTGGCATGGCCACCGGTGGAACGGGTGATGTGTTGACGGGACTGATTACCTCCCTGCTGGCTCAGGGCCTTTCCGCGATCGATGCGACTCGGATCGGAGTGCATCTGCACGGTGTGGCAGGTGATCTGATTGCCGAGCGGTACGGCGAACGGGGGCTGATCGCGTCCGATCTTCCGCTGGCCATTGCTGACGCCATTCGGCAGCATCGTTAATCGCAGTCGCAAACCGTATCGATTAGACGCTTCGCACGGGCTGGTCCGTTCGAAGCGTTTTTTCGTGTTGCGGCGGACGCCTATTCCGCATATCCGCTATCGCTTGGGGAAGTTGCAGCCGAGATGGATCACGCCGTCAGTTTTCGTTCGGCCAGACGTTCGAAATGACGAAGCTCGATACTGAGTGACTCCGCAACCGCGGACCCGACGATTTCGAGTGCGTGCAACATGGCCAAAGTAAAACCGACTACCGACGAGCCGCGGCGAGGACTTTTCAGCCGCTGGCGAAACTGGCTGTACGATCCCCGGGTGATCATCGCCTGCGTGGGCCTCTGCGCTGCGCCATTCATCGTGAATCTCGCCAAGCGAAACGGGACCGACTTCACAACGCTGCCGCAGTATCAGATCGACCGGCGCGAAGTACAGCTGACCGATCTCCCCGAGTTCGCCCCCGTCGATTTGCTGGAGCGAACCTGGCAGCGTGCCGGGCTGGAGCCGAAGTTCTCTCTGCTCGAACCGCAACTGGCGGAACGGCTCGGCAAGGCGTTTGAGCAGTCTCCGTGGGTGCGGGAAGTGAAGCACATCCGCCTGCGATATCCCAATCGGATCGAAATCGCGCTGGAATATCGGGAGCCGGTCGCGCTGGTTCAACTGCAGCAGGGCTATTATCCGGTCGATCGCGATGGCATTCTGCTGCCGCCGATGGACTTCTCGATCAAGCAGCTCGGCAACTATCCGGTGCTGGAAGGCATTGAATCGGTTCCGCGCGGCCCGGCTGGCGATCACTGGGGTGATCTCGCGGTCTGGGGAGCAACGCGGCTCGCGGAAATGATGCTCGCGGATGGCGAGAAAGACTCGCCGTGGAAGCGGTTCCACTTCACCACCATTCGTGTCGAAGGGCATACCTCGACGGGTGTCCGCACGATCGATGAACTCAATCAGGTGCAGTACCGCCTGATCACGAACAAGGGAAGCGAAGTCATCTGGGGCGTTGCCCCGGACGTCCCTGATCCGACCGAGCCGAACGCGGAAACCAAACTCAAGCGGCTCGAAATGTATTTCCGCGATTTCGGCGGCCTTCAGACCGCACAGGGTCCGGTTGAGATCGACCTTCGCCGCTGGAAAGACATCGCCCGCCGCCCGTTACCGTCTCCGGATGGGGGCGTGACCCGATAGTTCAGAAGCCGCGTTGCATGCACAGGGATGGCACAGAGATTCATCTCTGTGTTGCGGAGCAACAGGAGGCCTGTCTTCAGCGCCGATTGTCCCGAGAACACACAAGACAAGCCACTTGTGGCCCCGCCACCCAGACTTAAAAGTCTGGGCCATCCTTCCGGTGGTCTGGCGAGGTCAGCGGAGACGCAAAGGATGTTTCTCTCTCCTTGAAGCTCAAGCTTGCCTTCGTGACAGCCGAGAGCAAGAATGACGGGACTTCAGTTCACTTCTTTTTCACACGCATCGTAAGTCACTGAAAGACAGAATCGACATTCATGGCGGTTACACAAGCCGATTTTCGGGCAGTCGGATCTCGCGAATTGCCGCTGCGCACTCGGCCCGATATCCGCATTGAGCGAATCGGTTATCAAGGGACCGGCTACTGGATCGTGAAGGATCCGGTCGCTCTGCGGTATTACCGTCTGACGCGCGAGCAGCATCAGGTGCTCGAGAAGATGCGGGGCTCGGCGACGCTGGATGAGATCCACGAAGATCTCCAGCGGGAGAACCCCTCCATTCCGGTGAAGACGAGCGACGTACAACGTCTGCTGGCCGACCTGCACGAGAAGAATCTGCTCTACACGAAGCGGCTCGGTCAGGGTCGCCCGCTGCTGCATCTCAACAAGAAGAACAAGCGAAAAGAGATTCAGCAGACGCTGCAGAACTTTCTCTTTCTGCGACTGCCGGGCTGGGATCCGGAGCGGACGCTCAACGCGATCTATCCGTTCTTCAAATGGATGTATTCCCGGTGGGCCGTCGGAATGGTCGTCACGCTGGCGTGTGCGGCCCTGCTGCTGGTCAGTATTCAGTTCGAAGAGTTTCAGTCCAAGCTGCCGGAATTCCAGCAGTTTTTTGGCTGGCCGAACCTGCTCTATATGTATCTGGTAATCGCCGGCGCGAAAGTGATTCACGAGTTCGGCCACGGACTGACGTGCCGACACTTCGGAGGCGAATGCCATAAGATCGGGGTGATGCTCCTGGTCTTCAGTCCGACGCTCTACTGCGACGTGTCGGACAGCTGGATGATGAAAAACAAATGGCACCGCATCTGGATTGGCGGAGCCGGGGCGTATATCGAAGTTTTCCTGTCGTCGCTGGCGGTCTTTGGCTGGTGGTTTTCCGAGCCGGGGTTGTTCAACTACCTCTGCCTGAACCTGTTCTTCGTGACGACGGTCTCGACGGTTATCTTCAACCTGAACCCGCTGATCCGTTTCGACGGATACTACATGCTCAGCGACTACCTGGAGATTCCGAACCTCAAGCAGAAGGCCGACAAAGCTCTGCAGCGAGCCTTCGCCTGGTATTGCCTGGGAATCCATATTCCGGAAGACCCGTTCGCTCCGGATCGCGACAAGCACTGGTTCATTATCTACGCCGTCGCGTCGTGGATTTACAAGTGGGTGCTCGTCTTCAGTATTGCTCTGTTCCTGTATACGTGGATGAAGCCCTACGGACTGCAGAACCTGGCCGTGACGCTGACCGCGTTTTCTGTGGGAACAATGATTTATGGACTGGGGCGATCGCTCTATCAGATTCTGTCGATGCCGAGGAATGAACCGATGAGTAAGGTCAAAATCGCATTCTCCACGCTGGTGGCAGCCGGAATCCTCGCGGCTCTGCTCGCCATTCCGGTTCCCTGGTGGATCCATTCCAGCTTCACACTGGAGCCGCATCAGGTCCAGCACGTTTACTCGCTGACGTCGGGGCAGATCGTCGAAGTCAATGTGAAGCCGGGTGATCAGGTCGAAGCCGGCCAGACACTGATGAAACTTCGCAACGACGAACTTGAAGACGAGGAACTGCGTCTGACCGCTCAGCTGGAAATGGCTCAGGCCCGGCGACGCACCGCGATTTCACTGAATGATCCGGATGAAGTCCGACTGGTCGATGAGAGGATTGCTTCGCTCAATGACCAGCTCGAGCAGATTCGCGAACAGATCGACAATCTGACCATCACCGCTCCGATCAGCGGACGCATCGTCGCCGCCGAATCAATCCCTGAACCTCCGCTCGATACGCAATCCAATTCTGAACTGCGTCAGTGGTACGGTACGGTCTTCGAGGACCGGAATTTGAACGCCTCGCTGGAACCTGCCACGCATGTCATGAGCATCGCCCCCGACGACGAAATGCAGGCGGTCCTGCTCGTCTCGCAGGACGACCGTAACGAACTGAAGGTCGGCACGCCGGTATTGCTGCGGTGCTATCACCTGCCTGACAAAACGTTCGATGGGGAAGTCGCCAGCATTGCCGACCGCCAGAGTGACTATGCTCCCAAGCAGCTCTCCAACAAGAGCGGCGGCGACCTGGCCACGGTGACCGATCAACAGGGCCGGGAACGCCTCACCGATCTGGCATATCAGGCCACGGTGAGAATCACCGAAGACTCCGACCTGATGCGAAGCGGCCTCACCGGCCGGGCCCGATTCATCGTCGACAAACGCTCCGTCGGAGGCTGGATCTGGCGCTACCTCCGCCAGACCTTTACCTTCCGCCTGTGACCGTAGGGCAGTGCATAGCCAGCTTGAAGAGCGTCCCCGACCTTCCAACGACATCGGCAATCAAAACTGCCGGGTCGATGTGCTTACTCCGTTATTCACTTCGTTCGCGAACGCGTCGCACTGCTGGACAAGCCAGCAGTGGCATCCCTGCCCGGGGGTTGTCCTGGACCTCGCTGGTTCATCGCCCCCTCATCCGCCGTTCGGGCACCTTCTCGCCCTGAAGGGGGCGAAGGGACAGAGTTTGCCTGACGGATCTTGCTGGGCAAGCCCGCAGTGGCACCCCTGCCCCGGCGGGTTAAGGCACGAAGGGGTCGGTTTTCTGGGCGCTGCCGAAGGGGTGATTGGTATCGGAGGCATTCAGGGGCGTCATGGGGGAGTCGAAGCCTTCGCGGGTCGGCTGAAGCTGCTCGCGGGTTCTTCGTTCGGCGACGGTCTGCTGGTGCTGGACCGTACGGACGTAAACGGGAAGCGTCAGATGACTGCGAGAACGGGCGGCCTGATGTCCGGTCGCTTCCTGAGCCGTGGCCTGAGGAGCCACAGGCGCTGCGGTGGACCCGGGCTGATAAGCCGGAGCCGACTCAAGCTGAGCGGCGCCGCCCATCTGATTCTGCTGTGCCGGAGAAACGGCTGCGGTTTCGATGGGAGCCGGTGCGGTTGCCGGAGGCTGAGCAGCGTCCGGCGACTGACCGCGGACGACGTCGTTTCGCTCGAGATTGGCCTGGTTCAACGCCAGTGCATTTCCTTCCGGCAGGTTGAGGCGAGGGCTTCCCGCCATCACCCAGGAATCCCACTTCTGCTCAAGACCTGAAACCGAGTTCACGCCGTAATGCGAGCTGAGAGCATGATCCCAGCTGCCGTGTCGGTGGGCATCCTGCAGGAACTTCAGGAACGTCTGGCGTCCTCCCTGCTGGACCAGATAATCAGTGAGCGAATAGCCCTGAGCGTAGAGTTTCATCACGTCCCGCATGTCGGGCGGGTATTCGGTCATCTTGAGCAGCGACTGCAGTGGAATCTTCCGGCCCGACCGCATGACATCGTCGAGCAGCCGCGTCTGGCGGCGGCGTTCCGATTCGTGTTCGATCAGCGTCGACATTCCTTCGTCAGCCCAGCGAGGCAGCGGGCGACGGAAGATGCAGGCCAGAATGGTGTGCGTGATTTCGTGCGGCAGAACCGAATCGAGGATGCGTTCTTCGGAGCCCTGAATATCCATGTTCCAGCCGAGCACTTCGCCATTCTGGAAATTGAAGGTCGTTGCTCCGCCGGCTCCAATCTGTCCGACGCGACAGCGAATGGGACAGGGAGCAGACCAGTTCGGCAACTCCTGACCGGCCCACATCACGGCCAGCTCTTTACGGAAGCGTTCGGCTTCCCGGCCGACCCGTTCGGCGAATTCAGCCGTCGGGGCATTCACCACGAAATTGGGCGTCCGAAACGAAGCAGCGGACAGCGGGGTGAGCGAAGCGAACAGAACGGTCCAGCAGACCAGCGCAAAACGAGCGACAGGCACACGAGCTTCCATGCTCTGGGATCCTCTTTTGTATTCAGTGAGCGTTGCGGTGAAGGCAGGAGACCGAATTCCATTCGATCTTGCACCCGATGATCCTGCGATCGATTCGGATACGCCTTCCGTGGAAGTAATGGAGCCATTTCGCAACCACTGTGCCAGTCATTGCCCACAATTCGCCGCGTATTGCGGCAGAATCGCTCTTGCAATGACACCCTGTGAAGCGATTCGAGACAGTTTTAAAATCTCGAATTTTGCTCCCTTGTCCCGGCGGGATTGTAAGGCTTACATGAATCTGTGAGAGCCCGAACCTGGCCCGTTTGTAAATTTGACAACAAACAGACACGCTCCCTCGGGAATTGAGACAGCCCCTCATACGCTCTCTCAGAGCCGATCTCTATTGTTCATTTTGACCAGGTTGCCTATCGTTTTCGCGGATACAAATTGCAGTCCATGGATAAGGATGACCGCCGTGGCCACGGAGAACGTCGACAACGAACAACTCTACTTCCCTCCCGCCGGCGAACGGCAGTTGACTGCCCGGGCGGTCATCACCGGCTGCATTGTCGGCAGCGTTGTGTCCTGCACGAACATCTACATCGGGCTGAAAATCGGCTGGGCGTTCGGAGCCTCGATCATCTCTGCCGTGCTCGCCTTCTCCTTATTCTCCATGTTTCAGAGTCGACTTTCGATTCTTGAAACGAACATCGCTCAGACGGCTGGCTCTGCTGCGGGATACATGTCCTCGGCGGCTGGTCTGCTGGCTCCGATTCCGGCCATGGCTCTGCTGGGGTACGATTTCCACTGGTCGGCTCTCATGCTTTGGGCCGTTTCCGTTGCGTTTCTTGGCGTCTTCTTTGCCGTCCCGTTGCGTCGGCAGGTGGTCGAAGTCGACAAGCTTCGCTTTCCGACAGGAACCGCGACAGCGGAAACCATTCTCGCCATGTACGGCGATGCGGCTGAGGCGCTGGCCAAGGCCCGTATTCTGATTCTGGCCGGAGTCTTCGCCGGTATCTTTACGTTGAGTTATCACTTCTTCCCGGTGCTGGAGAAGCCGCAGATTCATACCTGGACGATTTCGGAAACTGAGACCGCAGTCGCTGTAATGGCTGCTTTGGCGGTTGCCGCCAAATGGGGTTTCGAAGTCTATCTTGGTCCGTCTCTGATGGGAGCCGGCTTTTTGATCGGCCCCCGTGTCGTGTTGTCGCTGGTCGGCGGGGCCATACTCGGCTGGGGCATTCTCGGTCCCCTGTCTCAGCAGATGGGTTGGGCACCCGGTGGAGTCATGAGTTACAGCGATGGTCCCCGTGGCTGGCTCCTCTGGCCGGGTGTGGCGCTCATGGTCTCCGAAGCTCTCATGGCATTGCTGCTTTCGTGGAAAACGTTCGTGAACGCCCTCACGATGCCGGTCATCCGTAATCTTGATACCGACGCAGGAGACAGCGAGCCGACCCACATTCCGAACAGCTGGTGGATTGGCGGCCTGATCGCCGGCTCGATTCTGACGACCTTCATTACTTACAGTGTCTTCAGCATCCCGCCCTATCAGACGCTCATCGCGATCGCCCTTTCGGCTGTGCTCTCCGTCGTCGCCGTCCGCTCGGTCGGGGAAACGGATATCAACCCCATTGGCGGCATGGGAAAGGTGACGCAGCTCGTGTTCGGCGGGATTGCTCCCGGCAACATGGGCACGAACCTGATGAGTGCCGGTATTACGGCTGGGGGTGCGTCTCAGGCAGGTGACATGATGCAGGACCTTAAGACTGGCCGACTGCTGGGAGCCGCTCCGCGCAAACAGTTTTTTGCTCAGCTGTGCGGGATCTGCTTCGGCATCCTCTTCGCTGTTCCGGTCTACTTCATCTTCACGAAAGCCTACCCGCTCGGAAGCGATCAGCTTCCCGCTCCCGCCGCGATGGCCTGGAAAGCCATGGCCGAGGTGCTCAACAAAGGGTTCTCTGCTCTTCCAGCTCACGCGGTCGAAGCGATGATTATTGCAGGAATCGTCGGAGCGCTGATCTCGGTTCTTCGACTTAACAAAACGCTTCGCCCGTATATCCCGTCGGGGCTGGCGATGGGGATTGCGTTCATCGTGCCCGCGTATTATTCGCTGGTCATGTTCTACGGGCTGGTCATCTACCTGATCTGGAAAGCGGTCGCCCCGCAGCAGGCGGAGAAATACAACTTCGCCCTGGCATCCGGGCTGATTGCCGGAGAAGGACTGATGGGCATCGTGAACGCCGGATTGACGATTCTGGGCATCGGCTGACCGCGATCGATACGTCCCGATATCCAAACCGATTCAGGAGCCGGGACAATGCCCGAATCCGTCGATCTCCTCTCGGAGGACTTTAAACGCGATCCGTATCCGACCCTGGTCCGGATGGTGGAAGAGGGGCCGGTGGTCGAAACGACCTTTCCCTTTCTGGGAACGGTCCACCTGGTGACCACACATGCGGCGGTGAATGCGCTGCTGAAGGACTCGAAGAACTTCGCCCGCGATCCCCGCAAGTTCGGGAAGTCCCCGTTGCCGGGCTTTTCCTGGTGGATGCCCCGCTGCCTGAAGATCATGGCGTCGGGAATGATCATCCGCGATAACCCCGATCACCGCCGCCTGCGAATGCTGGTCGATCAGGCGTTTTCCCGTTCCAGCATGGAGCAACTGGAACCACGGGTCGAACAACTGACTGACGAACTGCTGGACGAGTTGGCCAGGAAAGCCACGCTCGGAGAGCCGGTCGATCTCATGGAGGGCCTCTGTCGCCCGTTGCCGATCGCCGTCATTTCAGAGCTTCTCGGACTGCCGCCAGAAGACCGGGACATGTTCGCCGGCTGGGCAGATCGATTCGCGATATCTCCTTCTTTCCGAGGCATCGTCAGGCTGTTGCCCACACTTTGGAAAATGGAAAGCTATGTCCGAAAGCAGATTCAGCGATGCCGGCAGTCTCCCCGTCCGGGATTGCTCAGCGCACTGGTCGAAGTGGAAACCGAGGGGCGGCAATTGACGGAAGATGAAGCCGTCGGAATGACGCTACTGCTTCTGTTTGCCGGACACGCGACGACCACAAACCTGATCGGTGATCTCGTGCTCGAACTGCTGGAACATTCGGAGCAGAAGCAGTTGCTCTTCGAAGACTGGTCGCGAGTCGACGGAGCCGTCGAGGAGGCGCTGCGATACTGCGCCTCGGTGCTCAGTTCCAAGCCGATGTACGCAGTCCAGGACCTGGAATTTCAGGGCGTTGCACTCAAACGGGGAGATCGAATGATGGCCCTGCTTGCGGCAGCAAATCTCGACGCGGCTGTGTTTCCAGAGCCGCTTGCTTTCGACATTCTCCGCGATCCGAACCCTCACCTGGCTTTCGGGACCGGAATTCATGTCTGTCTCGGACTCAAGCTCGCTCGAATGGAAACGCGAGTTGCCATCTCGCGTCTGTTCGGACGATACCCTGCCCTCAAGCTGACCACGCCACGCGAAAAGCTGCGCTGGGCTGCGTTGAAAGGGCTACGAGGACCGAGACAGTTACCGGTCACACTGCAGCTGGAGAACTAAGCCGGAACCGACTGACCAATCCGCCCCTTGCCAGGAACAGTCTGAGCTTTAGCGGGACCGCTCACGGTCTCTTCGGCTTCCAGTTCCAATTCGAGCTCGCCGCGACGAATGTCGATGAACGAGTCGGCGTTAATGCCGATCTTCACGCGGCCATTGGAAATCTTAAGCACTTTGATTTCGATCGAGTCACCAATCAGAATCCGTTCGTTGATTTTGCGTGACAGCACCAGCATCGCACCCTCCGTGGAATTTGAACTGTGGATTTTTTCAGAATCAGCGTCCGCGAAATTAACGAGTTGCATTTGGTGTGCCACTCGACTGTTGATTCGCCCACATTGAACAAATGGGAAAACTGCACAATCTCCGGCACACTCAACTGGAGTTTACCGCTCGGGGATTCCCCCATCAGTTTGAAGCCTCTGGTTGGTCATCGGCCAAACCGTCTTCACAGCGATCGGCGGGAGACCAGCCCAGACGATCAGAACCTGTTCAAAATCGCCACACCGACTGAGGCAATCTGTACGAGTGCAGCGATATGCCACATGTGAGGAGCCTGTTGCGGGACTAATGCCTATTTACGATGAACGGAATAATCGTTAGTTTCCCAACCTCGGAGAGCGGAATACGAAGGTAAGGCCGCGACCGAGGAAAGATCGCTCATCAGTGGCGTCAGATCTGCAACCGGACCCTGATACGGAGCAGACTCTGGAGGATGGATCGCTCTCGTCGCCTGGCGACACCTCAGCAACGGTTGGCCCTATGAAAGTTCGAATCCTGATCCTCGACTCGCAGGATCCTCCCCTGTCCAGTCGAATCGACGCCCATCCCAGCTGGGAAATCGTCACCGTGCAGGATACGTCGGCGGCATGCACGCTGATCCGCGATCGCGACTGTCATCTGGCAATTGCCAACGATACGCAAACCGAATCGCTCTCCCGCGCCCTGCGGGAGGAATGCAACGCCGACCTGAGCGAAGTTCCAATCATCGTCGTCAGCTCCGGGCACGATCACACCTCGACGGTGAACTCGTTAAGCCTGGGGGCGATCTGCTTCGTCCCCAAAGCGGCTCCCGATCTTGTCCTGTCCGACGTCATTCACCGCATCCTCCGGGTCTGCGGACATGGCGTTTCTCAGGAGAGCATCTTCAAGGACTGTCTGCAGTGTCATTTCGTCTTTCAGATTGAGAATGACACCAGCATTGTCGCCAACTATGTCTCCCAGCTACGGGAGATCATTTCGGTGATGTCAAACGCCTCCACTCGCGACCGCATTCGCGTCGCGGTTGCGACGGAAGAAGCTCTGCTGAATGCCATCATTCACGGGAATCTCGAGGTTGATTCCAAACTGCGTAACGGCGACGGGACCGCCTTCGTCAATAAAATGAAGGAACGCCAGGCCCAGTCTCCCTATGCGGGGCGTCGCGTGCGACTCACAACGAACATCGGTGAGAACTCGATCGAAGTCACCGTTGCCGATGAAGGGCCCGGCTTCGATCTTTCTTCCATTCCCGATCCCACCGATCCCGAGTTCATCATGCGGCCCCACGGGCGGGGCCTGCTCCTCATCAAGAACTTCATGGATGAAGTCGAGTTCAACGATCAGGGCAACGTCGTCACGATGCGCAAGTCGTTCGAGAGGGAAACGGCCGAAGCCTGACCGGCTGCTTACGCCGGTTCGTCCTGCTCTCGCTCCCTGATCTATCCGTGCATTCGCTTCGCCAGCGAGAAGGCACCCAGCACGCCCGCTTCGCTCCCCAGTGAGGGGGGAACGATGTAGTTGTCGATGTCCTCGAGCAACTGCGGCGCCTGCACATAGCCGTTCAGCAGCTTCGTAACGTGCCTGCGGATGAGGTGATGCAGATTGGGATGCTCCATCACGCCGCCTCCCAGAATGACTTTCTGCGGAGAAAGCGTGCAGATGTAATTCACCACCGCATAGGCCAGGTATTCCGCTTCGAGCTCCCACGCAGGATGATCAGGCGGCAGTTCGCGCCCCGGCTTGCCCCACCGGTCTTCAATCGCCGGACCACAGGCGAGTCCTTCCAGACAGTCCCCATGAAACGGACACCGCCCCGGAAACGGATCCCGCTCCAGATCGTGTGGGATCCGAATATGGCCCATCTCCGGGTGGACCAGCCCGTGCATCAGCTCCCCATTGACCAGACCTCCGCCGCCAATCCCGGTCCCAATGGTGAGATAAATAAAGGTATCGAGCCCCTGAGCGGCCCCCCAGGTATGCTCGCTGAGGGCAGCGACGTTCACATCGGTATCGAAAGCGACCGGAACCTTCAGCGCTTCCCGAATCGGCTGCACAAAATTGGTATGGCTCCAGTGCGGTTTGGGCGTCGCGGTGATATAGCCGTAGTGCGGAGAGTCGGGATTCGGATCGACCGGGCCAAATGAGCCGATGCCGATCGCCTCGAAGGCGTTCTTGTCGGTGGCATGTTTCTTGAAGAAATCGATGCAGCGACCGATCGTTTCGTCCGGTGTTGTGGTCGGGAAGCGTTCGATATGGCGGATATCATCGGGCCCGCTGCCGATCCCGCAAACGAACTTGGTTCCCCCCGCTTCGATTCCGCCATACAGTAATTGCATCGTTGCCAACCTCTGGTTTCCGGTCTGTTGCGTTCGATCGCCCTGCGAGCTCTGCCCTTCCATTGTATCGGGAGGGTTGAATGATCAAGCAAGCTGCGGTCGATGCTATGATAATTTCCCTCTCTTTGACCAGTCACGCCGTGAGCATGCCTTCGGAATCTCCCGCTTCTGCCTCGAGAACAGAATCTGTCGTCGCGTCGAATACCAGCACCTTCCTGCAGGGACTGACGCTCGGCATGCTCGCGATTCAGATGCTGCTGACTGCTCCCCTCTGGGGAACTTCAGCGTTCTTCCCCCGACTGCCGCTTTTCGCGTTCCTGGAGCTGCCGAGCCCCGCAGCTCATCTCGCGGTCGGCCTGCTGGCAATATCCGGCGTGATTTGGGTGATCCTTTCCCTTCTGCAAAACCTGAAGGCGATTCCGCGGACCGGGGCTGCCCAACGTGTACTCTGGATCGTGGCCGGCATGTCTCTACTGGGGTTGATGCTGGGGAACCAGCATTGCATTCAGGCGTGGGCCGTCCAGTTTCTGCTCTACGCCATCTGCTTCTCGGGATTGCGCCCCGGCATGCAGATCCGATGGCTGCGATGGATCACGATTTCCATTTACGTTTTCTCCACGGTCTCGAAACTCGATGCCTCGTTTCTTACCTCTCATGGACAGACCCTGCTCGATGGTCTTCTGCAGTTGATGGGCATCGAAACGCACCTCCCTCCAGCATTGCGGCCTGCGATCGCGCTGAGCATTCCCGGATTCGAGCTTGTCACGGCGCTACTGCTTTTGTTCCGGCGGACCCGGCGGATCGGCTGGTACGGAAGCCTGCTCATGCACTCGGCTCTCATTCTCGTGCTGGGACCTTTCGGATTGAACCATCACCTGCCCGTCCTGATCTGGAACTTCTTTTTCATCCTGCAGAACTCGCTGCTCTTCGGACGCACCGCGGATCTGCTCGTTACCGGACTCTCTCCCTGGTCCGACTGGTCTCGGAATCGAGCGACATGCGTGAGGTTCGTGCTGAGTGCCTGTCTGCTGTTTCCGGCCACGGAGTGGTTCAACGTCGGCGACGTCTGGCCGTCCTGGGGGCTGTATGCCTCTCGAGGAGCAAAAGTGACCTTCTACGTTCGAGACACAACGCTCGAGAAGATCCCCCCCGAGTTGCAGACGCACTGCTTCCGGACCGCCGAGTATCCGGGATTCGTACGGGTTGACCTTTACCGCTGGTCGTTCGCGGCGACGAATGCTCCGCCTTATCCCGAAGACCGTTTCCTCATCGGGGCCGCATTAGTCACGATCCAGAGATACCATCTCGAATCCGACTTCGTCATCGTTCATCACGGGACGGCGAGTCGCTGGACCGGACGGCGCGACGTGACAGTTCTCGAGAAGATCAGCGGGTTGCAGGATTTCGCCGGCCGGTTCTGGTTCAATGCGACTCGGGGGACGCTGCCCGATCCACAAACGTCTCCGGATCAACGCTGAACGACCCGACGAGCGGCTCCTGTTCGGGCCGCTGCTGAAACAAGTGAACTTCCCAGCGATCGTAATCCGTCGGCGGAACGTCCTCCGCGACGATCGCAAGGATCCGATTGACATCCTGCTGAAACTCAGGCGCGTTCTCTTCGGGCAGATAGTCGACCCGCATCACGACACGCAGCACACGATCGGTTTCGCGGTGCATCCCATGCTTGCCTCCTTCGACCCGGGGGCTCGACTTCGGATAAACCTCGGCGAGTCGATCGGTCAGATCGCGAAAGGGGCGCGTGTGCAGTTCCCAGTAGGTCCAGAGTCCCCCGGAGACACAGACCGCGAACAGGAACATCCCCGCGACAATCCAGCGTCCGCGACGCGAGCCGGCGGGGGGTGAAGTCTCTTCATTCATCGATTCGAACGATCCTCAGGCCAAAAAGAAGGATCATCGTAGCAGGAGGCGGGATCGGACGCAGCTTCGCACGGACACAACCCCGACCGACCGGGAGCCTAACGGTTGATCGCGACCAGCTCGATCGTCAGTTTCAGAGTCTCGCCAGCAAGAGGATGATTCGTGTCGAGCGTCGCTTCATCGCCATTGATCTGCACGACCCAGACATTCACCTCACTCTCACCGATGGTGGTGGCGAGCTGATCCCCCTGATGGATGCCGGAGGGAAGCCCGTTAACCGGGACCGTTAACTGACGTCGATGATCCCTCAGGCCGAAACTCTGCTCCGGATCGAGGAGAATCGTTTTCGTCTCGCCCGGCTCCATTCCCACGATCTGCTGTCGAAACGATTCGAGGAACGTCGGATCGTCGAGCGAAACGACCAGCGGCTTGCGATTGTTGGTATCTTCGATCACGCCGCCGTCCCGCGTACTGGCGCAGTAGTGGACGGTGACAGTATCGTTTGGAGCAGCGGTAATCGACATGAATGAGTGATCCTCAGATCGAGGGCGGCTGGCCAGGCCAGATGAAATCAGACGTCTTCAACACCTGCGATTCCCGTTCCCCGGGGCGAGTGTGCGACAGGGGGGCCGGTTGATTCAGACTTCCCGACTCGTGATAATCGGATGGTTCGGGTTGTAGCGATTCTGCGTCTTTCCGACGGCTGGAATAAAAGGATTTTACCGCTTCAAATCCTGTTATTTTAGTGAAAACAGGAAAACCCAATCGCTTATCACCATGAGGCATGTCATCATCAAAATGGAGTGAAGGTTGCCTTTCGGCATCATGGCCAGGCCAACATCGCTGCACGTTGCGAAACCGCAACCAAGCCAGGCCGATGTGGCCTAATCACAACGATGCCAAATGGTGACTTCCAAAGTTTCGACGAAGCAGAATCCACGAAACCGCCTGTTTTTGAGGGAGCTCCGAAATTCCACCGGAGTTGAGCCAGCAGTCGACGAAAGTTCGGCGCGGTAATTGCTTTTCCTGAATGCACCCGGTTTCGTCGATCGGCACCACCATAGTTCTAAACGGACCGGCGGGCGGCACGGAGACCCCTTAAATCTATTCTGACTGAACACACCGGAACGGAATCCACACGAGTTAATTCAACTCGGGGAAGATGATCGTATGTCGTTGAAGTTGACCGCAGACTCGTATCTGGCAGGCGTGCGGGCCAGCGGGCTCGTTGATGCCACGCTGCTTGACAGCACGCTGGCCGAATTGAAGCGTCACGGTCGCAGGCTCGACGACGCCAACGATATCTCCAATGAACTGCTCAAACGCGGTCTGATCACCGATTGGCAGGCCGAGAAGCTCCTGCAGGGCCGCCATAAGGGCTTCGTGCTCGGCCGCTATAAGCTGATGAATCTCCTCGGCCGCGGTGAAATGAGTGCCGTCTATCTGGCCGAACACATCGCCATGCAGCGTCGCTGTGCCATTAAGGTGCTGCCGGCCAACCGCGTGAAAGACACCTCCTATCTTGGCCGCTTCCAGCGGGAAGCTCGAGCCGTGGCTGCTCTCGATCACCCGAATATCGTTCGTGCTTACGATGTCGATCAGCAGAACGAAGGGGGAGCCGAGATTCACTTCCTGGTGATGGAATATGTCGACGGCGACAGTGTCGAGAACATCGTCAAATCAAAAGGCCCCATGGGCTTCGTCGAGATCGCGGACATCATTCGCCAGGCCGCCGAAGGGCTCTCGCATGCTCATGACGCCGGGCTTGTGCACCGCGATATCAAGCCGGGCAACCTGCTTGTCACGCGGCAGGGAACCGTCAAACTGCTCGACCTTGGTCTGGCCCGCTTCTTCAAGGAAGACGGCGAAGAGTCGCTCACCATCAAGCACGATGAAAAGGTCCTCGGCACGGCCGACTACCTTGCTCCCGAACAGGCGGTCGACAGTCATAACGTCGATCAGCGGGGAGATGTCTACAGTCTCGGCTGCACCTTTTATTTCGCGCTGACCGGTCATCCGCCCTTCACCGATGGCACGCTGGTGCAGCGGTTGCTGGCCCATCAAACCCGGCAGCCTCCTTCGATCAAAGTCGATCGCCCCGACATGCCCGACAGCCTGCTGGCGATTGTCGAGAAGATGATGGCCAAGAAACGGGAAGACCGTTACCAGACGGCACGCGAACTGGCCGATGCTCTCACCCGCTGGCTCGGCGATCATGGGTCCGAAGAATGGAAGCGAAAGAACATCCATCTCATCAGCATGCTCTACGGCACCGAACGGGCCCAGAGCGTGGTCGGTGGTGACACGAAACCGGCCCCCCAGGCGGAACCCACCAGTGAAGCCGTGCGTCGTCGCAATAACGTGCGGCCGGGGGAACGCTATCTCGATGCCCAGTCCCGTCCGCCGGCCTCCAATGCCCCGCGTGGCGAACGACGTTCGCCTGCGGGCCAGCAGCAGCGTCGCAGACGTCCGGTCCCGACGCAGGGTTCAGTGGCAGGACGAAACGTCGCCCACACCGCCAAACGGCAACTTGCCGAAGCGCAGGCCGCTCAGAACGATGGTCAAAAGATTCTGATTCTGGTGGCTCTGCTGGTTCTGGTGGCTGCGATCACGGCCGGCATCACTTACGCAATCGTCACGGTCACGTCGGCGACTCCGCAATCTACACCGGTTGCGCCGGTTACTCCGGACGACGATTCCGAGAACTTGCCGGAAGAGTAAGATTTGCCTCAATCGGCTTGCCCGTCGACCCGTTTCGGGCTTCAATTGCGTCATCAGACGTGATGCCAAACGGCAACATCACTCGCAGGATGTTGACGAGAAACCACTTGGCTGCCGGGCGGCTGGTCAGTCCTTTGCCTTGTCGGAGCCGGGTTCAACGGAGCGTGTTGCGAACGATCCCTGAACCACGTGCGGCTCCGACACATGCGGCTTTGCGACCCGCGGGACAGCGAGGAAAACCGGACGTACGCAAGAACGACCCGTGTCTTCGGACACGCGGTCGTTTTTTTGTTGCGCTGTCGTAGAACTTCCGCCCATTGTCGCTTACTTCAGCTCGTAGGCTGGAACGTCCTGCAGATAGGTCTCCATCGTCTCGTCGAGCACATGAATCCAGAGTCCTTCGTCGTATCGATTCTTTCGCACCTCAACAATCTTCTTGGGGTCGCAGCTGAAGGTCGTTTTCTCACCAGTGTCGCGGGCCACCAGTTCCATCAGGAAACGATCCAACGTAACGACAAATCGTGCCCGAGGTGGCGGCTCCTTTCGCAGAAAGGCCCCGATAATCGCAGAGAAAAGCATCCACAACGGAACCAGGATAAGAACCGCCATCGGATCAGAGCTGAGACCTGCCGGTACCGGGTGATAGGGCCACGGCATCGGAAGGATGAGTTCCTCCCCATCATCACTGCGGACAATCCTGAAACGCGAATCTGTCAAAAGTCGCTCCGAGCTCATCCCAACCTGCCCGAGTCACTCAACCCGTTCCGGTTTTGCGAACGGCTCGTCCATTGTGTACGGCAGACGCCACACGTGTTGACCGGTGGAGTCGGCGAAATAGAGGCGGGAGGGACTGAGCCGGGTCGGGTCCCCGTCGGCCCAGAAGACGAAGAACGGATCTCGGGCATTGAGAGGCCGTCGTGCATAGTTGTGGTTCTGACTGCTGCCGTCGGTTATTTGCTTCTTTCTCACCCAGGTCTGTCCCTGATCGCGGCTTTCCCATAACGCGATCTCTCCGCCGCCGTGATAAGGCTGGGGACCGGTTTGCGTCGGGCCGATCACCGCCCAGCGATCTTCAGTGATGTAGAGGCTGCCCATGTCGTAGTTGTGATCAGCCGGGCAGATCTCGGTCGTCTTCCAGGCCGAGCCATCCCAACGCGTCACTCTCCACAGCCGTGGATCATTTGGCGGCCCCGGCTGATGTCCGCGACTGGTGATGTAGAGGAAGACCGGATGGCCATCGCCATCGAATCCCATATCCTTCAGATACACGTTGAGCTTCTCACTGGCGTAGTCGATGACCCGCGTCGGACTGTCCACATCTTCAATCGGCAATGAAACCGGCGTGCCGTCAACCGTCGTCCAGTTGTCGCCCATGTCCGTCGTTTGAACGTAATAGACATCGGTACGGCGATCGACGTTGCCATCGGGATGACGGTTGAAGAACGTGCCGATCTTGTCGCCCCGGGCAGCACTCGTCTGATAGTGCCCACCTCGGGAATGACCGGGCTGCCGAATACCCGCCAGCTTCTGATCAGCGTCCCATGCTGTGCCGTCACTGCTGCGTTCAAAGTAGAGTTCGCGGACGCCCGTGTACTTCGTGAAAAGATTCAGAAAGCCTTTGCCGGTTACGTACTTTGGCTGCGGATAAGTCATTTCCTCTTCCGTAATCCGCTCGAACGACTCCACGGAATACGGCTCCGTGCTCCGGTACTTGAATCCCATCCGACTCCGCGCCCGACCGCTGACGAACACCCAGATATAACCCTGAGCATCGACCGCCATACTGGGATTGTCGTGCGGATCGTTCACGCCCTGTTTGTCGTAAACGATCGTCGGCTTCGGCACCCGGTTCAGCTTGTGATCGTAGTAGGAAGCCATGCAGAGCAGGTGGGTTTCCGAGGCACCGGTTGTGCCGCCATACACGAAGAACGTCTTCTGGACGCTCTCGCAATAAATCGCCAGCGGAGTGTGCTTGGCGGTGTAGGTTCCAAGGCCACCCGAATACTTATCGCCATAGGGAAAGACGGGCTTGGAAGAGGTCGGCAGGTACTGCCCGTCCTTACCTTTCCCGTAATACTGGCCCAGCGTAAACCAGATGCCTCGATAGCCATCGACCTGTTTCGAAGTCGGCTCAGCGGCCTGAACGGTGGTTGCCGTCAGCAAGCAACAGAGTGTGAGAACGACACCGCGATGCATCATCATTCTGAGATCTCCTGGTCGAGTGCATTTGCAACGAGCCCACTCTAACAGAAATCAATGCCAGCGTCTGTTCGATCGAACTCGATCGCGATGCCACGGCGAACGATGCCCCCCAGGAAAGCAGCAGGGAAGTTTGCGGCCGTATCGAAGCGCAACTGAGCAAGCCGAGTGAACGCTTTGCGATGTAAGCCTGACTGGGATAATCGATCTGACGTCCGCAATAGACCGGCCGGTCCCTGCCCGGCTGGAAACATGGTACAGGAACTGCCTGACGAAAATGTGTCCCACAAGTTCAAAGTCATCAGACAATAGCTGACATACGGGACGACAGTTTGACGATCATGCTCGGGCAGCGGTATCGTTTACGGACAACGTGTCATCACTCGGACGGGCTCATTCGATGTCATTTCTCACTGGCCTCCTGACCAGGAAGATTGAGGACGCTGCGGCGAGCAGCGTTCGTGATGTGCTGGCGGAATTGCAGTCGCGACCGGACGTCAACGAACTCCATGGACTCGCAATCTGCACGATTCCGGATGCGACCAGTGTTTACTGGACGGCGGAAACAAGGCCGCAGCGTGACCTTCGAGTTGACCGCATTATTCAGCGTGCCCTGTCCTTCGATCCCGCGTTCAAGCTCTCCTTCGACGAAGTCTCGTCCATGTATCAGTATGAACCTGCCGACTGGCCCATCACCGACTCGGCAGGAGATACGCAGCGTCTTGCAGAACTCAACGACGCAATTAATGACTTCTGGACACGACTCGAATCTTCCCCCCTGCTGAACCTGATGGTCTCTTCTTCCAGTGCCGTAGCCGGAGTACTGAAAGCCGTGACGAAGGGAATGCGTCGAGCGATCGAGGAAGACGACAACTGCGCCATCAACTGGAACCAGACGATCGCATTGGTCTGGGTTCATGATCCGGACGATCCAGAGCTGGTGAGAAAGCTCGCTCGTCGACTGAATGACCCAGTGCTGTACCAACGGTTTTCCGAACACTACTACCAGTAGGGCAGAATCACGTCTGCCAACACGTACCGTAACTTCGCACGTCTGCTGAACGATTCGCGAATGAACGTAAACCAGCGGGACTATCGTGGTTTGTTTACTCGTATCTTAGAATTCATCGTCCTCTCGACGACCGCGGGATGACGCGGCGGTTAATCTACGGGACTGATCGACCGGACTGAGCTTCTCTGTTACATAGTTCGTACGAGTCCCAGAAACGTAGGTCAGGCACTGCCTGACGCCAATTTGTCCCACAACACTCAAAGTCGTCAGGCGGTGCCTGACCTACGGGACTGCGATCCTTTATTACATGGTTCGCACGAGTCCCAGCGTTGAAGTCTCGGTTCAATAGAAGTCGTAGTAAATCTTCCATTCGGCAGTCGCTGGATTTCGGTAGAACTGCAGCGATCCGCCGTCGACGACGTTCAGATTGATTTTCGGATCAGACGAGATCTGGAAAGCGAATTCAAATCCATCGCCGGGATCAATGCCTGATTGACAAAAGGATGGATAGCCTCCGATCTTATGGACGTAATAGTGCTCGCCGAGATCGTAGTAATCACTGATCTCACCGCTGGCTTCCAGAGCGAGGATTGCATCGCTCATCTCATCGGTGAGGCCTCCTCCATCCCAACAGGGCCATTCGTCATCGATCCGCTGAAACGAAACGGGGAACGGTTTTAGGAATGATCGGGGCGATGGCCAATCTCGTTGAATAAGATCCGCCATGTTCGAGTATTCGCGAATAATCCAGTTCTCGCCCATCGGCTCAAATTCGTCGGGAAGCGAAGAGCCGATGAAGACCGTAACCAGTTCAATACCTTCAAGACACGCAGGCACGAACGGTGACGATGCCAGGCAGATTTGCGCAAGCGGAAGTAAAGGGTCGTCCACCGAGTTAACGGGGCTCTCTTCATCTGGACCAGACAGGAATACTCGACCAAGCCAACTCTCCGTCGGCTCGCCAGTGCCTGAAACCACCAGCAGTAAGTTTGACGGCGGATTTCGCCACGCGGAAACGTATCTCTTCGGGAGTCATGATATACCTGCTCGTCCAAATCGCAGAACACCACCAAAATCGAACATGGACCACACCGAGATTCTAATGATTCTTCAAGCAGGGAGTGCACCGCAGAATCCCCGTCGATCAGAAACGTAGGTCAGGCACCGCCTGACGAAAATGTGTCCCACAACGCTCAAAGTCGTCAGGCGGTGCCTGACCTACGGGACTTGAACCACAGCGGTAAGGCGGCATAACAATGCGTTCAACCGGAGCGGCGGTCCACGCCGGCTCCGTATTCCAGGTCAACCTCCGTCGCCCGGTTAACGCAAGCGTTAGGCGGAAAAGCGACGCAGAATTACCAACACATCATCATGCTGACAGTCAAAGCAGTCCATCAAGGTCGTGGCGGATACGTTGAATGTGAAGACAAAAAATATCCGATCGAACTTTTCAGCGGAGGTTACTTTTCAATATTGTTCCCGGCGGGAAATCGACACTCTCGACTTCAAGAACACTTAGACGCTCTCAAGGACTTCGCGGCAATACAAGACCCGGAATGGGTCGTCGAAAACAAATCAAAGAAATACAAATAGTCTCTGAATTCTTAAGAAACGTAGGTCAGGCACTGCCTGACCTACGGGAATGCTTGTGGACGCTGTCACCTGGAGGTAAACCTCCGAACCATCCTAATCTAAAGAAAAAACCGGAGCCCGGCATGATCGCCGAACTCCGGTTTGGTGTTCAATTCCGCGTTGAGACGATTACTCGTCCCAGCTCAGTGTGCCGCCGGTCTGGTATTCGGTGACGCGGGTTTCGAAGAAGTTCTTTTCTTTGGCCAGGTCCATCGTTTCGCTCATCCAGGGGAACGGGTTGCTGGAGCCGTACTGCGTTGGCAGGCCGATGCGTTCGAGGCGGCGGTCGGCGATGTGCTGGACGTAGTCGCGGAACAGCTGGCCGTTCAGGCCAAGGACGCCGCGAGGGAGGCAGTCGTTGGCATACTCGAGTTCGAGTTCGACGGCTTCACGCACCAGATCGATCATCTCCTGCTGGAACTCCTGGGTCCAGATGTTCGGGTTTTCCGACTTGATGCCGTTGATCAGGTCGATGCCGAAGTTCAGGTGGACGGTTTCGTCGCGGAGAATGTACTGGAACTGCTCGCCGATGCCGGTCATCAGATTGCGGCGGTGGAACGAGAGGATCATCACGAAGCCGGTGTAGAAGAACACGCCTTCCATGATGATGTAGTAGCCGATGAGGTTCCGCAGGAAGGCCTGCTTGCCTTCGTAGGTTTCGGTCGAGAAGTCATCGCTGAGGACTTCGGCCGTCAGCTTCATCTCGAACTGGTCCTTGCGGGCGATGGCCGGGACCTCGTGGTACATGTTGAAGACTTCGCTCTCGTTGAGGCCGAGGCTGTCGACCACGTAGAGGAACGTGTGCGTGTGCACGGCTTCTTCCATGGCCTGACGCAGCAGGTACTGCCGACATTCAGCGTTGGTCACATGCTTAAAGATGGCGAGGACGAGGTTGTTGCCGACCAGCGACTCGGCGGTCGAGAAGAAGCCGAGGTTTCGCATGATGACCAGACGCTCGTCGTCGGACAGCTTGTTCGACTTCCAGATTTCGATGTCCTTGGTCATCGGTACTTCGGTCGGCATCCAGTGATTGGCGCAACCGTTGAGATAATGTTCCCAGGCCCAGCTGTACTTAATCGGCATGAGCTGATTGACATCGACCTTGGCACAGTTGATCAGCCGCTTTTCGCTGGCCTTAAACCGCTCGGTCGGGGCGTCGAGAAGCTGTTGTTCCTGGATGCTGAGAGTCGACATGAGATGATTCCTTTGGGATAGGCGTTAGGCGCGGGGCTTTAGGCGTTAGGGTTTTTTAGAACGCGGATGATAAATTCAAACTCGAATGTGAAAGAAAGCTATGGCGGGGACGCTACGACACCGGACGAGTAAAGGCGAGCTGACGCCTGACGTCGACTGCCTAACGCCTCCCCTTCAACGCTTTCGATAATCCAGTCAGCATTCGTCCCACTTCTTGGGCTGTATGCCGGATCGGCCTGGCTTGGTCACGAGGTAAATATTTCAATCGGACAGCAATCTCGAGCTGGGTTTCGAGTTCCATTAATGAGCCCCGGGCAATGCTGACGTGGCGGCTGTAATCACCACCGCCACGTCCGTAGCCCTCAGCAATATTGCTCGGAACTGAAACAGCAGCCCTTTGCATCTGGCTTGTCAGGCCAAAGCGTTCGGAATCAGGAAACGCTGCGGTGACTCGATAAACATCTTCGACCAATGCCATCGCTTTCACCCACACCTGAAGGTCCCGATAACCACTCTCGCTCATCGGAACCTCCGGAGTCTCTCCCATCCCTAACGCCTATCGCCTAACACCAAACGCCTCTTTACTGACACGCTTCGCAATCCGGGTTGTTCGGATCGCAGGTCTGGCCGACCATGGTGGCCGGGATTTCGACGGCTGAGTCGTCGGCTTCGTTGACGCCGTGGCCGCGGTCGAGGCGGATGTCGCCGGAGGCCGACTTGTTCTTCATCCAGCGAGGCTGAATGCCGAACTTGTTGACGTCGACCGTCGACTTCTCGACCTGGGTCGCGGCCAGCGAACGCAGGTAGTACGTCGTCTTGAGGCCCTTCTTCCAGGCGTCCATGTACATGTCGTTGAGCTTCTTGCCACTCGGAGCCTGCATATACAGGTTGAGCGACTGCCCCATGTCGATCCACTTCTGTCGACGAGCCGCACATTCGATGAGCCAGTACGGCTCCACTTCGAAGGCGGTCTGGTAACGGGCTTTGATGTCGGCAGGAATGCGATCGATGTCGGCCAACGCCCCGTCGTAGTACTTGAGGGCGTCGAGCATGTCGTCGTCCCACAGGTGGCGGCTCTTCAGTTCCTGAACCAGAACCGTATTCACCTGCGTGAACTCACCCGACAGGTTGCTCTTCACATACAGGTGCTTGTAGGACGGCTCGATCGACTGCGACACGCCGATGATCGTCGAGATCGTGGCGGTCGGAGCGATAGCCATGCAGTTGCTGTTCCGCATGCCGTGTTTGGCGACGGCTTCCCGAACCGGAGTCCAGTCGAGCGACGAACTGCGATCGACATCGATTTCCTGCCCACGTTCCCGTTCGAGCACGTCGAGCGTATCGATCGGCAGCAGGCCGCGGTCCCACTTCGAACCGTCGTAGCTGGAGTACTTGCCCCGTTCTTTGGCCAGTTCGGAAGAGGCGAGGATCGCGTAGTACGAAATCGCTTCCATGCTGCGGTCGGCAAACTCGATGGCTTCGTCACTGCTGTAGCTGAGGCCCATGGCCAGCAGAGCATCCTGGAAGCCCATCAGACCGAGACCAACCGGACGGTGACGCTGGTTGGAGCGTTTGGCTTCCGGCGTCGGGTAGTAGTTGATGTCGATGACGTTGTCGAGCATCCGCATCGCGGTCGTCGTCGTTTCGCGGAGCATCTCGAGATCGAGTTCTCCATCGACGATGTGGTTCTTCAGGTTGATCGAGCCGAGGTTACAGACGGCCGTTTCGTCCTGAGAGGTATTGAGCAGAATCTCGGTGCAGAGGTTGCTGCTGTGGACCACGCCGCAGTGATCCTGAGGCGACCGCACGTTGGAAGGGTCTTTCCAGGTAATCCAGGGGTGACCGGTTTCGAACAGACGGGTCAGCATCTTCCGCCAGAGTTCAACCGCACTCACTTTGCGGAACATTTCGATCTCACCGTCGGCAGCCAGCTTTTCATAATGGCGGTAACGGGTTTCGAACTCCTGCCCCATCAGGTCGTGCAGATCGGAAACGTCGTCCGGGCTGAAGAGAGTCCACTCTTCGTTGGCCTGCACCCGCTTCATGAACAGGTCGGGAATCCAGTTGGCCGTATGCATGTCGTGCGTACGACGGCGATCATCCCCGGTGTTCTTCCGCAGATCGAGGAAGTCTTCGATATCAAGGTGCCAGCTTTCGAGGTAAGCACAGACGGCTCCCTTTCGCTTGCCCCCCTGGTTCACGGCGACAGCAGTATCGTTCACAACCTTGAGGAACGGGATCACGCCCTGGCTCTGCCCGTTGGTGCCGTGAATGTGAGCGTTGGTCGCACGGATGTTCGACCAGTCGTTGCCCAGTCCGCCGGCCCACTTGGAGAGCTTGGCGTTGTCGGAGATGACCTTGAAGATGTGCTCAAGATCATCGCTGACCGTCGACAGATAGCAGGAGCTGAGCTGCGGGTGGGGCGTCGCCGAGTTGAACAGCGTCGGCGTGGCGGAGGTGAACCGCATCGTCGAAAGCATGTTGTAGAACTCGATGGCCCGCTGCTCTTTCTCTTCGCCTTCGTTCACGGCCAGGCCCATCGCGACCCGCATCCAGAAGTACTGCGGCGTTTCGATGCGGCGTCCGTCGACGTGAATCAGATAACGGTCGTAAATCGTCTGCAGACCGAGGTACTGGAACAGGGTATCCCGTTCCGGACGCAGGGCATCGGCGATTTCAGTCAGATTGAAATCGCGCAGACCCGGCGAGAGACGTTCAGCCGTGATGCCATCGATGACATAGTGCTCGAACTGATTTCGGTAAACCTGCGGCAGCTTCTTGGCGGTTGGAGCACTTCCGAGAGCGTCGTGATAAATGACGTTGAGCATCAGACGGGCGGCGACAATGTCGTAGTCTGGATCGCGTTCGATGCGGGACCGGGCGGCCAGAATCATGGCGCGGTAAATCTCGCGGGTCGTGATGCCGTCGTAAATCGACTTGAGGACTTCTTCCTGCAGAGCCGAAACCGAACAGGTGCTTTCGAGCCCTTCACAGGCGGCAGCCAGTCGCTGCTGAATGCGGCTGCTGTCGAACGGAATGCGAGTCCCGTCTTCAAAGGTGACGTGCATCTGCGGACGCTCGGTCACCCCATCTTCCGCAAGGCTGATTTCCCCGCGCAGAGCCCGCAGCTTCGCATGCTCGGCCCGATAGACAATATAACGTCGGGCGACGCGGTACTGGCCGTGCTTCATCAGACCGAGTTCGACAGCGTCCTGCACTTCTTCCACGCCGACGCCACGATCGGAGCTGGCAGACTGGGCAATCTGCTCAGCGACTTCCTGGCTGATCTGCTTAACGATGCCCTGCATTTCCGCGTCGAGCGGCTGCTTCTCGGCGAGGTTCAGCTCGGCGCGAATCGCGTTCTCCATTGCTCGCTCGATGCGTCCGAGATCGAACGAAGACACACGACCATCGCGTTTACGGACAATCCAGTCTGATTGAGGCCGAGTCATAAAGCAGCTGCTCCTACGTAAATATGTGACGTAATACGTTGAATGGTTTCGGAGTCCCCAGACCTCCAGGTCTCGGGGCGTTCAAGGATCTGACAGTCGCGGCGTACGGTGCGGAGTGCGCGTACCGGGAGCGCCGGTCGACATCGCAGGAAAAAATCGCTCGGGAAATTCGACGGAATCTATGACCGCCGGGAAATGGCTCTTACTGAGTCCCGGAGTGGGTCTCAGACCGCCAACGAGCTGTAGAATTGAAGGAGGAGAGAGTTCGCATGACTGAGTCCATTCTGCCTTCTCCAGCACTAACTGAAAAATACTGTACAAATCCGAGTTGTCGTTAGAATCCAACTCTCGGACCTGGGTCCTGACTGAAAGCCAGCCAGACCTCCTTGCCGGATCCGCATGGCAATTGGCCACGTCGTGCAGCGAACCGCCGCGGAAAACGGCTACGTCGCAATATAAAGGATCCATTAAGGCTGTCAACACTAAATATTGTATGTGTCGACATTCGGAAACACCACTGATAAATCGAAAATGTGGAAAACTTCGTAAGTTGGCTGTTTCCAAGCGATTCGCCGCAAATACGCTGTCAACAACCTGTCGAAAACCTTCGTTCGGCACGCCAGAATAGTGTACGCAGCCCGACAGCCCCGATTTCTGCCACCACAACACCTTGTGGTCGGGTCAATCAGCCGAACGCCAGAGTTTTTCAGCGTCACCGTAGGTTCCGGAGACATTCGGGGCGTTGTTATCGGCCCTCGCGGTCGGTGTCGAAATCCGACGCGATCGGTGAGAAATTCCGTCAGAACTCGGCTTTGACTGTGACGGTTGTAGCGGTGGTGACGATAACAGGAATGTTTCGGACTCCGTAATTACCCGGCTCAGATGTGAGTCCGGTCTCGAGGGCTATACGATGGGAATTTGCCAGGGATGTCATGCCGGGTGCTGCCGCTCCTTTGCAATTCCGATGACGGGCGCTGATATCATTCGTCTGGAGCGGGATACCGGCCGAACGTTCTGGGATTTCGGCTGTCGCTGGGCCGATCCCGAAGGCACCATTGCCGCGAACTATGCGCCGCACTTCTTCTTTCATGATGAACCGCAGACGCCGTTCGTCATTTGCCTGAAGCACGAAGACAGTTCGCTTTTTCGCGGGTCAACACGGTGCAAGTTTCTGAAAGAGTCTCCTCCCGATGCCGAGCATCCGCTCGGGCGTGGGGAGTGCAGCATCTATCATTCACGCCCGGCGGCCTGCCGCGTTTTTCCGACCAAGTTCGACGTTCAGAACGAGCTGCCGATTCTGCATTCCGTTCCCGAGTACGGTCGTGATCAGAAACTGCCTCAGTTCAAGCTCTGTCCACGACAGTGGACTCCCGCTGATGTCGATCCCATCGACGCCACCAACGATCTCGTGGTGGCTCGATACGAGGCCCGTTTCTTTTCGCAGCTGGCTCGCTTGTGGAATCAGAAGGTTGGGAAGTGGGAAGTCTTTCCAGAGTTCCTCCGCGATGTGTATGCCCGCCGCGTGCAGGACATTCCCGAGGAGCAGTACGCCGAAGAACCGCATATCCTGAAACTCGCCGACTTCCAGCGCGCACAGCGCAGTGCTTAATGGTGACGGAATGCGGGATGCCTACCTGCCGTCTGCCGATGTGAGTGCATTGAAGGCGCGGGCCGTACTCACGGCTCGCGTGCGTCGATTCTTCGAGCAGCATGCCTACTGGGAAGTCGAAACGCCCCTGCTCTGTCGCGAGTCGGTCATCGATGCCCATCTCGATCCGTTTGAACTGACGCTCTCAACGGGGGAATCGATAAAGCCGCAGCGATTCTTTCTGCAGACCTCTCCCGAGTTCTGCATGAAGCGGCTGCTCGCTGCCGGAGCCGACCGGATTTATCAGATCACGCGGGCCTTTCGGAAGGACGAAGCAGGAACGCGGCACAATCCCGAGTTCACAATCCTCGAATGGTACGCCTTGAACGATGATCTTTCCGCACAGATGTCGTTCGTCGAAGCTCTTTGCCGCGAGATCCTCGATGCAAACGATCTGCACGCCGAGCCGTTTCTGCGTGTCACGTGGGCCGATGCCTTCGAGAACGTTCTGGGCATCGGAGTTCTCGACTTGGATGCCGGCGAGTTGATGGAGATCTGCCAGCAGACGATTCCCGACGCCATTCCTTCGCAGCATTCTGGCAGTGATGAAGGCTGGGATTTCTGGGCTCAACTGCTGCTCTGCGAACGTATCGAGCCCTGGCTGGAAGAACAGCAGGCGGTCTTCCTTTACAACTACCCCGCCTCTCAGGCCGCCCTGGCTCGTCTGTCTCCCGACGATCCTCGCGTCGCGGAACGGTTCGAGCTCTACCTGGGCGGACTGGAGATCTGCAACGGATATCGCGAGCTTCTCGATGCGAACGTCCTCCGTGAGCGGAACGTCATCGAAAATGCGAAACGGAAACAGCAGGGATTGAGCGAGCTGCCAGAAACGCGGCATCTTCTCGCCGCGATGGAGGCGGGGCTTCCCGACTGCTCCGGCGTCGCGCTCGGGCTCGACCGGCTGATTATGCTTGCCCTGAAATGCAACACGATCGATCAGGTGATTTCATTCCCGATCGATCGCGTGTGAGCTGAGCAGCTAATCGACTGTGTTCATCGCCAGTGAATATCTTTACGACTGACCGATGGGCAGAACCGGCTCAAGCGTTTCCGTAGACGGTTTGTTCGACGAGTACGACTGATAGCCGCCTCCGTAGCCGCCACGGTACTGGTACTCGCCGGAATGCCCCTGTAGTCCGTTTGCGACCACACCGAGCAGACGGATTTCGTGTGACTCGAACATTTCGAGGGCCCGTTTGATCGACGGACGACGGTTCTTGTTCATGCGGATCACAAGCATCACCGCATCGACACTTTGAGCCGCGATGCATGGATCGCTGACCGCAAGTACCGGAGGGCTGTCGATGAGGATGTAGTCATAATCCCGCTTCGCCGCTCCAAACAGATAGTGCAGCTTCGCCGAAGACAGGAGTTCCGCCGGCTTGGCCGGAATCGAGCCTGCCGTGAGGATATCGAGGTTCTCGATTCCCGACTGCTGGACGGCGTTCGGCAGTTCGATTTCGCCGAGCAGACATTCGCTCAGACCGATGTCTTCCCGCAATCCGAACAGACGGTGCACCATCGGACGCCGCAGGTCGGCATCGATGAGGAGCACTTTCTTTCCGGCCTGAGCGATGGAGATCGCCAGGTTCGAGATCGTGGTCGTTTTCCCGTCGCCCGGTTCGGAGCTGGTGAACTGAACAATCTGTGCATTGGCGTCGGCGGTTCGCACGAAGAAGGTCGCCCGCACCGAACGACAGGCTTCCGCTTCCGGCGAACCTGGATCGTGGTAGTAGTAGAGCATCGGAGCGAGTCCGGTCTCCCGGGCAGCCGCCAGATTCTTCGACGGATTCGTGACCGCCGGCAGGGTTCCCAGAACCGGTGCATCGACGATGCCGCGGATGTCGTTGAGATCGCGAACGGAGGTGTCTCGCATTTCGCGGAGGAACAGCCAGCCGAATGTGCCCACCATGGTCATCACCAGACAGCCGCCGACAATCTTGATCATGTGCTTGAGATCGCTCTCGGGACGAGCCGGTGAAATCTGCTGCAGCTGATAACCTTCATCGGGGGCCAGACTGAGGACTTCAATCCGATTGGCCACGATATCGTGCAGCGATTTAATCCGTTCGAGTTCTTCGCTCAACATCTGATCGCGGGTCTCGTAATGAGCGAACGCCTTGGCCTGATCGGTCGACTTCTGATAAAGCTTCTCGAGTTCGCTCAGACGATTCTGCAGCTCGTCCTTCTGCTGATTCAACGCCACGAGATAGGTCTCGACAGGATCGTTGCCGTAGACAACCTCGTTCTGACCGGTCGCCTCGTTCTTCTTCGTTTGAACGAGCGGCAACTCCACCCCGAGCTGACGATAGTAACTCTTTACCAGATCAATCCGCTTGCGTACGTTCGCGACATCGGGATGTCCACTTCCGTAAAGCTTGAGCAACTGCTGTTCTTCGAGCATCAAAGGAATCAACTGGGAATCGAGCCGCTCCCGTTGCGTGGCCCCCGTGACGACCGTTTGCGTGGTCGCCTGTTGGTCCTTTGCCAGGAAGGTCTTAACGAGCAGCATCAGAGCTTCCCGCGATTCCCCGCGTTCGATGGCCGATCGCAGCGTGGTCAGGCGCGAATTGATCTCTTCATGAGACAGCTCGACCTTCACCCGCTCTGCCGCGACAGCCTGGACCCTTTGATGATGAATGTTGGTCACATTGTCCGGTGCTTTCTCAGCTCCCGGAGGCGCTTTCCACAGCAGTGGAGCTTCCTGACGGAACTTCTCGTACTCCGCTGTTTTCTCGGCCAGACGCGGAGCCAGATCATCGTTGATCTGCTGCAGCAGCGTCTGCATTTCGTAGTGGTTCTTCTGCGCGTCTTCCTGCAGATATTCGTCGTATGCCTTAATGACGGCATTCAAAATCGCGGTCGCATCCGCGGCTTTGGCGGTGGTGTAGGACAGATTGAGAATGTTGAACTGATGGTGATCTTCCCCGGCCGTTCGGCTCACCTTGAGACCATCGATAATGTCTCGGGCCGGTTCTTCGCTGCCCGCCAAAGTTGCCAGCTTGTCGAGCTGACCGTCGCGAACGGCTCGTTCGACAACCTTGGGACTGCGAATAATCTCGACGTGGGCGCTCCGTTCCCCAACCGTGATACGGTTCCCGTCCTCGCGAAACTCAATCGGATTCTTCAGCTTGACCAGGATCTGCGAATTGGCCACGTACTTCGGACCAATCGCCTTGTAGGCCAGGATTCCGAGTCCGAGTCCAGCAACGGCCGCCAATCCCAGCACGACAATGTTCTTGACCGCCAGTCGTACAAGATCAATCGTCGGTTCACTGGATTTGACGAGCGGATGTCCATCGATCCGATCGTTCGAGTTTGAGGTGGACGTCTTCACCAGGAATGCCTTTGTGTTTCGGAGAGATCCCGCAGACCTTCGCTGGCCTGCTGACATGTCGGATGATCGAAGTTCGTGTTCGTGTCGTTTACTTCACTCAACAGCTGCTGACTCGGTCCTGTTCCTGCTCCAGATGCTGACGGTAAGCCAGCACGGTGTCCCGCAGTCCCTCGGCAAATCCGGTTTCCGGTACGTAACCCAGATCGCGAGTCGTTTCGGAGATATCGGCCCAGGAATGCAGAATGTCACCGGCTCGTGGCGGGGCGAACTCAGGAGCAAACGGCACGTCCAGCAGATCGCAAATCTGCTTCAGCATCTCACCGACTCCAACCCGTTCGCCGGAAGCGACGTTGTAGACATTGCCAGAGACGCCCGGGACAGTCGCCGCCAGCAGGTTCGCCTGCACGACGTTGCCCACATAGACAAAGTCGCGAGACTGGCTGCCATCGCCAAAGATCTTCGGCGTCCGTCCGGCCAGCAGGGCGGTCACGAACAGCGGAATCACAGCCGAGTACGGGCTGTTGGGATCCTGTCGCGGTCCAAACACGTTGAAGTAACGCAACCGGACGGTTTCAAGGTCGTAGCATTGAGCGAACGATTCGCAGTACAGCTCGCCAGCCAGCTTCGCGGCTGCATAAGGCGACAGCGTCTGCGGGACATGGCTTTCCTGCTTCGGCATCTGCGGGCGATCGCCATAGGCACTGCTGGAGGCGGCGTAAACAACGCGGCGGACACCAGCGTTGCGGGCGGCATTCAGAACATTAAGAGTTCCGGTCGCACAGACATCATGCACTTCGGCAGGCTTCTCGATACTCAACGGCACGGAAGCGAGAGCAGCCTGATGAATCACGATTTCACGTCCGGCCACAGCCTTCGCCAGAGCGTCCGGATCGCGGACATCTCCCTCGATGAATTCAAACCCGGTCGGGATCGCATCCAGATTCCGTTGGTGACCGGTGCTCATGTTATCGAAGATCCGGACATCGTGGCCCTGCTCAACGAGACGGGTTGCGATATGCGATCCGATAAATCCGGCTCCACCGGTAACGAGGTAGCTGGCCATGAAGTCTGCTTTCTGGTGCGAAGATCGAGTCAACAGGTGTGTGATCACTGCGACGGCCGGCACGCAGTACATGCGCTCCGTGCGGTCGCTGTGAAACCCTAGCTCGCAACCAGAGCCCGGTCTGTTGAATTCCCGCAACGGATGCCTTTTCCCGACAGCGCCCCGTCCGCACGATCGATGAAATCGGAAAAAGCACTACATCCGCTCCGCGGGCGGACCCCGCATCAGTGATTCACCGCAACGGGGGCGCATGAGCAGGTCCGGCACCGTGTGGCGAGCCGTAACGCTGGCTCAGTGCCAGGTGAGCTACACGTGACCTGCGGCTCAACAAAAAAAGAAGACACGCCCGTGGGGAAAGGCGTGTCTTCCTGGCAGTCAAAAGACCGTAGAGAGCGGTGGAGAGTGTTCCTGATTAGCGGCTGCGCCAGTCGTTCAGTTTGGGAGCTTCGCTGCGTTGTTCGAGATCATCGCGATCGCCGAGGACAACCGGGATCGTTTGCCGCTTGCCTTTGCGGAGAATGATCGTCTGCACGCTCGTCTGCACCGAAGTCAGGCTGACGAGGTTGATCAGGTGATTCTCGTCGAGAACTTCCACTCCACCGAAGTAGAGGATCACATCATCGATGTTCAAACCGGAACGGGACGCCGGGGTGTTCTTGTAGACATCGACCACGCGGGCTCCGCGAACACGGTCCAGGCCGAGTTTCTGAGCGGTTTCCAGATCGAAGTCCGGGTCCAGCTTCACGCCCAGATAGGCCCGGCGGACTTTGCCGTTCGTGATCAGCTGCTCGGTCACATATCGCACGAGATTGCTGGGGATGCTGAAGCCAATGCCTTCGTTGCCGCCGCTGTTGGAAGCGATGGCGGTGTTGATGCCGATCACGCGACCGGAGAGATCGATCAGCGGACCACCACTGTTACCCGGGTTGATGGCGGCGTCGGTCTGCAGGAAGTCCTGATTGATCACATCACTCGATTCTCCCAGCCGCAGCGAACGGCGGCCCTTGGCGGAGATGATTCCGAATGTCACCGACTGACTCAGACCGAACGGGCTTCCCTGAGCGAGCACCATGTGGCCAATGTTGACCGTATCGCTATCGCCCCAGCGAGCGGGCTGGACGTTGGGTTCATCAATCATCATCACGGCGACATCGGACTTTTCGTCTGCCCGCACTTCAGTCGGATGAATCGTGCGGCCGTCGTGCAGTTGGATGCGGATGTCATACACCTCGGCATCGGCGATCACGTGGCGGTTCGTGACCACGAACGGGGTCCGGGCCTGCGAGCTGGTCATGATCACACCGGAACCGGTTTCTTCGACCAGACCGCCCGACTTCGACTGCCGTTCGCTCTGAATGTGAACGACGCTCGGGGTGGTGACCGAGGCGATCTGCGACAGCAGCGTGCTGCCATCGCCGAGCGGCGACTGCGCCACGGCTAGCTGGCGATACACCTGATCGACCGCCGAGGCGGTCATGTGTTCGGCGTGAACGGCGTTCTGCGTCAGCGATTCCCGGCCGGTCAGCCCCAGAATCACTCCGAGCAGGAAAAACAGGCTCGAGAAAAAGAGGGTCGTGTGTCTAAGCATGGTCGCCTCGCAGGGAATTCGCAGCTGTCAGAAAGTGCGTTACTGGTTTACCGAAGTGGTACGAGATACTTGAAACACGTCATTCGTTTCGAAGTCCCAGCCGCTTCCTCCGGCTCCGTTCACCCAGTTCGTCCCTGGAGGTGAATCATCCCTGTGGGTCGTGCTGCGGTTCGTCAGCACGAAACTATGATCTCGTGAATGTCAAATCGGTCAAATGGAATTTCGGAAAATAATCATTCCGGTCCAACTCTTCCCGGCTCGATTGGATCGCGGGCGGGCCCCCGAATAACAGGACTCACGTGACTATCCGGACACCCGAAATTGGGTGCGATCGACAGCGCGAATACTTTGAGAACGACCGCTGCGGTCGTGCTGCTGCGCATAATCGCGCCAGCACGATTCTTGCGATCCTCCGTGCAGCCCTGGGGACCGAACCGGCCGCCGCCTCCGTTCACCCTGTAACGGTTGTAGCGGTCAGAACCGGCGGCGAGACTGCGTGAGGACAAACTCCGGGAGCCGCGATTTGACTTCTTGTCTTTGGGTGTACCGGCTTCCTAAGTTCGAAAGAATCAACGGTTCGGCAGGATTTTCGGCAGCGCGCGAGATGCGATTTCGCCGCGGGCCAGACAGGAAACGGAACAATGATTCGCAACGCACTCAGACTCACAACTGAATCTTGGGGACTCACGGCTGGATTCCGGCTCGGTCTGATCGGGTTCCTGCTTTGCTGGTCGGTGATGGGCAAGAGTCAGGAACTGAAGCCCGTCGATCCGCCCGACGAAGAAGGCCTGCCGATCCTCATCGCGCCGGACGAAACACAGCCCGAAACGAAAAAGAAGGCAAAGCCTGCCGAATCGCAGCCGAAGAAGGACGCCACCAGGAAGGATGCGAAAGAGGCCACCGAAGCCGATCGCAAGAAGGCTGCGTCCGAAAACAAACCCGTGGAAGATGCGAAGCCGACCAAACCCGCCGAAAAGCCGGCTGCTCCAAAGACGACTGAACCCGTTGTCCCGAAGCCGATGGATATGGACGAGCCGAAAGTCACCCCGGAAGTGACTCCGCCACCAATGCCGACTCCCGATCCGCTGAAGTCGGTCGATCCTGGTGCGGATGCGGCTCCCGAGAACAAGCCGCCGGTGAAAGAAGAGCCGCCTGCTGAACCGGGCGACGAAGAGAACGTGGCCCAAGAACCGACCAGGGACGAAAATGTCGAACAATGGACCATGCTGATTACCTCCGGCCCGAGCCATGTGGCCGGCACTCGTCCTCAGCATGAACTCGTGACGTTCGACCTCGATCCCGAAACGAAGCGCATGGTCGGCGGCCCGGACGTTCAGCCGCTCGGGCACGATGAAGCGATGGCCGCCGTTGAGCAAAGCCAGAAGACTCAGGGAGAGTCGAAGCGTTCGATTTCGCCCGCTCAGTACCAGGCCGTCTACAATTCGATTCCGTTCAGCCGAGCTGAGTATCTGGCCAATCCGTCGTATCGCCATGAAGCGACGATGGAAATGCTGTTCGGCGAACTTCGCCCCACAGTGATCCACAAGCAGGACAAACCGCAGCGGGTCTACAACCAGCCGCAGATCACCGAGCCCCCGGTTCCACATCCGATTCCGTTCAACTGGTACTCCCCCGCCTACGGTTACGGCCCGGCTTCGTACTTCGGCTGGCGGTATCCTTACTGGACTCCGAACTCGACGTATCGTCGCTACCCGACCCAGTACGGCCCCCTCTTCTACCGTTACTACCGTCCGCTCGGTTATTGATCCGAATTCAGGCGAACCCCAAACCGGAAGCAGAACAACACTGCTTCCGGTTTTTTGTTTGTCTCGCCTGTAGCCCCGAACGGATGACTCAGACGCGTGCGTCTGAGTGGCGCAGCCACAAGAGGTCGCTGACCAACGTCCTCCAAGTGAAACGCCTGGCTTACAACAACAGCTACGCCAGTGTTGATTCCACGATGAACAGCTGCTTCCTCTGACAACGGCAGCCTGTCTGTGGATTCGATGGGTGACCCCGAAAGATTCTTTCGGGGCGGCGCAGCCGTGGGCGAAGTGGGATTTGACGCACTATCTTGAGACAAACGGCGACTGTCAGTATCGACTGACATACACGCCATTCTTTTAATTCGTCAGCCTGCATGCCCCAACGGCTTCGCCGCCCTGATAGCACAGCTATCAGGGCCACCCCCCGTGAACGCCGATTCGTCGTCAATTGCTCTCGAGAAATCCCCTCGGTTTTCAATCCCGGACGGACCAGCTACCATCACGCCGAGTCGACTTCCGCCGTCATTGAGCACCGGAAGTCCCGGTTGCACGTCGTGCGACCGCTGTCTCCGATACTGAGGCTTCCGGCCGCCTCGTATCGCGGAATTCGCGCTTGGCTCTCCAGACAACACGGGTCGGGACCGCCCCTTTAGAAGTGGATGCAACATGACAGATCGCCCCAAAGTTCTGATCAGCGCCTTTGGCGATGAAGCTGCCAACACCAAAACCATCATCGAGCAGCTCGCTGTTCTCTCCAGTCTCGGGCTGAAGTACTACAGCCCGCGTTTCGTCGATGTCGCCGGCACCGGCGAAGTGAAGCACGTTGTCGATCTTTCCGCCAAAGAGTGGAAGCAGATGAAGAAGGTGCAGGACGACTACGGTATGTCGGTCACCAGCATCGGTGCCCGCCTTGGCAAGGTGAAGCTGCTCGATCAGGAAGACGGCTCGCACAACAAATATGTCGACCCGCAGAAGTACCTGAAGGGCGAAGTTCAGAACACGATCAACGCCGCCAAAGCCCTGGGTGCCAAGCTGATTCGTGGCTTCTCCTTCTATCATCCGCAGGGCGAAGCGCCGGAAGGTTACATCAATCAGGCAGCAGACCGCCTCGGCCCGATTGTCGAAGCCTGTGCAAAAGAAGGCATCGTCTACGGCCTCGAAGTCGAAGCCAACCTCATCGGCCAGAACGGACGCATGCTCGCCGCTCTCGCCAGGAAGGTGAAGCACCCGAATATGGTCTGCATCTTCGATGGTGGCAACCTGTCGACACAGAACATGACGCCGGTCGAATGCTTCAATGAGTACGAAGCGATGCGGAACGACACCGGCTGGATTCACGTGAAAGACTACCGGATCGATCCGTCGCTCGTCTGGACCGGCGTTGTCGATGAAGACCGCCTGAAGAACTTCGTTCCTGCCGACATTGGCGACTCGGGACACGAAGCGATCTTCCGCGATCTGGCCAAACACCTGCCGAAGCTGACCAGAAAAATGACCAAGCTCGGAGCCCCCGGCTTCTTCCTCGAACTCGAGCCTCACCTGAAGGGGGGCGGACAGTTCGGTGGCTTCAGCGGACCGGACGGAATGGGCGTCGCCGTGCGGGCCCTGTGCCGCCTGCTCGATTACGCTGGGATCGGCTACGACCTCCGGACCATGGACGACATCGTCACCGCCCGCGGATTCTAGAGCGGATCGCTCTACCGTATGGCCGCGAATGAGCGTTGATTGGCCTGATGCTGTATCTTTCGCGGACGGAACGGTTTCACCTTAGTGTAAACTGCTCTAACGACTCTTCCCGGATGACAGAACACCCCGGACCTGAGCGCTCACTCAGGTTCGGGGGCAGTGGAACACGACCATTTCGACGTTCATGGAATCGTTCATTGTTCTGATCTCGGGAGCGGGAACGGGCATTGTCGCCGGCCTGTTTGGAGTGGGCGGCAGCTTCCTGCTGGTGCCGCTGCTCAGCATGACGACCAGCTATCCCATGGAACTGATCGTAGGCAGTTGTGCCTGTCAGGTTCTCGGGCCAGCCACGGCGGCTTCGCTCTCCCATCGCCCGCGGCGGCGGGAGTTTCGCATACCGCTCATTTTGATGGGCGGAATCGTGGTCGGCACCATCGTCGGAGCCGATGCTCTCGATGGTCTCCAGCACTCGGACACAGTCTCTTCGGAAACCCTGTCCCGCATCGTTCAATGGAGCTATCTGGTACTGCTCTGGTCGCTGGGTCTGTTCAGCTGGTGGGAATCGCGCCGGCATCGACGCGGGAAAGGAATCGCGATCGGCTGGGCTCGCTGGAAATGGCTGCGTCCCACCTGCGAAGTCTTCGGCCGAAACCGCCGGCATGAAATTTCGATCGTGTCACTGAGCGGCTTCGGCCTTTTCGTCGGCTTCCTGTCAGGATTTCTCGGCCTCAGCGGAGGAGTCGTCCTTTTGCCCGGGCTGCATTATGCCTATGGCATCGCAACCAAACGGTCTGCGGTGATGTCGATGATCCTCGTCTGGCTGATCGCGTTCCAGGCCACCCTGATTCACGCCTGGTACGAGCGAATCGATCTTCTGATGGTCATGTTGCTGCTGCTGGGAGGAACACTGGGAGCCAAAGTGGGAGTGCGACTGAGTCAGCGGATGTCGGGTGGCAAGCTTCGCGAGCACTTTGCCTGGCTCCTGCTGCTGACAGCCATCGGATTGTCGATTTACCTCGGACTGGCCAAAAACAACAGGGAGACTTCGGGCAACAAGGCTGGTGAGTCAAAGCAGGCCGCCGCGCTGCCTAAAAACGACATCGGACTCCAGATTGGTAATTGAATACCAATTCTCCTCCCCCTAGAATCGGTAAGGTCTGATATCAATCTCGCCTCGGGCGGTCCCATGCAGTCTTCACAAAGCCCCATGTTCTGGTCGTTTCCCGCGGGGTCGCTCCTGGCCACGCGGATTCGGATCAGCGTCTTTTTCCCGCTGCTGTTTCTGGTGCTGCTGTTCCGGTTGGACGCCCAGGTCGCTCTCGCCGTGGCGGCCATTCTGCTGGTCAGCACCCTGCTGCACGAACTGCTGGGGCACGTTCTGATTGCCCGCTACACCGGAGGAGCCGGCAACGAAGTCCTGCTCTGGCCCGTTGGTGGATTGGCGTATGTGCAACCAACTAATACATTTACGTCGCAGTTTTTCACCGCGGCTGGGGGTCCGCTCGTTAATCTGGTGATCTGCTTGGCGTTTCTGCCGACCATCCTCTGGGTCGATGGAGGCACACGGGCCTTCAATCCCTTTGTCCTGCCGATTGCCGAGTTCTCTGCGGCCTGGTTCGAAGAATTCTTGATCCTGGTCTTCTTCATCAACTGGCTCTCCGTGCTGGTGAACCTGTTGCCAATCTATCCGCTGGACGGCGGCCGGATGCTCGAAGCCTGCCTGATCGGACAGGGAACGACCACCGAGCGAAAGCGACTCTGCCTGAATATCGGCACAATCGCGGCGATTATTCTCTCGGCCATCGGCCTGATGTTCGACAACGTCTGGGCCGTGTTTCTGGCATCACTCCTGCTCGTGCTGAACGTGCTGGAAAGCGTGAACGTGCAGTTCGGGGAATCGTTCGACGACTCCTTCATGGGATACGACTTCTCACAGGGGTACACCTCGCTTGAACGCAGCGCCAGCCAGACCAACGTGGCTCGGAAGAGTTTCTGGGCCCGACGTCGCGAAGCCCGCGAGGCAAAGAAAGCTCTGCATCTGGCCGAACAGCGTCAGCGCGAAGCCGAACAACTCGACGCCCTGCTCGCCAAAGTGCACACGCACGGTATCGCCGCCCTGACCCCGCACGAACGCAAATTCCTCGACCGCACCAGCAAGAACCTGCGGACCAAAGGCAGCTGACCCTCGGGACCTGGTTACTGAGCCGCGTCTTATCAGGGGGGCACTGCAGCGCCGCCCCACGCAAGATGCTCATGATTCGCGGCCGTCTCGCTGAATGGCCTCAGACGTTCCCGTCAACTTCAGTCAGTGGCACAGACATTCTTGTCTGTGGGGGGGGAACATAGCAGCGGGATCAGATTGATGAAAATCCGAGAGACGAAAATGGTTTCGCTTTGTGCTGATCGACTGCGAACAAGGGGAAGCGTCGATTACGCACTGACAGGAACCGGTCGTTTCCGTGCGGTCCCAGTCCAGGGGGGGTGCCACTGCTGGCTTGCCCAGCAGTGCTCACAGGAACGACGTTCTCGACGGTCTCGGTCATCGACACAGCTCCCGAGAACACCACGTCATATCGATTCCACGCACAGGGCAGAGCATGCCCACGCAAGCGTGGGCATGGCACCCAATTAATGCGCGATCGCGCACGAAAAAGGCCGGTCGAACGACCGGCCTTCTCGATGGATTCTGCGTTTTCTGAACGGCGGGATTACGCCATCAGTTTCTGGATTCGCTTCACGGCTTCTTCGACGTTCTCGCGGGAGTTGAACGCACTCAGGCGGAAGTAGCCTTCGCCGGCCGCTCCGAAGCCGCTTCCCGGTGTTCCGACCAGGTTGGCTTTTTCGAGCAGGTGATCGAAGAACTCCCAGCTGCCCATGCCGTCCGGCGTCTTCAGCCAGACATACGGAGCGTTGACGCCGCCGTAGACCTCAATGCCGACCTTCTCCAGACCTTCGCGAAGCAGACGGGCGTTTTCTAGGTAGAACTTCACCAGGTCCTGAACCTGTTTCTGTCCGGCTTCTGAATAGACGGCTTCCGCCCCCTTCTGAATGATGTAGGAGACGCCGTTGAACTTCGTCGATTGGCGACGATTCCACAGCTGATGCAGAGAGACATCGTTACCGGCGCTTGACTTCACGGTCAGTGTCTTCGGCACCACGGTGAACGCACAGCGGGTTCCGGTGAAGCCGGCCGTTTTGCTGAAGCTGCGGAACTCGATCGCCACGTCCCGGGCCCCTTCGATCTCGTAAATCGAGCGAGGAATGTCCGGATCGGTGATGAAGGCTTCGTAGGCGGCATCGAACAGGATGAGGGCCTTGTTCTCGACGGCGTAATCGACCCACTTCTTGAGAGTCTCTTTCGTCGCCACGACGCCCGTCGGGTTGTTCGGGTAGCAGAGATAGATCACATCGACTGGCTCGCTGGGGAGTTCCGGTGTGAAATTGTTCTCAGCTGTGACGGGCAGATAGACGAGCCCCTGGTATCGCCCCTGACTGTCGGCGGAGCCGGTGTGGCCGGCCATGACATTGGTATCAACGTAAACCGGATAGACCGGATCAAGGACGGCGATCAGGTTATCGTTCCCGAGGATATCGAGGATGTTCCCCGTATCGCACTTGCTGCCGTCGGAGATGAAGATCTCGTCGGCGTTCACGTTCACGCCGCGGCTGGCGTAGTCGTGACTGGCGATGGCGTCGCGGAGAAACCCATAGCCCTGCTCCGGTCCGTAGCCCTTGAACGTCTCCCGACTGGCCATCTCGTCCAGGGCTTTGTGCATGGCGTCGATGACAGCGGGGGGAAGCGGCTCAGTGACGTCGCCAATGCCGAGCTTGATCACCTTGGCTTTCGGATTGGCCTCAACGAAGGCATTGACCCGCCGGCCAATCTCGGGGAACAGGTAACCGGCTTTGAGTTTCAGAAAGTTTTCGTTGATGGCTGTCATCAGTGGTTCCGTTAGTTCGGGATTGTGAGGACTGTAAACGCCGAACAGCAGACCTGCGCCTGCTGTTCGGGTTCGTTCAAACTCTGTGAGGACGACGACTACTCGTTATCGGGAACGATGTCTTCCAGACCGGTGTGAGACGGTGCTCCGTCAGAGACACCAGAGGCCTGGTGATTGGCTCCGTTTTCGCCACCCATCTGATTGAGCAGGTCCATCCGTGCGGCGAGCATCCGTTCTTTTTCTTCCTGCAGCTCCTGCAGAGCTTCCGGACGAATCCGAACTTCGGCTTCCTGGTGAGTATGGAATCCGGTTCCGGCCGGGATCAGGTGACCCAGAATCACGTTCTCCTTGAGACCGACCAGGAAGTCCCGTTTGCCGGCCAGAGCCGCTTCGGTGAGAACCTTGGTCGTTTCCTGGAAACTGGCTGCCGAGATGAAGCTTTCGCTCTGAACGGCGGCCTTGGTAATTCCGAGCAGCTGGGTGCTGCCGACGGCCGGACGTGGCGTCGTGCCTTCCGCTCCCGTTCCACCTTCTGCTTCGACCTGTGCGTTCACCTCTTCGAGCTCGGCACGATCGACAACGTCGTCGACTTCGTATTCCGTGTCGCCCGGGTTGGTGACCTTCACGCACTGCTGCAGGCGATCGTTGGCGTGGCGGAACTCGATCTTGTCGACCAGGCTGCCTGGCAGCAGATCGGTATCGCCAACGTCATCGACCTTGAGCTTACGCAGCATCTGCGAAACCACGATTTCGATGTGCTTGTCGTCGATGCCCACACGCTGGGCCCGGTAGACGTTCTGAATTTCGTGAAGCAGGTATTCGTGCACGGCTTCTTCGCCGGAGACCCGGAGAATATCGTGCGGAACCAGCGGACCACGGACCAGAGCGTCGCCAGCCTTCACTTCGTCGCCACTGTGGACCAGCAGCTGCTTACCGTGAGGAATGACGTGCTCGACTTCGGTGCCGTCCGGAGAGCGGACCACGACGATTCGCTTTCCACGCTTCTTCTCGGCCAGCAGTTCGACTTCGCCATCGATCTCGGCGAGAACGGCGGGATCCTTGGGCTTCCGGGCTTCGAACAGTTCGGTCACTCGCGGCAGACCCCCGGTGATGTCCTGCGTACCGCCGGACTCACGAGGCAGCTTACCAAGGACCGTACCGGCGGTGATCTCACGACCTTCTTCGATCTCGACCGTCGCCCGTTCAGGCAGGTAGTAGAAATCGAGAATCTTGCCGGTTCCGTCTTCGAGAATGATCTGCGGATGCAGGTCACCCTTGTGCTCGATGATCGTCTTACGAACGTTCCCCGAGGTATCTTTCTCGGACCGCACGGTGCGGCCTTCGATGATGTCATCGTAACGGACGCGACCACCCACTTCGGCCAGAATCGGCACGGCATGCGGGTCCCACTGACAGATGACCGTGTTCGGCTCGACCTGCTGTCCTTCGTTGACCAGCAGGATGGCCCCGTTCGGGATGCGGTACGATTCGATCTCGCGGTGCTTGGAGTCCATGACGACCGCTTCACCGTTTCGCGTCAGCACCACGTTATGGCCGTCGTTGTTCACAACGGTGCGGATTCGAGCAAACCGGATGAAGCCGCCCTTACGACACTTCAGTTCGTTCTCTTCCATATCACGCTGGGCAACCCCACCGATGTGGAAGGTTCGCATCGTCAGCTGAGTACCCGGCTCACCGATACTCTGAGCGGCGATAATTCCGGTCGCGAGGCCTTCTTCGACCATTGAACCGGTCGACAGGTCCATCCCGTAACACTTACGGCAGAGCCCCAGTTCGGCTTCGCAGGCCATCGGGCTACGGACCTGAATCTTCTCAAGGCCGAGATCTTCGATCTTCAACGCCTTCTCGACGGTAATCAGCTCGCCTTCGCGAACGATGACTTCGTCGGTAATCGGGTTGACGATGTTCGTGCGGCTGACCCGTCCACGAATGGCGTCGGCCAGACTCACTTCGACGTTCTCGCCGCGATAGACAACACCCTTGGTGATGCCCTGCGTCGTGCCACAGTCTTCCATCGTGATAACGACGTTCTGGCAGATATCGGCCAGCTTACGGGTCAGGTAACCCGAGTCAGCCGTCTTCAGAGCGGTATCGGCCAGACCCTTACGGGCACCGTGCGTGGAGGAGAAGTATTCGAGAACCGTCAGACCTTCTTTGAAGGAGGCCTTAATCGGAGTTTCAATAATTTCGCCCGATGGCTTGGCCATCAGACCTCGCATCCCGGCGAGCTGGCGAATCTGTTCGACACCCCCTCGAGCACCCGAGTCCGACATCAGGAAGATCGGGTTGACGTAACGACCTTCCTCGCGGATGTCGCTCTCCATCTCCTTCATCATCTCGCCCGTGATCTTTTCACGAACGCTACCCCAGGTATCGAGAACTTTGTTGTATCGTTCCTGGTTGGTGATGATCCCGCGGTCGTACAGCTTCTGCTGTTTGAGGACGATCGACTCAGCATCGCTGATAATCTTGTCCTTACTCGGCGGAGTGACCAGGTCGCTGGTACCGAACGACAGACCAGAGCGGGTCGACTGACGGAAACCGACTTCCTTCATCCGGTCGAGCAGTTCGATCGTATTACGGCGTCCCAGTTCCAGGTAGCAGTCGGAGATCACGCTCGACAGGTCGCGGCTCTTCATGGTCCGGTTGTAGTAGGCCATACCGTCGGCGACGATCTCTTCGTTGAAGATCACGCGGCCCACAGTGGTTTCAATCAGCCCGCCCGACTTGGTCACTTCGTTGCCGTCGCCTTTGATGCGGGTGCCCTTCGGCAGTCGCAGCTTGACGATGGCGTGACGCGACACCTTGCCCTGCTCCAGAGCCATGTAAACTTCGTTCACCGAAGAGAACACGAGCCCTTCGCCCTTCAAACCGGCACGGCTGAGGGTCAGGTAGTAACAACCCATCACGATGTCCTGCGACGGCGTGATGATCGGCTGACCGTTGGCCGGGCTGAAGATGTTGTTCGTCGACATCATCAGCGTGGTCGCTTCAACCTGCGCTTCGATCGACAGCGGCAGGTGGACGGCCATCTGGTCGCCGTCGAAGTCGGCGTTGAAGCCCTTACAGACCAGCGGATGGACCCGGATGGCGTTTCCTTCCACCAGCGTCGGTTCGAACGCCTGGATCCCCATGCGGTGCAGCGTGGGGGCACGGTTCAGCAGAACCGGGTGGTTGGTAATGACTTCGTCGAGAATATCCCAGACATCCTCGTCCTTACGCTCAAGCATTCGCTTGGCCGACTTGATGGTATCGGCGTGGCCGAGCTCTTTGAGACGACGGATGACGAACGGCTGGAACAGTTCCAGAGCGATCTTTTTGGGCAGACCACACTGATGCAGTTTCAGTTCCGGACCGACGACAATGACCGAACGAGCCGAGTAGTCGACACGCTTACCGAGCAGGTTCTCGCGGAAACGACCCTGCTTACCTTTAATCATGTCGGTCAGCGACTTCAGCGGACGGTTCGAAGAACCGAGCACCGGGCGTTTGCAGCGGGTGTTGTCGAACAGAGCGTCGACCGACTGCTGCAGCATTCGCTTTTCGTTGTTGACGATGACCTGAGGAGCATTCAGATCGACCAGCTTCTTCAATCGGTTGTTCCGGTTGATAATGCGGCGATACAGGTCGTTCAGGTCGCTCGTCGCGAAGTTGCCGGAATCGAGCAGCACGAGCGGACGCAGTTCCGGCGGAATGACCGGAATCACATCGAGCACCATCCACTCGGGGCTGTTTTCGCTGTCCCGGAGAGACTCCACGATTTTCAGACGCTTCGTCAGATCCTTGATCTTCTGCTGGCTGTTGGTCGAACGCAGTTCTTTACGAAGCGTTTCCGACTCTTCCACCAGATTGATCGAGTACAGAAGCTTCTTAACAGCTTCGGCACCCATTTCGATTTCGAAGCTCGACTCGCCGTACTTCTCCCAGGCCTGCCGCGCTTCGACTTCGGTCAGCAGCTGACCGCGACGCAGCGGAGTATCGCCCGGATCGAGGACGACGTAGTCCTGGAAGTAAATCACCTTTTCCAGACTGGTTGTCTTCATGTTGAGCAGAGCGCCCAGACGGCTCGGCATCGACTTGAAGAACCAGATATGAACAACCGGAGCAGCCAGCTCAATGTGGCCCATCCGCTTACGACGCACGCGGCTGTGAGTCACTTTCACGCCACAGCGATCGCAGATCATGCCCTTGTACTTCATGCCGCGATACTTGCCGCAGGCACATTCCCAGTCCTTCTCAGGACCGAAAATCCGCTCGCAGAACAGACCATCGCGTTCCGGACGGTAGGTCCGGTAATTGATCGTTTCCGGCTTTTTGACTTCGCCGAACGACCAGCTGCGGATGTCCTGAGGGCTCGCCAGACGAATCGAGATGGACCCGTAATCGTTGACGCGTTCGTATTGCATCTCACCAGTGCTCATATTCAGTTCCTTGTCGGGTGAGGTAATTTGGCTCAATCAGCCGCCGCCCGTTTCCGAGCGGCGACACGCTCTCTTCAGCTGGGAAACGCAGAACCGTCTCAGGCCGTTGTCTTTTCCAGTTGCATGTTCAAACACAGACCGCGAATTTCGTTGTTGAGCACGTCGAAGCTGGCCGGAGTCCCGGCTTCCAGGGTGTTCTCCCCTTTCACCATCGACTCGTAAATCTTCGTTCGGCCTTCCACGTCGTCGCTCTTCACCGTCAGCAGTTCCTGCAGGATGTAGGCGGCTCCGTAGGCTTCCAGAGCCCACACTTCCATTTCCCCGAATCGCTGACCACCGAATCGGGCTTTACCACCCAGCGGCTGCTGCGTAATCAGAGAGTAAGGACCGGTTGCACGAGCATGGACCTTGTCATCAACAAGGTGATGCAGCTTAAGCATGTAAATCTGACCGACGGTCGTCTTCTGCTCGAAGGCTTCCCCGGTGCGACCGTCGAACAGCTGGGACTTCCCGTCCGAAGGCAGACCAGCCTGTTCCATGAGATCGAAGATGCCCTGCTCATCGATGCTGTCGAACACCGGGCAGATCGCACGGAAGCCGAGCTTCTGAGCGGCCCAGCCAAGCTGAGTCTCCAGAATCTGCCCCACGTTCATACGACTCGGAACGCCCAGCGGGTTGAGAATGATGTCGACCGGAGTTCCGTCTTCGAGGAACGGCATATCCTCGATCGGCAGCACCTTCGAAATCACCCCCTTGTTACCGTGGCGACCGGCCATCTTATCCCCAACGGAGATCTGCCGCTTCGAAGCCACATAAACCTTGACCATCTGCAGCACGCCGCTCGGCAGCTCATCGCCACGCTTCAGCGTATTCAGACGGGCATCGCGAGCATCGATGGCTTCTTCCACCAGATGCCATTCTTCTTTGATGACCTTCTTGCAGTCGGCCACTTTCTGCGGGCTGCGAATGTCAAGCTGCTCGAACTTCTCTTTGAACTGCTCAGCATGCGTGGCCAGAGTCTTCGGCTCTTCAATGGCGCGAAGTTCAACGCCATCGTCGTCGGTCAGATGCTTGCCGAGAACGTCTTCGAACGACTTCAGGAAGACTTTGAATGCATCAGCGATACCTTCGTTGCCAACCTTCTCGGCCTGCTTCAGTTCGTTTTCGTAAGCCTTCTTCTCGCCTTCGGTCAGACTCATCCGACGGCTGAACCGCTCAGTGTGAATCACGATCCCTTCGACGCCCGACGGGACTTCGAGAGACTCGTTCTTCACGTCTTCACCAGCACGACCGAAAATGGCGTGCAGCAGTTTTTCTTCCGGAGTCAGTTCCGACTTCGCTTTCGGCGTGACCTTACCAACCAGAATATCGCCCGGGGCCACCGGCGTTCCGATCTGAACGATCCCGTCTTCGTCGAGGTGACGCAGAGCCTTCTCGCTCACGTTCGGAATGTCGCGGGTGAACTCTTCGCGTCCCAGCTTGGTCTCGCGAATTTCGACGTCGAATTCGTCGATATGGATCGACGTGTAAACGTCTTCCTTCACCAGACGCTCGGACAGAATAATGGCGTCTTCGAAGTTGTACCCTTCCCACGACATGAACGCGACGAGCACGTTTCGTCCGAGAGCCAGGGCTCCATCGCGGGTCGCAGCCGTATCACAAAGCAGCTGCCCCTTCTTGACCTTGTCGCCCACGCGGACAATCGGTTTCTGTGTCAGGCAGGTCCGTTCGTTAAGTCCAACGAACTTTCGCAGCGGATAGCGGACACCGTCGACCTCGACACACAACGCGTCGACGTAGGTCACTTTTCCGGCCTTCTCGGCGTAGACAGCCATGCCGGTGTTCTCGGCGACGGCCTTCTCCATACCGGTTCCCACGATCGGCTGCTCGGTAATGAGCAGCGGCACGGCCTGACGTTGCATGTTCGAACCCATCAGGGCCCGGTTGGCATCGTCGTGCTCGAGGAAGGGAATCAGACCGGCCGACACGCCGACCATCTGGCTCGGCGAAATGTCGAAGTACTGAATCATGTCCGAGGTCGTCCAGACGAACTCGTGACGGTACCGAGCCAAAGCCCGACCATCGACAATCCGTCCGTTCTCGACCTTCGTATCGGCAGGAGCCACATAAACCTTGGCTTCCTCGTCGGCTCGCAGCCATTCGATCTCGTCGGTCACCACCTGATCGACCACCTTGCGGTACGGCGTGATCAGGAAACCGTAATCGTCGACCTTGGCATAGACGCCGAGGCTCGAGATCAGACCGATGTTCGTACCTTCCGGCGTTTCAATCGGGCAGATACGACCGTAGTGAGAAATGTGAACGTCGCGGACTTCGAAGCCGGCACGTTTCCGGTTCAGACCGCCTGGTCCCAGAGCACTCAGACGGCGTTCGTGCGTGAGCATCGAAAGCGGGTTGGTCTGGTCGACCACCTGAGACAGTTCGCTTCGTCCGAAGAAGAAGTCGATGGCAGCCGAGATGCTCTTCGGATTGACGAGCGTCCGCGGCGTCATCGTTTCGACGTCCTTCAGGCTCATCCGTTCCTGAACCGTTCGACGCAGCTTCAGGAAGCCTTTCCGGATCTCATCGTTGGCCAGTTCATCGATCGTTCGCAGACGACGGTTACCGAGGTTATCGATATCGTCGATATGAGCCGAGTCATCGCCCGCCCGCAGACGCAGCAGATATTTCACCGAGTTGACGAAGTCTTCCGGACGCAGCGTCATTTCATCATCAGGAATGTCCTGATTGAACTTGCGGTTGATGCGGAAACGACCGACGCGGCCGAGGCGATACCGATTCAAATCGAAGAACTTTTCGTTGAACAGATCGATCGCCTTGTCGAGCTGCGGCGGATTTCCCGGACGCAGACGCTGGTAGATCCGCAGAAGAGCTTCTTCGTGGCTCGTCGTCGTATCTTCGAGGATACTGTTCAGGATCAGCGGATCGCTGGCTTCCTGCTTCACCACTTCGATCTCTTTGATGCCCGACTCGATCAGCTCGATCGCCTGAACTTCGAGCAGCGTGTGAGCACATTCGACGATGATCTCACCGCACTTGTCGTGACCCGGCTGATAAACCACATCCTGAGCGGCTACGCGACCGGTCAACTCTTCCGGCTTCGTCGACTGCGAGACCTTCAGCGTTTCCGTCGGGTAGAACATCTTGACCAGCTCAGAGTCGGTCGAGTGTCCCTTATCCATGGCACGCAACAGCGTCATGGCCGAGAACTTTCCGCTCTGGTCGATACGGACGCCGAGCGTTTCCTTCTTGCTGATCAGCAACTCAATCCAGCTGCCGCGTTCGGGAATGATGCGGCAGGAATGAGTCTTTCGCTCACCCGGCTCGATGTTGATCACGAAGTCGACACCAGGTGAACGGTGCAGCTGACTGACGACGCAGCGCTCGGCCCCGTTGACGATGAATTCACCGCCGCCCAGCATGATTGGCAGATCGCCGAGGTAAACTTCCTCTTCGATCGGCTGCTCCTTCTGCAGACGCAGCCAGACTCGCAGCGGACGCCCGTAGGTCAGACGCAGCTGACGGCACTCAACCGGAGAATAGCGGGGCTTGCCCAACTCGTACTTGACGTATTCCAGACGGAACTGCTCATCAAAGCTCTGAATCGGGAAGATCTCACGAAGAATCTCTTCCAGACCGATTGGCTTGCGGCGAGCCGGGTCAACGTCGGCCTGCAGAAACCGGGCGTACGAGTCAGTCTGAATACGAGTCAGGCCCGTCATCTCAAAGTCGGTCTGCAGGACTCCTGTATTCCGGTTTTCGTTGACGGCAATGATGCGCTGCACAGGCACCGGCATAAACTCTCTCCCTTATTCCCATCAATAAATTGATTGTACGAAACTGCCGCGGTTTCGATTGACCCGGGCAGTCCAAACCGCCTTCAGCGATCAATTGCAGCTTAAGCTCACCTGGAATGAGGCATTTGACGGAACCTTCCGCCACATTCCGGACCATGTCACCGCGGCAGAAAGTCTCCCCCAGACTCCTGCACCCATCGGACAGAATAGCAAACTGAACAGCGACACTCGTGGGCACGCAGCGCGCGGAAACCGCCCCGCGAGTACGGACCCTCTTCGCGGCGCGGGAGAAGCGAATTTCTCGAACTTGAGGCGATGCAGCACGTAACGACCGAACAGCAGACCAAAGGCAATCCCTGATTGCCAAATACTAACGCAGCCCGCCCAAAATGCAACAGAATGGAGAAAAAACGTGATTTCTCCATTCTGTTCAAGCAATTTGGGCACTGAAGATGCTCGACGCCAGGGAAGACGGGAGCACCCGCACGACAGCGATCAGCACATCAGCAACACAACCGAGTCACAATTACTTGACTTCGGCGGTACCACCGGCAGCTTCGATATCGGCCTTGACCTTTTCGGCGTCCTCTTTCGAAACACCTTCTTTGAGCGGCTTCGGAGCGCCTTCGACCAGTTCCTTGGCTTCCTTCAGGCCCAGTCCGGTGATAGCGCGGACAGCCTTGATGACGCCGATCTTCTGATCGCCGAATCCGGTCAGAACGACGTCGAACTCGGTCTTTTCAGCAGCGGCTTCCCCGCCACCTTCTCCGCCACCTGCAGCCGGAGCAGCCATCATCACGCCGCCGCCAGCCGGCTCGATGCCGTGGACTTCTTTCAGGTAATCAGCAAGCTGCTTCGCCTGGAGCAGCGTCAGACCAACGATCTGATCGCCCAGATTCTTGGTTGCATCATCAAATTCAGTGGTTGCTTCGGCTGTCGCCATGACATTCCCCTCGTAATCAAAAAGTAACAGTATGTCCGCTGATCGTACCCTGCTCAGCACCTAGAGATCATGACAAATCGCGGCAAAGGTACTCCGCGTGTTTTCAAATTCGGCCTGAAATCAGGCTTCGGCCCCTTCGGCCTTTTCTTCGACGGCTTTGACACAGCCGGCCAGCTTGCCACCAGGTCCGAGCAACGCTCCGCCCAGCTGGGCACCCGGGCTGAGAATCAGACCAGCGATCTGAGAAATCAGCTCCAGACGGCCCGGGCTCTTCGAGAGCTTCTCGACGCCGGCCTTATCCAGAGCCTGACCTTCGACCGTTGCCCCCTTGAGTTCCAGCGGCTCAATCTTCTTGACCCACTGCGTGATCTCTTTGGAAAGAGCCACAACGTCTTCGCCACCCCAGACCAGAGTCGAGGGACCGGACAGGACGTCACCCAGGGACTTGCCGGCATCGCCAAGAACGCGGCGAGCCAGTGTATTCTTCACCGTAAGGAGATGGACTCCCTTTTCCTGCAATGCAATGCGGAACTGGTTGTCCGTCACGGCATCCAGACGGGACGAGTCAATCACGAGAACTTCAGTCGCCCCGTCGAGGCGACCTTCAATCTCGCTCATCACCATCTCTTTGACTTTTTTGCTCATCGCAGCACCTTCACATCATTCAGATCAACACTGATTCTGATCACATCCAGGGCCTGAACGGCTCCCGCTGGACACCCGACCCTTAACTTCAGACAGCCACGGAAATCCCGGGACCCATCGTGCTGGACAGCGCGATGTGACGAATGTAAACACCCTTCTGTGCGTTCGGCTTCAGCGAGTTGATGTGCTGCAGCAGAGCATCGATGTTTTCGACAAGCTTTTCAGCATCGAACGACATCTTGCCGACCACGCAATGAACGTTCCCGCTGGAATCGTTCCGGAACTCAACCTTACCAGCCTTGTATTCTTTCACGGCTCCGGCCACATCCTGGGTCACCGTGCCAGCTCGCGGCGAAGGCATCAGGCCGCGAGGACCGAGCACTCGTCCGAGGGGACCGACAACGCCCATCATGTCCGGAGAAGCGATGGCGACGTCAAACTCGAGCCATCCATCTTTCAGGATCTTGTCAGCCAGTTCTTTCTCGCCGACGGCATCTGCACCAGCAGCCTGAGCAGCGGCAGCAGCTTCACCCTTGGCGAAGACAATGACCCGCTGAGACTTGCCGATCCCGTGTGGCAGAACGATCGAACCACGAACCAGCTGATCGGCCTGACGGGGATCAATCCCGAGGCGAACAGCCACTTCGACAGTCTGATCGAACTTGCAGGGCTTCACCCCCTTCGGCAGGTTCGACTCAACACCCTTCAATTCACTGACAGCCGTCGCCAGATCAACCGTGCCCAGGGCATCGGCCTTATCCCGCATGGCCTGAACTCGTCTCGAACGTTTTGCCATCTTCCCAAACCTTCAACAATATCTGACGCGCTACACTCTTTGAAACTGTCGCGGCAAAACGCCGGCGGGGACCACACAGATCCCGATACTGTATTCTCGCCGCCGACTCGTCGACGACATGCTTACTGTCGACTAGTCGACAACTTCGATCCCCATGCTTCGGGCGGTGCCGGCGATCATACGAGCCGCATGATCAACGCTGGCCGCATTCAGATCGTTCAGTTTCGTCTTGGCAATGTCGTTCAACTGAGCCTGAGAAACCGTGCCGACCTTCTTCGTGTTCGGAGTTCCGGACCCCTTGGCGATCGAAGCAGCCTGCTTCAGCAGCACAGCTGCCGGCGGACTCTTGAGCACGAAGTCGAACGAGCGATCGTTATAAACCGTGATGATGACCGGCACGGTAACGCCCGTCATATCCTTGGTTCGCTCGTTGAACTGCTGCACGAACTGGCCGATATTAACCCCGTGAGGACCGAGTGCGGTACCCACTGGTGGAGCAGGTGTGGCCTGACCGCCGGTAACCTGAACCTTAATTTCCTTGACAACCTGCTTTGCCATTTCGACTCACCCTATATCGCCAGAAACTGGCGGATTCTCATCGACCTATTTCACCAAGAATCTCTGCAACTGGCGACCGCCGGAACCAGCAGAGAACGAAGCTCAGATCTTCTCCACCTGCCAGTGCTCCAGTTCCACCGGAGTCGGGCGCCCGAAGATCTCGATCAACACACTGATTTTTCCACTGGTGTCATCGATCGCTTCAACGGAACCTTCGAAGCTCTCGAACGTCCCTTCGTTGATCTTAACCGTATCACCGACAGCCAGGTTAATTTTGACCTTGGCTGGTTCTTCCTCTTTGGTCTCTTCCTGACCGAGCATCCGCTCGATCTCTTCATCCTTCATGGGAATCGGCTTGCCGGCTGCCCCGGTGAAGTCACCGACGCCGCTCGTGTCGCGAACCAGATACCAGGAATCATCATTCAGAATCATCTGAATCATGACGTAGCCCGGGTAAAGCCGCTGCTCACGAACCCGCTTCTTCCCACTCTTGGTCTCGACCACCTTCTCAGTTGGAATGATGATCTCGCCAAAATACTCTTCGAGGTGGTCCCGCTTGATCCGACGCAGCAGCGAATCCCGAATGGTCCGCTCGCGATTGGACTGAACCTTAAGGACATACCAACGCATCTCGGGCTGTCCAAGTTCAGCCTCGTCTTCACGCATCGGGATGTCAGGTCTATCATCCATGGAAAGTGGTCCGCACCTTATCCGAAAATTATTAATAGCCTCGAATCCCAGGAAGATTCAGCGAATATGCGATCGCTGTCCCTGAGGGGCGAGGCAAAGAAACGGGGATTATGAAAATCTGCCTGTTGAATTTCAAGCCACAGGCCTGCATACATTTGGAGAAATCGCGGTTCAGCCCTTTACAGAGCCCGAGACGGCAACTTCCCCGGCGATTACATCTTCAGGAAGCCGACCTGCGTGAAGACATACCGCCAGATGACGTCGAACGCGAAGAGCGAAACAGCCAGCACAACCATCACTACGAGAACGACAATTGTTGCCCGCCACAGCTGCGACCACGTCGGCCACGACACCTTTTCCATCTCACCCTGCACGGCGATCATGAAATCTGCCGCAGGAGGATAGTTCACCACACGATAGGCCAGCCAGCAGCCAGCCACGGCGACTGCCGTTGAGATGCCCAGACGAGTCGTCTGATCAAACCCACCGAGAACATTCACCGAGAGAGTCCAGGCCGCAACGATGAACACCGTGCCGATGGCAATGGCTGTCACCTGTCGAACCTGACGACCCTGATTCCGCTTGTACAGACTGGCGGAGAACAATTCCGACAACAGTCCCCCAGACGATTTCGATCTCGACATACGTCCCGTTCCGCCAATCAATCTTGATTCAAGTCAGCCCCTGCAGGTGTCCGACTCACAGGGATGGCTGGGCATCATCCTCTTCTGCCAGCCTGGTAAACACGGGCGGAGAGACTTGAACTCCCAACCTGCGGATTTGGAATCCGCTGCTCTGCCAATTGAGCTACGCCCGTAAATTCCAGCAATTCCTCAACCCGCGCCGGGCGAGTCGACCGCAAAAAATAACACAACCGCCTTAACTCGCCAAGAGTGAATGAATTCCCTCATCCCTCCCGGCCAATCGGGCAGCAACTACTTCTTGCGAGATTCTTTATGCAGCGTATGACGACGCAGCTTCGGGCAGTACTTCATCAGTTCGAGTCGCTCGGTGCCGCGCATTTCTTTCGCAACGCGGTAGTTCCGCATACCGGTTTCGGTGCATTCCAGCCAGACATACTCGCGAGCCATGACAGCTACTCCACAAATCACAGCCGAAGACTCACGGCTGGGTTAATTACTTGAACTGAAGAAAACCAAGCCTCGCCCTTGAATCTAACGCAAGAGCGAGGCTGGCTGTAATCCCACGATCGCTTCCAGATTACTCGAGAATCTTGGTCACGACGCCCGACCCAACGGTACGACCACCTTCGCGAATAGCGAAGCGGCTACCTTCGTCCATGGCGATCGGCTTCTGGAGTTCGACTTCCAGGGCAACGTTATCACCAGGCATACACATTTCCGCACCGCCGAGCAGCTTGGTGCCGCCAGTCACGTCCGTAGTACGGAAGTAGAACTGAGGACGGTATCCGCTGAAGAACGGCGTGTGACGACCACCTTCTTCCTTGCTCAGCACGTAAACTTCGCACTCGAACTTGGAGTGAGGAGTGATCGAACCACCGGCAGCCAGACACTGACCACGTTCGATGTCGTCCTTTTCAACCCCGCGGAGGAGCAGACCGACGTTGTCGCCCGCCAGACCGCTGTCCAGAGTCTTGTTGAACATTTCGACGCCGGTCACAGTCGTTTCGCTGGTCGGACGCAGACCAATGATCTGAACCTTATCGCCAACGTTGACCTTACCGCGTTCGATACGACCAGTAGCCACGGTACCGCGACCTTTGATCGAGAAGACGTCTTCGACAGCCATCAGGAACGGCTTGTCAGCTTCGCGAGCCGGCTCAGGAATATCGGAATCCAGAGCATCCAGCAGATTCTGGATACAGGCAGTCGAAGCTTCGTCCGACGGATTTTCGAGAGCAGCCTTGGCGTTTCCGCGAACGATCGTAATGTCGTCGCCCGGGAAATCGTACTTGCTCAGCAGTTCGCGGACTTCCATCTCGACGAGCTCGAGGAGCTCTTCGTCGTCGACGAGGTCACACTTATTGAGGAACACCACCAGAGCCGGCACGTTCACCTGGCGAGCCAGCAGGATATGCTCGCGAGTCTGAGGCATCGGGCCGTCGGCAGCCGACACCACCAGAATAGCGCCGTCCATCTGGGCAGCCCCGGTGATCATGTTTTTGACGTAGTCGGCGTGACCCGGGCAATCGATGTGGGCATAGTGACGATCGACGGACTCATACTCGACGTGACTCACAGCGATGGTCACAGTCTTGGTATCGTCGCGGACCGTACCACCCTTGGTAATTTCAGCGTAGCTCAGTTCGCGTGCCAGCCCCTTGGCAGCCTGAACCTGAACCAGCGCTGCTGTCAGGGTGCTCTTTCCGTGGTCGATGTGGCCAATGGTCCCAACGTTGACGTGGGGCTTTTTCCGCTCAAAGACTTCCTTAGCCATCTTTTGTTTTTACCTCCAATAGACGGTCCGAACCCTGGTCAACAGCGTTCGCGAGTTTCAATACAAAGTTTTCTCACCCCAAATCGATGACGCGGGCGATCGCAGCGGTGAAGTCCCGCGAGCACCCGTTTCGAGGCAAAGCAACCCGCCACACCTCTTGAGCAAGCCTTAAGCTGGCCAAAGCTGCTGATGGGACTTGAACCCATGACCTCTTCCTTACCAAGGAAGTGCTCTACCACTGAGCTACAGCAGCAGCGATGTTAACCTCGCCGCCCTCGACATCCCGGGCTGAACCGACCAGCAGCCGACCCAGCCGTGCGAGTTATTCCTCTAAAGAGCGGGTGAAGGGAATCGAACCCTCACGACCAGCTTGGAAGGCTGGAGTTCTACCATTGAACTACACCCGCGTCTCTCGCCTTGCGGCGAATCCGCTTTAATGCGTCCTCACGGACGACATTAAAACGCCTCCGCTTGCACACGCCGCAAACAATACGACCGTGCCGCATTGCGCAGAGAGTAGCAACTTGACACCCGTTTCGGCAACTGTCAGCCGATCCGGGACTCTTTGAGTGGGGGTGACAGGATTCGAACCTGTGAAGGCTGAGCCATCAGATTTACAGTCTGACCCCTTTGGCCGCTCGGGAACACCCCCCCGAATTTTGCCGATGCCGCGATGACTGTATTCACAGTCAAACCCCTGACTATCGACGAGAGCTAGCGGAGGGATTCGAACCCACAACCACCGGTTTACAAAACCGGAGCTCTGCCGTTGAGCTACGCTAGCGAGTTTCCGTGCCGGAAGTTTCGATTCCGTTCAGCGGACATCGAAACACCACCAGATCCGACGCGTGCACGAACAGCATCCTTCCGCAAGCCGCGAACTATAACGTACTGGCGGAGGCTTGCAAGTCAAAAAACACAACATCAGCCGACGGGAGGAGCCGATCCGATCTCCACGCCGCGTCTGCACCGCGGGTTGTCCCGCCCTGGTGCCGTGCTTCCTGTTCGTTCGTGACGGAATCAGTTGTGTGAAGTTTTGACACGACTGTCAAGATGAGGTTCCGTCGGTCCTGATATTTCTCGGCGGGTTCGCCTCACATCTTGATTAGAAATCGCCCGGTGTTGAACTCCATTCCGGAGGAACGATGTCGACTTCGGTCTGCTCGATGGCCTGCAGCAGTCGATCGGCTGCAAAGACCGGATTCAGTTCCACGTCATCGATAAAGCTTCGAACAGAGCCCTGCGCTCCTTTTTCATGCGAGACGGAAACGACCGGATCGACGTAGGCGGTCTGCGGAATCGTACCGGTGATCGTGGCGTACAACCGCTCGGCCCGGTCATCCCATTGATGCGAATCCGCGAGATTCAACAGAATTTCCAGCGACTGCTGAGAAGTCCCCGCCTTGTAATAAGCATACGCCAGCCGATAGCGGTCGCGTGGCGTGGACGTTTCGTTCAGCGATTCGGCGAGCTCCAGATGCTCGACGGCATCGTCCCACCGGCCAGCCTGACCGTAGGCGATCCCAAGGTTCAACTGAGTCCGTGCCTCATCTTCCGTGGACAGATTGGACCTGGCCAGGGAGCGCAGAATCGTCGCGGCTCGCGTTGGCTCGGAACGGGCGAGCATCATTTCAGCCAGTTCGAGCGTCGCTTCCGGGTGATTCGGCTGAACCTGAAGAACGTGATAATAGTCGGCCATCGCCTGTTGATGATCGGCCTGCTTCCGAGCGAGCCGAGCAGAAAGAATGATCGCCTCGATGTTGTTCGGAATTCGACGCGTTGTCTCTTTCAGCGTCTCCTGAGCTTCGTCGTAGTCGCCTTGCAAATAATACAACTGCGCCAGTCTCAGGTAGCCGTGGGGATCGTGCGGCTGCAGTTCGACGTACTTTTTTTGCTCCTCGATCGCCTGCGGAAAGTTGTCCTGGTGAATGGACAGTTCGGCAAGATTCCACCAGGTCTCGGCGTGTTTCGGCTCAAGCTCAAGGGCATCATTGAGCAGCTTGCGCGCTTCGTCGAGCTCTCCCGACTGCTGAGCCGAGAACGACTGCTCGATCATTGTGCGGCAGATTTCCTCGTTTTTCCCCTGATTTCGCTGCACCCAGCAGCACCCCGGCAATCCGATCAACGCGCATGCGAACACGAACAGTGCGACTCGAAAGCCAACTGGAGCAGACGGAGAGGCAGAAGGTAATCGGCCCGGTCGTGGCATGACCAGCAGGAAATCTCGGAAGGAAGGAGAGGGGAACACTGAGGAGATGGGCCCCAGTATATCACCCCGCCGCCCGGAAGGTCGAGATGGCTCCCCGACCTCGCTCGCCTCGACAATCAGGGCAAGGTAGCGATGCCAGGGAACCTTGCTCCCGGCTTCGTTTCGAGTCGACTCAGGTACGGTTCCGACTTGTCGGCCAGGGCGGTTGTGTACAGCCGGGCGGCGTCGTCATCCATGTGCAGTCCGTCGAAGAACATCGCCTTTTCAATTCCCGGGACCTCCCGGCAATCAATCAGCACCGCAGATGTACTGTGAACAACATCGAGTAAAGCCTGATCGAACTCGTAATGCTCCGGAACCGGCATCGCCGCCAGAATCACCTGCACCTGATTCCGTTCCGCCATGGCGACAAACTTCAGCAACCGCTCGTAGGAGGGCTCATTTTCTTCCGTATTGTCCGCATCCGCAGTCATCCGGAGATTCAGTTCATCCATCCCCGCTCGGTAGGAAGGAATGACCATGTCGAGCACGCGCCGCTGAATCCGATCCCGATTCGCGAACGCCGCCGAGAGACTGCAAAGCGTGAAATACGCCCGCTCCTCGAATGTTTTCACATCGAATTGGCCGAGTTCAGCCGGCTGACTCCCACGGCAGTAGTAATAGGCCAGACGATCCGGGTGATGCGACGGCGCATCCCGCAGATGCCCGCCTTCGAAGCCGATGACGACAACATCTGGAACTCGTTCGGGCGTATCGAAGTAACTTTGATATGCGTAGTACCAGTCGGCCAGAGCCGTGTTGTCGGGATTGACCTTCGCGGTCCGCAACTGCTTTTCGCTGCCTTCACTTACCAGCTCTGCGAACAGACCCTGATCGACGCCGTAACGAGTGAGCGAATTCCCCAGAAACAGGACCCGCAGATCGTCATCCGGACCGGCGGCCAGGTCTCGCGAAATGGCATCGAAGGACCGCAGATGCGAGATATCTTTCGACAGCACATCGCCCCGCAGACGGAACCCGAGCTCAAGCATCAGAAAGCAGAGGGCCACGACACCCAGGACGCGCCATTCGGTCCGCAGCGGTCGCGTGCGCCCCGGCAGCGGAGCAGCTGGAGTTTCCTGCAACTGAGGTTCGGGAGATGTCAGAACGGCGGTCATAGGATTGCCTGAAGCATCAGAACTGGAAGTAAATGAAGGTCGCGGCGGCCGGCGGCGGGAAGCAGAGGCACATCATCAGGGCATACGTGCAGGCCACCCCGCGCCAACTCCAGTGGACGGCTGGGACATCATCAACACGCGACTGCCACTCTTCCCAGCATTCGAACAGCATCAGCGGTCCGGCGCAAAACAGAAGCATGCCGAACGTCATCGACGCCAGCGGCGACCAGGCCATGTTTGTCGCCAGCACCGACAGCATCCCGGCGGCCTGCCCGATCGATTCGGCCCGGAACAGCAGCCAGGTCAGACAAACGAAGTGAAACATCAGGACGATCTTAGCTGCCCGGGTAAAGACTCCAAGTGGAGTCCACTGCGTTGGAGTCACGGATTTCGCCCTGTCACCCGCAACATAGCGATATCCGCAGAGCATCAGCCCATGCACGGCTCCCCAGGCGATGAAGGTCCAGTTCGCCCCATGCCACAAGCCACCCAGCAGCATTGTCAGCATCAGATTCCGGTAGGTCATCAGCGAACCACCACGGTTACCGCCGAGCGGTATATACAGGTAGTCCCGCAGCCACTGGGAAAGACTGATATGCCACCGTCGCCAGAAGTCACTCGGATCAACGGCAAAATATGGTCTACGGAAGTTGACCATCAGATCGAAGCCGAGCCAGCGCGAGATCCCTCGGGCAATGGCTGAGTACCCTGAGAAGTCGCCGTAAATCTGGAAGGCAAACGCATACACGCCGACCAGCACTTCCATGCCGGTCAGTTCCGATGTCGGTGTCTGGAAGATCGCGTTGACGAGCACGGCCATGTTGTCGGCGACAACAATTTTCTTGAACAAACCAAGAACGACCAGATACAGCCCCTCCCCGAACGCATTGCGATCACACTGGCGAGGTTGAGTCACCTGCGGCAGAAAATGCGATGCCCGTTCAATGGGACCGGCAACCAGCTGCGGGAAGAACGATACATACACCGAGAAGTCGAGCAGACTCCGCGTCGGCTGGCAGTGGCCGCGGTAGACGTCGATGGAGTAACTCATCGTCTGGAATGTGTAGAACGAAATCCCGACGGGCAGAATGATATTGAGCGTCGGCAGCAGCAGCGGAACGCCGACCGTATTCCCCAGAGTGACGAGCTCACCGGCGAAGAAGTTGAAGTACTTGAAGAACGCCAGGATGCCCAGGTTCGTACAGAGCGAAATGGCGAGCAGGGTCTTCCGCTTCCAGGCGACCTGGCAGTCGTGGATTCGCAAGGCGAGCGTGTAATCGACGAGCGTTGAGATTGCGATCAGACTGAGAAACCGCCAGTCCCAGCAGCCGTAGAAGTAGTAGCTGGCCAGCAGTAACAGGACGTTCTGCCCCCGGTGCTTCAGCCGGTAATACAGCAGAAACACGACGGCGTAGAACAACCAGAATGCAAAACTGTTGAACAGCATGGCGATTTTCGACAACGCAATGAATCAAGGCGCGCAGTGATGCCGGAATTCGACGTCACTTGCTGATGAAGCCTAGTTCAGCGTGGTCAGAATGCGGCGAAAACCGCTCGCCCGCCCCCCGGGGACTGCCTGCCTTCAGTCGAATGGCACCGATTTTGCAGATTAATCCATCCCTGCGGACTGGTCAGAAATTTTCCTTTTCGCGGATCGCAGTAATAATTCCACAGACGACCGGTTTCTGGTTTGATTTCCGGGCTGGTTCGTTCAGGCTGAATAGTAAGGAATCGACGTGAAAGCGACCGTGCCGACACGATGTCGCGTAGACAGATTCAGGAGTCAAATCATGAAAGCGATATTTGCAATTCTCGCCAGCGGGCTGCTCTGCTTTGCCGTCGCGGACACAGCAGAAGCCGACCGCTACAGCTGGCGTCCCAGCTGGAGCCGCGACTACAACAGTGGCATTTACAGCAATGGTTACGGCAACAACTACCGCGTGCCAGGCTACAACTACTACAATCCTTACTGGGGCGGTAACTACAATTACAGCCCGTACTCAACGTATTACGGACCTCGCACCAGCCCGTATTCGACCTTCTACGGACCGCGAAATTACGAGTACCACTACCAGTACCAGACGTTCCCTTATCCGAGCTATCAGTACCAGTATCACTACAATTACTGATCCTGATCGCCAAACGACCACCCTGGGCCGGGCGACCTCAGCCCGGTCCCACCGTGTGGAACACCTCAATCACCCACCATTCGACGTAGGGTTCCCATAGATTTTCTGAGATGGCCTCAGGCTGAAGGACAAAGAGCGGCCAGTAAAGGTACAGGACATAATAGAATTCGTCGTACCCGGTCGACTCGCGCAGCAGGAACGCCAGCCCGAAAATTGGCCCGCTCGCCAGAACGTAAATCAGCACGATCAGCACCATCGCCAGCCAGAGCCGATTGCTTCTCAACTCTCTTTCCGCGCCACTCATGGAGGCGACTTTCCCTGCGATGGCTTCAGATCCGGTTTCTCTCCCTGTAGGATGACGGAACAACGCTTCGAGTTCCGCAAGAATTTTCTGCCCTGATCAGATTCTCCTGAAATCACCCTGCTCGTGAACACACCGCCGGCTATCCTCGACGTCCACGATCTGACGGTCGCCTATCGGCACCGTCCTGTGCTCTGGAACGTCGACTTTGAGATTCACGAGCCGCAACTGCTCGGCATCGTGGGCCCCAACGGAGCCGGCAAGAGCACGCTGCTCAAATCGATTCTCGAGCTCGTTCCCTGCGTTTCCGGAAACGTTTCGCTGTTCGGAAAGCCGGTTCCTCAAGTCCGGACCCGCATCGGCTATGTCCCCCAGCGGGAAAGTGTCGACTGGGATTTTCCGATCACCGTGCGTGAGACGGTACTGATGGGAACCTACGCCAAACTCGGCTGGTTCCGTCGCCCCGGAGCCCGCCAGCGGGAACTGGCTGAACAATGCCTGGCCGATGTCGGGATGGAAGCCTTCGCCGACCGTCAGATTGGACGCCTCTCCGGCGGCCAGCAGCAACGTGTCTTCCTGGCGCGGGCTCTCGCTCAGGATGCCGACGTTTATTTCCTCGACGAACCGTTCGCCGGTGTCGATGCGGCAACGGAAGACATTGTGCTCGGCGTGCTTCGAAGACTACGTGATCGGGGCAAGCTGCTCATCGTCGTTCATCACGATCTGCTCACCGTGCAGCGGTCGTTCGATTCCGTCCTGCTGCTCAACGGTCGACTCATTGCCTGGGGACCGGTCGAAGAAACGCTCACCTCAGAAAATCTGAAACGGACGTATGGCGGCCATTTGCCGATCCTCGACCACCTCGGCGTTGCCGTGGCCGATCAGTCCCGCTCCGGCTGATTCTTTTCGTTCTGCCACTTCGCATGCACGCGGGCCACGTGCCACATATAGCGACTGATCCGGTCGTTCTCCGTGTGATCCTTCCACGCGCGTTGGATATGCTCTTTCGCCAGTTCCGACTTGCCGTGTGCTTCGTAATACAGCCCCAGATACAGGTCGGCGTAGAACATCCGAAACGCCAGCTCCTCCGCATCCGGCTCCCCGGCTTTCGCCACTTCGATCACCTTCTCCGGCGTCGACTTCCCCTGGAACAGGGCATAGACCTCCATCAGCGGCACGCGGGGGTCATTCCGAATCGGCAGCATCTCTTTCCGAGCCGCCTCGAGGTTCTCATCACGCGCCATGCAGATGTATCGCCAGACGGAATTCTCGACGTCGTTGTCGTGATACGTCTGGTACAGCGCGAACTGCTCCGCTCCCTCTTTGAACATCCCGGCGTAATAGTGCGAAATGCCCCGCTCCCACAGTCGCCGCTCCCCAGCCGGATTCAGCTCGACATACTTGTCGAAATCACTCACTGACTCTTTGAAATGCCCGAGCCGAAACTGGTAGACGCCTCGCAGATACCACGCCTGCGGATTGCTGTCATCAATCTTGATCAACTCCGTCAGCCCCTCGACAACCGCCTGATTGTCCTCCGCCTTCATCGCAGTCGAAATCCGCTGCTGAATCTCCGCCGGACTGATCGCCTTCTCGTCGGCGAACGCGGGTCTGGAGTCAACGAACGACATCACCAGCAGCAAACCACAGACAACCGTGAAGTATTGAATTCTCATGAACAGCCCCAGGCGGGAAAGAGCGACAAGTTATTTGAACCACGGAGACACAGAGGTCACCGAGAGTCTACTGGAGTAGGCCAGTCAAATCACATCCCAATATCCTCTGTGCCTCTGTGGTGAATCATTCCAAACTCCCATTCCATTCGACAGGAGCCAAGTGACAACGTTCGCCCCGCTCGTAGCGGCGGCATCTTGCCGCCGATTGGACGTGGCTCCGTCAATCCGCATCCTCTGTCTGCCGGCCAAGATTCAACTTCCTAAGACTCTACCACAACTCGGACGCCCCTTCTTGCCACCTTGCTGGTTCGGCGAAAGGATGCCGCCGCTACGGGAGTGGAGTCTCGATTACTCCTGGTCGGTCTGCTCCGTGTGAATCCGTTTGATCTCGTCGTGAATGTGCGTAAACACCAGCGGCAGGTACACAACGCCGGAATAATGATTGGCCATCATGCGGATGTGATGCGAGCCGGGCAACTGCATCGTCTCCGCCAGAAGAATCGAATTCCGCTGAGGCACGACGGTGTCGTACAGCCCCGAGTAGAGCCATGTTCGCTTCGGGTCGACGCGATGAGCGATTCGCGTCGGTTCGACCAGCTGAATCACTTCCTTCAGCTTCTCATCGACCAGGCCATACTCGGCCAGCTTCTCCCGGACTTTCCTGGCATCCCGTTCGCCGTTCATCACGATGTCGTGCAGGTCACCGCCGGCCAGCATCAGAAACACGGCGTCATAGCGGGCATCCAGACTCGCCGCACTGGCTGAAACGAACCCGCCGAGGCTCGTCCCCTGCAGAGCGATCGTCCGCTCATCGACGTGCGGCAGCACGGAAACCGCATCTCGGGCCCGGCGGACGTCGGCGATCGCCTGCCGCATGGCCGTCACCTGATGAGCTCCCCGTTCCTGCTCCGGATAGCGACGATGCCCGTAATACGGCAGGTGAACCAGAAAGGTATGAAAGCCCATCTTCCGCAGGCTGACGGCGAACAGCCGCCCGACATGCATGCCGCTTCCCGATTCGTGAACGACCACGATCGCCGGCGCCTCAACCGGCTCGCCGGCTTCATCGCGTGCCTGATACCACTCCAGAGAAACAACATCGTTGATGCGATCTCCCGACGAAACAGGAGAAGGAAACTGAACGAGCCGATCGCCGTGATCGGACAGCGGATCCCGCTCGATCACTTCGAACTTCGCCGGCTCCCAGCAGAGTCCGTTGAGACAGTCGTTCGCATCGCCCGACGAATCCGTTGTCGCATTGAGGCTGTCCGTCACCGTTCGTGACACCGGTTCCGCAGCGAAACCGACCGAGGCGAATGTCAGCATCACCGTGATAGAACAGAGCAGCCGTATCATCGAACCTCCTCCGTCGCGGGAGTGGACTCTGGCTGCATCGATTCGAGCAGCTCGTTCAGATCAAACCGCACGTACGGACGCTCCGCTGCCGGGGCCCCATGACTGGCATTGGCGACATACACGATTCCTTTCGCTGGCACGAACAACGCGTTATGCAGATTCGATTCCATCGCCACCGGCCTGCTCATCAGCCAGATCGCCGTTTCCTCGTCGATCCGGCCGTGGCGTTCTTTCACACGGCTGCGCAGCGTCTCCAGTCGGCTTCCAGCGGAGAGCACCACGGCATCCTTGATGCCCGGCCCGAGTCGCTCGTGAGCCTGCCCGGGATGCACGAATTCGATCGACTCCGGCGTCGCCGCCACGCCGACGGCTTCGTTTGTCTTGCCGTCAGCGAACACGTAGTAATACTCGCACGTCCGCGGGCTTGTTTCCCACAGAGTCATCACTTCTTTCAGCGAGGTGCACTCCTCGAGGGCCCGCCGCATCAGAGTCGCCATCGGCACCCCGTCCCACTGCCCTTCGCCACGACCGCCCATCTCGCCGAGCGAAATCCCGGCTGCATTCATGCCCGTCACACTGCCGATGAACCCGGCGTAGCCGACATTCACGAACGGCTGCTTGCCTTCGACCGCAACCACAAAGGTCGTCGCCCCGTCCTGCAGACCAATCGTGGTCATGTAATCGAGCACGCGGCCGTGATACAGCGTTCCGTCGGCCGTCGCACTGTCGAAGACCGCGAAGCCCGAACAGTGGAACAACTCCGGAAAGACATTCAATGCCTGCGCCAGTTCGATGTCGATTCCGAGCGTCTCCGCCATCGCCGCGGTTTCCCGTTTATGATCCTCCGGAATATGCGGCGACAACCGGGCGTAGGCATCGTTCAGGTCATCTTTGAACCATCGCCCCGTGCGGATCGTGTTGACGGTTCCGAACGCATAAAGCACCGAATCAATCGTCTTCATCGCTTCCCGACGGAGCAGCCGGGCGTGAGCAACGCCGACTTCTTCCGGCGTGCCTGACAGCAGCACGACCCGCTGCCCTTCAACCCACCGCAGCTCTCCGTTCTCGATGACCGCCGGCTTCTCACGTGGACTCTTCAAACGCTCCGACGGAGCCAGAATCTCCAGTGTCCGCCGAATCCCTCTGCTCAGATGCCGCTCGAGCTCTTCGCGTTCGAGCTCAACCACTTCGAAGCTGTCCGGAACGGTCCACTCCAGCGTATTCGGTTCTTCAGCGGAAACCGTGTACTCGACCCGAACATCTCCGACGGCGACAACACCCTTTCCACCCGGGTTGAATCTCACCGAGGCTTTCTCATCCAAGTTCCAGGTCTTCTCCGCAGCGATGTACTTCGGCTTCAATTGAGAGGACACCATCCGCAACAGGTTGTCGGCTCCCAGCATCCAGAGCGGAAAGTAGGCTCCAGCCGAGGTATCGGCAGTGAGTGTCCGCATCAAAAGACCGGATGCCGCCAGATGATCCTTCGCGTCAGTCTCACCCGAACCCTGATAGGCAACCTGATGATGCGGCAGGGCAAACGTCGTGGCCTCAGCCGTGCGGTCCAGCAGAAACGAATAGTCTGCATGCGTCGCCGCCAGGTGATAGTCGCCATTCCCGTGAAGCTGAAGCAGCACCTCAATCTGCTGAGGCTTGCCATCAATCGGAGCTTCGATTTCAGCCGCGAACGTGAACGCCCTGCACTCGCCGGTCAGGCATTGCAGGAGAGGCCGCAGGCCCTCCGCCAACTTCGCGGCACCGGCGTCGTCAGCTCGACTCACGCGGACTGCGGTGAGCAGCAGTAAGGTCATCAGCAACAGCGAACGTCCACGAATCATCCCCGGAGTTCCCCTGTCCAAAACACAAAGCGGTCGGGCATACTACTGCCCCGACAGTGTACTGGTTTCAGCATTCCCGGGGGAACTGTCACTCGGATCCGCGTCAATTCCGGCTCAAGGATCTCGGTAAGACAACACAGCCATCCGGCGCCCCCGAAATGACCACTCCAGTGGAGTCACTCCCGATCCTCCACGTTCCGCGGCGGCGTCTGCTGTTCAATCCTGCCGATCATGTCGTAGGCGTGGAGAACTCGATAGGTTCCGCCACCGGCCATCTCGGTTTCCACTGCGATGTAGTTTTCGTAGATCTTCATCGTTGTATTCCCACCCCCTGCCTTCAATCCTCCCAGAGAGCCATCGGGATTCGCGGGATGACCGGGGCCTGTGAAGTGCACCCAAACCACGTTCGTGAAGAGCAAATCCCCCAAAGCCGCGTCGTCAATTGCAGGGTTGAAAGGACGCCGCTGGTCTTCGTTCTGCGGGAAGTATTGAATGTCATCCGTGGAGTAGAACCGCGAAGGCTTCGTCTGCCCATCGCCATGGAGCAAACCCGGCCCGGCAATCAGCACTCCCAGAATCAAAACCGCGGCGAGCTTTACGAACGTCTGCATGGAAGATTCCTTTCAGTCGGTCACGAACACAATCGGACCACCTCCGAGCAGTCCGGCAACGAGTTCTCAGATCCCGCAATCATACACAGGGACGCGTACACCGGAATCGTAAAGTGCCCGGATCAGGATTGGCTCGATTTTTTCCCACTTCCCACCCGCCGGAGATTCGCAGCATGTGAACCGGGGCTATCCCTTTCGAAGTCTGTCGATCTCATGACTGGCTGCTTTAATATCGTTTCGCACTTCATTCCATTCAGTCTCTTCCGTCCAGCGATACGGCTCCATGCCGAATAGTTCGAAAAACCACCCTGGATCCGTGAACAAGTCTCGAAGCTTCTCTTGCACGTCCATAGGGACCCATGACAATCGTCCTAAAGAAGCGTCCGCGACCGGATACCAACCGTCAGGCACTCCATAGACGTTATTAACGCGATTGAGAATCTGCATCCATGCGCCACTCGCCTTTTGTTGTTGATGTCCAGCACTGTGCACGATACTCCAGAGAAATTGCCATGGATGAAAAACTAGATATCCCTCTGGACTGCACAGGATAAACTCACGGAATTCACGTACGTCTTCTGGTTTCATCCAGCGAAATCCGAAATTCGCCGTCAGAATCTCACACCATGCAGATGTGAAACCCAACCCCTCATCACTCATCCAGTGAGTTCCTCCGAACTCGTAGAAATCGTAGTCGAGATCTTCAAGGTTCGTTGGGTCCGCTTTCCAGTCAAAGCTATAGGACTTTTTAAATCTCTCAATGAAACTCTCTGATGCTTCGATGATGAGGCCAAATTCGTCACGAGAGACTGGATGAAGTGACAATCCAGGGAACCGATCTGACCATTGATAATCTTCCATGTCACTCTCTTATTCTGGCCTTCTGACAACATCCACTTCGCACTCTGCAGGCGATTACCCCGACCTCTTGCCGACTGCGTCGGCCCCGGTAGCGGAGCAACCGGGGCTACCCGTTTTATGATATTCAGTATCGACGCGCACAAAAACAGCTCCGGCGGGCATGCACCCGCCGGAGCTTTCACTCAGCGAATCAGGGTTACGAAATCATTCAGGCCGGCTGCATGTCGGCCAGCTGTTCCCGGAGTCGGTGCCGGGCGGTGTGGAGACGTCGCTTGATCGTTCCCACCGGGCTCGAGAAGTGATCGCTCATTTCCTGCAGCGACTGACCCTGGAAGTAGAACGCCATCAGCGTTTCCCGGTCGAGCGGCCGCAGCTTGTCGATGCCTTCCCGCAGCTGGACGGCCTGTTCGCTGGCAACCAGACCTTCCCACGGTTCGCTGCCTCGGGTTTCCCCAACGCCGGCGAACATTTCCGGCGACTGAGCCGATTCCGGCGGCCGTCGCACGGCGTGGTTGATCGACAGGCGAACGGCGATCCGGTGCAACCAGCCGACGAACCGTTCCGGCTCCCGCAGCTGGTCGATTTTTCGCATGGCTCGCAGGAAGATTTCCTGGGTCACTTCAGCGGCTTCGGCACTGTTCCGCAGACGCTTCATCACGACGGCGAAGACCGATCCTTCGAATTCCCGGACCAGTTCTCCGAAAGCAGCCCGGCTACCAGCCTGAGCTTCCTGAACGAGTTGAATCAAACGCAGTTCTTCCATGGCTCTTGCCTTTCCTGACAAGAAACGCCATTACCCGCGTGCAGAATGTGCCCCGCCTTGTCGGGGACGTACGGCTCTGCAGTTCTTCCGGAATACAGGACAGCTGCAATTAGGCAGCGGAATTCCGGTGCGAGGAAATGGTGTTGTTGATGAAGCGCACCACCGCAAACTCAGGTCAGATCGCTTTCAGGCGATCCGCTGGTCTGCGGGCCGAACAGTGGCAGGCGCGAAAGTCTTTCCGACTAGGAAAGAGATCCGCCTATTGCCGGGACAAACTGTCCTGACATGCCGCTGCGGGGCAGACTCGACGGACGACATAGGACGGAACAACACAGTCGCATCATTGACATGTGTCCGCGCCCGGGATGGCGATCTCTGCCGTTATTCCCGGAGCCGTTCCAATATCGATCGGAGTCCTCGCTAAAGAGCCATTGCTCCAGACGATGCCGATGGACGCCGACGATACCACGGACGCATACGATGGCCGTTGCTTTCACAGCTGCTGCTGCGGTTGCTTTTACGGTTGCGTCAATTTTCGTGGTGATTGTCAGCATGGTCACACCCTCCTGCGGCTTTTTCCGCAGTGTCTGGAAAGAAAGAATTGGTTGTTTCGCTAGAGTTCCTCTGGGATTCCCGGCCAGGCGAAGGGAACGTCCACATCGTGAGCCCGGGAAAGAAATTGTTCGAAACGGCTCGCCTCCGGGGGGAAGACCTTCCCCATCGCGGAGCAGAGCAGCTTCACGTACCGTGTTGACAATAATAACGTCCCGACGGTTCGCGTCATTTCGGAATTTGTGCAACTTTCCGGAAAAAAGACGGATAAAAGGCCCCGCCCCGTCGGATTACGGGGTTCTGGCCCATCGGCGCAGGTCTCGCCGGCTCGGATTTCCGCGTGTCTGGCGTAGAATCTGCGAACCGTTTCCAAAGCACGAAATTCGCCCCGCGGTGGGGAAATGGACAGAATTCCCACAGTATGCAACCCGCTCGGAATGCATAAAAGTTGGTTGATAGGGAGTTCTGGGAATCGAGTCGCGATTTGCTTAACAGGTGGAATTGACTAAACTTGCGGGCAAATACCGGGGTCCGTCAGTTCACGGAACCGGTTGAGGCTCCGGGCATGAGCTTCTGAGGAGAAACGTGGCTCTGCCTGTAGTTGACACTCTTCAAGCACGATTCTGGTGAAAACCACATGCTGAACTTCTTCCGTAAAAAAGACCCATGGGGCAACGGATTGTCGGTCTGGGTGCTGGCGGCCCTGCTGTTCATCTCCCCATTCATTGTCTCGACACTTCGCGAAGTCGAGATGAAGAATGAAGTGGAGGCCTGGCTGCCCGAGCGCGATCCGCAGGCGGTCCTCCTCGACTGGTACGGCCGAAACTTCCCCATGAAGGACCATCTGTTCCTGTCGTGGGAAACAAGTACGCTCAACGACCCGCGCAATGAACTGGTCGCTGCCAAGCTCGAAGGTTATGTCGATGCCAAGGGCGTTGAACGCCGCGGCAGCCCCTTCGTCGAGAGCGTGCTGACCCCTCGGGAATCGCTGAAGCAGATCATCGACCAGAACGTCGATGACGAGCAGGCTCTGAAAACGCTCAACGGCCTGCTGATCGGCGATGGCCCGCTCAAGGTCCAGCTGACGGACCTGGGCCGCGAGAAAATCGAACAGGTTCAGCGGGAAATCGTGGAGCGAGCCGAGTCGGAATTGAGACTCGAAGTCTCAATTCTTCCTCCCGCCAAGCGATGGCAGCCGCCATTGGCCTTCGAACAGTTCGCCGATGTCAAGCAGCGTCCGCCGAAGGATGCAGGCGAAGTTTATGAAGAAGACATCGAGCGGCTCGATAACATCATCGAGATCCCTCCGCACGACTTCCAGATCAGCTGGCATCTTATGAAACCCGGTTCAGAACGAGCCGCTGCGATGCAGAAACTGGTCGCTTCGGTGACCTCCCATGCCAGCCAGGAATTTCCGGAAGGCGAGCCGCTGATCGATGACTCGTTCTTCTCGATTGGTGCCCCGGTCGCACTGGTCGTCACCTTGACCGACGCCGGACAGGCTGATCGCTCAGCCGCACTGGCCGATATTCGAGCCGTGTGTGAAGAAAGCTTCGTCCCGACGGAGAACATCCACATGGGTGGCCGCCCTGTCGGGTCCGCGTCGCTGAACGAAGAAGTCGCCAAAGCGACGTACAATCCAAACGCCCCGATTCTGACTCGCTCGGTGATTGGGCTTTCGACAGCCGTCAGTTTCGTCCTCGCCTTCCTGATGCTTCGCAGCTTCCGCCTCGGCGTGCTCGTGCTGACCGTGTCCGTGTATGCCACCCTGTTAACGGTGACGCTGGTACCGCTGACCGGGTCGACCATGAATATGGTGCTGATCGTGATGCCGACCCTGCTCTCGGTGCTCACCCTGTCGGGGGCGATTCACCTGGCAAGTTATTGGAAGCACGCGGCTCACGAGAATCCAAAGACGGCGATCGTGAATGCCGTCCGCATGGCGGCTCAGCCCTGTTTCCTGGCCTCGGCAACCACGGCGATCGGCCTGGCCTCGCTGATGACCAGTACGCTGAATCCGGTTCGCGACTTCGGAATCTATTCGGCCATCGGCTGCGGCATCTCGTTAATTTTCGTGCTCTTCGTGTTGCCCGCACTCATGCAGCTCTGGCCAGGCAAGCCGCCTGCCGAGCATGAGTCCGACGGCCGTGTCTGGCGGCGTCTGGCCGACATTATCTACAACCATTCGACCGCGGTCAGTCTGGTCTGCCTTGGACTGTTTGCTCTCGGCATCTACGGGCTCCAGTTCTTCAAGACCGAAACCAAGATCGTGCGGTATTTCCCGGAAGACCACTCCATCCTCCGAGACTACTGGTTCATGGAAGACAACGTGGTCGGCGTGAACACTGTCGATACGGTGATTCGTTTCGACCAGAAAGCTCAGGAAGACCTGCAGTTTCTGGAGCGACTCGAAATCGTGCGCGAGATCACCGAAAAGATTCGCGACCACGAAGAAATTACGGGGGCCATCTCTCTGGCCGCCTTCCAGAAGCCCGTCGAAGCCCCTGGCGAAGACGCGAAGTTCTTCGAAAAGATCAAGTACAACAAACGCAGCAACGAGTTCGAAGAACGCATCAAATCGGGTGAGCTCTCCGGAGCGGAGTCGATGTTTACCGTCGCCGACGCGGATGCCGACTGGACCGTGGAAGGTGACAAACGCCTGAGCATTGCGGGCGACGAACTCTGGCGAATTTCGGCTCAGGCCTACGTGATGGCCGACAACGATTACGGCCAGTTGATGGACGAACTCGATGGCATCTCCCAGTCCGTGCTTCGGTTTCACGCGGGGACGCATCACGTGGTCACCGGAATGGTACCGGTCTTTCTGCGGACCCAGGAGGCATTGCTCGAAAGTCTGATTAACAGCTTCGGCATGGCGTTCGGCATCATTGCGATTGTGATGATCGCCGTGCAGCGGAATATTCTCGCTGGCCTCATCACGATGCTGCCGAACCTGATGCCGGTGGCCCTCTGCTTCGGCGTAATGTCGATGATGGGCGAGCGGGTCGATATCGGAACGATGATCACCGCATCGGTGGCCCTGGGGATCGCAGTCGATGGCACGCTGCACCTGTTGACCTGGTTCCGTCAGGGAATCATTGACGGCAAATCGCGACATGAAGCGGTGGAACTGGGTCTGTCCCATTGTGCACCGGCCATGTGGCAGACGAGTGCGATTGTCGCCATCGGCCTGTTGATGCTGGCCCCGGCCTCGCTGCTGATGATCAGCCGCTTCGGCATCCTGATGGCCGCTCTCGTCGCTGCGGCTCTGATGGCCGACATCGTCTTTCTGCCGGCTCTTCTGGCGGGTACGCTGGGACGGATCATCGAAAAGAGCATTCTCAAATCGGGAATCAGCTCCGAAGATTCGGCCATTCACATCGAACACCATCACGATGAAGATTCCAGCGACGCCGAGGATCAACGGGACGATGACCGTACGCCTGTGTCTGCCCCCCATATGAGCGTGTCCCCGCAGATCGCGGAAGGGGCGAATACGAAGTAAGTCGTATTCAAAGGCGTGACTGCAGTTCCGTTTCCGATGTAAAATGCGGAATACGACGATTGCGCGAACGCGCCGATTCGGGCTGTACGCAGGCTGCTGGACTTTCCGAACTGTTTTCTACTGCAATAATGCCAGCAGATTCGGAACGCCGAGAGCTTCGGCACCATCAAATCGACCTGGAGATGTTCCCCCTGAAGAGACTCCTGCCGACGGGAGCGAAGAATGACTGAATTCGTTGAACCACTGGGCCCCCGCATCCTCATCCGTAAGGACGAGCCGCGTCAGAAAACGCGCGGCGGGATCGTCCTGCCTGATCAGGCGGAAATTCCGACCATCACCGGCCGCGTTGTCGCGGTCAGCCTCGAAGTCGAGAACGACGACGAGTTCCCGGTCAACAAATACGACAAGGTTCTGTTTCACCCGAAGAACGCCATTCCGGTCGACTTCGAATCCGATAACCTGCTGTTTGTCGTCCCGATTGAGGACGTGGTTGCCGTTTTCCGCCGTTCGGAACCTGCCCCGACCCGGTCGAAAACCGATACCGGATCCGAGGCCGACGATTCCACGGACGATCTGGACTAGCAATTTAACACCAGCGTTTATTCGATTCCGAGGTTCCGCTCGATGCTGCGGGCTTTCGGCGACATCAGCAGATCGCGAAACGGATCGTTGTCCTTTTCCATCGGACGATCACCCCGGGCTTCAATACCTGCTTCTTCGATCCATTCTTCTTCCGGATCGTCGGTGCCGTCGTCGTAATCGGCTGCACCATCGGGTTTGAAGCTGGCGAAGCTGTCTTTGAACATGCTTCGCATCCCGAGCTGCTGTGTGCAACCTGTGGACAGACAGAGAGTTACAATCAGCAGACTGCTGACGATCGGGTTCATCGCGATGGTCCTGTGAGGAGAGGAATGAGAGGAGACTGCGGACAGGACGGCAGAATCCGGAGGGACGCCCGGGGAGAGCGTTCAGGAGGGACCGTACTGGTAACACAGACCAGCCGGCTCTGGCAAGAAGCCTTGCGGGTGTGCAATTCTTATAACAACCCTTACCCAAGCTATTGATACGAGACGACTTGGGAAGCTTTCCCGGCGATTGACTTGATTCTGCGGCGCCGGGTCGCCAAAATGCCCACCCGGCTGGAGCCTCGGATCTCGCCGGTATCAACAGAAAAAAGCCGGGAATGACATCCTCGCCGATGCCATTCCCGCTGTGCAATGGCCCTGCTTGTTATCAGTTTTCCGCAGGGCGGCTCCTGAAACCATATTTAATGACGATGGGAATATTGTCATGCCTTTGAAGCCGGATCGACTGGAACGCTCGTTGAAACTCGCGGAGAATTCCCGCGAACTGTGGCAAAAAGAACTTGCTTCTCAAGGCGTTGAAGAGCAGGATTTCAAAAAGAATCCCCGCTGGCGGGCACTGAATGCCTCCTGCGAGAAAATCCAGACCCGCATCGATGCCGCCCGCGATCTCGAAACGCGCGGCAATGTGTCTGAAGACGGTGATTCCAGCGACGAATAATTTCGTTGCCGACTGAGAAACGGTGAACGCCGATCATTCCGGCGTGTCCGCGTTCTCACACGGAGAGATGGCAGAGCGGCCGATTGTGCAGCACTGGAAATGCTGTGTCCTGGAAACGGGACCGGGGGTTCGAATCCCCCTCTCTCCGCTCAACAGAAAGCCCACGAGTCGCGAAGACTCGTGGGCTTTCTTGATTCACGGGAACCGTCCGGAACAACTCCGGAGCAAAAGGTCCTTCCTCGGTTATTCCCTCCAGCCGGCGCATTGACTCAGATCGACGCGGTGAGGCCGGCAAGCAGATCGGCCAGCGGCTCGTCGGCGAATTCGTCCAGCGAATCGTCTGAACGCGAACCAGTCAGCAGCAGCTCCTGCCCGTCGGTATTCTTAAGAACAAAGACGGCGGAATCCTCATGACTGGCGGACCACCGGGAAACATTCACGACGTCAGTGCTCGATATCGTCTCCGCATCACCCGTTGCCACTGGTTCCCCCGCTGGGGCTGCTTGAGACGCAGGCGGTGTGTTGGTGAAGTAGCCGGTCTGGATCTGACTCCAGGTCCCGCCGACGGACCAGTAACTCAACTGCCGGTCGGCCACGCCGGTACTTCCGGATTCCAACGCTCTCCAATACCCGTTGGCCATGCGACCGAAGACATCGGCTCGGCCATCACCGTTGGTATCCCCGGCAGCGAGGTGAGTGACCCCGCCGGCGGCGGCTGACCAGTCGGAAAGATACTGGAGAGCAAACTTCTGCCCGTTGGAACCGCCGAACCAGACTTCCGTGTCATTCAACAGGATTCCCACGTCGTCCCGGCCATCGGCGTCGAAGTCGCCGACGACAACTCCGTCCAGCGACTGAGAGACGGTGAGATTTGACCAGTTGCCCGAGTGAAATCCATTGGCTGGCCCAACCGACTTGGCGACCTGAATCCTCCGGTTGGATCCACTGCCGAGGATTCCGATTACGTCAAGCCGATTGTCCCCATTGAAGTCTCCGACCTGAGCATGGCTGAGCCCATCGGACAACAGCCAGCGGCCGGCATTGAGATACTGGAAACGGGAATTGCTCGTCTTGTACATCCAGAGCACGCCCGATGTCGCGATGATCGTCAGGTCGTCCCCTTTCACTCCGTCGAAATTGCCGACCTGCACACTGGCGATGCCGGAGTAGTTCCCGTAGTCGCCCCACGATCGGTTCAGAAACTTCGATCCGGTCGACAGTCCGGTCCACCAGCGGCCACGATTCCGGCTCCCCTGTTTGAACAGGCCGATCAGATCGTCCCGGCCATCGTTATTGAAGTCGCCGACATGGATCTCCTTAACATTGCTGGTCCGCCATGTCGTCCAGTGGCTGACACTGACCGTTCCATTGGCAGCGACACTGGCCACATGCCATTCGCCATTCGGCAGCCAGATGGCGAGATCGTCACGGCCGTTGCCGTTGAAATCGCCCTTGAGTGTCATCCGCGGCTCGACAGTCGGGAGGCCGGTGATCTCGAAGTTCTGATAGCTCCCGCTCCCATCGTCCCCGCTGCCCCACCACCGCCCGTTGGCGAAGCCAAGAATCTGAGTCCGCGGTCCGCCGGGTAGAGGAGGCGACGGAATCGACACCATTGTTCGGTCAGAATCCTCGCCCACGTTGGAGTTATTCAACTCGTTCAACTCGTCGATCAGGACGTAGGGATCCAGGACCATTCCAACGTGATAAATCGTGTTGTCGTTGTAAATTGGATTGTTTGCTGGTGGCAACGTGACACGGATCGTTCGCAGTCCGGCCGTTGTGCTGGATGCAATTCCCGGATGAGTGACTTCTCCAAGGTTGTACTCGTAGAAGTCCGCCGCATTGATGACCGCATCGCGAGAGAGATAAAAACGAACGGCGAAACTTCCTACGGAAGCAGACCCTGCGTTCCGGACACGATAGCTAATATCGAAGGAATCACCCGGTCCATAGCTTCCTGCCGGAATCGACAGGTAACTCCCCACGAGATCCGGTTTCGCCGGGGGTGTCGTCTCAAGGAGTTCGACCGTCAAATCGTAATCGGTCGCAACATCGCCAATCCGTTCGACACGAACGTACAACGCGTCCCCATTTTCGACACCATCCAGAGTCACGCGTTTGCTCGAACTGTCCACCGACGAGGATGAGGCCAGAACGGTGCCGAAAACGTTCTCAACGTAGACTTTGGCATTGGCCGTAAGGTCCGTCAGATCAACCTGAAGGCGTCCGTTCGCCCTCGATCGAAACTGAAAATAGTCAATCGGGTCCACGCCACAGACCGAATCACTCAACGAATAGGGATCGTTTGCGTCAAGGTATCGAGGCGCACCGGCTGTTCCGATGCTGTCGTGATTATCGTCGACGCACTCAGGGTCTGGGTCATTAACAACTGCGCCGAGTGTGATTCCGAGATTGTATGTCGCCGACCGCCCCTGATTATAATTGCCACCAGTAATCGAGGCGGAATACTCACCAGCTGGTAGAATAAACGTCATCGACTCACTTCCGGTCGAGACAGGAATGCTGAAGCCTCCGTTTTCCGAACCGATTGACTGGTGCTGATAGCGAAAGCTCAGTGACGTCAGCGACGAGGAATGCGACGTAATCGAAACATCGAAGGTGATGCTCCGATCTTCGGCGAGCGTGAACGAGTAGTTGTCGGACGTTTGATTAAATCGAGTGCCGACCGAACCACTCCGGTCAACATCGCTGGTCAAGAGCCCAAGCGAATAGCTGGTCAGTAAACAGCGTGTTTCACAGATTTCCGCTGTCGCCAGAACAGCGGTGCGACCTGCAAGTCGGTGAAAGCGGCGTGGCGAACGTGAGAATTTCATCTTGGCCCCTCGGATGTTCGTTTTCAGGTTGGGTTTAACCTGAAAACGATTCCGACGACCGGAATCTCACATTGTTTTCGCCGATTTTTTTACGGTCTGACCGCTATCGAACCGGCTTCGCTTCCCAGATCTGCACGTCGTCGAAGCGGACTTCTTTGCCGTTGACCGTGAAGTGGACGCTTTCTTTGGTCGGGTGGGCCAGGCCGGGGGATTGCAGGTGTCCGATCGGTTTGCCGTTGAGGCTGACCCGCATCTCGTCTCCGAGGAGTTCGATGGTCATCTCGTGCCACTCCCCTTTGGCCAGGTCGACCTTCACATGGGAGCCGCGGCCTTCGAGCAGTTTGTCTGCAGCAGCTTTCTGCTGCGGATCGCGGCGCATGGCGAAAATGTCGTTTCGCATGATGCCTTCTTTGTCGTCCCCGAGGCGAATCTGTTTCGGCGTCACGGCGACTCGGGCAATGTGTCCCGCGTGGGAACCTTTGTAGTTCCTGTCATCAAAGACCACATTGAAGCCCCAGGAGTCGACCAGGTTAAAACGGAACGACATCACGACGTTCTTCATCGGCAGGTAGACGCGTCCGACGGAGCCATGATCAGCTCGATCCTGAGTTGCCACCAGCACGCCATCTTCAACCTCAAAGGCCGGAATGATCACCTTCCAGCTGCCGAGATCGCCCCGTTCGAAGTCGTCAGAGAACAGCAACTTCCCCTTCTCAGCCAGGGGAGTCTCCACGCGATCTTCCGCGAATACCGGGGAGATCAGAACGCCGAGAAAGCAAATCGTGAGAGCAGTCAGCGGCAGGCGTTTCATCGCGTGAATCCGGTTGGAGGACGTGTTTCAGGAATCGAGATCGGAAATGGTGCGCGAGCCGGCGGGTTCCGCGGCGGCTTCGCTGGAGAACGGCCAGTGCAACACGAACTGTGCCCCGCCGTCGGGGACGTTGTCGACCAGAATGTCACCCCCGTGCTCCCGCATGATCTTTCGGCTTACCGCCAGTCCAATCCCTGTTCCACGAGTTCCTTTGGTCGACTCGAACACGTTGAAGAGGGTGCTCTGAACTTCCGGTGAGATTCCCGGACCGTTGTCTGTAACGCGAACGAGCAGTTGATCCTGTTCGTCGTCAAAGATGGTTTCAACGTGCACCTCGCCGGTATTCTCCGAGCTTTCCGCCGCATCGATCGCATTGGTCACGATATTGAGCACGGCTCGATGAATGGCTTCCGGATCGAACGAGGATTGCGGCATCTGATCGTCGGGTGAGTAAATGATCTTCACGCCGTATTCGCTTGCGTGCTGCTCCATCAGCTCACAGACATCGCTGACGACTTCGTTGGCGTCCGCAAATTCAATCGTCGGTGTCCGCTCTTTGCTGAAAGTGAGCATGTCCATCACCAGGTGATAGATTTTCCCCTGATTCTTTTCGACCAGATTCCACCCTTTGAGAATGAGCTCGCTGTCATTCTGCTTCAGGCCGAGATCAATCAGGTAACTCCCGCCGCGAACACCCTGGAGAATATTCTTGATGTGATGACTGAGCGTCGCGATGGTCTGTCCGATGGCCGCGAGTCGTTCGGCATCGACGAGAGACTGCTGATAACGGAAGTTCTCGATGGCGAGTGCACACTGGCGAGCCACGGCGGTAAGCAGCTGCAACTTTTCGTCCGTCAGGTGCTGGGCTTCTTTCTCTTGCGAACGGGATCGCCGCTCCACTTCGGTGACATCGAGGTAAATCGCCCCGAGCAGCGCGATGCGCCCCTGCATCGGAACACAGAGGGCTTCCTTCACGCCGGCCTGAAGAATGCTTTGCCCCGGATCGAAGCGAACGTCGTGCTGAGGATCGGAGGAACGAACCGATTTCCCGGATTTGATGACGTAATCGACAATCGTCTTCGACACGGGCATCCGGGCCTGAACGGCCGCCTGCTGTGAGTCCGGGACGATTGAACTGACCGAAGCCTGGGGAACGATCATTCCGGTTTCGCTGTCAATCAGCAGAATACAGCCGCGGTCGGCGTGGATGGTTTTGAGGATCATCCGCAACACGCGTTCGAGCAGTTCCGACAACGTCATGGAAGGCCGTACGGCCTGCTCGGCGATCTCTCCCATGACATGCAGGACATCGTCCGGCAACAGTTGATCTTTGGGCGAGTCTGCCTGCCCGGAAAGAGGCTGTTTGGGAGAAAAGGTGCGAATGATCTGGGAATGTTCTTCGTGTGAACTGCCGCCAACCAGATCGACATAGGCTACCGAGGACCGTTCCGAAGCAGCCGTGGCAAAGACGAGCGTACTGCGGCCGAGCCGAATCTGATCCCCCGATTCGAGGAAAGCCGACTTCACCTTGCGACCGTTCAGATACGTTCCATTGGAACTGTTCAGGTCTTCGATGAGCCACCCATCGTCCTGGGGCTTCACACGAGCGTGCACCCGCGAAGCTTCCGTGTCGAGAATCCGAATGGGATTCTGGCTGCCGCGGCCAAGGTTCATGGGCCCGTTCAGGAGAAAACGGGTTCCCTGATCGGCTCCTTCAATGACAAGCAGTGATGCTTCCCGTTCCGCCATAGACTGCAACCAGCTCTCTCGTCCTACGATTGATGTCGCAGCCTGCGAGGACTCGGGCCGCGTTGAATCCATGGTAGTCGATCAATTGCGGGAAATCACCATTCCGGTCGAGAGTCGTTCGAGTTTGTCGACGATCCTCTGCTCCGGCATAATGGTCATTTGCATCGCGGCTCCTTCCAACGCAGAGACGATTCCGAAACGCTTCCCCACCCGGTATGCTGCGGAAGCCCCAGACCGGCCCAACCAGTTCGACAACGAAATGCGCGAGGATCTCCTCTCATGAACCACGCTGAAACCCTGCACAAACTGCTGACCGAACGGCTTGTCGCCATTCTTCGCGTGGAGTCTTCGGACCTGCTGGTCGAGATTTGTCAGGCCATCGCAGCCGGAGGGATTCGCTCGCTTGAGATTACAATGACCGTTCCCAATGCGCTGGAAATCCTCGCCGAAGCTCGTAAGCAGTTGCCCAAAGACGTGGCTCTGGGAGCAGGAACGGTCCTCGATGCCGAAACGGCGCGGATGGTTATTTTGGCGGGAGCCGACTTCATCGTTTCGCCACACACCGACGTTTCCATCATTCAAATGGCGAAGCGTTACGGAAAGCCGATCGCACCGGGAGCCTTCACCCCGACCGAGATTGTCCATGCCTGGCAGTCGGGAGCCGATATCGTCAAGCTGTTCCCCTCCGATCCGATCGGGCCGAAATATCTGAAGAATCTGCGAGGCCCGCTGCCACAAATTCGCCTGATGCCGACCGGGGGCGTCGACCTCGATACGATCAGCGACTTTTTCGACGCGGGAGCCTGTGCCGTCGGGATCGGCGGAGCTCTGCTCAACAAGCAATGGCTGAAAGATCGTGACTTTGCGGCGATCGAGGCTCAGGCAAAGAAGTTCGTCGACGCCGTTGCTCCGTATCGGAACTAGACAGTCAACCTCAGTGGAGATCCGAGAGCAGCATGCACGGACTGCGTGAACGAATCGATGAAACGGTGAGCTACATTCGTAGCCGCTGGAGCCGCGAACCGAGAATCGGCATCATCTGCGGAACCGGACTCGGCAAGCTCATCGAACGCATGGAGCGAGCCGAGACGTTCACGTTCGATGAACTCCCGCACTTCGTCCCGTCGACGGCCCTGGGGCACGCCGGCAAGCTGATCTGCGGAAAATGGCATCAGACCGATGTCGTGGCTCTGCAGGGACGCCTCCATTTCTACGAAGGCTACACGCTGCAGGAAATCACGTTCCCCGTGCGTGTCCTGCATGCACTCGGCGTCGATCTGATGATCATCACCAGCGCCAGTGGCGGCATGCATCCGCAGCATCATCCCGGACAGATCATCGTGCTCGACGATCATATCAACCTCATGGGCGATAACCCGCTTGCCGGCTGGAACGACGACCAGCTCGGCCCGCGCTATCCGGATATGAGCAGCCCGTACGATCCCCCCTTGAGCGATAAGGCTCTCGAACTGGCCCGGCATCACAACATTTCGGCTGATCGCGGCGTCTATGTGGGCGTGAAGGGCCCGAACTATGAGACACGAGCTGAGTACCGGTTCTTCCGTGCCATCGGCGGCGATGTCGTCGGCATGTCGACCGTTCCGGAAACTCTCGTCGCAATTCACGCCGGCATGCGGGTCGTGGGACTCTCGACCGTAACGAATGTCTGCCTGCCCGATGCTCTGACTCCGACGTCCGGCCAGGAAGTGATCAACGTCGCCGACAGTGCCTCCCGCAACGTGGGCGTGCTCATCGACGGACTGATTCGCCACGAAAGCAAAACAATGCGGGGCGAACTTTTCCCGTAAGGACAGGATCAGGCCGTCCCGGCCGCGTAAGTCCCCTCGCCCCCCCTGGGGGAGAGGGTTAGGGTGAGGGGGAAATGCGGGTCACATGCTCCACGGGCCATTTGTTCTCATTCGATAGGAACGTCAATGGTTGATCGCCCCCTCATCCGCCCTTCGGGCCTTCTGCTTCTGGCAGAGATCAACCGGGGCTCCTCTTGAGGCTCAACGGGTTTTACACACTGCGTTGACGTTCGAGCTATAATAGAGGAAAGCCACCTCTTCGAACGGACACCGACATGACTCAGGCCCCTGCCGAGATTGACACCACGACACACCCCCTGCTCCTTTTCGACGGAGTTTGCGGGATGTGCAATGCGTTTGTCGATTTCATTGTCGCCCGTGACCGCCGGCACGTTTTCCGCTTCGCTCCGCTGCAGGGAGAGACCGCCGCCCAGATCGCGACACAGGACGACATCGAGAATCTGAGAAGTGTCGTCTTTGTGAAAAACGGGGAGACCTTCCGGAAATCATCGGCAGTCGTGCGCGTACTCTGGGAACTGGGTGGCGTGTGGAGTATGCTGGGCACGCTGCTGTGGCTGATCCCGAAGCCACTGCGCGATGTGGGTTATCGAATCGTTGCCCGAATTCGATATCGAATCTTCGGCAAGAAGTCTGCCTGCCGGCTGCCCACACCGGAAGAACGGTCCTGGTTTTATCCGTAACCGGGAACGTCGAGCTTCATTCTCCGATTCGCGAACCACTCCAGAAGGATCTGCCGATGCTGTTGCGATTTCTGGCTCTTATTGTCCTGGCTGTTTCCTGCGTCCCTGCTTCCGCCGAGGAGGCGAAGCGGCCCAACATCGTGCTCATCATTGCCGATGATATGGCCTGGAACGATTGCAGCGTCTACGGTCATCCGCACATTAAAACGCCGCACCTGAGCCTGCTCGCCAGTCAGGGAATGCGGTTCGACAACGCATACCTCACCTGCAGTTCCTGCAGCCCGAGCCGCTCCAGCATCATTACCGGGCGTTATCCGCATTCAACCGGCGGTGCTCATCAACTGCACAATGATCTGCCCGCCGATCAGCTCACCTTCGTGGAACTTCTTCGCGAGTCCGGCTATCACACGGCACTGGCCGGGAAGCTGCACCCCCGAAAGACGACCGAGACCCGCTTCGACAAGATCTACGGCACTGGCGCCAAAGACTCCGGCGGAGCGGGCGAATGGGTGAAAGCGATCGAGGAATCGCCGAAGGAGAAACCGTTCTTCCTCTGGCTGGCCTCATTCGATCCGCATCGGGCTTACCAGCCAAATACAATTCCCGAGCCGCACAAGAATTCGGATGTCATTGTCCCGCCATACCTGCCTGATGTTCCGGTCGTCCGAGAAGACCTGGCTCTCTACTACGACGAGATCTCGCGTCTCGACCACTATGTCGGCGAGGTGATGAAGACTCTGGAACGACTGCAACAGGCTGAAAACACACTGGTGATCTTCATCAGCGACAACGGCCGCCCGTTCCCCCGCTGCAAAACGACGATCTACAACAGCGGCGTAAAAACTCCCTTCATCGCCCGCTGGCCGGGACAGATCAAGCCGGGCACGACCTGCGAGCAACTCGTCAGCACGGTCGATCTTGCTCCCAGCTTCTGCCAGGCAGCCGGTATTGAAAACAGTGAAACCTTTCAGGGGGTTTCGATTCTTCCGCTGTTCAGCGATCCCGCCACGCCGGTCCGTGAGTACATTTTCGCCGAGCACAACTGGCACGACTACGACGACCACCAGCGGTCCTGTCATTCGCTCTACTTCAACTACATCAAAACCGAGTACACCGACATCCCGCAAATGCCTCCGGCTGACGCCGTGAAAAGCGTCACATTCCAGAAAATGCGGGAACTGCACGAAAAGGGCGAGCTCAACGAACACCAGCGATTCGCCTTCGAAACGCCGCGGCCGGGTGAGGAACTCTACGACGTCATCAACGATCCCCACGAGCTCAACAATCTGGCGAACGATCCCAAGTATCAGGGTCAGCTCGAAAAACACCGGGCTCGCCTGCAGCAATGGGTCGAAGAAACAGGCGACGAAATCCCCGAAGAACGCCGGCCGGACGAATTCGACCGGGAAACCGGCGATCGCCTGGCCCGGAAGAAGAAGGGATAACCCCGTCGAAAGGCGATGATAGGGCAGCCTCTGGGCGGAATCAGGAGTTCACTATTCCGTCCACTGCGTCTTATTCCGGATCCTCCTGAACTTCTTCCGCTTGCGGCAGAATTCGTGAAGAGTCCCGCCCGGTTGAACGCCGATCAGTATTCAGCCCGGAATTGCTGCAAAAATCCCGTCATGGCTGCATTGATCATTGATCCGGCAGTCGTTATCCTGTGCCGTTCCATTGCAAAAATCGTCAATTTCCCCTGCCAGTCGCTTGTTCGGGCAGGTGGACTGTGTATCTTTCCAGCCGCAGATGTCGGTTTGACGTCGAAAAGTGTCGCCTGACACCCTCGACAGTTTTAACGTGAAGTGCGGCGTCGTCGTTCCACCATATCGTCGTTCCACCATCAGGTGGCGGTGAGGTGGCGGTGTTATCTGGCCACCAGTGGGTGGCGGTATAGATCTCCCATAGTGAAGTAATCAAAATGGCAGTAGAGATTGTTCAGCGGACGTCGGTCGCAAAGAACGAAACCTTCGAACCGCAGTGGTATCACATTGATGGTGAAGGCCAGGTGGTCGGTCGTTTCGCGTCCGCGATCGCCATGGTTCTGATGGGTAAGCACAAGGCTTCGTACACGCCGCACGTGAATACGGGCGATTACGTGGTCGTGACCAATGCTGACAAGGTTCGCTTCACCGGCCCGGAAGCCGCTCACGAATCGCATCCGAACTTCACCACGAAAATGGCGAAGAAGGAATACCAGCACTACACCGGCTACCCGAGCGGTCGCAAGGTGACCACCGGGGCTGAAATGCTCGAAAAGCATCCGGAAAAGATCCTGGAAGAAGCTGTTCGCCGGATGCTGCCGAAGAACAAGCTGGCCACGCAGATGCTGGGACGTCTGAAACTGTACACGACCAGCGAGCATCCGCATCAGGCCCAGCAGCCGCAGGCTCTGCCCGAGCACCTGCTGACCCGCTGCAAGAAGTAGTTTGAAATCATGATCGACCGGGCAGGCCGTCCGGTTCCGCCTCAGAATATATCGTCTTCATCACGCCGTAAGAGATTCGGAAGAGATCCGTATGAGTACCGATCAACCTCAAGATGACAACGAGCAGCTGTCCGCTGCCAACGAAGAGCAGTCGACCGCCAGCGAACAGCCTTCGGCTGCCAGCGAACTGCACAACTCCGCAGAAGGCAAAGAGCCGGAAACGGTTGCTCAGACCGGAGACGCCGGTGAGCAGGGAACCGAAGACGTTCCCCAGCTGACCCTGGGCGGCGCCGCGGAAGCCGGATCGGAAGAATCGGCCGAAGAACCGAAAGAATACGTCGCTCCGACCATTCGTGGTCGTATCGACAAGTTCGGCACTGCGATCGGCACCGGCCGTCGTAAGACCGCCGTGGCTCGTGTCCGCCTGAAGGAAGGCAGTGGCAAGTTCACCGTTAACGGTCGGGATATGGAAGAGTTCTTCTGTCTCGAACGCGATCGCAAGATGGTGCTCGCCCCGCTCAAGGCTGTCGACGAAGACAAGAAGGTCGACATCTGGGTGAAGGTTAACGGCGGTGGACTCACCGGCCAGACCGGCGCTGTCGTTCTCGGAATCGCTCGCGCTCTGCAGGCCAAGAACGAAGCTTACCATCCGACGCTGGCTGAAGGCGGCTTCCTGACCCGCGACGACCGAATGGTCGAACGTAAGAAGTACGGTCTGGCCAAAGCCCGCCGCAGCTTCCAGTTCTCCAAGCGTTAATCGCCGCTGGCTTCGGCCGGCCGATCCGCTGGACAACTTCAATTCACGACCTGCAAATCCCCGACCTCTTCGTCGGGGATTTGTTGTATCTGGTTTGCATTCCAGAGACTTCCGCAGTCACCAGGGGCCTCGCCGGCTTGACCGACTCGTCCCCACCTGAGCGAACGCAACACCGATGGGACACGTTGAGTAGGGAAGGACTTCAGCATGTACAACACGCTTCTCCTGCCGGATTTGCGCTTGATGCTGATCGAGAACGACGAGCAGGCGATGAAGGAGTTCTGCGAAGTTCTCATCCCTGCCGTTTCCGCCGAACTGCTGGCCGAACTCACGCCGGCCGAATCTCTGCTCGTGCTCTCGAAGGTCAACCTCGAACGGCGAGCCGAGATCTTCGGCTACCTGCCTCTTCCTTTTCAGGTGCTGCTCGTCGAGCAGATGGACCGCAACGGTCTCAGCCGCCTGATTGAAGAAATGGCGGCCGACGACCGGGTCGACCTGCTCGAATGTCTCGATCCAGCGCATGTCGAGACGCTGCTGCCGATGATCGCTCAGGCAGAACGCGCCGACATCCGCAAACTGCTGTCATACCCGGAAGGCTCGGCCGGTTCGATCATGACAACCGAATACGCTTCGCTCCCGAAGGACATCACTGTCCGCGAAGCGTTCGATCGACTGCGGGTTCAGGCTCCCGATCGCGAAACGATTTACTACATCTACATCATCGATGAGAAGCGTCGTCTGCTCGGCTTCATCTCGATGCGAAAACTGATCCTGGCGAAGCCGAATCAGGTCCTCGCCGATATCATGCAGCAGGACGTGATTTCCGTTCGCGTGGACGATGATGATGAGTTCGTGGCCAATGAACTGAACCGCTATGGCTTCATTGCCATTCCGGTCGTCGATGCCGAACAGCGTCTCGTGGGAATTGTCACACACGACGACGCGGCTGACGTCCTTCGTGAAGAAGCCGAAGAAGACCAGCATCGACTGGCCGCCGTCGAGCCGCTCGAAGATTCCTATCTGTCGACGTCAGTCTTGATCCTCGCCCAGAAGCGAGGGGTCTGGCTGTTCTTCCTGCTTGGAGCGGCAGTCCTCACCGCCTGGGTGTTGAGATTCTTCGAAGGTTCCAACGAACAGAGCTGGATCATCATGTTTCTGCCACTGGTTCTGGCCAGCGGCGGCAACGCCGGTTCCCAGTCGGCGGCTCTCGTGATTTCCGCCCTGGCGCGCGAACACTCCCGCACGAAACGAGCCGATACATTTCGGATCCTCTCTCGCGAACTGGCGTTGAGTGGAATCCTCGGAGGCTCGGTCGCCTTCATCTCGTTCTTCTGCGCCTGGCTGCTGACCGGCAGCCTGTTTCCGGCCACCGTTGTGTCGCTCACGGTGTTGCTGGTCGTCATCATGGCGGCTGTCACCGGAGCAGCGCTGCCGATCATCGTGCAGTCTTTCGATGCCGATCCGGCTTACATGTCGACCCCGCTGATCGCTGCCATGGTCGATGTGATTGGAGTCATCATCTACTTCAATGTCGCCTACCTTGTGTTCGGGCACTATCCGCATTGAACCTTGTCTCGGCTCGGTGGATCGATGAATTTTTGATCAAGACCGCGACTCATCAGACATCTGCCCTGCAGAACGGATCAACATCACGGTATAAGAGAATGGACGAACGTTCGTCCGGCTCTCTGCTGGAACGAACAACCAGGCAGTCATGCAGCAAACGACTCTGGCGATGTGTAGCTCCCGGTTCTTCTGGCGTATCTTTTCCACGCACGTGGCGGTGATCGTGCTGTGTACGCTGGGGTTGTCCTTCACCGTCTTCCGGGGCTATCGGCAGATCATCGAAGACCGCTTCCAGGCCGAGACCGAAGGACTTTCCGAAATCCTGGCGGAGTCAGGCCGGGAACTGATCCTCCGCGATCAGGAGCTGCGTCCCTCAGATCCGTTCTATCACATCGCGACTTCGCGAGGGAATCGCCATCATCTGTTCAACGCCGAACAGGAACTGATCGCCACCTCTGTTCAAGACGGCCAGCGGAGCGACGTCCGACTGAGTTCCTTTCATGATCAGTTGAACGATCAGTTGGTCGCCTCGCGGCTCGTCAACAATGGCGATCGCGGCCCCTATCAGCTGACAATTCGACGCCTCGTCGAGAATGGAGAAACGATTGGCTACCTGCAGATGGAGGTCTCGCGAGCCGAGCTTCAATCGCAACTGCAGACGCTTTCTCATCTCGTCTGGGCCATAGCCAGCGCCGTCTGCCTGATCGGCGTCGCTCTGTCTCTGGTCGTGGTGTCGCGGATCATCAAGCCAGTCGAAGAGCTGACGCAGGCGGCCCAGGCCATTGCGGAAGGACGCTGGTCGCAGTCGGTCTCGATTGAAAGCAAAGACGAACTGGCGACTCTGGCAGAAGCGTTCAATGAAATGAGCCGCGAACTGGCCGGGCATATCGCCGAACTGCAGCAGCAGGGACATCAGCTGCGGGAAAACAGCGAACGACTCTCGACTGTTCTCGGCGGGATGATCGAAGGGGTGATCGCCGTCGATTCGGCCGATCGCATTCTTTTCGCCAACGACGCCGCCTTCAAAATGATCGACTTCGTCGGCCGCCGAGTCGTTGGCCGTCCGTACTGGGAAGTGCTCCGGAACACCGATGTGCAGAACGTTGTCCGCGATGTGCTGGCCGATCAGTATCAGCTCAAACGGGAGATTGAGCTTCCCCGCTCGCAAAGTCGCGTCGCCTTCATCGCCTCCCGGCTGCCGGGCGAACCCTGTCCGGGCGTTGTCCTCGTGCTGCACGATGTCACCGAACTCCGCCGGCTCGAACGGATTCGCTCTGAATTCGTTTCGAATGTCGGACACGAACTCAAAACGCCGCTGGCTGCCATTCAGGCCTGCACCGAAACGCTGGCCGATGGAGCAATTGAAGATCCCAAGCACGCCGCCCATTTTCTCAGTCAGATCACCGATCATGCCGATCGACTGCATAAGCTGATTATCGATTTGATGGAACTGGCGAAGATCGAATCGGAGGAAGACGCCTTTCGTCTCGAAGAAATTGATGTCGGCGTGCCGATTCAGGAAGCGATCGATGAGCACCAGTCGGTCGCCCGGGCTCGTCAGATTACGATCGTCTCGAAGCCGACGATTGAGGAACTGCTCGTCAAAGCCGACCTCGACGGCATCCGCACCATCGTCAACAATCTGCTCGACAACGCCCTGACGTACACGCCCGCTGGCGGACGAGCCGAGGTGACGTGGTGGGCCGACGGCGATGAGGTCGCCATTACGATTGCCGATACCGGAGTCGGGATCGATCCGAAGCATCTCGAGCGGGTCTTTGAACGCTTCTATCGCGTCGACTCCGCTCGTTCCCGCGAGGCCGGCGGCACGGGACTGGGCCTCGCCATCGTGAAGCATCTCTGCCAGTTCTTCTCCGGAACGATCACCGTCGACAGCGAACTCGGCAAGGGAACGACCTTCACGATCCGCTTCCCGCTCGTCTCGTCCAGCGACGCCGCCTCTCTGCCGGTTCCGAGTGGATCCAGTTCCTGAAGCAATGGCCTCCGAACGACTCCGCGTACTGACGCTGATGGAGTTCCCCACTGCTCTCGGCGGGGAACGCTCGCTGCTGTCGGTCGCCTCGCGATTGCAGAACGAAATCGAGTTCTCGATCCTCGCCCCGCCCGGAGGCGAACTGCAGGCACTTATCGAATCGCTCGGCTTGCGACAGATTCCCTTTTCGGTCCGAACGGAAGCCGGAGTCCGCCGCAGTGATGAAGATCTGCTTCAAGAACTCCGGCTCCTGCTCAACAGGGATCGGTTCGACCTTCTTCACGCCAACAGTGTGACACTCGCTCGCTTCCTCGGCCGGCATCGCGATCAATTCGAGCTCCCCGTCACGGCTCATTTGCGGGACGTAATGAAGTTATCGAAGACCGCGATCCGGGATCTCAATTCGCTCGACCGACTGATTGCCGTTTCCGAGTTCGTTCGCGACTACTATCGGAACCTCGGCGTCGAGGAATCGCAGATCGTTCGTATCTACAATGGCATCGATCCGTCAACGGAATCATCGACCAGCTCGATCCGCCAGGGACTCGGTTGCGATCCCGATACAAAGCTCGCGGCGACGATTGGTCAGATCGGACTTCGCAAAGGACACGACACACTTATCGCCGCGCTACCAGACATCGCGGCCGCTCATCCGGACTGGCAGTTCCTGATCATCGGCGAACGATTTTCCGGGAAACAGGAGAGCCGCGATTACTTCGAGTCGCTGCAGCAGGCCGTTCATCAACACCAGTTGACTTCCCGGGTCCACTGGCTGGGCACACGCGACGATGTCCTCGGCATTCTTCCGCAGACGGACCTGCTGATTCACCCCGCTCGACAGGAACCGTTTGGACGTGTGCTGCTCGAAGCCGCGATCTCAGGGACCGCTATTGTTGCGACCGACGTCGGCGGAACGCGGGAAATGCTCGACGACACCGCCCTGCTCGTTCCGCCGAATGATCCGGCTGCGCTCGCCTCGGCCTGTCTTGAGGGGATGTCCGACGCTGTTCTGCGAACGCAACTCGCCGAGCGGGCCGGGCGCCGGATCCGCGAACAGTTCTCGCTTGATCGAGCCGCCACGGAGCATCGGACTCTCTGGGAATCTGCTCGCACCAGCCGACCGTAACTGGAATGCAAATTCACTTATGAGTATCGTGAAGGTTCACCAGATCACATCACGACACACATCCAAAGAGGGACGATCCGTGCTCACTCGCATTCTTGCTCTCTGCGCTCTGGCCATGCTGATGGCCGGCTGCAATAACAACCCGTCTCCCCAGGGCGAAGCCGGCTCCCACGGTGGCGACACCCTGCAAATTGCCGTCATTCCCAAGGGAACCACTCACGAGTTCTGGAAGTCGGTCCACGCCGGCGCCCGACAGGCAGCCGACGAAGCCGGCAACGTCGAAATCATCTGGAAAGGTCCGCTGCTCGAGAACGATCGCGATGGACAGATCAGTGTCGTTGAAGACTTCATCGTGAAAGACGTCGACGGCATCGTGCTGGCTCCACTCGATTCCTCCGCCCTCGTCGACAGCGTCCTGCATGCTTCGGAAGAAGACATTCCGGTCGTGATCTTCGATTCCGGCCTGGCTGATGAATCGGCGATCGTCAGTTATGTCGCCACCGACAACTACCGCGGCGGCCAGCTCGCCGCCGAACGTCTTGCCGAGTCGCTCGACGGCAAGGGGGAAGTCATCATGTTCCGCTACAACCCGGGCAGCGAAAGCACCGAACAGCGTGAAGAAGGTTTTCTCGATAAGCTCAAGACCGACTATCCGGACATCAAGGTCATTTCTTCCGATCAGTACGCCGGCACCACACCCGAATCGTCACTCGAAAAGGCGACCGAAGTGCTCGATAAGTACCGTGATGAGGTCGATGGCGTCTTCGCCGTCTGCGAACCGAACGCGACCGGCACTCTCGGTGCTCTGCGGGAACTCAATCTGCTCGGCAAGGTGAAGTTCGTCGCCTTCGATCCGAATCCGGATTTGATCAACGCCCTCGAACAGGGGAATGTCACCGGCATCGTTCTGCAGGACCCGGTCACGATGGGTTATCAGGCCGTGAAGACCCTTCTGGCCAGCATCAATGGCGAAGAAGTCGACAAGCGAATCAAAACCGGTGAGTACGTCGCCACTCCCGATAACCGCGAAGAAGAACAGATGCACAAACTCCTGCATCCCATCCAGGTCGACTAAGTACAACGGGTGCCATGCCCACGCTCGCGTGGGCATGCGATCAACCGCACGACTCAACCGAGGGGGTGCCATGCCTGCATCGCGCAGCAGGGCAAGCATGCCAGTCGACGCCCCTTGAATAGAAAAACAAAAAAGGGCCTGTCATCCCGGGTGAGTCAACAGTCGAAGAGAGTTTCCCCAACGCTGATTCCCAATCATCATCCATCGGCAGGGTAGATGCACGTTTAATACATTACAGAAACCGAATACGAGTGCCGTATCGATCGCCAGATGTCCCTTCGCCCCCTTGAGGGGGAGAAGGTGCCCGAAGGGCGGATGAGGGGGCAATCAACCAGCGACGTTCCATAGGGTTGAAAACAACGGCCCACGAAGCACGGACCACGCATTCCCCCTCACCCTAACCCTCTCGCCCGGCGGCGGCGAGGGGACCTGTGTGGGCGAAGGTTTCAATAACTTACCCACATCACATAGCGCTCTCCCACGGCTGCGCCGCCCCGATAGCGGAGCTATCGCGGCCACCCCTTGAAACCGCACCAACTGTTGAACGAGTACTTTCATGACCAACCGAGTCGCCATTGTTACCGGAGCAGCCAGCGGGATCGGGCTGGCGACCACGCGGCTGCTGGCCGAACAGGGCTGGAACGTCGTCACGTGCGATCTGCATCCGCGGCCGACGGGAACGAAAGACGTCGTCAACTGGAAGGAGCATCTGCTGCTCGATGTGACGGACGTGTCCAATCTGCGAAAACTCATCGATACGGCGGCCCGGCACGGCGAGATTCAGGCGCTCGTGAACAACGCCGGCGTCAATCATGTCGGTGACATCAGCGACATTGCCGAAAAGGACTGGGACCGCACGCTGGACACGAACGTGAAGGCGGCCTTCTTCGCCATTCAGGCCGTGCTGCCGCATTTCCGCGAGCGGGGCGGAGGCGACATCGTGAACATCGCCAGCAACGCCGGACTGCTGCCCCGGGCCCACGATCCGGTTTATTCAATCAGCAAAATGAGCCTGGTCAGCCTGACGAAATCGGTCGCGCTCTGTCTGTCGAAAGACAATATTCGCGCGAACTGCATCTGCCCGGGGCCTGTCAGTGATACTGGAATCATCAACGCCGATCTGGCGGCAGCCGAGGATCCCGAGGCGACGGCTCAGTCGTTCATCTCGGCCAGTCCGCTGGCCGCTGCCCAGGGACGCATGGTGACGCCGGAGGAAGTGGCGGCATCGGTTTCGTACCTGCTGTCGGACGCAGCCCGGATGATCACCGGCACGGCAATCGCCATCGACGGCGGCAAATCGCTCGGCGTTCCCCCGAAGCGGTAAGTTCCTGCCGGAGAGACGATTGACGCGACGGCGAATTCGCCGTAAATTGGGACCCACACGGGCAATTGGCACAGCTGGCTAGCGCGCTACCTTCACACGGTAGAGGTCACAGGTTCGAGTCCTGTATTGCCCATTTTAAGAAAAAGCCTCATGCGAATTTCGCTTGAGGCTTTTTTTGGGTCTCGACGGAGGATGACAAATGGCCATTAATGATGTGTTTTCGAAACGGAACAGGGATTTGCCCGACGTGTTTGTGGCAGGACCATTGCCGCCTCAGTTTTGTCAACAGATGGTTTTTCTGGTCGAAGATATGGCAGTGGTCCGAAGCCAACCAACAACCGGACGGCTTAATGGAGACGGCGAGTACTACAACAAAGTTCTGAGAGCTATCAAGGTAGAACATGGTGTCGCGACCTTTTTGAAGGGGCCTTCGAAGCACGACGGCTTTGACGGATCGCGTCCCAAATCCGAGTTTAATGCCATTCTAATGGGAGATGTTCGCCTTGAAATCAAGTTAGACCTGTTGGAAATGGCCGTTCGCATGTGCACGGTCACGAGAATGAAGGAAACTTTCATTGAGGAACTTAATCATCGATTCCGTGAACACGGATTAGGTTACGAGTATCATCGTGAATCTAAAATGCTCATCTCAAAATTAAATGAGTTCGTCCACCAAGAAGGAGTTAGGCCAGCTTTGCAAATCCTCACCGGCAATCAGTTTGCAAACGCCAATAGCGAATTCTTGAGTGCATTTGAGGATTATAAGAGTGGTGATTTTCCTGATTGCCTCGTGAAGTGTGGAGCTGCCTTCGAAAGCGTAATGAAAGTGATTTGCTCGGAGAAAGGGTGGCAGTTCACGGATCGCGACACAGCATCCCCGCTACTCAAGACGATTATTAGTTCTGCCTCCTTGCCGACTTATTTGGAACAACCCCTTACGCTGATCGCGACGATTCGTAACAGAGCGAGCAGCGCCCATGGCGCGGGAAATGTCACACGGAACGCTGATGAATATCTGGCCCGTTATGCACTCAATGCTACCGCAAGCGCCGTTGTTTTGTTGCATGAAGCAACTCGATAACACAGCCACCTCTCTTGTCCCAAACCCCGCTCACACACTACAGTCCGCAGATTGAGCCGGTCTGTTGGGGATCGGGGCTGTTTGTGGGGTTTTCTGTCGTCGCCAAGCCGTTTTCATGAATCAGATTGCGCTACTGGGGGCGACCGGCTCGATTGGAACCAGCTGTCTGGATGTTGCTCGCGTGCATGGCGATGCCGTCCGCGTGTTTGCGGTTTCCGCAAATGGCAGCTGGCAGAAGCTCGCGAAGATCTGCCACGAATTCCAGCCGAAAATCGCGATTCTGGCCGATGAATTGTGTCGCCCGGAGGTGAAGCTCGACGAGTTCCCCGCCGGCACCGAAGTCCGCTTTGGAGCCGAGGCTCTCTGCGAAGTCGCCGCCAATGACCGGATCGATACCGTGGTCGCGGCCATTGTCGGAGCAGCCGGGCTGGGCAGCTCGCATGCCGCCGTGAAAGCCGGGAAACGGGTCGCGATCGCCAACAAGGAAACACTGGTGGTCGCCGGGCCGATCATCATGCAGGCGGCTGCCGAGTCGGGGAGCGAACTGATCCCCGTCGACAGTGAACACTCGGCAATTTTTCAGGCTCTGCTCGCCGGTCGAAAAGAGGATGTCGCCCAGATCGTGCTCACTTCGAGCGGCGGGCCGTTCCGAAAGAAAACGCGGGACGAAATCGCCTCGGCTGGTCCGAAAGCGGCTCTCAAGCACCCGACCTGGGACATGGGGCCGAAGATCACCATCGACTCGGCGACTCTGATGAACAAGGCTCTCGAAGTGATCGAGGCCCGGTGGTTGTTCAATTTACAAGCCGAGCAGATCGATGTGGTCGTGCATCCGCAGTCGATCGTCCATTCGTTCGTCGAATATCGGGATGGCTCGGTGATTGCTCAACTCTCGCCGCCCGACATGCGGTTACCGATTCAATATGCGTTGTCGTATCCCGAACGCTGGGAAGCAGTTGCGCCGCGATTCGACTTTAAAACGCCGCAGTCTCTTGATTTCGTGCCCCCGGATCTCGAAAGATTTCCCGCACTTCAGCTCGGTTTCGACGTAGCCAGACAGGGCGGAACCTCCGGAGCGGTCCTGAACGCCGCCAACGAGATTGCCGTTTCACGGTATCTTCGGGAGGAACTTTCCTTCTATGATATCGCCGACGTCTGCCGGGAAGTTCTGTCCCGACACACATTCCACGCTTCTCCCTCACTGGAAGAATTAGTCGCGCTCGATGACTGGGCGCGTAAGGAGACAACTCAGTGGCAACCCTAATCGCTGCCAGCGTCCTCGCGGTCAGTCTGAGCAGCATTCAGAATATTCTCATCGTCGCGCTCGGCCTGGGACTCGTCATTTTCTTTCACGAGCTCGGCCACTTCGCCGTCGCCAAATGGTGCGACGTCAATGTCGAACGCTTCAGCATTGGCTTCGGTCCGATTCTCCTCTCCTGGAAATGGGGCGAAACCGAGTACGCGCTCTCGCTGATTCCCTTCGGCGGCTACGTGAAGATGCTTGGACAGGACGACGCCGATCCTTCGCAGCTGACCAGTGAAGAAGTCGCGGAAGACCCGCGTTCGTATATTGCCAAGAACGTGCCTCAACGGATGGCGATCATCTCGGCTGGCGTGATCATGAACATCATCACCGGGATGCTATTCTTCGCGTATGCGTTCCAGGTCGGCATTCAGGTTCCCCCTTCGGAACTCGGCACCGTGATCACCGGCAAGCCCGCGTGGAAAGCCGGGATGCAGGAAGGCGATCGCATCACGAGCATCAACGGCCGCGACGCCAGCACGTTTGGAGACATCATCCGGGCGACTGCGTTGAGCTCTTCAGACTATCTCGACGTCGAAGCGGTTCGCTACACCGGCGAAACGTTCTCCGCTCGCATCTATCCGGAAATGAACGGCACCCGTCGTGAAATCGGCGTGGAACCGATTCGCGGCCTCCAGCTGATTCCAGCCGAACTCGCCCCCAAGGGCAATGCCACCCTGGCTGGCTCAGCCGCCCGCGGTGCGAAGCCCGCCTTCGAACCGAGTGACCGCATCGTCGCTGTCGATGGCGAAGAACTCAAAGGCTTCGCCGAACTGCAGAACATGCTCGCCAAAAAGCGGGACCAGACCGTCACGTTCCGTGTGACGCGTGGTCAGAAGTCAAAAGAAGAGCTCGACATCACAGTCGGTCCACAGGGCTTCCGCACACTTGGACTGTGGATGGACATCGGCCAGACCGAAGCGATTCAGGTTGGTTCGCCGGCTGAGAAGGCCGGGTTCAAACTCGAAGACAAGATTGTCAGCATCGAAGATCTCGATGTCGGCAAGGACATCAACCCGCTGACACTGCCGGACTTCTTCGCTGAACGGGCAGGTCAGGAAGTGAGAGTGGTCGTCGTCCGCGAAGAAAAGGGTTCGGGCGCGAAGAACCACGAACTGACCATCACGCCAAAAGAAACCCCGGGCTGGATTGAACGCCCGAGCTCGCCGAATGCTCCCCTCTCCGTTCCCTCGATCGGCGTGGCGTTCCACATCATCCCGACCGTGTTGAAGGTCGAAGAAGGCAGCCCGGCGGAAGGCAAGATTCAGGCTGGCGATCAGATCGCCCAGGTCGAACTGGTCCTGCCGGAAGGCACCAAGGAAGCCGACATTCTCGGCACCCTCGACCCGGTCACGCTGCAGCTCGACGATTCCAACCGCAACTGGGCCTACGCCTACTGGAAGATGCAGGAAGCCAACAGCCGTAATGTTCGACTGAAGGTCAATCGCACCGGCGAACAGGCGAAGACCGTCACGCTGCAGCCGGTTCGATCCGAGGAATGGTATCTGCCGACTCGCGGGATCATGGTCAATCTGCTGGCCGTCGATCAAAAGGCCGACTCCTTCGGCGAAGCACTGCAGATGGGCGTGACCCATTCGAAGAACTCGGCCCTCGACATCTTCCTCACGCTGCGAAATCTGGTGACGCAGAATCTGAGCGTGAAAGAACTGCACGGCCCGATCGGCATCGCCCGCGTGGCGTATCAGGTCTCCCAGCAGGGACTGGCCGAACTCTCAATGTTCCTCGGTTTCCTGAGCATCAACCTCGCCGTGCTGAACTTCCTGCCGATTCCCGTCCTCGACGGCGGCCACATGGTGTTCCTGTTCTACGAGGGAGTCACCGGGAAGAAGCCGAGCGAACGCGTGCTCATCGCCGCGACCTATATCGGCATGGCCTTCGTGCTAAGCCTGATGGTGCTCGTCATCTTCCTCGACGTCTTCGTGCACGGGTTCTAGTCCACGACAGTCGACCTCCCGTACCGGCGGCATCCTGCCGCCGAATGGATGAGGGTTAACAATTCACGAAAAGCGGTCATGGAATCATGGCCGCTTTTTGCGTTCGGGGATGGCGCGGGTCTCCGCCGATGACGTAACTTCAATCTTAACCCGACGCGTGAGCGACGGCCGCATGTCGAAACGCCCTCGCTCACGCGTCGGGTTGGGATTCGAATAAACGCTGAACCGTCCCCGACACCGTGAAAAAATGTAGGGTGCGTCTTGACGCACCAGGTCAACTTCCGCGCCCAATACCGCCGTCGCCGCTACACCACAACGCCCCCTGCAGAATGGTCTACTCCGGTAGACATCCTTGCCCCCTCGTTCTCTTCATTACCCGAAGCGTGAGCGATGGCCGGACGTCCAACTCGCCCTCGCTTACGTTTCGGGTTGGGATGTTTGTGGTGACGGGGGCGAGGGACCTTGACGGCAGGCCGGAGCCAGCCCTTCACGGGGGTGTACGCGGGATGAAAAGCTGATGAAGTCCGAGGGCTTTCCGGCGGCGCAAGTTGACATTCTTCAGTGGTCCGGCGATAACCAAGTCGCATATTCCACTGACTTTGAGGACCCGCCATGCACTTCTCCCCTGCCCTCCGGTCTGTACTTCTGGCCGGATTTGCCTGCTGCTCTTTCACGGCTTATGCGGAAGAGCCGAAGACATCGGACGCCACAACTGCGAACGCTCCGGAAGCCAATCCGCTCACGCCGAATCTGAATCACTCACGGCACCTGCATCCGCGTAACGCGAAGCATCCGACCGAGCAGCCGCATCAGGATCGCTTTTATTCCACGCGATCGAGTCGCATTACGCTGCCGCTCCCGGGTGAGGACGATGCCTTCACGTTTGTCGTCTTCGGCGATCGCACGGGGGGACCTCCGGAAGGGGTCAACGTGCTGGCGGACGCCGTGCGGGATACGAATCTGCTCGAGCCTGATCTGGTGATGACGGTGGGTGACCTCATCAATGGTTACAACCAGACGGACGAGTGGATTGTCGAAATGAAGGAATACAAGGAGATCATGAGCAACCTGCTCTGTCCCTGGTTCCCGGTTGCCGGCAATCACGATGTCTACTGGCGGCCGTTGACCGATCCCAACATGCCGGCCAGGCAGCACGAAGAGCACTACGAAATGCACTTCGGTCCACTCTGGTATTCGTTCGAGCACAAGAACTGCAACTTTATCGTGCTGTACTCAGACGAAGGGAATCCGGAGACCGGCGAGAAGAGCTTCAACAAGCCCGAGAATCAGACCGTCAGCGAGGAGCAATTCAAGTTTCTTCAGGAAGCTCTGGAACGAGGCAAGGACTGCGACCATCAGTTCCTGTTCCTGCACCACCCCCGCTGGCTCGGTCGCGGCTACGGCGACGACTGGAAAGTCCGCGTGCATCCGATGCTGAAAGAGCAGGGGAACGTCACGGCTGTCTTCGCCGGGCACATTCATTACATGCGTTCGGACCCGGCTGACGGAATCGAGTACCTGTCCCTGGCAACGGTCGGCGGACATCAGACCAGCAAAGTCCCGCAGGCCGGATTCCTGCATCAGTATCACGTCATCACCGTGCGGCCGCAGCAGGTGGCGATGGCGTCGTTCCCCGTGGGCGAAGCGATGGATGTGCGGGAGATCACGGGCGAACTTCAGGCCGAAACACTCGAACTGGCGGCTCAACGTCCCGAGATCGATGGCATGGTGACCGTTGCTCCAGAAGGGGTTGAAACGTCGACGATCCAGGTGAAGGTCAATAACCCTTCGGCTCGTCCGGTGGAATATACGCTCACACCTGCCAGCAAAGATCTTCGCTGGCAGGCCGCCCCCGACCACATGCACAACAAGCTGCTGCCGGGGGAAACGCAGACGGTTGAGTTCAAGGTCCAGTATCGCGGCTCCGGAATCGACCAGTTCTTTCGGCCGATCGAGATTCTGCATTCGCAGGATTACCTGGCCGAAACAACCCGATACTCGCTGCCGCAGACATCCACTCCGGTAGAGATGAAAGTCGTCGTGCCTCAACTCGCAACGCCGGAGAAACTTCCAAACCGGGCCCTTTATCTCGATGGCGAGAACGATGCCGTCATGGTGGCTTCCGATGCACTCAAGCTGCCGCAGGGGCCATTCACGATGGAAGCCTGGTTTAAGGCTGAGAGCTTCAGCAGCCGCGTCGGTTTTCTCGCCAAAACCGAAGGCAGCGAAACGTCGATCTTCCTGAACAACGGACAGCCTCACGCAAGCATTCATCTCGGCGGTTCTTATCGCTCGGTCACCGGGTCCGACAAGATCCCGACGGCCGAATGGCATCACATTGCATCGGTCTTTGATGGCGAACGCTGGTCGATGTTTGTGGATGGCAAACTCGTTGGACGCACGGAGGTCGAACCGACCTGGTCGCGAAAGCGGAACGATCTGCCGTTGTATGTCGGAGCCGATCCCGGCCGCGATGGCAGCCCGGGTTCATTCTTCCACGGCTGGGTCGACGAAGTTCGGATCTCCACGACCGCGAAGTACGCAGAGAACTTCGAGCCGAAACGACGCCTCGCTTCGGAAGACGACACACTGCTGCTCTATAACTTCGATTATGAGCTGGGCGTGATTGCCTACGACAGTGGACCCGGTGGGCTGCACATGCCGATGCTCGGCGGAGCCCAGCTGTCCGAACCAGTTTCGGATCAATAATCCGTAAGCTCTACGGACGTCGAAACTCAGAACGCAGCCGCTCGACTTCGGTCCGGCGGCTGCAGTCTTTGAGGTGATCGTTGACCATGCCCATGGCCTGCATGAACGCGTAGCAGGTCGTCGGCCCCACGAACGACCAGCCGCGACGCTTCAGCTCTTTGCTGAGCGCGGTGGACTCGGGGGTCTGCCCCACAACATCCGTCAGCTTCCGCAGCGGCTTCTTCGGTGCGGGTTCATACTGCCAGAAGAAACTTGCCAGCGAACCGAATTCATCGACCAGTTCACGGGCCCGCTGCGCATTGTTGATCGTCGATTCGATCTTCTTCCGATGCCGGACGATCGCGGCATTCTGCACCAGTCGCTCAACATCCGCGGCTCCGAACTTCGCAACCTTGTCGAACTCGAAGTTCCTGAACGCTTTGCGAAACCCTTCCCGCTTCCGCAGGATTGTGAGCCAGCTGAGTCCGGACTGAAATCCTTCGAGACAGATCTTCTCGAAGAGCGTGCGATCTTCGTCGACGGGGCAGCCCCATTCCTGATCGTGATACTGCATGTAAAGCGGATCGCTTCCGCACCACCAGCAGCGGACCACACCGTCTTCACCACGGATCACACTCGGGGCATTGCTCATTCGGCTGTTTCTCGTTTACAGATCCTCGTGAATCGAATCATAGGGAGATCGGCGAAGCCATGTCCCCGTTACCGTTGTGATCTCGTCTTCTCTTGCGATGGGCTTCCGTGGATTCAGACCAGATCTGCGTCATGCCATCGATTAGCGTGAGGTGTTCATGACGCACCAGTTCTGCCTTTTTGCTAACGCGTCCGCCGATGTTGGTCAGAAACACGACTAAAAGAGCGAAGACCGAGCCAATTACAAGAGAGATAAGATCATGCGGTGAACCGAGTATCCTGCCGAAGAGGAGCAAGAATATGGACAAGGTCACCAAACTTGCAGAGATTGCCCAAGAGATCGCTTCAATTTGCCTGAGGTCAGCCAATTTCTCCCGAACGTGTGAATCACGCAGGAGAAAATAGAATCCAGCATCGGTCCGGGCAGCGATCGTTGTTGATGAATCTCTGATAGATTGGGCGAGTAGTTGACTGGTTTCCTCCGCCTTGCGCAGGGACCGATCGAACTCCATTCGAGACGATCGAATACTTCGCCGGGTCCATCGCGCCAGCGAGATCACAGCAACCGCGATCGTGAGAACTGCGGCGAAGAGGTTTATCCAGTAGACCGTCGTCTCAAAGTCCCACATCCCGTTTGCCCCGCTAGATTCACTGATCGCTTAAATAACGATCGGAATTCTAGCATCGACAAACGTATCCTGCATCCAGCGCGGTTGCCAGGTTGAATGAAAGCTCAGTCGACCATTCCGCGACGCTTCAGCTCGGCGACGACGGTGCTCACGATGCGGGTCACTTCGCTGCTGTCGACGTCGTTGCCCGTATCGTTCAGCGAGCAGCCGCCGACCGGTTCGTTGGTGTAGCCGTGTGTCGAAAGCATGCACTGGAGTTCTCGGCTGAGCGTCTGCAGGTCGGTTCGCTGATTCTCTGAGAGTGGCTGACGACCGGTTCCCATCTTGAAGCCGCGAAGTTCGACGGCTGCGCGGAAGCCTTCCGGGAACTCGGCGGAGTAGATCATCACGTCAAACAGTTTCACGAGGCCGTACTGCAGCTGACGGGCTTCTTCAATGCGATGAGAGGTCGTCAGTTCATACAGTCGCCGCATCAGTTCGGGGACCACACCCGAGGTGGCGTTCGTTCCGCCGTCGCAGCCGCTCAGCAGCATGGGCATCAATGCGGCATCCCAGCCGGTGAGGAAGCTGAACTCGGGGCGGTTCGGACGGACGGCCTGGATCATGCGAATCATGTGCGGCAGATCCCCGGAGGAATCTTTGATGGCCACGATCTTTTCGCATTCTTCGCTCAGCCGCTGCACGGTCGGCACGTCGATCGGACTGGCGAACATCGGAATGTTGTAGAGGGTGACGTCCACCGGAGTGTTGTCGCCGATCTCTTTGAAATAGGCATACACCGAAGCGGGGCTGAGCTTGTAATAAAACGGAGCGACAATCGCGACGGCCCGCACGCCGAGTTCGTGGTAGTACTCGCAGGCTTTGATCGTTTCGCGAACGTTGGCTTCGGCGGCTCCGGCCAGAATCGGCACGCGGCCGGCGGTCTGCTCGGCGATGATCTTGGCGATGCGGCGGCGTTCTTCCGGCGTGAAGCGGGTGAACTCGCCGGTGGAGCCGTTCGGATAGAGGCCGTGAACTCCCTTTTCGATCAGCCAGTCGATGTAGCGACGCAGTTCGGCTTCGTTGATTTCGCCCTGATCGGTCATCGGCACGAGGTTGGGCGTGAAGATTCCTTGAAGTCGCTTCGTCATCGGGGCATCTACCTTAGTCAACGCGAGGGGAGTCAAAATTCAAATGGGATTTCGGTCTGCCGCTGATTCTGCCAGAACTTTGCCGGCAGAATCTTCTTCCCACTGGCCGAGCCAGTGGCACACGAGAGACGATTTGTTCATGTCGTCCATGTGCTGGAAACAGGACGGAGCTGTCGAGTTTCTGCAGCAAGAATAGCTTGCGATTCGGCCGATGTTGAGCAGGAAGGCTCTGAGAGCTGCGTGTTCTGCGAGATTTTCCCCGGCACGAGGCCCGCTGAAACGGGTCGTGAGAGCTGAGAACGTCGATTTTCCGTCTTTCAAGGCCGATCGCCTGCAAATCGATTGTTCGCCTGCTGGCCTCTGGGTTAAAGTCCGCGTATGATGCGGAATAGCCGGTCGCTCCCGGTACGCGCAATTGTTATTTTGCTGGCCACGTGAGCCAGAGGACCGCAGGTCCGATGCCCACGGGCACTCTCTGTCGGCGACCGCCGATGGAATCCAGTTTCACCCCCTTCGCAGCAGCCGACGTCCCATGATTATCGTATTGAAGCCGAATTCGACCGACGAACAGATCCAGCACATCCTCGAAAAGCTCGAGGAAATGGGCTTTTCTCACGATCTCAGCAAGGGCGAAAAGCGGACGCTCATCGGCGTGATCGGCGAAGAAGATCAGCTCCGGGAAGCTCCACTGCGGGCGATTCCGGGCGTCGAGGACGTTATGCCGGTACTCAAACCTTACAACCTGGCCAGCCGCGAGTTTCAGGAAGATGATTCAGTCATCGACCTGGGATACGGCGTCAAAGTCGGCGGCGGCCATCTGATGATGATTGCCGGCCCGTGTGCGATTGAAGGCAAAGAGATCCTCAGCGAGATCGCTCACGCCGTTAAGTCCTCTGGTGCCAACGTGTTGCGTGGCGGTGCCTTCAAGCCGCGAACCAGCCCGTACAGCTTCCAGGGAATGGGCGAAGACGGCCTGCGGATCCTGCAGGAAGTCGGCCACGAACTGCAGATGCCGGTCGTGACGGAAGTCATGGACCCGCGCCAGGTCGATCTGGTTGACAAATACACCGACATTTTCCAGATCGGTGCCCGCAACATGCAGAACTTCAACCTGCTGAAGGAAGTCGGCTCGACAAACAAGCCGGTTCTGCTGAAGCGGGGCATGAGTGCGACCGTGGTCGACCTGCTCATGTCGGCCGAATACGTGCTTGCTCACGGCAACAAGAAGGTCATCCTTTGCGAACGGGGAATCCGCAGCTTCGATTCGTCGACGCGAAACCTGCTCGATCTGGCCGCCGTGCCGAACGTGAAAGGACTGACCCATCTGCCGATCATTGTCGATCCTTCGCACGCGACCGGACGTCCGGATCTGATTCCGCCGATGTCGCTGGCCTCAATCGCCGCCGGAGCCGATGGTGTTCACATCGAAGTGCACTGCAATCCGGAAATCGCCAAGAGCGACGGACCGCAGGCTCTGCTGCCGCAGCAGTTCGACGATGTCATGAACAAGATGCGGGAAATGGCCCAGCTGATGGGCAAGACGATCGGCGATCCCGTCGCCGCGGTTTAAGGTTCGATCGAGCGTCGGTCAGTATTCATGCCGTGTCGTCAGAGCGGCATTCTGCTGTCGTAACGCTCCTGGCTTACTGTCGTCTGTCGGCGGCAAGATGCCACCGCTACAGCTCTGCAGCCCCGGACCAGAAAATACGAACTGTCACAACAACTCTTACACAGGACCAGAAACGAGGATTTCTCATGCGACGTCAGATGATTGCCGGCAACTGGAAGATGAACACGAACCTGGAGTCAGGAAAGGCCCTGGCTGAAGGGCTCGCCAAGCATGTTTCCGGCAAAGATCTGAATGCCGATGTGCTGGTCTGCCCGCCGTTTCCGTACATTCAGGCGGTCAAAGCCGCTGTTGGTAATTCGGGGATTTCGGTCGGAGCTCAAAACTGCTACTTCGAAGAGCCGGGCGCTTTCACCGGTGAAGTGGCTGTCGACATGCTGCTCGATATCGGCTGCGACTGGGTCATTCTGGGCCACAGCGAACGTCGTCATGTTCTCGGCGAAACCGATGCCGACATCAACAAGAAGACTAAGGCTGCACTTGCCAAGGGACTGGGAGTCGTCCTCTGTGTGGGCGAACTGCTGGAAGATCGCGAAGCCGGTAAGACGAACGCCATTCTCGATGAGCAGATGAAGGGCGGCCTGGCCGACGTGAGCGACCTCAGCAATGTGGTCATCGCTTACGAACCGGTCTGGGCGATTGGCACCGGCAAGACTGCGACCCCAGAAATGGCGGATGAAGCTCACGCTCACATCCGCGGCTGGCTGGCTTCGAACTACGACCAGTCCGCAGCCGATGCCATGCGAATTCTCTACGGCGGCAGCGTGAAGCCGAACAATGCGGCTGACCTGCTCAGCCAGCCGAACGTCGACGGGGCACTCGTCGGCGGGGCCAGCCTGACGGTCGACAACTTCGGACCGATCATCGACGCCGGCCTGGCTCAGTCTGGCAAGTAGTTCGATCGAACAGGTCAGGTTCCGGCCTGCCGATCGTTCTCGACGTGAAACGCGGTCCCTTCGGTTGGGCGGGATCGCCGCAGCATCCCAACAGCAATGACAATGCACGACACGGCAGGCCGAAGCCTGCCTGATGGTGCCGTCCGAGGCTCGCGGACGCTGAAAAGCCGCTTGTGACTCGACAGAGACGGGTCAGATAACTATTGTGCGGCATTCACAGGCAACCACGAACATGGTTTCAAGGAGTTTGTCCGCGTGCTCGGATATCTGATGTTATTCTTGCTGTCGTTCCTCAGCTTCCTGCTGATCGTCATCATCCTGCTCCAGCGGGGTCGTGGCGGCGGACTGGCCGGAGCTCTGGGCGGCGCTGGTGGTCAGAGTGCTTTCGGTACGAAGGCCGGTGACGTTTTCACCAAGATCACCGTGATTCTGGCGATTATCTGGGTCATTTTCGCGGGTGTGAGCATCATCGTGCTTACCTCGACGCGGCCGCAAAGCTACAAGGGCGGAGCCGACGCGAACGCGGAAATCATCTCTGGCGATGAAGATCCCGCAGCCTCGGATCGACCGGCTCTGGGTGATGAAGACACGCTGATGATTCCGGAAGGAACCTCGGCTCCGGCTGGAACGTCCAGTGTTCCCGCGCTGACTCCACCCGCAACAACGTCCACCCCCGCAGCGCCAACGACTCCGGCCGGCACTTCCACGCCCGCAGGAACGTCCGACGCTTCTTAGTGGGGCAGGACTCTCCGAGAATAGAACGGGCGGCTCAACAAGCCGCCCGATTTCCGTGTTTCTGGAACGCAGACGAGGGACAGCAACGTGATCCTGAGCATGACCGGTATCGGACGGGCGCGGCATCAGGACGACCAGATTCAGGCCACTGTTGAAGTCCGGGCTGTCAACAACAAGTTTCTTAAGCTCAATCTGCGTCTTCCGGATGCCCTCAACGGTTGCGAATCGAAGATCGATCGCGTCGTTCGCGAATATCTCGGGCGTGGCACCATCTCCATCCACGGCCAGTTGACTTGGGTCAAGCAGGTCAGCCCGTATGTCATCGACGAAGCGACGCTGAGTCAGTACATCGAGCAGTCCCGGCACGCCGCCAAGGTGTTTCATCTGCAGCCGCCCGATCGCCTGGCTGAGTTCCTGTCGATGCCGGGCGTAATCGCTGATCAATCGGCTTCGCTGGACGATGAAGGCGACGCCGAATGGGCGGTCTTCTCCGTGGCTCTCTCGAATGCTCTGGAACAGTTGCAGGAGTTCCGACGCACGGAAGGGCAGGCGATGTCGGAAGCCCTGGCCGGTTATTGCGATGAAATCGAAGTCGATGTGAAAGCCGTGCAGGAGCGATCGCCGCTCGTGGTCGAATCGTACCGCAATCGGCTGAAAGACCGGGTCAACGACTGGCTGTCATCTCAGGGCGTGCAGATCGAGACGAACGACATCCTCCGGGAGATCTGTATCTTTTCCGATCGGTGCGACATCACCGAGGAAATTACCCGCCTGGGAAGCCACATCGGGCAGTTCCGCGAGTTCCTGAAAGAGAAGAACCCTGCCGGCCGAAAGCTCGATTTCCTCTGTCAGGAGATGTTCCGGGAGACGAACACGATCGGCTCCAAGGCGAACGACATCGAGATTTCGCACCGCGTGGTCGACATGAAAGCCACGATCGAGAAGATTCGCGAGATCGTGCAGAACATCGAGTAGGCGAGACGAAGGATCTGTGTTCGCCCGGTCCGGATGACGTCGAATTGCTCAGTCGGAGGGAAACCGGTCCGACATCCCCGCTTGATCGCATTTTAGTCGCAACGACTGTAGAATCTGCGGTTTGCGGAGTTTTCAGAGTTTTTTGTGAGGAATGGCCGAGTGAACGAGCCGGGTGCGACCAGGGTCGGGTTTCTGATTGTCGTCATCTCCGGTCCCAGCGGGAGCGGGAAAACGACGATCGTTTCACGGCTGGAACGGGAGTCGCCGATCCCCCTGATCAAATCGATTTCGGCTACGACCCGTCCGAAACGGGAAAATGAAATCGACGGCCAGGATTATTACTTCCTGAGTCCTGAAGAGTTTGAGCAGCGACGAAACAACGGCGAGTTTCTCGAGTACGCAGAAGTCCACAAGACGGGCTACTGGTACGGAACACTGAAAACCGAAGTCGACCGTGCTCGGGAAGCGGGCGGATGGGCATTGCTCGAAATCGATGTTGAGGGAGCCCTCAACGTGATGAACGAGTACAAGGATGCCCTCACGATTTTCGTGACAACGCCCTCAGAAAAAGAATTCGAACAACGACTGCGAGATCGCGGGACCGAAGACGAACAGGTCATTCAGCGTCGCCTCGAGACGGCTCGCAGCGAATTGAAATTTGCCAACCGCTACCGGCACACGGTCATCAACGACCAGCTGGACCGGGCGGTCGGAGAGATTATCGACATTATTAGCCAGGAAGCTGGGGAGTGCAGCTAGCATGCTCGAAGAACTGAAAGAAGAAGAGATCGTCAACAAGGTCGGGGGCCGCTTCAAGCTGTCGACGATCATTCAGAAACGCATGGTCGCCCTGAACCGGGGCGCACGCCCGCTGGTTGAGATTCCCACCAAGAATCTGATGAGAATCGTGATTCAGGAAATCCTCGAAGATAAAATCTACCTCGATCGTTCAGGCAACGTCGCCATCAAAGGCGATGTCACGCCGTCGCTCGATGACTACTTCGAAGGTGGTCCCGGAGCTGATGACCTGGCATGAGCCAAACCGCGCGACCTGAGATTCTGCTGGGAGTCACCGGCGGAATCGCTGCTTACAAGACAGCCGATCTTGCCAGTCGGCTTGTGAAACGGGACTACGCCGTCACGGTCATCATGACGGCAGCCGCTCAGAAGTTCATCGGACGGGCCACGTTCGAAGCGCTGACCAATCGTCCCGTCTATACCGATTTGTTCTCGCCGCAGGAGCACTTCCTCGGCGAGCACATCGGACTGCCTCGCCGAGCGGACCTGCTGGTCATCGCTCCGACCTCCGCAGATTTCCTCGCAAAGATGGCGCACGGCTTCGCGGATGATCTGCTGAGCACGACCGTCCTGGCCGCCACGTGCCCCCTGCTGCTGGCCCCCTCAATGAATGTCGAGATGTGGGAGAAGCCCGCCGTGCAACGGAATCTGCGGCAGGTCATCGACGACGGAGCTGAGATCATCGCTCCGGGAGAAGGCTGGCTCAGTTGTCGCGTCTCCGGCAAAGGCCGCATGGCTGAGCCGGCGGAGATCGAAGCCGAGATCATCAAGCGGCTCGCTCCGACCGCATAAAGCGGCTTTCAGCAACTTGAGCCGGGGCGGCGTGAACGCACGGCTGCGGCTTCACCCGGCTTCACTGAGCGGGCTCGTATTGCCTGCCTCTCTTCGAACATCCGCGACCGTTCCTGCGGGACGGCGCAAAAAAACAGTCTCAACGCTCGGCCGATCGACCGCGCATGGGGTCGATCTTGCCGAGCGTGAGACTACTCCCCCCTCACACTGCAGCCGCGGCCGGCTGACAGTGCTCGCGCCACAATAGATTTCCAGAGCAGCCGCCAAAAATGCTGGCGTCGGGAGGGGTCGATAAGCGCGTGAACTCGAATTGCTACGAATGTCTCGCAGATCCAGCCGATGTCGAGACGGACCGTGAGCAGGGATGAATGATAGAGTCAGCACCTTCGGAGTGAATTCGAAGGTAACAGAGCAGAGCGGGAAGACCGGAAGGCCGATCTCCCCTCATCGTCGGCACGACGGGAAACTTAGCGAGCGTCGATACGCGTCCGCAGTGCTTCCTGTTCGGCACGGTATTCAGCAAGAGCCCGTTCCTGGTTCGGCAGGAGTTCTTCCGGTCCGGCCGGGAAATACTGCACATCGTCGCGAAGATAGAACGCAGACGGCAGCGTCTGTCCGCCCATATTAGTCTGGCAGCCGGTCAGTGCGGCAGAGGCAATAACGCCCAGCATGCCGGCACAGAAACAACGGTTGACTCGTGCATTCCAATTCATCGTCGACTCGCTTGTGTGAAGCCAAATGTGCGAAACTGAGAGTCCACTTCCCAAAAGGGGAAGCGGTACACAGGGCTTGTGTCTGTCGTTGAAACGTGTGGTAAGAACACCTTAATAATCGACCCGCACAATCGGTTTCTTTGGTAAAACTGGTCTATTTTGACATCCACCGCGAAAAACCCGCCGGTCGGATGCACTGCTTTACCGGGCTTCACATTTCCCCGTCTCGTCGCCGAGCGGTAAGATCTGAAGAAGGTCAGGAAGCGACGTGTCGGCCCCAAAACCCTGTTCCGGAACGCCCGTCGAGCCGTTGGCGCCTCTGTGTTAAGATCACGATTGCGGCGGAATTCTGGGGGCGCGAACACTTTACATCTTGCCGCAAAATACGTAGTTAATATAAGCTGTTGTGATTCTGCTGGACCGTCCAGTGCCATGGATGCGCTCTGCATTGATGTCAGTCCGAAGAAAACCGAGTGCTCGAGATGCCAGTGACTTCTGACAACGCGGGGCAGGCCGCCCTGAGCCTGTTTGAGGAGGGAATCCGCGAAGCCGATCGCTACAAATGGATTGTGAGCGAAAAGCTGGGCCGCGATATGGGAGCCGAGGCGTTCTCCGACTGGTTCCGCAAATACTGGCTTCCCTACTGCCGCTACCAGCGTCTGGAACATGTGACCGGGCGAAAACGATGGGCAGAATTCCCCGACTGTCCCTCCCTGTTCATTCTCCAGCTGCTGGAGAAGAACGACCTGCTGCTTGAACTCATTCTCGACCGCCTGCTCGAAGGTTGGGAAAATCTCGACCTGATCACCTGGGGCGTTTACTGGGGACTCCCGACCGATCAGATCGTCCGGATTCTCGAAGAGCTGAATATCAACTCGGCTCGTCTTGATCCGATGCTCGAACTCAGCTTCTGAACGCGACCGGCTCCAAACTGCTCTCGCATGGCAGACGCTTTTCAGGTACACGAAGCCTTGAGGAACCGTGAAGTTCCGCCGAGAGACTCCTCTCGATTCTCCGTCTCGCCTGATAAGCCGAGTGCCCAACTCCCCCGCGATGTGACCAGGGTCCGTGGATGTCTTCCGTCGAACAGAACGCCAGCGATTCGGTCGCCGCTTCGACGTCCTCGCCCAGAGCGTCGCCGCACTGGATGCGTCACGTCCGTCATGTGGGGCTGCTTACGCTGGTCAGTCGCATTCTCGGTTTGCTCCGAGACATCGGCATGGCTGCCCTGTTCGGCAACGGTCCGCTGCTGGACGCCTTTACCCTCGCGTTTCGGCTGCCGAACCTGAGTCGACGTCTGTTTGGCGAAGGGGCGCTCACCACGGCGTTTCTGCCGAAGTATGTCGCTGAGCTGGAAGACGACCGGACGGAAGCCGAGGAACTCGCCACAGCCGTGCTCGGCCTGCTGATCGTAATACTGAGCCTGCTTACGATTGCGGCTTCGCTGATTCTTTACGGCCTGCTCGTCACCAATGCGCTGGGGACGTCGAGCCGGACAATGTTAATCCTGACGGCTCAGATGCTGCCCTACGTCGTCCTCATCTGCCTGACCGCTCAGATGTGTGCGATGCTGCATGCAGAAGGAATTTTCGCCACCCCGGCTGCCGTGCCGATCGTGCTCAACGTCGTCTGGATTGTCGCCGTGTTCTGGATCGCTCCGCGATTTGGCGACACCGACCGTCAAATGGAGATCATCGTCCTGGCGATTCTCGCGGGAGGAATCCTGCAGTTAGTCCTCCCGGCTGCCGCTCTCTGGCTGAAGGGTTTTCGACTCCGGTGGCGTTCATGGAAGCAGAAACGGGCGGCCTGGAAGATCTTTGTCAGCATGATGCCCATCGTCTTCGGACTCTCCATTACTCAGATCAACGCAATCTGCGACGGCACGCTCGCCTGGTGGTTTGCGCAGCCCGAGCAGGGAGAATGGATTACTCCGGGCTCCGCTTCAGCCCTGTACTTTGGTCAGCGAATGTATCAGTTTCCCCTGGGCATCTTTGGCGTGGCCATGGGAACGGTTCTGTTCGCCCGACTGGCCTTGCATGTGAAGAGCCATCGGACCGATCTGGTTGCTCAGGATGTTCACGAAGGACTGCGTTTCACCGCGGTGATCGGGCTTCCCGCTTCGGCCGGAATGATGATCCTCGCACATCCCATCGCCTCTTCCTTACTGGAGCGGGGTCAGTTCGATGCCTTCGATACGCTCCAGACTGCCCAGACGATTGTCGCCTACGGAAGCGGAGTCTGGGCCTACCTCGGTATCACCGTGCTTCAGCGGGTCTTTTATGCGATGAATGATACGAGGACCCCGGTGAGAATCGGGTTGATCGCGGTCGGACTGAATCTGGCGCTGAATTTCCCGCTGATGTCTCTTCTCGGCGGATCAGGACTCGCCTGGGCAACAGCCATCGCCGCAGCGGCTCAATTCATGATGCTCCAGCGGAAATTGCGGACCACACTCGAGACCGTCGTGACACTGCCGCGGCTCTTCTGGCTGGGCAAGTTAATGCTGGCGACTGTGCTCATGTCGGCAGTTGTTCTGGCGACGGAGGCCGCCTGGCCGACGTCCGAATCGAAGAGCCTGGAACTGATCGGACTCGCCGTAGCGGTGCTCCTGGCGGTGCTCGTCTACGGAATGAGTTTGCAGATTTTACAAGTCGACGAGCTCGCTCAGATCCTTGGATTCAAGGGGGAACGGCGTTCCGACGCCGCTCCAACCGATCTCGACGAAAGCCGTCATGAAAAGTAGAATCCGAAAATTCGATACAAGTTCTCTCCTCCGATCTCCGATATCGATAGTGGACCGCGTCACGCGGGCGCCAATGTTGTGACCGACAAGCAGTTCGAGCGATCCCCGAATCGTTCCGTTCGGTTTCGCAATTCGCCACTTACCCCACCGACTGCCTCGTCGATGCACGAGATGTCCAGGTCGAACCGCAACGAGGATTCCCATGTTCAACCGATTCGCCGCACTGGCCGTCGCCATTCTGTTTACCTGCTCCAGCGCTTTCGCCGGCGACTTCACCCTCGACGAGAAAGTCTGGCACAAAGAGCTTCAGAAAGCTCACGTTGTTGCCAAGAGCGAAAACAAGCCGATGCTGATCGTTTTTGGCGCCTCGTGGTGTAAGTTCTGTAAGAAGCTCGAAGACGAGACGCTCAACAAGCCGGCAATGCAGGCTTACATTCAGCAGAACTTCGTCCCGGTGCACCTCGATCTGGATGAAGAAAAAGCCATCGGGAAGATTCTCGAAGTCAAATCGCTGCCCTGCACCGTGGTGCTGAGCCCCAACGCAGATCTGCTCGGCAAAGTCGTCGGTTACAAGACCGAGCCTCAGCTGAAAGAACAGCTCGACAAAGCCCTGCAGACTCAGAACGTGCTGCGTCAGGCCGCTCAGGACAAGACCGTCAAATAACTGCGGTCGACAACAAGACAATACCAGGGAAGCAGAAGGATCCTTCTGCTTCCTTTTTTCTGTTACAGTGCCCCACGGATGGCACAGAGATTCATCTCTGTGTTGCGCGGGACGCAGGATTTATGACTCGATGGGTTTCGTCATTTTCTGTAGTCGAGGAAAAGTCCCTTCGCCCCCTTCAGGGGGAGCGGCTTAAAAACTCTGCCAGAAGCAGAAGGCCCGAAGGGCGGATGAGGGAGCGATCGACCAGCGATGCCCCATACAAAACGCTCTCCCCAGGGGGGCGAGGAAACTTACTTACCGGTGCTCACCTCAGAAGAGATCCCGCGTTCGACGCGACTCAGAGTCGAATCCCTGAGCCATCCCTTGTTTCGAATGCCGATTAGACGCCACCCCTACGAATTATGGAACCAGACTCCACACTGCTGAAACAATGCTGGTTCCTGGCCGGTCCGACGGCTGTGGGGAAAACGGAATCGTCGCTGCTGCTCGCAGAGCGACTTGATGCGGAGGTGCTCTCGCTCGATTCGATGGCCATTTATCGGGAGATGGACATCGGCACGGCCAAACCGGGCAAAGACGAACAGGCCCGCGTGCCGCACCATCTGATTGACCTGATCGATCCCCACGAAGAGTTCAGCACGGCGGAGTACGTCAAAGTCGCGTGGGAAACTGCAGCCGACGTCGCAGCCAGAGGCCACGTACCGCTCTTCGTTGGTGGGACAGGACTTTACCTGAGATCCCTGCTCCGAGGCGTCTTCGAAGGCCCTGAGGCCGACTGGGATTACCGTCGACAACTGGAAGCCCGGGAAGCCGAGGAACCGGGTGTTCTGCATCGAATGCTTGCCGAAGTCGATCCCGTCCTGGCGAAGCGGCTGCACCCGAATGATCAGCGGAGAATCATTCGCGGCCTGGAAGTGCATCACGTGACCGGCGAATCGCTTTCTTCACTGCAGCAGCAGGCCGCCCGCTCGCCCGAGGATCGATCGCCCAACGTCTTCTGGCTCCATCCGGACCGCGAATGGCTCTATGAGCGGATCGATCGCCGTGTCGATCAGATGATCGCACAGGGGCTCGTGGACGAGGTACGAAAGCTCCTGCAGCGAACGCCGCCCGCTTCTCGAACGGCCATGCAGGGACTTGGCTACAAAGAGATGGTCGATCATCTCGAAGGCAGAGCCATGCTCGACGAAGCGGTCGAGCAGATCAAAACGCGAACGCGACAGTTCGCCAAGCGGCAGCACACCTGGTTTCGCAATCTCGAAGAGTGCCAAGAAATAAAGGTGACCGAAAAACGGTCACCTTCAGATCTGGTCGATGAGTTGTTGCAGCGGGGCGTCCGGCCCTGAATTCAGGATGACGCCGGCAGCAGCGAATTACTCAGCTGCCTGTTCCTGCGGCTCTTCTTTCTTCTCGACAATCTGCAGTCCCGGCACGTTGAAGTCGCCGATCTTCACGACGGCATACTTCTGGCGGTGACCCGTGTGACGACGGGAATTCTTACGACGGCGGAACTTCTGGATTTCCAGCTTCGGTCCCTTGTGCAGCGGGCTGACCACGGTGGCAGCGATGCTGGCGCCATCGATGGCCGGCTTGCCGATCACGCTGTCTCCGCCGCCATTGGCGAGCAGAACACGCTCAAACTTCAGCGAGCCGCCTTCTTCCAGACCTTCCCGCAGGTCGACGGTGATTTCAGCACCGGGAGTCACTTTGAACTGGCGTCCACTATCTTCAATAATTGCAAACATAACGTTCAGTACCTTGTTCCCAGATCCAGAGCCCATTTCAGGGCGTAGCGACAAGTAGATCTTCAGCCTTCTCCGCGGGACCTGTCGCCATTCCACCGTGGAAGGCGAAGATTCTAGCGGTTTGCGGCTGCTATTTCGAGTTCATGCTGTGAGAAAATGGCACATCGGCGCCAAATTCATCCTGACAGCGGATTTCCATGTGGTTCGGAGTGACGTCGTAGCGGGCCTCGAAGTTGATTACAACGCTGTTGCGGTCTTCGATGGCCAGCAGTTCCTTCCGCTTTTTGTTCGACAGATACGAGGCGACCCGATGATTGAGTTCGACGTAAATCTTGCGGATTGAGTCCTGACTCGACGCCCGCATCATTTCCCGCATCACTTCGATGGCAACACTCTCGGCTGTTTTCACGTAGCCGGTCCCGCCACAGCACGGGCAGTCTTCGTAAATGCTTCGCTTGAGCGATGGCCGGATTCGCTGACGGGTCATTTCGATCAGTCCGAACGGGCTGATTCGCAGCACTTTCGTGCGGGCCCGGTCCCGCTTCACGGCTTCACGCAGTTCGCGCTCTACGCCACGACGGTGCTTTTCCTGTCGCATGTCGATGAAGTCGTTCACAATCACGCCACCGAGGTCGCGAAGCCGCAACTGACGGGAGATTTCGCGAGCCGCCTTCAGGTTGACCTGATAAGCCGTTTCTTCGGCGTTGTCGTCGACCCGGTGGGTTCCACTGTTCACGTCGATGGCGACAAGCGCTTCGGTCTGATCGATGACGATCGATCCGCCCCCTTTCAGAGGAACGGTTCGCGACTGAATGTTGCTGATTTCCTGCTCAATCTTGTACTTGTGAAACAGCGGTTCTCCGCCGTCGTAGTACTGCACGCGATCGACCTGCTTGGGAAGCACGACCTTCATGAAGTCGCGAGCCCGCTCGAACTGGGTCTGATCGTCGATGAGGACACAATCGATCTCACTCGTGTAGATGTCGCGGATCGTCCGCGTGATCATGTCGCTTTCCTGGTAGATATCGACCGGCGCAGGATGCTTTTCGATCCGGCGAACGATCGTCTTCCAGAGACGCAGCAGATAGTTCATGTCACGACGGAGATCTTTCTCCGTACGGTCGATCCCGGCGGTCCGGACAATGAAGCCCAGTCCTTCCGGCGGAGCGAGCTGCTTGATGATATCGCGCAGCTTCTTGCGATCGTCGATGCTCTCGATCTTCCGGCTGATTCCGACACGCTGCAGAGCCGGCATCAGGACGAGATAGCGTCCCGGAATGCTGATGTAGGTTGAAAGCGTGGGGCCTTTGTTGCCGATGCCGTCCTTGATCACCTGGACCAGGACTTCGTCGCCCCGCTTGAAGATCTGCTGAATCGACGGCTTTCCGGCGACAGAACGTTCGCTGCCGGGACGTTTCCGGCCGTTGCCGGAGCGGGACTTGCTGTCGCCCCCACCGCGCGTGTTGCGGGGGTTTTCAACTGGAGGCAGATGCTTGAAATACTCGGCTTCGACGTCGCTGACGTGCAGAAAGCCGTTGGTGCCGACGCCAAAGTCAACGAAAGCGGCCTGAATACTCGGCTCGATGTTGACGACTCGGCCCTTGTAGATGTTGCCGACGAAACTTTCGCGGCTGTTACGCTCCACATAGAGCTCTTCGAGGACGCCGTCTTCGACAATCGCGATCCGGCTTTCCTCAGGCTGGTAAACGTTGACCAGCATTTCGGTTTTCATGATGGACCTTTCTCAAGCTATTGAGAAAGGCTTTAACAGGCTCCATTCAGCTTCAGGACGCGCATCTCAGAGAAGAGTTGTACCGGCTGGAAAACCGGGGATCGCGTGGAACAGTTCGGGCACGATCCGATCGGAAACCGGGAGAAAATCTCTACTTCGAACTCGAATTTGAATACTGAACATAGTCGTCTCTGAACAGAGAACGCGTCGTTCACAGTTGGAGTCGCAGGGGATGATGACCCCGGGCGCTCGCGCAATGTGACCTGTGGGCGACATGCGAATGTCTCGGCATTCGGCTCGTCCCTGTCCCCGGGGGAAGTTCGGTTGTCACTGTCGGTGCTGTCGATCGAATGGGTCGGGAGTGAATGGCTGACCTGAGTCGGTGACGGTTCGTTCCGGCAAATTGATCTTCGTAAGCGACTTGCTGTGTTCGCGTTACGATCTTTGATCGTTCGTTGCCATGGATGATCGTGCACCAGGTCTCTGCATTCGCCCGTCGGTCCTCCGGTTCAGCTTCCCCATCTCAATCGCCACAAAATGTAGGCCTGTAAGTGTATGGTTCTCTGCGAAGTCGGCCGGCGTCGGAACGCTGCAGCCGCGAATTCAGCGATGAGAATGAGGAAGGAACGCTTCGGGTTTCAATCTTCCCCGACCGGGCGGAAGCGGAAAACTTCCACTGCCATAAGGTCGCGGAACTGCTGACAGTTCGAATCCCCGCGGTTCTGTTAAAACCTTTCCTTGGGGTGAAATCTGTGACGAATCGGTGAAAGGCCGATTCCGTCGGTGAACTCTTAAATGTCTGTATGGGTGGAAGCCGGCGATTGCCCGGGAAGAATCTCCAGGCCCGATGCCCGCTTCCTTGAGCGGGCCGCAACCTGTCCAAAAGAACACATGCAGCCGATGAGCTTTACAGCATGATGACAAACGTTGCCCATTTAGGCAATAGAGCCAACTCATTCTGAGTGTTGAATTTCCGCACCGAAATGTCACGCAAGCACATCGAGACGTGTTCCGACCGGTTCGACAACCCGGTATTCATCGGCGACGCGATCGCGGTTCTGAATCGGCGGCGAGCCGTAATAGAACAGACAGCTCGAAATGTTTCCCGGCAAATAGGACAGGCCGGTTGTATCGAGCAGATAGTGATGCGAATGTGGACTCTGCAGGGCATTCATCCACTCGCGGTCCGGTTCAACTCGCGGAGCCGGCGGCGGCTGCCGGGAGGATTCACAGGCCGATGGCTGGGGCGACGTCCGGCAACTGTCGTTGTAGCAGGGGATCGTCTGCCGAACCGACGCGTACGGCGGAATCTTGCAGGGACAGGCCCAGTACGGAAGATAGACGTAGCAGGGTGAAATCGGAGTCATTGGACGAACCAGACGCAGCATTCAGGGTGTCAATCGTGTGTAAACCCCCTTCATAGCAACTGCCGGTCCACCAGCCGTTTTCCGGACGATCCCGCGGTGCGGCGCCACGAAACGCCTGCATTTCCCGTGTGCAAACGACGGTCGCGACAATTCGACCGGGTTTCTGACGGCTGCCCCTGTTGCGTATACTCAACGGTCCGTTGCGTTTCCGCGACATCGCAGACGAGGCGTCAAACGGGCTGGACGATTCCGCAGCAGCGACCGGTGGATCGTTCTGAAACAGGTCGCGCACACCCCAAGAGAATGGAAACGTCCATGCAGATTCTGCTGGCCAATGATGATGGAATTCACGCCCCTGGCCTGATTGCGATGGCCGAACGTCTGAGATCGCTGGGCGACCTGACGGTTGTCGCCCCGGCTTACGAACAGAGCGGCGTTGGTCACAGCGTGACCTATCGCAGTCCGCTGCAGGTCGAAGAGATTTTCCGGGATGGCAAGCCGTTCGGGTGGTCGGTACAGGGAAGCCCGGCCGACTGCGTGAAGCTCGGCATCCTGGAATTGAGCCCCCGCCGACCCGATCTGATCATCTCCGGAATCAATGCTGGTTCGAACTACGGTATCAACGTGCTGTACTCCGGCACCGTCGCCGCGGCAATTGAAGGAGCCTTCTTCGGCATCACATCGATCGCCCTGTCTCTGAACTGCTCCGTCCCGCCCGACTTCGATCGAGCCGCCGACCGTTCAATGAAGATCATCCGCCGGCTCGTGGAGGACTTTCCGGATCCCGGTCTGCTCTGGAGCGTTAACTTTCCTCCAAGCGATGTCGAGCTTAAAGGGGTGAAGTTCGCGGCAATGGGCGTGCGGCGTCATACCGAAACGATTGAACGCCGCATCGATCCCCGGGGGAAGCCGTACTACTGGAGTGGAACCGATCCGCTGGAGAACCATGAAAGCGATGAGGGGACCGACATCGCTGCTCTTTCCGAGCATTACGCGACCGTGACGCCGCTGCACTTTGACCTGACCAATGTCGCTCTGCTGGAGAAAGCGCGGCAGACGGACTGGGATTGATCGGTGTGTGGCGCCGTTGCAGCTGGCGGATTCGTCATGACCGCTCCCCCGCGGTACAATCGGAGCCGGCGAACTGGTCCGCTGTTCGCAACGCCCCGTCCGGGACTCTAGAGTTGAGAAAGCTCTGACCCAATCTGGAACGGTTGCCATGAATAAGATGATTTTCTGGGGTGTGCAGGTCGCACTGATTGCCAGCTTCGCCTTCGCCTACTCACTCGCCAGCACCCAGTCGAAACAGAAACTTACGGCCGAACTCACCGGCACGCCGGTCGTTTCCGAGGTGGAGATTCCTCGCACGGAACCGCTCCGTGTGTCGTCGTTGTACGATCGTCCTGAGATGGTGTCCGACGACGATCTCGCAGCCGTGCTCTGGCAGGTGCGTCCCAAGTTCGAACAGAAGGGGCTGCGTCCCAATCTGGTCGAGCACGCCATTCGTGCCTGGGGCGTGAACGCCGAGTTCCTGGATCCCGAAGTGCTCTCCGGCAGGCAGATGGAGCAGTTCTTACTCGATCACGGCACCTTCGTTCTTTCCTGGGGGAAAGAAGCGAGCCCGCTGCTGGAAGACCGCCGCACCGGCGTCGGAGTCAACTGGGGTGAAGCCCGCAGTCAGTCGGTCCACCACGATCACATGCTCGCCTGCGTAACCGAAGCCGGGGCCAGCCTGAATGAACCGGTCATGCTGCCGACTCAACGGAAGATGACGCTTGAGAATGTCATCCGCGAGGCTCTTCGCGATTTCCGTCTCGACGAACGGGAAACCGAATGGACCGCCATGGCGTTCGGCCTGTGGCTCGCACCGACCAAAAGCTGGAAAGCAGTCGATGGCCGGGAAATGTCGTTCGACCTTCTGGCACAGCGACTGATGCGGGGTTATCTCGAAAAGGGAGTCTGCAGCGGCACGCATCGCGTCTACTCGCTGATGCTGCTCTGGCGTCTCGATCAGGATCACGACATTCTGTCCGACGACGTCGCGGCTGAGGTCTACGCTCACCTTTCACTGGTACGGGATCTGATCATCGAATCGCAGTTCGAAGATGGCCACTGGCCTTCCAACTGGAACGAGGGAAAAGACGCGGTCGAGAACCCGCGCGACGATGCGATGCGATCCAAGATCATCGCCACCGGACATCATCTGGAATGGCTGGCGATTGCCCCTCAGGAGCTACACCCGCCGCAGGAACAGATCGACAAAGCTGCCGTCTGGATTGTCGATGTCGTAAAACATCAGTCCCGCGAACAGGTTCAGCAGCGCTACACATTCCTCAGCCACGTCGGCAATGCACTGGCCCTCTGGCGAGGGACCACGCCGGCGAAGTTCTGGAAAGACTGGCAGAAAAAGCATCCGGACTACGCCTTCACGCCGCTGCCATCGAACGAGCCGGACGAACCGGACTCGAACGATGAGCATTGACGCGGATTACTTCAACAAACCGCACTGACGCAGCAGCGCGGTCGGATCCGGCTCGCGGCCTCGGAAGTCTCGGTAGATGTCCATTGGATGCCGGCTGCCACCTTCTGAAAGGATCGTGTCGCGAAAGCGGCGACCGACTTCGGTAATCGCTTCGTCGTTGTCGAGGCCGGCTTCTTCGAATGCTGCGAAGGCATCGGCTGACAGGACTTCCGCCCACTTGTAGCTGTAGTAGCCGGCCGCGTATCCGCCCGAGAAGATGTGCTGGAAGGAGCAGAGCATTCGGTCTTCCGGCAGCATGGGCATGATCGAGGTCTTGTCCATCACCCGCTTTTGAATGTCGAAAATCGAGTTATAGCCCTGCGGGTCAAACTCGGTGTGCAGAAGCATGTCGGTCATGCCGAAGGTCAACTGCCGTAGAGTCTGAGAGCCGGCACGGAAGTGGCGGGCTTTCACGATCTTGTTGAACAGATCGTCCGGCAGCGGTTCTCCGGTTTCGACATGCGCGGTCATTCCCACCAGAGTTGGCTTGTGATAGCACCAGTTCTCCATGAACTGACTCGGCAGTTCGACCGCATCCCATTCGACGCCGTTAATGCCGGCGACATCGGGTTCGTCGACGGTCGTCAGCATGTGCTGCAGGCCATGACCGAATTCGTGGAACAGCGTTTCGACTTCCCGGAAGGTCATCAGCGACGGCTGATCGCCGATCGGCGGCGTGCAGTTGCAGACGAGATGAGCGACCGGAAGCTGCATGCCGTCGTCCAGCTGGCGACGGTTCAGGCAGACGTCCATCCAGGCACCGCCCCGTTTGTTCTCGGGACGCGAGTAAGGATCGTAGAAGAACCCGGCGATTGGCTCGTCGTTCCTGAAGACTGTAAAGAAGCGGACATCCTTATTCCAGAACTCGACGTCCCCTTCGGTCTGCCGGATCTGGACATCAAACAGGCGCTCGATGAGCTGGAACAGTCCGTTAAGAACCCGTTCGTGCTGGAAGTATTCGCGGAGCGTTTCTTCGGTCACTTCGTACCGTTTTTCACGGAGACGCTCGGCCCAGAAGGCAATGTCCCAATGTTTAAGATCGCCGATCACGCCTTCGGCTTCGGCCATCACCTGCAGTTCGGAAAGGTCCTCTTTGGCCGGCTCAATTGAGTGTGTCCGCAGTGTTTCGAACATCTCGTTAACAGCGTCAACGTTCTCGGCCATTTTCTCGGCAAGACTGACCTCGGCGTAGTTCTCGTAGCCGAGCAGACGGGCCTGTTCGCGTCGCAGTTCGAGAATGCGATTGCAGAGCTGCGTGTTGTCGAAGGATCCGGACGATGCCCGCGAGATATAGGCGAGATACGTTTCCTTACGCAGTTCCGGATTGCGGCAGTGCTGCCAGAACGGCTGGACGATGGGAACTTCCAGCGTAATCCGCCAGGGGCCACTCTCAGCAGTGGAAGCGGGATCTTCGGCACCGCGAGCGGCGTTGTGGGCCTGACTCGTCAGCTTCTTGAGACTGGCCGGCCAGCCTTCGGCATCTTTCGGATCGGTGACCGTAAGGTGATAGGCTTTGGTGGCATCGAGCACGTTGTTGGAGAACTTATTGGACAGCTGAGACAACTCGTGCGTCATCTCGTTGAACTTCTCCTTCTTGTCTTCGGGCAGAGCCACGCCGGAGAGCTCGGCCGACAGAAGTCGCTGTTCGATGATTCGCTGCCGCGTGGAGCCGAGCGAGTCCCAGTCGGACGATTCCCGGATCGCCTTGATTTCCCGGTACAGCGGCTCGCTCTGGCTGACACGGATGCCGAACTTCACGACCTCGGGCAAAACCTTCTCGTAAGCCTCGCGCAGTTCGGGCGAATTGTTCACGCTGTTAAAGTGTCCGACCGGCTTCCAGGTCTGTTCAAAGAGTCGATCGATCTTGTGCAGCGGGCCGAAAAGTTCGTCCCAGCTGGGGTTTTTGAGCGATTCGACCTGTTCGAACAGTTCGGCAGCCTGTTCGAGCATCGCTTTCACGGCCGGTTCGACATGCTCGGCTCGGATTTCGCTGTATCGAGGGAGTCCTGCCGGTTGCATCAGAGGATTTTCGGAGACCTGGTCCATCATCGTATTCCTTCCCGATCAGCCAGTTCGGCCGACCTCCATTCCTGCAAATCGTTGTTCTAAGGCTTTCGACGTCGAGTGTGATGACTTCCGGAGTAACAGACAAGAGAGGGCTGAACTGCGAGTTTCAGAAGAAATCTGAATATGTTTTCGCTATTATTTATGGAAGTACGCTTTCGGTAGAGCCTCAATCGAATAAGCTGCAATTGATCTATCCACTTTCTGTGCCCGCCTCCCGGTCCGGTACTGTACCCCAAAGGACGTCCAATGGCCCGCCTTTACTCCCGCCTGCTTTCGGCTGCGCTTCTTCTCTCATTACTCCCTGCCCTGCCGGTCTCGGCTCAGCCAGCCCCGGAGGCCGATGACGATGTGATCGTCGATTCCTCGATGCTGAAGCTGCCCGAGTTCGATCCTCAGGCTCCCCCCGAGGAAACCTTGAAAACTGTCGAAGAACTCTGGCAGACACGGATCGACGTCGAGACCCCGACGGAAGCCAATCTGCTGAAGATTCGGGTGCTCGAGCACATTATCAAGGGAGCCGAGACGATTGTCGGTAACGACGACGCCAAGGAAGAAGTGGCCCTGAAAGCGGTGCAGAACAAGATGGAAGCCCTCGGCGTGCTGGCTCAGGCAGGCGATCCGGCCGCGACTCAGAAGGCGATTGCCATGGCACGCGATCTGGCTGAGGACAAGCGTCCGCTGCTTGCTCGTGAAGGCAAACTGATTCTGCTCTCCAGCCGCCTGGCCGAGCTGCAGACCATGGACGATCAGGGGCGGCTTGCATTCGTGAACGATCTGATGGGACTGCTGAAGACGGCCAAGATCTCCGGTCGCGAAGTGCAGATCGCCTCGATTACTGCAGATATCCTCGAACAGCTGGGCGACCTCGAAGCCGCCAAGTCGCTGTATACACAGCTGGCTGAAGAAGCGAAGAAAGCGGAATCGCCAGAAACACGGACCCGGGCGGAAGAGTTTGCCGGAGCGGCCCGTCGACTGAGCCTGCCTGGTTCGGAAATCAAAATCGATGGCGAAACGCTGGCCGGTGAAAAGTTCGACATCAAGAACCATCGCGGCAAGGTCGTGCTGGTTCAGTTCTGGGCCAGCTGGTGCGGCTACTGTCTGCAGGAGATGCCGAACATCAAGCAGATGTATAACACCTACCACGAGGATGGCTTCGAAGTGATCGGAGTCAATCTCGACGAATCCGCTGAGCGAGCCTCGGCCATTGTCAGTGATATGAAACTTCCCTGGCCGAGTCTGTTCAGCAGTGATCCGACCGAACAGGGCATGGAAAACCCCAACGCCACCTACTATGGCATTTCGAGTATTCCGCAGTGCATTCTCGTCGACCGGGAAGGCAAAGTGGTCACGCTGAATGCTCGTGGCGAAGAGCTGAACCGGCAGCTGGAGCGTCTCTTCCTCGAGAATGCTCCGAAAACTCCGGAGACCACGGAATCGACTCCTGCGTCTGAGCCTGCACCGTAAATCGCTGCGTCGGGCCAGACGATTCCAGTCGGAGACCTCTCCCGAGGTCTCCGTTTCACGACCATTTCCCAGCTGCAGGTGAGGTCATGATGCGCTTGGATCGCGGTGCTTTGATTGCTGTTCGACTGTTGGTTTTAACTTGTCTGACGCTCTCTCCCACTGTTCGGGCCGATGAGCCGGCCGATCCGTCGGCCGAGACTCAACCCGAGCAGAAAGGGCCCTTCCCACAGCGGTTCGATGCTCCTCCCCTCGAAGGGGGAAAAGGCTGGCTGAATACGTCTCGCCCGCTGAGCTGGGAGGACCTGAAGGGCAAAGTTGTTCTGCTCGACTTCTGGACTTACTGCTGCATCAACTGCATCCATGTGTTGCCGGATTTGGAGTTCCTGGAAGAGAAGTACGCCAAAGAGCTGGTCGTGATCGGCGTGCATTCGGCGAAGTTCGAGAACGAACAGGACACCGAAGCGATCCGCTCCGCGATCCAGCGGTATGAGATCAAGCACCCGGTCATTAACGACGCCGAGATGAAGATCTGGCGATCGTTCGGCTCCCGCAGCTGGCCGACGCTCGTGATCGTCGATCCCGAGGGAAAGTACATCGGCTACGTTTCGGGCGAGGGAAATCGCGAAGTTTTGGACAACGTGATTGCCAAGCTGGTCGAATATCACCGCGAACAGGGAACGCTGAACGAGAAGCCGCTGAACTTTGATCTCGAACTGGCCAAAGTTCCCGAAACACCGGTCGAATTCCCCGGCAAGATTCACGCCGACGCCGAGAACAACTGGCTGTTCATTTCCGACAGCAATCACAACCGCATTCTCATCGGCAAGCTGGATGGCACCATTACCGATGTCGTAGGCAACGGCGACGCCGGCCTGACGGATGGAGACTATGCGACGGCGACGTTTGATCATCCGCAGGGCATGGAACTGGTCGGCACGAAGCTGTATGTCGCCGATACCGAGAACCATGCAATTCGGGTGATCGACCTGGAAAAGAAGCAGGTTTCGACGCTGGCGGGGAGCGGCAAGCAGGCCAGTTTCCGCTCGCCGGGCGGAAAACTCTCCGAGGTCGCGTTAAACAGCCCGTGGGCGTTGCGGGAGCTGAACGGCGTTCTGTACGTGGCGATGGCGGGGCCGCATCAGTTGTGGAAGCACGAGCTTGGCTCCTCGACGATCGAAGTTTTTGCCGGCAGCGGACGGGAAGACATCATCGATGGTCCCCTGCTGAACGCGGCTCTGGCTCAACCGTCGGGCATCACGACCGATGGAACATCGCTCTATTTTGTCGACAGCGAAGGGTCCGCGGTGCGGAAGGTCGATCTGGAAGGCCAGAAAGTGACAACGCTGGCCGGTCCTCGCGATCTGCCGCGTGGCCGGTCTCTGTTCGAGTTCGGCGATATCGACAAGCCGGGCGAAGAAGCCCGCTTTCAGCATCCCATTGGCCTGGCGTATCACAATCAAAAGCTGTACATCGCCGACAGCTACAACCACAAGATCCGCACGGTCGATTTGACCACGGGAGAAGTGTCGACACTGATTGGGACGGGGCAGGCCGGCAGCGAGCTCGGCGAAACACCACGACTCTCGGAGCCGGCGGGACTTTCGGTGGCGAACAACACCCTGTACATCGCCGATACGAACAATCACCGCATTCTCACAGTGAATCTCGAGACCCGCGAAGTCCGGCAGCTGAACCTCAGCGGCGTCAGCGATACGGGGAAATAGCAGGCAAAGAGCAGTCTGGCTGGCATCAATCAGCGCGGATCGATTCAATTCGGCGGGCGTGTGGGTATGATACACCTCGAAACCCGTTCGAGTCCTGAATCAGCGAAGCCACGCCATGCTTTTTGAGATTGAAATCACCCCCCGGAAGTCCTTTGTCGATCGTGAAGCCGGCCGCGTTGTCGGTGAAAGCTACGGGCTGGGTTGCACGACCATCAGCGAAGTCGACACGGCTCGCGTGTTCCTCGTCGAAGGGGAGCTGACGACCGAGCAGATCGAGTCGATCGAGCGGCTGCTGGTCGATCCGGTGACGGAAGATGCTCAGATCACGCGGCTCGATACACGGGAGGGCGGTGCGTCTGATTCGTCCGGTCGGATTGAAATCAACGTGCTGTTCAAGCCCGGAATGACGGACAACGTCGCCTACAGCACGAAGCGGGAACTGCTGAGCCGTGGCCTGCCGATTACGGATGTGGCAACCTGCCGCCGGTACTGGTTCCCGGGCGATGCCAGCCCGCAGGATATTCAGCGGACCGTTTCGAAAGCTCTGGCAAACGATGCCATCGAGCGTGTTGTTCGCGGCTCGCTCGATCTGAAGTCGATCGCTCTTGGTCAGGAGAAGGACTTCAATCTGACGAAGATTCCTTTGGCAGGACTCGGTGACGAAGAGCTGATGGCCATCAGCCGGAACAATCTGCTGTCGCTTTCTCTGGTCGAGATGCGAACGATTCAGAAGCACTTCGCCGACCTGCAGCGGGATCCGACGGACATCGAACTGGAAACGGTCGCCCAGACCTGGAGCGAACACTGCTCTCACAAAACGCTGGCCGGCCGAATCCACTACCGCGACGGCGAACAGGATTTGCAGTTCGAGAACATGCTCAAGGAAACGATCTTCGCCGCCACGCAGGAACTGCGGAAGCGCTTCGGAGCCGACGACTGGTGCGTGAGCGTGTTCAAAGACAACGCCGGCATCGTCACCTTCAACGACGAGTTCGATGCCTGCTTCAAAGTTGAAACGCACAACAGACCGTCAGCTCTGGAACCCTACGGCGGGGCGAACACCGGGATTGGTGGCGTGATTCGCGACTGTCTCGGCACCGGGCTCGGCGGGCGGCCGGTCGCGAACACCGATGTCTTCTGTTTTGCCCCCCCTGATACGAAGTACGATGACCTTCCGCCGGGCGTGCTGCATCCCAAAACCGTCGCTCGCGGCGTGATTTCCGGCGTTCGCGATTACGGCAATCGCATGGGAATCCCGACCGTCAACGGTGCGGTCTACTTCGACGAACGCTACATCGGCAACCCGCTGGTCTACTGCGGCAACGTCGCTCTCATTCCGGTCGGCAAAGCCGAGAAGTGCGTGAAGCCTGGCCAGTACATCGTCGCGATTGGCGGGCGGACCGGCCTCGATGGCATTCATGGAGCGACGTTCTCCTCAGCCGTGCTGACCGACAAGAGCGAAGAAACCTCCGGCGGTGCGGTCCAGATTGGCAACGCAATTACCGAGAAGATGGTCGCCGATGCGATTCTGCGAGCCCGCGACCGACAGCTGTTTGCCGCGGTGACCGATTGCGGTGCCGGTGGATTCAGCAGCGCGATTGGTGAGATGGGCGAAGAAACAGGTGCGGAAGTCTGGCTCGATCGGGCTCCGCTGAAATACTCGGGACTCTCCTACATGGAGATCTGGATCTCCGAAGCTCAGGAACGCATGGTGCTTGCCGTGCCGCCGGAGAAGTGGGAAGAGTTCGAGCAGGTTTGTGCCAGCGAGGGGGTCGAAGCGGTCATTCTCGGGAAGTTCACCGACACCAAGCAGCTCGTACTGAAGTATCGCGACGAAGTCGTCGGCGAGATGCCGATGGCGTTCCTGCACGATGGACGTCCGCCGATTATCCGTGATGCCACCTTCGAGATTCGCGAAGCCGATCCAATTTCTCTGCCAACTGAAGTGGACCTGAATGCCGATCTGCTGGCGATTCTGGGATCGCCGAACGTCTGCAGCAAAGAATGGATCATTCGGCAGTACGACCACGAAGTGCAGAGCAGTTCGGTCGTGAAGCCGCTGGTCGGTGTTCGCAACGACGGTCCGTCGGACGCGGCGGTGATTCAGCCCGACTTTGGTTCCGATCGCGGGCTTGTCATTTCCAACGGCATGAATCCGCGGCTCGGCGATCTCGATCCGTACTGGATGGCCATTTCCGCCGTGGATGAAGCGATCCGCAACTGCGTGGCCGTGGGAGCCGATCCGGCGAAGATCGCCGTGCTCGACAACTTCTGCTGGGGGAATACCGATCGTCCGGAAACGCTCGGTTCGCTTGTGCGGGCGGCGCTCGGCTGTAAAGACGCGGCCCTGAATTACGGCACGCCGTTCATCAGCGGAAAGGACTCGCTGCACAACGAGTTCACCTACGAGAAAGACGGGACCACTCAGGTCGTTTCGATTCCGGCATCTCTGCTCATTTCGGCTCTGGGGCAGGTCGAGAATGTCGAACATTGCGTGACGATGGATCTGAAGTCGCCCGGCAACCGGATCGCTCTGGTCGGACTGACAAAAGACGAACTCGGCGGCAGCCACTTCGCGATGATCCATGGTCTGAAGGGTGGTCAGGTCCCGACGGTCGATTTCGATGCGGCGAATCGCATTTTCACGGCCATGCATCAGGCGATGAAACAGCGGCTCGTCCGGAGCTGCCATGACCTGAGCGAAGGGGGCCTGGCAGTCGCCGCGGCTGAGATGGCGTTTGCCGGCGGCCTCGGAATGCAGCTCTCTCTGGCCGATGTCCCCCATGACCTGACGGGCGACGACGCGATTGAATTGCGGTTGCTGTTTTCGGAGAGCAACACGCGGTTCCTCATCGAAGTCCCTGCCGCAGAAACCGCGACCGTGGAGGCGATCTTCGCCAATACGCCGTTCGCCTGGGTTGGTCAGGTGACCGATGGGTCCTCGCTGGTGATTGCCAATCGTTCAGGCGATCCGGTCGTTCAACAGGACCTCGACACGATGAAGGCCGCCTGGCAGCAGCCGCTGGCCTGGGGATAATCTTCCGGCTGAATCCCAACTGTCGGAGGACAGGGATTGCATTTGCCTGCCCCGACGATGATCCTCAATCAGAGATGACCGGTCCAGCCGCGCCCGTACGTCCGGTGCGATCGTTACAGATTGGCTGAACCGCCTGATTTAAAAGGCCCTCAAGTGAATTCCGTGGGAGGGGGATCTCGTGGTCGTATAATCAAGACGACCACCAATGATTCCGCACCGCGCCGGTAAATTGCCGGTTGGTTACTGAGAGACGAGGATTGACCCGATGAAATTGACCGCCCCTTTGGCTGTGCTGATGGCCAGCCTGACGACCTTCGCCGGCGCAGTCGCCGGTCCGTTGCTGACGCCACCTTCGACAACGTATTACCAGAACTCACCGCCGGTGCTGCAGGCGCCGCCGAGCTATGAAGTCGCTCCGCTGCCGCCGAACGTTCCGCACGAGTCGATGTATCAACCGGAGTTCGAAGAGTACCAGACGATCGTTCCTTACGTCGAACAGCCGGCTTATCCGGGACCGGGACCGGAACTGTACCCGAATGTTGTCTATAAGGACGAACACCGCAAGCATCCGGCTGCCGTTCCTTATCTGGTCGAAGTGCCGCTCTACAAGCCGATTCTTCCACGGCGTCGGGCCAACTACTGTGGACCGGATTGTGCACTCGTGCTGATCTGCGTTCCGCCCTGCGATACGCCGCGAGTTCGCGTGACCCGACGGGGACACAAACTGCGTTACGACTTCGGGAAGTTCGAAGTCGATGTCGTCGTCCATCGCAACGGGCGGGTGGTTGTCGACTACGACTGCTAAACCGTGTTGAGCTGAAAAGAACGAAGGCCGCGTTGTCTGCAGGGACACGCGGCCTTCTTCGTTTCGTTCCAGATCGTCTTGCGGCGTCTTACTCCTTCGACGGTTTGCCGCCCTTCTTCGCGCCGGCTTCCGCCCGACGTTCCATCATGGTTTTGATCTCATTGAGGTCGATGCTGCCATTGCCGTCGGCATCCATTTTGTCGAAGCGGGCCTGCATATTTTCGGGAGCTTCATTCTTCGAGATGCTGCCATTGCCATCGGCGTCGAGCCGCTTGAGGAGACCTTCCGGTTTCATTCCTTCGCCGCCTCTGGCTCCCTCGGGCTTGCCTTTGCCGCCCGGACCTGCCCCCTGGCCGGGACGATTCTTCATCGCAGTGACCAGCTCTTCGCGGGTGATGCCACCGTTACCGTCCGCATCGAGTTTGTCGAAATGAGCCTGCATCCGCTCGGGCACTTCATTCTTCGACAAGACTCCGTTGCCGTCTTTGTCCATGCGACCAAACATCTGCCCCGGATCTCGCTGTCCGGCATTGCCACCAGGTCCCGGCTTTCCTTTACCCGGTCCCTGTCCACCCGGTTTCCCCGGGCCGGCGAAGGCGAGAGAAGTTGCACAGCAGAGTGTCAAAGACCAGGCACAGATCGACGTGAGTTTCATACGAAAGTTCTCCAGCAGGGAATGCGAATGGGAGTCGCGAGGGATCAGAGATTTCCATGTCCGCGAGTGTTGAGGGATTAAACCCCGCCACGGCCTGGAAGTTCCTGTCCTGCTGGAAAAGTTCGTCTCAGTCGAGACGCAGTCGCTTGCGAGCTGCGACGAGTCCGTCGTGCAGTGCGTCGACTTCGTCTCGGGTATTGTAGGCGGCGAAGCTCGCCCGCACGCTGGCCGAGATGCCCAGATGATCATGCAGTGGCATGGTACAGTGATGTCCATGTCGCACGCAGACGCCATGTCGGTTCAGCAGAAACGCGAGATCCTGTGGATGGGCCCCGTCGACGGTGAACGTGATGATCGCCCCTTTGTGCTCCGGAGCAGGCCCGTAAACCGTGAGGCCGGGAATGTCTTTCAGGCGTTCGAGCCCGTAAGTGAGCAAGCCCTGTTCGTGCGACCGAATCGCTTCGAGTCCTGTCGACTGAACGAGTTCAATTGCGGGCCGAAGCGCGATGGCTTGAACGAATGGGATTGTCCCTGCCTCGAACTTCGCCGGTGGCTGTGCCCAGGTCGAATGGTCCTCGTAGACCCGATCGATCATGTGCCCACCCCCGAGCAGCGGCTCCATCATCTCGAGGAGATCGTGCCGTCCGTACATCACGCCGACCCCGGTCGGGCCGTAGAGCTTATGGCCGGACAACGTGAGGAAGTCGACTCCAGTGGATCGAACGTCAATCTCCTCATGCAGAATCGACTGAGCCGCATCGACCACGAAGATGGCTCCGACTGCATGGGCAGCAGCCGAGAGTTGTGGCAGATCGTTGATCGTGCCCAGCATGTTCGACATACCGGTGACGCTGAAGATCTTTGTTTTCTCGGTCAGATATTGAGGAAGTTGTTCGAGATCGAGCCGGCCGTCTTCGGTGATTGGAAGCACGCGGACAACGGCTCCAGTTCGCCTGGCGATCATCTGCCAGGGAACGATGTTGGCATGATGCTCCATCAGGGTGATGAGAATCTCGTCCCCTTCCTTGAGGATGGTGGAGCCGAGTCCTTGAGCAATGACATTCAGCGAAGCGGTCGTGCCGGAGGTGAAGACAATCTCTTCCTTACGTTCGGCTCCAATGAAATTCCGAATGGTTTCCCGGCTCGATTCGAGTTCATCGTCGATTCGCTGGCCGAACTCGTAAGCACCGCGATACGCGTTGGCGTAGAACTGGGTATAGACATCAACCGTGCGATCGATAACCGATTGCGGCGTTTGAGCAGAGGCCCCGTTGTCGAGATAGACGACCTTACGGCCGTGGGCATCCTTCTGCTGCAGAATCGGAAACTGAGCCCGGAACGCGGCGACATCGAGTGGCGTGTGTGTGGCTGTCATATCGTTTCCCGTTGGGGTCGTAGTTTTGCCGTCGAAAAGTGCAGTCGTCCGAAACCGAGATCGCTCTGCTGTGCAAGCCAGCAGTGGCACCCCACCAGTTGATATCTTAACCCGAAGCGTGAGCGAGGGCTGCGTCGACACACGCCCTCGCTCACGCTTCGGGTTGGGAAGCTCAGCAGAATAGCGAGTTCCGAACGCTCATCGACGCGATCGGTTGCAGCTCAGTCCGGTTGGGCTTCGAGTCGAGCTAGAGCCGACTGGCGAATGCGATTGACCATGCCGTTCAGGCCGTTCTTCCGTTGTGGGCTGAGATGGCGATCGAGTCCCAGACGATCGAACACGGCGTGGATGTCCGTTTCCAGAATCTCGACAGGCGTTCGGGCCTGGAACGCAGCCAGGAGCACGGCGATGAGTCCGTTGACAATCATCGCATCGCTCTCGGCGTGGAGATGCAGTTTGCGGGAATCGTCGTCGTAGTCCGTCACCATCCAGACATTACTCTGACACCCGTGAACGCGATTTTGTTCGGTCTTCTCGTCGCCCGGCATCCGGGGCAGGTCGAGCCCCAGGTCAATCAGGTACTCCATCTGCGCTTCGCTGTCGCCGAGGAAATCAAACTCTTCGTAGATTTCGTCCAGCGGTACCAGGTCGGATGTCTCGTTGTTGGTCTTATCGATCATCACGCAGTTCAATCAACGGAAGTGGAGTGATTCGGCTAGTTCCCGGAATTCGAGGCCCGTCGGGTTCATTATTACAGGATATCGAGCGTCGTCTTGGCTGGTTTGGCAAAAAACTGCTTTGCGGCCTGCAGGGCGACTTCGGACGCGACCGCTTCCAGGCGTTCCCGTGTCGCCGACTCTTCCGTAAACAGGCTTTTGATACGGCTTTCATCGCAGCGGATGCGGATATTGGCATCGGTCGGGATCTCGCCGAGGAAGGGAATTCCCTTCGATTTCGCGGTTTCTTCCGCCCCGCCCCGCCCGAAGATTTCGCCGGTCATGTTCTCGACCATACCGAGAATCGGAATGTTGACCTTCTGATACATGCCGATCGCCTTCACCGCGTCGAGCAGAGCGACCTTCTGCGGTGTGCAAACAACGACGGCTCCCGCCAGAGACATCATCTGAGACAGAGTCAGCGCGACGTCGCCAGTGCCGGGAGGCATGTCGACGATCAGATAATCGAGTTCGCCCCAGTGCGTTTCCGAAACGAACTGCGTGAGCAGCTTGTGCAGCATCGGTCCACGCCAGATGACCGCTTCTTCTTCCGGCACCAGAAAGCCGATCGACATGACCGACAGGCCATCGTGCTCGACGGGATGAATTCGCTGAACGACCGAGCCATCCTTGTTGAGATGTTCTCGCACTTCCGGTTTGCCGCTTGCTCCGGTGAGGTGCGGGATGCTGGGGCCGTAAACATCGGCATCGAGCAGGCCAACTTTGGCTCCGAGAGACTGCAGTCCGTACGCCAGCGACGCGGATACGGTGCTCTTGCCGACGCCGCCCTTGCCGCTCCCGACCGCGATCACGTTCTTCGCCCGGAGACCAACGGTGCCGCCCGATTGCGGGCCTTTCACATCGAGAGCGTACGAGACTTCGACATTCTGGACATCCCCGCTCTTCAGGCTCGTCGTGATGGCGTCCGTCAGCTTTTCCTGGAGACCTGCTCCGGGAAACGGAAGCTCGATTTCCACACGAGCCGTGCCATTCTCGATCGAACTGGAGCGGATCGCCTTCAAGGAGTCGAGAGTACGATCCAGGCCGGGAAAAACGACCGATTTGAGCGAGTCGGGAGTTTGGGAAGTCATCTGGGGTTCGCTTTGAAAATGCATGCGTCGAAGATCGGGAGGCTGCAGCCGCAGCGTCCGGCAACCTACGTAATAACAAGGTCGGGGCCCCGATTACAAATGCAGCAACGTCGATGGATGGATCGCCGCAACCAGACCGCTCTCACTCGCGAAAGCAATCTACGATTTCAGGATCGCATGGACCGGCGTTTGAGGATTAACCCCGGTGAGCCGCATGTCCAGCCCCTGGGACTGGAAGGTGAACCGGGAATGATCGATCCCCATACAGTGCAGGATCGTGGCGTTCAGGTCGTGAATGTGAACCGGGTCTTTGATCACATTATAGCTGAAATCGTCGGTTTCCCCATGCACAACGCCCGGCTTCACGCCGCCGCCAGCCATCCAGACACAGAAGTTGCGAGGATGGTGATCGCGCCCGTAATTCTCGCGGGTCAGTCTCCCCTGGCAGTAAACTGTTCGCCCGAATTCGCCACCCCAGACGACCAGCGTGTCGTCGAGCATGCCGCGTTCTTTCAGGTCCTGAATGAGCGCCCAGGCCGGCTGGTCGACGTCTCGACACTGATTGACGAGGTCGCGGGCGATGTTGGCGTGCTGATCCCAGCCTCGGTGGAAGATCTGCACGAAGCGGACGTCCCGTTCGGCCATCCGTCGGGCCAGCAGACAACTCGCGGCAAAGGTCCCGGGCTTGGTGACATCCGGGCCATACTTCTCGAGAGTCTCTTTCGATTCATCCGAGGTGTCGACCAGTTCGGGGACCGACGACTGCATCCGGAACGCCATCTCGGCCTGTTCGATGCGGGCGCGGGTTTGGGGATCGGCCCACTGGGCGTAAGCCTGCTCGTTAAGTTCATTCATTCGATCGAGCATGCGTCGCCGCGTCTGCCGATCGATTCCGTTCGGATTGGACAGGAACAGAACCGGATCCCCCTGCGATCGCAGTGAAACCCCCTGATGCCGCGTCGGGAGAAAGGCGGAACCCCACAGCCGGTTGTAGAGCGCCTGGGCTTCCGGACGTCCTGTCCATGAGGGAGTCATGACCACGAAAGAGGGGAGATTATCGTTGATGGAGCCGAGTCCGTAGCTGAGCCACGAGCCGAGACTGGCCCGACCGGGCAGCTGATTGCCGGTGCAGATGTAGGTGATCGCCGGATCGTGGTTGATGGCCTCGGTGTTGACCGTCTTAATAATGGCCAGATCATCAACCATCTTCGCCGTGTACGGCAGCAGTTCACTGACCCAGGCCCCCGACTGACCGTGCTGAGCAAACTCGAACTTCGAGGGAGCAATCGGAAGGGAACTCTGCCCCGAGGTCATCGTGGTGATTCGCTGCCCCTTCTGGACGTCCGGCAGAGAACGAAGGTCCTTGTCGAACAGATCGTTGAGCTTCGGTTTGTAGTCGAGCGTGTCGATTTGCGAGGGGGCCCCGGCCATGAACAGGTAAATGGCCCGTTTGGCTTTCGGAGCAAAGTGCGGCAGATCGGGGAGTCCCTGCGAGGAATCGGTCGGAGTGTTCGCGGAGGCCGAGCCGGTAAGCGATGCCAGCGCAGCGGTTCCGAGACCGAGGGAGGCACGCCCGAAAAAGTGGCGACGCGTCAGTTGAAGCCCCAGAGATTCGCGAAGCGAATCGCCGTCTCGTTGTGACCAGAACGATTCCATGGAATTACCTCGAACGAATTCGATTCAATAGCGATTTGAATATCTGTCACTGGCGAGGCCAGTGCCTCGAAAGTCGGAAGGGGCGGCTCAGCGGGGGATGATGATGTCGACCTCACAAAACTGATACGGCGTCTCGGCGTAGGCTTTGGCCATCGCCTGCAGGGTGCCCCAGCGGGTTTTGTGATTGGGACTCTCCAGCTTGGGCATTTCCGACGGAAGTTTCAACAGCAAATCCTTGCGAACCACCATGGCCCGCATCTTGCGGGTGCGGACATCCCCTTCCGCTTCATTGGTCAGGCAAACCAGAAACGTGACCGGCGTCACTGGCAGCCCGGCCTCCTGAGCAATCTGCCCAGCCGAATAGTTCTCGGAGATCTCATTCAGCACGGCATTGAGAAAGTACCAGCAGTCGTCTTTGGGAACCGGGATGATCGGCCTGCCGGGTGTTGTCTTCGACGCATACGACTGCAGCGTTTTCACCGCGTGCTTATTGAGGAAGATGTCTTCGGCATCCTTTTCGATCAGGGTGCGGATGCGCAGCGTCCCGTCGGTGATCTGGTTCAGGGAGATGTTGAGCCGATCCATGAACTCGCGTTTCAGCCAGTCGCGTCGTTCACGACGTCGGCCGAAATACCAGCCGACAACCATGAAGGCGGCTGCCGTGAGGATCTTGATCCAGTGATCCTGCAGTTCTTCGGAGACGGCACGAATAAACTCGGTCAGCATGGCATGCTCCGCTGCAGAACTACTGATATTCGGCGGGGTCGCTCAGGCCGGCTTCGGCGAAGCCCTGCAATCGCAACAGACAGGCATCGCACTGGCCGCAGGCCCGGCCCCGGTCATCTGGATCGTAACAGGTGTGCGTCAGACTGTAATCGACGCCGAGTTCGGTCCCTTTGCGGACAATGTCGGCCTTGGTCATATGAATCAGTGGGGCATGAATCTTCCATTCTTCCCCCTCAACCCCCGACTTCGTCGCCAGCTGCGCCATATGCTCGAAGGCTTCGATAAAGGCCGGGCGGCAGTCGGGATATCCGCTGTAGTCGACCGCATTCACGCCAATGAAAATATCGCAGGCCCCGACGCTTTCAGCCCAGCCCATCGCCAGGGAAAGAAAGACGGTATTACGAGCCGGAACATAGGTGACTGGAATGCTGTCGTTCATCTCGTGGACGGACCGCAACTTGGGCACGGGAATGTCGGACGTCAGAGCCGATCCCCCGAAGGCGGCCACATCGAGCGGAAGCACGACGTGTTGTTTGACGCCGAATTTTTTCGAGAGCTTCCCGGCTGCATCGAGTTCGAAATCGTGTCGCTGGCCATAACTGAAGGAGAGTGCGTAGATCTCGAATCCTTCCGATTTGGCAATCGCCATCACGGTCGACGAATCGAGTCCGCCGCTGAACAGGACTACGGCTTTACGATTCATGGAAGCATCCTCTCGACATCTACAGGACATTCGGCGGCTGAATGAGGCCGCAAAGTTTGCCCATTTTGACCAGCAGTTAACGACAGAAACGGAGTGAGCGGCTTATTCAGTATATCCGTTAAATTCGTGCGCTCACAACAGGGCGAACGGCCGATCATGATGACAACCCGAACCCGCTGGGGAGGAGATTGCTTCATTATGCCGTCACGAATTCTTGCTGCCATTCTACTTTGCGGAGCTGCCGTCAGCTTTTCCGGCTGTCAGTGCTACCGTGTCACCTGGCTGTATGCCGATGTCATCGATGCGATTGCCGACACGAAATGGAAGCTCGACCCGCTCTATGAGCCGGGACTCGATCTGAGTCGCATTGGAATGCCGGACTGGCAGCGGTTCGGAATTAACCGCTTTCTCTGTCCCTGCGCGAATGGTCGTTGCTGCCCGCATTGCCGCGGCTGCCGGAATGTCTACTATCCCGCCGAGTATCGAATGAAATACTGGGCTTATCTGGCGGAGGAGGAAGCAGAGGCGGCCCGAGCAGGCTCGGCGGATCTCGATGGCGATCCGGAACTGATGCCGGCTCCCGAAATGATTCCACTGCCTGAACCGGCTGACAATTTGCCGAAAGAAGCCGACGACGCGGTGCCCAAGGTGCCCGTTCCGGTTCCGGATGCCCACGAACCGATTGAAGTGCCAGTCGAATAGCCTCTGTTTCAGCCCCGTATCTTCGCTGATTTGACTTCGCTGGCAGGACCGGAGCCGCATCCGCTACACTGTCGGGCCGCCCGACTGGAACCGGAATGCTGTCATGGGCTCCGGCTGACCTCGGGCATTCGGGGCTTTTCGTCTTCTCCGTCGAAATCTGGTCCCTACAATACAGGGTCGGGGAACATCGATTCGTTGGAGAAGTGCGCCGGAGTCGCGCCAAGCCCTTCAACGGTCTGAAATGCGGTCGCCGAAAGGGTTGGAGGTTAAGCGTGGATCTGGATGCGTTACTGTCCGTGACGGGCGGCTGGCTCTCAGGGAAGGGAGAAGAGTCGGATGTGGTGGTTTCCAGTCGCATCCGACTGGCCCGCAATCTGGCGCAGTATCCATTTCTCACCCGGACCGACGACCAGACCCGACTCGAAATCGAACAGACGCTCCGCGACGCCGTCTCTCAGCTGCATCGCCGCGCGACCGCTCACTCCGAAGCTTCCGGAGAACCCGCCGCTGGTCGCAAGTCCGGTCAGAGCGATGACGCCAACGGCCCCAGTCTGCATTACGATGATCTTGCCTTCATCGATGTCGAGGTCCTTTCCCGAATCGATCGCCAGTTTCTGATGGAACGCCAGCTGATCAGCCGGGAACTCTCGGAAGCCTCGGGACCACGAGCGGTGGTGATTGGCAACAGTCAGCAGACCAGCGTGATGATCAACGAGGAAGACCACCTGCGGATGCAGATTCTCCGCAGCGGGTTCAATCTCGATGACTGCTGGAATGAAATGAATCGTCTCGACGACGCGATTGAATCGCAGGTCGCCTACGCTTTCCACGAACAATTCGGCTATCTGACCGCCTGTCCGACCAACGTGGGGACCGGAATTCGGGTTAGCGTGATGATGCACCTCCCCGCTCTGGTGCAGACACGGGAAATTCAAAAAGTCTTCCAGGCCATGCAGAAGATGGGACTGGCTGTCCGCGGACTGTACGGCGAAGGCAGCCAGGCCATGGGCGACTTCTATCAGATCTCCAATCAGATCACGCTCGGGAAGAGCGAGGTCGAGATCATCGATATGATTCGCGACGTGGTGCCGAACATCATTAACTACGAACGCCGGGTCCGCAAAGCTCTCGTTTCCGAAAGTCATCAGCAGTTGCACGATCAGGTGGCCCGCGCCTACGGCATTCTGCGAAACGCGCAGACGATCAGCTCGGAAGAAACGCTGCACCTGCTTTCAAGCCTGCGAATGGGCGTGAATCTGGGACTGATCGACACACCTGACCTGAGTCTGGCGAATGAACTGTTCATCCAGACGCAGCCGGCTCATCTGCAGAAACGCTACTCCCGCGAACTGAGTTCGGCCGAACGCAACACCGCCCGCGCCGGCTATCTTCGCGAACGGCTCTCGGAAGCCGAAGGCGACGAAGAGTAGCCGGAGTCGTAGCGGCTTCATGCTGCTGGAGCTCAGCACACCATGCTGCAAATCGGCTGTCCCGGACGCGGAAACGCAACAAGGCAGGCCGATGCCTGCCTTGCGAGGGTGGTCTCTTGCGTGAGTCCTAAGCCGAGAAGGCGAGGACGCGGTGCAGTTCTTCGATCGTGGTTACGCCGGCGAGGACTTTGTTTTTGGCGGCCTGTTCCAGAGTAATCATGCCGCGTTCCACGGCGAGACGCTGCAGTTCGCGGGCGGACTTGTTCTTCAGAATCGCCTCGCGAATCTCGCTGTCGACGGTCAGCACTTCGAACACGCCGGTTCGTCCGCTGAAGCCGGTGTGGAAGTTACAGTCGGCGGGAACACCCCGTTTCAGCGTGACCGACTCTGACTGGTCGTGCGGAATCCCGAGGAACTCACAAGCCGCGTGGTCCGGGTGATACTCTTCGTTGGCTTCCGTGCAGACCTTGCGGAGCAGACGTTGGGAGATCACGCAGTTCACACTGTCGGCAATGAACATCGGAGGGATTCCGAAGTCGCGAAAGACGTCGATGGTCGCCGTGGTTTCATTGGCATGTAACGTACTGAGCACCCGAATCCCGGTCAGGCCGGCTCGGACGGCGATGTGAGCCGTTTCCGGATCGCGAATTTCGCCGACCATGATGACGTCGGGATCCTGTCGGAGGACGCCGCGAAGAGCTTCGGCGAAGCTGAAGTCGATTTTCTGTTCGACCTGAATCTGGTTGACGCCGTCCATCCGCCGCTCCACCGGATCTTCAATCGTGATCAGACTTCGCATCGGATCGTTGAGCAGGCTCAGGCAGCTGTACATGGTCGTACTTTTCCCCGAACCGACCGGGCCGACGCTCAGAATCATTCCGTACGGCGAGTTGATCTGCTTCTTGATCTTTTCGGTCTGAATACTCTCGAGGCCGAGTTGCTCCAGCGAGACGAAATCGGCGGAGTTTGGCATCAGTCGGAGGACGAGGCGCTCACCGTAGAGCGTTGGCCCGCCGCCGACGCGAATATCCCGTTTGCCTTTGAGGACGGCATTCGAGATGTGTCCGTCCTGGGCATAACGGCGTTCGGTGATGTCCATCCCGGCCATCAGTTTCAGACGGGAGATCACCTGCGATGTCATGGCCGGGGAGAGCTGGAGAATGTCGTGCAGAATGCCATCGACACGAAGCCGAATGCGGAGTCCGTCGGGACGGGGATCGAAATGGATATCCGTGGCCCCGAGTTCAAAGGCCCGCTCGAGAAGCAGGTCCACCAGCGGACCAGGACCGACCACGTCGATCAGACTGCGAAGTTCTTCCTGCAGGGCCTTCTGACGAATTTCTCCGCCGGGGTGAGTGAATCCATCCTCAGCTCTAACGGACTGCTCATTGCTCATGGTGTCCACTCCTTTGCATTCAGGACTATTCGCCGGTGTGATCGACGCTTCAGTTCAGTGATTGCCCGGTGTCATCGTCGATGGTGATGAAGACCGTTTTCAAGAATTCTTAAGCTCTCGGTAATTTCCTCGGAACGGAGCACCATTTCCGTTATCTCACTCCGGAGCGAAAGGATTGTCCTCGGGAAGAGTACTCGTGGTCGCCGGAGCCGGTTCGGTTGTCAGAACAGGAGGTGGTGTTGTCATCTTGACCGTGTCTTCGGGGCCGTAGGCTTGCGTGGTCGTTTCCGGCTCGGGAACCTCAGGCGCTGGTCGGATCGGAGGTTCGATCGATGCGGCTTTTTCCGAGGTACTTTCCGGGAGGGGTTCGATCACTTTCACAACAGCTGGTCGAACGCCGAAGAGTTCGGGATTGAAGGCGAACGCGGCCAGGCCAATGCAAATCAGCAGGAGGATGGCGGCGACGATCCAGCCGGCATTACTGGCGGCCCTGGTTGTGGTGGCGCCAGTCGGCATCGCACTCCCCTTAAGCCCGAGAGCCTGCCGAGCTTCTTCCTGGGTGTTGACGATGGGCCAGACGCGGTCGAGCGAAGCCAGTTTCAGTACTTCGCGAACCCCTTCGTTCGGGCAGACAACACTGATTTTGCCTCCCTTGGCCTGAGCCGCCTTCCAGACGCGAACAATCAGGGCGACCATCGCCGAACCCATATAGCTCAGCTGGGACAGGTCGATAATGACCTGCGGGTTCTTCTGGGTCGCCATGGCGTTCAGCACTTCAGTGCCGATGGAGTCGATATCGCCCCATTGAACGTTGTTCAACTGGGGCAGCAGCCTCAGGATAGAAACATTCCCTTCCTGCCTTAACTCGAACGACTGTTCTGACTGCGTCACCACATTCTCCAGATCGGTATGAAAGAAGCTGCGTTCGAAGAAGCGGGAACGATGGGACTCTGGAAGAAAAGGATCCGGCTTCTCGATGCGGCCATGAATACGGCATTGATGAATTGGGCATTCCCTCAAAGAGGAATCTGCGGCGCCGCGGGCGCTCCCATTGAAATCGAGATTGATCCCGTCAGCATTCTGCCTGGCCCGCGGAAACCGGACGGTTATTCCCTGAACCCTATCATAGAGCCCTTTCGAACGTAAAAACAAGAACGGCGAAGGTCTTCACGGAATTCTCACCCCGGGACACTGCGCACGTCTGTTTACTTCGAAGGGGGCCTGTTCTTTCAGGGAATCCGCCCTCTATCGGTCATTATCGGCGATCGACTCCCGTGGAATTCATTCCGCTGTTGGCAACTCCTGCGGCAAAGTGAATTCTGCCGAACATTTCCGGCAGCGAAGCTGCTGACCGGGGGCATCTGGATCGACATCGTAATCGGGATTGCCGGCAATTTCGGAAACATCGTACCGGGCTCCACACCCCGGACAGCGGGCCACGGCTTTCCCGCCGCTCATCCGCAGTTCCCCCACGGGAGTGGACTGCTCTTCGACTGGGCGAGGGGAATCCGGTTTGCCGTGCTCGGAATGTTGATTCCTTAACATCGTCAGCATCTCGATCGGAATCGGCATGACAACGGTCGTCTTGTCGTTGCTGACATCACTCAGTGTCTGCAGAACTCGCAATGTCATGGCGCCGGGAGAACTCCCCAGCGTTCGAGCGGCATCGGCGAAGATCTGAGAGACATACTTGTCGGACTCCGCCTTGATCTTGATTGCGTTGGCTTCTTTCTGAGCCTCCGTCTCACGCATCATCGCCCGTTGCAGAGAATGATCGAGTTGGGCGTCGGTGAGTCGAATATCGAGATCTCGCAACCCCCATTCCTTTGCATTGCGGGCCACGATCGCTTCGATCTCCTGAGCGATTTTGATTTTCTCGTTGCGGACCTCCTCAATTGTCTTCGTGCCCAGGACGTCGGCAATGGTGGTCAACGCCAGTTGTTGAATCGTGTAGCGATAGTTGCTGACCTCGAGCAGCGCCTTCTCGGGATCGTCGACCCGGAAGTTGAGATTCCCGGAGATGCGAACGGAGATGTTGCCGTTAAGCACGATCTGCTGCTCGGGCAAATCGATGGTTTGGAGCGAGCGTCGCGTTTTTGTGATCTGCTGCAGAAACGGAATGGCAAAGCCAAGTCCGGGCCGCACGATGCCGGAAAACTGGCCCAGCATCAGCCGGACACCAATCTCATCCTGCCGAATTACGTAAAACCCGAAGAACGTCATCACGCCACTGGAGGACATAGCTGGCTCCCTCTTTTTTGCGTTGTCGGTGATATTCGATCGAGATCGTGATATGCTGGTGTCGACCGGCAGACAGCGTAACACAGTCACGCTGCAAGATCTTCTGCGGTTCGTCGGCCACCGGGTCTGCGCTCGCGTAACTGTGGCAAGCGGCTACGGCAGAAACTCTGTCCCGCCTCACTTTCCATCCGCGATACTCCATCCACAGGAGCCCCATTCATGACTGAAGTCAATCGTCGATCGTTTCTTCAGGGCAGTTCTGCTGCCGCCCTTGGTCTGCTTTCCGCACCGGCGGTGTTTGCCGATGCAAAATCCCCCAACGAGAAGATCCGAATTGGCGTGATGGGCACGTCCGGTCGTGGGCTGGCGCTCACGAAGGGTTTCTCCAGTCTTCCCAACTGCGAAGTCGCCTGGGTCTGCGATGTCGACTCCCGTAACGTGGGCCGCGCCCAGGACGTGGCAACGGCGAATCAGTCGCTCAAACCTCAGGGGACGGACGACTTCCGTCGGATTCTCGATGACCAGAGTGTCGATGCTCTTGCCATCGCCACCCCGGACCACTGGCATGCTCCTGCTGGCATCATGGCCTGTAAGGCCGGCAAGCACGTGTATGTTGAAAAACCGTGCAGCCATAATCCCCGCGAAGGCGAATTGTTCGTCGAGGCAGCACGCAAATACGACCGTCGCGTGCAGATGGGAACGCAGCGTCGCAGCCGCCCCGGAATTCAGGAAGGGATCAGGCAGCTGCACGATGGTGTGATCGGCGATGTGCTCTACGCCCGCTGTCACTACTACAATGCTCGCGGCAGCATCGGAAACGGCAAACCGGCTTCCGTGCCCGACTGGCTGAACTGGAAACTGTGGCAGGGACCGGCTCCCGAGACCGAATACCACGACAACTACGTGCACTACAACTGGCACTGGTTCTGGAAGTGGGGCACGGCCGAACTCGGTAACAACGGCGTCCACTACCTGGACGTTCTGCGTTGGGGTCTTAACGTCCAGACTCCGACCACCGTCTCCTGCACCGGCGGGCATCTGCGTCATCCTGATGATGACCAGGAAACGCCGGACACGAGCATCGCCACCTACAACTTCGGCGATAAATTCATCGTTTGGGAACAGCGAAGCTGGTTCAAGAAGTGCCCGGTTGATTCCCCAGCCGCAATGACGTTCTTCGGCTCGAAAGGCTCCCTGGATATTACAGGCGATGCCGGTTACACCGCTCGCGATATGAACGGCAAGGAACTGGCTTCCGGTAAAGGGGAGACCGACGAGAAGATCCATTTCCAGAATTTCCTCGATTCGATTCGTGGCGACGCCAAACTGAACTGTGAAATCGAAGAGGCCCATCGCAGTACGCAGCTCTGCCACCTTGGCAATATCTCGTATCGCGTCGGCCGTCAGCTGACGATCGATCCGAAGACGCATCAGATCAAGGACGATGCCGAAGCGATGAAACTCTGGAGCCGTGAGTATTCGAAGGAATTCGAACCGACGGTGTAATGTCGCGACAGACAGAACACTGTGAGTAACAGACGTTTTCAGGCTGGGACGAACGAAAACTCGTCCCAGCCTGTTTTCTTGCACTTCAGTCAGGCATTCTGATCAGGTTTTCGGCACCCCGTGACAACTTCTTCCCGCGAGCGCCCATTCCGCAGAAAGTTGTTCTTCCGACTGGCAGCCATCCTGCTCGGTCTGGCGCCGTTTCTGTTGTTGGAGGGGGCGCTCTGGTTGACCGGATGGGTCCCGCCCGCTGGCGAGTTCCACCCGGTGGTCGAGTTCATTAACCCGCAGCCTCTGTTCGAAGCCGACGAAGAGTCTGGCAACTACCGGACGCGTAAAGAACGCCTGGGCTACTTTCGGCCGGAACAGTTTGCCCTCACAAAACCGTCGAACGAATTCCGTATCTTCTGGCTCGGCGGGTCGACAGTTCAGGGACGTCCCTACGCAATCGAGACGTCGTTCACGACGTGGCTCGAAATCGCGCTGAACGAGACGGATTCGACCCGTGACTGGAATGTCATCAACTGTGGTGGAGTCTCCTACGCCAGCTATCGGCTCGTGCCGATTCTTGAAGAAGTCCTCGAGTACCAGCCCGACCTTATTCTCGTCTACTCGGGACACAACGAGTTTCTGGAGGACCGAACTTACGGATCGATCAAGCCGATCCGCGAATTTGCCGGCGGAGCCCAGGGGATACTCGCTTCCCTGAAAACCGTGCAATTGGTTCGAGAACTGGTCGATGAGGACGATGCTCCCCCTCCTGCTCCACTCCAGTTCCCCGGGGAAGTCGATGCGATGCTCGACTATCAGCAGGGACTGCAGAAGTACACTCGCGATGACAACTGGCGAGCTGGCGTGCAGGCGCACTTTCGTTTCAATATCGAGCGGATGATCGAGCTTTGCCGTCAGCACGACCTGCCCGTGATTCTGTTCAATCCGACGCGCAATCTAAAGGACTGTCCGCCGTTCAAGTCGCTCGATTCCCCCGGCTTAACCGAAGCACAGAAACAGGAAGTGCTCGAACTGTTCTCCGGCGAAGACAATGCAGAAACTCGCTTGCTCCGGCTGAAACAGGCCGTTCGAATCAACCCCCAACATGCCGGATTGAACTACGCGCTGGCTCACGAATTCCTGCTGCAGCTCGATTACGAAGGAGCAGCCCAGTCATTCCGCCGTGCCTGCGATGAAGACATCTGTCCGCTGCGAATACTCACGACAATGCAGCAGGATCTTCAACGAATCGCGAACGATACCGGAACGCCGCTTGTCGACATCGAACAACTGTTCTGTGAACTGTCTCCAACGGGAATACCGGGAGAGCAACTGTTCCTGGATCACGTGCATCCCACGATTGAAGGCCATCAGAAGATCGCTCTGACGACACTGGAACGGTTGCAGGAGTTAAAACTTGTCCCGATCAGCGACGATGCCGGGATTGACGAGAAGATCTCGAACCGTTTTCGCGACACCATCTCCAGCCTCGATCCGCTCTACTTCGCTGAAGGACAACGGAGGCTCGGCGGACTGCTCCGCTGGGCGGCGGGACGGGGAGATAAGATTCGTCAGAACCCGGCGGCGACGGCTACGGACCAGTGATGTGGTGAGCGTCGCGAAGATGGCGTTCCATGCAGAACTGAGCCCGCTGCGGATCGCGATCGGTAATGGCATCGAGGATCTCATGATGCGCCGTCGAGGCCCGATGATGCTGTTCCGGATTGTGTTTCCCGCTCTCCCGCTGCGAGTATTTCACATACGAACCGAGCACATTCAGCAGCACCCAGAAGAGCGGGTTGCCGGTCGACTTGGCGATCTGCACATGAAACTGATGGTCGGACTCAATCGACTCCGGCGTGTCGGTATCGAACGAATCAAATCGGGCAGCGAGGTCAGTAAGTCGATTCAGATCATCAGCCGTCCGTTTCTGGGCAGCCAGGCGAGCCGTCTGCAGTTCGAGGCCAAGTCGCACTTCGAACACATGGACGAGTGACTGCTCCCCTTCCATCGACAGCATGAGCGGAAAGAGTTTGGCGAGCGTCTCGGAGTTCATCTTTCGGACGGTTGTGCTTCGTCCGTGGGAGATATCGAGCACACCAAGGGCCCGGAGCATGGAGAGCGATTCGCGAACAGCAATCCGGCTGACGCCGAACTGGGTCATCAGATTCCGCTCACTTGGGATGGGACCTCCCACTTCCCATTGTCCCGTTTCAATGAGATGGATCATCTCCTCGTAGAGACGGCTGGTCGTGCTTTGCCGTTTCCCAGTCTCTTCAACGCAATCCTGTTGACTTTCGGCCCGGTCTGAATTCATTGGCGAGGTGACATCTGGTTGAATGTGCTCTGCTGGCGAACTACTGCGGCGGCTTGCGTCCCGTAAACATGACCAAGATTGCGAGTGCGATAAACAGAGGGATGATGAACAGAAAGTTCTTAATAAACGCTACCAGTAATATCCCGGTGAGCAAGACGTACCATGGCAGCCGCCTGAGAATTCGGGGGTGACGAACCATGGTGGGAATGGCCAGCCACAGGCACCCCATCACAATGCCGACGCGCAGCATGACCGCGATGATGCCCTGTCGACTACTGTCGACATAGGCCAGCACCGCGCAGCCTGTCAGTAACAGCAGGGAGATTGCTCCGACCTGCCATCGCTTTGCCTGGAGTTCCTGTGGATCCATGGCCGATTCTGCCGCAATCGCACGGTCTGACGCAATGATTTCCCGCCTTTTGCAGCGGAAATCCGCAAAATCGTTGCCCCGGACTTGTGTCTCAGCGGCAGAATCCAAAAGATTTCCCCTACCCGCCCGGGACCGCAAACACCCCGCAAAACGCCGAGGTCTTCCTTGACACAGGACGTCACCACGCCCGCCGAACAGTCTCCTCCGAAGATCGTCATTACGATCTGTACGTATAACGAGTCGGAGAACATCTCCCGCCTGCTGACCGAAATCCGCGGTTCGCTGCCGGAAGCCGATCTGCTCGTGATTGACGACGAATCGCCGGATGGCACGGGGCAGATTGTCCTCGACCGGGCCGCCGAAGATTCAAAGATTCACCTGCACAGCCGCCGTGGCGAACGCGGACTGGGATCGGCCACGCTGTTTGCCTTTCAGCACGTGATCGCTCAGGACTACGATATTCTGATCAATCTCGATGCCGACTTCAGTCACCATCCCCGTTATCTTCCCGACCTGGTGAAGGCATTGCAGACAACGGATGCCGATGTCGCGATCGGATCGCGGTATGTCGAGTCGGGCTCGATCAAGGGCTGGCCGCTAAAGCGGCACTTCATGAGTAAGTCGATCAATCTCTGGGCCCGCTGCTGGATGGGCCTGCCGATTCGCGACTGCAGCGGCAGCTATCGTGCTTACCGTTGCGACCTGTTGCGGAAGGTCGACTTTTCGGAGTTCCGATCGCGGGGGTACTCGGTACAGGAAGAACTGCTCTTCCGCTGTGCCCGCGTGGGAGCGAAGTTCACCGAAGTGCCGATCGAGTTTGTCGATCGCGAAGTCGGTGAATCGAAAATCAATATGAACGAAGCGATGAAGGCGGTGTGGATCATCGCCCGCTGCGGCCTTGAGCCAAAAAAGAAAGGAACGACGGGACGTGTCTGATCTCCGCGCCTGGGACAACACCGAACTGTGGCACCCCTTCACGCCGATGACTGCGTGGGCTGAAGAAGAAGCTCCCATCATCGAATCGGGAGAAGGGTTCTATCTGACCGACGTCGAAGGGCGTCGCTATCTCGATGGGATCTCTTCGCTCTGGTGCAACGTCCACGGACACCGCGTTCCGGAGCTGGACGCCGCAATTCGGAATCAGCTCGATAAGATCGCACATACCACTCTGCTCGGTCTCTCAAGTCCTCCTGCCATCGAGCTCGCTCATCAACTGGTGCAGCGAACGCCGGAGGGGCTGAATCACGCCTTCTTCTCCGATGCCGGGGCAACTTCGGTTGAGGCGGCTCTCAAGATGGTCGTGCAGTATCACCATCAGAAATCAAACCCCGAACCGGAACGCCGCCTCTTCGTTCGCGTCGCCGAGTCGTATCACGGGGACACGTTCGGTTCAGTCGCGGTCGGCCGGGTCGAAGCGTTTCACCGACCCTTCAGCGGCATGCTGTTCGAAACGCTGACGGTTCCAAGTCCCGTCGCCTACCGGGTTCCGCCGGGACACGATGCCGAGTCATGGCTGCAGCACTGTTTCGATCAGGTCGAAGCGACAATCGCCGAGCATCACGATCGCATCGCCGGCTTCATCATGGAGCCGATCGTTCAGGGAGCCGCCGGGATTCTGGTGCACGCACCCGGTTACCTGAAGCACGTTCGCGAAGTTACCGCCCGGCACGGTATTCCGCTGATTACCGATGAAGTTGCTGTCGGCTTCGGCAAGACCGGAACCATGTTCGCCTGCGAGCAGGAACAGGTCGTGCCCGATGTCCTCTGCCTCGCCAAAGGAATCACGGCTGGCTATCTGCCGCTGGCCGCGACAATGGTCACCAGCGAGATTCACGACGCCTTCCTCGGCCAGCCGCACGAAGGCCGGACCTTTTATCACGGTCATACATACACAGGAAATCCGCTCGCGGCTGCCGTGTCGCTGGAGAATCTGCGGCTGTTCGACGAACGGGACGTTCTCGGCAATGTCGCTTCAATCTCCACTCAGATGCAGAGTCGGCTGTCGGAACTGGGCAGTCATCCTCACGTCGGAGAAATCCGTCAGAAGGGGGTGATGGTCGGCATCGAACTGGTGGTTGATCGCGACACAAAGCAGCCGTTTGGCCCGGAGAGGCGGATCGGCCATCAGGTTACGCTGGCTGCCCGGCGGCGTGGGGTCATCATTCGGCCTCTGGGCAATGTGATTGTTCTGATGCCAGCCGTGGCGATGCCCGCTGCTGAAATCGACGAACTCTGCGATGCGACCGTGGCCGCGATCTGCGAAGTCTGCGATCAGACGGTGCTCTCTGCGAAAAATGGGTGAACATCAAGACTTTACGGCGGTCAGAAACTACAATACCGCTCATTGTCGGCGGTTCCGCCGTCTGTTTCGTAGACCTTCGCTATTGCCAGTTGTCTGATGTCCGCGTCCTCTGAAACCTGTTCGATCGAGACGGCTCCCGTGGGGAAGCCGATCGTCAATATCGCTGCCTACAAGTTCGTTCCGCTCGACCAGCTTCCCGAGCGGCGGCAGGAGCTCCGCGAACTCTGCCAGGAGCAGGAGCTCAAAGGGACTATTCTGCTCACGCCGGAGGGGATCAACCTCTTCATGGCCGGCAGCCGCGACGGAATCGACGCTCTGCTCGCGCATCTGCGTCGCGATCCGCTTCTTGCGGAACTCGAAGTCAAAGAGAGCTTCAGCGACTATCAGCCGTTCAGCCGCCTGCTGGTGAAGATCAAGAAAGAGATCATCGCCTTTGGTGTCGAAGGAATCGCCCCCGGCGAGCGGACTTCGCCCAAGCTGACGCCGGAGGAACTTAAAAAGTGGCTTGATGAAGGCCGCCCGGTCACGCTGCTCGATACCCGCAACGACTACGAGGTCGAACTCGGCACCTTTGAAAACGCCCTCCCGATCGGCGTGAATCATTTCCGCGACTTTCCGGAAGCCGTGCGTCAGCTGCCGGAAGATCTGAAGAAGCAGCCGATCGTGATGTTCTGCACCGGCGGCATTCGCTGCGAAAAAGCCGGCCCGTTCATGGAACGCGAAGGCTTCGAGCAGATCTACCAGCTCGAAGGAGGCATTCTCAAGTACTTCGAAGAATGCGGCGGCGCACACTATCAGGGCGACTGCTTCGTATTCGATCATCGCGTGGCTCTGAACCCGAAGCTGAAAGAAACCGAAACGACGCAGTGTTACGCCTGTCAACACCCGTTGACCTCCGACGATCAGCAGCATGAGTACTACGAACTGGGCAAGTCCTGCCCCTACTGCTGGCAACCGTCCGAAGAGCAACCTGCCCTCAGTATTTCCGACCGGGAAGCAATGATTCGTCAGGCTGCAACCCCATTGCCGGGATCGGTTGCTTACACGAACGAACGCCCGCTCAACGTTCCGCTGAAGTATCACCAGTGGAGCCTGCTCGATTTCGTCTGCGACTACCACCCGCATCTCGGCCGCGACGAATGGCAGCGAATCTGCGAGGCGGGTCTGATTCGCGATCGTCAACAGACGTTGAGTGCAGACTCAATCGTCCGCTCCGGGCAACGCCTCACGCGGCTCGAACCCGATACCATCGAGCCGGATGTGAATGCCGATATTCGCATCATCGCCTGGGAGAACGATTACGTTGTCTTCAACAAGCCGGCTCCACTACCGATGCATCCCTGTGGGCGGTTTAATCGGAATTCGATGACCGGCCTGCTCGATCGGGCGTTTCCGGAATTGCACCTGCGGCCCGCTCATCGGCTCGATGCCAACACGACCGGCCTGGTCGTCTTCACCATGCATCGCGATGTGTCCCAGCGGATTCAGCGACAGTTCGAGAAGGGACTGGCGAAGAAGAGCTACGTCTGTCGCGTGCACGGGCATCCCGAATGGAGTGAGACCCGCTGCGAAGCGGCCATCTCGAGCAAGCCGAACGAACTCGGTTTCCGCGGCGTCGACGAAGAGGGCGATGCCGCCGTGACGGAGTTCCGCGTGCTCAACCGGTTTGAGAACGGCGAAGCGCTGATCGAAGCCATTCCGGTGACGGGCCGCACCAATCAGATACGCGTGCATCTCTGGCATCTCGGTTTCCCAATCGTGGGAGATCCCGTTTACAAGATGAATCAGCAGTGGGGTGAACAGCAGACGATCAGTCTCGAGGCTCCCCCGATGATGCTGCATGCCCGGCAGTTGACCTTTGCCGATCCACGGTCAGAATCCCCACGGACTTTCGAATCGCCCTGGCCCGACTGGACTCGCTGACCGTCGGCCGCTCACCTGGAGGAACTGCGACGATGTGCTGGATGAAACGATCTGTGTGGATGCTGGCTGCGACTCTGCTTTTGTCCTGCGGAAGTGTCCAGGCAGAAGACTGGCCGCAATGGCTGGGCTCCGAACGAAATAGCGTCTGGACGGAAACCGGCCTCATTCAGAAGTTTCCCGAAGAAGGCCCGCCCGTGCTCTGGCGGAAAGAAATCGGCCTTGGCTACGCCGGCCCGGCGGTCGCCGGCTCGAAGGTTTATCTCTTCGACTACCAGCTCGACAGCGGCGATCTGGCTCCGAGTGCATCCGCCCGGAACCGGCTGATCGGCGAAGAACGCATCCTCTGTCTGGATGCGGAGACCGGAAAGCAGATTTGGGAGTACAAGTACGACTGTTCCTACTTCGTTTCGTATCCCTCCGGTCCTCGCTGCACCCCGACCGTTCACGACGGTCTTGTTTACGCGCTCGGAGCCGAAGGGAATCTGACCTGCCTGAATGCCGAGAACGGCAAGAAGCAGTGGTCGCGCGCCCTGAAGCAGGAATTCGGAATGGAAGAAGCCCCTTTCTGGGGATTCTCGGGGCATCCCCTTGTTGACGGTGATCTCCTCTACTGCATCGTCGGTGGAGAAGGGTCCACAGCCGTGGCCTTCAACCGGAAGACCGGCGAAGTCGTCTGGAAGAATCTGACGGCCGAGGAACCCGGCTATGCCCCGCCGACAATGATCAATGTCGCAGGAACGAAGCAGCTCATCATCTGGCATGCCGAGTCGATCAACAGCCTCCACCCGCTCGATGGATCGGTCTACTGGAGCCATCCGCTCAAGCCGCAGTACGGCATGTCGATCGCGACTCCACGCCTCGAAGGCGATCTGCTGTATGCCGCCGGCATGGGAGACACGGGAGCCGCATACCGCATCACGGCTGGGGCAGATGGAAAGCCTCAGGCCGAACCGGTCTGGACCGGCACGGGCCGCACCGGCGTTTATCCGGCGAACAGCACGCCTTTCATTGAAGACGGCGTCATCTATGGCTGCAACGTGCGACCGGGAACGTTCGTCGCTGCGGACCTCAACACGGGTGAGCGACTCTGGGAAACGACGGAACTCATCACCGGCGACCGCCCTGCTCCGCACGCAACGGCCTTCATTGTGAAGAATGGGAATCGGTTCGTGCTGTTTACGGAAACCGGTGATCTGGTCTTCGTGAATCTGAGTCGTGCCGGCTTCCGTGAGATCTCGCGTGCTCACGTGATCGAGCCGACGGGAGATGCATTCGGGCGTCCGGTCGTCTGGACCCACCCGGCGTTCGCCCACCGCCGCTGCTACATCCGCAACGACAAAGAGGTGATCTGTGTCGATCTGTCTGCCCAGAAGTAGTCGCCGCCTGTCGTTCGCTCTGCTGCTGACCGGTCTCTGTCTGAGCCGGCCTGCTGTGGCCGAGGACATTGTCGCGGAATCGACATTTCTATCAGTCATTCGCTCAGCCGAGATTCCTGCCCGGGATCTCGGCGTGATCGAATCGCTCAAGGTTCGTGAAGGACAGACGGTCGAGTCGGGTCAGCTCGTGGCCGAGCTCAATCAGGCCGAGGCGGAACTCGATCTGGAGAAGACCGCCACTCAACTCGAGATCGCCCGCCGCGAGGCCCGCAACCAGATCCGCGAAGCCCTGGCGAAGAAAACCACGGAAGTGGCTCAGGCCGAACTCGAACGAGCCGAGGAAGCGAATCGGAAATATCCGGAAACTGTCTCGCAAACCGAAGTCGCCCGTCTGCGTCTGCTTGCGGAGAAGGCGGCTCTCGAAGGCGAACAGGCCGTCCACGAGCAGGAGGTTCTCGACCTCAACGCGACGCTGGCCGGGATCGAACACGAAATCGCAACGACGGCTCTCAAGCGGCGATCGATTCTGTCTCCCCTCAACGGCATCGTCGAACGAATCGATCGTCAGCCCGGCGAATGGGTTCAGCCCGGGACGACGCTCGTGAAAGTGATTGACCTGTCGACGCTGCGAGCGGAGGCGGTTCTGCCCGCGAAATACCGGCATCATCAACTGCTCGACGCTTCGGTCTCGATCGCAGTCTCTGGCGGAACGGAGGATGCATCCCCGCTTCAGGTGCAGGGGAAGATTACCTTCGTGCACCCTCAGTTCGATCCGATTGATGGTTCGTTCCGTGTCTGGGCGACGCTGGACAATGCCGAGCATCTGCTGCGTCCCGGAGAGTCGGTCACGATGGTGATTCACGTTGCGGACGATGCCAGCTCGCGGACCAGACCGTGAATCGCAGCGACAATATCATCGGCATCGATCTGGGCGGAGCGAACATCAAATTCGCGGACGCCTATCGCAACGCACACTCTCTTCCCTTCCCGCTCTGGAAGTCGTGGAAACAGGTGGCGGACACCGTTCAACGGGAGTTGACAGAGTTCCGCCCCGCGCGTGTCATCGTCCTCACCATGACCGGGGAACTGGCCGACTGTTTCGCTTCGCAGGCGGAAGGCGTGTCTTATCTGACCGACGCGGTCGTCGCTGCCGCGGGCGATGTTCCCGTTCTGGTCTGGCAGACATCCCGCGAGTTCGTCGATCCTGACACGGCAAAGGAGTTTCCTCGCCTCACCGCGGCTTCGAACTGGATAGCTCTCGCCAGCTGGGCCGGCCGGGCGCTTACTTCCGATGAAGCGGGTTTGCTCATTGACATCGGCTCCACCACAACGGATCTCATCCCGCTCGAAGGAGGAGTTCCGATGCCTGTCGGGCTGACAGACTTCGAGCGTCTGCAGTCGGGCGAATTGGTCTACACGGGTGGACTGAGGACGCCGGTCTGTGCCGTCGCTCAGAACGTGATTGTCGAGGAAACGTCTGTCGGACTGGCTGCTGAACTCTTTGCGACGATGCACGATGTCGCCCTGATCCTCGAAGAGGTTTCGGAAGATCCTGACGACTGTTCGACCGCCGATGGTCGCCCCGCAACGATCGCCTGTGCCCGCCAGCGACTGGCTCGAATGCTCTGCAGCGATGCCGATCTGCTGCCGGAAGAGGGATGGCGGGACATCGCCCGACAGTTGCGGGTCCGGCAGCTCGAACAGATCTCCGCCTCTTTAAAGCGGGTGCTCGATACGTACTCTGTGCCGCCGAGATCGGTCGTGGCCTCAGGCAGTTGTGAGTTCCTGGTCCGCGAGGTCATACGACGCGAACCCCTGCTGCAGCAGGCGGAATTCATTTCCATGTCGCAGGCACTCGGCCCTCAGCTCTCGACGGCTGCCTGTGCGTACGCGCTGACACAACTCGCGGTCGAACAGCGGATCTGAAGCCGGATGTCTCGATCGGATGGGAGAATCGTTGAGAATTTTTTGAAACGTCTCACGATGCACATAACCGGCACTCGAATCCGGAAATCTTCACACTGGTCAAGCTGAGGTGAGTTTGACGGGGCCGCAAGGTTCGCGCCGATTAGCCAGTTTGACAGGTGATAGCGGAACTGCTGAGGACCGGAAGTCGCCGTGGGCAATGTGGAGCCCGAGGGCGAAAACCACAGATTGACACCCCTCGGAGGCAGGATTAAAGTGCAGCTCCGAAGTCGAGACAAGTCGTTCCACTGGAGTTGAATCTCTGCCTTTCATTCATTTTTCGTTTTCAGGTCGTCAGTCTTTTCCGTCGCGCACGATCGCAACGGTTTTGCTGGTCCTGATCTGCGGAACGAATGGGTCAGAACGGGGATTCGCAGAAGACCGACTGGAACGATCGGTACGGCAGGAAGCCGCCTCTTCCGATGCAGTCACGAAGAGTTCCGTCTGGAAGCTCAAGATTGAGCCGCGAGGTTGGAAGTATATCGTGATTCATCATTCGGCCACCGAGGCTGGAAGCGTGGAGGCCATTCACCGTGTTCATTCGCAACGGCGCGACAATGAGGGGAAGCCGTGGCGGGGAATCGGGTACCACTTTGTGATCGGCAACGGACACGGAATGCAGGACGGCGAAGTCGCGCCGACCTTTCGCTGGCAGGAGCAAATTGAGGGGGCTCATGCCGGACATCCGCTGTTCAACGAGTTTGGAATCGGCATCTGCCTGATTGGAAACTTCGAAGACGAATCACCGACACCCGCCCAGCTGCGGGCGCTCGAGCGTCTTCTCGGTTTCCTGCAGAACGAGTTTACGATCTCCCGTGACCGGGTTGCCGGTCATGGGCAGATCAAATCCACGGAATGTCCCGGAGAGCACTTCCCCTTGAAGAAGTTCTCCCGGTATCGAACTGCCGGAAACGGCGAGCCGCAGACTCCGTAGTCGTCACGACGAGGATCGCGGAATCAGTCTCTTCGAGGCGAATACGGAAGCACAGGTTACCACACCCGTCATGAATCGAATCACGCACATCGGACACGACTCTTTTCCCGGCCCGGTTTCCTCAGACGATCTCTTCGATGGGTTCGGCTCGGGGTTCCAGGGTGGAGAAGATGCTGGGGAAATGGACCTGACATTCCACGCCGGTTACGGAGGCGACGCCCACGTCTTCGCCCCGCCGAAGTATGAGCCGCGTTATGCGTATCCGCTGATCGTCTATCTGCAGTCCCGCGAGGAGTCGACCGACGACTTCTTTTATCAGATGGACCAGATCAGTTCACAGAACTATCTGGGCGTCGAGATCGATTCCCGTCAGCTGCAGGATGCGTCCACCACCGCCCGTCTGCTGCAGGTTGTCGAGTCGACCGTGAAGAGCGTGGCGAGTTACTACAACGTGCATTCCGAACGGATCTTCGTGATGGGACGCCGCGAGCAGGCTAACCGGGCCATGGATCTCGTGCTGAGCCATCCGCTCCAGTTCGCCGGATTCATCGCCGTCGACCCTCAGCAGCGTTCGTTGAGTCGCCCGCTGGGCCAGTTCCGCCATCTGCATCACCTGCGTGGACTGTTCCAGACGCACGGCTCACAGCAGTGGATCAAAGACTGCGGCCACCTGCTCCACGATGCCGGCATCAAGGTTCACATCAACGATGTGAACAAGGAAGCCCCGGTTCGCTGCGAAGAAGACCGCGAATTCAAAGCCGCCCGACTGATCGACCGCTTCATCATGCAGTCGATCCTGGAAACCTATCTGACGCGGTCTTAAGGCCGTTTACTGCCTTACCGGGGAACGCCCGTCGCAGAGCAATGTCTGCCGCAATGAAGCTTCTGCACACAATCACGTGCAGGACTGCTTCCTGCCGCAACGCCGGCTGGTCAGTTGCGTCGCCTGGCGATCTCCCTGCTCTCCCCCGATACTCGGGGTCGAGAGTACGTCGTCGCATTTCCCCGACGGAAATGGTCCGCATCAACGAAACATGCCCACGCGAGCGTGGGCATGTCATCGTGAGTGTCGATTTTCTCGAAGACTACGGAAGCAGCTTCGGCAGTTCTTCCTTCAGGTCTTCCACAGAGGTTGAGTTGCTGACGACAACCCCCTGCTGGTTGAGCAGGAACATGGTCGGCACGGAAATGATGCCGAAGTCGATGGCGAGTCGTCCTTCGAGCCCCTGAGGCTCGGCAATATGAGCCCAGCGGTTTCCGTGCTGATTAATATAGGGAACGACCGCTTCACGCTGAGTATCGAGGTTGACCCCGACGATCTCGAACCCCTTGGCCCGGTACTGATCGTACAGAGCTTTCAGCTGAGGAAGATCTTCAGTGCAGGGCTGACACCAGGTGGCCCAGAAGATGACCATGACCGCCTTGCCGCGATAGGAGGCGAGATCAACTGGTTTGCCATCGATCCCCGATCCTTTCAACTGCAGCGGTTTACCTTCCAGGCCAATCCGTCGCAGAGCTCCGGTCGCCCGTTCACCGGCATCGGTTTTTCCGTGATTGGTCGACAGGGAGGTGTACCACTTCTTCGCCTCGTCGATATTTCCGCTGAACTCTTCGGTGATGGCGAGTTGGAGCAGAGCATCGGCGGCGTCGTCCGACTTGGGATAAGTGTCGACGAACGTCTTCAGTTGCGTCAGCCACCAGGTCTGCAGCGCTTCGCGTTCGGCGTTGTCGGCCGGAGCAGTCTGCAGCTTCATTGTGTACTCGGCGAGCAGGCGACGGTAAGCCGTGTAAGGGACAAGCGGTGAGTTCGGTCGCTGTTTGATCAAATCGGCCTCCACAGCGGCGAGCTGGCGAACCCCTTCCGGGTATTTGCCTGTCTGCACAGCTGCGGCAAGTCCATCGATCAGCTGCGTGAGCCACTGCCCCCGTTCTTCTTCCGTGGAAGAAATAGCCAGCAGACCTCGCAGGATTTCCACTCGGCGGCTGTTATAACGAGCCAGGTCAGCAGCCGTGGACTGAGGCGTCGGAGCGTTCCCGTCCAGTTCCTGAAGATCGGTGAGCAGCTTTCGCATTTCCGGCGTAATCTCGGACTGCGAGGCCATACCGGGAGTGGCGGCTGCCATCGAGGGCTGCATCAGCGTGCCCCCTTCGGTCATTTCGAGTGTTTCCCCTTCGATCGGAGCCGGAATCTGTGTCAGCTTCCAGACATTGCCGATCTGCATCATCTCCCCGATCTGGACGAAGCCTGTCTCCCCAGCGGTTTCGACAATCGCCATGACGTTTTCGTAAACGGTGAGATCCTGGTTCGCTTTCCCCTCGTCGGCGGGAATGACGTACGGCATCAGCATCGAGCTGTCGAACCGCACCCATTGAGTCGAAGCATTCACGACCTTCGAGGAAGCAACGCGGCTGCGAATTACTTCGGCCGGATTGGCGAGATCCTTGTTCATTTTCTCGGCCAGATCAGTGGCCAGGCCCAGCTTCTTGATGTCTTCTCCATTAACGAGCACGAGAGAAAGTCGCTGGGCGTCGCCACGGGCCATCGCCAGAATGGCTTCACGGGAGGCTTCTTCCGCGGAAATGACCTTCCACTGGTCAATGCGGCCGTCTTCATTGGTATCGATTCCCCAGCGGGTGCCGGCAATGTTCAGCCAGCGGGACTGGTCGACCTTGTTATTGAAGTTGGTATCCATATCGCGGTAGACCTCGTAACCGCGATCGTAATACCGCCACTGGTCGACGACGTTGTCGCCGTTGGTGTCCCAGAAACGGCGAAGAACCTGCCCCTCCGGACCGAAGACAACCCAACCGGAGACCTTGTCCTGCCGGTCGATTTCAACCTTGCAGTTGGCATAGTCTGCCTTGTCGATTTCCTCGTAGACCACATCCTTCTGCATCGGGCGGAAGGAGAGGGCGAGGTCTGCTCCCGGAGTCTCTGCAGCGAAGAGCGACGTCGGCGAGCAGAGCTGGGTCCCAGCGAAAAGAAGTAGCGACGCGAATTTCCAGCCAGACATCGAACTCATCCCTCAGATCCTTCTTTATACAGGGATTCCCGCGTTTTTCAGTGTCGACCGCTTCGAAGGCGGCCCTCAGCAGTGGCTTATCCTATGCAAAAATGGCAATTCAGGTCACGAGCAATTTTCTGGACCACTGCGAATGCCGCGAAATCCGGCGAAACGGCAGTCTCATCGCGTCCCATTTGCCGCGCAGGTCAGGGACCAGCGGGTTTTGACGGATTGCCTCCCGCCACTAGAATTGCGGAGTATCCCGTCGCCCTGCGGATTTCAGAGGACGCCGGGGACACGGAAATTGAAGCGATTTTGACCATCTGAGTGAACTGCGAGGATCGAATGCTGGGGTTGAAACCGGTTGCGGAAGAGAATGCGGAAGGAAAAGTGGCTCAGGTTTACGGTCGGCTGCACGATCTGCTCGGCCCGGACCCGCTGCCGGAAGGCTTTCTGGTAATGGGCAATGTCGAACCATTCCTGGGCGATTTCTATATGAACTTCAAGAAATTCGTCTGGTCAGCCGGAAAGCTCGACGAGAATTCCAAAGCCGCCATCGCGCTGGCTGTCGCTGCCCATGCGGACAGTCAGTATTGGACCGAGTTCTACACAAAGCGATGCCGGGACCTGGGCTGGGGCGATCAGCAACTGGCCGAACTCCTCGCCATTTCGACCACGAACTACATGTACAACACCTTCTTCAAGTTCCGGAAGATTTCCGGGACCGATCGCTTCGACGGAATGCCGGTCGGCTTGCGAGCCCATACCTTCTCGTCAACCAGCCTGGAAGTTCCGCTGATCGAACTGGTCAATATTGTGATCAGCGATCTCAACGCCTGCGAACCCTGCGTGCAGGGGCATATCTCGAAGGCTCAGGAAGTGGGTGTGTCGCACGAAATGATGCTCGAAGCGATTCAGTGTGCCTCCACTGTTTACGCCGGTTGCCAGTTCACGAAGGCCGTGTCGTAGCAGGCTTCCGGTTTCGAACACCTATTTCAGCTTGAGATCCCGGGTGCGGGGAAGTTCCTGCAGGCTGCTCAGGCCGAACAGGGTGAGGAATCGGTCGGTGGTCCGATATTCCACGTCCCCGTCCTCCCGGCGGTTCATCTCGACCAGTTCCCGACGAATCAGCTGCCGGAGCGACGACATCGTTCCCGAACGGTCGAGTTGCTCCAGGTCGGATTTCGTCACGGGCTGCTGAAATGCGACAAACGACAGGACCTCGAGCACGTCCTGCGACAGCTTGACCTCGCGCGGTCCGAGCCCGAAGACCGAGTTTCGCTGCCGTTGATATTCAGCGTTGAGGGCCATCTGATAGCCTTCTTCGCCGAGGATGATCTCGTACGGACGCAGCTGTTCGCGATATTTCTGATTGATCGTCTCGACGTATTCCCGAATGGTTTCATCCTGACACTGATGTCCAATGAAACCGGCCAGCTTGCGAGCCGAAAGCTTCTCGCCTCCAACGAACAGCAGGGCCTCGATGATCTGCTCCGGCGTGTGCCGGGGGCGCCGGAATGTGGGTTCGTCTTCTTCGGCTTCGGCGATTGAGTCGGACTCGGCCCGATCGGCCGTAAATTCCGCGCCGCCGTCCCAGGCGACAGAATCGAGCTCCACGGGAGGCGGGACCATCCCGGCTTCTTCGGAGGCTCGGAGCGCCAGCATATACGCTTCTTCAATCGCCGCTTCGCTGAAAACGTCGGGATCCTCGCCCGACGGACTGAGTTCAGCTTCAGACATCGGATTCCTTTCCCACTGGGACTGACAAAACGAAACGGGGGGGAATCGTGCCGGAAACGGCTCGGGACGTCAATATCGATACCAGGCTCTCGGAATTAACGGACCGGCCCTGCAGGTCTCGATCGCATCACCCAGCAGACCTCGGCGACAATTGAAGAACGCCTGAACCGCCTATTGAAATTGACCGGGCGAGGGGATGCCCGCCGCGATGTACGGCTCACTCATCGGGGGAGCGAGGCTGGCTTTGTTGGGCTGCATTTTCGCGGGGACGAAGGCGAGATAGCCGGTGATGCAGAAGAACGCCAGCGCGAGGGCAAGCACCACGTTGCTCCAGAGCGGATTACGCGAATTGCTGCCGATGGCTTTGGTCCAGTTTCCCAGAATGAGCAGGATGATTGCGAGCAGCGGGATGACAAGGGCTCCGAAGACCGCGTAAATCTTCTGCAGGGTTTTGAAGTCGTTGGTCAGCGCCAGCATCGGCAGCAGGGCCAGCCCCAGCAGATAGCTTCGATACGGCCGGGAGCAGGTCGAAACCGGACGCCGTTCGCGTTTTTTGATCTTGGCTGTCAGCGATTCATAGACATCCGCGAAGAGATACGGGACGCTTTGCCACACGCCGAGCAGACTGCTGGCGACCGCTCCCCAGGCCCCGATCAGGAAGATCCACATGGCGGCCGGCCCAAAGCCGCCGAGGCTCGCCTTCAGTTCTTCGGCAAGCAACACAATCGTTCGAGCCGGCGAACCGTCGTCGAGTTGAATCCGCGAGCCGATGACGACCATCGCCATGCCGAAGATCGCCGTCATCAAATAACCGCTGGCGATATCGATCCGGCAGTTCGACAGATCGTCGAGCGAACAGCGACCTTCTTCCCGGATCCAGTAGCCGTAGCAGAGAATCGTGAGCGTCCCGCCGACGCCGCCGATCAAGGCGATTGTCCAGGTAAGCCCGTCGCCACGCAGGTCGGGAATCGAGGGAACGAAGATGCCGCTGAGAATCGCGGGAAGATCGGGCCGAACAATGATGGCGGTCGCCGTCACGGTGACAAACATCAGGCCGATGCAGACGAGCATGACACGCTCGAAGGTCCGGTAGCCGCCGGTCCAGATCAAGCCGACCGCGACAAGGCTGTGCAGGATTCCCCAGTAGAGCTTGTCATTCTCCGGGCTGCCGAAAATGGGCAGGATCGCATGCATAACCACGCCGCAGGCACTCATCAGAGCAGACGCGACGAAGAACGACCAGAGCAGCAGGTAAAACAGGAAGCCGATCAGGAAGAGCCAGCCGAAGTGGCGGATGCAGCCTTCGAGCAGCGTTGTTCCGGTCGCCAGCTGCCAGCGGGTCAGTCCTTCGTTCAGAGCGAACTTGAACAACGCCCCGACAAGCACGGCCCAGAGGACGGCCGTGCCGAGAATGCTTCCGGTGAGAGCGCCGGTGGCCAGGTCCCCTGCTCCAACGCCCGTAGCGGCGACAAGAATGCCGGGGCCGATGATTTTCAGTTTCCCCAGCAGTCTCTGCATGGTCAACGCTCGTTGATCTGGACGAGATAAGCCTTGAGATATTCCGTTTCCGGACAATGAGTCGCGACCGGATGATCCCCCGCCGCTCCCCATTTATACAGAAACGAACCGCTCCGGTCACTTGGAATCGAGGCGGCGATCGTCTTGGAGAACTCGTCAGGCGGCATCAGTCCCGAACAGCTGCAGGTCAGCAGCAGCCCGCCCGGCTTCACCAGCTGGCAGGCGAGCCGGTTCAGATCGAAATATTTTTTGCGGCCCTCATCGAACTCATCGCGGCGTGAGATCAGTTTTGGAGGATCGAGGATCACCACATCGTAACGGGTTTCGTTCCGCAGCATGTCCCGCATGTACGGAAAGACGTCGGCGTGAGTAAAACGGATCTTCTGCTGATTCAGGTTCGCATTCGCTTTCGCGATCGCGATGGCATCTTCATCGAGGTCCACTCCGGTGACATCGGCCGCCTTGCCGAGCACGCTGGCCTGTAGCGAGAAGCCGCCAGTGTAACAGCAAAGGTCGAGAACCGACTTGCCGGCGCAGTACTCGGCCAGACGTTTCCGGTTCTCCCGCTGGTCGCAGAAGAAGCCGGTCTTATGGCCCTGCAGAAAGTTGACCCGAAAGCGGGTGCCGAACTCCTGCACCACAGTGGAATCGGGGCAGTTCTCGGAAGCCTGTCGCGGCTCGTCGAAGCCTTCGGTTTCGAGCGAAGCGGGAGCGGTGACGATCTGCCAGTGTTCGGTGCCGAGTTGAGACTGCAGAATCTCCAGCAGCTCGCCGGCGCGGCGGAACATGCCGAGCGAAAAGCATTCCGCACTGAGGATGTTGTCGTAACGGTCGATCACAATACCGGGGAGCAGGTCCGATTCCGCGTGGACGATGCGATACGTGTTGGCAACCTCGTCGAGACCGAGCCGCTCCTGTCGGAGTTCGCATGCCTGCCGGAGAATCCGCTCCCACCACGCGCGGGTGGGGAGTTCTTCGGTGCGATTGAGGACGCGGATGGTCGCCTCGGCTCGGGAGTTGAAGAGTCCGAAGCCGAAGTGTTCTCCATCTTCGAGCTGCAATCGCACGAGGTCACCGGGGCGGGCTCGCTGATCGAACTTACCGAGGCGTTTGCGGTACAGAATGGGATGCCGGACCGGGGACTTCACTTCGACGACCGGCAGTTCCTCGGCTGGGTCGACTTCGAGCGGCAGTGGCGAAACATGCTCGGGAGCGAGAGGACCGCGGGGCGTCGGTTTGTTGCGAGTGGGATAGCGTTTCCGCTGAGGAGCCATGACAAACTGCTTGTGGTGAGAGAATGAAGGGATGGGACGCAGCGGCTTCAGGAAGCAGACTGCTCAGCCGCGTCCAGCAATCCGAGAATGTAAGGATCGATCAGCGAAGTGGCGACGTACCGGGCCTGCGAAAAATCCTGGCCGGCACTGAACTGATGCGGCACGGAGACGATGTGAGCTCCGGCAGCAGCCGCCGCTTTCGTACCATTGCTGCTGTCTTCCAGAACGAGCACATGCGGCGGTTCGTGTCCCAGGTGCTTCGAGGCAGTAAGATAGATCTCCGGATGCGGCTTGCCGTGGGTCACGTCTTCGGAAGTAAACGTAACCGGGAAGCGATCGAGCAGATCGAAATGACCGAGCACGTCCTGCAGATAGCTCCGGCCCGAAGAGGTCGCGACCGCTTTGGGCAGATTCAGGTCATCAATCCGATCGAGCAGTTCGAACAGGCCCGGCATCGGCTCGATCTGTTCGAAGAGTAGTTTGTGAAAAATCTCGTTCGACTCTTTCTGCAGATCGGCCACGGTTTCATCGAGCTTGCAGAAGGTGATCATCTCCGTGAACGCTTCGTGAGCCCGGCGGCCCATCATCCGGTCGATGACCGGCTGGACATCCATGATTCCCCGCCGACGCAGCAGTTCGGTGCCGGTCTGGTTGAAGATCATTTCCGTATTGAACATCAGGCCATCGAGGTCAAACACGACAGCCCGGATTTCAGTCGTCATCCCTGGTTTCTCACTCCTGCTGGGCAATTCTGATACGCGAACGAAGGGAACTATCTCACACAGGGGGCGGTCAGGCAATGCACGGCGTCGATTTCCTTCCTCACCCGGAACGCATCTTGCTGCTTCGACCTTCATCGATAGGATCGAGATAGCCCGATCAGGCAGCCCGTCGCCATGACACTTGAAAAGTACAAACAAAAGCGAAAGTTTAACCGCACGCCCGAGCCAGCAGGGGAAGACTCGCCCCGCGCTGGTGCGAGTTTCGTTGTCCAGCTGCATCGAGCTCGCCGGCTGCACTACGACTTTCGGCTTGAGATCGACGGAACCCTGAAAAGCTGGGCCGTGCCGAAAGGGCCCAGTCTCGACCCTGCGGAACGGCGGCTCGCCGTCCATGTGGAAGACCACCCGCTTTCGTACGCCGATTTCGAGGGAGTCATTCCCAAGGGAAACTATGGAGCCGGGGCGGTCATTGTCTGGGATCGCGGCGAGTGGGACGCCGATTCCGATCTCTCGGCCCAGTATCGAAAAGGGAGGATGAAGTTCCGACTGCGCGGCGAGAAACTGCGGGGCGGCTGGACGCTGGTCCGGATGAAGAGCAAAGGCGAAACGGCCGACAACTGGCTCCTGATCAAGGAAAAGGACGAGGAAGCCCGCTCTGAAGATGACTATGACGTTACCGCCGAACTGACGGAAAGTGTGCAGACCGGAAGGACGCTCGACGAGGTCGAGGCCGGTAAACAGCCGCGGTCGCTCGCTCCAGCGAATCGCAAGCAGAAGTCGACATTCCGATCCACGCCGGGAGAGTCGATTCCCGAAAGAATCGACCCGCAACTGGCCACTCTCAGTCCCGAAGCCCCGGAAGGAGAAGACTGGTTTCACGAGATTAAGTTCGACGGATATCGGCTTCTCGCGTTTCTCAACCGGGGTGGAGTCCGACTGCTCACCCGCAATCAGAACGACTGGACCGCCCGCTTCCCCGAACTGGCCGAGTCGATCGCGAAGCTCGACGCCGATTCGGCTGTTCTTGATGGCGAAGTGGTCGCCATCGATCAGAACGGAGTAAGCAGTTTTCAACAATTGCAAAACGCATTCCGTCGCAAAGCCACCGGCAGGCTGGTCTATCAGGTGTTTGACATTCTTTTCCTCAACGGGAGTGATCTGCGAAAGAATCCGCTCGGAGCCCGTAAGAAGGTGCTGGCCGATCTGATGGCGTCAGCTGATGCGGCTCGCCTGCAGTACTCCGATCATCAGATCGGATCCGGACCCGCGTTCTTCAAAGAATGCTGCAAGCTCGGGCTCGAAGGAATCATCTCCAAGCGTCGCGATCGACCGTATCGTGCCGGGCGAGGGGCAGACTGGCTCAAGACAAAATGTCTGTTTCGCGAAGAGTTCGTCATTGGCGGATTCACACCCCCGTCGGGGTCGCGGCAGGGACTCGGTGCCCTTCTACTCGGTTACTTCTCGCCAGAAGGAGAGCTGATCTACGCTGGTCGAGTCGGCACCGGCTTCAGCGATGCCGTGCTTCGCGACCTGACGAAACGGCTGACCGCGCGGAAGATCAAAGCGAATCCGTTCGCGACAAAACCGGAGGGGACCGATCGACAAACGACATGGGTGCGTCCCGACGCCGTGGCTCAGGTCGAGTTCTCCAACTGGACCGGCGACAACCGTCTGCGGCATCCGTCGTTCCAGGGACTGCGGGAAGATAAACCGGCCACATCAATTGTTCGCCAGCAGAATGGAAATGGTCCGCCGACGGAGATCAAGACCATGAAAAAGTCTTCTTCCACGAAGTCGAAACCGGCTGCAGAGATGACGCTCTCCGAAGAGCAGCTTGGACAACTGGCCGATGTTCGCATCACGAGTCCTGGCAAGATTCTCTTCAAGGAGCCGGGAATCACGAAGCTGGATCTGATCCGATATTACGTCGAGATCGCCGACTGGATTCTGCCGCAACTGATCGATCGCCCCGTCAGTCTGGTTCGTTGTCCTTCGGGCGCAAGCGGCAAGTGCTTTTTCCAGAAGCATGCCGCCGCGGGCACCCCGGAAGACGTGAAGCGGATTCCGATTCAGGAGAAAGAGAGTGTCGAAGACTATCTGATGATCAACGATGTGCGGGGGCTGGCTTCGATTGTGCAGATGGGAGTGCTGGAACTGCACCCCTGGGGATCACGAATCGATCGGCTCGAACAGCCGGACCGTGTGATTTTCGATCTTGATCCGGACGAAGCGATTACCTGGTCTCGCGTCGTCGAAGCAGCACTGGAGTTGAAGTCCTTTCTGGAGGAGCTCGGACTGACCTGCTTCGTAAAGACGACCGGAGGCAAAGGGCTTCACGTAGTCGTGCCGATGACTCGCCGTCAGGATTGGGATGAGGTCAAGACGTTCAGCCAGCGAGTCGCGGAAGAAATGGTCTCCGCGTCTCCGGATGCTTACACGGCTACGATGTCGAAGAAAGCGCGGACGGGGAAGATCTATATCGACTATCAACGGAACGGTCGAGGAGCAACCGCCATTGCAGCCTACTCCACGCGAGCGCGACCGGGGGCCCCGATTGCGACTCCGCTCTTCTGGGAGGAGCTTCCCGACGTCGAAAGTTCGCAGGCTTTTACCATCAGCAACATTCGCGAACGACTCCGATCGCTCAGCGAAGACCCCTGGGCGGAAATGGACGCAATCCGGCAGTCGATCACGAAATCGATCCGCAAGCGGCTGCGGTTGACAGTGTGACTACGCAGAAGACTCACCCAGACACCGCTGGGCATATTCGGCCCATTCGCTGTGAGGATCGAGTTGGACATACCGTTTCCAGTAGGGGCGGGCCTCTTCGCAGCGGTCGAGAGATTCGAGCGTCTCGGCAAGGTTATAAAGGGCATCCAGGCTGTGGGGATTCCACTGGAGTGCAGTCTTCCACGCGGTCAGGGCATCATCGAACTGTTCGAACTCGGCCAGGGCGTCGCCCATGTTGTTCCAGGCTTCGACAAAATCGGGTTCGAGTTCCACGGCCTGGCGATACCGTTCAATGGCCGCTCCGTACTGGTCGAGTTCCTGCAGCGTGTTGGCCAGATTGAAACAGACGGCCGCGTCGGGTCCGTGTTCTCGAAGATGCAGCCGATAGCACTCAGCGGCTTCCGCAAGGCGTCCCTGCATCTCCAGTTCGACAGCCTGCTCAAACAGCGTCTCCGGGGGATCCGAGACTGCCTCAGAAGTTGGCCATGCGACTGAAATCGGGCCGGAATCATCGCTTTCCGTTTCATAGTCCATCAACAGTTGACCGGCGACATCGGCGAGCCGGCCGTCGTCGCGACGGAATGCGAGGAGGCTTCCGAACTGATCGAGTTGCGGCAGCGTCTCGCGAGACTGCGGCAGCCAGGTTTGTAGCTGCTTCAGACTGTGCTGCAATCGCCGGGCGCTGACTCCAGACTGGAGGAGTTCCTGCAGCCGCCTGATGGCAGCGACCTGACGGAAGTTGAAGTAGTGAAGTGTTCCCACGGACCGCGAGGGTTTGACAAGACCGGCTTTGACCCAGCTGCGCAGCTGATCTCGCCGCACGCCCGCCAGCCGAGCCGCTTCGCCGAGTGGATGAGCAGCCCGGGTCGCCTCCATCGGCGTGACGAGTTCGATCCGCTGCAAGAACTCATCTTCAGAAAGAATGACGATCGCGGCTCCGAGCTTCTGAAGTTGGACTGCGCGGCGAAGATTGACGGTCGGCTTCCCGTTCGATCGCAACGGCAGCCGATCATCGCCCACGACAAGCATGGTAGTGCTGCGAAGGACGTGTGAGTGATATCGTCCGCCGTGTTGCCGAATCAGCTCGGCTGCTTCGCGGCGGGTCAGCGAGCGGAGCCGTCCAGTCAAAGCGACGGACTCGCTGCTCAAGTGACGAAACGTCGCTCCCTCGGAACGCTCTCTCTCCAATGCCGTGTCCATACCCTCATCATAATCGAGAATCGTTCTGTCTCGAAGCATCTTCGAAGTTTTCAGAAATTCGTCCCAAGTCGAGCCTTAACCGACGGCGAGTTTACCCGGACTTTTTCTTCGTACTCTTTCGCGACGATGATGCCCGCGTCGATTTCGAACTGGCGGCCCGACGTCGACTTGGTTTGGCCGCCTTCCCGCCGGCGTCTTTCACACTCTGCTTTAACGCCTCCATCAGATTGATGACCTGCGGCTCCTCTTCTGCGGGAGCCGTGACGAGTTCTTCGCCCTGGACGCGGGCTTCGATCAATTGCGTCAGACGCTCGGTGTAGAGGTCCTTGTATTCGGAAGGATCGAACTTCTTCCTGGCCAGCGCGCCAATGAGCTGTTTAGTCAGTTTCTTTTCCTGTGCACTCAGCGTCGTCTCGACCAGTTCATCCTGAAAGGACGTCGGATCTTTGACCTGGGTCTTGTATTCGAGTACGTCCATTGCCAGCAGTCCTTCGCGGGGACGAATGCGAACAATCTGCTCTCGCTTGGACAGCACGACCGTAGCAATGGCGTGCAGGTCACCCCCAGCCATCGCATCCTGAATCAGCTGGTACGGCTTCTGTCCGACAGGACCGTCTGGGAGCAGGTAGTAGGTCTTCCCGGTCAACAGAGCCGGGTCGATGGAATCGGACGGAACGAACGAATCGACGTTCACGGAGTGGTCCGTCTCCGATCGCAGCTTCTCGAGTTCGTCGGTATCGATCACGACGTATTGGTCTTTGCTGTACTCGTAGCCAGAGACAATTTCATCGTTCGGGACTTCGCCATGAATCGGGCAGACCTTCCGATAGCGAATGCGGCTGTGACACTTTTCGTGCAATTGATTCAGACTGATCGGTGAGCCACCACTTGATGAGCCGGTGTAGGCCTTCACCGGCAGCGAAACGAGACTGATTTTCAGGTAGCCCTTCCAGGATGATCGGGGAGCCATGAGGAGTTTTCCAGCGTAAACATCGTGTGTAACCGTCCCCTGGTCATGTGGAATTCCTTTTATGAACTGACGCCGCGAGACGCACTCCCGGCGTGAAGAATTCAAACCGCAAATCGTGTGCCGCCGGCGTTCTGAGAACGAGTGTACTGAAGTATCGGGGATGGCTGGGGCAAAAACCTCATTCGTTTCTCGCGGTTGGCGCGGCTGTACGGGCTCTATGGCCTCGTCAAATTCCGCTTAGATTACCAGGGCTGAGCACTCGATGATGCTGATACGGTCCCAAAAGTTTGCCACCGTTCGTTGCGTCCCCATTCCGGCGACGCGACCTCACCCAACGGCCTCAACATAACTCTCCTTACACCAGCTCAGGCAGTACACCTCATGATGTTCAACTCTCGCTCCCGTTCCGCGCGTATCTCGAAACGACGAGCTGAAACAATTCGTCCTCAGTTTGGAGCTTCGGAAGTTCTTGAGGGGCGGACCCTGCTGGCCAGTGTGACGGTCAATTCGCTGGCCGACGACATCACGTCCGACAACGAAATGACACTGCGGGAAGCGATCCTGCTGATCAACCACGGTGGAGACTCCAACGCGGCTCTCGGGCGGGCATTGACGGGTGGAGAAACAACTCAGACGGACTTCGGAGGAGGCTGGGGAGTCGGCGACCAGATCTTGTTCGATGGCAGCCTGGCCGGGGATTCAATCGTGCTGAAAAACGGCACCCTGTCCGTCAGCGAATCGGTCATCATCACGGGACTTGGAGCCGAAAACCTTACGATCAGCGGGGATGATACGTCCCGTGTCTTCACTGTCGAATCGGGTACGGTTCATCTGGCTCATCTCACAATCGCCGATGGTCTGGCCCAGGGTGGCGACGGCGGCGCCAGTGAATTCGGCGGCGGTGGCGGCGGGGGAGCCGGGCTTGGCGGAGGGGTGTTCGTCAATACCGGAGCGGATGTCACCATTCAGAACGTGATCCTCTCCGGCAACCGGGCGGTCGGCGGTAACGGCGGGGATGCGGGTGTTCCGGGAGCGGGGACATCAGCGGTCGCAGGTGGGTTCACGTCAACGGGAGGAGCCGCCGGAACGAGTTCGTTCGTCGACGGAAACTTCGGCGTCGGTGGTGCGGGGGGAGCCGGGACGACTGTGAATAACAACGCCGGCGCCGCCGGCTCCCAGGGCAACTTCGCCGGGGGCGGCGGCGGTGGCGGCGGTGGGGGGTTCAATGGAACGCAACTCCTCGGGGGCGCAGCCGGTCGGCGGGGAGCCGTTTCCAATAACCTCGATAGCAACGATCAGAGCCTCAGTATTCTTCCCGGGGTCGGAAATGGTAAAGAAGGCGCGGACGGGATCGATGGTTCCAATGTTGACCAGTATTCCCCGGACATCCCAGCGGGAACGAGCGGCGGTGGCGGCGGTGGAGCCGGACTCGGAGGCGGTATCTTCGTCCGCAGCGGGGGAACTCTGACGGTTGTCGACAGTTATTTCGGAGCGAACGAAGCAATCGGCGGCGATCCCGGTCGACGCGGCGAAGGCTATGGTGTCGGCAAAGGGGGATCCATCTTCGCGATGGACGGAGTCACCGTGAATCACTACGGCACCACGTTCGGTCATGGATCTCAGGATGCGAATATCGGTTCGACACCAAATAAATTCCCCTCCACTCCAGTGTCCACGATTGAAGGACGTCAGGGCCTGTGGGGCACATTCTCGCGCACGCTGCCCGCAAAGGCCTATATCGACGGACCGGCTGTCCCGGAAACGCTCGAATATACTTACCTGAATCCGGGCGTTCAGGATCCGAGAGCGGGATCGATGGATCCGGACGGGGGAACCGACACGCTCGTTTCCGACATTCTGGCCCGGCTCGGCCGCGGGGGATTGCGAACTGAAGTCGCCAACCCAACCGCGCTGGCGATTACTTCGATCGACAGCACAAACGGTCTCTGGCAGTACTCGGAGAACGGGGTCGACTGGACGGATCTGACGAATGTCTCCGAGTCCAACGCACTGCTGCTCAGCGGCACCTGGCATTTGAGTTTCATTCCCAATGCGGGATTCAATACGGTCCTGGGTGATCATCCAACGATGACATTCCGTTCCTGGGATGAAACTGGCGGGGTGGCTGGAGACTTCGTCGACACCAGCGTGAACGGGGGCATGACTCCGTTCAGCACCGCCGAAGCAACCGCTGTCGTGAATGTCAGCGACCCGGTCTACTTCGACGACGGCAATGAGCTGTTCAACGAAGGCATCACGCTGTTCATGACCCCGGACGAATACTTTCAGTCTCGCTTCGCGCTCGATGCGTTCAAAACGACAGGAAGCGGGGAGTTTCGCTTTACCATTACTGGCGTCGGCGGTGTCTGGGCCGGGGGCTCGTCGGTCACGTCTGTCGGAGCGCGGGTCTACAATGGTAACGACGAGATCTACGGCTATTCGAATGTTCGATTGGGGACCATCCAGTTTGCATCGCTCGACGCCTTTTCGGATGTCGACGGCAACGTCTCCCAGTCCATCTTCAACGCCAACATCCGTGTCGGGGACTTCACCGATGTGAATACCGATTCGGGCGCGATCGCCATCATCCGAAATCAAACCTCGCGTGATGCCGGGGCGACCCACTTCAAGATTGAAGGCATTACCGGGGGAACGTTCTACAAGGATGCCGCCTTCACGCAGGCAGTCTCGGAAGGCGAGTTCATCAGCTACGGAAACGGCAACGTCTATCTGTACTTCCGGCCGGATGTTGATTTCGCGGGCGATGCGACTTACACGACCATCGATTCGACGAGCAACAATGACGCCGGACTGCTCATTCAGGATGGATACGTGGCCCAGGCATCTTTGACCGATGCCATCACGCTTAACCAGAGTGACATGTCATCGACACACATCAAGATCACCGGCATTACGAACGGATCGCTGTTTCTTGACGCTGCAAGGACGATGTCGGTGAGCAACGGCGATTTCGTCGCCTGGGACGGCTCCACGATTGACCTGTATTTCGAAGCCAGCGGAGGAGTCCGTCGGGGGACAGGTTCCTTCACGTACGAAGAAACGATCGGTGCCGACGATGGGGGCCTGCTTGGCGGAGCCACGCCGTTCAATCTTTCGATCATTCCCGACCATGTCGTCACGGTGCTGGCTCCGGTCGTGACGCTGAACGCTTCCCAGTCGGAAATCGTCGAAGGGGATTCAGGGACAACGACGATCAATTACACCGTGCGTCGTTCGAGTACCGATTCGTCCACGCTTCCCGCAGCGACGTACAACTACGCCGTGACAGGCGATGTGAACGCCGATGACTTCGCGGGGGGAGTCCTCCCGAGTGGAGGCGTGGTCTTCGCCGAAGGCCAGACGGAAGCGAGCTTCTCGATCCAGGTCGCTGGCGACACCGATGCTGAGTCGGATGAAGACTTCACGGTCACTCTGTCGAACATTCCATCGGCCTATACGACAACCGATGCGAACGCGACGACCACGATCACGGCCGACGACACGGGGATGGCGCTGGCCGTCAGCACGGCGTCCGTGACCGAGAACGGTGCGACGAACATCGTTTATACGTTCACCCGCTCCGGTGTCGTGACCGATCCGATGACAGCCAACTTCGACATTGGCGGCACGGCGACGTTCAATACCGACTACACGCAGAGTGGAGCCGCGACGTTCGATGGAACCAACGGCACGGTCACCTTCGCTGCCAATGTGACGACCGCCACCGTGACCATCACACCGACGGGCGATACGACCGTCGAGCTCGACGAAACGGTCAGCCTGACGCTGGCTTCGGGAGCGGGATATGAAATCATTACGGCCGCGGCAGTTGGTTCCACAATTACCAACGACGATGCGGCGACTTTCTCGATCGACAATGTCACTCACGACGAAGGTGATGCCGGCACGACCAGCTATGTGTTCACGGTGACGTTGGACAATGCCGTCGACACGTCGATTGATGTGGATTACGTGACCGCGGACAACACAGCCACCAGTGCCTCGGGGGATTATTCCGCCCTGGCGTCAAACACACTGACGTTCAATGGAACGGCCGGGGAGACGAAAACGATTACCGTGCTCGTCAATGGCGATGAAGTGACCGAACTCGATGAGAGCTTCTTCGTCAACCTTTCGAATATCGCTGCTTCCGGTCGCAACGTGAGCTTCGCCGATTCCCAGGGGCTGGGAACGATTACGAACGACGACAGCTCCGCCGTTTCGATTAACGATGTTTCGATCAACGAAGGTCTCGGCGGAACGACGAATCTTGTCTTCACGGCCACGCTGAACAACGCCGTGGACGCTGGCTTCAGTGTCGATTTCGCGTCCGCTGACAACACAGCTGCGGCGGGAACCGACTACACCGCCAATTCAGGCTCGGTGAACTTCGATGGCACCGCCGGAGAAACGGAAACGATCACCATTGTTCTCAGTGGGGATCAGGTCGTGGAACTCGATGAGACGCTCTACGTGAATCTATCCAATTTGCTGATCGCTGGCGGACGTGATGTCACGATCGCAGACGCTCAGGGGATCGGCACGATTACCAACGACGATTCAGCGGGACTCTGGATCAACGATGTCGCTCTGGATGAAGGGAACGCTGGAAACTCCGCATTTACGTTCACCGTCAGACTCGACGCCGCGGTCGATGTTCAGACCACCGTGGACGTTTCCACGAACGGAGGAACAGCAACCGCAGGCAGCGATTACACGGCCATCGACGGACAGACGCTGAGCTTTGTCGGGAATGCCGATGAAACCCAGACCATTACGCTGCAGGTCATCGGAGACGAGCTGGTCGAGTATTCGGAACTGGTCACGATGTTGCTGTCCAATGTGCAGGCGAGCGGCCGCAATGTGAGCCTTGCTGACAGCCAGGGTACAGCCGTTATTCTCAACGACGACCAGGCCTCGTTGACAATCGGCGATGTCTTCAAGCGGGAAGGCACTGGAGACAGTCAGACGGTTTATGAATTCAACGTCCAACTCGATAAGGCGGTGGACGGAGCCTTCCAGGTCGATTATCGCTTCGACGATGTTACCGCCTATCTCAATTCCGACTACACGGTCGCTGGAGGAAATCGCAGCGGAACGCTCAACTTCGCGGGACAGGCCGGGGAGCAGAAGACGCTCACAGCCTACGTGAACGCCGATGCGAATGTTGAGTACGACGAAACCTTCCGCGTCGCCCTCTTCGATCTGATGAATGGCGGACTGGATATTGTTCTGTCCGACGCCGTCGCGACCGGCTTTATCGGCAACGATGATCGGGCCCTTGTTTCGGTCGCTGATATCGTTACGGATGAAGACCAGAATCCAACCGTGGAATTGACTCTCAACAACACCGTCGATCAGAACGTAACGGTTCACTACGAGATTCGTCATATCTCGACCGACGCGAGAGATTTCACGACGTTGACGGGCTCGGCTACGATTCTGGCCGGCCACGATTCGGAAAGCGTCCGATTGCCCGTCATCGCCGACGGGGAGATCGAGTACAACGAACAGTTCGAGTTCGTGATTACATCGATAGACTCGCGAGGAGCATTTGTTGAGGTTGAAGACAATACCGCACAGGTCACGATCCGCAACGACGATTCTTCGACCATCACCGGCTTGAGCAACGGCAACTGGTTCATGACCTCAGCCGATGCCGAGGGCAATTATTCCAACAGCCTGGCAGCCGCTTCGCCCGGGAACTTCATGGAGAGCTTCCAGGGAGACTTCAACGGCGACGGCGAACAGGATATCGCCCTGCGGATGGACAACGGGGACTGGCAGGTCGGTCTCTGGAGTGGTGATGGGAACTACCACTTTGAGAACTGGGGCAACTGGCGGGCGCACGATGTCAGGTCGATCGTCGTCGGCGACTTCAACAACGATGGACGCGACGACATTGCCGGCTTGTTCCGCGCCGGTGGCATGGGACGCTGGTGGGTCGCCGAGTCGAGTGGATCGGACTTCACGAACCGGGCCTGGGGCCTTTACGGCAAGTATGCCCATATCGACCAGGTCGTGGTCGGTCAGTTCGATGGCGTGCGGGGAAGCGATCTGGCGATCCTCTCGGACACCGGCGTCTGGTGGATTACCCGGGCGGCGACCGGTCAGTTCAGCAACTCACGAGGAGCCGACTGGCGGGGCATGGGGTCGATCGATCATGTGAGCGTGGGCGACTTCAACAACGACGGACGCGATGATATCACCGCGATTCGTCAATTGAACGGCCAGAACTCTGCTCGCAGTGACGTCGCTCTCTCTGTCGGGGCCATGTTCAACACGAGCACCTGGAAGGTTTGGGAGAACGTCAATGCCAGCAACATCCAGGCGGCAATGGCCGGCGACTTCAATGGCGACAGACGGGACGACATCGCAGTCGTAATCAACTCGCGGGAATGGCATGTCGGGCTGTCGACCGACGAGCGATTCCAGACGTCGCTCTGGCTGAATTACGATGCCAGTGCCACCGGGCTAATCGATATGCATATCGGACAGAGCAACGGAGATGAATTTGCCGACATCCTGGCTCGCCGTCCCGATACCGACCGCTGGATCAGCCTCGAATCGACAGGAGCCGGTCTGCGAGGTCGGGGGCTGATTACCTGGGACGCCAATGCAGACTGGGAACACGTCCAGGTTCAGCGAAACGACGGCGACTATCACGATCCTGCCGGCACGATTCCGGAACCCGTACCAGCGGCTCCTGACTTCGAAGAGTTTGGAGCCGGGGACCTGCTCGATCTTCTCTCGGGCCAGTAGTGGATCGACGACTCAACGCAAAACGGGAGGCGGTCGAAATGACTGCCTCCCGTTCTCATGTTGCATTCAACCACTCAATTAAGTGGTCAGAGCGGCTCGCTTCTCTCCAATCAGTTTGATCAGAGCCTTCTGAGGATCAGCGAACTTTTTGAGCCCTTCTTCCATCAGCGTCTTTTCGAGATGCTCGAAGTCGACCTTTTCGTCAATCTCTTTGAGCACGTCGTTCGACGGCAACTTGTCGACCTGCCGCGTGAAGGTTTTGCCCTCCATCTCCTGAATAGCCGCATTCGTGGCCGGCGGGTTGGTCTGGATATCGGCTCCTGCCAGAGCGGCGACGTATTTGTCTTTCGGGTCTTCCGGCTTCTTGGTTCCGGTGCTCGCGAAGATCATTTCCTGATCCAGCGGCAGATTCTTGTCGGCCCAGAACTTATTGTTCAGCTGCCAGATCCGCTTGGCGTTGACGATGCCGACCTGCCCCTGAGCAGCGTCCGACAGGTTCGAACAATGCTGTTCGGTGTAGACGTCGATTCGACTGATGAAGATGCTGTAAACCGACTTCAGCGTTTTCGGATCTTTGCGTCGCTGAGCCCCGCGCCAGATGGCATCCCGGGCTTCTTCATACTGACGCTGCGAGAAGATCAGCGTCACGTTCAGCGTGACGCCAGCGGCAGCCAGTTCTTCCAGAGCCGCCAGGCCGCCGGGAGTGGCGGGCACTTTGATCATGCGGTTGGTATGCCCCTCGGCCCACCGCTTACCCAGTTCAATATACTTCTGCGCCTTCTCTTCGACCGACAGCTCACATGCAGTGTCTTCGAGCAGCGGGTCGAGTTCGAAGCTGACGTAGCCATCGTTGCCGTTGGTCTGTTTGTTGACTTCGGCGAAAACCGACTGAGCATCTTTCACGAGATGATCGGTCATGGCCCAGGCGATGGCCGAGTCGTCGTCTTCTTTGTCGAGATGCTTTTCGAGCTCTTCGTCGAAGCGGCCGGTCTTCAGCAGATCGGCGACGATGATCGGGTTCGAGGTTGCTCCGGTTGCACCGACGGCTCGGTTCTCACGAACGAGGTCAGGGTCGACACTGTCGAGCCACAGTTTGGTGCCAGATTGCACGAGGCTTTCGAGAGGGGATGTCATTGAGATAAATCCTTCAGTTGAGCGATGTGCCGGAGAGCGCCGTTCCGACCTGATGGTCCGTGTTTCAGGGAGTCGAACATGATCGATACTCCCTTTGTTCGTTGTAACCGACATCAATTTGGAAAACCACCCCCTGAGAGCCTTTCCTCAGTGGAGTGTTGAAGAGTTGCCACATTGCCACATCAAATGTTCCCCGCATGCAACATCGATTCCCACAACTGATTCGATCTCGAAACATTCTGCATCGGCAAAAAACAGGCTGAAAACCTGATTCGAAGGGCTCGAAGCCGTGGTCGGCCACGTATCTGGAGCAGCAAATCGGCGAGTCTCGGCATCGGTTTTGTTAGTGATCTCCCTCACGACCTGAAACAACGTGACGGAGAAATGAATGATCTGGACGACAGCGACGCCACCGCGTGAGAATCCACGCGAACGCAGCGATCGTTTGCATGGCATTCTTAGAGCCTGCAGACAACAACCCGTGGTTCTTCTGTTGGGAGAAACGGGAACCGGGAAGTCGCATCTCGGTCATTTACTGCACGAGTTCGAACGGTCTCCCGGCAGTCCGTTGCGAGTGATCGAACCCGAACGATGCGCCCGCCGTTCGCAACGATCACAGCTCGATCGCCTGCGGCGTTCTGTCTGGAAAGCACGGGTCTACAACACCGGCAGCGGCACGACATTGATTGAAAACGTCGATCGATTAACCGGCAGCGAACTGCATGATGTTCTCGGACTTATTCGCTCTCGACTGAAGAATGTGTCCGACGCTCGGTACAGACGCCGCCTGATCCTCACGGCGCGACTTCCGCTCGAACGTCCGGCAGTGCAATCTTCGTTTGAGGAACTGCTCGCCCTGCTGCACGTCCATACCCACCGGTTGCCGTCGCTGCGGGATCAGCCTCGCTTCATTGCCCCTCTGGTTCGCGAGTTCATCCATTCCGAAGTCATGGAATCCCGCAGCCGGATTACCCGAATCGCGACCGAGGTCATCGAATGCCTCCACCAGCACGACTGGCCGGGGAACGTTCGCGAACTCAAGAATGTCGTCGCAGAAGCCGTCACTCACTGCGTCGATGGGGTCTTCGCCCCGCAGCACCTGCCGCAACAGCTCCAGCAGCGTTCTGGGAGCTTCGGGTCCGCGTTCGATTCGCCGGCCACTTTAATCCCTGAAGGTCCGCCGCCGAATGGGGACTACGCCATTCGCACTCAACGCCGACCGGAATCCCCGAGCTCTTCCTCGAACATCGTCGATGGAGTGGCGTCGATGGAGCGGAGTATGATTACGTCGGCTCTGGAAGAGTGTCAGTTCAATCGGACTCGTGCCGCTCAGGTTCTTGGGATCAGCCGCGTCACCCTCTACAACAAAATGCGGCGGCTCGGAATGCCAACGACACTTGCTTCAGCAAGTGACTGAATCGCCGGCTCGCAGAACGCCAGTCGTCTGACCGGGAGCGAGCCGCGTATTGACCGCCAGCCGGTAGTAATGGTTGAAATGCTCAGTCGCAACGTTGCCCGGAAGCGACTCGTGGCGATACGTCGCGAATCGTTTCTGAAACTGCGGATAAGGCTCTGCGGTCCGCGGGTCTCGCGAAGGGACAACGCACCGCTGACAGGGATTGACGCCGAGCAATCGGACATCCCCAATCTGAAACTCGCGGGGCTTGCCCGGCGGACCGAACAGCTGGTCCTCCCAGAAGGGAGCCGGGACAGTCAACTCCAGATTGGCTCGGAAGCGAAGCCGCAGGCTCTCGACGGTCAACTCTGGAAACCAGCTGGTCAACTGAAGTAACGTCGCCTGACTGATAATCGTCGGGCCGTGAGCGTCAGAATCGTCGGGGAAGCCGCCGTCCGGATTCTCTGCAATGCGAACGTGCTGATCGAGACGATCGCTGAACCAACCGCCGAGGCGTCCCAGATCATCGGGAATCGTGAACGTGTCCGACGTTCCTTCCGCGGTCAGATCGGAGACCGTGACCGATGACAGGTCCTCGGCGAAGGTGCAGCCCATCTGTTGCAGCCGTGCAAACCGCTTGGCATTGATGATCTTGTCATTCTCGTCCAGCAACGCCCACCGGCGGTCGTGCTCAAGAGATCCGACAGGCAGAATTCGGGCTGCTTGAACCTGGAGACCGGGGAGCGACTTGATCGGATAAAGATCCATTCGCCCGAGCGTCACTGCCGACGCCTCACTCATGCGGTGCAACCCCGGCCAGCTCGCAGAACCGTTCGACTCGCTCGCGGATTGGCTGCAATGCTTCGTTCCAGAACGCTTCGGATTCCAGATCGAAACCGAACGCTTCCCGAGCTGCAGTGATCGCGGACGGGCCGCCAGTGGAGATCAGGAACTTGTCGTAATGATCGGGGAAGCCCTGGGGATCCTGAATGGCCTCCTGGAAGATCCGCTGAGACAACAAATACCCGAACGTGTAGGGGAAGTTGTAGAACGGCTCATCGCTGATGTAGAAGTGCAGCTTTGAAATCCAGAAGGTCGGGCTGTATCCGTTTTCGGAGAGCGCGTTCTGGAAGGCTTTTTTCTGGGCGTTGACCATCATCTCGTTAAGCTGCTCGGGGGTCAGCTCGCCGTTGGGTCGCTGCTGGTAGAGATCATTCTCGAAGATGTAGCGGCAGTGGATGTTGAGCAGGAAGCCGACCGCATCGGTGATCTGCCGGTCCAGCATCTCCAGTTTCTGCTCACGATCCGTCAGGGAGTTGTACCGTTCGGCCGACACAATCGTCTCGGCGAAGGTCGAAGCTGTCTCCGCCAGCGACATCGGATACATCTGCATTACCACCGGATGATTCCGCAGCACCCAGGCGTGATAGGAATGGCCGAGCTCGTGGGCCAGCGTCGACAGGCTGTCTTCGGTATCGCGATAGGTCATGAAGATTCGAGTCTCGCCCGACTTGGGGAAGTCGATGCAAAACCCGCCCTGTCGTTTTCCGACGCGATTCTCCGCTTCAATCCAGCGACCGTTCAACGCCACATCGGCGAATTGCCCCAATGGCTCGTGAAATTTGTGGAACGCGTTGTGGATCACCTCGCACGCGAGCTGATAATCGGGCTGGCCGGCGAATTTCGTCAGCGGACAGTCGAGATCGAACCAGCAGATCTCCGGATTGCCGAGCATCTGCTGCTTGGTCTTCAGATAACGGACGAGCTCGGGTGTGAACGCGGTGATGGCCGCCCACATTGCGTCAATCGCCTTCTGCGTGACCCGATTCTGCTGCATCGGGATCGTAAGGTAACTCTCTCGCCCGGCGTATTTGTCGACGGTCAGTCGCGACCCCACGATATGGTTCAGCGCCGCGGCAGCGGTGTTGGCAATGGATTGCCAGGCTTTATCGGTAGCGTAGAAATGGTTTTCCCGTTCGGAACGGTCTGGTCCATCGCAGGCAACCTGCCCCGGGGCTTTCTGAACGAGCTCGCCCTTCTCCATCACCGTGATTTTCACCGACGAAGAGAGGTCGTCATAGAGACGACTCCAGGCGCTCAGACCGTCGATATTCATTTCAGCGGCGAAGTCGGCCAGATGGTCGGGCAGCCGTGCGTCGGCTTCCTTACGGCGGCGTTCGAGGAAGCCGCGTACGTCGTCGAGTACGGGATCGGCAATCAGCGTCGCCCATTCTTCGCGGCTGAAACTGCGAACAAACCGGTCGAGCTGATGGTCGGCTTTCTCGACCGAGGGCAGGACAGCCGCCATGGCGGACTCCGCCTGTCGGTAAGCTTCGACATCGCATTCCGCGGAGGCGTAACAGGCAGTCAGCGAGTTGGCCTGCCAGTACTCCTGACGACATTTTCCGTACTGAGCAACCAGTTCAGCCAGAGTCGACGGAGTGACTTTCTCACCGGAGTCGATGATTCTCTGCACGTTTGCGGCGAATTCGCCGTACAGCTCACGAATCTGAGCCTGCCACTGGGAGTAGTTTTCTGTCCCGGGTTCTGGCCCCAGTGACGACAAAGACCAACTGATCGCGTATGCCATCGGCGTTTTCTTTCATTCAGAACGCAAGACCCCTGCGGGCGTATTCTGAGCAAAGTCCTGAATCATGTCGAGGGTCGCCTGTTCCACGGCCTGTTCCCAGTCGCGAGTTGGGAACTGCGAGGCGTAAGGTTCGCGACGATAGGCAAAATTGATTCCTCGGGAACTGTTAATAATGGCACCCAGTCCGTTCGCATCAAACGCGCTGGCCACATCCCCTGCTCCTCCTCCCTGGGCCCCATAGCCGGGAATGAGCAACGGCACATGCGGCATGGCCTGCCGAAGTTGTTTCAGCTCTTCAGGATAGGTCGCGCCGACCACCGCCCCGACGCAGCCGTACGCGGCGGAAGTTCGCTCACATTCCGCGGCCGATTCCTGCTCGACGATCTCGGCCACTTTCTGGTACAGCTTCTGTCCCTGCTGTTCGTGATCCTGGAAGGACGCCGCCCCGGGGTTACTGGTTCGAACCAGAACATACAAACCGGCTCCCCGTTCATGGCAGGTCTTGATAAAGGGCTGCAGAGTGTCGTGCCCCAGATACGGATTGACGGTGAGAGCATCGGCGGCGAACGGAGCCCGGCTCGCATCCTCGCCGGCGAGATAGGCGTCGGCGTACGCTTCCGCAGTCGAGCCGATATCACCCCGTTTGGCATCGCAGATGACGATCAGCCCTTGCCGACGGGCATGCAAGTTGACTCGCTGCAAAGCCAGCACACCTGCGGGTCCTGCCTGTTCAAAGAAGGCGGACTGCGGTTTCACGGCCGGAACCAGCGGAGCGACGACATCGATAATCCGCTTGCAGAACTCTTCGAACGCCAGAGCCGTGGTCGTGTACTGGTCGCCTCCCGATTCCTGAGCCCGTTCGACAATTTCGTCGGGCAACTGGTCGAAACGCGGGTCGAGCCCGACCAGAGCCGGGGTTCCTTTTTTCGCAATTGCCTGATGCAGTCGTTCCGCAAAGCCGCTCATGTGATCCGCTCCAGCCTCTCAAGTCTCGAAGAAGCACGGCAACGTCGCGACGAGAGACCGGGACTGGACGCAGGGTTCATCCGGCCAGCTCGCGGGAGGCTCGATGCGACTCCTGCCGAAACATGCAGACGAACTATAACCGGGAGCGAATCAACGTGGCAAATCCACGTCCACGCTCAGTTCGAGAGGAGATCTTCCAGCGGCTGTGCTGAACTTTCGGCTCCATCGCGTTTCGGAATGCGATGCAGGAGGCGGCTGATCTCTCCGCGATTGAGCGGTTTCGTTGCAAAGTACGAACAACCGGCCTCCAGGCAGCGGTCCCGTTCTTCGGGCTGGCAATGAGCCGTCAACGCGATGATTGGCAGCGTGTATCCGGCTTCCCGCAGCAACCTGGTGGCCATATAGCCATCCATCACCGGCATCTGCATGTCCATGATCACGGCATCGAAGGGAGCCGGCGAGTTCTCGGCTTCCGAAACGGCATCGACCGCTTCCTGGCCGGTCGAGACAACGAACACGTCCATATTTTCTTTGCCGAGCACGAACTGAATCAGTCGGCGGTTGTCTTCGCAGTCCTCGGCGACGAGGATCTTGCGGCAGTGCTCGCTGCTGGCTGCAGCATGAGACAATGTATAACGGCGACGCTGAATCACTTCCTCCGGCACGATCGCTTCGCGAATCCGAGGTTCAAGACGGACCTCCTGCGTCCGACTGCTGGGCCGCAGTACCTGCACGGCGATCTCGACATTGAAGCGACTGCCGACTCCGGACTCGCTCTGCACGGTGATCTTGCCCCCCAGTTTTCCGGCCAGTCGCTGGCTGATCGCCAGGCCGAGCCCGGTCCCGCCGTAACGTCGCGACATCGAACTGTCGGCCTGGGTGAAGGGCTTGAACAACCGCGACTGCTGCTCGGTCGTCATGCCGATACCGGTATCGGTCACCGAGACATTGAGCTGCATGAACTCGGGGCGATCCTCCTGAGGAGCTGCCGAGACGTCGATTTGGACGGAACCGGCTTCCGTGAACTTCAACGCATTGCTCACCAGGTTGAGCAGGATCTGCCGAATACGGAACGGATCGGAAAGCATCTGGTCGGGAACCGAAGCGTCCAGATGACAGATCAGATCGATCCTCTTCTCGTAAGCTCGCAGCGACATCACATCAATGACATCCTGCACGATCTCTTCCGGCTGACAGCGAATCTGTTCGATATCGAGTTTGCCGGCTTCATACTTGGAGACATCGAGAATGTCGTTGATCATCTGCAACAGGTGGTCGCCGTTCCGCTTGATCGTTTCCAGGCAGTACATTGTCTGCGGATCGCTGGTCGACTCGATGATGATATCGGTGAAGCCGAGGATCGCGGTCATGGGTGTCCGGATCTCGTGCGTCATGTTGGCGACGAACTCATTCTTGAGTCGGACCGATTGTTCGGCTTTGCGATTGGCCTCGCGAAGCTCGGTGTTGACCCGGGCCAGGTGTGCGGCGATCCGCTCCTGAGTCTCTTTGCGATGGCGAAGTTCTTCCGCGGCGGCTCGCAACGCCTCGTGTTGCCGCTTCTTGTCCGAAATGTCCTTCACCGCTCCAACGTAGCTTAACTGGTTCTGAACGGTCATGGGCCGCAAGTCGAAATCGATCCACCGCTGGGCACTGGTGCTGTCTCCCACCAGATAAGTGCCGAGGAATTCCCGCTGGGTTCTCACTGTTTCCTGCCACTGTTTCCGCACATCATCTCGGGAACTCGGGGATATGATCTGATACCACGGCAGGTTCGGGTCGCTGAGCCCACACGACTCCCAGATCTCATTCCAGGTCTCGTTGGCGAAGGAGACCTGCCCCTGTTCGTCGGTCTGAAAAATTCCGTAAGGAATTGTTTGAGCGAGGCTGCGAAACTTCTCTTCCGACTCCCGGCTGGAGCGAATCGCCTCGTTCAATTCGAGCGTACGGGCGTGCTCGCTGAGTCGCAGTTCGGTCACCCGGTGAATGATCTTGGCGTAGAAGATATTGAGGAACAGGGACACGAGCGCTGCAATGAACTGCAGCAGCAGATGGTTTTCGAACTCAACCTGCGTCGATGTGAAGTAGACAAAGACACTGCTCACGAAAACCGAAAGGCCGACTCCCGCGAAGAACCATCGCTGCGACAGATACATCACGCCGCTGGCCATGGTCATCAGGCACATCAGCGCCAGGGAGACGGGCGAAGGAACGAAGTAATGCCTGAGCAACAGATTCCAGAGGACAGGAGCCATCATCGATAATGCGACGATGTGAGCGTACCGGGACGGCAAGGTGTAGCGGGTCAACAGAAAGCCAGCCGCACTGAAGAGCACGATGTTGAGGATGCGGCTGTATTTCATCAGCGGCGGGAAGGCGTTGTCGAACACCGTCATCTGACAGACGGTTGTCAGCCCGAAGAGGATGGCCAGCGCGATGGCGACCGCATTCAGGTTATCCCGAAAATAGCGGTTGCGCTCTGTTTCGATCTGACTGGAAACAGGCGGATTACTCTCAGCGGGAACGCTGGAAAATCGGTACATCGAGGACCGTATTTCTGCAAGACGATTCGTGCCGTAGGTCGCACCCCTGGGGTAGGGGCGGCATTAATCAAACCAACTCTTCATGGAATTACCTGAACCCTAGATTAGGAATCCCGCTCGTGCCGTGGGAATTGAGGCAAATACCTGAATAAACGCGGTCCAGTTCTCCGCCGGAGCCTGAGTAACTGGACCCGCCGGTTCATGAAAAATCGAGTGCGCGGGCTTTGCGGATTGAAGCACCCGATCTGGTATTCACACTTGGTAATCTGCAAGACGAATTGTTACACTGAGCCGATCGCCTGAACAATCTGGTGGAAATGAAGTTGCGATGACTCGAGCGAATCGCCGCGACGACGTTTCGTTCCAATTCTGCCGCCCGTCGATTCGACACTGCGCAGACTTTCCGGCGGTCGTATGATTGGGACTTTGGTTCGAGTTGACGCGGGTCGCAGGAGCACTGACAAGCCGCGCATTGCCTACGAATGCAGAGAAGCAGCATCTATGAATTCACTCCGTTCTGCACTGGTGATCCTCCTGCTCGCGGTCGGGACGGTCGGCGTTGCTCAGGGACAGCCTGAAGCCCCCGAGTCCCCGGCATCCGACACCGCTGCGGCGCCGTCGACAGCCACGGGGGCCCCTCGTGCGGCCAATGAATATCCGCCCAACCCATTCATTTTCTATCGCGGCAACGTCGTTCTCGATAACGACCGAATTCTGATCGGCGATGCCACGGTGTCGGCTCCGCGGAAGGGCTATTACTTCAGCCTCGGCAAAATCGTTCCGATCTTTGCCATCTTCTTCCTCTGGTGCTGGTCGACCCGCTGGGCACAATCCGACAGCCAGAGTCTCAAGGTTCGTCCTCAATTCTGGATGACCAACATTCTGCTAGGCGGCCTGTTGGGCTTTCTGCTTGTTGTCACCATGCCCAGCTTCCTGCTCGGCTTCGTCCTGTTACTTGCCGGCTACGGCGGAACAATCGGCAGCTATATCTACGAACGAAATCAGAAAGTGCCCGACTCCGCCAAGGTGATGACGCCACAGCACATTCGGAATGTCGTGATTCGCACGCTGGCCAAGTATGGCATCAATATCGGATCCGGCACGGTCAAAGAGCAGGCGGTCGGTCCCCCGATTATCTTCATCGGCAAGAGCAAAGAAGGCGGACGATCGAAGTCCGTCGAGAGCTCCCGCGGTTACATGTCGGCCAAGGAACTGGTGTACGACGCCATCCTGCGTCGGGCGACCGATATCCACCTGGAGCCGAAAGAAGACGAGATGTCCGTGCGTCTTCGTATCGACGGCGTCATGTATCCAACCGAACCGTTCGATCCGGCTGTCGGTCAGAACGTCGTCAATATTATTAAGGTGCTCTCGGCGATGGATATCACCGAGAAGCGAAAGCCTCAGGACGGCAGCTTCCGAGCCGAGATGGATTTCCGGGAGATCGACTTCCGTGTCGCGACCCAGGGCACTCGCTTCGGCGAAAAGATGGTGATGCGTATTCTGGACCAGTCGAACTCGGTCAGTTCACTGGCTCAGCTCGGAATGCGGAAGCAGATTCAGGATTCCCTCAAAACTGTCATCAGCCAGCCGCACGGACTGTTCCTTACCTGTGGTCCGACCGGGGCTGGTAAATCGACGACACTCTATGCGGCTCTGGCTGAGATCGATTCGTATCAGCGGAACATCATCACGATCGAAGACCCGATCGAGTACAAGATGGAAACCGTGACCCAGATCGAGATCAACAACAAAGCCGGGCAAACCTTTGCCGGCTCACTCCGCAGTGTGCTGCGTCAGGACCCGGATGTCGTGATGATCGGTGAAATCCGGGATGCGGAAACCGCTTTGATCGCCTGTCAGGCCGCGAATACCGGTCACATGGTCTTCTCAACCGTCCACGCCAACGAAACGTTCTCGGCTCTGTATCGCATGATGGACCTGGGCGTCGAACCGTTCATGCTGTCGAGTTCGCTTTCCGCGATTCTCGGCCAGCGGCTTGCCCGGCGACTCTGTAACGACTGCAAAGTCCCCTACAAACCAAAGCCGGAGTTCCTGAAGAAAGCCAACCTCCCGGCCAACAAGATCGAGAACTTCTACAAGCCGCCTACGAATCCCGAAGGCCAGTGTCCCACCTGTGGAGGGCTCGGCTACAAAGGTCGAATCGGCGTCTACGAGTTGCTTGAACTGAGCGAACGCATGCGGGACATGATTCGCGACAGTGCCGCAATTACGCAAATCAAAGCCGAGGCTCGGAAGAACGGCATGCTGTATATGCGGGAAGAAGGACTGCGGCTGGTCGTCAAAGGGGTGACCTCGGTCGATGAAATGCTCCGCGTGGTGAAGTAGTCTGCCAGTTCTGGTCGACGCCCCTCTCAAGACAACTGAATCGTGAATCGGGTATAGCGGAAATGATAGATCTGTTCCTCATCGCAGTGATCGGCGTAACGGCCTGGTGCGTGGCCTCGGAAGGTGCGTGGGGAGCCGCGTTGACGTTTCTCAGCGTCCTCTTCGCCGGCATCATTGCCATGAATTACTTCGAGCCCCTTGCCGAGATCATGTCCGGCAGCCTCGGGCTTGGACCTTCCTGGCGGAACCGCTGGGATTTCCTGGCGTTGATCCTGCTGTTTATTGGTTTCATCTTTGTATTCCGGCTCGGATCCGAACAGATCCTCCCGGTCTCGGTCGAAGTCCATCCCCTCGCTTACGATGGCGTTCGCTGGTTCTCGGCTGTGCTGACGGGGTATCTCACGGCAGCAATCCTTCTGACGGCTCTCCACACCGCTCCGGTGCCCATGAGTTACGTCGGTTTCGAACCAGAGCGAGACAACCTGCTCGGCATGGCGGCTCCTGATCGTCAGTGGCTCGGCTTCGTTCAGTACATGACGGAGAAGCCGCTCTCCCGGCCGGGCAATCACATCTTCGACGGCGCAGTCGTTCGCCTTTCCAACGGCGATCTGAAGGTGATTCCGACGTTTGCCATTCGCTATTCGTCTCGACGTGGACAGGCCGCAGGAGCCTCTGCTCAGCCAGCCGCGCCTCCTGCGCCGGCCGTCTCGCCACAAAGCGGTGGCGGCAACCGCATGCCGTTCTAGTCCGACTCCCTCCCCTCGCCCTCATTCTGTTCCTAGACGTCGAGCTTCGCATGAGTGCTCCTGCTAACGATCCGAAGACCGATCTGCTGCAGATCGGCCGTGGCTTCCTCATGGGAGGAGCCGATATCATCCCCGGAGTCTCCGGCGGCACAGTCGCCCTGATCCTCGGGATCTATGAACGGCTCATCGAGGCCATCAGTCGCGTCGATGCTCATTTCTTCGGGCTGGTGAAGAAGCGACAGTTCAAAGACGCCGCGACGTATCTCGACCTGCGATTTCTGATCGCACTGGGACTGGGGATTGGCATCGGAATCGTGAGCCTGGCCGGCACGATGCATCACCTGTTGCTGCATCAGCGGACCTGGACTCTGGCTGCGTTCTTCGGTCTGATTGCCGCTTCGTCCTGGCTGGTCGCCAAGATTGTTGATCGCTGGTCGCCGGCCGCAGTCGTCGCCTTAATCGGAGGGGCAGGCTTCGCCTTCTGGCTGGTCGGACTTCCTCTGCTGCTCGATCCCCCCAACTCTCTGCTCTACATGTTCTTCTGCGGATCGGTCGCCATTTGTGCGATGATTCTGCCCGGGATCAGCGGAGCCTTCATTCTGCTGCTGCTCGGAAAGTACGTCGAAATCACCGGGATGATCAAAGGCGTGATCCACGGTGAGATCAGTGGCGAGATTATCCTCACGATCATCGTCTTTGCGATGGGATGCCTATTGGGGCTGCTGGGATTCAGCAAGTTCCTGAAGTGGCTGCTGGCCCGGCATACCAATCTGACGATGGCGACGCTGTGCGGCTTCATGATCGGTTCACTCCGTAAGCTGTTTCCGTTTCAGCAGGACGTGACGCCTGAAGTGACCGAACTGAAGCACAAGGTCTTTCTCAATCGTCCGTTCAATGAGATCGACGTGACAGGCGAGCTTCTGCCGGCTCTGGTCGTGATGATTGTTGCCGCCGCATTCGTGCTCGTGCTCAGTCATCTGTCGAACATGAAGCAGCAGATCGAGGATGTCGAAGCCGACGACACGGACGCTGCTCAATAAAAAATCCCTTCGACCTGCAGGAGTCGAAGGGATAATCAAGTACGCCCAGGATCAGGCGACGATTACTTCACGCGGGTTTCAACCTCGGGGTCGAGCTGCAGTGCGGTGGCCCGGTCTTTCTCGGCACCTTCTTTATCCTTGCCTTCGCGCGACTCGGCACGCTTCCAGTAGGCCAGAGCAACAGCGTTATCGAATCGCTGTGCCGCCTGATAATTGCTGATGGCTTTGTCGAGCTGACCGAGAGCCATGTGAGCATCTCCGCAGACTGAGTGTGCAGCGAAGTTCTGTCCATACTCCAGGGCTTTGGTGCAGGCCTCGATGGCTTTGTCGTACTGCTTCCGCTGATAGCAGATCTCGCCACGAACGACGTACGCCTGAGCGAACGAGTCGTCGAGAGTCAGGGCGTGTTCGAGGTCCTTCTCGGCATCTTCGAACTTCTCCTGCTTTGCGAACAGTTCTGCCCGTTCAACGAACAGCGCGGGATTCTTGGGATCGCGCTGAATCTGGCGGGCGACGACCATCAGGCTTTGTACCCACTGAGCCATCTGCTGATCGGCATTGGCTTCCTGAAGTTTGCCGACAGCCTGGTAGGCGTCGCGACGATGCAGGTAATGCTTCACATCGTACGGAGCATGCTCGATGGCCTGCGTGAAGTCAGCAATGGCCTGTTCCGGTTCGCCCAGCTTGATCAACGCGAACCCGCGATTGTTGTAGCCCTTTACGTACTTCGAATCGATCTCGACGCAGCGGGAGAAGTTCTCGATCGCTTTGTCGAATTCGCCCAGCTCGAGATAGGCAAAGCCTCGATTGTTGTAGGCATCAACGTATTCTTTGGACTGACCGATCGCCTTGTCGAAATCGGTGATGGCTTCTTCATACTGCTTCTGTGAGATTAGCGTCAAACCGCGATTGTTGTACGCCTTGGAGAAGTTCGGATTGACCGAAATCGCCTTGGTGAAAGCCTGATAGGCCATCTGCGGGTTCTGAGCTTTCACGAACAGCAGGCCGAGCATGTTATGCCATTCGGCATTCTCCGGCTGCCGGGTGATGGCGAGCGTCATCGAACTGATCGCCTGGCTGGTCAGTCCGCTGTAATCCAGAATCTGAGCCCGGATGACGTACCCTTCCGCCGGGCAGACATTGGCCCGATGCAGCTGATCGAGCAGCGGGAAAGCCGCCACATAGTTGCCCTGCTTGAAGTAAGCTTCGATCTTTTTCATCGCCTCAGCGACATCGATGACCACGTCATCTTTCGGCTGAGGCTTTTCTTCGGTGACCTGAGCCGACTCGGCTGCGGGCTGTTGTTCGGTATCGGGAGTCTGAGCAGCGACTGGCTCACTTTGGGTACAGCCTTCCATCGCGCAGAACAGCAGAAGCAGGGTGAGGAAGGAATATCGCATCAGTGGACCACCGTGAACGTCAGAAGGTTGAGATTCCGTTCGCGACTGGCCTTTTCTGACGGGGTTCCGGCCAGCCCAGGGCGCGGTCTTGCGACCACATGTTCCAATGGAGGCGGCTTCTATCGCTTTTTCCCGATCGGTGTCAATGCGAACTTTGCGCCCGTCCAGAGCCCGATGAGCCTTTTCTTCTACAATTCACGCCCGGATTTTTCCGCGTCTCGATTCCGTTTCCCGACCTCAGGCTCTACAACGAAGGGTGTCGAACGCCGCCGAATTGCCTGGAGTCGCCCATCATGCTTGCCATTTCGCCCCGCTGGTGTTTTTTGCTCTGTTCGCTGCTCCTCCTTCTCATCGTCGAGGCTCCGATTGAGGCGAGAGAAAAGCGGCCCGCTCAGCCGAATCTGCTCGTGATCGCCATCGACGATCTCAACGACTGGGTCGGTGTTCTTAACGAGCACCCTCAGGTACAGACGCCGAACATCGACCGGCTTGCCGCCCGCGGACTCCTCTTCACAAACGCTCATGTCCAGGCGACCTTCTGTGCTCCGTCTCGCATCAGCATGCTCTCGGGACGCCTGCCAACCACGTCTGGCTGCTTCGAGTTTAAGCCCCGTTACGATCAGGCCGAGACACTGCAGGGCGTCGAACCCTGGCCGATGTGGCTCGGTCAACAGGGCTATAAAACCTACGGGGGCGGAAAGATCTTTCACGAAGGAACCGGAGCCGGCTGGACGGCCGCCAGTTTTAGCGAGATCATCCCCTCCGGTCCCAATCCCCGTCCATCGAAACCGATTCACTGGCCGGTGCGCGTCTGGGACTGGGGACCGATCCCCCAGCCCGATTCCGCGATGGGCGATTACAATCTGGCCGTCGAAACCGGCCGATTGCTCAAGCAGAAGCACGAACAGCCATTTCTCATGGTCGCCGGGTTTCGCCGCCCGCATGTCCCGCTGCATGTGCCGGAGAAATACTTCCAGAAGTATCCCCTCAAGGAGGTGATCCTGCCGGAAGTCCGCGAGGATGATCTCGACGATGTGCCTCATCCGGAAGTCGCGCTTACGCCGCACGCCGCCCCGAACCACGCCGAGATTCTGGAGAAGGATCTGTGGAAGAGCCTGACTCAAGCCTATCTGGCCTCGATTACCTTTGTTGATCACTGCGTCGGCGAAGTGTTGAACGGACTCGATCAGGGACCGCATCGGGAGAATACGATCGTAATCCTCTGGAGCGATCATGGTTTTCACATGGGCGAGAAGCAGCATTGGGCCAAACGGACGCTTTGGGAAGAAACGACCCGCATCCCGATGATCATTGCGGGACCTGGAATCGCAGCCGGGATAACCTGCGAAGAACCGGTTGGCCTGATCGACCTCTACCCCACTCTGGTGGACCTCGTCGGCGGTAAGCAGCCGCACGAACTGGAGGGAATCAGTCTGCTGCCGCTGCTCAATGGCGAGAGTGAGTTTCGGCATCCGCCGGTCGTGACCTCACTCACCCCGGAAGATCACGCGGCTCGTTCCCGCGATTTCCGCTACATTCGCTATCGCGATGGCAGCGAAGAGTTGTACGATCATCGAAACGATCCTCATGAGTTCAACAACCTGGCCGGGAACAGCCGCTGGAACGAGGTAAAGGCCGAATTGTCCGAAGCCTTGCCGATGTCCTCGTCCATATCGAACAATGCACCACAGGAATAATCTGGTCATGTCACCAGGACATGCCGCAGCTGGGATAAGGAGAGAGCACTGATGAAACTGGGACGCGTAATCCTGCCGAACGATGAATACCATGTCGCCGCGATAGAAGAAGGAGCCGTCCGCGTGCTCGATATGTCGCAGGTCGAAAACTGCCGGCGGCTGTCCGATATTCTTCACGCTCCCGATCCCATCGGCCTGACGAAGTTCCTGATTGACCGTCAGTTCGCTCCGGTCGCTATTGAAGAAGTCCGCTTTCTGGCCCCCGTCGATCAGCAGGAAATCTGGGCTGCCGGCGTAACCTACAAGCGCAGTCAACAGGCCCGGATGGAAGAGTCGGAAGAAGGGGCTTCGCATTACGATCGCGTTTACTCAGCCGACCGTCCGGAGCTGTTCTTCAAGGCAACAGCGCAGCGGGTTGTCTCACCCGGCGAGCCAGTCCGCGTTCGCGCCGACAGCGACTGGTCGGTTCCCGAGCCTGAGTTCGCCATCGTGCTGACTCCGGGGATGAAAGTCTGCGGATACACGGTCGGCAACGACATGTCGGCTCGCGACATCGAAGGGGAGAATCCGCTTTATCTGCCGCAGGCCAAGGTCTACACCGGTTGTTGTTCGATCGGCCCGGTCATCACACTTGGCGGTTCCGATCTCGATCTCGGTTCGGTCAATGTCCGCCTGCAAATCGCTCGCGGCGGTAAGCAGGTGTTCGAAGGCGAAACGAGTCTCGACCAGTTGCATCGCAAGCTCGATGATCTCGCCAGCTGGCTGGGTCGCGAACTCGATTTCCCCAACGGGGCGATCCTGCTTACAGGCACGGGGATCATTCCGCCGGATGAATTCTCGCTGGAGAACGGTGATCACGTCGCGATCGAAATCTCGAACATCGGCCGACTTGAGAACCCGGTCATCAAGGGCTGATTACAACCATGTTGGCCAACGAAGCCGCGATCCGCGTCTCAGCGTTCGGTGGGACACTGATGCTCCTCTGGCTGCTGGAGTATTTTCTGCCGAGACGCGAGCAGCCGAAGCGGCAGTGGTTTCGCCGACTCAACAACCTGCTGCTCGTCGTTGTCAATTCGGTCGTTCTGCGGATCGTCCTTCCGGTTACCGCGGTCATCGCCGCCGAATGGGCGGTTGCGAACAACTGGGGAGTGCTGAATCAGACGGCGTTGCCTGCGTGGTTCGCCGGGGTGATCGCCTTTCTGATTCTCGATCTGGCGATTTACGGCCAGCATGTGGCAATGCACACCTTCTCGTGGCTCTGGCCGCTGCATCGAGTGCATCATTCCGATCGCGTGTTCGATGCCACGACCGGCGTCCGCTTTCACACGCTTGAGATTATTCTCTCGATGGTCTGGAAAGTCCTCGTCGTGCTCATTTTGGGGCCGCCGGTGGTGGCGGTGATTGTCTTCGAGATCGTGCTTAATGCGGTCTCAATGTTCAATCACAGCAACATCGCGATTCCGCTCCGGCTCGATGCCATCTTCCGAAGTGTCGTGGTCACTCCTGACATGCATCGTGTGCATCATTCCGTCTTTCGCGAAGAGCACGACTGCAATTACGGCTTCAATTTTTCGTGGTGGGACTTTCTGTTTCGCACCTATCTGGCTCAGCCGAAAAGTGGGCATCATCAGATGAAAATCGGCGTGCCCGGCTTCGCGGACAATGAACTCTCCCGGCTTGATCGCCTGCTCTATCAGCCGTTGACGAATCCGCAAGAGGAGACGGACGCTTCGGACGACTGACGGTTGTTCTCACAGTTTTTCGAGCGTTGTCAGACCGACGGGGGTGACTAAAGTCAAGTTAGGCGAAGTCATTTTTAAGCCACTTCGGAAGCCGTTGTTTTTTGTAAAGACCCGACTTCCTTCTCTTCGGAGAAATGAATAGACTTCGCTCTCACGGCCGTGTTTTGCGCGGTGCCGAACGAACCGATGTCTCGGGCGAAAGCCCGGTGAAAATAGAGTAGCTCATGAAATTTTCAACGACTCGACCACAAACGGCCGATCTGGCCGTCTGCCTGTTCGCCAGGCCTTTGCACCCTGAACTGTTCGATGTGCTGGAGCGTTACGAATACGCCGGCGAGAAATATCAGGCCAGCATCAGCCTCACTTCGTACGGTCATGTGTTCGAGTATCGTGTGAATGGTCAGACACTGACCGAGGTTCTCGACTGGAATCAGTCGCAGCTGCCACGGATCAAACGGCTCTGCCTGTATTCAACCGATCGTCCCCGCAGTCTTCGCTTCAAACTGGACGGCGGCCTCTGCATTCAGGTCTGCTTCAACTGCGAGTACCTTTCGGCCGATGTTTATCGCCGTGTGCAGCAGGAACACTGGAAGCAGGCCGAACGCGCCACGCTCGCTCACACGGTCGTCGGCACGGAGTTCGAACTGACTCCGCCCCTCAGCTTTCTGAACGTTGATCCGCTCGCCGAATCGCTCGGCATTCACACGTTCCACCTTTATCCGGACGAACGGGCGATCGTGAAAACGCAGTCGCTGTTCACGTTCGATCAAACGGATCAATAGTCGCTGCAGTGGACTGCACCTCGCAGTTCTCTTGTATTCACGCAGATCGCGGGATCTACCGCAGCAGCCTCACGCGTTCCGGTTCCGGAATCCGTACGCGCGTTTCGAGCGGACCGATGGCAATCGTCTGCCGTCGCGAGGGCAGATGCAGCACGAGCGGGCGTCCGATCACCAGCGGCATCGTAACGGATCCCGCCGGCCAGTGGCGGCTGTCGACCGATACCTGCGTGTTGTCGCCGAGGACAAACAGCTCGCCCGGCCCAAGTTGTCGCGGCTCCACGGAATCGTTCAGATGGGCAGGCAGCGAACCGGGCACGTAATGTATATCCCGATAAACCTGCAGGCGATGCACTTCGAGCGGACCTGACTGGCTGCTGAACTGAATCGGCACCAGCACCGTACGACGGGTTGCCGTGGACTCGACTCGATAGGCGTACGGTTCAAACAGCGTCTCACCATTCACGGCGACAAGAACCTGACGGTCCATCGTCGAGATTTCAATCTGAACGGTTTCCTCGAACCGGATTTCCGGCAAACTTCCTTCCCGCAGAACTTTGTCCTGACCGGCAAGCATCAGTCGAACGGTTCCCGCTGAGAAGTCGAAGACGCATTCAAATCCATACCATCCATCATCCATCTTGACGATGAACTGACTCTGCATCGACTCGGGCAACACCTCGGCTTCCAGCATGATGTCGTGGACGGCATTTGCGGGAGCCTCCGAATCTGGATTGTAAACCGTCGTGTCCTGAATCGGCCGCGTATGCGAAGTGTCGAACAGTTCGGCCAGCGCGGCCCGGAATGTTTCGTCGGCGCTTAACTCGGAGAGTTTCCGAACGACCTCCGCGGCCAGCGCACCTCGGCACGACATCCGTTTCTGCACGCTGTCGTACTTCAGCACGGCATCCGCAGATGGCAACGGAACGTCGTTGGGCCATTCTTCAAGCGGAACCTGAAACCGCTGACTGCCGCCGACGCGGACCCAGTTGCGGAACTGCACGAATTCGAGCGCCCCGGAACTGGAACCATCGAAACGGAATCCCTCATCGATCCGTTCCCAGGCACTGCTGTCGCCCTGTGAGGAAATCGTCCAGGAGTCTTGCCAGTCGTCATCCTGAAGCTGCGGACGATAGCTGCTGTCGGAGACAAGAACTCGCATCTGCCGCTGAGCCGTCAGCCCTTTTCGCTGCAGATTGCCGTCGATGTAGATATCGCCATCGCGAATCTCGACCCGTTCCCCCGGTAACCCGATGATTCGTTTGGCGTAGGTTTCCGTCGGGCGTTGGGGATTATGAAAGACGACCGCATCCCATCGTCGCGGCGGCCGCCATTCGAAGGCCTGCTTGTCGACGAGGATCTGATCGCCTTCATTCACCGGCAGGCCAGACAGGAGAATGTGATCGTAATGACAATTGGGGCAGGCGACGCGCTGCGGATCGGTACCGCTCTCTTCGCCGGGGCGTTTCTCGGTTGCCGTATGTGCGAACGAGAAACGACAGTCCGGACATTCGAGCCGGTAGTGATAGCCCCGCAATCCGGGAGCCATCGAGCCGGTGGAGATCATGAAACCTTCGACAACGAAGGTGCGGAACACGGCGACGGCGAGCGCGAGGGCCGTCAACGCTTCAATGAAATAGCGGCTCTTGCTCTTTCGGCGCGGCTGTGGCGGTCGCGGGGGAATCGCGGTCTGCAGACGTCCCGGGACACTGCGGGGAGACGGCGACCGTTCGCGACGGGACGATGACGACGTCGAGTCCGTACGCTCCTGCCAGTTAACGCGTGGCAGTTGAGTCGTCATATGCCATCCTGGCCAGTTCGCAGTAACGTGAAAACGAATAGAGATTCGCGGCTTTCTGCCGGATCCGTCCGGCCACGGATTTTACCGCGTCACCCCCGCAGAGTGAAGACGAATCGCCTCGTTCCCCGTTCGATCTACTTTTCCCGATAGTCAGCCCCGTGCCGCCCGTGGGCCTGTGGGAATGAATACCATTCGACAACGCCCTCGCGAATCGCTTCCTTCTGCCAGGCCGTCGCCAGTCGCGACACGATCTGAGGCTTCTCATCCGCCAGATTATGCAGCTCGCTGCGATCCTCTTTCAAATTGTACAGTTCCCATCGCCCCTGCCGATCAGCCACCAGCTTCCAGTCGCCTTCCCGAATTGCCTTATGTCCCTGGTGCTCCCAGAACAGGTAGTCCCGCTTGATGTCGGCTTGTTGGCCAACGAGAACCGGCGACAGGTCTTTCCCCGGCAGCGGTTCGGTCGGCTCGCCTTCAAACTCTTTTGGATACTCCGCCCCGGCAGCGGCACAGATCGTCGGCAGCAGATCGATCACATGTCCGACCGCTTCGGTCTGCTCCCCCCGGGCTTTGATGCCATTCGGCCAGTGAACGACCAGCGGCGTGGCGATACCCCCTTCATGCGTCCACATTTTGTGTTCGCGGAACGGCGTATTCGCAGCGTTCGACCAGGCGACTTCGAGGCAGCGGTAAGACTCTTCTGAACCCGGATACGATCCCGGCTCGTGACCATCTCCCCGTACGATGTACTCCGCACTCGAACCATTGTCGGAGAGCACAAAAATCAGAGTGTCGTCGAAGGCGTTCATCGCCTCGAGCTGCTCCACAATGCGACCGACGCCGGCGTCGAGCCGATAGATCATCGCGGCATATGTCGCCATGCGGGCATCCCACTCCTCCTGCTCAGCAGGCGTCAGTTCATCCCATGGCCTGGCGAATGGATCCCGCGGCGACAACTCGCAGTCGAGCAGTCCCATCTCCTTTTGCTGCTGATGTCGAGCTTCTCGAATCCTGTCCCACCCCTCGCGATACCGCCCGAGAAAACGCTCCACGTCTTCCTTCTTGGCATGCAGCGGGAAATGAGGAGCCGTGTGAGCCAGATACAGGAAGAAGGGCTTCTCCGCGTGACTCTGCTCGTGTTCTTTAAGCCTGCGGATTGCCTGCTCCGTGAAGGCGGTCGTCACGTAAAAATCCGGATCGGTATCGCCGGGACGCTCGATCGCGGTCTTATCGTCGAACAGCAGCTTCGGATTATGGAAATTGTCCTGCCGCAGCATGAAGTACGAATGATCATAGCCTCGCGAGAGCGGCCAGGTTTCATTGTGCTGCCCGCCCCGACTGTTCAGATGCCATTTGCCAACGTGATAGGTCCGGTAGCCGACACTCTTCAGCAGTTCGGGAATCATCCGCGCCGACTGAGGCAGCACGCCAGTGTAAGCCTCTGGGGCATCGGGCCCGAAGTTCATCGCCATATTGACCTGATGTGGATAATACCCCGTCATCAGAGCCGCCCGCGTCGGCCAGCAGCGAGCCGTGTTGTAGAACTGCGTGAATTTCAACCCGTTCGCCGCGAGAGCATCGATGTAAGGCGTTTCAATCTCGCCGCCGTAGCATCCCAGATCGGAAAACCCCATGTCATCGGCAAGCACGACAATCACATTCGGCTGCTTCGCCGCGGCGACTTCGGTTGTCATACCGACGACAGCTGCAATCATGAAAAGCAGCAGCCTGAACATTTCCCCGACACAGATTGTCGTTACACTCATCCCTTTTCGATACGCCATCGGTCGAGCGACTCCTGCATGAGATCTGGAAAGTGGTTCAACGATCGAACGATGTCCCTTCGCCCCCTTCAGGGGGAGAAGGTGCCCGAAGGGCGGATGAGGGGGCGATGAACCCTCGGCCTTCCACTTGAGTGGATTCAACGGCCTGTGGAGCATGGAATCTGCACTTCCCCCTCACCCTGGCCCTCTCCCCCAGAGGGGCGAGAGAACTCCGAGATTGGATATCATGGGCGACAATCTGCGATCGACGAATCACCAAGTGCGTCTGCACGCACCGGACTATTGAACCTGAATGAGCTTAAACCTTCGCCAGTACGAATCGCAACTCGACGAGACGATGTACATCGACCGACATCGTTTGCGGCAGCGGCTGCGCAATCTTCGGCAGAAGTCCCGCACGGGAAAGGACGTCGAGAAAGAACTCGCCGGCCTGCTGAGTCAACTCGAGCGATCGAAGCAGCGAGCCGAGTTGCGGAAGAAGGCCCAGCCGACGCCGAAGTTCTCCGGCGATCTCCCGATCGATGCCCGCATCGACGAGATCCGCCAGGCGATCGAAGAACATCAGGTGGTCATCGTCTGTGGCGAGACCGGTTCCGGAAAGTCGACTCAGCTGCCGAAGATCTGCCTGCAGATGGGACGCGGCATCTTCGGCGTCATCGGCCATACCCAGCCGCGACGTCTGGCCGCCCGTTCGGTCGCCACGCGCATCGCCGAAGAACTGGGAACCTCGGTCGGCCAGCAGGTCGGCTTCAAGATTCGCTTCACAGATACGACTCAGCCCGACACCTTCATCAAGCTGATGACCGACGGTGTTATGCTCGCCGAGACGCAGAGCGACCGGTTTCTCAACCAGTACGATACGATCATCATCGATGAAGCCCATGAACGATCGCTCAACATCGATTTCCTGCTCGGCTACATCAAGCGGATTCTCCCGAAGCGGCCCGAACTCCGGCTCATTATCACCTCAGCCACCATCGACGCCGCCCGCTTCAGCGAACATTTCATGATCGACGGCAAGCCGGCTCCCGTGCTGAATGTCGAAGGTCGCACCTATCCGGTCGAACTGCGGTACCGTCCGCCCGAGAAGGATGAGGACAGCGAAGACGGCGACTGGCGAACCGCACTCACGGCTGCCGTTGACGAACTGACGATGGAGATCGCCGGCGACATCCTCACGTTTCTGCCGACTGAACGCGAGATCCGCGAGGCAGCCAAGGTGCTGCGTGGTCATCTCACGCGACTGCGCGGCACAAGCGAGCCGATGGAAGTGTTGCCGCTTTACGGGCGACTCTCGGAGAAAGAACAGCAGAAAATCTTCCAGTCGCACAACCGCCAGCGAATCGTCCTCGCGACGAACGTGGCCGAGTCGTCGTTGACCGTGCCCGGCATTGAAGCGGTGATTGACCTTGGAACGGCCCGCATCAGCCGGTACTCCGCTCGTTCGAAGATGCAGCGGCTGCCGATTGAAGCGGTCTCGCAGGCCTCGGCCAATCAGCGGAAAGGTCGTTGCGGTCGTATTGCCCCCGGAATCTGCATTCGGCTCTACTCCGAAAAGGACTTCAACACGCGGGAAGATTTCACGCCGCCCGAAATCCAGCGAACCAATCTGGCGTCGGTCATTCTGCAGACGATCTCCCTGAAGCTCGGCCCGATTGAAGAGTTCCCGTTTCTCGATCCCCCTCGCGGAGGAATGATTCGCGACGGTTACAAAACGCTCTTCGAGCTCGGAGCGATCGACGATCAACAGCAGTTGACCGACATCGGGCGACAACTCGCTCGGCTGCCAGTTGATCCCCGCATCGGCCGCATGATTCTGGCCGGGCACGATGAAAACTGTCTGCATGAGATCCTCATCATCGCCAGCGTGCTGGAGATCCAGGACCCGCGCGATCGTCCCGTCGAACATCAGCAGGCCGCCGATGCCGCCCATGCCAAGTTTCTACACGAATCGTCCGACTTTCTGGCGTATCTCAAGCTCTGGGATTTCTATCAGAAGATCAAACTCGACCTGTCGAACACCAAGTTCCGGCACGCATGTCGACAGAATTTTCTGAACGCGAACCGGTTGCGGGAGTGGAGTGATATCCACCGGCAACTGCTGCAACTCGTGCGGGAAGCCGGTCTGCCGGTCAAGAAGCGGAACATCGAAGCCAGCAACGAAGATGCGATTCACCGCGCCCTGCTGACCGGCCTGCTGTCGAACGTCGCCTTCTTCGATGACAAGAATGAATACTCAGGTTCCGGCGGCACGAAGCGGTTTCTGTGGCCGGGTTCGGGGCTGTTCGCGAAGAAGCCGAAGTGGATCATGTCGGCCGAAGTGATCGAAACTTCGCAACGGTATGCCCGCACGGTCGCCCGCATCAACCCCGCCTGGATCGAGCCGCTGGCGAAGCACCTGGTCTCACTTACGCACAGCGATCCGCACTGGGAAAAGGATGCCGGAGCCGCGATGACCTGGGAGCGGGTCTCTCTGTACGGCATGACCATCATTCCCCGCCGTCGGGTGCCGCTCGGCCGTATCGATCCCGTCCAGGCGCGGGAGTTGATGATCCGCGACGGCCTCGCTCTAGGTGAGTTCAACACACATGGCGACTTTCTCGAGCATAACCTGAAGGTCATTGAAGATGCCCGGATGCTGCAGGCGAAAGTCCGGCGGCAGGATTTCGGCACGCTCGAGCAGATGGTGATCGACTTCTACGACGGGCGGATCCCCAGTGACTGTTTCGATACGGCTCGCTTCGAGAAATGGCGGAAGGAGATCGAACAGAAGGAGCCTCAGCGGCTGTTTCTGAATCCCGACGACTTCAAACCCAAAGAGGAAGAGAGTCTCGACCGGCGGCTGTATCCCGATGCCCTCGTATTCGAAAATCTGCGATTGCCGCTCGCTTATCAGCTGCAGCCCGGCGAAGACGAAGACGGAGTCACGCTCAGCGTCCCGGCCGATCAACTCCCGTTGTTGCACCCCTCTCTGCTCGACTGGCTCGTGCCGGGGCTGGTGGCCGACAAGATCTCCGCACTCATCAAGTCGTTGCCGAAGAACCTGCGCACCAAACTGGTGCCGGCTCCCGATACGGCTCGCGATGTTGCCGCGACGCTGACGTACGGACAAGGGGCATTTCTTCCTTCGGTGGCCGAGAAACTGACGCGCATCGCCGGGGAATCGGTGACGGTCAACGATTTCGATCTCACTGCCCTGCCCGACCATTTGCGGATGAACATCCGCGTGGTCGACGATCAGGGCGCGATTCTGGCTGGCGGGCGAGACCTGACTCAACTGCAGCGCCGGTTCGCCCCAAAGACGCCGGCGAAACCTGGCACAGCTGCTCGATCGATGCCACAGGGGCCGAGTCTCGAAGAACTGGCCCGCGACGCGAAATGGCATCGCGACGGACTGACGAAATGGGAGTTTGAAGAGTTCCCCGAGCAGGTCACTCTCACCCGCGGCGATTACGTTGTGAAGGGATTCCCTTCACTCGTTGAAGCCGGTTCGGGGGTAAATCTGCGGGTTCGCAGCGACGCCGAGCAGGCGGCTGCGGAAACTCGGCTGGCCCTGGTCCGGCTGTTCCTGCTCGAATCCCAGAGCAAGATCAAGCATCAGCTCGATCACTTCCCGCAGATCGAACAGCTCGAACTGCTCAGCACGGTGCACGCTCCGTTCAAGCAGATTCGTGGTCAACTCCAGTTGCTGCTGGCCTTGCGGGCCTGCACGGCTCAAAGCAAAATCCCCCGAACCGCTGCGGAGTACCAGCAGTTTCTTACTGTTGCCCGCAACCGCATCTCCGTTGCCGTGCAGGATGTCGCCGCGGTGGTGAATCCGATTGTCACTGCCTATCGTACGGTGCTGAAGGAGATTGAAGACCTCAACGCTCCATCGTGGGCGTACGCGAAGCAGGATCTCAAGCAGCAGTTCGAGCTGCTGTTCCCCGCGAATGTGTTCATCGTCCAGCCCTGGACAGCGCTGACTCAGTATGGTCGGTATCTCGAAGGGATGCGTGTCCGCTGCCAGAAACTGAAGAATGCCGGTCTCGATAAAGACCGCCGCAACTACGGTGAAATCGAACCGTACATGAAGCGGCTCATTGAAGCCGTCACGTCGAAGGGGGCGAACCGTCCCGAAGTGGTCGACTACCGCTGGATGGTCGAAGAATACCGCGTTTCCCTGTTCGCCCAGCAACTCGGCACCACTCAGCCGGTCTCTCCCAAGCGGCTCGATCGCCAGTGGAAGAAAGCGAGCCGCTAACGTTCGTAGCGGCGGCATCCTGCCGCCGATTGCACGTGTCCGTCATTGCTTCCGCAGGGTGCGTCTTAACGCACCATCGTTCTCCAGGGCGTTGCATCACGTAGCGTCAATTCACGCTCGGCGCTACTGCAGCGGAAGCCGATGCCCCATCTTGTCTCGCTTCGTGGCGAGATATTTGGCACGGTGTTCGTCAGGCGGGGCGATGATCGGCAGCTGTTCGACGACGACCAGGTCGACCCATTTCTGGAAGGTTTCGGTCTTCTTGGGGTTGTTGGTCAGCAGGCGAATCTTCTTCAGCCCCAGATCTTTCAGAATCTGCAGCCCCACCATGAAATCACGCAGGTCCGGTTTGTAGCCGAGCTGAACATTGGCTTCGACCGTGTCGTAGCCCTGGTCCTGTAACTGGTAAGCCTGCAGCTTGGCGTTAAGACCGATGCCGCGGCCTTCCTGCGGAAGATAGACAACCGCCCCGGCTCCTTCATTAACGATCATCGACATCGCCATGTGCAGCTGATCGCCGCAGTCGCAGCGGAGCGACCCAATAATATCGCCCGTGAAGCAGGACGAGTGCATGCGAATCAGTGGGGCCTCGACCGATTGCAGATCACCCCAGACAATCGCGAGCGGCTCCTGATCTTCGTGATCAACTTTGTATCCAATGAAGGTCGGCGTGCCGTAGTCGCGAGTCTTAATCGGCACCTCAGCGACGCGGTGAATCAACTGCTCCCGCTGCCGGCGGTAGTGAATCAGCTGCGAAATCGAAATCAGCGGGAGTTCAAACTGCTCGGCGATTTTGCGCAGCTCGGGCAGTGTCGCCATTCCGGAACCGGTCGGGCTCAGAATCTCGATCAACGCCCCTACCGGACGCATCCCGGCCAGTCGCATCAGATCGATGGTGGCTTCAGTATGACCGGCCCGTCGCAGCACGCCCCCTTCTTTGGCCAGGAGCGGCGAGATATGCCCCGGACGGACGAAATGTTCGGGCTCAGAATGCGGATCGGCCAGTGCTCGAATTGTTCGGGCCCGGTTCTCCGCACTCACACCCGTCCCGGCGTCGCGATGGTCCACCTGCACCAGAAAGTTGGTGTGATGCGGACTGGTATTCGGATCCTGACCGGCTGCGTAACTCAGGTGCAGCCTATGAGCAATATCGTCCACGAGCGGCACACAAAGCACGCCTGCTCCGTGTCGCAACATCAGGTTCACCAGCTCCGGCGTGATCGTTTCGGCGGCACAGATGAAGTCGCCCTCATTCTCCCGATCTCGGGCGTCGACGACGATAACCGCCTTTCCCTGGCGGATCGCCGCGAGAGCGGATTCCACGCTGTCAAAGTTCTGATCATCCTCGTATTGTTCGTCGTCCGGTGAATTCATCGTCTCACACTTTCCGGAAGCCTCGGGGGTGTCGTCGGAATCTGCTTCCGAAGATTCCATTTCGGCATGATTCTAGATCGAGTGCCGAGCCATCTGTTACTGTACATTATTGGGAGCACATCGGTCGAACGCGAGCGGGAGTTGCAGTTCACTGGGAGAGTTCAGGAAGATTGTGGTTTTTTAACTTCTGCAGCAGTGCCTGCTTATGGTTAGCGACCTGCTGTTCCGTTAAATCCAGGGTTTCGGCAACCGTCTTATTCGCCCAGCCCCGCACAAACAGCAGCTCGCAGCACTGGAGCCGCTCGTACTGCGAATCCTGAACCCAGCGGCCAATCTGTTCCCGCAGCGTCTCTTTGAGATGATTCTTTTTCTGCACCGCGCCTTCGCGACTGCGGGCCATGCTGGAGGCCTTCCGGCCGCCCCCACTGAGCTCGGGTCCGTCTTCAGCCAGCGCAAAGGCCTGACGTCGCCCCTGTCGCCGAAGGACATCGGTAATTTTGTAGGCGGCAATCCGAAACAGGAACGATTCAAGAGACGTCCGCTCTTCTTCGTAGTTGGGAAGCCCGGTAAGAAAGCCGACAAACGTTTCCTGAACAACGTCTTCTGCCTGCGCCCGGTCTCCCAGCCTGCTGACCGCAAAGGCCTGCAGTCGACCTTCGTAGGTCTCGATCACGTGCCGCCAGGCCGATTCATCCCCCTGACGAACACGGCTGATCAGATCGGTTTCGAAACGATCGGTCATGGAGCCCTCCTGAAGAACAGAACACGCTGCCATTGTATGCGACTGACTTCCACGTCGACCGAAATTCCTCGGCGAGGCGTTAAAACAACTGATCGGCAAAACCCGAACGCCCTACCCCCACTCGCCCCGGAAGTATCTGGCGGGCAATCTCGACCATGTGATCCCGATAATCGAACTCCACGGACGCCGGATCGACTGCTCTCATCGCTTCAACCAAAGGAGTTCGCCGCGTTCGCTGCCCGTTGGGACTCCCGTCTCCTTCGATAAAGTGATCGAGCACGACGCCGTCGGCCACTTCGGCGATTCGTTCGAAAAATTGCCGAGGCTGCTCAATCGGCAACAGGGGAGCAACGGTAACCAGAACACGAATGCCCGCCTCGGTCAGTTCTCGGCACGCCTGGAGACGTCGCTCCACAGAAGCCGCCGGCGGCGGTAAGGACGGCAGACTCTCCCGGTCTGATTCAATCGACACATGCACGCGAACTTTCGTTCGCTCCTGCAACTTCATCAGGACAGCCATCTCACGCACCACGTCTGGGGAGTGTGTCTGCAGAATCAACTCCTGTGGGGGCTGGTCGAGCATCGCCTGGAGAACCGAATGAGTCACTCCGTAGCGGCGTTCCTGCGGCACAAACGGGTCTGTGGAGCTCGAGCAGAAAATTGAGAAGGGTTTTCCCTGCCTCGCAGCCCAGTGGCGTTCACGATCGGCCGTCTTCCGATACACCTCAGCGGCATTCTCTCGAACTTCGAGAAACGCCCCCCACGGCCGGCCACGGGTAACAAACACATTATGCTGAACGTAACACCCGACCCCACAAAGAGATCGGCCAAACGTGCACCCGCGATACGGCTGCAGGGAATGGGACGAGATTTCGTCCAGATACCCCGTGCATCGCGTCAGTATTTCCCGTACTGAGACCCCATTTTCGGGGGGTTGGATCAAGGGTTTTTCACCTGTCAATTGGCATTCCCACCGACAAAACCGGTAAATTTAGACAAAATAGGAAATATCGGTAATTTTGAATATTGCCTTAAGTGAACCTTCTGTTAAGTTCCCTCCCGTTGTCCGGCAATGTTGCTTTTCTGCAACATGTGGGAAGCACGGAAGACCACTGGAGTAGAGCTCTGGTTCAACACCAGTTGGTGTTCCGTCGCTGCAGCGGAAAGGTTTTCGGTTTCTGTTCTGGCCAGCGGATTCCGGAAGAAAAAGAGAGTCGCACGTCATCACTCATCTGTCGGGGGCAAAGGTTCGGCGCCCCAGTGAGACTCCGGTACTAACCGCATTTCACAGGCACTGAGTTCTGAAGTGCAACACGTCTTAAATGTTTCAAAATTCGAAATCTCAACAGATCAAGGTAACCTCTCATGATCAAAGCACTGCTTAATGACGAAGCTGGTTTCATCGTTTCGGCTGAACTCGTTCTGGTCGCCACCCTGCTGGTGATCGGCCTGATCGTCGGCCTGAGCTCCATTCAGCACGCTGTTGTTGCTGAACTGAACGATGTTGGCGACGCCATCGGCGAAGTCAACCAGTCTTACATGTACACGGGATTCTCGGCTTCCAAGCTGATCGGCAACCAGCCGAAGGCTTACACCCGTGGCTCGATCTTCAACGATCAGGAAGACGATTGCGACGACGATCAGTGTGATCTGGCTTGCGACGTTCCGATGGAAGAAGGCAAGAAGAAGTTCAACTAAGTTGACCCTCTTCAGCTGAACTGAAATCGCCAGGGTCGTGGACCTCTCCATGACCCTGGTTTTTTAGGGCCAGTCGCGGTTTTAGACATTCCACCAGCCCACCGCGATCGTCAATCAGTAGTTTTCCCCCTGTGAGATATCCTGTTAAAAATGCACAAAATGGAGAAAATCCGCTTGTTAATCACTCTGGTTCCTCTGATAGGATGAGCGGACTTGCGAGAATGTTGAATTTCTGCAACATTCACAGGTGATTCTCGGCAACAGTCGAATCTGGGATGGAGCCACCCTGTCGCACTGTACCGAGAGCTGCAGCAGTCGAGTGAGAATCAGTTTTGGCCGACCGATTCTCGTTGGACTCTTTCGTAACTGGTTTTCAAATTTCGTCCTCTCGTTTTCATGAGCCCGAAAACGATCGAATCGAGCTTTGAATCCGTTTGCGAGCCGCTTTGGCCGGCGGCGGGTCCGAAAGTTATTGCACGTTACACAATCTCACTTAAGGAAGTTCACTCACATGTTTAACGCACTGCTGAAAGACGAAGCCGGCTTCATCGTCTCGGCTGAACTGGTGCTGATCGCGACTCTGCTCGTGATCGGTCTGATTGTCGGGCTGAGCTCCATTCAGCATGCCGTCGTCGCCGAACTCAACGATGTTGGCGATGCCATCGGCAGCCTGAATCAGTCCTACTGGTACACCGGGTTCTCCAAAGAGAAGAGCTTCGGTGGCGGGGGCGGCAACAGCTTTGCTGCCTACACCCGCGGTTCGGCCTTCCAGGACGAAACCGATGACTGCGATAACGATCAGTGCGACATCGCCTGCGATGTCCCGGTTAACGAAGGTCCGAAGACCTTCTAATTCCGGCGATCGTTGAACGATTAAGACAGGAAAGGCCGCGGTTTGATCCGCGGCCTTTCTTTTTTTGTCGCTGGACTGCTTCCGATCAACGATGAATTGTCCGCCAGGTCCAGCCATGCGGACTGCATCAGTCGCGGCGTTGGGATTCGCTTTAACGAAGTTCGATTCCGGTTCGCCGGTTCGCCGAGAGAGAGAATGCTGTCGAGAACCCGGCGATCACGATCGCCGTCAGGAGCCAGATCGCTCCGGCGACAGCAGCATACTGCACGGCCTGCTGGAATGCAGAGAACACGGCGACGCCTTCGGAGGAACGAATCGCGGTCGCCATTTCGCCGATCAAGTTTTGCAGACCGCTGACACAGACTACGGTCAGGGCCCCGCGCCAGATCCACGGAAGTCGTCTCTGCTGCAGCAAATTAAGGCAGACAAGCCCGCTCATCGCACTGGCGACGGCACTGGCGCCAAATGGAAGTGATCCACAGGCCTCCCCCGCCAGACCGATCCCGATAAACACCGAAGCGATCACCCCTGCAGACTGCTGGAGGCAAAGTCCCGTCGCGACCAGCGGCAGGAGCACATTCCGCAGCCCCCCCATCGATTCGCCGCCGATTTCAAGGACAATGGCCAATGTGACGACCGGGACCAGAATCGACAGGTAAACGAATAACCGCAGGAGAAACTTCATGGGTTCCCTTTCCGCTTGAGCGGAGTCGTGCGGGGCGATTCCATGATGGCGATTCGGGTGGGGGAAACTTCCTCGGAAAGTACGAAGACGTCGCGAGTGGTGTGCGCTTGAGCCGCCGGTTCCACCTGAATCTCCCAGAACGGGCTATTCACTTTCACCGCTGCGGTCGCCACTTTGCCAATTACCAGCGGCTGATCCCAACTCGCTTCTGGATCGTGCAGGACAATATAGTCCCCCGTCGCCACGGGAGCGGTGTTTTCGACATATTTCAGATCGCACCGCTCCGTCCCGTTCCCATGCAGGCTGCCGACGCCGACCGTGCGCCAGCTTTCTCCATCGAGTTTCATCACCGCCACCGGGCAGCGAAACTCGCTGTCCGTGACTTCCCGAAATGAACTGCTCCACCGACCGACCTGTTCAATCTGGCCGACAATCACGCGGCCGGCGAGAACGAGATCGTCGGGGCGGAGATGGTGATCGGCTCCCAGGTCGATGAGTGCCTCTTCCGACTTGAGAACCCAGTCACGCTCCTGCAGCCGGCGATTCTCTCCAGCGTCGATCCATTTGCCACTTCGCCACTGCTCTTCCATTTCCCCGGACAGCCGTCGGGCAGCCACGAGTCGGGGACGAAACAATCGCTCGGAAGCCTCGGCTGGCAGCGGATATTCGCCGGCCTGCAGGGCCGCCCGCATGGCGATCAGCTTCCGTTCGAGTCTGGAAATCGTTTCGGCCGAGGACGAATCAACCACGTCCGACACGTCTGGCGATCGTATTTCTTTCTGTTCCGCCGAGGCGAAAACCGATTCAAACACGGCGGGCCATTCCAATCGTGGCACCTGACTGACGAACGGTGCGGACAGATCGCGGAGTTTCATACGCCATTGCAGACGTGACTGTTCCGGAAGTGCAGCAGCGGCGCAGCCCAGAATCATCCAGCCGATGAGCACCAGGGTAGCTCGTGTCTGATTGCGATAATTCATGGCCTCGAACGTTCTTGAGAGCAACGATCACTCAGAGGTTTCCGCTGTCCGACATCAGCACGTGCTTCCACTGCGACAGGTGTTCCAGACAGATCGCCGTGCCCCGAGCCACAGTGGTCGTCGGGTCATCGTCGATTCGCACCGGGATGCCAAGATACTCGCGAAGATACTGGTCGATGCCTCGAATCAGCGCGCCGCCGCCGGTCAAAACGAGTCCGGTCTGGGCAAGATCGGAAATCAACTCTGGTGGACACTGCTCGATCGTCTCACGCAGACAGGCCCCGATCTCTTCGAGTGTCCGCAGCATGACTTCGCGAATTTCTTCACTGGTCACAATCGCCTTACGGGGCACGCCGCTTACCAGATCGAGCCCGCGGACTTCCAGGGCATGTTCGTGAGGCAGTCGCCAGGCGGAGCCAAGATCGATCTTCACCTGTTCTGCAGTCTGCAGTCCGATGCGGAGGGAATATTGTCTCCGCAGATAATCGACGATCGCCTGATCGAAATGCTCTCCGGCAACCCGTGACGACTTGCTGACGACGATATCACCCAGGCTCAGCACGGCGGCTTCGGTTGTCCCGCCGCCGAGGTCGCAGACCATCGAGGCGATCGGTTCCGAGATCGGCATGCCGGCTCCGATGGCCGCCGCCCGTGGTTCTTCGATCAGATAAACCTTTCCGGCTCCGGATCGTTCGGCACTGTGAAAGACGGCTCGCTTTTCAACCGGTGAAATTCGTCCAGGAACGGCGATCACGGTGCGAGGCCGCACAGCGCGGCTGTTGCCGATCGCCTTCCGGACGAAGTACTTGAGCATCGCCTCGCAGAGCTTGAAGTCGGTAATGACTCCCTCGGAGAGCGGACGCACGGCAGAGATTGTGTCGGGAGTGCGGCCGAGCATCTGACGCGCCAGTTTCCCGACGGCCGTGCCCCGTCCCAGAATCCGTCGGGAGTCGCGGGCGAGAGCGACCACCGAGGGCTCATTCACAACAATACCGGTCCCCAGAACTGCGATCAGAGTGTTCGCTGTTCCCAGGTCGATTCCCAATCCCGGGGAAACCCATCTGTGCAGACGCTGCAGCATGTCCTGGCCGATATAGAAAAACGCTTCCTGCGATATCGGCGGGACTGTACTCGTGATGGGCTCTTCACGGCAAGATCGACTTCCGGGACCGGGTTCCCCGCAATCCGCAGAAACTCAAGACCGGCAACGAGTTTCGACCCTGTCGGCCAGGGTTGAGGCGATTCCGCCTCAGATAGCGATTACACATCCAGATCGAGAATGTTTCCGCAAATCTGTTCGGCATCCGGACATCTTCGGGAGTCCTGCAGGCCCTCCAGGTGCTTCATCGCGGCCTGATGCTGATCAACAGGCTCCTCATCGCCTCCAAAGGCCTCCCGGCCATCGGCATCGCGGTCCGACTCGAGTGAGGCTTCGCTGACATCGCCCGATTGCCGGTTGTTCAGCGCTTCGATCGTGCTTTTGAAATCTTGACCGGCATTCGCCTGCGTCGCCTCATTACGGCCAGACCGGACCTGTTGTCCGCCACTGACAGAACTGGCAAAAATCGCGGGATTGACCGAACTGAAGCCGACGTGACTCATCGCGAGGTCTCCGGACCAGGAAACAGGACCTTTCCAGAAGAAAACCGGCCTGCTGCTCTTCAATCGTGGCTCATCAATGGCACCCGTCTGCTTCAGGATCGTCATTCGAAGTGGGGAAACTGCAGGGAGAGGGGCAATTTGGGGCGATTTTTCCGAAAATACATCGGGAATCCACCGCGATTTCCCGACTCAGCCCGAGAATCTCTCAAGAAGGTGGGCGCTGTCGGGCTGCTTAAGGGACCGTCGCCCAGCTGAATTCAGTGGGGGGTGTAGAATGTCCGTAAAAATACCGTTTCAGGGAGAACCGGGCCGTTTCGGGAAGGTGTTCAGATTTCTCCGGCGTTGCATCGACCAATTTGCATTCGTCGACCGCTCCTGATAATGTAAATCAGTCTCGAGACCCAATCGTACGCAGTTCATAACCCTTGTTTTGCCGGGGCTTGTGGACCCTCCATGGAGATCTTTTATGGTGCCGCTGCACGCTCAAACTGTTACCAGACGACGCGGCTTCACGCTCGTTGAATTGCTCGTTGTCATCGCGATCATTGGTGTCCTCGTGGCCCTGTTGCTGCCGGCCGTTCAACGGGCCCGCGAAGCAGCCCGCCGCACCGCCTGCCGCAATAACCTGCACCAGATTGTTCTGGCGGCTCATAACTATCTCGATTCCCACAAGTGCTTCCCCTCCGGCTATGTTCGTCCCGAAGTCGGCGATGTGAACAGCAACGGAATTCAGGACGTGAATGAAGATGTCGACGGCGATGGCTACATCGACGGTACGAATATCAACTATGTGAACTTCGAGCTGACCCTGAGCACGAAGTATCCCCTGAACTTTCAGGCCAATCCGATCATCTTCAATCTCGAGTCGAACCCGCAATACACGGTCGATCACTGGTGGTACGACAACCTCTGGTCCTGGATGGCTCTCATGCTGCCCGAATTGGATGCTGAAGTCGCCGCCGGTGCAGAGACACGTCAGCTGAAGTTCGATTCCGGTTTGAACTGGAACAATAAGAACCAGACCGCCGTGCGGATTGAGATGGAATCCTTCATCTGCCCGAGTGCCGTGCTGCCCTCAACCCGCCCGGAAGGCTTCGCCTTCTCGTCTTATCGCGGTGTCGCGGGCCGAACTCCGGCTCCGGGGGCAAGTAATCCAGGGCCGGTCTCCAATGGGGTCCTGTTCCGCAACAGCGCGGTGACTGACCGTGACATCTCCGACGGTATGACCACCACGCTGATGGTGGGCGATTCGCTCTTCGGTTTCTGGGGCGACGGAGCTTCCTGCTGTAGCGCCGTTCCTCACCAGAATTCGTCGGGACGCCAGATCGACGATCTGCTGGCCGACTATGACGACTCGAACTACCTCAGCCCGATCTTTACGTTTGGCAGCTGGCACGACGGCATCGTAATCTTCTCGATGTGCGATGGCTCGACCCGCGACATCTCGAAAACAATCGATCGCTCGATCTTCGGCAACCTGGCCACCCGCAACGGAAACGAACAGATTCAGGATTTCTAAGCCGTCCTGAGAGCTGACTTACACGAAGCACGCCTTTCGAGGCGTGCTTTTTTTCATGCTTCTTTCCCGGGTGCGCATGGAAAAAGGCACTGACATTGAAGCCAGTGCCTTTTTCGTTCCTTCCGCAGGAATCATCCTCTGGGGATTCGATTCCTCACTCTGAGAGCGTGAGCCAATTCCTGATCCGGTGAGTCACCGGGATCCCGTTGAACTAGCGTGAGCGTCGGTTAATTTGCTCGCGGCGTTCTGCCCGACGACGTGCACGTCGTTTCGTTTCGCTGGGCTTCTCGTAATATTCCCGGCGACGCATTTCCTTCTTGATACCGCTGTGTTCCACCAGCTTGCGGAAACGCTTGACGGCGTCGTTGACATTTTCTCCTTCGCGGAGACGCAATTTAACCACGCAATTCACCTCCTCTCAGCTTTTTCCTGAATGTTTTCGGGAGCTCCATCCAATTCGATGAAGCGTTTATTCAACTTATTATTCACCGTGACGGCGCACGGATCCAGACCGCAGACAACGGTTCGAAACGGCAAGCGTAGCAGAAAATGCCGTGAATTAACAGCCATTCCAGTCCCCACCAGCGGGTGGGATTGCAAACTTTACCAGCCTCCGGTGCTTTTCGACCGAATCTGCATTCATCTTGAGTGAAAATTTGGGGATCGCTATTTTTTGTTGAAATCAAGTCGCGGCACCTTTCCACCTCGCCGCACCCTCCTCCTATCAATCATTTCCCCTTGGCTGTTCCTCTGCAGTCATCTCCAGCGACTCGACAGGCCCGGTTCCCGGGTCGATCGAAGTGAGGTTCCTCCATGATCTCCTGCCTTAATCGTCTTGGACTCATTGCCGGTACCGTCCTCTCGACGGCTGCTCTGTTCAGCCTGTGTGGCTGCACGAGAATGACCGGGTTCGTCATGAATGAGTCGGGTCAGGCCTTTTACCAGCGTGGTAACTACACAATGGCGGCCCGTGAATTCCACAAGGCGGTCGTCGAAGACCCGACGAATCCGCACTACCTTTACAATCTCGCTGCCGCAAACGCCAAGCGGGGCGAATACATGCAGGCCGAGCAGATCTATCGCCAGGCCATCAGCATCGATCCTTCGCATCAGCCGTCTTATCATGGTCTGGCCGCGATGATGGTCGAACAGGGCCGCGTCGCGGAAGCCGAACAGATGCTGACCACCTGGGCCGGAGCTCAGCCATACTCGGCCGAAGCGCAGATCGAAATGGCCTGGCTGCAGCAGAAGAACGGAAACTATCAGGCGGCTGAAAGCTCCCTGATGCAGGCCCTCCGTATCAACCCACGGCACGATCATGCGATCGCTCAGCTGGGTCAGGTCTATGAAGCTCAGGGCCGCCCGCAGGAAGCGATGGCCATGTACGAGCGAGCCGTGATCACCGATCCGACCCGTTATCAGGTCCAGTCGCGTCTGGCCGGTCTTGAAGAACGCTATCCGCATCTCAAGAACCCGCAGGCTCCGACCATGATGGCGGGCGTCCCTGCCGGAGCAGCTCCTTGGGAAACCCAGAGCACTCAGATGGCTGCCTGGAATGCTCCCATGATGGGGGGAGCCCCGCAGATGGCCGCCGCCCCGATGATGCCCATGGATTACGGCATGGCCGCTTATCCTCAGATGTCCGCTCAGCCCCACATGGCCAGCTACCCGTCGTTGAACGGCTATCCGCAGCACACGACCGCCTGGGCTCCGTCGCTGCCTGTTCCCACGGCCAACTACGGGATGCCCTACAATACGGCGGAAATGAATCCGCAGTATCAGGTCGCCGCCCCGCCGGCATTCGACTGGACGGCTCAGCAGCAGCCGATGATGATGGCTCCGCAGACCAGCATGTCTGCTCCTCAGATCGCCTCGCCGTTCGACGGAATGATGCCACAGCACGATTTCCAGGCACAGGGCCAGATCTCTGCCTCGCCGAACTTTGGCTGGCAGCCCCAGATGTCGCAGGCTCTGCCGGAAGTTCAGGCCTTCTAAGCAAGACGAGCTGGAACCGGATACTCGAAAAGTGTGATGTCCTGCTGGGGGCATCACATTTTTTTTATTGGCTCATGCAGGATCCGGCATCGTCTTGGGATGTAGCCCCTTCTTGGCAATCTTCACCGTAATAATCGCATCGATACTATGTGCGATCACGAAGGCGAACAGTGCGACGACAAGCGGAACGGTGTTCCCGGTTTCTGCCCACCGCTGGATACCAATCAGCAGCGTTGTCCAGGTGATGATCCCGCCGAACATCTCCAGCACGGCGATCGAAGTGTGCCCCATCAGGAAATCGCCCCATGAGGGGAAAACGAAACTTCGCCAGGCGAGCTGAGTCGGAGTCCAATAGGTTGCCCCGCAGTTCTCGCAGGTATGGGTTTGCGCTGGAACCTGATCCTTGCAGTAGGAACAAAGGTTTTCCAGTGACTGCGATGTGGTCGGGTTGAAGCCGGATTCCCGATAGCGGTCGAGGGCCTGTTGAAAGATCGTGGGCATTTCTTTGCGGTCGGACTTGGAGAAGCCGGAGAAGGAAAGCTTCTTTCCGTCCTTCAGCTTCAGGTTGAGCATGCCGTTCCAGGTCCCTTTGAACTTCTCAATCTGGCTGTAATACAGCATCCAGAAGGTCCGTTTGGCCTTTCCGCGGGAATTGCAGTGAATCATGATCAGCCGCAGGTTCGTCAGCACGAATTGCGTATGGTTGATCATCGAGGCCCAAAGTCCCATGAAGTAGAACTCGACGAACGAGTATCGCACGCCTTTGGCGACATACAAAACCCGCTCTCCTTCGTGCAGACAATCGAGAAGTTCCGGCTCGATCTGCTGAATCAGCTTGACCTTCTTCTTCATCTGGGCCTTCCAGCCCCAGCCGTCCGTCTTCGGAAACATCGAGTCGAAGTCGTAATCGATCTCCGGAGAAAGGGACAGGTTCAGTTCCGCCATTCGGTCTGCAGCCGTCGGCTTTGTCGGAATGGGCGTGAACAGTTCGTCGGAGCGGGCCACGGACATCATTTTCTCCGGGAGAATTAAGAGATGCATCCCCGGCAGACTTCGCGAGAATGGGACCGGTTGAATCGTCCGCCAGATGGCTCCATCTTGTCCACCAGCCCTGCCTTTTTCAATTGCGAAGAGAGTTGGTTTCTCTGGTTTACCCATCCTCCGGGAAAATCCTAACCGGGGCGGTAGACACGTTATCTTGCTCGCCCTCTCCAACGACGGGGCCTTCCCGCAAGTTTCCGTGAAGCCGTGCCGATGTTCGAGAATAGCGGAGTTCGCGCGCCTGCCCTGGCTGCTGGAGAGCACCCTCAGGCCACGCCGATTGCCAGCCGGCAATTGCTCAGATGGATTCCTCCGCGTTGAGAAAGGAATCGACTGCTACCATGTACGCTTCGAATCAATCTGTTTCTGACGAGCCTGCCCAGAACACTCCAGAACGGATCGCTGCCCTCGAACACCAGCTTGCAGAAATGCAGAAGCTGATGCTGCAGCTCGAGAAGATGAGCACCGTCGGCGTGCTGGCATCGTCGATCACGCACGAGTTCAACAACATTCTCACCACGGTCATCAACTACGCCAAAATGGGTCTGCGGCATCGCGATGAAGCGACGCGCGACAAGGCGTTCGACAAGATCCTGGCCGCCGGTCAGCGAGCCGCCAAAATTACCACGGGAATGCTCTCCTACGCCCGGAACCGTCCGGAATCTCGGGAGATGCACCGCCTGTCCCAACTGGTGGAAGATGTCCTCGTGCTGGTGGAAAAGGACCTGCAGAAGCATCGCGTGTCGCTCGTCAAGAACTTCGCGGCTGACGCTTACGCCGATGTGAATCCGAACCAGCTGCAGCAGATTCTGCTGAACCTGATCATCAATGCCCGCCAGGCCATGGAGCAGGGGGGCACCCTTACGATCACGGTCGATATCGATCGGGACGGCTCGTGGGCAATTGTAAGCGTGAAAGACACCGGCCCCGGGATTCCCTCCGACCAGCTGCCCAAGATCTTCGATGCCTTCTACACCACGAAAAAGGCGGATGAACACGGACAGGGTGGCACCGGGCTCGGCCTGGCGTTCTGCCGACAGATCATCGAAGCCCATCGCGGACGAATTCGAGTCGACAGCCGCGTGGGAGAAGGCACCAGCTTCACCCTCAAACTCCCGCTCGGCAAAGCCAACGACTTCATCTCCAGCAAAGCCGGCTGATCGCTCGAAGACCGGGGGTGTCACTCCCGTCTATTCTTAACCCGAAGCGCGAGCGAGGGAAATGTAGTCCGGTCCCTCGCTCACGCTTCGGGTTAGGATTCAGACCGCAGGGTGCGTCTTGACGCACCGGATCAATGTCCGCGTACGCAACCAACAGCGCCGCTATGCCACGAAGCCCGCTTAGACTTTTCGAAAGTCTCAACCGAGCCGATCCGGACTTCAACCGATTGCGCAGGGATCGATTGAGGGAGCATCGAGACTCCACTCTGCATTGCCTCTCGTTACCGCGTCCGCACAGCGGACCCTACGGGAGTTGACCCTATGTCGCTCGAGTTTCGGATTACGATCACTGCTTAGAACAACCGGAGTTGACCGGTGGTGGGCTGGGGCGGTTTGAACTGGGTTGTGTCGAGTTTGGGAAGATCGCTGAATCCATATTTCTGGCGGAAGACCTGGAACATGGTCCGAATCTGGTTGGCGATCTCTCCGCTTCCGACCATCCGCTGTCCCCAGTTTGATTCATTGAGCTTGCCGCCACGGGTGTCCCGGATCATATTCTGCACTTTCTCCGCCTTCAGCGTCTGGGTCCGTTCAAGCCATTCGCGGAAGACCGGTTCCACGGTCAGCGGCAAACGCAGGAGCACGTAACGGGCATCCCCCGCTCCCGCCTCGCGGGCTGCCTTCAGAATTGCCGCGACCTCGTGATCATTCAGACCGGGAATCACTGGCGCGATCATGACACGGACCGGGATACCTGCATCCGCCAGGTTTTCGACCGCTCGTAAACGGGCAGCAGGAATGCTCGTACGCGGCTCCATCACGCCGGCCAGTTCCGAATCGAGTGAGGTGATGGAAAGGTTAACGTGTACGAGCCGCCGGGCGGCCATGTCCTTCAGCAGGTCGAAATCGCGCAAGACCAGGGCGTTCTTTGTGATGATACTGACGGGTTGATGGCATTCGCTGGCGACTTCCAGGCATTGTCGCGTCAGGCGAAATGTTCGCTCGGCGGGTTGATAGCAGTCGGTGACGCCTGAAAAGATAATCGGCTCGGCTTCCCATTGTTTCCGGCTCAAGAATTCGCGAAGCAGCCTGGGCGCCTCGTGCTTTACGAAGATCCGCGTCTCGAAGTCGAGGCCGGCGTTCAGGCCGAGATACTCGTGCGTATTGCGGGCGTAGCAGTACGGACACGCATGAGCGCAGCCCCGATACGGATTCAGGCTGTAGCGAAAGGGAACGTCCGGCGAGTCGTTCTCGGAGACAATTGAACGGGACGCATCGGCCAGATATTGAATCTTCCGGTCCGATCGCTCCTTCAGATATTCGACATCCCACTCCAGATGTTCGAAATCGGCCTCGGCATGAACGCGTTCGAAGCGGTTGGGGGGATCGAGATGGGAACCGTGTTTCATGGCGTCAACTCCGTCGCCATTCTACGCAGCTCACCCGGACGGAACAAATGCTACGGTCCGCCCGCAAAGCTGAACGTAAAGACGTCGGTCACGCTGGTGAACGAAGGCTGCATTCCGAGCCGGACATATCGGCGGTCGGGCGAGACGACCGCCGTCGCATCGAGCCGAACGCCTGAGGTCACCGGAGCGACGACAGGCGAGTAGCCGACTGCTCCGGCTGCAACCGGCGAAATCTGATTGAGCGGAGCAGGGGGCTGATAGCGGAGCCCCTGCCGCAGCTGGTGCAGCAGTATCGCCGTTTGTTTCTGACGTTCCTCGCGACTCTTGCGGACAGGTTCGAAGACAGGCGTTTGTTCCGTTCGGCGTCCCTGATGCAGCGAGATGCGGAACTTCTTGGTCTGCTGGTCGAAAACGACATTCACCGATTCCCGCTGTTCGTGATCGGTCCCGGCATAACGGATCACCTCCAGACGGGCCCGATTTCCCACAACCCGACCATAATTGTACTGCGCGGTCACCACGTAGGATCCCGGAGCCCCAAAGGCGCACACATAGTGTTCGTAGCATTCGGCCTGGTTGGGTCCGGCTCCTTCGTGAAGGAGTGCTCCGCCTGATGCGGTGTGTGGATTGGCAAACGAGCAGGTCGTTCCCAAAGGTTCAGCGACGATCAGGTCAAGATCTGCATCGCCCGACCAGGTGAGTCGCAGTTCGAGATCCCGAATCTGAGCCCGCTTCAGGTTCTCCGCGATCCGCTCGGCCAGTTCCGTGTTCCCCTTCTGCTCGGCGGCAAGCTTCCAGTTGGACAGCAACTTAACCGCTCGGTCGTGCTGTTGCTGATAGCCCTCGAACCAGTAGTAAGTCAGAATGCCAGTTCCAGCCCAGATACCGGCTTCGACATCGTTCAGTTTCTCAGCCAGACGCAGTCCAAGCAGATACGGTTCCGGCCGGGTCGGTTGCAGCCGCGAGACCTGCTGATAGAGATTGAGGGCCTGCTTCTCAGCTCCCAGACGGACGAGATACGCGGCCGAACCAAGCAGGTTGGGAACATCGGTCGCATTGAAGTCAGTCAGCGACAGGAGGACCCGATTGACCTCTTCTTCGGGCCGCCCTTCGATCTCCATCGACAGAGCCAGGACTTCATACATCCAGGGCTCGGTATTGCCTGCTCTCAACGCCTCTTCGAGAGCCACGACGATGTGATCGAAATGTCGTCCCCGCTGCAGTTTCTGAATCAGGTCGCGGACTTCCGATCCCTCGTGCGGGGTCGAGAAGTATTGCTTCCAGACCTCACGGGAAGGCGGGCTTTCAAGATTGCTGAGAGGATCGACCGTTTCAGCTTGAAGGAAGACAGGACTGGTCGACAGCCCGGGAACCGTCGCCAGAAGCCGGGCAGTTCCGATCAGATCCGAAAACGACACAGCGGACCGGGGAGATTTCTTCCCGATCCGCTGTGCATGGTCTGGCTCACAATCGCGACGATCGCAATCGTGTTCAGAATCTACTGGTTTTTTTTTGCGTCGTTCAGAGCAGCTGGCGGGATGCTGAAGAAGCCACCACCTCCACCACCGAACTGACCACCGCCGCCGCCGAACTGGCCGCCACCGCCGCCGAACTGGCCGCCGCCCTGCTGGCCGCCGAAGCCGCCGAGACCACCACCGCCACCCTGGAGCGGCTGCGGAGGAATGACCAGGTCGGTCACCGGATAGACGCGGAATTCGTTGACTTCTTCGGCTTTGAGCAGCGTCGTGATCTTCATCACTTCATCTTCAATGATCCAGGTCAGCTCGACCGGAGTCGGCGTCTGCTCAAGCATCAGCTTCAGTGCGCTCTTAAGCTTGATCCCCGAGATGAAGATGTTGACCGGCTCGTCCGAAGAAATGCCTTCGTCGTCGAGAGTCACGACGTCGAGGAGAATCGTGATGTTGTGCAGTTCGCCGATGATGTTCAGAGCATCGCTCAGCGGCGTATCGACGAACGTCAGTTCGGTCTCTTCTTCCAGAGCGGCCCGGATTCGACGTTCAGCCGGTGAGTCGTCCCGCAGGTCGACCGACTTCCAGATGGCGCGACGTTCGGTCAGAGCCTTCCAGACCGGAGCAGACGGCCAGCGAATCGGCGGTTCATCCGGGAACGGCACATGGGAGAATTCGACCTGCGTCAGCGTTTCGAGGAAACGGTCCGCACGCAGCAGTCGCAGATATCGGGCGTCTTCGAGCTGGCCCGCGGCTTCCGCGGTGAAGCGAGCCGAGTTGGCTGCTCCGCTGAACGGAACCAGCGACACGGCGGCTTCTGCCACGGCTTCGGCTTCCGGATAGGCACTCGGGTCACCGTGGAAACCATCGTCGAGCAGAGCACGCACCTGATCGATCAGCTGTTCGAGACGCTCTTCTTCGAGCTGCATTGCTTCGATGACGCGGCGGCGAGCTTCCTGTTCAGCCAGATCCTGTTCAATACGAATCCGCTGGTTACGAATCTGTTCCCGCTGAGCTCGCAGCTGCTGGGTCACGTTGACGACGCGGCGATCAAGATTCTGCAGCAGTTCCGGATCGATATCCTGAGCAATACGAATATTGCCCTGCATGTTCTTCATGATCGAAATCGCGGCTTCCGGATCGACCGTGACAATCGAACGTGCTTCCTGAATGGCCCGCTCGACCTGCAGAGCCAGCTTTTCGCCAGCTGCTTTCTGACGGGCACGATAGTCGCCGATCAGATCGTCTTCGATCGACCGCCGCTGCGGCGGCGCGGTCGCCGTGGCCCCCGGGCGATTCTGCAGAGCTTCATCGATTGTCATCGTGCCTTCGGGCACAGTTGCTGGTGCCTCTTCATTGTCTTCAGTCGGCACGCCAACCGCTCCCTGCGGAGCCTGATCGTCGTTGCTTGGCACGGCCTGCTGCAGCAGAGCGACGTGCTGGACGTTCAGAATTTTGGCAGCCGCTTTATTGCGGGGATCGAGCTGAAGCAGAGCCCGGGAGATTTCCTGGGATTCTTCGAACTGTCCTTTATTGACGGCGTCGTTGGCAGCCTGCAGCATGCGGGCGACCTGAGCTTCGTACTGAGACTTCACTTCGTCCAGAACGGCAACCCCAGCGGTTGGAATGCTGAGGCCTTCATTCTGTTCGGCTCGCAGCCAGAGGGCGCGGAGAGCCGCATGTCCCTGGGCGAGTTCAGCGACCGACGAATCGGCATCGAGCTGATTCTGGCCGTCGCTCAAGGAAACGGTGAAGCGACTGGCTTCGTCGGCCACCTTACCGAGGTAGATCGTATCACGATCAGAACGAACAGGCAGCGGAGTGTTCGGCAAGACGGAAACATCACCCGACACCGAAAGCTCCGAAGGATACCAGACCGACGAGTTCACGGCTCCGTGCAGCGTTTTTGCGACTTCTTCCGACGTTTGGTCGCCGTGGTCCGTGACGACGATCCCGCCACTGCGAAGAGCAAGCACGCCGAGCACTTCCAGATCTTTCTGGGCTCCCAGAGCGTAGCTGATCATCGGCGTCTGGCGTTCGGCCAGCGTGTTGACCAGTCCGGTCATTTCTTCGGTCGAGATCAGCCGAGCGGCACTGTAGCCGTCGCCGAGGTAGACAATTCGAGCCGACTGAGACGCGTCGATGGTCTCGAGAGTGTTATCAATGGCTCCGGCGAGATCGGTCGAACCAGCCGGGATGCGGTCAGCCAGTTTCGACAGGATTTCGTCGGCCTGCTCGGCCGTCATGGTGACGAAGCCGTCCGTGAGAGCAACCTGAGCGACATCGATGGCCCAGACGGCGACAGTAGTTTCTTCGCCGATCTGACTGAGCGTTTCCCGAAGCACGTTGAGGGACTGCTCGCGGAACTCACCCTGCTGGCTGGCCGAGGTGTCGACCAGAATGGCGAGCTGGGCGGGCGCCTGCACGTGGCTCTGGGGAAGTCGGAGACCGATCGCGGCGTAGTCCCGTCCTTCCGGAGTGCGGTGGAGTTCGAGCACTCGCTGCTGAACTGGCTCCGCAGCGTACAAGAATGCATCGCTCGCGTAGTTTCCAGCACAAAGGACAGCGGCGGCAAGCCAAAGTCGTGATCGTCTCATCGTGATGCATCTCCCCGGGCGGGCGTATTACAGGCGGAACAGAGCTTTCGTCTACGGCCGGTCGACCAAACTTCAGGCCGCCTGAACTCTATCGATAGTGGACGCGGCAATCTCGGCAAACCTTGAGGGGCGCGAAATTGAGGCGGATCTAATTCTCAAAAAGAATTGTATCCTCTGTTTCGACCGCCTTTGAAGGATTTTCTTTCCAAAATGGAAGCAGTTCGACGAATTGCCGCGATTCCTCGGAGCACAGGCGTCAGGGGAGAAATGGCACTCCCGACCGTTGCATTCCGACTCACCTGAATAACCCGTACAGTCCGACCGCAAACAGGGCGATTCGGACCGATTCCCGCAGTTCCGCCCGACGTTCCTCATGCCGGCGAGGCGAATCCCTCACCGGCTGGACCGCAGACGGAATGTTCACGTTTCCCACCTGAGAGAGATCGCCGATTATTCGTCGATCGGCTCCGGCATCTTCGCGTTCATCGTCTTCTGCCAGGCGCTCAGAGCCTGCTTCAGTTGCCGGGCCTTCAGCGGATTCGCTTTCGACAGATCTTTCTGCTCCCCCGGATCATCTTTGAGGTTGTAGAGCTCGTGATTGCCGTAGTGGTAGAACTGAATCAGCTTCCAGTCTCCCTTCCGGATGGACGCTCCCGGCGTCCAGGTCGATCCGTGGTAGTGTGGGTAATGCCAGTAAAACGTTCGGTCCTTCCCGGCGTCTTCCTGTTTGAGCAGCGGCACCAGCGATTGACCGTCGGCGTGCAGATCCGGACGGCTCTCCATTCCGGCCAGTTCGAGGATCGTGGGGAAGAAGTCCATACTGACGACGGGAACCTCACAGACCGAGCCGGGCGAAGTCACTCCCGGAGCCCGCACGATCATCGGTTCCCGGACGCCCCCTTCGTAAAGCCAGCCCTTGCCCGAGCGAAGCGGCAGATTCGACGTCGGCCCCGCATTGCGGGCCGTACAGAGTCCGCCGTTATCGGAAAAGAAGAAGACCGTGGTGTTTTCGTCCAGCGACAATTCTTCGAGCGTCTGCATCAACATCCCGACACTGTCGTCGACAGCCTTAATCATCGAGGCATATTCAGGATTGTCCTGCCGAGCGCGTGAAACGCCCTCATGTTCCTGAATGGTCGGTGTCGGGGTGTCGAACTCGCGAGCGGCCTTGTTCTCGAAGTGCTCGATATGCTTCTTATACGGCGTGATTGGCGTATGGACGTTGTAATACGACAGATAAAGCAGGAACGGCTTCTCTTCATCCCGCGACTTCAGAAACTTGACCGATTCTTCCGTCAGCCGCTCGGTCAGGTATTCGTCCTTCTCTTTGGCTTCAAGAACCGGGTTCTTCCAGGGAGCGTAGTAACCGCCGGGAGGCGAACCGCGATCGTGTCCACCGATGTTGATATCGAAGCCCTGCTCGGTGGGCCAGTTGCCTTCATTTCCCAAATGCCATTTGCCGGCAAAGAACGTCTGATAGCCGCCTTCTTTGAGCGCTTCAGCAATGGTGACTTCTTCCAGAGCAAGATCATCCCGGTCGTGCACGTGCTTGAACTTCGCATTCTTTGCACGGCTCGCATCCATGCCCGGAAGCCAGTCGGTGACATCGACCCGCACCGGGTGGCGTCCCGTCATGATGCTGGCTCGGGTTGGCGAACAAACCGGGCAGGCCGCATACCCCTGCGTGAACTTCATGCCGGATGCGCACAGCTTGTCGATCTCCGGGGTTTCATAGTACTTGCTGCCAAAGCAGCTCAGATCGGCCCAGCCGAGATCGTCGACCAGAAAGAACACGAAGTTCATTTTCCCGGACTTCGAATTCTCGGCCGGAGCGGCCTGCAACGTCGGGGAAAAGGCCAGGCTGGCCAGCGCCAGCAGCACGAACAGTCGCACCGGTTTCATAAGCAGCCCTTCTTGAAAACAAGTCGTGAGATTGCAACTGGCTCGGCCAGCGTGATTGAAGCATCATCCAAAAAGAAAGGCACTGACCTTCGCCAGTGCCACTCGAGTTGAGTCTGATTTATCGCTGCAGTCTGCTGCGACGGTCGACCCATTCGTCGTCCAGTTCGAGCAGAAACTTTTCGAGGAAGACCTCAATGTGTGGCTCGATCTTGAGATTCTTGCCGAACAGCGCCATCCCGCGAAGGTTATAAGGATACGATTCCATCAACACGCGGTCAGACGTTCCCCGTCCACGAATCTGCGAATACAACTGCTGAGTGTCTCCCTTGTCGAGCGTGTCTTCGGCTCCGACACAGAACAGAAACGCGATCGGCAGGGCTCCGTTTCGCATCTTCCGGACCGGGGCCGCGGTCGTGAGGCCGCGAACAGACGTCTCCGGAGAAATCAGCACGATCGCCCGCACGTCCTGACCTCGGGGAGTTCGCATCGAAGCCACCGGAGCGTCGTCGTAAGGGACCTGCTGCCAGTCAACCATCGCAAAGTTCAAGGCGATGACCGCAGACATCTCCGGGGCAACGATTCCCATCTTCCGCATGTTCAGGTTTTGATCCTGATGCTCCTTGAAGATGAAGTCCTTTACGGCTTCCATATCGAAAGCGACCATCCGCTTGTAATCGTCCGGCTTCAGATCGCCGACGTCGGTCGCTGCTCCACTGGACGTTTCCAGCTTGCTCTCTCCATGCTTCCGCAGATCGACCGCGATCACCGCGAATCCCTTGGTCCACAGCTGATTGGCGTAACCGGCTGTCCAGGCCCGACGATCGCCCCCCATGGCGTGAAGCAGCACGACGACCGGCGTATCGCGATTGCCCTCGTGCTTGTAGTACGTGATTTTGATCGGCCAGCCGTCTTTGGCGGTAAGGGTGTGCGTCTCGACCGGATCTTTCTTCGGCTGAGCCTGAAGCGAATCGAAACAGGTGAGCAAACTCACAGCGACGACGAGAACGCTGCACACGACAGGGGAAAGGAAGCTTCGCATGGTGTTCCTCATTTCGATCCAGCACAGGCGACGGTCCCTCCCCCGATGCGCGACGTTGCATCGTGTGAGGAGGATTCGTTTGAAGGGATTTGTTCGGGCAGATCGTCGGCAGGGAATTCGTCGTGCAAACAACACAACTCCCCACATATCAACGACCTCAGTTCAGTCTACGAACCGCGCAGGGCCAGGTCAAACTCCGATCGGCTCGCCTGTCCAAACCGACTCAAGATGTCAATCGGCCTGCCCGCTTACCTTCCGCAGATTGCCGCAACCTCTTCTCCCGCAAAACAGTAGGTCCTTCGATCCGAGTCCGTTTCCGAAAATCTTCGGTCGGAGAAAAACAAAGGCTGTGCGAGAGATTTGTTTGCGGATAAACTGTCAGGACGCCAATTACCGCTCAATTCTTGGAGGGATGCGATGACTCAACAGGAGAATAACGGCTTCGAAGACGCCCCGAACATGGTGGCCGGTGAAGTCGAATCGGCTCAGCAGATCGATCGGTCGGCTGCCCCGTCGAAACGGAACCAGATGACTAAGCTGCTGCTTGCAGTCGCTCTCCTGCTGTTCGCTGGTGGTTGGGGATACTCGAATCAGAACGACTTCAAAGCCGCCTTGGGCATGAAGACCGACAAGCAGCTTCCGGGATGCACGGCGGGTGGCTCCTGCTGCAGTCACGCCGTAGCCGTCGCCGAGGGCGGAACGGGTGTCTGCTGTCATGAAGCAAAAGCGGCGGCGGCGAACGCCGAGGAAGCCTGCTGTGCGAACCTTCAGAAGTCGGCGATGGCCGCTGCTCTGCTGAAAGGAACGGAAAGCACAAGCACCGGTGTTACTGACGTCGCTCCGACTCCGCCAGATGGAGACGATATCGAGGCTGCGGAGAAACGGCTGACCGACGACCCCGCCGAAGCGGCTGCCGAAGAAGTCGTGGAAGAAACGACCGAACCGGCGGCGACGTAATTGCCATTCGGAAATGTTGAAACAGGAACGTCTCGCGAATCACGCGGGGCGTTTTTTTATTGGTCGACTCAAATCAGTTCGCGAATCGATTCCCACTCAGTCGTCGCCTGCATGATCTCCCGCGGAATATCGGTCAGCAATCGCAGTTCGCCCGGGTCGATCAGCGACTTCATAATCGTGGCCACGAGGTTCTGCAGAGTAATCGGCTTCGTCGCCGGCACGCTGCCATCGCGGGACGAGTCGCCGATGACCTGTCCCATCGGCAGACCTCCGCCGGAGAGCATTAACGGAGCCAGGTTGCCCCAGTGATCGCGGCCGCCGTTCTTGTTGATGCGCGGGGTCCGCCCCATCTCCCCACAACAGACAAGCAGGATCTTTTCATCGAGTCCACGGTTGTGGATGTCCTCAATCAGCGCGGAAACCGCATGATCGAACGGACGCCCCATGTAACGCATCCCTTCGACCACGCCGGCATTGTTCTTATCGGCGTGCATATCCCAGACGAAATTGGTCGTCACGGTCACAAAGCCGGCTCCCCGCTCACACAGACGCCGGGCCATCAGTAGCAGTTTGCCGAGGCTCTGTCCGTTGTCGACGTAGTTGTTATAGTTGTTCCACTTCTGACTGATATTCTCCGGCGTGGCAATCCTGCTCGTGTCGTACCGGTCCACCAGTTTCGGATCTTCCCGGCTCAGATCAAATGCTTCCGCCAGCCCGCCCAGAATGGTGTCAAAGGCGAGTTGCCGAAGCGGATCCATCGCGGCATAAACCGCATCGCGGTCGTTGTTCCGTCGGAGTTGATCAATCTCGGTCAGCAGCGTTCTCCGATCGTTGAGCCGCCTCATCGGAAGCGTGAGCTTCATATCGTTCTGAAGATTCCCGCCGGCTCCCGGAGCAAACGGAGCCAGAGCGGACGAATACGATCCGGTCGACTCGAACTTTCCGAACTGCATCGTTGTCGGTTGAGCATCGGGCACGACCGCCTGCGGATAAAGGGCGAGATTTCGCGGCATCCCGGTTTCCGGATGATTCGGCCCGGCGACGCGAGCATACATCGTCCCGAGATTCGCATCGTTCGTCGTTCGATGCACAAGCGGCTTGATGTCGTGCCGGCTGTCTCCAGTGGTAAACGACCGAACAATCGCCATTCGATCGGCCAGCGGAGCGAGTTTCTCGAACGTTCCACCAAAGGTCACGCCGGGCAGAGATGTCTTCACCTCTCCGGTCGCGCTGCGAATTTCCATCGGGGCGGACATCTTCGGGTCGAACGTTTCGAACTGACTCGGACCGCCATGCATAAACAGAAAGATGACCGATCGATCGCGGAGCAGGGAACCGGTTCCCGCTTTCGCCCCGGCTCGGCACATCTGCTCCAGCGACAGGCCGCCGCAGAGCAGGGAACCGATGCTCAAAAAACTCCGGCGCGAACATCGCCGGCTCGAGCCGTGTCCAGAATCGAGGATATTCAGCATGGGCCCTTAACCTCGTACCGCGGTGTCCCGGGTTCAACTGGCGTGAAGACCCAACAACTTTGACTGATACGTCCGGTTTCGTCCAGTCTTTCCGGGCGAAAACGAGGGAATCACGAGGCAGGGAAAAAAAGAGGTCCATCGATTTGCAATTGTGAGCCGATTGTTCATAATACGGCCCACCGACGCCGACGGCGTTGTTTTCCCGGGGGATTAGCTCAGCTGGGAGAGCGTTTGGCTGGCAGCCAAAAGGTCAGGGGTTCGAGTCCCCTATCCTCCACTGAAAAAAGGCCACCTTGCGAGTTTCGCGAGGTGGCCTTTTTCGTTGGATTCGTATCTTTCCCCTCGGCTCGAGGTTCGAAACCTGGCCTTGATTGTCTAACAGGAATAATGCGCCGGGGAGACGCTGAGGTGGCTTTTTTGTTGCGTCGGGGACAGAATTGAACGGCCCGCCTGCTGCTTGTTCCTCAGGAGATTCCCCCCATGATGCAACTTCCGCTGTGCCGCCCGCTTCTACTTGCCGTTTCTCTCGGCTTCGGACTCGCGTCTGGCTTTCTGAATCACGCCTCTGCAGGTGAACCACCTCTGATGGCCTACATCGGCACGTTTAGTTCTCCACTGACGGATGTGTTGCCGACGCAGGTTGATCTGCCTCCGGGCAACGGGCGGGGCATTCATCTGTTTCAGGTCAATCGGAAAACTGGAGAGCTCTCGCCGGCTGGTGTGGTGCGGATGGGAACGAGCCCGAGTTGTCTGGCGGCCAATGCAGAGGGGACTCGCATCTATTCGGCCAACGAGACGGATCGGTTTGAAGGCACGAAAGCGGGCAGCGTGAGTGCGTTTGCCGTCGATCCGGCGAACGGACAGCTGACATTGCTCAACACGGTCGCCTCAGGAGGAGCAGGGCCGACGTATGTGAAACTGCATCCTTCCGGGAAGTTTCTGTTTGTGGCGAACTATTTCGGGGGCACCGTTGCCGTATTGTCCGTGCTCGAAGATGGCAAACTTGGTGAAGCCGTCGATGTCGAAGAACCAACCGGAAAGATCGGCCCGACAACCTCCGAGAACGCTCCCCCGGGCAGCTTTGCCTTCAGCGGACACGACCGGACACACGCGCACATGATCGAAGCCGATCCTTCCGGCAAATACGTTCTCCACGCCGATCTGGGGCTCGATCGGATCTATCTCTGGAAGTTCGATTCGGACAGCGGACAACTGACCGCCAACGATCCTGCCTTTGTGTCACTCCCGCCTGGAGACGGCCCGCGGCACTTCCACTTTCATCCGAACGGCCGCTGGTTCTACTCGATTCAGGAAGAAGCTTCGACACTCGTTCTGTTCGACTACGATGCCGAGAAAGGCCGGCTGAAAGCTCGGCAAACCATCTCCACACTTCCGTCCGGCTACGCCGGCAGCAATTTCTGTTCGGAGATTCTGGTCTCGCAGGATGGCCGCTTCGTTTACGCGGGGAACCGTCTGCACGATAGCGTCGGTATCTTCGCCATCGCTGACGACGGAACTTTGAGTTACGTCGACGAAGAATGGACTCGCGGGAACTATCCCCGCAGTTTCAGCTTCGATCCCACCGGCCAGTTCTTCTACACACTCAACCAGCGAGCCGACAACGTCGCCACGTTCGCCGTCGACAGGAAGTCGGGCCGCCTGAACTTCACCGGGGAGTACACTCCCGTGGGCAACCCATCGATGATGCTGTTTCTGGATCTGCAGAAGAAGTAGAGAGTCGGCCGATTTGCTTTCAGCCTATCTCCGGCGCTCATCGATCGAAGCGAAGATTTCGCTGAGGGTGGCGGGTTCGGCCGGTTTTGTCAGGTGGTGGTCGAAGCCGGCTTCCTGCGTCCGTTGTTTGTCCTGAGCCTGGCCCCAGCCGGTGAGTGCGACGATGAGCATATCCTGTCCCCAGGGCTGGCTGCGAATGTGTTTCGTCGCTTCGTAGCCATTCATGCGGGGCATCCCCAGATCCATCAGAATGACGTCGGGCCGAAATCTCTCCGCAACCTGGATGGCTTCCTGCCCATCAGCGGCCAGCTCGATTTCACTGCCCAGCATCTTGACAACAAGGCTGAGCATCTGGGCGGCTGGTACGTTGTCATCGACGATCAGCACCTTGCGCTTCGTATCCGAACTGCCGCCGCCAGACTCCGTTTTCCGCTCGGCAGATTGTGTCCTGGAAACGCCAGCCAGCGGGAGACGAACGACAAATTCGCTCCCCTGTCCCTCGCCTTCGCTGAACACGGTGATGTCTCCCTCGTGCATTTCGACCAGCGATTTGACGAGCGTCAGGCCGATGCCGAGGCCGGTGTATCCCTTTTCCATCGGTCGCTCGATCTGGGCGAACATCTCGAAAATGCGGTCTCGCATTTCGACGGGAATGCCGATCCCATTGTCTTTCACGGAAAGAATCACTTCGCCGTTCTGCTGCTCGACACGAAAGTCAATCGTTCCTCCTTCCGGAGTGTACTTCGCGGCATTGTTGAGCAGATTGGAAAGCACCTGCGACAGACGGTGCGGATCAGCATCGAGCTGCATCGAATCGTCGGGAATGGACAGCGACAGTGTGTGCCCGGCTTCGCGAATGAAAGGCGTTGAAGCCTCGACCGCACTGGCAACCACCTCCTTGACTTCCACCCGGGTCCGCCGAAGTTCGAGCTTGCCGCGAGTGATCCGGGAGACATCGAGCAGATCATCAACCAGAGCGATCAGCTGCTGAGTCTGACGCTCCATCGTGCCGCGAATCTCTTCCATGGTTTCCGGATCATCGGCAAAGACCCGCATCGCCTCCAATCCCATGCGAATCGGCGCCAGGGGATTACGCAGCTCATGGGCCAGCGTCGCCAGAAATTCATCCTTCCGACGATCGGCCTCGGAAAGTTGCGCCGCGATTTCACGAAGGCGGGCCTGCGACTCCTGTTGTTCAGAAATATCCGTATTGGTCCCGAACCAGTAACGAATCTGTCCGGCTTCGTCGCGCAGCGGGTTGATGCGTGTCAGGAAAGGGCGAAACTCTCCGTCGGCTCCACGGAGCGGGAAAACCATATGAAACCGCTCGCCGGTCGCAAGCGACTGTTGCCAGCGTTCCAGGACAGCGGGCAGAATCTCGGGGTCGTGCACCGACTTCCAGCCCCAGCCTTCCATTTCTTCGGGGGTCGTGCCGGTGTAGTCGAACCACGGCTGGTTGTACCAGAAGATGTGACCATCCGGCTGGGCCATCCAGGCCAGATTCGGGATGGTGTCGGCCATCAGGCGGAATTTTTCTTCGCTCTGACGCAAACGATCCTGCGCCTCGATTCGTTCCGTCAGATCGAGCATCGAGCCAACCATTCGCAGCGGCTTGCCGGTCTCATCGCGGACGATCTGGCCGCGATCGAAGACCATTGCGTGGGTTCCATCGGCTCGGCGATAACGATACTCGTCGGTCCAGAATGTCTCGCCGTGATCAATCGCCTCATGGATGCCGTGCACCACACGTTCCCGATCCTCGGGATGGATATGCTCGTACCACCAGACCACATCATTCCCAATCTGATGCGGTTTGTATCCGAACCGGGCCTGCAGACCTTCGTTCCACGCGACTTCGTCCGTTACCAGGTTCCAGTCCCAGATCGCGTCGTTGGCTGCCTGTCCAATGAGTCGATAGCGAAGCTCGCTTTCCTCCAGAGCCGCCTCTGTCTGCTTGCGATCGAGATACTGTGCGATGGCCTCGGCAAGGGGGCCGAGATTCGTCAGCAGTACCTCCGATAACTCCCGCCTGGCAAACATCGCCAGTACGCCGACAACCCTCTCTCCCATCAAAAGCGGATAGCCGGCGAAGGCCACCATGCCTTCCCGTTTCGCCCATTCCGGATCGCTGATATTCGGATCGTGGGCCACATCATTCGTCAGCAGCGGCTCCCGATTTCGAGCGATTCGTCCAATCTTGAATTCCCCCACCTTGACGCGGCCGTGCGGTCCATCGCGATGAGTGTAAAGCCCGGCGCTGGCCTGCAGCTCAAGAACGTCCTCGGAGTTATCGAGGGTCCAGATCCGGACGAACGTCATGTCGAGATGTTCGACAAGGGTTTCCGCACAGCTTTGCAGCACGTGCTGAACGCTTTCGGTGGTCGCGAGCGCCGCGGTGACTTCGGCACGCATGGTCATCAGCCGCGCCTGCTCGGCCAGTTCTTCCTCGGCTGCCCGCCGCTCCGTCACATCGCGGAAGACCAGGACACAGCCGACAATGACATCGTCTTTTCGAATTGGGGCGGCACTGTCGTCAATGGGATGCCGGCGTCCATCGCGGGCAATCAGAATGGTGTGATTCGCCAGTCCGACGATGACTCCTTCCCGCAGCGATCGCTTCGCCGGATTCTCAACGGGCTCCCCGGTCTGCTCATTGACAATATTGAACACCGTCTCAAGCGGCTGACCGATGGCGTCGTCGATCTTCCATCCTGTCAGATCTTCGGCCACGGCGTTCATATTGGTCACAAGACCATGCGGGTCCGTCGCGATCACGGCATCGCCGATGCTCGACAGCGTGACACGCAACAGTTCGGCCTGCTGACGCTCCTGCCGCAGTTCCGCCAGTTCGGTCAGTAAAATCTGCGTCGTCTCATCTCTCGTCGACTGCGGTTTCGTAAGCACGCATTGAGCGAGAGATTCGTGGACGGTCAGCAGCTCTCGAATATCGTCTTCTTCCGTCAGCTCCGGATGGACCTGGGTCCAGAAATGAGCGGTTCGCACGAAAGCGAGAAACAGCAGCAGGTGCTGGTGGGCCTGAGGATCGAGAACAATCCGCAAGCTCTCCAGACAACGTCCGGCCTCTTCAGACTGGAGAAAAACATGCGTCGCACAGGAGAACAGAGCTTCCTCCAGCGAGGTCTCCGGCTCGGGAAATTCGATTGGACTGTCGACCGTCTTCAGAAAGTCGATTTGTTCCGTAAGAATCTCATCGCTGGGCAGAGGGCGGCGAATCAGCCGCAGGATGGCTTCGAGACTCTCTGGCGTTGTGAGGCGATCCCCAGCGGGCCGCCCGAGACCAATGAGAAACCCGACGTGACGGGCGATGCAGTAGCGGACTTCGCAGTATCGCGACAGGTAGACGAACAGCCGTTCTTTAAATAAGGACGGCAGCGGATTGTCCAGATATCCCGCTTTCGCGAACCCCCAGAGATTGTGCGTAATATCAGGGGAATCGGGGGCGAGGCGAAAGAAATTCGGAAGAACGCCGAACCGCTCCCGAACTTCCGCCTGCAACGGCGAATCGGCAGACGAATTCCCGGACTGATGATTCATTCGTCTGTACGTCCGCCCGTCGTGCTTTCAGCCAGTCCTGCCTGTTCAGATTTGCCATTTAGCAATCTGAAACGACCAGTGCGCGTTCGACTCGCCTTGGAAAATAGAAAATCGCCGCACGATATGGAGCCCCGACGCGCGGCCTGAGAATGCGACCCTCCACTCCCTGCAGTGTAACGGGCGTTGAACGCAATACCAGCCTCGTTCTTTGGGGAATCTCCCGGGCAGACGAGGAGCACCCTGTTCACTGCGCGACGGCCTAACCTCTTACCATTGCAGCGTTTCCCGACAGTCTCGCCACTTCTGCGGAATCCCGTCGAGGCCGACGCTCAAGCTGACGATTCCGCCGATGATCGCGCAGTTGGTATCGATGTCACCGCCGACACGGGCAGCGATCCACAGAGCCTCGGCGTAGTCGTCGATTCGCGAAGCGGCCAGCCACAGGCAGAACGGAACCGTGTCCTGCGCACTGATCTCTAAACCGTTTCCGACCTGAGAGGCGACTGTAAAGGGCCAGGTTTCGAAGCCGTAAGTCGCCGCCCATTCGAGCCGCTTGCGGACTTCCGTCTTCGGCAACTGATCGATGATCCACGGCAGCAGTTCTTCCGGCTTCCGATCATCGCCGGTACGGGTTCGCTCCTTCGCCCACCACGCTGCCAGAGCGACCGCAAATCGCTCCGGCAATTCCTTCCTGGTGCGTGTGGGTCACTTCAGCAGAGAGCGTTGCCTGTTCGATGACCATCGAGGCATCCGCAAACCAGGCACCGAGCGGAGCGACGCGCATGGCCGCGCCATTCCCGAAGGAGCCGGAACCGCCGAACATCTCGCGGCTCAACGTCCGCCAGTCTCCACCCGCGTTGATATCTTCGAGCAGACGCCGTGCCCCCGCTCCGTAACCACGGTAAGGATCGACGCGATACCGATCGGCAAACCGGGCGGCCAGGTGATCCTGATCGGTCGTCCCCTTCGCCTCCAGCGTTTGCACCAGAGCGATGGCCATTTCGGAATCGTCCGTGTACTCCCACGGCGGGGGCGGCAACTGCGTAGGCTTCGCTGTCTCCACCACGCCGGGATAGAAGAACTGCTGACCAAAGGCATCGCCAACGGAAAGTCCTTCGAGTGAAAGCCGGGCGAGTTGTGAAGCGTTGGTATCCATGATGTTTCCGATGCCATTTCCTGCCAGGTGACAGAGGATTACTCTCGCAATTGCTGGCGCACACGCATCAAAACGAATCCGAGCAGGTTGAGCCCTTTCCACTGCAACGGATCGGCTGCCGACTCGTCCTGGGCAGCAAGGCCGATGCCCCAAATCCGATCGACCGGGCTCGCTTCAACGAGGACGCGGTCACCCGTCTTTAAAAGAAACTCTCGTAGCGGGGAATGCTGGGCAAACCGAGCCAGATTCCCTTCGAAGACAATCTGCTCTCTCGCTCGTTCCCAGATCTGCTCATCAAAGTCTCGAATCTGTCGACCCAGTTTCTTCGCCTCCCCAGGATGAGAAGCGTCGAGAATCGCCCGCTCGTTATCGCGATCGCCAAAGAGTCTCGCCTTCGCCGCCATCATGTAATGCTCGGCGGTCGGATAAGCGATACCATCGATTTCAAACGGAGCGGGATACCACTGGCTCAAGCAACTCTGGTCGACCACTCCAGCATTCCGAGGTTGGTGCCCCCAGAAGAACAGAAACTTGTGAAGAATCCCCGCCCGGCATTCATCCTGTAGCGTCGAAAGGTCCATCACTCGAAATCCCCACGTCTACTCCCTGAAAAAAGTGATGCCGGTTGACGCCGTCAAAAGCAGCCTTTCTTCAGGCAGCATTTCTTGAAACGCCTGCCGGAACCGCAGGGACACAGATCGTTCCTGCCGAGCTTCTCCTCCAGCTGTTTGTCGCCGTGAACGATGCGAACACCCCGCTTCACCTGAGTCTCACTCGGGAAACCGCGACGGCGTTTGCTCATGGTTTCGAAAAAAGGGCTGTTCGTCGAATTGCGTTTCAAACTTGCGACTCATGATCCACCTCCAGGCTTCGATAAAGAGACTGAAACGTGGACAGAGGAAATCTCCGATGGTTCGCGAGCTTCTGCCGGAACCTGCTACTCAGCCCCTTCGAACATCGCCGTGAACCGGCGTTGCATTTCCTCCGGGGACACTTCTTCGATTGAGGAGCCACGTCCGACGCGGTCGCTCGTTTCGCTGAGGCGGAACTTCTCAGTCGCTCCGAACCGTCAGAGAACGAGAGAAGACAGACGATCGAACCGGGTCCGGCGCAGGACTTGCTTCGTAAGTGGGTCATGTCCGAACTGGATTCATCCATTGTGTCCGCCGTGTCTGGAGGCGGATTGAACCTGCTGAAAGGAGTATCTCATGAAGCTTAGACCCTGCCAATCTCTCATGCTCGCTGCGGCCTGTGTCCTTGGACTTTCAAGCCAGGCTACGGCGGAATCGCTGAATGCCGCCCACGTCCCTGCCGATGCCAAGTGGGTCATGCATGTTGATTTCGATGCCCTCCAGGAGACCGCTCTCGCGGGGAAGATGCGCGAGAAGAAGTCCGATGACATCGAGAAAGCGGAGCAGAAGTTCCAGGAAAAGTTCGGCGTCGATCTCCGCGAGGGACTGAACGGCGTGACGGCGTTCGGTTCGACGTTTGAAGCCCACACCGGTACGATGATTGTGCTGGCCGAGTACGATATGAAGAAGGTCCAGAAGGAAATTCGCAGCAAAGACAAGGTGAAATCGACGAAGATCGGGGGCCATCCCGCGTTTGTCATCACCAGATCGAAGAATGACCACCACGAAGCCCAGCACGCTGATCGCGGTCAGCGGGATCAGGCTCGAAACAAGTCTCCACGGGAAGACCGAACGAATGACCGCGGTCGCTCCGGGCCCCGAATGGGACAGCCGGAGACGATGGTTGTTGTGCTCGTCGATGGCAAACAGGTCATCCTCAGCTCGTCGGAAGAACTGGCCGATCAGGCCGTCGCTTTGTTGAATGGCAAAACTAAGTCCCTCCAGGGAGCTGATTCCCCATTGACCGCCAAGGTCCCTCAGGGCTCAGTCTTCTACGGAGCAGCCACCGATTTGCAGTCGATTTCCCAGCGGGACGGATTCTTCCCGATTCTTCAGCAGCATCAGAGAATCACCTATGCCGTGGGCGAGAATAATGGCGAGGCGTTCAAGGACGTAACCCTCGTGGCCAACTCGGAGCAGGTCGCCGGTCAGGTGAAGAACACGATTGACGGCCTGATGGCGTTTGCAAAACTGTGGGTCGGCAACGAAGAGCGGCTGCAACAGGTCTTCACTCATGCTCAGGTGAAGCAGGACGGAGACACCGTGAAAGCCGAGTATCGCGGCGACGCTGACGAAGTTCTGGAGGCCATGTCCGCCCTGAAGGAACGGGCGGAGCAGTGGGAACAGAAGCAACGGAAAGAGCGGGAGCGTAACCGCGACGAACGATAGTCGTTCCCTTTAGAAAATACAGCCGGGATGTTCGCCGCATCCCGGCTGCTTTTCTTTGCACGCGACTATTCGCCCAGCTTGATGAAGGCAACCGCGTTATTGTTATTCATTGGAATCACGAGCTGGTTTCGCTTCGGGTCGTAACCCATTGAAGCGGCACTCGGAATCCCGGCAGCGATAATGCGGGCGGACTGTCCCGGCTTGATCTCGGAAACGCTTCCGAAGCGAACGCTGCTCACGTATTTGGTGCCGTCTTCCAGAATGACGATCCCATCATTGCCTCCTTCCACGGCGTGCTCGGTCTTGAGCAGCTTGCCGTTTGCCGGATCGAACGTCATCACGTCGTTGTTGCCGACGTTCACGACCACGACGTTGCCATCCTGATCAATGGCGACGCCATTCGGATTCACGAGCGGTTTGCCGTCAACGAAAGTGGAGACCTCACCCTCAGCCGTGATCTTGTAGACCCGTTCCGGCGGCCTGGTGTTCGAGACAAACATCGTGCCGTCCTTTGCGACGCCGATTCCGTTGAGGAACGTGGCATCGGGCACGTGATACGAACGTCCCGGACGGCCCGTTTCGAGATCGAATGTGCGAACCGTATCCATATCGGCTGTGTAGAGAACGCCATCGTGAATGGCGCTGCCGAGCGGATGATTCAATGTGAGGCCATTCCGGGTCGCGCCGATCCACTTCGTCGTATGTACCGACCCATCCGGATGCAACAGCGAGACATAGCCGTCGTTCTCTTCCTGGTTCTGAGGCACGCCCGCGTTCATCACCACGAGCAGATCGCGAACCGGATCGTAAGTTACACTCTCGGCAAACCGGAAGCTGCCGTAGACTTTGACATTCTCCGTCATCTTCACGAACTGGCCGGCTTCATTCACGGCTCCCAGCGGCGGTCCGGCTTCAAACTCTTTCTTCTGAGCCAGTGCGACATTCGACAACAGCAGTAGACCTGTAACCGTAACAACAATATTCTTCATGAGCGGCTTTCCTCGGTGGATTGGCAAGTGCATTCGAAGCGAACCTGACTGTAGTTCGCGACCTCCCCATGGCGTTTGTATACCCGATTCCAGACCTCCGGAACAGCATTCACCCGGGACTTCGGATCTAACCGGACCGATGAACTTTGCCGTTGGATTCGCGAAACGCAAACGAGTTTCGTACAATCGACCCCGCTGCTCACCGGCCACCTGCCTGTCCACTCCCGTGGACATTGTTCTTCCCCACCCCACCACCAGCCTGGGAACTTGCCGCTATGATCAGACGTCTTTGCCGCAGCGCGCTGCTTGCCACCGCACTCTTTGGATTCTACGCCATAACCGCCTCCGCGGCTGATCCGAATCAATCCCCCTCCGCCGTCGTCCCTGAAGAAACCATTACGCTCGTTCCAACTGACGATCTCAAGTCGCACTGGTACACGTGGCTGACGGACGATCGCCACGAAGACCCCCGCGGCGTCTTTACCCTCAAGCCCGATGGGACGCTTCGAATCTCCGGCGATGGTTTCGGCGGTCTCATCACCCGCGAGGAGTACGCGGACTACTATCTCGTTATGGAATATCGCTGGGGCACCCAGACCTGGCGAACTCGTAAGGACCGCGCTCGCGACGGCGGACTCCTGCTGCACTGCCAGGGTCCCGATGGAAACTTCGGCGGCTCGGCAACTCAGCCCGGGCCATGGATGACATCGGTCGAATGTCAGATTATCGAGGGTGGCGTCGGCGACATTCTCGTCCTGCAGGGTAAGGACGAACACGGCAAGACCATCCCCGCCTCGGCGACCTGCGAAGTGACCTACGACCGCGATGGCGAAGCCGTCTGGACAGCTGGGGGAGAGAAGAAAACCTTCACCAGCGGGCGAATCAACTGGTCCGGTCGCGATCCCGACTGGAAAGACGTCCTCAACTTCCGTGGAGCCAATGACGTCGAAAGCCCGGGCCAGGAATGGACCACTCTCGAATGCTTCGTGAAAGGCGACACTCTCACCTATCGCGTCAACGGCGTCATCGTAAACCGAGCCGAAGATGTCGTGCCCACTCAGGGAAAGATTCTCCTGCAGACCGAAGGAGCCGAGATGTTCGTCCGCAAACTCGAACTCCGTCCGCTGCCGAAGCAGTTGCCATAATCCGGCGACAGCTCGATCTCACCCAGCCATTATTGACCGGATGCGGGCTTGGACTGTCGGATTTCGAGGGTATGCGTCACCGGTTTGAAGGCGGCGGCAATCGCTTCGGCGAGCGGTTGCCGTTCCGCTTCGGTTCGCTTCACGGCGGCCTCGAAGTCCGTGCGACCTTCGCGTCCGTGGAAGATCTTCTTCACCTGCTCGGTTTCATAAGCCTGCTTCCGGGCCACGGCTGCGTCGACCTTATCGAAGGCTTCACAGAAGGGATTCTCGGCAAAGTCCCACGCCAGATTCACTCCGGCCGCCAGTTCCTCGGCTTTGTACGTCTTCGAGTTCGATCCCCACGTGACCGTCCAAGAGGTTCCCGCCGGAGCATTCGCCTTGAGCACGAATCGATTGAGATCTTCTGCGAACGGCACCAGTGTCATGCCTGAGCGGATTGAGTTGTGGTCGTCGAGAGGGCCGCGAGCACAGTACGGATAGCGCGAGCTGACGAGAGTCAGCTTCCCGTTCTCGCAACTCTCGACCCGATGCCCTTCCGATGCGGTCGCGGTGTCGCCGGAGAGGTCGACGTTAATGGTGCCAATGTCGCCATCGAGTCCCAGTGAACGCAACATGGACCAGGCCATGATGACATGTCCTGCCCAGCCCGGATGAATGCCATCCTGCCCGGCGACAAGATACGGCTTCTCATCTGTGGCGCCATGTTGCTCGGGGGCGAAGACCTGGGCCTGATACATCGGCCAGAAGATATCAGCGAAACGGACGCCTTCACTCTCGGCGACATCGATCGCGATATCTCGCAGCGCACACAGGTTGATGTTGTGTTGCTCCAGAGTGCCGGAACGGCTCTTGACCCAGGAAGCAATCTTTCCCGCACATCCCGGCGAACCGACAACCACGCGCACGTTGTGGTCCTTAAAGTTTCGAACGATGGCCGAGTAGTGATCCCGATACCAGCCGCCATTTGTGACATCGAACGGACGATACCGCGAGTCGTTCATTCCGTAGGCAAGCGTCGCGACCGTCGGATTGAAGGTGAGACAGTCCTGTTCCATGCGTCGCAGAAATCCGTCCGTTTTCTCTCCACTCCAGCCGTACTGTCGCACAGTCACCTGGAGTTGAGGTACGCAGACCGTGAGATAGGTCTCCATGATCCGCGAGTACATCTTCTGCTCGGTGATCGAATCCCCACAGATCGCGAGCCGATCGCCTTCCTTCAGCAGCAGATCTCCAGGAGCAGGGGCTTTCCGGGGATTGAACGACTGAAACGCTTCATGGTCCGGTTTGGCTTCGTAGAGATACGGACCGAGTTGTTGCGTGGTCGTATCGCCTGACTGAGCGTGAACACTTGGAGCGAAAAGGACGAGGGAAAGCCAGCAGACACTCAGCATGCGAATCGACATGAGACCTCAGTTATCACGGACTTCGATATGGGGACGGGATACCGATCATCGTAACAGCCTTGCGCATGGTGAAACACCGAGCGAGCACATGGGGAGGCAGGAATCCACGGAGAGCGAACCGTGGAATGAGCAAAGACGTCCAGCAGGACATCTGCAGAAAGCAAATAAGCGGAGAGGGGGGGATTCGAACCCCCGGTACCTTGCGGTACGTCGGTTTTCAAGACCGGTGCATTCGGCCGCTCTGCCACCTCTCCGGGCGTTGAACAGGTCCGGGCGGGAATCGGAGATTCCGTCGGGATGTTCGGGTCAGCCGTCGGGAAACGTAGCATGATCGACCGGATGGTGTCAAGAACGTCGTCCAGCATGGGGCTGTCTGGGACGGACACGCGAGCGGACGGGCAGGTTCATGCCCCGCCGACTGTACCGGAGCAGGGGCCCGGGTTGTTTCGCTGACATTTCAGCTACAATGGAGGCTCGATTCCCCGCACAGCAACGAAAGCAAGAACAATGTCCGACACTCATGGCGAGCCGAACCGTCTGATTGACGAAACCAGCCCCTATCTGCTGCAGCACGCCTACAATCCGGTCGACTGGTACCCCTGGGGCGAGGACGCATTCGCGGCTGCCCGGGAGCAGAACAAACCAGTATTCCTGTCCGTCGGCTACAGTGCCTGCCACTGGTGCCACGTGATGGAGCGAGAGAGCTTCGAACATCCGCAGATCGCCGAGTTGATGAATCGCTGGTTCATCAACGTGAAGGTCGATCGGGAAGAGCGGCCGGATGTCGATCAGATCTACATGACAGCGGTCCAACTGGTCACCGGCCGCGGCGGCTGGCCGATGTCGGTCTTCATGACTCCCGACGGGGCGCCATTCTACGGCGGTACCTACTGGCCGCCGGTGGCCCAGCACGGGATGATCGGCTTCGCGGACATCCTCGCCAAAATCAACGAGTACTGGCAGCAGCACAAAGACGAATGCGTTTCCAAAGGTCAGGAGATGGTCTCGGCCATCCAGGAAATCCAGCAACAACAACAGGTCAAGAGCATGCTCAAAGACGACCTGTTGAGTCACGCCGCTGAAGAAGTGCTGAAAGCAGCCGACTGGACTCACGGCGGTTTCGGCACGGCTCCGAAGTTTCCGCATCCGGTCGATCTGAAGATGCTGATGCGGTGCTGGAAACGTTTCGGAAACGAGAAGGCACTCGAATTCGTTCGGCTCACGCTCGACAAGATGTGGGAAGGCGGAATTTACGATCATCTCGGCGGCGGCTTCGCCCGTTATTCAACCGATCAGATCTGGCTGGTGCCGCATTTCGAGAAGATGCTGTACGACAATGCCCAGCTGGTGCCGCTGTATCTCGACGCCTATGCCGCCACCGGAGCAAAACACTACCTGACGGTGGCAAAAGAGACGCTCGATTATGTGCTGCGTGAAATGACCTCGCCGGACGGCGGCTTCTATGCCACGCAGGATGCCGACAGCGAAGGAGTCGAAGGGAAGTTCTACATCTGGAAGAAGGCCGAGATCGAGGAACTGCTCGGCGACGATGCCGAGATGTTCTGCCGCTGCTACGACGTCGCCGAAGGCGGGAACTGGGAAGGGCATACGATTCTGAATCGGACGGACAACTTCGCAGCAGTCCAACAGGAGTCGGGTCTCGACGACGAGGCGTTCGAGCAGAAGTTGCGTCAGTGCCGCGATACGTTGCTCGAGGCACGTGAAAAGCGAATTCACCCCGGTCGGGATGACAAACATGTGTTGTGCTGGAATGGGATGGTGCTCTCTGCATTTGCACAGGCAGCCGGGATGACTGGGGACCCGCGTTATCGGGAAGCGACGCGGAAGGCAGGCGAGTTCCTGCTGCGGGAACTACGAGCAGAGAACGGATTGCTCTGGCATTCGATGAAAGACGGACAGCGTAAGATCCCCGGCTTCCTCGACGACTATGCCTGCTTTATTGAAGGCCTGACCGATGCGGCGGTTGCCGTTCAGAACGAAACGTTCCTGAATGCCGCCATCGAACTCAGCGAGATGATGATCGAGCAGTTTTACGACGACTCAGCCGAAGCGTTTCTCTACACGCCGCAGGACCATGAGAAATTGATCGTGCGCATTCGCGATCAATTCGACAACGCCATCCCCTCCGGCTCGAACCTCGCCATGCACGCTCTGTTGAAGCTGGGGCAGCTGACCGGTATCGAGAGCTTTGTCTCGATCGCGACCAAAGCTCTCGATACCGTGTCGGGGGCGATGCTGCATCAGCCCTCGGGAATGGGGCAGGCTCTGCTCGCACTGGATCGTTATCTGGGTCCGACGGAAACGCTGATCTGTAACGGCTCGGATGAGGTCGAAGTCGAAGAGATTGCTCGACAGCTGCGGAATCGCTTCGCCCCGCTGACGACCGTCTTGCCGCTGTCCGAGGAAATGACCAACTGGCAACACCTGGGGAGTCTTGTCGCGGGGAAATCTGCAGTCGATGGGAAGCTGACTGTTTACCGCTGTCTGGGAACGAGCTGCGATGCCCCGTGGGTCGGGCACGAGGAAATTCAACAGCAGTTGAACTCGCTCCGCTGATCGCAGCGGTTAGGAGAGGAGTCGGAACAGACTGGCCGGGAAGAGCTCTCCCGGTTCGGTGGGTCGGTCTTCGGCCGGCGCAGCTTCGGGCTTAGCCGGAACGATCTCTTCAAGCTGCTCATAGACCGCGCTGGCGTCGTCCGGCACGCGGGAAATCACTCCCCAGGCGTTCTGAAACTCCTGAGTGAATTGATCACGAACATGGGTGACAACCGTGACCGGCAGCAGAGCACCCATGGAAGGTTTCTGAGTCGCGTCGAGAGCGACTTCTTCATTCTCGACCCGTTCGGTCATCGGCTGATCAACCGCGATTCGCTGACTCTCGATTTCAGCATCCGCCGTGGCGACTGGAATCACCGTCGCCTGCCGGCCCGGTAATTGAGTGTAGACCAGAACGCCAACCGCAAGCGTCGAAGCGGCTGCAAATGCGATGGCTCGCCGAAGTTGTGGGAAACGCGACAGGGAAGGGGACGGAATAACGGTCCCGGACGTCTGCCAGGCACCGATGGCCCGTTCGATCAGCTGGAATTCTTCCCACAGACGGGCATTCTCGTCGCAACTGGCCGCGTGCAGTTCCAGAGCCCGGATTGCATCCTGATCGCGAGTTTCGATCGCGGCTTCGAGCTGTTTACGGAACTGTTGCGGGTTCACGGGAGGCACCTTCAGTGTCGAATAAGGAACCAAGGACAGAAACGGAACTAGCGATGTCCGCGGCGTTGAAGCCCGGCTGCCAGTTGCTGGCGGCCTCGATGCAGCCAGGTCTTGATTGTCCCTTCAGGACGACTAAGACGTTCGGCGATTTCGGCACACGAGAGCTGTTCCTGATAAAAAAGCAGGAAGCATTCCCTCAAGTGGGGTTTCAACTGACCGAGCTGCAAGTGAACTTCTTCCGCAAGTTCAGCCGTCTGCTGCCGTGTCGTTTCGGAGACCTTCTCCGCAGCCGATCCGGCAAGCTCCTGCGAGGTGACTACAGCGGAACGACTGCGACGGGCCAGGGCCGTGCGACAGCGATTGGCGGCAATCGTCAGAATCCAGGGACGAAGCGGACGGGTCTGATCCCAATGATGCAGGCTGCGAAAAGCCCGCACAAAGGTTTCCTGAACGACGTCCTCGGCGTCCTCGTGATGTCTGAGTATCTTGAAACTCAGTCGATAGACCGAATCGCGAAATCGCTGCACGAATGACTGGAGACTCTCCGCGTCGTCGGTCATACAACCGCGCACGAGATGAAGTTCAGTCGTCAGCGAGTTCGGATCGGACATCACTCAGCTTACCTGCTTAGAGCGAACAGGGTTTCAGCGAATCACGCGAAATATCGGACCGGGCGACTTCAGCGATCCATTCAGGATTTCTGAACGGCTTCCCGGGCGATTGCGCGAGCCGCCTTGTAAGCGTGGCGAATCGTATACAGCCGGCTTTCGATCTGTTCTTCACCGTAGTAGCGACCGCTGTCGCTTTGAGGCAGACCGGCCAGGGCGATGGTCAGAGGCAAGAGATCGACGAATTCTTTATACCGACGCTGGACATCAGCATTCACTTCAGCCACGGCCGCAACTCCTCGTTGGTAACGCGATTTACTGATCAAACACCGCGATCGCGAAAAAGGAACGCGGTATCCTGCCGGCTGCGAAGCATTCGAGCCAGCAGGTCGCATCAGCTTAACCGAGATCACCTGTCCATGGGCAGGGAAATCCCGAAAATTCGCGAGGACGGCTCTCCTCGGCCGAGCGTCGTTCTAAGACGGGCGGCGGCGAAGATACTGCTGAATAATGTCGTTGGCCTTGGAGGACGGATTCTCCTGAGCGAACGACTGCCCTTTGTTCTCCGCGTTTTCCCCCGACTCCTGCTTTTTCGGCTCTTCGCGGGCGCCTGTCTCCGAGGGATCGGGGAGCTTGACCGGAATCTCTTCCGCCTTACTGCGTCCGGTCGGAGCTTCCTCTTCGATTTCCGGCTCCGGTTCTTCCTGAGCCTGCTGATCGTATCCAGGATAGTTGTGCGGGTACTGGAAACCGCCCTGCTGCTGAGGATACCCCGGCGGCATCATCGGGTAGCCGGGCATCTGCGGAGGATAACCGGGCATTTGCGGGTAGCCGGGCATCTGCGGATACGGAAACTGCCCCATCGGCATCTGCGGGGGATATCCGGGCATCTGCGGGTAGCCGCCGTAACCTGGCGGAAATGCCCCCGGAGCGTACTGCAGCGGTTGCCCCGGATAGCCCTGATTCTGATCCTGCTGCGGATAGAAGGACGTATCGCCCTCGGCGATCATCTGGGTGTCCTGAGGATCGACTGGGATCTCTTCCATCGTCTCCATTCCGGAGAATTCACCGGTATCGGATTCGACAGGTTCCGGAATTGTTTCGCCAGCCAAATCGGTTGCCTGCTCAGGTTCGGCTGGAACTTCGCCCGCCGGAATCTTGGCTCCTTCGCGAACGGTCACAGCGAACTCAAGCTTCCCGATGCGAACCCGGTCGCCGGTTTTGAGCACGACCTGCCCGCGAATGGCTTCGTCGTTCACGAATGTTCCGTTCGTGCTGCCGAGATCTCGGAGGCGAACGGAGTACTCGTCCAATGTAAAGACACAATGGTGGCGACTGACCAGATCGTTATTCGGACGCATGTGGCAGTCTTCACCGCGACCGACGAGGAATTTCTTGGTCGTCAGGGAAATCACTTTCCCTTCATGACGGCCAGCGATTATGCGCAGATCCGCTACGAGCATGAGTTTAACTCCAACACCTTGAAATTCGATTATTCACAAAGTCGGCCCCGTCAGCCCTGTAAGAAACAGGCCGCAAGGGATGTCGGGTGAACGACGGATGTGTAGAGCAGGTCCAGAATCCGACCAGACGGAAGCAGAACGCCACCGGGATCGGTCTGAAAATTCAGTGAGGCCGTTTCGCGAACGGAACCTGACCGGTGCGTTGCCTTGATCACCTGAAAAGAAAGGAATGTGATCGGGGTCTCGCTGCAGGAAACCGAGCGTCATGACCTGTTAAGTCAGCTGAAAAATCGAATCTAAGACGAAGGGATACGAGATAAAATTTCGCACTCTGGACGGGGCTGGCAGATCCGGGTCGACAGAAAATAAATGATAAGAAAATTGCCGACGGAACGGCTGTCAACTGCCACGTATCAAAGTACTATCACGCTATTCGTCCCACAGTGTATTGTCAACGACACATCCGTGGATTTCAATCTAAAATTCACATTCGTTGGCAACATAACCCGTTGCCGACTAATGAACTTACGGCCACGGTTATTCCTGTTATCGACACCCGGGCCTCAATCAGTTTCGAGGAATGTCCCGAGTTCCTCCACAGGCATCAGATTCATTTCAAAAATCCGGTTCCGGAATGCGGCGATCGGCTGCAAGGTGTGCAGCCAGCGTCCCGGCCGCACCTCGTAAGAGATCACGCCTCCATCCGCACATTTGATGATCTGAATTCGGTGGTTCTGATCGACACTGCGAAATTCGTTGACCGGACCGGCTTCGGGAAGAAACTCTTCGACCGGCTGTTCCTGATCCTGCGGCGCATGCCAGCGGATTTCGCGTCCCGGCATCCGCTCCCAGTTTCGACCGGCCATAATCTGGGCACACGTCTTTCGCGTGGCGGACTGTCCGGGCGGGTAACTTTCTTCCATCTCTATTCCACTTTCTGACGCATCGCGGCCCACCACGGCAGCGAGATTCCGCCATCCATCAACATGGTCGAGCCAGTCATGTAATCGGCGTCCGGGCTCAAGGTGAAGGCGATGGCGCGGCCGATCTCTTCCGGAGTTCCGAGCCGGTTCCAGGGGATGTTGCCTGCCCCGGCGGCCAGTTCTTCTTCCGAGAAGAACTTCCGTTCGCCCGGCGTATCGATCCAGCCGGGATGCATGATATTCACCCGGATTTTATGCTCGGCCAGTTCAATGGCCGCCGTCCGGGCCATTTGATCGATGGCCGCCTTCGCCATGTTATAAGCCATGGCTCCCGGGAACGGGATTACTGAGTGCGGCGAGCTGACCACGGTAATCGCTCCGCCGGCTCCCTGTTTGATCATCTGCTGGGCGGCTGCGCGAACCCCATAGAACGCCCCCCACATGCTGACATCGATCGTTCGACGAAACCCTTCCATGTTGGCGTCGACCATTTTTTCGCGATCGCTATAGACCGCATTCGAGACGTAGCCGTTCACTGAACCCCATGTCTCGGCGACCTGAGCGACCATCTGTTCGACCGATTCCTGGTTCGATACATCGGCCTGCAGTGCCAGCCCTTTTTGCCCCAGTGCTTCAATCTCTTTGACGACCTCGGCGGCGGCCTCGGAGCTGGAGTGATAATTCACGGCGACATTGGCTCCCGCCTTAGCCAGTTCGAGAGCACACCCTCGTCCGATACCACGAGACCCGCCAGTAACGAGGATATTCTTGCCTGAGAGATCCATGGGGTTCGATCGACTTTCGTAGAAGTTCCAGAGCAATGGAACGGCAGAAGCATACGGAGCGTGATCAGCCGTGCCTGCAAATCAAGATGTGTCAGACGACGGCGTTAACCTATCAAAACCGGTTGTTCCGTGAAAGCGTTGCGGACGGAGACAGAGAACGGTCGGCGCGTAAAAAAACCGGGCCTGAAGCCCGGTTTCGTGAGTCAACGGTTGATCTCCGGTCTACGGAGCCATCAGCATCGGCTGCTGACCGTAGTGCTGTTGTGGAACAGACTGCGGAGCCGGGGTTCCGTACTGAGGTTGTCCGTAGTACGGCTGCTGAGGAGCGTTCTGGTAGGAAACGCCGGTGTAAGGATCTGTATTCAACTGCGGTTGCGTCTGCGGGGGCGACGGATACGGCAGGAATCCATTGTTCTGAGGCGGCTCATACGCTTCGGGAGGCGGAGCCAGTTCCTGCTCGTAAGGACGTCGAGGATATTCCGGATAGTAATTCAGAGGATTCGGATCCTGCGGAGCCCGGTTCTTCTCGACACGCCGCTTGAACAGCTGGGGCTGCGGGTACTGGAGCAGGGCTTCCTGAGCGTTCGAAGCGCCGTTGCTCATCGTGGCCCGGGCGTGATACCGATGCCAGTACTGCTGAGAATAGGGCATTCTCGGCGACATGCCCCAACCGGAAGCCGTCTGAGCCTGAGGCATCACGTGCTTGTAGTTGTATGGGCGGAAGTGTTTGTAAGCGCCGTAGAACGGCATGTACTGAATGTAGCCGTGCATCCAGGGATCCTGCTGGTCGTACGGATAAAGCCGTTCCGAACCGATCGGTCCATAGACTCCTTCGGCGTAGCCACCGGAGAAACCTTCCTGGTCGTAGATTTCAAGCTCCTGAGCCTGGAGACTGCCAGTCAGCAGCAGAATCGCCAGCATGGCTTGAGGAAGTTTTCGAAGCAACATGTGATCGTCCCTGTTAGCTCACAGACCCCTGTCTCGCAGCCCCGACTGCGACCTTCCGGGCAGATGTTGCCTTGTATACCCCCGTGTGATTCACGAAGCGCGCACTACGCTGTTGCGAAAAGGCAGCAATCCCCACTTACCAAATCGGAATTTTGCATCACATCCTCAAGACGATTTCGACAGGATTACTCAACAAAGGCGATATCCTGGCCTGGGGATGAGATTAATTGTGCCGCCGTCTCCGGAAATTTCAGTGGTGCTCCAGTCTACGGTGTAGATTTGTCAAAAACTCCGAAAGTCTGCGCCGCGGACTCTCCTTCTGTTCTGACAAACTTCCTGAGGCGAATTCATGATGATCCGCATACTTACGGTTCTGGCTCTGTGCCTGTCGGTCTCCGCCGGCACGGTCCAGGCGCAATTTCTGACCATGGACGAAGACAACAACACTTCCGACGATTCCGGCAATCGGATGCCGCCCCAGGTCGATCCCGATCCAGACGCTCCTTCACGCCTGCAGGAAGGCGAATTCGAAGGCGTCGATCAGCCAATCGATGAAGAAGATCAGGAACCGTACTACTTCCCGCAGCCTCACATGTTCGAGCGGCCGCTGATGGTCGGAGCCGATCAGTTGAACCATTATCGCGGCTACTGGCAGCCGGGCGGATACGATCAGCGTCCGGGTTCCCCGTTCTTCAATTCCGTTCCCAATGCTCCGCCACGCGGCCCGCTGGCCGGCAATGGCCCTCGCGGTATGGGCGGGAACATGGGCGGCGCCTATGGATATGCTGGCGGTAATAACTCCGGTTATGCGGGACCAGGAGCCTACGCAGGCGATTACGGTTATGCCGGCGGCTACGATGCTGCCTATGGCGACGCTTACGCGGGTGGCTATGGTTACAACTACAATTCCGGCTACGGCTACTACGGTGGCAATTACGGCGGAGGAGCGGGCGGTGCAGGGGCCGCGGGCGGCGACCCGTACCAGTATCACTTCGGCCCGGGCTACTACCGCAATAGCGACTACGGGCACTTCCGCTTCCCGTACTACAGCTATCGTCGTCCCTGGTACCATCCGGGCTTCGCCGGTTACAACCGCGACACGAACATTCCCTGGTAAATCCAGCGCCAGAGACTGTTCGCCAGGAACTCGAAGCTCCGTCGGATCAAACCGCCGGAGCTTTTCTTATGCCCGGAGGAAGCTTCGCAGTCCGTCTTGTTTTTCGCGGATCGATTGCGGATACTCGGCATCAGCCATCGTTGATTCTTTCCTTTCTTATGAATGAATCAGCCTCTCCCGCATCATCCCGCCTGCCGAGTTTTCGAGGTCGCTGATGTCGACGCTCCTGCGTGTCTGCCTGTTGAGTTTGTGTTTCGTGCTCCCCGTCATCAGCGGGTCAGTGCTGCACGCCGAAGATCTCCCGCTCGAACAGGTCAAGTTCTTTGAAACGCATATCCGTCCGCTGCTGGTCGAGCACTGCGTTTCCTGCCACGGTCCGGACAAGCAGAAGGGCGAACTCCGTCTCGATCTCAAGCAGGGGGCAATCACGATTGGGGGGGAATCGGGACCATCGATCATTCCGCACAAGCCGGACGAAAGTCTGCTGCTCGAAGCGGTGCGGTACGAATCGTACGAGATGCCTCCCGATGGTCAGTTGCCGGAGGACAAGATCTCTCTGTTGGAGAAATGGATCGCCGCCGGAGCCGTCTGGCCGGACGATGCGAACGGCGAAGTCATCCAGAGCAGCGCGACCATTACCGAAGAAGACCGCAACTGGTGGGCCTTTCGTCCGATGCAGGATTCCACTCCCCCGGCGGTGTCCGACACCGACTGGGGCGTGAATGAAATCGATCGCTACATTCTCGCCGGCCTGGAACAGGCCGAACTCGTTCCGGCGAGCCCGGCTTCGAAACAGGATCTCATCCGCCGGCTCTACTTCGACACGATCGGCCTGCCGCCGACGGCTGAGGAGATCGAAGCGTTTGTCAGCAGCGAAAATCCCAAAGCCTACGAACAGCTGGTCGATCAACTGCTCGATGATCCCCGCTTCGGGGAGCACTCCGCCCGCCAGTGGCTCGATCTCGTGCGGTATGCCGAGTCGGATGGCTATCGTCAGGACGCCTATCGACCGAATGCCTGGCGGTATCGCGATTACGTGATCGATGCCCTCAATAAAGACAAACCGTACGATCAGTTCATCCGCGAACAGCTCGCCGGCGATGAACTCTACCCGGATGACCCGGACAGTCTGATCGCTACCGGCTTCCTCCGCCTCGGCGTTTACGAGTACAACCAGCGCGATGTCCGCACGCACTGGCAGGACATTCTCAACGAGATGACCGACGTCACCAGCGATGTCTTTCTCGGTCTTGGGATGGGCTGTGCCCGTTGCCACAATCACAAGTTCGATCCACTGTTGCAGAGCGACTACTACGGACTGCAGGCATTCCTTTCTCCGATTCTCTGGCAGGATGACGAGCCCCTGTTGCCATCCGACGAACTGGCGGCTTACCAGCAGCAGAAGAAACAATGGGAAGAGGCGACGCGCGAAATCCGCGAGAAAATAGCCGAGATCGAATCGCCAATCCTGACGTCACTGGCGAACAGTTCGACCAACAAGTTCCCGGACGACATTCAGACGATGATGCGGAAGCCGGTCGGCGAACGGGAACCACTGGAACATCAACTGGCGGAACTGGCCAACCGACAGGTGCTCGAAAAGCAGGCCAATGTTAAGTCGCGGCTCAAAGACGAAAAACTCGAACGCTGGCAGGCCCTGCAGGAAGAACTCGCGAAGTTCGATTACCTCAAACCCAAGTCGCCGCCCGTCGCCCCAACTGTGACCGATGTCGGCCAGCAGGCCCCGCCGACCATTCTGAAAACCCGCATCAAAGAGACCGCTGTCGAACCGCACTTTATCGAAGTGCTCTCAACACGCACGCCAGCGATTCTCCCGACACCCACCGAAGAAACTACCGGCCGCCGAGCCGCCCTCGCGAACTGGCTCACACAGCCCGGGCACCCGCTGACCGCTCGCGTGATGGTTAACCGATTGTGGCAACGCCACTTCGGCCGGGGCCTCGTTTCCTCGGCCAGCGACTTCGGAAGCCTGGGCGAACCGCCGACACATCCTGAACTTCTCGACTGGCTTGCGCTGCGGTTCGTCGAAGGGGGCTGGAAGATGAAGCCGCTGCATCGGATGATGCTGCTCTCGGCGACCTATCGTCAGTCGAGTTTCCTGCAGGACAATCCGCTGGCTTCGAGCCGGGCGATGCTGGTTGATCCACAAAACTCGCTGCTCTGGCGAGCGAATCGCTTCCGCCTGAATGCGGATCAAATGCGGGACGCGGTGCTGCACGCAACCGGAGAACTGAGCGACGCCTCTGGCGGCCCCTCGGTGACATCGACCTCGAATCGTCGTTCGATCTACACCCGAATCGTCCGCAATAAACAGGAAGAACTCTTCAGCGCCTTCGATGCCCCTCGCGGCACGTCCAGCGTCTCCGATCGAAACCGGACCACGACTGCCACCCAGGCGCTCCTGTTGATGAACGGCAGCTGGGCGCTCGATCGGTCCGCGAAACTGGCCCGCGCGGTTGCCAGTGAATCCAGGTCGGACGACGTCTCTACACCCGTGGAGTCGCTCTATCGCAGAATTCTGAAGCGTTCGCCGGAACCTCAGGAACTGGACGGAGCGACGGGCTTCCTGGAAGCGGTCCTGACGGAAGCCCGGGAAGCAGCCGAAGCAGAGACAACCGGCCCGTGGACATACACCGAGATGCCGGCCCGTTCCGGTCAGGCGATTGAACTGGATCGCAATGCGAAAGTCTCTCCGCCAATGATCTCGGCTGGATTGCTCGACGATGCTGAGGAGTTCACGATTGAAGCGATCGTCCTGCTGAACTCACTCTACGATGATGCGACTGTGAACACGATCGTCTCCCAGTGGGACAACAATGCGAAGAGCCCCGGTTACGCACTCGGCGTCACCAGCAAAAAGTCCGCCTACCAGCCTCGAAATCTCATTCTGCAACTGGTCGGCAAGAACACGGCTGGAACGAACAAGTACGAAGTGATCGCCTCCGATCTGCACCTCGATCTGGAGACGCCGTACTACGTGGCGGTTCGCGTCAAGCTGAACGAAACCGGCGAGGCCGGCGTCACGTTCACAGTGCAGGAACTTTCGGACAACACGCCACTACAGACGGCGAACGTCAAACATCAGGTCGTCAGCGGATTCACGTCGCCCCAGCTCCCGACCATCGTGGGCGGGCGGCACGGTTCCACCCGCCATCGCTGGGACGGACTGATCGATCAGGTCCGGATCACGTCTCAAGTGCTGGCCGATGATCAACTGCTGTTGAACAGCGAGGAAACTCCCGAGACAACGGTTGCCGACTGGCGGTTCGAGAAGTCGCTGGAAGATTCCTCCGGAAAGAAGCACGCCCTCCGCAGCGGCGGCACCTCCGGCGGCAATCCCTACGAAAAAGCCCTCGCCGATCTCGCCCACGTCCTGCTCAACTCGAACGAGTTTCTGTACGTCGATTGATTGTCCGGCTGCATCCGTCCCCCAATGTCGCTTCGCCCCCCTGGGGGAGAAGGTCCCCGAAGGGGGGATGAGGGGGCGATCAACCAGCGACGCTGCATACAAATGAGAATCAACGGCTCGTGGAGCATGTCACCCGCATTTCCCCCTCACCCTAATCCTCTCCCCCGAGGGGGCGAGGGAACTTCCGTGCCGACGATCCCTTGTCATCGGTGGGGAGTTGAAGCAGAGTGCCACTCATTAACCCCACTGGGGTGGAGTCTTTTCCAGAAACGCCTCGACGCCGATTTCGACCTGACCGGCGGCGACGCATTTCACGAATGCGTTGAGTTCATCGGCCAGACCGAGCTGGGTTTGATGATGGCGAGCTGAAACGCGGTGAATGACTTTGGCGGCTTCCCGCTGCGCAAACGGGCTGCGGGACAACAGTGGTTGAATCCAGGATTCCAGCGTGGCATCGAGTTCTTCCGTTGTCGAGACCGCATCGATCAGGCCGAGCCGCAATGCTTCGTTCGCCGGAAGTAGGTCACCGCGAAGGATCAGCTTCTTGGCCAGCGAGCTGCCGAACATCTCCGACATCCGCACGGTGCCGCCCCAGCAGGGAAGCAGACCCAATGAAACTTCGGGCAAGCCGATCCGGGCAGAATCGACGGCGATCCGATAATCGCAGGCCAGTGCCAGTTCCCATCCCCCGCCGGCACAGGCCCCATTGATGGCTGCGATCTTCACGCATGGAAGTTCCGCAAGACGATCCATCATCGCCTGACCATCTTGAACCAGTTCGCGAGCCTGCGTCTCGTTGATGCCGCGAAACTCCTGAATGTCGGCTCCGGCGACAAACGTTCGTCCCGTGCCGCGAACAACAACGATGCGAACTTCGTCGTTCTTCTCAAGTTTCTCAATCGCTTCAACGATCGCCTTTCGCGTAGTCGCTCCCAGGGTTTGAATTCCCTTCGGGCCGGAGAGTGTCAGCGTTGCGATGGCTCCCTCGATGGTGAGTTCGACGGTTGTCTGGGGAGCAGAGGAATCTCTCATGTCACACTTTCCACTTGGGTCTGATCCAGTAGCTTTCCATCACGGATTCGATACACCTGATCCTGAGGCTGCATGTACGATTCATCATGAGTGACGACAATCACTGTCGCGGAATTCTGCTCGGCCAATAGGCGGAGATAACTGAAAACCTCCTTGCCGGTCTCGCTGTCGAGTTCGCCGGTCGGCTCATCGGCCAGGATCAGTCGAGGTTGCTTGAGCAGTGCCCGGGCGATCGCCACCCGCTGCTGTTCGCCGCCGGAAAGATGGCTCGGACGATGTGTCATCCGGTCGGCCAGTCCCACGCGTTTCAGCAGCTCCTCGGCTTCTTTCCGCTTTTCCGCCGAAACCCCCTTCGGCATCTCGGGGATGAGCACATTGTCGAGAGCGGTCAGGTTCGACATCAGGTTGAAGCTCTGAAAGATGAAGCCGACATCTTGAGCGCGAAATCGATTGGCTTCCGCTTTCGACCAGGACGAAATGGCTCGTCCGTCGATTTCGATCTCCCCGGCACTCGGCTGGTCGAGAGCACCAATCAGATAGAGCAGCGAGCTTTTGCCACTGCCCGACGGACCCACGATGAAGTTGAACGATCCCGACGTGAACTCGCACGACAAACCGCGAAGCACTCGGACTTCGGTGTCGCCGCGGTAGAATGATTTGTGAACATCCTGAATCGTAATCTGCATGGTCGGGATCATATCAGCTCAAGGAATCAGACGGTATCAACGCTGTAGTCGACACAACCGGCACTCGCGTGAGGAATCTTCGACGCCAGTTCCGCCTGCCCGATTGCCCACGAAGCCCTCATGTTAATGTGGTAGGATATTCAGTAGCCTCTCCGCAGAGATTCTCAAGGGGGCTCTCGAAGTTTTCGTTTGTGAAGAGTCTTGAATCGCCATGTCCAAATCTGACCAGCCGGAACGCAAATCGATTCCCTTGTCGACTCGACTCGCCCGTGGGTTCGGTCCGGGCTGTCTGGCGGGAATCCGGTTCGGCGACTGGTGGAAGCTGCTGGCCGCGAACGACTTTCAGGTCGACTTCCCGTACTGGGGCAAGGCCTGCCACATTACAATCAGTTCGGTCTGCACGACGCCACTGGCCTGGCTTGAGAAGTATTTCTACGGGCCCTCGATTTCTTCGACGCACGTCGAAACTCCTCTCTTCATTATTGGCAGCTGGCGGAGCGGGACCACCCACCTTCACAACCTGATGTGTCAGGATGAACGCTACTCGGCTCCCGACCTGTTCGAGACGATGTATCCACATACGTTCCGCCTGGCCCGCATCTGGTGGGAGCCGATTCTCGCCGCGATGACACCGCGAAAGCGGTTCATGGACAACGTGAAGATGAGTCTTCGCGAACCAGCCGAGGACGAAATGGCGCTCGGCATTCTCTCGCAGAAGTCGAACTCGTTCAGCTGGGTCTTTCCGAATAACGCGAATCGGTACGATCGACACCTGTCGTTCGAGCAGGCGACCGAAGCCGATCGAGAGAAGTTCAAGCAGGCATTGCAGTTCTTCGTGGCGAAAGTCCAGCGGGCTCACGGGCGTCCGCTGATTTTAAAGTCGCCCAATCACACCGCCCGGATCAAGCTCATTCTCGAGCTCTTCCCGGATGCCCGGTTCCTGCACATCCGCCGGCATCCGTACGATGTGTTCCGCTCGTTCGCCCATATGGCCCAGCAGGTGATTCCGGTCTGGGGCCTGCAGCGGTTCAATCCGGCTCATATCGAAGAGATGGTCATCGAGACCTACCGCGATCTTTATCAGGCTTATTTCGACCAGAAGGATCTGATTCCCGAAGGACAGTTCCACGAAGTCGCTTATGAGGACCTGACCACCCACCCGCTCGAAGAGCTGGAGAAGATCTACGCCGGGTTACGTCTCGGCAAGTTCGACGAAATGCAGCCGCGTTTCGAAGCCTATCTGGCAGAGACGAAAGGCTACCGCAAGAACCGCCACGTCGAGATCCCGGCTGAAACCCGCCGCCTCGTGCACCGCGAATGGGACTTCTGCTTCGACGCCTGGGGCTACGAACGCGACTGGACCGACGTCGAACCCCACATGACCGAAAGCACGATCTGAGTCGGCTGGTGGTCCACTGAAGTTGATGCGCTTTGTCAGCTCTCGGGATCGCCAAGACGCACGGATCGGGATGACGACGAATGCAGAATTTACGACTTAAAGGGGTTCGACTAGATGATGCGATACACTGTCGATTTCTGACAGTCAGGCGAATTATGTCCCTTCGCCCCCTTCAGGGGGAGAAGGTGCCCGAAGGGCGGATGAGGGGGCGATCAACCAGCGGCGCTGCATACAAATGAGAATCAACGGCCGGTGGAGCATGTCACCCGCATTTTCCCCTCACCCTAACCCTCTCCCGCAAGGGGGCGAGGGAACTAGCAACTTTGAAGAGCTCACCGACTCAGGCAGTAACCGCCGGTTAGCCGCCGCTTGTGGCTTCGCCACTCAGACGCACGCGTCAGAGTCATCCGTCTTGCTCAACCGGTGACTGGTTCGCTCTGGCCGAGATACGGCGACTCCTGCAGCTTGTCGGCATACGGGGACGCGATCGGAATCGATTCGAGCGTGTGGTCGGCTCGGCAGAGGCAGCAGGCGGTTTTCATTCGGCCCTGAGCGAGTTTCGTCTCACCGCGATAGATGGCCATCGACCAGGTGATCGACTTCACGCCGAGCCGCTCGACATCGACATAGACCTGAATGATGTCTTCGTAGCGAGCCGGAGCCAGATACTGGCAATGCGTGTTGACCCGCGGCCAGCCGACGATGACGCCGTCTTCACGGCGATGCATGATGCTCAGGTCCAGCGAGCGGAAGTAGGCATGCTCGGCTTCTTCCATCAGCCGGTAGTAATTGGAGAAGTGCACGATGCCGGCCATATCGGTTTCGGCAAAGGCGATGCGACGCTCGTAAACAAACTGCGATTGCGGAACAGACAACTCGAAACTCGCTGGCAAGAAGGTGATGATGCGGGACTGCCGCCATTATAGAGCGGCTGCGGCCTCCGGGGACTGACGCACGGTCAAGAACTCCAAAAAAGAACCGGCAATCGAATCCAGAGACTCGATTGCCGGCGTTTTCTTCGTTCACACCGTCAACGACTTGTCAGCTCTTTTCCGGGAAGAAGCGAACGAGCGTTTCCGGTTTCGGTTTCGGTGTCACCAGCGAGACCAGGATCATCGCCAGAGTGGAACCGAGAACCATCAGCATGACCGGCTGGGTCTGAATGACATCGCTTTCAATGTGTTCGCCCCGCTGGGTGAACGACATGAATTGATCGCCGCCGAAGTTGACGGTGAAGTTCGCGATCGCGGCGAAGTCCGACATCCAGAACAGATAGATCCAGAGCGATGCAGCTGTGATCACGCAGGCATACGCTCCGGCTTTGGTCAGCTTCTTCCAGTACAGGCTGGCAAACACGAGTGGGAACAGCGAGGAGAACCCACTGAAACACCAGACGCCGAGCGTGAAGACCCGCCGCTGTTCGAACAGACTGAAGAAGTAGGTCACCGCGACAATGACGATGATGAAGAACCGGGCCAGATACAGGATCTGACGGTCGCTGAAGCGGTTCTTGCCGCCGTAGTGCACGACCACGTCTTCGGTGAACATCGTTCCGACGCAGAGGAACTGACTGTCGAGCGACGACATGATCGCCGCCAGAATCCCAGCCGTAAGCAGCCCCGAAAGCAATGGTCCGGTCATGCTCTTCACCATCGTGGCGAGCACGGCGTTGGGTGGGAAGTGTGGCGGGAACATCGGACGGCCATCGACCGTCGCCGAAGTCGCCCAGATTCCGACCAGGACACACGGAACCCAGACAATGGCAATGAACAGCGGATGAGCCACCACCGGCAGCTTGAAGCTGGCCGCACTGCGAGCTGTCAGCCAGTGCTGGAACAGGTGCGGGAACATCCCGACCGAAAGCGGCACGAACATGTAGGTAAGGAACTGCCAGTAGCCGATACTGTGCGGATACTGCGGAGCCCATTTCGTGGCCCGATAGACGCCGCGGGCTTTCTTGCGGGTCCACTTCAGCCCCTTGCTCGGATCTTCAGGATCGAGCAGTTCATTTGGATGGCCGATGTTGGCTTCGAAGATTTTGTAAGCCCGTGCTTCGGCTCCGTCGACACGCAGGAACTGCTCCATCGTTTCGTGATCGAGCGTCTTTTCGTTCCACCATTCCGGCCGAGGCTCGGGCAAGGTGCGGTCGTCCTGAACCAGATAGGCGTCGTTCTTCTGAGCCGTGGTCAGATCGGACAGCATGCCGTTCCTGGCGGCAAAAACGGTTTCCGCCTTCACCTGCCAGCCCGGCATCCGCGGTTTGAACTCGGCGTACGCCTGCTGAATCTGCTCATCGCTAAGTGTGAACAGGTTCGCGGTCTTAGTGGCGTAGTTGTACTCCGCCATCGTTTTCCATTGCGCGAACTCGGTTTCGTACTCCTCGACGTCGGCTGGATCGGCCGAGCGAATGAGCTTGGTCGGATTCTTCTCCAGAACCTTCTGAGTCGCTTCCTGAACACCGCCCAGCTTGGCCGAGATGATCGAAAACGTGACCACGCCGAGAACCATAAAGACCATGGTCTGGAAAGCGTTGGCCCACGCCGTGCCCCGCATCCCGCCGAAGAAGACGTAGATGAGCACGACAATCGAAATCACCAGAGCCCCAAGCCAGGGTGGCAAGCCGTAATCGTACTGGGCGAACGTGTTGGCGAACGCCCCCTCGGTCACACTGTTAATCACCACCCCGGACGAAATGACGCCGATCAGCAGATACGGAATGACCATGCCGACGAGGATCGGGAACAGCAGCAGGCCAATCTTGTCGCTTTCGAGCCGATCGCGGAAGAACTGAATCTGCGTGGTGTAGCCGTACTTTCGGCCGAGCGTCCACAGTTTGACGCCGAGCAGGAAGAAGCAGAGTGAGTGGATGATGCCCGACGAAGAGGCGAGCATCCCGTACACGCCGATCCCTTCCGCGTAGGCTTCGCCGCTGGACCCGACGAGCGCGAAGGCCGTCATCGTGGTGCCGAAGATCGACATCAGCAGCAGGAACGGCCCAATCGAATGACTGGCCAGCATGTAGTCTTTACTGGTTCCCCGGAACAGCCTGCTGGAGAAGATTCCCAGTCCGAGTAACAGGGACAGGTAAATCCCGATAACGATCATCTCAACCATGCTGCACCTCCTCGCCATTGCTCGGGCCCATGGGGGCGTCTTCGACAAGCTCTTCCGGCCAGCAGAAGAGAGTCGCCAGATACCACGTAAAGGCAGCGGCAACCGAAATGCAGGCGTGATAGAACAGACCGATCGGAATGAATCCCAGAATCAGGGTCTTGTCGTTCCAGAACCAGAAGTCCTGGTGAATCACAATGAGCAGCAGGACCAATCCCCAGACGACATACTTCATGAGTTTCTTTCTTGGGAGTGCGCGGCAACGGAGGTCGAATGACGCGACCATCAGGTGGGACAGCAGGCCCTTGCAGACCCGTTGGATAAGCCATCAAAGTCTATCAATGTCAGATAGGGGATGAAAGCGTTAGCCGTTCCAACGAGTATCCCGGCTCCGGGCATGTGTGTGAAAGCAGAACACGCGGTCGGCGTCCGTATCCCTGGCTGCCGGGATCGCGTCACAAAAATCTTAACCCGAAGCGTGAGCGAGGGCCGGCTAAGCGCTCGACGTCGACTTCCCCCACTGAACACCCGGGGTAAGAAGTCTGCAGACTGGGAGAATTTCAGGCGTATCACGGGCGGGAAATGAAGTCACCCCGAGGCTCCGCCATGGAGAGATTTCTTCGTGACCGGAGGATTTCATCCCAAAATGCGCGGATGGCGCTGCCTCTTGTCGCTGGCGCGACCCGCCCGCCGGGCGGACGGGCCACCCATCCAATCTCAACCTGATGCATATGGAATACGAAGTCGGCTCACTTGGCCCAGCCAACAAGACCTCGACCTCGCGCATCCCGGGACCCGGTCAGTCTTCGGCCCGGCTGCCGTCGCCGCACATTTTCACGATCTTCGGGTCGAACCGGGCGACGATATCGACCAGATCCTGCTGTTCTGCCATCACGCTGTCGATGTTCTTATAGACGCCGGGGACTTCGTCCGATCCAGCCGAGAGCACGTGAACCCCCTTCTTCAGCAGGTCGTTTCGAACCGCCTTGAAGTTGTACTTGCTCTTGGCCTGAGTTCGCGACATCCGCCGGCCGGCTCCATGAGAAGCCGAGTCGAGACTTGCGGCGTTCCCTTTTCCGCGAACCACGTAAGCCGGATCAGCCATCGATCCCGGAATGACGCCGAGCACACCTTTCCCGGCTGGCGTCGCTCCCTTGCGATGCACAATCACTTCTTTGCCGCCATGGGTTTCCTTCCATGCGAAGTTGTGGTGATTCTCCACGCCGGCGATGATTCGCCCTCCGAGCAGGTTGGAAACGTTTCGATGAATCACGGCGTGATTCGCAGCCGCGTATTCGCCCATCAGATTCATCGACTCCCAGTACTCCTGACCTTCCTGCGTGTTCATATCGAGCCACGCCAGCCGACCGAAGTCCTTCATCGAAGACGGCAACTGTCGCTGAGCAATACTCGAGTAGACATTGCAGACACTCGCCCCCGTCCCTCGAGAACCGCTGTGGCTCAGCAGAGCGACGTACGTTCCGGCGTCGAGGCCGAGTTCTTCGTCCCGTTCGTTGAGCGTCACCACACCAAATTCGACGAAGTGGTTTCCCGATCCCGACGTTCCGAGCTGCTTGCGGGCCTTGTCCTTATTCTCTCGCGTCACTCGCGAAACGGTCCAGTCGCGGTCCAGAACTTCATGATCCTGCGGCGTCTTCCATTCCGAGCCGACTCCGAAACGGGTCCCATTCTCGAGTGCGTTCTTGTAATGCTCGAAGTTCTTCTTCATCGTCTCGACCGGCATATCGAGAATCGAGAGCTTCATTCGGCAGGCAATGTCGACACCGACTGCGTACGGAACGACCTTGCCTTCCATGGCGAGCACGCCGCCAATCGGCAGTCCGTAACCAACATGGGCATCCGGCATCAGCGCAGCGCCGAACGCTCCCGGCAGGCGGCAGGCTTCCCGCATCTGGACATGACTGGCCGGATCGATCTCGGTTCCCCAGGTCTGGTACTCGATCGGCTCATGAACCGGCGGGACCGGCTCGTCGATCAGCAGTTGAGCCAGCGGCTGGAAAATCGGATTGTCGACGAACTGTTCCGGCGACTCGGCCACCGCCTGCAGAGAGGACTTCAATTCCTTGCCACGCATTCCGCCCTCGGCCACGGCTCGCTGAACCGTCTGAACAGCGGCGGAGAGTGCGTATTCCGGAATTCCAATGGCGAGCAGCTGTCGTTTATTCATGATGACCTGTGTTTTCCGAGAAAAAGATTCTGTCTCAGCGGAGGCCCTGACAGCCGGAAAGGTTCGGGAGAAAGTGTCCAGCAAGTGAAAAGAGGTCCAGAGTGGGCCCAGGCGGCGGACGTTTGGTCATTGAAAATGCACCGTTATAATTCATAATGAATTTTTGAAGCGAATCCATACGAAGTCTGCTGCCGGTCGGCGGCGGGCTGTAATTTGAGGATCAGCCCATGGGGCTCACCGTTATGAAGCGCATCCGATTCTGTGCCGGCCATCGCCTGGTCGGTCACGAAGGGAAATGCGCCTCCTTCCACGGTCATAATTATGTCGCCGAGATCTACGTTTCCGGAGAAGAAACTGACGATGTCGGCCGGCTGATCGACTTTTCGTACCTGAAAAAGACGTTCAAAGGCTGGATCGACGACAACTGGGATCACGCGTTTCTGCTGAACGAAGCCGACGACAACGGCATCGACGCCATCAAACGGGTCGTTCCCACGAAGTACTACATTCTGCCCTACAACCCGACCGCAGAGAACATGGCGAAGTATCTGCTCGACGTGGTGGCTCCGAAGATGATGCAGAATCTTCCGGTGGAAGTGACCCGCGTGATCATCTGGGAAACGGAAGAGTCGTTCGCCGAAGCGAGCATTTCGTCGCATCGCCCCACAGTCGCAGAATACTCCGAATCTCTCGGCTCCTGAAGCCGCCCTTCCTCCTCCCAGGTTTGTCCTGCCCTCTTGAGCTGTCTCAGATCGTGGATCCATGCATCAGGTTCATCTGTTCTGCTTTCTGGCCAGCTACGCCGCCGCGTTCTTTCTGGAGTTGGCACGGTACTGGAAACCGCTGCCGCCTCTCCGCTGGCTGTCGCTGATCGCCACGGTCGCCGGCCTGATCGCTCATACCTGGTATCTGATTTCCCGCTCGATTCAATCGCAGTTGCCGCCTTTGGTGGCGTCGAATCACGACTGGCTTCTGGTCGCGGCCTGGCTGCTGGTCGCCGGCTATCTGGGCTTTGTCGTCTGGAATCTGCAGAAACGCGGTGCGGAGGCAATGGGGCTGTTCGTGCTCCCGCTCGCGCTGTTAATGGTCGGTGCCTCCAGTCTTGTCAGCAACGATCCCGTGATGCTTGCCGACAGCCAGCGTTTCCTCAAGATGGTGCATGCCAGTTCGCTCGTCATCGGCATCACCGGCGTGCTGGCCGGCTTCCTCATCAGCGTGATGTATCTACTTCAACATCGGCGGCTGAAGAAGAAGCAGAATCTCCGCGGGGGCTTCTCGCTTCCCGCGCTCGCCTCTCTGGCTCGATACAACCTCTGGTCCGTTTCCGTTTCCATGCCAATGCTGACGCTGGGACTGCTGACCGGGTTTCTGTTGATCGGTGGCTCTGAAAAAGCATCGCGGCCCGTCTCGTGGCAGGATCCGATCGTGATTGGTTTCACGATCGTCTGGCTCGGAATGGTGCTGTCGTTTGGCGGCCTGTTCAAGAAACGTTCGATGCAGGGCCGGCAGATCGCGTTGATGAATGCCTGGGCCTTTGGCTTTCTGATAATTACCTTGCTCGGCCTGCAGATTCTGGTCAATCTGACAGGACTACCCTCCCAGCACGGCTGAAGCCGACTGATGCGGATCAGTGTGGATAGAAAATCGATGACGCCGTGAACTTACGCGTTGTGTACTGCAATCACGAAACGGCTGCTCTGGAGATTCGCGAACGCCTCGCCTTCTCCAGCGAAGAGCGGCTGCGCGCCGCGTACGTGCACCTTCAGGCCCGCTTCCCGAAGACGGAAGTCGTCATCGTTTCCACGTGTAACCGAGTCGAACTTTACTTCGGAGCCGAGGATCGCGGAGCACTGCCCAGCCAGGAGCAGATCGCCGGATTCCTCGCCGAGTTCCATCAGATTCCACTCGACGATTTCCTGAACGAACTGCGCACTGAGACCGAGATCGAAGCCGTGCGGCACCTGTTCCGTGTCGCCAGCAGCCTCGACAGCATGGTCCTCGGCGAAGCCCAGATCGTCGCTCAGATTAAGGATGCTTATCAGCGGGGAGCCGACTGCGACGCTGTCGGTCCGTTGACGCATCAGCTGTTTCAGGCCGCGATGAACTTCGCGGGAAAGGTTCGCACGGAAACGAAACTTTCCGAAGGACGGATCTCGATCGCTTCCGTCGCGGTGGGTGAGTTCGGCAAGAGCATCTTCGAACGCTTCGATGACAAGACCGTGCTCATTCTCGGAGCCGGTGAGATGGCCGAAGAGACACTGCGATACCTGAAGGACGAAGGCGTCAGCCGCATCATCATTGCCAACCGCAATCAGGAACGCGGACAGCAGCTGGCCGACAACTGGGGTGGACAGTGGATTCCCTTCGCCGAATGGGAATCGCGGCTGAGCGATGTGCAGGTGATCGTGAGCGCGACCGGAGCCTCGGAGCCGATCATCACCAAGCAACGCTTCGCCGAACTCCGTCGCAACAAGAACTGCCAGCAGACGTTGTTCATTCTTGATCTCGGAGCCCCTCGCGACTTCGCCCCCGAGATCGCCCGCTGCGATGACAACGTGTTCCTGTACGACATCGACGATCTGGAACAGACCTGTCAGCGAAACCGGAAGGCCCGTGTTCGCGAGATCGAAAAAGCCGAGAAGATGCTCGACGCGGCGACCAGCCAGTTCATGCACGACTTCTATCATCGGGCGACCGGCCCCGTCGTTCAGCAGCTGCGGGAAACGTGGCATGAAATCGGACGGCAGGAACTCGACCGTCTGTTCCGCAAGATGGAGCACGTCAACGACAGCGACCGGCAGTTGATCGAGCAGACAATCAACCGCATCGTCAACAAGCTGCTGCATCCGCCGCTGGAAAACATCAAACAACACTCGCGGGAAGGGACACCACACACCCTGCTCGAAACCATGAAACAGCTGTTCGGGCTGGGAGAGTAAACTCAGAATGTCGAAGAAATCGCGCCGTCGCACCGAGTCCGGCGAGACCGTTATCGAACCGCTGCCCTCCCCGGACGAAGTTCGCGACCTCGAAATCCTCTGCGAAGACAACCCCGTCGTCGCCGTGAACAAACCGGTCGGCATGCTCAGCCAGGGGTCGCCGCAGGGTGTTTTCTGCCTGCCCGACTATGTAAAGGCCTATCTCAAGCAGAAGTACGAAAAGCCGGGCAACGTCTACCTCGGCGTCGTCCATCGCCTCGATCGCCCCGTGACCGGCGTGGTGCTGTTCTCGAAGAACTCTAAAGGTGCCGCTCGACTCGCCGAGCAGTTCCGCGAACGCGAGGTGAAGAAAACATATCTCGCGCTGCTTGAAAACGCTCCGCCGACTGCGGAAGGAGAACTGCACGACTTCATCCGCAAGGTGCCCGATCAGGCCCGAGCCGTGATCGAACCGGGCGAAACCGCCGAGGCGAAGAAGGCGGTGCTGAGCTACCGGGTCATCGGCTCCCATCCCAAAGGAACGCTGGTCGAAGTGAACCCCCTGACCGGCCGCATGCATCAAATCCGCATCCAGCTCGCCTCACGCGGCTGCCCCATTCTGGGGGACCAGCTCTACGGAGCGACGACACAAACGAACCTGCAACCGCTGACCAGCGACTACACGACTCACATCGCCCTCCACGCCTGGAAGCTGACCTTCAAGCACCCGGTTCGCTACGACGAAATGACCATCACCGCCCCACTCCCCAACAGCTGGCCCGCCTTCGCCCGGACGTTGCTCGAAAACGATCAGCCCCCCGTCGAAACCGAGTAAACGCAGGTGCCACTGGCTCGGAACGTGGGACTTACAGCAATGAGAGTTTTGGGGTAGCCGCGGTTGCTCCGCTACCGGGGCCGACGCAGTCAGCACGAGGTATCCCGTGCTCGTGATGCCTCACGGAATCGAGTATTCTCATGCTCTCCCCGCAGTCGCCAGGTCGCGAATGGTCTGAAGTGCTTGAATGGGCTCCTGCTGATACCTGAAGTGGAATCATGAAGCTGTCCCGGCTCAGGCGTGGAGTGCGACCTCTTGTGGCTTCGCCACCCCGGTTGAATCAACCGGGGCTACCCGAAAGTCGTTCTTCCAAAACCCTCTGAGCATTGAACCCCGCGCACCCTGCCAGTGATCCCGAACGTGTGGCATATTGACCCACACACCCCTCTGTCTAGACTTGCGGGTGAAGCAAGTTCAACCAGGAGCGATTTGATGGCGACCACGAAGAGTGACGCGAGAATCAATGTCCGATTGTCCTCGGACCTGAAACAGACGATTGAAGAAGCCGCCTCCGTGCTCGGACAGTCAGTCAGCGAATTCACGATTTCGACGGTGATCCGGGAAGCTCGTCGAGTGATTCAGGACGCTGAATTCACGCAACTTTCGAATCGAGACCGTGACGCCTTTCTCGCTGCATTGGCCGATAAGGATGCCGCTCCCGATGACGCTCTCAAGCAGGCCGCTCGTCGGTACAAGAAGCGAGTCCGTTAAGTGAGCGGACAAGATTGGGGAATACAGCCTCTCGATCGCACTTTCCACGACCGCTCTCAGTTCGACTGCGGCGTCGCATCTCACAACGATTTTTTACTTCGGAAGTCGAGCCAGTTTGCCCGGAAGGATCTGGCCCGTACTTATGTCCTGGTTGAAGGCTCGAAGGCGCGCGTGCTTGGGTACTATGCCTTATCGAGCCACACGGTTGTGTACGACGCGCTTCCCGAGGATGAAAAACGCGGTCTTCCTTCCATCGATCTTCCCGTCGTGCTGATTGGCCGACTTGCAGTCGACCAATCGATGCAGGGGCAAGGAATGGGCGAGTTTCTACTGATCGACGCATTGAGACGGGTCGAATACCTGGCCTCGAAAATCGAAATCCAGGCGGTCGAAGTCGATGCAATAGATGACAACGCGCGTCGATTCTATTTGCGGTACGGTTTTGTGTCGTTACTCGATGACCCCCGGCATCTGTTTCTGCCTTTGCGGGTCATACGTAAGCTCAAACTTCCGCCGCTTTGATCAATCTCTCGCATTCACGGTAATCGTATACTTCACCGGCTGCACAGCTGCCTTGGCTTTTTGATGAGCTGCGTCATCGGCGGCTGTCAGCTTTTCCCGCAGTGTCTTCAGCGACTGCTGGACTTCAGGATCGTTGGCCAAGTCGGCCGGGATCTGGCGGAAGTTTGTGACGATGCTCTTGATCATCGTTGTCTCGAAGGCCTGCTTCTGCCAGACCTGATGCACGAGATGTTCGAACGGTCCGACGAAGGGATTCTGCAGAAACTCGCTGGCGAGATTGATGCCACTTTCCAGCTGCTCGCGGGTAAACGTCTTCGTTTCCGAACCAAACGTCACGTCGGCTGATTCACTCTTCAGCCCAGTCACCTTCAACTCGAATCGGTTCAGGTCTTCGTCGAACGATGTGAATGGCAACAACGGAATCGTTTCTTTGAGACCAGCTGCATTCACGGCGTAACAGAAGGGATATCGTGAGCTTTCCAGCTCCACGGTTCCGCCGTTCGCATTCAGCACTTTGTGTCCACTGGACGCCTCGGTTTTGCCGGTCGAAAGGTCGACCGTGACCGTGCCGATCTGGCCATCGAAGCCCAGCGCTTTCAGAAAGGCGCAGGCCATCAGCAGATGCCCGTTGGCGCCCGGGTGGACTCCATCACCGCCGGCAACCGCGTACTCTTCACCGAGTTTCGCCTTGGCCGCCTTCATCGCGTCGAGCATCGTATGAAACACATCCGCGTGAGGCATTTCGTTTTCTTCGGCCAGCTTCGCGGCAATCATTCCGAGACGCTCGAGATTGTCATTATAAACCTGATCGAAATCGGGATTGCCCCGCTGCCACGTAAAGCTGTCGACGACACCGGGAGAACCAACCACCAGAGTCGCTCCCTCGCGCTTCATTCGGTCGATAATCTTCCGCATCCCGTCTTCGTAGACCTTGCCAATCTGCTCCTCGTAAGCCCGGTACGAACCATCGTTCATCCCGTAACAGGTCGTGACGACATCCGGCTGCCAGGGGACAAGATCGTTCTCCATTCGAGCCGCGAAGCCGGGAGCCCGTTCGCCACCCCAGCCGAACTGAAAGGTCTGAATCTCCAGCTCGGGATAACAGGCCAGCAGATAGGACTCAATGAAGACGCTGTAGAGCTTCTGCTCGGTGATCGAATCGCCGATGATCGCCAGCCGATCGCCTTTCTCCAGCACGAGATCATCGGCCCATGCCGGTGCAGAAACTACGGCTGACAACAGCAGACACGCAAACGCACGCAACATGGGACGACTTTCTATCGATGGAGAATTACACCGGTGTGTCACCGGCTCCGGAGTGCAACGAATACACGACGTCGGCTAAACACTCTGTCCGAGCCAGTGCCACACAGTCTCGTTCAACTCAACAGGACTCAGTCCGCCAGCGGCATCACTTCGACTTTGCGGATCTGAACGATGCTGCCCGGATCGTGCTGCTGAAAGGCGAAGTGGCCTGCTCCGAAGGTCTTGTCGAAGTCCAGGTACTCGTAGAGCTCGTTGCCGTCGATCGTGATCTTGATGCGGGTCATCTCGCGGCCGCGCCAGACATCGTCTCGCACTTCGATCTCGTAATCGAACCACGTATCCGGCTTCACGTGCTGCTCGTAAACATGGCACATGCCGTAGATGGAACCGGTGCGAATCGGATCCCGGTGGGTGCTGTCGATCTGAGCTTCATACCCATCCGTGAATCCGGGCTCAGGCTTCGTGCGGAAGTACATGCCGGAGTTACCGCCATCGTTGATCTTGATCTCGGCCCGGTAGCGGAAGTTCTTGTACGCCTGCCCGGTCGTCACGAGCATCGACTGATCACCCGAGCCGACCAGGGCTCCATCCTTTACTTCCCACTTGCTCGTTTCCTTCCCGACCTTCTTCCATCCATCGAGCGATTCGCCGTTGAACAGAGAAATCCATTCACCATCCTCGGCATGAACGGTGGCAATGCTCATCATCAGAGCACAGGCGACGAGGGTCAGATTGCGGACGTTATTCATCTCGGAAACTCCAGTCGGAAAGAACAGGCAGACTGCCTGCGTGATTGAAAACGGGATCACCGATCAGTCTACCGTGGCGCATGACTGACGCAAACGAAAGCGACACCGGAAAGGGACAGCACTTATTCAGATGCGAGAAGGAGAGTACCCCCCGCCTTGCGGGATTCCGTCAATGGTTCTGTCACCAGTTCGCTCTCACTCTTCCCCACCAGTTCTCGGCGGGCGGCTGACATTTCTCCCGGCGAGATGTTGAGCAGTTTGGCAAGAACCAGGCAGTTCTCGGTGGTGAGGACCTTCAGCAGGCGGAACGACTTCTTCTGCCAGGCGCCGACGGCTTCTCCACGCCAGTAGACGATACTGTTGCCGGTCATCGCGGGGATGCGGGCTTCGGGGGTGATGACGCCAACGAGGTTGAGGGGATCGGTCGCTTTGAGAATAACGAGTTCTTCGCCGGCGGGGGCGTCGTCTCGCAGTTTGCGGAGCTCGGCGACCGAGTCGGGCAGGGCGTACTGTTCGCCGGCGACGCCGCGGATGAAGCGGCCGCCGCGGATTTCTCCACGGGCTTCGAGCCGCCGGTAACATTGCAGAAGTTCATACCAGCGGGGGGCTCCCTGTTCGCGGTCGAGCAGATCGCGGAAGACAACGCCCCAGCGATTCAGCAGCTGCCAGGCCCATTGCTCGACTCGCTCCCGCATCTGATCGGGATGTTCAAGAGCCTCTTCCCGCCGCCAGATCGACCAGCGACCCGCACGCCCCGCGAGAGTCCGCGGGCGTTTGACGCGGAGGCTGCCGCGATAACTCACGTTATTCGACTTCTTAGCCGGGCCAATCAACCCGCGTAGACCGGCATAGCCATCGGAAGTGATCCAGCCGCGAGCGATAAGCTCTCCCAGAGCATCGGTCAATTGAGCAGGCAGCAGCTGGGCGACGTACTCAATATCGTTAACGAACATCGCTCCCTGATGCTGCAGCACAGTAAGAACATCCTGTGCGGTGCCGCTGAGTTGATCGGTCAGCAGCCCGGCCCGCTCCGGCAACAGCCAGCGAGCCGAGTCCCGCAGGAACAGTGCTATTGGCGAGTTCCGCGATAACGTCGTCATCGGTCGCGACTTCACTTCTTTCGGACGCGGGTTCGGATACAGCCGCCCCCAGGCGACTTCGCCCGTCATGCAGAGTTCATCCAGCCAGGTCGAGGAATAGTCCTTCACCCGACACGGCAGAATGTCCCGCTCCCAGTTTCCGGCCGGCAGATCGAAACCCTGCAACTGCGAAATCGTTTCGAACAGCCCCTGCATCCCTTCGCGGCGATGCCCGGGATGAAGCCCCTGGTGCCGAAACAGGAACCGCATGAAGGTCCGCACATCAACCGGCTCGATCTGTTTGCGGAGTCCTTCTAACGTAAGGCGATGAATGCGGGCCAGCAGTCGGCGATGGCACCATTCGGTCTGCTCGACATCGAGCTTCTGATCGGTCTGATTGCGGAACTTGCCACGCAATACGAGTCCTTCGCCTTCCAGGGCTTCGAACGTCGCATCGACCTGCGACACAGTCCACCCGAGTTGCCCGGCAATCTCGCCGGTTGTCATCGGGCCGAGGTATTCCATCCAGCCGCGAAGGATTTCGATACGAACCTCGGTGGTGACATCTGGCCGACGAATATTCTCCGGCGGAGTCAACTCGGGTTCCGTCGTCGCCTCCGGCCAGAGACACTGCACGACCGGAAACTTCTCGGCGGAAACGTAAAAGGCTCGGTCTTCATCGAGCACAACGCGGCCTGCCCGCTGTTGATCCTGAAGCTGCTGCAGCAGCTTCGGCCAGCGCTCGGCTTCAGCGGCCGGAATCAGCACGCGGGTCAGCAGATAATCGTGCAGTTCATCGGCATCGCGGACAAGCGGGGCGGCTTCTTCCACCACACGATCAATTGCCAGCGGATCAAGCCGACTCAGATCGCTGACCGATTCCACGGTCACCGAACGTCGTGTGCTCACTGCACGAGCACGACGATCGATCGCCTCGCCTCCATCCAAAAACGCATACGGATTCGCGTTCAGCAGTTCATAACAGAACGGCGACGGCTCGCGAGTCTCCTTCGCGACGAACGTAATCTCTCCCTTTTCAACCTGTTCGAGCACCTTCGTCAGCCCGGCGAAATTGAGGGCTTCGTTGAAGCAGTCGTCCATCGTCTGTTTGACGAGCGGATGTTCGGGGATTTCGTGGTCGCCAGTGTGCTCTTCCTGACAGCCGGTCAGCTTGGGGAAGACAGCCGTGAGCAGGTCGTCGGAACGGAACCGCTGCAGAGCAGGAGGAACCCGCTTGCCCGCGCGGCGACGCTCGACCATCAGAGCCGTGGTCACGTTCCATCTCCACCGGAGTTGAAACGTCGGCACGTAAATCAACGCCTGTTCGAGCAGCTTGTAGGCATTGGCAGCAGTGAGCATCGGGAACAGCGACTCGATTGGAAAGCTGTGTTGCGGGCCGAGCGTGAGGATGAAGCCGTCGTCGTCAGCCGTGGCCTGCAGTTCGAAGTCGAAGGACCGGCAGAACCGCTTCCGCATCGCGAAGCCCCAGGCCCGCGTAATCCGGCTGCCGAACGGGGCATGGACCACCAGCTGCATTCCGCCCGTCTCGTCGAAGAAGCGTTCAAACACGACCCGCTTCTGTGTCGGCACCAGTCCGAGTGCCGCCTTTTGAGCAGCGATGTATTCCACGATCTGCTCGGCTGCGAACGCACAGCAACAGGTCTCTTTCTGTAACCATTTGATGATCTCGGGCCGGGCGATGCCATCGATCAGTTTCTGTTCCAAGTCCTCCCGCAGTCGAGAGACTTCTTCGGAAAGCTCAAACGTTCGCCCCGGCGATTCGCCTCGCCAGAAGGGAACCGAAGGCGGAGCTCCCTGGGCGTCGATCACGACGACATCGTTGCCCCGAAGATGCTTCAATCGCCAGGAGGTATTCCCGAGCAGAAAAATATCCCCGGCCTGGCTTTCAACGGCGAAGTCTTCATCGACCGAACCGACCACCACGTTGTCCGGCTCAGCAACGACGCGGAAGGAACCAATATCAGGAATCGAACCGGCGTTGTTCACGGCGACAATGCGGGCACTGCGACGCGGCCGCAGTCGCTTCTGAATCTGATCGTGATGCAGATACGTTCGCCCGCGGCCCGCGTCCGGCGTCACGCCCTGGCTCAGGTATTCGATGACATCATCGAAGTCTTTTCGCTCCAAGTTGCGATACGGATAGGCCCGCCGAATGAGGTCGAAGAGCTTGTCCGTTTCCCATTCGCTGGCAGCAATCTCGGCGACAATCTGCTGAGCGAGCACATCGAGCGGAGCATCGCGGCAGGTGATGGCATCGAGCCGCCCGCCTTTCACGGCTCGGATCAAACCCATGCACTCAACGACCTCATCGCGAGTGAGTGCGAACAGTCGCCCCTTCGGGACCAGCTTGAGGGAGTGACCCGAGCGGCCGATTCGCTGCAGAAACTTGGCGATGCCATCGGGCGAACCGAGCTGAATCACCAGATCGATGTAGCCGACGTCGATCCCGAGTTCGAGCGATGCCGTCGCAACCACCGCTTTCAACGTGCCCGCCTTGAGCCGCTGTTCGGTTGAAAGGCGAATGTCGGCGGAGAGCGAGCCGTGATGGCTGCTTACCTGATCTTCACCCAGCAGTTCGGTCAACTGATGCGATACCCGTTCGGCCATGCGGCGAGTGTTCACGAAAATCAGCGTGCTACGGTGCGAGTTGATCAACTCGACGACCCGGGCGTTGATCTCTGCCCATTGCTCGTGAGAACAAATCGCATTGAGCGGACTCGGCGGAATCTCAATCGCCAGATCCAGATCGCGGGTGTGCCCCACGTTCACGATCTCAACTGACTGACTGGGGGGCTCAGCTTCAGCAACCGGTGTCTTCCGTCCAGCGGGTTCCTCGTCCTGAAACAGTCGTCGCTGAGGATCGTGGCGGCTGATTGTCCCCGGCGGTTCCCAGTCGACGGGATGCAGGCGGGTTTCGCGATCGGTTGAGCCCGACAGGAAATCGGCTACGAGTTCGATCGGTTTCTGAGTCGCCGACAGGCCAATTCGCTGTAACGGTTCACTGCAGAGGGCTTCGAGCCGCTCCAGCGTGATCGACATGTGAGCCCCGCGCTTGTCGGGAGCGAGGGCGTGAATTTCGTCGATAATGACCGTCTTCGCCGTCGCCAGAATCTCCCGGCTCTTCTGAGCGGTGACCATTAAGTAGAGCGATTCCGGGGTTGTGACCAGAATCTGCGGCGGCTTTTTTAGCATCGCCGTGCGATCTTTTGCCGGAGTGTCCCCCGTGCGGAGGCCGACGCGAAGCTCGGGAACGCGGTACCCCCGTCGGGCGGCCAGTTCCTGGATCTCCCGCAGCGGCTCGATCAGGTTTTTGTGCATGTCGTTCGAGAGAGCACGCAACGGCGACACGTAGACACAGTGAATCTCGTCGCGCAGTTCCCCCTCCACGGCCATCCGAAACAGGCGGTCGATAATCGCCAGAAAGGCGGTGAGCGTTTTCCCGGAGCCGGTCGGCGCAGCAATCAGGGCATGCTTGCCGGCTGCAATTACGGGCCACCCCTGCGTTTGTGGCTCAGACGGCTGCGAAAACCGACTCGCGAACCACTCGGCAATCACCGGGTGAAAGTGATCAGACAGCATGAGCTCAGTCTCTCCCTCGTGCTTTTTCAAAGCATGGATCAGGGTCGCTGCATCCCTGACCCGCTCCGTTGTCGCTCGGCTCAATCTCCGGAACGAGAAAAGCCAACTGCGATGCGGCCTCTCGGAAACGACTCCGGCATGTTGTCAAAGCCGACGCCATCCGTCAATCTGTACAGCGGCCCTTTCGGGAGTGGAAAAAGCAGAACCCGATGGCCGGAAGGGGTGTCATTTCCTGGCAGGTTCACCTGTTTCACTGGCCAAATGCCCCGTCTGGGGAAGTTGATCAAGCAGATTCTTTGACGAAATTCGGAATGGTCGAAGTTCGGATCGGACGCTGGTTGATTCGGCTGGTCGCGAGGTTAGGATTATGACAGGACGGAACAGAGTCTGTTTCCGATGATTCCGTCCAACCTTTCACACAGGAGATACGAACGATTTCTGATCTGACCCACAACGCCGATGTTGCGACCGAAACATCTGAAAAGACGCAGCTGTTCGAGCGCAATCCTGATCAGTTGGCCCGTTCCCTCGACCTGGCATGCCGATGTGCTCAAATCGCCGATGAACTCAAGGCGAAAGACATCATCGTGCTCGATCTGACACGGGTCACTCCCGAGTTCGACTACTTCATTCTCGCGACCGGAAACAGCCGCCGGCAACTTCACGCCATCGTGGAAGAAGCCGACACGCTGATGGAGAAATCCGGTTCGGCCCGAATCGGTATCGAAGGCTACGACAGCAACGCCTGGATCCTGCAGGATTACGGCGATGTCGTGCTGCACGCATTCGATCCGGCCAGCCGCGAGACCTATGATCTGGAACGCCTCTGGGGCGACGCCACCCGCGTCGACTGGCAGGCGTACCTGGCCGAACACGCCTGATCGTCCTTCATTAACAGCAATCTCCCGGGTTGCGACCGGAGGCACGCCTTCGCCTCGTGACCGGGGAGAGTTTTCATACGAATCACTCGTCGCTTCTCCCAGGGCGGCGAGTGATTTTCGTTTCCGTAGCGGCGGCAGCACGGGGGTGCCACTGGCGTCTCGCCAGTGTTCGTGCGTCAGAATACCCCGACTCATGGCCCCCGACGGATGGCTCAAACGTGCATGTCTGATTCGCGACGGCGACAAGAGGCTGCTGACCGGGGGTGAAGAGGTTCAAAAGAGATCGTTCTGCCAATCTGCGTCCTGCAGCGTATCTCTTCCGAAGCGAGCTTCAGAGTCACACGCCGCACTGGCGGAGCCAGTGGCACACGACACTCGCTTCTCCCATCCCGACATAGTTGATGCAATCCACGCACAATCGGCGGCAGGATGCCGCCGGTACGACTGGAGCATGGGGAAAATCGTGGCTCAACAATGCAGTAGGTAGATCAAAGCCGGAAGCAGTCGCTACGATACGGCTTTCCCGCCGGGCTCAGACCGGATTTTTCGCTGACGAACCTGATTCAACGCTTTCATGAACATCCTGCAAGAACTCCGTGGCCGTCTGCATTCTGTCCTCGCTTCCAAAGTGGAGGATGCGGACCGCTTTGCCGCGATGCTGACGCCGTCCCAGAACCCCGAATTCGGCGACTACCAGGCCAACTGCGCCATGCCTCTGTCGAAGCAACTCGGGAAGCCACCGAGAGATGTGGCAGCCGACCTGATTGCCGAGCTCGATATCAGCGACCTTTGCGAGCAGCCGGAGATTGCCGGGCCGGGGTTCATCAATTTCCGCGTGAAGACCGACTTCCTGCAGCAGCAGATCGATTCCGTCAGTCAGAGCGAACGCCTCGGCGTCGAGCCGGTCGCCGAGAAGCAGCGGATCGTCATCGATTACTCCGCTCCCAACGTCGCCAAGCCGATGCACGTCGGGCATCTTCGCAGCACCGTCATCGGGAATGCGCTGTATCGCATCCTGAGCTTCCTCGGGCACGATGTCACCAGCGACAACCACATTGGCGACTGGGGCACGCAGTTCGGGATGATCCTGTACGGCTACCGCAACTTCGTCGATCAGGCGGCTTACGAAAAAGACGCCGTGGCGGAATTGTCTCGGCTGTATCGCCTGGTCAACCGTCTCGGCGAGTACCATCAGACCGTGGAAGAACTTCCCGGCCTGGAGTGGAAGCTGAGTGAGGCCGAGCAGGCCGTGAACGATGCCGAGGCGACCGTCGAGCAGGATGACAAACGGGGCAAGAAACAGCTGAAGAAGCTCCGCAGTGATCTGGAATCGATTCGGGCTTCTGTCAAGAAAGCAGAGGGACTGGTCGCCGAGGTCGAGCAGGATGCCGAGTTGAAGAAGCTGGCCGACGCTCATCCGGAAATCCACACCGATGCCCGCAAGGAAACGGCCAAACTGCACGCCGGGGATCCCGAGAATCGCCAGCTCTGGGACGAGTTTCTGCCGGCCTGTCTGGAAGCGATGAACGTCGTTTACCGCCGGCTCGATATCAATTTCGATCTCACGCTCGGCGAAAGTTACTACCAGCCGCAGCTGGCGTCGGTCGTTGAAGAGCTCAAGTCGAAGGGACTGGCCGAGGAAAGCCAGGGGGCGATGTGTGTCTTCCTGCCGGAAGAGCGGGCTCCGTTTATTGTCCAGAAACAGGACGGGGCATTCACTTACGCCACCACCGATCTGGCGACGATTCGGTATCGCGTCGAGGAACTGAAAGCCGACACCATCCTGTACGTGGTCGATGCCCGCCAGGGGGATCACTTCCAGATGCTGTTCAAGACGGCTCGCAAGTGGGGCTACGACGATGTCGCCCTGCAGCATGTCTCGTTCGGCACGGTGATGGGCAAAGATGGAAAGCCGTTCAAAACCCGAGCCGGGGATATCGTCGGCCTGGGAGACCTGCTCGATGAAGCCATCTCGCGAGCTCTCGGCATTGTGGCGGCTAATGATGATTCCAAGCCGAACGGAGCCGAGCTCGACGACGCGGCTCGCGCCCGGATTGCCGAGATCGTAGGACTCGGCGGCATCAAATACGCCGATCTGCACCACAACCGGGAGAGCGACTACATCTTCGACTGGGACAAGATGCTCGCCATGAACGGCGACACGGCGACCTATATGCAGTACGCCTATGCCCGCATCTGCGGCATCTTCCGAAAGGCTGGAGTCGAGCGGGAGACGATCCGGAACAGCGATCAGTCGATTCAGCTCGGTCACGACGCCGAACGGGCGCTGGCGTTTCAACTGCTGCGATTCGACGAAGCCCTGGCGGCGACCGCGCAGGAGTATCGCCCGAACTTCCTGACGAATTATCTGTTCGAAACCGCAAACACGTTCAGCACGTTCTACGACAAATGCCCGGTGGCTTCGGAAGAAGATGAGGCCGTCCGATTGAGTCGGCTGAAGTTGTGCGAAACGACGGCTCGCATTTTGGAACAGGGCTTGAGCTTGTTGGGAATCAAAACTTCTGAAAGAATGTAGGAGGCACTTCTTTTTCTCCGTCGTGGATCACCTCACCTCTTCTGTGAGTTCGGCAGCCACGACGGGCGGGTCTGGTCCAGAGCCCCGAAGAATCTGCTTTTATCCGCTCGCTCGATTGATCAACATTCGAAACCACATCCGGATCTGCCTTCACCACTCATGTCACAACTTCTGATCACGCGTCAGTCCGAATTCGACGAGCTCTGCGAGCACCTCAAGTCCAGTGGTGAAGTCGCTTTCGATACCGAGTTCGTCTCCGAACACACCTATCGTCCGCAGCTGTGTCTGCTGCAGTTCGCCACCAGCGAACGCCAGGTCGCCGTCGATCCGCTGGCCGGTCTCGATCTGACCCCCTGGTGGGACATCATGACTGACAAGGAGACGCGGGTCATCGTCCATGGCGGCCGGGAAGAAATCCTCTTCTGCTGGTTCGCCGCCGAGAAGCCGCCGCAGAATCTGGTCGACGTGCAGATCGTCCAGGGACTTCTGAGCCGCGGCTATCCGCTCTCCCATTCCGCCCTCGTGCAGAAGGTGATGCAGAAGCGGATTCACGGCAAGGAAACGCGGACCGACTGGGCCAAACGCCCTCTCACCGACAAGCAGATCGAATACGCTGTCGAGGATGTCCGCTATCTCATCGAGATCGCCGCCAAGCAGCGCCGGCGTCTCAAATCGCTGAAGCGGACCACGTGGGCCAAGCAGGAATGCCAGGCCTTCATTGATGGACTGGTCGAAACTCAACGAACCCGTCCCGATGCCTGGGTCCGGCTGCCGAAAATCGGTCGCCTCTCGCGGCAGGATCTGGGTGTTGCCCGTGAACTGTTTCGCTGGCGGGAACAGACCGCCGAGAAGCTGAACCGTCCGTTGCGAACGATCCTCCGCGATGACCTGCTCGTCGATCTGGCTCATCGGCAGCCGAAGTCGGAAGCCGAGGTTCTTTCGACCCGAGACATGCAGCGGGGCAACTATCGACGTTATGCGTCGGATCTGCTCGAAGTCATCCGGAACGCCAGCAAGCTGCCCGCTTCCGAGCTCCCCGAGAAGCTGTCCCAAAACAGCGACGATCATTCCAAGCAGGAAGAGCATGTGCTCGGCAAGCTGCTGGCGATCGCGCTGGCCAACTGCTGTGCGGAAGCGGATGTTTCTCCGGCGATCGTGGCGACCGCGACCGATCTGCGGGAGTTTGTCCGCTGGCATTTGAGTGGCCAGAAAAGCGATGAGCCGAAACTCGCCACCGGCTGGCGATACGACTTGTGCGGCGAAATGCTGGAGAACCTGCTGGACGGTCGGATCTCTTTGCGAGTGGCTGACCCGAGTTCCGATCACCCGCTCGTTTTCGAATCGCTTTCCAAATCGGGCAAGCAGGGACAGTAACGTTCGATCACGTCATCGGTCAGCAGACCGTGATGCAGAGCCGTTCCGACGAGGACCGCATCGACGCCCGACTGTTCGACTGCAGCCAGATGCTCCACGGTCCGAACGCCCCCGCCGGTCAGGATCTTCAACTGCGGATACTCGCGGCGAATCGCCGAGCACAGTTCCAGCGTTCCTGGACCGCGATCCCGTCCCACATAGGCCAGATCAATCACGATCACCTCCTGCACTCCCCGATCGGCGACGTAGCCGACAATCTCCAGAGCATCCTGATTTCCCCATGCCTGATCAGGGGAATTCAGCAGGCTGTCCACCAGATCGAGACTGAAAACAAGCGAAGCAGGATCGCACATGCAGACCAGTGCATCGAACACCGACTGATCGGCCAGCGATTCGGTCGAGACAATGCAGCGTGACTGACAGAGCAGTGGACCGAGTTCGAAGCAGTCCTCGATCTGCTGAATTCCCGCATCGATCCGATAGGTGCCCAATGAGGGCTCGAGCCGACTGAGCAGAGGGATATTCCACCGCCGGTGCACAATGCCGTCCAGATCGGCGATGTACCAGTCCTGGAAGCCGAAGTGGCCGTTCAGAACACGGGTCAACTCCAGCGGACAGGACGACTGGCAGTATTTTGTCTGCAGCGGCTGATAGGTGCTGCGTAGTCCTCCGACGGCATGGACGGTCTGGCCATTCAGAACATCGAGGACGGGAATGATTTTCATTCAGATGTCGATCATCTCTCAGAAGGGAATGGATCAGTCCATTTGATCCCAGGACGCGGCTGCAATCAAGCAAGGCCACTCCGGCTTTTCGGCATCAGGCGGTTGCCGACTCCATTCCCGTTGACAGTTTTTGTTCCTTCTGAAGCGGTGCACTGGCGAGAATCGCCATACCGACGACGGCACTGATCAGCGAACCAATCAGAACTCCGACCTTCGTTGCCCGCAACAGATCGGCATCCGCAAAGGCCAAGCCCGTGATAAACAGGGCCATGGTAAACCCGATTCCGGCGAGGAAACCGCCCCCAGCCATGTGACGCCAGGTAATCCCCGTCGGCAGCCCGGCAATGCCAAGCTTCACCGCCACCCAGCTGCAAAGCAGAATTCCCACCGGCTTCCCAATCACGAGACCGGCAATCACGGCCACGGAAACCGAAGAGGTGAGATCGGAAAGACTGAGGACGACTCCCGCATTTGCCAGCGCAAACAGCGGCATGATCACGAACGCCACCCAGGGATGCAGCACATAGATCAGATACTCCAGCGGAGAAATCGTCTCGCGGGAAAGCCAGCGATATTTCTTCACGGTTTCGGCTCGATGGTCGTTGGTTTCCCATTCCTCCCCATGAACCAGATCGCTGGCCATGTGCATCAGCGTTCCGCCGATGCCTCGCTCAAGATAGGCGCGAGCCGGCGTGAGTAACCCGAGCGCGACACCGGCAATCGTCGCGTGAATTCCTGACTCATGAAAGCCGAGCCAGATCAGCACTCCGACCAGCGTATACATGCCAATGCTGCGAACACCAAGACGCTGCAGAACGAACACAATGCCGATCCCGACCAGACCGAGAATCAACCACGACCAGTGAATTGTTTCGGTATAGCCGAACGCGATGACGAGGATCGCTCCGATATCATCGACGATCGCCAGCGACAGGAGCACAATCCTCAACGCCGCCGGCACCCGTCGGCCCAGTACCGCCATGCAGCCGACGACAAAAGCGATGTCGGTGGCCATCGGCACGCCCCAGCCGCGTTGACCAGCCGTGCCTGCCTGAAGGGCCAGAAAGATTCCGGCCGGGATGACCATGCCTCCCAGAGCAGCGATCAACGGTAAGGCCGCCCGTCGAAAATCCTGGAGCTCTCCCATCACGATCTCGCGTTTGACTTCGAGACCGATCACGAAAAAGAAGATCGCCATCAGGCCATCGTTGATCCAGTGCTTGAGCGAATGGTCGAGCGTGAAGTCGCCAATCGTCAGTCCGACATGCATTTTCCAGAAGGCGAGGTACTGGTCGGCGACATCGGAATTCGCCGCCACCAACGCGACGACAGCGCACAGCAGCAACACAATGCCGCTGGACGCCTCCACATGCAGGAATCGGCTGAGCGGCTTCAGGAATTTATGAACAGGTTCCCGGGGGAGAGTGACCGCGGCATCTGGGGTCTGAGGGGCATCCATGGTTGTCGGCTCGCTGAGGAAGAGAATTGCACCATCCAATGCCTCCTATTGTAACGGCTCGACACAGCATGAAACCGCAATCAGCGGCTTTGCCGGGATTCAGGATGGAGTTGGGGAAGTCGCCGTTCCCGGAGGAGGATCGGGGAAATACTCCTTTCTCAACGACTCATCCAGTTCGACCGAGATGCGCCCGTACCGGACGCTGAACCGTTTGACCTGCCCCTTCTCATCAAGTCGAACTTGGTAAGGAGCGATTAACGGATCGAACAGACGGAACTGCCCGACACCGAATCCGGTAATGAACAGGAGAATCGTCACCAGAATCGAACCGGAACAGACCAGCGAGGGCAACGCGAAGCTCAGCACTTCCAGAAAACTCGGCGTCGAGACCACGGCCGCTGCCATGGTACTGGAAATACTGAATGCGAACGCTCCCATCACGACCAAAACCAGAACACAAAATGTCTTTCGTATCGGTCCCGACGAACAGGCTCCCAGCATCATGCCGCAGGCCATCATGTAAGCCGTAAAGAGCAGGGCGATGCCGAGGGCGAACAGAATGTTCGGCAGCGCCACCCCTCGCAGCAGATAGCTGAAGCAGATGAAGGGAACGACCGCGGCATAGTAGATGCCGGCATGAACTGCTCCACACCAGAAGAATCCGGAGAAAATCTGCCCAATACGCAACGTGGAGAGCGTGAGAACTTCCAGCGTTTGTTCGCTATGCTCCTCCGCAGCCAGCGCAAACATCGAGAGCGGTACCACAAAGCAGTTCGGCAACAGCAGCAGGACAAAAAAATAGCTGCAGAACTGACGGCCGGCTCCGACGAGATCGAGCGCCAGATCGGCACTCATCACGAGAAACAGACTCGTGGCCCAGCAACTCAAAAGCAACAGCAGAAACGTAATCGCAAAGGCGCGTCCCTTAAGCATCCGACGGATCTCGCGGATCAGCATGGGATTCCAGCTGTCGGGGAAATCGGTCCACGTTCGCGACCGCAGATTGAACCATTCCCCAGCCGCGTGAGCCGGGAAGGGAGTCATTGCACGATTCCCTGCGTGATCGACATGAAGGCGTCTTCGAGTGTTTCCGATTTCCCGGCGTATTCGGTCACGGAGAAGCCATGTTCGATCATCCGCTTCAGTAGATTCGCCCGCTCCGTGTTATCTCCGGCAAACTCGAACACAATCCGATGAGCAGCCGGAGCCACGTGCGAAACAAACGGCTGCTCCAGCAGCCAGTTCCGCAGTTCCGTGGACCGCGATGTCACCGCGACCGCCAGCGGTATTCCGCCGCTTTCGCTGGTCTTCCGACTGCGGTGACGCTTCAGATCTTCGATCGTGCCGTGAGTCAGAATCTGACCGGCTTCGATGATGGCCGCGGAATCGCAGATCTCTCCCAGCTCTGTCAGGATATGAGAACTGATGAGAACGGTCTTGTTCATCTCGGTCGCGAGCAGGTGAATCAGCTCCCGCAGTTCAACGCGGGCGCGAGGATCGAGTCCAGCCGCCGGTTCGTCGAGAATGAGCACCTGGGGATCGTGAATCAATGTCCGCCCCAGCCCGAGCCGCTGCGACATTCCTTTGGACAGCGTCCGAATTGGCTTGTCGGCCAGCTTGCGAAGCTCGGTGAAGACGAGCACGCGCTCGATCGCGTCCCGTCGCTCGTCGCCTTTGAAGCCGTAGGCACGAGCGAAGAAGTCGAGATACTCGACGACATCCATGTTGGAATACTTGCCGAAACTGTCGGGCATGAAACCCAGGCAGCGTCGGACCTTCTCCGGATCGTCGACGACGGAATGTCCACAGACAAAGGCATCGCCGGCGGTCGGCAGGTCGAGCGTGGCGATGATTCTCATCGTGGTCGTCTTGCCCGCTCCGTTGGGGCCGATAAATCCCATCACCTGACCGGCGTAGGTATGAAAGCTGACGTTATTGACGGCTTTCAGTTTGCCGAAGAACCGATGCAGATTGCGGATTTCAAGCGTCGGCTTCTCGCCCGCTCGGTCGCGGGCGATCTCTTCGGCGGCCAGCTGTTCCCCTTCGGGGTGAGCCTGCCCGTCGATCTCTTCGCTGACTACAACGGGATAGTCCGCGGTGCTGTCACTGGCGGACGCGGGAACTTCGTCCATCATCTTGTCCTGGTCCGGGGTCGCGTCCGTCATAATCTACTCGTCAATTGTCTGCAGTCCTCGATGCATTCGCTTCTCGTCGACCATGGCCCGCTACATGAAGCCCACCATCGTGTAGAGCGACATCCGCTCCCTGGTATTTTGAAGTCCGATATCGAGATCGTCGTGCGCTTTCAGAATTGCGAAATAAGAATTGGGTCGCAGAACGCTGCGATAAGATTCGGGCTGACGGAATTGGGACAGTGTCGACTCCTGGAGGCTTCGCGAGTAAACGTCTCCGCCGACATCCTCGTACGGATCGTACCCATGCCCATAACGATACCGGTAAGGGTCCACAGCAGCGGGCATATCCTGTAACGTCATCCCGTCGGGCAAGGCCAGGTCTTTCTCGGTAATCGTGGTGCGAAGCTGAGTGAGATCTTCAGGGTTGGCCGGCTTGAGTTCCGCCACGCCGCCTGCTCGCACCGGTCCGCCGATCCAGGCTTTCCCCTGTTGATCGACCAGCAGAATCGTTTCGAGATCCCATTCGAGTCCGTTTGAGACTTCAACAGCCTCCGCCCCCTTTGCTTTGTAATCGACTCGCCCGCGCTGTTCTTCATTGGTCACGGTGAGAAACTGAGTGCGAGTGCGCGGTCTCAGCCAGCCGCTCGTCAAATGTTGCTGATCGGTCCAGTCGATCCGTCCCGATTCGTACGCTTCGTAGGTGGGCCAGACGGGATACACCGCCGTCGACTTCCCGAACTTCAGTCCCTGGGAAGGGGCAACACCGGCGTAGTAGGCAACTCGATTGATGCTGATCGAAGTCCCCTGCTTCTGGTCGAGGTAAGTGATACTTCGCACGCGGGATTTGATTGAGAATCCGTGCGCGACCGTCGAGTATCCCACAAGCAGCAGGCTGCTGCCCAGAGAAAGCAACGGAACGGTAATCAGCAGCATCGAGAGCCGCTTCTTCCGCATGAAGTACGCGTAGTTCACCGGTCCGATTACGATTGTGAAGACAGTAATCAGCAGCAGAAAGGCGGTCACGGGCACGCCCCCGACGCCGGGAATCAGAAACTGCATGAAGCTCGGCGTGAGTTGCCGGGCGCTAAATCCGTTCCGGTTCCGCCAGGAGAGCCGCTGTTCTCCCAGCTGATTCATCAGCCAGGTCCAGTGAGAGATCGTTCCCGGAAACGGGTTCTCACGAAACGCGACGACCCGCCCAAGGCCCAGCGCCCGAATGGCAAATGTTGTGTCATTGACCGGCCAGCGTTCTCCATCCGAAAAATCTTCCGGAACCGTCCGGGAGTTGTCCGTCTCGTCGATGAGCGAAATGTGTCGAAACATATTGCGTTCCGACGGCAACCAGACTTCGTCGCGAAAGGATCGACGATTCCAGTCGAGCGACTGGTTCAACGCCGCCGAGGACACGGGATCGTCGTTCACTTCATAGATGATGAGGTTTCCCCCCGTTTCAACCCAGTTAAGGATGGCATTGCGAGCTTCTGGAGTGATCCGCTGCGACAGCGTTTGCAGACTCATGGCGACGACATCGGCACTGGTGTAGGCCAGCCAGTTCTCGGGCAGCCCTTCCGGGTTCACGGTCTCGCAGAATTCACCGCTTGGCGCATAGTACGATGCTCCGTGGCGACTGGGTGTCGAGCCCGATCGCGAAAACTGATTCAGTGCCGCTTCGTTGTACTTGTCGGTCTCGACGACGTTTCTCTGCACGACCAGCATCGAGCCGCCATGGTTGTAAACGTAATTCACATCCGGCAGTGAGAATGGGCTCGAAAGATTCTTAATCTCCCGGCCATTCTCCAGCACGCGAAAGCGGGCCGACGATCCCGAATCGACCATTGGAATCAACAGAGTGGTATTGAGCGTCTGGTTCTGCTCGATGGCGATTCGCTGCCCGACTTCCGCAACCGGATTCGAGGGGTGGTCGCTGCGGATATCCAGCGTCAGCTGCCGTGCCGGGCCGATGTTGCGAATCTGAACGCGAATCGGATAGTAGCCGCCGTTGTGCCCGCCCGTCCATTTGGTGTTCACATTGACGACGAGATCCGAACCGCTGAGCGTGAACTCAGTCCCGATGGCCCAGACGGAGGCGACTGGCACGGAGGTAATCAGTCCGACTGCCAGAACCATCAGGCCACGCTGGAGAAACGATTTCAACATCCGAAGCTTTCGGCTGGAAGCAGACATGATTGGAGAAGAGTTCTACACGCGCACGTCGGCGGGGATCTCGCGTCCCACCTGAGGAACGGTCTGAACGAGTTCGCGGATCAGCGAAATGTTGTCCCAGCCATCCATTCGGGCGGCGTAATCGAGAATGATGCGATGCGACAGCACGCTCGGCGCGACGAACTTGACTTCATCGAACCCGACGTTCGGTTTACCGGCGATCAAAGCCGCTGCCCGGGACGTATTTGCCAGCGCGATCGCCGCGCGAGGAGATGCTCCGAAGCGAACGAACTGCTTGACGAACTCGGGGGAGTCTTCGTAACGGGCATGTGTGGCTGACACGAGACGGGCAATGTAATTTGCAACCGCTTCCGGCAGATGCACGCGATCGACCTGTTCGAACAGATGAGCCAGATCATCGCTGGAAACAATCGGCTCCAGCACAGGCGGCTCGCCGTGGCGTCGCTTGGTAATGATCTGCTGCAGCGTCTCAGCACCGATTCCTTCCACGTTAATTTTGAACGTGAAGCGATCGAGCTGAGCTTCCGGCAGGGGATAGGTTCCCTCCAGTTCGATTGGGTTCTGGGTCGCCAGTACAAAGAAGGGCTGCGGCAACTGATGGGTTTCGCCCATCACCGTTACCCGGCGTTCCTGCATGGCTTCGAGCAGAGCGGACTGCGTTTTCGGCGTGGCCCGGTTGATTTCATCGGCCAGCAGCAGGTTCGCGAAGATCGGCCCCTTATGGAACACGAGCCGACGCGATCCGTCCTGCTCTTCCAGAATTGGTGAGCCAACGATATCGCCCGGCAACAGATCGGGCGTGAACTGCACGCGGCGAAAGGACAGGTGCATCAATGTCGACAGCGACTTCACGAGCTCGGTTTTCCCGAGTCCCGGCAGACCTTCGAGCAGCAAATGCCCACGAGCCAGAATGCAGGTCACGGCCAGTCGCAGGAGTTGATCCTGCCCCAGAATGGCCCGTCCCAGTCCGCCGAGCAGACGGTCGATGACTTCGCGGGCAGCGGTCACTTCTTCCGGGGTCAGCAGTCCACCGGCGTTTGTCTCATTCATGCAGAGCGACTCCGTCTCTTTCAGTTGGTCACGTCAAACGATGCAGGTCAATCAGCGGGACGATCAGAGTGCTCCATCGTCGGGCACTTCGGCGGGGCGATTCTCCGAGTTGAAAAACTTCCGCACCACATCGCGGTGCTTCGGGCTCAGCTTGCGATTCCATGTTGCCTTGCCCGCTGCGGGATCGGAATCACGAACCGGGTTGCGGGCCACCGAATCGGCCGGCTTCACTTCGGGTTCGCGATACGTAATCCCCTTTACTTCGTCGCTGGGATCTTCCAGGGTGCCGGGCGGAAGGACAACTTCTTTGAACTTCGTGTTGGACAAATCCGACTCTTCCCCCCAGACCATCGCGGCATCACCACGGCCACGGGAGATCCCCCCCTTGCCGGGTTTGTTTCCCTCGCCCTGGCAATCGCCCTGACCATTTCCATCCCCCTGGCAAAACCCCTTGCATTCACTCCGCTGTTTGGCGAGTCGTTCCGATTCGCTCTTCAGATGCTCCTTCAGCTCGTTGAGCATCTTCTCGCGGGCGGCTCCGTCTTCCGGCAAACCGAGCTTGCCCGACTTCGCCGCATTCTCAAGCGCCTTCTTCAACGACTCCGACATCTCGGGGCACTGACCATTGCAGGCTTTCGATGCCAGCGAAGCGAGATTTTCCCCCATCGCCCTTTCGAGCTGTTCCAGCTGTTCGGCCGACAGCTCCCCCTGATTGGCCATCGAGGAAAGCAACTGCTCGACCGCAGCCGAAGCCGATTCGAGACTGCGTTCGTTCTTCTGCCAGCTCAGCTGCATCTGCTGCCGCAGCGAGTCGGCGGTCTCCCACTGCTCGTGGGTCAGCGGCTGGTCCTTGGTTTCCTGAATGAACTGTTCGAGTTCCTGTTTGAGCTCTTCCTTTTCCTTCTCGTCGAGAATCTCGGCTTCGTCGAGCGTCTCGAGCATCGATTCGAGTTCTTCGGTTGTCTCGCGAGAGACCTCACGCGGCTTTGCCATCACTTCGGAAAACTCACGAATCGGCACCAGACAGGTGAGCAGCGTAAAAATGCAGGGGACGGCTGTCATCGAGAAGAAGCGTTTCGGGCGAATTCGAGGGAGCGAATTCCGCCAGAGCTCTTCGACCTGAGGCAGCCGACGAGCCCATTCTTCATCGGGTGCTTCGGAAAGGGTCATCAGCAGTCCGCCCGCCGCCAGTTTCTGATCGAGCAGCGCGGTGGCTTCTTCGTGCGAGAATTGACGCTTTTGAATTGAGAACCAGGACCAGACCGGTACAGCCGCCAGCAGAAGTAGCAGAGCAGGGGCGTAGGGCCAGAGGGCGGGGATGAACAGTTTGATGAGCAGAATCGCGCAGCCGATCCCGATGAACGTCGCTGCCAGCCGATCGGCACAAATTCCGAGAAACTGCCCCCATTGCAGGCGTCGCCAGTGTCGGTGAATCCATTGCTGAGAGTTCGGCATCAGAACCTCCCGAAATATGCAGTCGCAGAACGCGGACGTGAACAGACTTACGGGAATTGTAACCAATTCGCCGTCTGATGTCTGAAAGAATCAGCCGATTTTGTCGTTTTCACCGCCGGACAGACTCAGGAAAAGTCTCTATTTACTGGCGGGTTGCAACGGCCCGTCTCCCTGCAGATAGGCGATGAGATCGCGAATCTGCTCGTCCGTCATCCGGTCGATCAGCCCCTCCGGCATCAGCGACAGATTCGAGGGTTTTACGAGTTCGATCTCGTCCTGAGGAATCGCGATCTCCTCTTTTTCCGTCTGCACAAGGACCGTCTGTTCGGTCTCGTTCTTGATAACGCCGTTCACGACACGGCCGGAATTCAGCACGAATGTCGACATCCGGTACTGATTCGGCACGATCGCCGAGGGGGTGACGATGTTCTCCAGCAGATAGTCGAGATTCTTCCGGTTGCCGCCCGTCAGATCCGGAGCGAGCGGCTTGCCTTCCCCGAACAGTTTGTGACAGGACGAGCAGGTCTTCTCGAACAAAGCCCGCCCATGAACAGCATTCCCAGCCGCGAGTGTATCAGCGGTCAGCGTTTCACGCAGCGAGGCGATCTTCTCTTCTTTTTCGGCTGAGGTCTGGTTGAGAGTCCCCCAAACTTCGGTCAACAGGTCGTTGAGTTCCGGGACTTCGAACTGCGCGATCTGCCGTGCCTGCGAGGCAGACAGCTGGGCGTCTCCGAGACGATTGTCTCTGATCGCTTTGAGCAAAGCAGCCGCGTACGCCGGTCGCGAACAGAGCGTTTCAATCGCTGCGACACACGCTTCGTGTCGGAAGCGGTTATAGCGACTGAGAATCAGTTCGGGGATCTCGGCATCTTCGTAACGGGCCAGCGCGGTGAGAGCCGCGGCGTCGAGCACGCGATCATTCACCCATTTCTTCAATGCCGGCAGAAGCCCGTCCGGCTGGCGATCGGCCAGCACATTCAGGGCATTAATCCGGTCGATGGGCGTCGCGTTGTCGTTCGAGACAATCTTGAACAACTCGTCGATCGCGCGGCCATCGCCGAAGACAAGCGAGAGTTCACGGAGCGACGCCTGAACCTCAGGATCGGGCACATCGCCGTACTTTCCGGCAACGCTCGACCAGCCCGGCGGAGCCGGCAGCTGACGCACGCCGCGAGTGGCCGCCGTCATCCCCTGTAGCAGATCGGAAAGCTGGTCCTCGTTCTCCGATTTCAACAGCGTCGCGACGAGCAGCGGACCGACCTCCGGCTGCGTGGCATATTCATGAAGTAACCGGCGGGCGATAAACGTCCGCAGCTTCCGCGCGGTCTCGAATCGAGTCAGCTCGAGAGCCTGACCGGGATACTTCTCCACAGCTGGTTCAATGCCGTACCAGAGGATCAGTCGCAGATCGTGGTCGGCTTCGTCGAAATCATGCTGCAACAGAGCCTCCGCCATTCGCAGTCGGAACTCGACCGGCATCGAATGCACAGCCGAGGCCAGCGTCAATCGCACATAGGCCGACTGTTCGGACCGGGCGTGTTCTATGAGTTTCCTCCAGATCTCGGCATCTGTCGCCTGATTGTCTGCAAGCAGTCGGATGCCCCAGGAGCGAATGTATTCATCGTCTTTGTCCAGCAGACTGAGGAGCTGTTCTGGAGAAAGCTGTCCGAGTGCCGCCCATGTCCAGAGCAGTCGAAGATCGTTCGTGGTCTCTCCGGAGAGCTCTTTTGACAACTCATCGGAGGACACCGGCGACCCGTTCGCTTTCGAAGATCGATCCACCAGAATCCTGCGGGCATGCCGGCAGAACCAGTCGTTGTCGTGCGTCTGCAGACTGAAGAGCTCTTTATCACTCATCGCGGCAAGGTCGGGAACGTTCTTCAATACGGGGCGACCGTACGTCACCTTGTAGATGCGCCCGGACGTGCGGTGAACCCCATCGCTGTCGTGACATTCGCCGAGATCGGTCCAGTCACTCACGTAGACTCCACCATCCGGGCCATACATGATTCCAACGCCCCGAAACCACGGCTGGTTGGCGAACAGGAAGTCAGACTGGTGCTCGATTTGATAACCGGCACCGTGCCGCACGATCGCATCGCAATTCACGCGTCGCCCATGCGTGTTGCACATGAAGAGCTGCCCGCGATATTGCGGAGGCCAGTTGTCGCCGAGATAGATCATCCCGCCGCAATGCGAATGCCCGCCTCCGAGTTCGCCATGCACACCGGAAGCATCGCGGCTCTCGGACCACTTCGATGATGTCGCGTCCCAGTGGTAATGGTCGGCGTGCTGATCGATGAGTTCATAGAAATGCGGATTAGAATCGGCTCCGTACATCCGCTTGAAGTGAGCCCCGGGAATCGCATGCCAGGCATGACCGATGACATTGTTCGTGAAGAAGAAGTCGCCGTACTCGTTGTAGTCCGAGCCCCAGGGATTGGTCGTTCCTTCAGTCACGAGTTCAAAACGATAATCCCGCGGATGAAACCGCCAGATCGAACAGTTCAGGCTCGTCTTCTCTTCCGGCGTCGCGCCGGGACGACCAACGACCGAAGTTGCCTGAATGCCGTGCCGCCCGTAAATCCAGCCGATCGGGCCGTACATCAACCCGTTAACGATGTTGTGCCCAACCTGATTCTTGTCGAAGCCATCCAGAAACACCTGCGGCTCTCCATCGGCTCGGTCATCTCCGTTCTCATCGGAAAGCCACGACAACGTGCCATCGTTGAGAATCCAGCAGCCGTTCGAGCCTGGAAGAACACTGGTGAGACGATTCCCCTGATCCCAGAAGACCGTCCGCCTGTCGTGCTCGCCGTCGCCATCGACATCTTCGAGAATGACGATGCGGTCCCGCAGCGTGTTGTCGTAGGAGCGGCCGCCGTAGGTGTAACACTCAGCCACCCAGACGCGGCCGCGATCATCCATTTCCATCGAGATCGGCTGCGAAACATCCGGCTCGCCGGCAAACAGTGTGACGCGGAAGCCATCGGGAACGGTAATCGCCGCAGCCGCCTGTTGTGGCGTCGTCGGTTCTTCGCCATTTGGCTGCGTGTTGATGACCTCAGGAAAACTCGGCTCGGCTGCGTTGGCCGTAGCCGCGAGAAGACCGAGAACCAGTGCAGACGTCCGCCAGAAAATGCCTCGACAGTTCACGATATCCCTCGGCTCTGAATCACGATGGCAAATCGACCCGCCAGGAATCCGGCAGACCATGAATCAATCATCGTTGATGGTACCGTGCGAGCACATGGGACATCAATTCAGTGGAGAGCAGCGTGGTGCGGGCTCGCCTTAACTCAAAGCGTTAGCGAGGTCGCACGACACAATTCCCTCCCTGACGTTTCGGGTTGGGATGGGGATATTGACGTTCCATGATCCAGTTATCGAGTTGAACGCCGTTGCGTTCGACGACGTTCGGGCGGACGACTTCGAAGCCGTGCTTCAGGTACAGTCCTTTCGCCAGATGACTCGCCTCAACATACAGACGCGGGAGTTGAAGCTCGTCGCCGATTTGAAGGACGTGTTCAAGCAGCATCCCGCCGATGCCGCGTCTCGCGTAATCGCTGCGGACGTAGTGGCAGTCGATGTGACCATCGCTGTCGAGCTCGATGAAGCCGACCACCTTGTCGTCGACGAGATATACAAAGGGCCGCTTCAGCTCGCAGCGCCATTTCCAGCGTTCGTAGTTGACCGGCAACGGGGCCCAGGCGGCGATTTGCTCCGGCTCGTAACAGGCGGAAGCCGCGTTGTGAATCGCGTCGTAGAAAATCTCGGCGATCTGCCGGTGCTGCCCGCTGTAGTAGTCGATCACCCGTTCGGTCTTTCGATTTCGAGCACGCCCTCTTCAATCAGCAGATTGGCCTGCCGTTCGAGCGCCATTCGCTTCTTCAGTTTTTCGGGCGAAAGGGCATCGGGCGAGATGCCGCTGAGCATGCGGAGTCCTGCCCGGGGGCGTTCCTGCTCGGTGATGTAAATGAAGGCGAGCTTCAGGCGAACATCATCCGAAATGTCGGGAAACCGCTGGACGAACTGCTCGAAATACGGAATCGCCTGCACCATCTGATTCTGCCGGGCCAGCCCTTTCGCCAGCTTCAGCAGATCGGGAGCCGACAGCGCGAATTCGCCGTAGCGCTGCTGAGCACTGTCGTACTCGGTTGCCGCGGCACTCGGCTTGCCTTCGGCCAAAAGCTGACGAATCCGCTCGATCCGTTTCGTTTTCCGGCTAACAACACCCTGTCCATCGATCGGCTCCAGTTCATCGAGCGGATCCTTCCGGCGGGCTTTCTTCTTTTTCTTCGGGCGTTTTTCCTTGAGTTGATAATCGACTGTCGGCAGCATGCTGACCGGCTGCTCCCAGCGAGACCTGCCGTGCTCGTTCTTAATATACGAAATCAGGTCCCAGCTCTCACAGTCGACCCACTTCAGCTTCAGATAGAGCAGGCCGATGACAAAGCCAACCCAGGCACCCGCGAGATGCAGCATCTCACTGCTGAGGCGGAATCCCCAGAGCCAGGCGAGAGTGAATTGAAAGCCGATGTAGAAGATGCCGAATGTGAGGATGTAACAATCGAAGACCCGGGCAATGATCTTGATCATGAAGATGAACAGGAAGACGGTCAGCTCATTCTTCGGAGCCCACACCAGTGCCATCGCCAGCAATCCATAGATGGCATTGGAAGCTCCCAGCGAGGCATCCCCCGGTTCGGCCAGCCCGAGCAGCGGCATCAGCAGTTGCAGCAGCGAATTCTGCAGAAACCCGATCACGTTATACACGGTGAGGAACTGCAGCCAGCCGATCTTCCCTTCGATGATGATGCCGAAGCCCCAGAGGAAGATCATATTCCCGACGAGGTGAAAGATGTCGCCGTGCATGTAGCTGGCGGTCACCCACTCAATCGGGTTGACTCCACCCCCGTAGTGCATCGCGAAGAGCGACGGATCGGGAACCAGAAAGAAGAGCAGCGTGTTGATGACGATCAGCGCCACCGTCCCGTAGGGCCAGTGGTAGATCGGGGCGTCGGTTCCAATCGGGATGAGGAAGAACATGGGGCGCGACTGTGAACTGGCTGGTTGAGATCAGCGTTCCGAGCCGCGCTGTTCCTTGGCGCGACGTTTACGAGGTCACCGCAGGTTCAACAGACAACTTGAACCTGCGGCTCGTTCCGAACCAACGATCGTTCACGATTACCGATTCGCGGAAACCTGTGACTTCGCCGGTCCTTTGTTGATCAACACGTGAGTTCCCGATTTCCCGGCTACAGCGATATCGAGCTTGCCGTCGCCGTTGAGATCGGCAGTCCGAATCTGCAGGCCGATGCCGACGTTTCCGCTAACATCGATATCGTGACGGGTGAACGTCTTCGCGACAGGATCCCAGTTGTAGTAGTACACGCCCGAAGGTTCCGTGCCGCCCGGATCGCGTCCGTTATGAGCACGAACCCGCTTGCCGGTGATGAGTTCATCGGCTCCGTCGCCATCGATATCGGCGAAGTGCAGGGCATGAGCCTGGGAAAAGCTGCGATCGATCTCATGCTCTTTCCATTCGAGCGAGCCATCCGCTTTCTGCCCCGTGATTTCCCACCAGAACAGACCGTAGTCGTGCCCCTTGGCCCAGATGATGTCGTTCTTGCCGTCGCCGTTCAGATCCCGAATCAGGCAGGGCACCGCGGCATGCAGTCCGGCCCAGTCGGAATGATAGGTCCACTGTTCGGTGTCCGCGTTCTGAGCCGGCTGTTCGTACCAGCCTTCGCCGACAATGATGTCGAGCTTGCCATTGTTCGTCAGATCGCCGACAGCCATGCCGTGGCCGTTGGCCCGGTCGCCGATCAGCCATTTCTCCATCGCCGGGACTTTGACCGTCTTATTGGCGTCTTTCCCTTTGCCCTCGACAGGAGCATCTTTCTCCGTCAGCTTCCAGGCGACCAGAGGATTCTTGGCGTTCCAGCTGTTCACCAGAAACTCGGGAACGTCGTCGCCATTCAGGTCGACGAACATGTTGCCTTCGTTCTGGCTCAGCTGCGTATCGACGAGCACATGCTTCTTCCACATCTGCCCGAGTCGCAGCCCTTCTTCTTTGGGATTCTCGTACCAGCTGATTTCGGTATCGAGAAAGCCGCCGGAAATGACATCGACCCAGCCATCCTTGTTCACGTCGTAGGCGAAATCGCCATTGCTGACGACATAGCCGTTCCAGTCTTCAATCGTCCGCAGCGGATGCGGGATGTATTCCGGGGCGCGGAACCAGTTGCGGCCGGAAATAATGTCGAGCTTTCCGTCGTTGTCGACATCGGCGACATCGATTCCTTCATTGGCATCGACGGTAAGCCGGCGGGCTTCGAAACGTACGGCGTCTTCGGCAAGAGCGGAGGGCAACGGAGCGAACGCGGGGAGTCCCAGGGCAAGGCCCAGCAGGAGTCGTGAGGAGACCATGATGTCTATTCCTTAACGATGGAGATCGATTGGAGGCAGGATTGGATTTCAGATTTCAGCACCCGCCATGGTAAACATCAACGACCTTTGAAACAATCAAGCTTTCGAATCGCTCTTGCCGTTTGACCCCGGTTTCGGGTATGACATGGGCCATTCTGGCCGACGGATCAGGGCCAGTACACAGGGACGACAGGAGATCGGGCGGCGTTTTCGCAGCCGATCTCGTGATTTCAGCATCTCAGGGAGGGGATATGTGGTGCGATCAATGCCGCGCCGAGGTCAGCACGAGTCGCAGTCCGGTCACCGGGCTGGAGCAGTGCACCGAATGCGGACAGGAACTCGGCTCCAGCGAGCCAGTCACGAATCAGACCATCGCACAGACGGCTCAGGCGCTGCTGAAACGCTGGGAAGAATCGCGTCTCGATGAACCCGGCCAGCCGGTCGACGAAGCCGACGACGATCTGACCGATCAGTTCGAGCGTGCTTACGATTCCTCGGAAAGCCTGCTGAAAGAGCAGCCCGAAGAGCCCGCGCGACCCGAGCCGAAGCGAACCTCCCCGGTCATGAAAATGCCGGTTCGACCGACGCCCGCCCCGAAGGCGGAGAATGTCGAACGGCCATCGATTCCGACCCCACAGAGCCGGTCGGCCAAGCTCGAACTGCCGAACGTCGAACAACCGCGTGCAGAACGCCCGGCTGCGCCCTCGATGCCACAGGCCGCCCCGAAACTCGAGCGTCGTCCCGAGCAACCCGCGCCGCGTCCTCAGCAGCCGGAGCCCACTCGCAGTGAAACCGCTGAACCTCCGCGACGCAGTTTCAGCAAGCCGGAACTACAGAAACAGACTCCATCGCCCGCTGCTCCTGCACCGCGAGCAGCCCGCAACGATGCCGCGGCTCTCATGAATCGCGAAACGGCGACTCGTGAACCGATGAATCGCGAACCGCAGAAACCAACCACATCTATCCCGGTCGGCGATGCTCTGCGAGATGACGCCCCGGCTGCACGGTCAGCCGCCCCGGAGTCGAAGATTCCCGAACGCCCCTCAACCGAACCACGCCGCGAAGGACAGGTGAAGATGTCGGCTCCCGCATACGAGGCACCCAGCTTCACCCTTCCGGAAAAATCAACGCGACCCGGCCGCAACTGGTCGGCGATCTTCGGACAGACACTCGTGCTGCTCGGCGGTCTCGGCATGACGGCCGGTGTTGGCATCGTCATCGCCTGCAAGTTCGGGAACGTGGCTCAGCTGACCGAATCGACCGGCTGGCTCACCTTCGCCGGCTGCCAGCTGATGTTCGTCTTCGGCATCTACACCAATTTGAGCAGCCGCATGGAACAGGTACTCGTTGAAATGCACCGACGCTGCGACGACCTGAGCACAATCATCGCTCAGCAGCAGACTGTCATCCGAGCAGCCAATCCACGCCCGGAAACGCCGCGGCCGGAGAGTGAACACCGCTTCTCGGCTTCGAAACGAACCGCCAGCTTCGATCGCTCCGCCACCGATGAACTGGTGCAGTCGCTGCCCCGGTAATCTCCGGATCACCGCAACTGGTTGACAACACAGCGAGCCGTTCTATCGTGACATCGATGGAACGGCTCGTTTCCGTTGATGCTCCCGAACGGAGCGGCAGCCGTCCGACTTTCTGCAGCGTTTTCCCATGGCTTCCCCGATCATCTATCTCGATGCGAACTCCACCACGCCGCCCGATCCTGCGGTCTGGGACCGCGTGCGTGAAGTCTCGTTGAGCTGTTACGGAAACCCCGGCAGTACGCATCAGATCGGCCGCCTGGCTCGCAAGAGCCTGAAGGAATCGCGAGCGACCATCGCCAGAGTCCTCGGCGCGGATCATCGGGAACTCGTCCTGACCAGCGGCGGAACCGAGTCGACCAATCTCGCTCTGCATGGACTCGCCGCCGCTGTCGCTCCGGAAAAGCGAACGATCGCCTTGACGGGCGGAGAACATCCGGCGACGCGGGAGACGGCTGAGCGACTTGTGCAACTGGGCTGGAAAGCTGTGCTCATCCCACTCAACAGTAAGGGGATGATCGCCGCGGAAGGACTGCAGTCACTCCCCTGGGATCGGATCGGACTGGTTTCCGTCATCTACGCTCACAACGAGATCGGCGTGCTGCAGGACGTTTCGACGCTCCGCGAGATCTGCGAAAGCCGGCAGATTCCCTGGCATCTCGACATCGTTCAGGCAGTCGGCCGCGTTCCGTTTTCGTTTCAGGAAACCGGGGCTTCGGCGGCCAGCTTTGGTGTTCACAAGTGCCACGGCCCGCGAGGAATTGGCGGGCTGTTGCTGAAAGAAGATGTGCCGTTCGTCCCGCTGACGGTGGGCGGGTTTCAGGAAGCGAGCCGGCGACCAGGCACCGAATCGGTCGGACTCGCAGCCGGGATGGCGTGGCTGCTGCAGGACTACGAGAAGCAGCACGAGGAGATCCACGCATCTCTGCTGAGCTTGAGGGAAAGGTTCGAGCAGGGGCTTAAGTCTCGCCTCAAAGGGATCACCGTTCACGGAGCCGACGCTCCCCGTTTGCCGAACACGAGCAACGTCGCGTTCGCCGGACTCGATGCCGAGGCACTATTGGTCGCGCTCGATCTGGCCGGTGTCTGCTGTTCGCTGGGCAGTGCCTGTGCAAGTGGATCGGCGGAGCCTTCTCCCGTATTGCTGGCGATGGGAATTGATCGCGAGCAGGCGAAGTCGGCGCTGCGATTCAGCGTGCATCGTTTTCTGACGCTCGATGAGATCGATGACGCCGTGAATCGAATTGTCGACGTGGTTTCCCGGTTGCGGAGTCTATAATTCGGCACCATGCGAGCGTTCTACAGCGATCACCATAAACTGCCTCTGCCGTCGAAGCATCGTTTTCCGGTCGACAAATACCGGCTGCTTCGCGAGAGAATAATCCACGAGGGCATCGTTCGAACCGAGGATGTTGTCGCCTCACCGGCCGCGACGGACGAGCAAATTCTGCGTGTCCACTCCCGCGAGTATCTGCAGAGCCTTATCGAAGGCACGATCGATTCCAAAGACATGGGACGGATTGGCTTTCCCTGGTCGCCGGAACTTGTCGTTCGCTCACGACACTCGACGGGTGCAACCATCGCCGCAGCCGAGGTGGCTCGCACGGAACGGCTCGGCATCAATCTGGCCGGTGGCACGCATCATTCGTTTGCCGACCGCGGAGAAGGGTACTGCGTGTTCAACGATGTCGCCTGTGCAATCCGTGATCAGCAGTCCCGTTTCGGTCACGGATCGTACCTGATCATCGATTGCGACGTGCATCAGGGAAACGGATCGGCAGTCATCTTCGCCGATGATCCGCACGTTTACACCTTCTCGATTCACGGGGCGAAGAACTTCCCGCTGCGGAAAGAAGTCAGCGATCTCGACATCGCCCTGCCAGATGGCACGACCGATCTGGAGTATCTTGAACAACTCAGTGACGGACTGGTGCGAGCCTTTGCAGATGCGCAGCCCGACTTCATCTTCTATCTGGCCGGAGCCGATCCGTTCATGAACGATCGTTTCGGCAAGATGAAAATTACCAAGCCCGGTTTGCAGCGACGGGACGAACTCGTGCTCACTGAGTGTGCCCGCCGCGAACTGCCGGTCGTCATCGCGATGTCGGGCGGCTATTCACCCGATCTGAATGACATTGTCGATATTCAATCGACGACGATCTCCACAGCGGTTGAATTACTCAAGTAAAAACAAAAACGGCTCCTTCTCAAACTGACATGGAGCCGTTTCCAGTCGTTACTGCAGTCGTTTAGCTGCGACCACCCGAGCCGAGCCGGAACAGATCATTCAAGGCTGCGACACCGAGATCTTCGATCTCCGGTGAGGGTTCGGGAACACGATTCGCGAAATCGGACGGCTTGTCGGAGTCCGACGGCTGCGAACCACCGGATCCCTGATCATTCGGCGTGTTGAGGACTCGGCGTGCCAGATCCATCATCGTGGGTTCGTGTTCGTCGCGTCGAGGCGGCTCAGCCATCATATCCGGAGCGGCCTGGAGATCGGCATCGACGATCGTGTTCTGACCGGGGCCGCCGATGAGGCTGTCTCGTCCCGGTCCGCCGACAAGCATGTCGTTGCCTCCCTCACCACGCAGCGAATCGTTCCCCTCTTCGCCGAAGAGGAAGTCGTCGTCATCACCGCCATAAATCTGATCGTTCCCTTCGCCGCCGCGAATGAAATCGATCCCGCCGGCACCGAACAGACGATCGTTGCCTTCGTTGCCTTCGATGACATCATTCCCTCGGGATCCATTAATCACATCGTTCCCGGCTCCTCCAATCAGGAGGTCGTTGCCGATGCATCCCACGATCAGGTCATCGCCCATGTTGCCGTAGACAACCATGTTCGCCTTGAGGTCCTGGCCGGTTGCGCGAATATCATCGTTTCCGCTCCCGCCGGCGATCGAGATGACTTCGAATCCACCATTCTCGACACGGTGCCCATTGACATAGACCATACCGGGTTCGATGTCGATATCATCCGCCTTCGGCGTGCCGGCGACATGCACAACATCATCGCCATCATGGCCCCCCCAGAGAACGATGCCTCCGGGAATGGCATTCAGATGCATGCCACCTTCGACCACCATGCGATCATTGACGTTATCACGCCCAATGATGCGGACCTGATCGACTTCGCCCACAGGGCGGGACATCATTACGACACCAGACAGCTGGTCGACAATCTGAACGTTGCCGCCACGAATCTGCACGCGAGTGACCTGATCAGGACGGTTTCCGGGAACCCGGTATTCCATCACTGATTCGGCAAAGAAGATATTGTCCTGCCGAATGACGACGTTCGAGTTGCGTTCGATCACATCCGCCAGACTGGTCTGTCGTACCTTGAAGAGCGCTTCGCCTCCGAGTCTGTTTTCATACCAGAAGCGATCGCCATCCCGCAGGCGGGTGAACTGATCGACCAGCACGGCTCGCACGAGCTCACCGACACTGGCTCCCTGAACGTGATCTTCCGCCAGCATGCCGACCCAGAGATCGATCTCATCGACCGAGTCGTAAACGGATTGAAGGCGAGCGACGACATCAGGATTCGAGGAAATCTGATCGAACGACGTCACGCGGGCCAGCCCCATATCCTCGCGGGCCTGATTGTAGTCGGCCAGACCATGATCACGTCCCCGCTGAATATTCAACGAAGCCAGATCGAAGCCGCCGGACCCCGGAGGACCAAACAGGAAGTTGCGTACTTCGTCGATAATCTGGGTATCAAATTCCTGCGCCAGCTGAGAGGCGGCTCCCTGAAGCACGGAGTCGATGCCATGGGCCTCGATCTCGCCGGGACGGAAGAACGCATCTCGCAGGGCGATATCCCCCTCGGCGGCGTCCGATCCGTCGGCATTCTGTCGCTGCAGTTCTGGAGACAGGAACGTATGCCCCAGCCGATATGCGGCGGTGGAGAACTCGTTGGCGATGTTCGGGTTCACGGTCGAATCGTAGCCTTCATAGGCCCCGATCGCTCCATTGCCCAGCAGAGCCGGGAGGAATTCGTTGTACGTGATGTGCTGGAGTTGAGCACTGACGATGCTTCGAGCCTGCTGATAGATCTCTTCGTCCGTCAGGCTCGGATCTCGACTGCAAATCTGCTCGGCAATGCGGTTATGCTCCCGCACCCAAATGGTGTGCATTGAAAGCAGCGCGAGATTCTCGTTGGCTCGAATGTCCCCCGCCAGGAAGAGCGAGCTGCTCGTGCCGCCGGCATTGGGCAATCCATCTTCGTTGTACGGAAGAAGATCTCCGTCACTGGTTTTGAGCCTTCCGTTGGTGAAGGTCCGCAACGCGGCGGCACGCACTTCATCGGAACCATAGACGACCGAGCCATCAATGAATGCCGTGATGATATTGACCTGTTGACGCGGATTGTCCACCCCGGTACCGGTCGAGTGATCGTACTCGGACCGCGACAGCGAGATGACCTGCGTCCCGGTTCCGTAAGGGTCGAACCAGGGATCGCCAGTCGGAACGGCAATATTGGCTTCTTCTGTCTGCGGGTTGGGTTCCGTCAGATCGATATCGTGATCGAGGAACTGGCCCCAGATCCACAGGTAGTCGGTCAGGTAACGATCGTTGGTCACGGAACCGGACTGGCTGGCGACCGCATTACTCACTTCGCGGGCACTGGCGCGAAGTTCTCCTCCCATCGAAGAGATTCCGTCGCCGTACTCCACTGCAGCGAGTCGCTCAAGCTGCTCGCCGACGCTGCCCCAATCGACATTGGTCAGGTTGTTGCCTGATCCATCGATGCTGGGGTACTCGGGCGTGGCTCCACTGAGGAGCATTCTTTGCTCACAGGCTTCGATCTGAAAAGGCTGCGAGCCGCTCACGGCGCGCAGGGATTTCCGTAGGTTCTTCCGGGGTGTCATCGCAAACTCCGTGGGCCCGAAGCTGGGGAAAAAACGGGAAGGATTCCCGCTTCGCAGAAAGGCAAAGCATCTGTCTGGTTAAACGAGCATATTCTCGAGATTCCACAGGCGGGATTGAGAATTGAGTGTGCTCGGCGACAGCGCTTCGCCTCGGACTGCTCAACTTCTGGCAGGACTCATAGAGGATTTATCGGTAATTCTTCCGCGATTTATCCAAGCGTTCATTCTGGAACTTAGGGGACATCGATCTCAATGAACTTTTCGGAAAACTTGCCAGATCGCCCCCTGATGGGCTCTAATGACCGCTATAAGTCGTAAATCGTGCTGAACGTCCGGTCCAAGATCCCATGTCCGCCGAATTCCAGCATTCACTTCTGAATCTCCCGGAGAATGAGTTCGCGCGGGCAGCCCTGGAACGGCTGCTCTCGGCCGATCCCGATTTCGATCCGCCTCTGGTCCTGATTCACGGCCCTTCCGGAACCGGCAAATCGCATCTCATCATGCATGCGGTTGACCGGTTCCTGTCCCATTACAGAGACGTCAACTACAGAATTCTCCCCGTCTATGAGTTCGCGTCGCTCAACCTGGAAGCCGCCTCGACCGGAAAACCCATTCCCGAACTCGACGACCTCAGCGACCTCGATCTGCTCGTCTGCGAAGAACTGCATCACATCGAGCGGCAAAGCTGGCTGCAGAAGAAGCTGATCGTTCTGATTGACGAACTTCTTTCCTGCGGCGGCCGGGTCATCGTCTCGTCTCAAATCCCTATCGGCGAATTCCAGCAGTCGCTGCCCAAGCTGATCAGTCGAGGCCATGCCGGCATCACCGCTCAGATTCCGCTCCCGGAACGCCACAGTCGCATCAGCCTGCTTCACCATTATTCTCAGCATCGCGGGCTTTATCTGCCGACCGAAAGCTGCGAACTCCTGGCCGACCGACTTCCGGTTTCACCCCGGGAGCTTTACGGCGTCATCGCCCAGCTCGAAGCGGTGGCTCAGATTCAGAACCAGGACCTGACGCCGGATGTGATTCGCAGTTTCCTTGAACTTCAGCACGAAGGCCAGAAGCCTTCACTCCCCGAAATTGCAAAAGCGGTGGCCCGTGAGTTTGGCGTAACTCTCAAAGCAATCCGTTCCGCCACCCGAGAACGAAGCCTGCTCATTCCCCGACAAACCGCCATGTGGTTGTCCCGCGATCTGATCCAGGCCAACTACGCCGAGATCGGCCGCTATTATGGCAACCGCAGCCACAGCACGGTCATGCACGCCTGCCAGGCGGTGCAGCGAAAGATCGTCGAGAATCCCGAACTCGACTTCCGCCTCGCTCAACTCCGGCGGCTCCTGCAGGGTCTGCCCGCCAAACCACGGTAGCCAAATTCATCCATGGCTGCGTGAACCAGCACGGGCAATGTGGAACACGGAAGCATCGTCGAAGCAGGACGGAGTCGATGTCCCTCAGGGACGTCTCGAAATAATCACGCTGCCTGACTCTTGCGAAGGAACCCTAAGAGTTCTGGGACATCCACCAGAGTTTCCAGGTTCGTTCGTCGAATCCGAAGTCGACGTCGGTCAACGTCTGCAGGGCATCGAGCACTTCCGGGTTCTGCTGATTCACACGGACGGTTTCCCAGCGGAAGGAGTTTGCGCCCGGGAAGTGAATGTTGGCCGGGTCGATCGCCCCGGTCAGCAGGCCCGCTTCAATATCAGGCGGAAGCACGACTCGCGTGCCCGCTCCGACGGCTCCCCCCGGTCCCATGGAAACCCCGACCGTGGGATTCGGAACTTTGATTCGATAGGCGTGAGTTGTTACCAGCGCTTCGATGAGTTGGGGAACCGCCACTTCGCTTCCCAGCTGTTTTAATCCGGAGGCCGCTCGGCGGACGACGACGTTCTGCTCGTCCTGCAAATGCTGGATGAATTCGGCAACCGCCAGATTTCGCTGGCTGGCGGCTATCTTTTCGACCGAACGAAGCCGCACTCCCTGATCGCCATCCAGAACCGACATCTTAACCAGAGCAGACGTTGCCTGCGGACCAGGAATCTGTTCGAGGATCTCGATGTAAAGCAGCCGCATGTCACGCAATTCCTGCTCCCCGAGATATCGCTGTAGACTGGGAATCGCCGAAACATCCGTGATTTCGCGGAAGTTCTTAAGCGCCAGTTCCCGCTGCGAATCACGACGCCCCGTGAGCCAGCCGGACCACATTGCGACTTTGGTGTACCACTCCTTCTGTCGCTCGCGTTCTTCGCGGCTGTGCTCAAGCAACAGTTTTTCTTCCGGGGTGATATACCGTCCGCGGAACTTTACATAGCCCTGATCGATCATGTGCTGTTCGAGGGTCGTCCATTTCCCGTCGCGCTCGATGTGTCCGAGTGCGCGATGGGCCACCTCGTTCTCCGGATCGAGTTCGATCACCTTTTCGAGATGATGATCCCGCTGACGGGACAGGTGCTGCTCGCGGCACCATTCCGACATTTCCCAGTGCGCTTCGACCGTATTGGGAAGCAGCCGCGCCTTCAGTTCGTACTCTTCGTAGGAATACGGGCGACGGGTTTCGAAATCGACATCGCGGGCAAATACGGTGACCACCGAGCCGGTGACGGTTCGAACGGCGACATAAAGCCCCAGGTCCTGTGGCCCGGTAATAATCTTACCGCGGATCTCTCCACCGGATTTGAGGCGGACGAGATCGGCCTGAGCGCACAACGGGCTCACCAGAATCGCGGCAAGAGCGACCGCGACCGGAATCCGGAGTTCAAGCAGGGCGTGGCGCATGGCGTCGAATGAAGTTGGATGCTGAGAGTCGGGTGATTGCCGGATTGGAAATCCGTTCACAACCAGCTGACGATTAATTATGCCGGGAAACCCGGGAGTGACAAGGAAATTCTCACGCCAGACTCAAGTCCGGCGCGGACGGTACTTCCCTGTCAGACGCTTCCCGAAACCAAAAACATGCCGCATTCGGCAGCGCCCGCTCCAGTCCATTCCGAATGCACTTATTATGTCGGCAAAATTATCGCTGGACTCTCATTTCAAGCAGACAGATACTGGATTCGCGTGATTTCTTAGCGTTAGACTCGAATTGCGACGATGTTGAGGGAGAAGCCGCTCCGTCTGCGGAGTGCCTGTGCGTGGCCATTTTCTGGCCTACTCAGCCGTCCTGCCCGGTGGCGTCATAGATGTGGAACAGGTGGAGTTTGCCGATGATTCGGAATATTCAGGTTTTGAGTGCACTACTCGTCCTCTTTTCAGCGACGAGCGTGCCGGCTCAGGTCAATCGGCTGAACGCGAATCCTGTCCCGTCCGCGAGAAATCTGAATCGCTTCGGTCTGGACGTCCATTGGAGCGGCCAGGCCACGATGGAAGTCGGACTCGATAAAGTCGAGCATGTCGCCATCGACGAACGCTCCGTCGTCGCGCTCAGCAAAGCCGGCATGGTCACGTTGTTTGATGCCGAGACGGGGCAGAAGATGTGGGTCACCCGCGTCGGCCGGGGAACTCAGGCGACCTTCATGCCGGTCATGAACGACACGCAGGTGCTCATCGTTTCCGGAATGACGCTGTACTCTCTGGACCGGGCCCGCGGTGGCATCGAATGGCAAATCAAACTGCCTCAGATGCCTTCGACCGGCCCATCCGCGGATGACGATCAGATTTATATCGGAGCCCTCGACGGCAGCGTTTACGCATTCGATCTGCGTCGCATCAGCGAGCTGTACCAGGAACGACTGCTTCCCGACTATTCCCTGTCGACGCGCGTCTGGCGTTACAAAGCCGGAAAGAAGATCACGTCGCCGCCCGTTCGCTATGGCCGAGCGGTCAGTTTCGCCAGCCTCGACAAGTCGCTTTACACGGTAAGTGCGAACTCTCGGAATCTGCTGTTCCAGTTCGAAACCGATGCACCGATCTCGGCACCGCTGGTCATTTATAAAGACTATGTGTTTCTTGCCTCCGAGGACTTCAACTTCTACTGCCTGCAGGCTTCGAACGGCCAGGTCCGCTGGTCCTTCCTGTCGGGTCTTCCGATTCGTAAGGCCCCACATGTTATTGAAGGCATGGTTCGAGGCGTGCGTGCAGAAGTTGTTTACGTGCTGCCCGAAACCGGGGGCATGTCAGCCATCGATGCCGTGAACGGCAATCTGATCTGGAGCGAGCCACAACGTCGAGCCGTCGACTTCCGTGGAGCAACGCAGAACTATCTGTTCGTCACCGATGAGATCGGGAACATCCTGATTCTGGAACGGGACTTTGGACGGGTCATCGGGAATATCCCCGCGAATACATTCACGATCAACACCTCAAACGACCTGACTGACCGGCTCTTCCTGGCTCGTCCCGACGGCCTGATTGTGATGATCCGCGAGCAGGACAGCACCTTCCCGACGTATTACAAATTCCCGGAACGTCGCCCGCTGATGCCGGAACTGTTCGACCCGGCCGTTCACACCGAAGAGGCAGAGAACGTCGAGAACATCGACAATGTTCTCCCAGGCAACGGCGACAACTCAACCACCGTGCCTGGCCAGCAGTAGTCGTTTTAGAGCAGGTCATCCCGGTACTGCTCCGGAGAGCGGTACAGAGCGGCATCGATGCAGGAAGCGATGTGGATGATCCACCCCAGCCACACGCACCAGAGCAGGCTGGCCACGACGAAATGGACGAGTGCCGAGAAGATTCGCCCCTGCACCAGTTGCCCCAGTCCAGGGTAAATGAAACTGGCGAGTGCAGCGATCACGTTTCCTGTGGAGCCGGGTCCTGTCATTATTCCTAACCTGTTGGATGAAGATTCGAGTTGTAAGGGAATAGGGATTCTGGAACGCGATTCCGAGCTGCGGCCGTTCTACTCCAGTGGAATATCACTCAGCAGTCGACCTCGGTGATCGATCGCGTCCGGGTAGTTCTCTTCGAGTTCTTCGAGCAGCCGCTCCGCTTCCGCGTCCTGACCGGCCTGCTTCAGATGATAGGCAAGCAGAAAGCGGGCATAGGCGCCCACCTGCACTCCATTGCCGTAGTAACAGTCGCTGAAGTCTTCGATCGCCTGCTTCAGATATTTGATCTGCTGATCTCCTTCAGACATCTGTCCAAGGTACAGAATCGCGCAGCCGGTTCGATTTGCTTTGCCATATTTTTCGACGAGCGTCGTCAGACTCTCGACCGCTTCTTCCGACCGCCAGTTGTCGTTGGCCACCTGGTACAGCCGTTCGATCGACTGCAGATCTTCCCGGGAATATGTCTCGAGATCTTCCCGCATCCGCTCCCGGGCTGCTGTCCTCTGTTGCAGGACCAGCTCTTCGCGGTTCTGCTCTTTCAATATCGGTCCCAGCTTCTTTTCGAGCTGTTCGAGCCGTTGTTCAAGCTGCTTGACACGAGCCGCCAGATCGGAGTCGTCCTCCGCCCGGGCGGAAAGACCGGGGAAGAGAATCACCGTCAACAATGCAGTCAGCAATAACCGCTGAACCATGATTCACTCCCCGCGTAAAAAACTGAAATCGCCCCTAGGGAAACGCACGCTCGCGTGCGCAGGTTCATCATACCGCGTGAAATTCGGTTTTCGAGACGAACTCACGAATCCTCCGAGAATGCCTCCGCTGGCAATTCCCGCTCGCCAGTCGATACGATGACAGCGTTCGAATGTCACCTGGAAGGATCTCATCGATGCATCGACACGCGCCGCTCCCCCTTCGACTGTTCTGTCTGTTCTTCGCTCTCATCCTGATGCACGGTTCCGCGCCCCGTGTCATCGCCGGTGCCGCCGAAGATTTCCACCAGCTTCTCGACGACCATTGGGAATGGAAGCTGGAAGCGAATCCGCTGGAAGCGACGTATCTCGGCGACAAGCGGTACAACGACCGCTGGCCAGACCTTCGGCCGGAGACCCTGCAAAACGAACAAAAGCAGTTGCAGACGTTTCTGGACCAGCTGGGCAGAATCGACTTGAACGAGCTTCAGGGCGAGGATGCCGTCAGCTATCAGCTCTTTGAACGTCAGCTCCGCATGGAGATCGAAGGGTTCCAGTACGGCTGGCACTTCGTCCCGTTTAACCAGCGGGGCGGCATTCAGACGGCCAACGAGATCGCCGATCAGCTTTCCTTCAAAACCGTGAAAGACTATGAAGACTGGCTCACCAGACTGGAGACGTTCGACACCTACATGGATCAGACCATCGGCCTGATGCAGGAGGGAGTCGATCGCGGTATCGTGCATGCCAAGGTCGTGATGCAGCGGCTGCCGAATCAGATTCGCCGCCAGATCGTGGATGATCCAAGGGCCAGCCTCTTCTGGCAGGCGTTCCGCAGCTTCCCGAACGACTTTGATGAGGCCACCCGAGACCGGCTGGAGAAGCGGGCAGAAACGGCAATCACCAAAGCCATTGTACCGGCCTTCCGCAAACTGGAGACGTTCTTCAACGAGACCTACTTCCCGGCCTGTTTCGATGAGGTCGGTGTTCGCCAGATTCCAAACGGGCAGGAGTTCTACGCTCATCGGGCCCGGCTCTACACAACCACCGACCTGACGCCCCAGGAAATCCACGACATCGGACTGGCCGAGGTCGCGCGCATCCGCAAGGAGATGGAAGCCATCATCCGCGAGGTCGAGTTCGAAGGCTCGTTTGGCGAATTCCTCGAGTTCCTCCGCACCGACGAGCAGTTCTACTACGACGATCCGAACGAACTGTTCGAAGCCGTGCAGGCCGTCTGTAAGAAGATCGACCCGGAGCTGATCAAGCTCTTCGGCAAACTTCCCCGCATGCCCTACGGCGTGCGGCCGATTCCGGAGTCCATCGCTCCCGACACCACCGCTGCGTATTACATGGAACCAGCCGCAGATGGCTCCCGAGCGGGCAACTATTACTTCAATCTCTACAAGCCCGATCAGCGTCCGATCTACACCATCGAAGCACTCTCTCTGCACGAAGCCGTGCCGGGGCATCACCTGCAGATTGCACTGGCCATGGAACTCGACAACCTGCCGGCCTTCCGTCGCTACGGAGGCTACACTGCGTTTGTCGAAGGCTGGGGGCTCTACAGCGAAAGCTTGGGGTACGACCTGGGCCTTTACAAAGACCCGTATTCCCGCTTCGGCCGACTCACCTACGAAATGTGGCGAGCCATTCGGCTTGTCGTCGACACCGGGATGCACTCACTCGGCTGGTCCCGGCAGGATGCCATCGACCTGTTCGTGAAACACACGGCCAAATCGAGACTCGATATTGAGAACGAGGTCGACCGTTACATCTCCTGGCCAGGACAGGCGCTCGCCTACAAAATCGGCGAACTCAAAATCCAGGAACTCCGCCGCAAGGCCGAGAAGAAACTCGGCGATCACTTCGACATTCGAGCCTTCCACGATGCCCTGCTGTCCCACGGAGCCGTCACGCTCGACGTTCTCGAAAACCTGATCGACGACTGGATCGCCGAACAGCAGCAGGACATGTAACCGCGGCATCTTGCCGCCGCTACGAATCGTGCTTGGGCGCCGAGTCCGCCGTCCCGTTCTGATTCGTCGAACAACCGACGTAGAATCTGGACCGCCGGTTCCGTTACAGATCAAAAATCGACGGACTCAGTCGCGGTAAGGCGCTGGCAGTCGTCGATCCTATTCCTCTTTCGGATACGTCGGGAAGGGGGCGATCATGGAGATCACGGCCCCGCCGATTGCCAGGGCCGTCCAGTCGTACAGAGCGGTGACCAGCTGCCAGCTCCACGGCGAACGCCACCACACGGCTTCCCCGGCATGAACGTAGAACGCACACAGGAAGCCGACGAAGATGAAAAAGCGAATCCTGTAGAACAGCGTCGGCAGGGCTCCATAGGTGAGACCGAGCAGCATGCTCAGGAAGATACAGCTGAGCAGCATGTGACAAAACCCGGCATACATCACGCCCGGATCCATGACCGGTGCACCATCGGATGAGGTGAGGTACACCATGGCGAGCGGGCCGGTCGTATGGAGTTCCTCGAAGCCCTCAACGCTCGGGTCGTAACCCGGCACCATGTAGACGCCTTCTTCCGGAAAGTGCTCGGCAAGAGCTTCACCGGCTGCGGCTGCCTCAACAACCGGGAGGAGTCCCCGCTCCGGCATGCCGCTGGCCATCCAGTAAAAGAAGCCCCACATATACATTGCGATCGATGCGACAACGACAGCCAGAGCCCATCTCATCGGTTGTATCCCATTCATTGAAGTTGAAAGGTCGAAGTAGCGAGTCGCATTTCATCCTACCGACTTTGCCAGAGTGACGAAACCATTGAAATTCACTGATGGTTGAGGGCCCAAACGACGTTCTGAGCTTCGATTTTGCACTTTTTTCCCGAATCGCGCGAATTTCCGGAACTAAACCAGCGGTGTTCGGTGTTAGATACAGTGTCGAGAGGAATCAATCGCGCTGCCGACCAAAACCTCCCCCGGTCGTATGATTCCCTCGGTCCTGCCTCCACAAGCTGAAGTAAGCCATACCGTACCGATCAGGCCGTTGTACCGCTGCGTATGACCACTTCCTGATGCCGACCCTTTGACGTTTTTCTGTACCGAGACTCTGCGCTGGACCTCTATTCCGCGCCAACCGTCTGTACAGTCAGAGCCCCGAAAGCGAATCGATGAAGGTTGCCCCCATCAACACCGATCATTCCATCCAGGATTCGACCTTCCTGGCTGTCGCCGTGCCCCGCCAGCGGAGCCGCAAATCCCCGCTGATGTTCCTGCTGGTCATCCTCGGCGTCTGCGTCTCGACCTACTATTCGATCCACGCCAAAAGCTTCAAATGGGAAAACAAGCCGGTAATTCCGGAGACTTCGGTTGTGGAAGCACCGCTCGGCGGCGTCTTCAACATCCAGCTCTCAGCCAGTGAAACAAGTCTCCTGGCCCGGGGGATTTCCGGTCGATCTTTTGAGATCAACCTGATGAACGGTGAAGTCAACCGTCTTGGTCTCGACTCCGCTGACGCCCAGCTGATCCTTCGCAATGATCGCGGTCCGATCGTCATCGCAACGGGGACCACCGACCAATATCAGGTTCGCTTCAACCTGCGTTCCGGTACGCCGCAGGTGCTCGTTCCTCGATTCACGGAAGCCACCGCTGCCTGTCTGCTGAACGATGGCAACCACATCGCAATCGCCTGCCGTCGCGATGAGCTTCAGGAAATCGGCCCGGATGGAGATGTATTTTCAGTCGACATCCTCAGCACCCTGTCCGGCGAACTTGTGAAGTCCGTCCTCTGTCCGCAGATCATCTTCGATCTCGCCTTCGACGCCGAAACCCAGACCCTGTACTCAGCCACTCAGTTCGGCCTGTATGCCCTGGAAGCAGATGCCGGGGACATGAAGCAGGTCGACTCGCGTTCTTTCCGCAGCATCGAAATCGCTGCTGCTTCCCGACTGCTGATCGCCGGCCACTTCGATGGCGAAACCTCCGCAATCTCGATCGACACCTTCGAGGACCTGTGGATCACCGAGGTCAGCAAGTACGGTGCTGTTAAAGCACTGGTTTGTGATCCTACCGGAACCATCGTCGCAACGGGAGGCGAGTCTTCGACAGTGACCCTGCTCGAAGTCTCCACCGGTCGCACGATTCTCGCACTCAATCAACAGGGCAGCGCAGTCAACGATCTCGTGTTCTCCACAAGCGGACACCTGCTCTACATCGCCCGCACAGACGCCACAGTGACGGCCACCGATGTGAATCGCGGCATCGTGATGAACTCGATCTCGCTGTAATACGAAATACTCAGGGCCAGGGCTAAGGGCAGACAACTCCAACGAGTCGTCTGCCCTTTTTGATTTCCGGTCCGGCAGGTCTGCCTACTCAGCCGGCTGATCGGGCCGGACGAGGCTTTCGTCGAAGTAGTTCGTTCCCATCCCCGCATCGATCACAATGCCTTGCGAGTTAATTCCCGATGACCGCGGGCTGAGCAGAAACGCGATCGCGTCGGCGACCTCTTCAGTCTGCACGGCTGCCTTCCGCAGCGTCGCTTTCTCGGCATGCAGGTAGCTGTCGACGTATCCCGGGATTCCCGCTGAAGCAGATGTCTTCAACAGCCCCGGACAGACGGCATTGAAACGGACCCGGGAGAACTTCGAGAACGACTTGGCCAGGAAGCAGACGGTCGAATCGAGAGCCGCCTTCACCGGCGCCATGAACCCGTAATTCTCGGCTGCCATTCGCGTTGTCGAGATGGAAACGGTCACGATACTGGCGTCGGCATCCCACATCGGCTTGAAGGCATTGGCCAGCGCAATGAGCGAGTAGCAGGAGATATCGACACTCTGCAGAAACGCGGCTCGCGGCGTTTCGTGGAACGGCAGCCAGCCGCCCGAGTAGTCGGCGAAAGCGATCGAATGCACGAGACCATGCAGGACGTCGTAATCGGCCGCGACTTGCTCCCGCAGCCGATCGATCTCTTCCTGCCGTTCGACATCGCAGATATAGACCGGCTTGCCGGCCAGCAGCTTCGCCAGCGATTCCTTACGCTGTTCCGAACGGACGGAGTAGATCACCGTCGCCCCGGCTTCTTCCAGCAGTTTCGCCGTATGCCAGGCCACGCTCTTCCGATTCGCGACCCCGGTCACAAGAAAGTTCTTCCCCGAAAGCTTCAGATAGTCCATCAGTTCGTTTCCACTTCTAACGTAAGGGTAGCCCCGGTTGATTCAACCGGGGTGGCGCAGCCACAGGAGGTCTCTCGTCGACCGATATTGATTAAAACGGATGGACAAGGCCTCTTGCCGACTCCGTCGGCCCCGGTAGCGGAGCAACCGGGGCTACCCATCAGTACGCCGAAACTACACCCAGTCCACTTTTCGAATGTCGAAGAACGCCCCTGATTCCACCTGCTCCGGTGCCTTCTCAATGGCCGAGACAATCCGCGGCGCCAGTTCGTCTGGTGTGGGCATCTGCGGCGTGCCGCGACGGGACTTCAGCGATTCCAATGTCGGGAAGCGTTCGTCTTCCGGCAGATTGCAAAGAACATCCTGCATGTGCGTCGCAATCAGTCCCGGGGCAATTGCACAGAAGTGTGTTCCTTCGGCTTCGCGGCTGTAAAGTGTCGTGAGCATATTCACGGCTGCCTTGGAAATCGAGTAGGCGTTCCACCCGCGATTTCCATTCACTGCTGCTCCCGACGAAATCACCGCCACCTGCTGCATCTGTGGAAAGCGGGGCAGGAGCCAGTCGAGTACGATTTTGTTCGCCCAGACATTGATGTCCATCACCCGTCGGCAGTCGTCCAGCGAAGTTTCCTGCATGTCGCCGAAGGGACTCAGAATCCCGGCATTCAGAATCGCCAGATCGCAGTTTTCGACTCCGGCAAACAATTCTTCGAGCAACGCCGGCACGTTGTCGAAATCACTCAGATCGCCCGCCGCAAAGCGGAATTCCCCGGAACCGGCTTCGATTTCGGGCTGTCTTCGACTGCAGCCGAGGACGGTATGTCCTTGAGCGAGGTAGTATTCCGCCAGGCCGTGGCCCAGCCCGGAGCTGACGCCGGTGATCAAGATGGTTTTCGACACTGTTGAAATCCTTATACTTCCTGCGTGGTCTTCGCCCGTACTATAGTTGAAGCCTTTCCGAGTTCCCACCTGCCCAACGACTGATGAGTGTTTCTGAACTTCCCACGCCTGAACTGATCGACGGCCGCTTCCATTACCCGAAGCCGGCTCCGATGCCACCGGTCTCGATCGGCTCGATCCAGCTGCCGTCCCGATACAGCCTGTCGCCGCTGGCCAAATACACGAATCTGCCGTTCCGTCGAGTCGTGCGGGAATGCGGCGGCCTCGGCATGGGAACCTGCGATCTGGTGAATGCCCGGGCGTTGCTGGCAGGGAGTGCGAAGTCGCTGGCTCTTATTCGCACCTGTCCGGAAGACACGCCGTTCGCGGTGCAGATCTTCGGCAGCGAGCCGTCCTTCATGCGAGACGCGGCTCAATACATCGAGAACCTCGGCAACGTCGAATCAATCGACATCAACATGGGCTGCCCGGTCGACCATGTGACGAAGAACGGAGCCGGGGCGAGCATGATGTGCAGTCCCAATCAGACGATCGGCCTTGTGCAGACGGTTGTCGAAGCGACGAAGCTGCCCGTCACCGTCAAGATGCGTCTCGGCTGGGATGACACCAAACTGACCGCCCCTTTCTTTTCCCGCGAGTTCGAGAAAGTCGGCGTGAAAGCGGTCGCCATCCACGGCCGCACCCGGGCCCAGGGATTTGGAGGCTCCGTCGATTTGGGGGGCATTCGCCGCGTCGTCGAAGCAGTCGAATCGATTCCGGTCATCGGCAACGGCGATATCCGTTCGATCCCCGATGCCGCCCGGATGCTGGAGCGAACGGGATGCACGGCCATCAGCATCGGCCGCGGTGCACTGGCGAATCCGTGGATTTTCAAGCAGCTCGTCCAGTGGGAAACGACCGGCTCCTACGATCCTCCCGGCAACTTCAACGAACGCCTGTCGCTCGTGATGAAGCAGTACCGTTACCTCGAAGAACTCGACGGCCCGGAAAGCGCCTTGATCGCGTACCGCCGCACGGTTCACTGGTACCTGAAAGCGATGCGGGTGAAAGCGAAACGTCGCGAGCTCGTGCAGAAGGCCTCCACGCGAGAGGAGTTTCTGGAAGCGATGCAGGAAATCGAAGACGCCGGCCCGATCGAAGGCTCCAAAACCGGCCTCCTCCCCGAACTCCAGGTCCCCGTTCCCGCCGGTCCCGTCGAACGCTGGTAGCAGCGCAATCGACTTCGAAACACAAACGATCGCTGTCCGAGCAATTTCCTGTGGCTTGCAGCGCGAGATCTATTGCGGCGAGGGTTTTGCTTTTTTCTGCGACGCACCGACTGTGTCACTATCGAGCAATGTCAGAAGGCCGCCAGCGACGGAAGTTCCCTCGCCCCCGTGGGGGAGAGGGTTAGGGTGAGGGGGAAGTGCGGGTGACCTGCTCCACGGGCCGTTGATTCTCATTTGTATGGAGCATCACTGGTTAATCGCCCCCGCATCCGCCTGACGACTCAAAATGGACAGTCGATCGCGTCTTCTGCCCTGCAACAGACTGGCGAGGCGTTTACTCGGCCACCTCTTCGACGGCAGTTTCGCTTCGCATGTCGAGTTCACGGAGGCCGGGATCTTTCCAGATCTCGCCGGTCTTCATGTTAATGCCGCTCCAGAAGATGGAATCTGCACAGAACGTGTAGAGCATGTCGCCGTGCATGTATTGAATGAGGTTGTGAGACACGCTCGGCTGGCCCTGGGCATTCTCCGGCAATTCGAGCCGTCGCCACTGGCCCCGTTTCCCGCCAAATGCATAAAGCGATGTCTGGGTGTGAATCACCGCGACCCGCTGGCCAACGATATAGCTGCCTGGTGATTTGAGCGGCGAATCGAGCTTCACGCCCTGCCATTCGCCACGTTCCAGACTGAGAGCACCGGCTCGATCACCCGATTCGGCAACGACAATCATCAATCCCGACGTCGAGACCGGCGTTCCCATTCCGGACTGTTGTTCAATCGGCACGAAGTCGGTGAAGCCACCTCCGCCGAACTGTGCAAACAGAGAATTCGCGGAAAAGAGAACCGCTCCGCAAAGTGTGAGTGCAGTCGATGTCATTCGCATGAGAGAACCTCCGAGATGGGCCCGCGGAAAGGTCTCCTGCATATTGCCTGATCATTTGGCAACTGTCAACCGGTCACGATTCCTGCGTCGGCAACTCTTCCGGGAAGAGTTTCTCGAGTGTAATGCGCGGGTTCTCGAGGTGCGTCTGATTCTGGCGGACCGTTTCCTGCACGAGCGGTTTCATTGGGCCTTCGAGGTGTTCGGTGATCCGCTGCGAGTTCTCCGCGAGGATGCGATCGGAGGTCGCGTAATCCCGCTTCAGCGAAGCGATCACGGCTCGGCCGGCAAAGCCGACGGGAACGAGGTTGAACTTGTCGGCTGCTCCCTGCTCGATGAAGTTCTCGAAGATCTTCCCGGCTTCGTCGTACCGGCCCTGATTCAGATACAGAATGGCCAGCCGCACTTCGGCTCGCCAGCGTTCTTCCGACGTGCGATGAAATTCGCGAAGTGCCTTCCAGGCGTCTTCACTGCTGCCGGCCAGCATGGCATCGGCGAACTGTTCGCGGGGCGTGCTTCGTTGAGTGGCCTGCAACGGGGGATTCTGAGGAAGTCTCGGACGAGCGAACCAGCCGAGGCCACCGCCGACAATCAGGAACAGCAGTCCCAGCAGGACGTAACGCTTCCAGTTGAATGCGGACGAACCTGAAGCGACCTTCCTGCGTGGCTGAGTCACCACCTCGCTCAGGCTGCCGGTCGAATCTTCGAACGCCGTGACAGCGATCTCGTCCTTCGACCCCTGCAGGGTCCGCATGATGTGCCGGATTTCCTGAAGGACTTCGCCGGCATCGGTGTATCGGTCCGTCGCCTTTTTGGCGATCATCTTGTGGACCATGTCGCAGACCCGCTTCGGCAGATCGGGCCGCCGCTTGTGCAATGGGGCCGGCTGAGCATTCACCTGCTTCATCGCAATCGCGATCGCGGTCTGCCCGCGGAACGGAGGACGGCCAGCCAGCATGTGGTAACAGGTCACGCCGAGCGAATACAGGTCACTGCGGTGGTCGACTTTGTTGCCTTTCACCTGCTCCGGACTCATGTAAAGTGGCGTCCCCATGGTGACGCCTTCCTGAGTCAGGTGCATCCGTTCGCCCCCCAGGGTGAGCTGAGCCAGCCCGAAGTCAGCGACTTTCACAACTCCCTTGCGGCTGATCAGAATGTTTTCCGGCTTGATATCGCGGTGAACGATCCCGGCTTCCCCGGCTTTCTGCAGAGCCGAGGCGATCTGACGGATAATGTGCAGCGCTACCGGAAGTTCGGGAGGGCCTTTGCGACGAATGAAATCGCGAAGATTCATCCCCTGGACGTATTCCTGCGCGATGTAATGGTATCCGTCCGCCTCGCCAATCGTATAAACCTGCACGATATTGACGTGATTCAGGTTCGCGGCGGCCATGGCTTCGGTCTTGAAGCGATCCAGATAGGTCTCATCCGAAACCAGATCGGACTTCATCACCTTCACGGCGACATGACGATTGAGCGCAGTCTGCTCCGCCAGATAGACGTTGGCCATGCCTCCTTTGCCGAGCCTCCGCAGCAGCCGAAACTCTCCCAGAACCATTCCTGAAAGATCCTGCGAAGGGCTGGACGGGGGCGTGGTGGAAGGAGAAACCTGCGTGGCAGATTCGAGGCCGGAGTCCTGGGACTCATCATTCTGGTCTTGATCCGTGGAACTCATTCTGTCGCGTGATTCCGGGGTAGGCTGGACGAGTCGCAGGTCGTAGGAAAATTCTGACAGGTCAGGGTCCTGTCCGCATAAACTAAGTGCCAAGAGACCGGGTCTCAATAACTATCTTACAGAAAACCGGGCCCGGGGACATGTCTGCCGTTAACCTTTGGAGGTTTGTCGACGTAAACCCGTCAACTTCAACAGGATTTGATGTATTGATCTCAACGCGGGGGGCGTCGAAATCTCTCGCGATTCTCTCGCCCGACAGATAGCATAAGCATGATTTGCCGGGATTCCGGCGGCGGCCTTCTTCTTCAACTCCTCTTTTGTACCCGAAAATAAAGGTGGTTGTTTCATGGAATTCGTTCACCCTCACGGACAGCAGGCACGGACCAAGATTATCGCCACCGTTGGTCCAGCCAGTGCTTCCCGTGAACGTCTGCAGGAGCTGATCAGTTCCGGCGTGGACGTCTTCCGACTGAATTTCGCTCATGGCAACTACGAGTGGCTGGGCGAAATCGTTGAGAGAATCCGTGAGCTCTCCACTGAAATGGAACAGCCGATCGGCATTCTGGGAGACTTGGCCGGGCCCAAAATCCGCCTGGGCGAGCTGCCGCCCGACGGGGTCGAGTGCGCGATGGGCCAGCGTTTCGAGTTCGTTAAGGACGAGGTCGACTTCGACGGCGTTAAACTGACTTCGACCTACGAGCATTTGATCGACGATCTGAACGTCGACGACATCATTCTTCTGGCCGATGGCACGGTTGGAATGCATGTGGTGGAGAAACCGGACGACGCACATATCGTTTGTCAGGTCGATCGCCCGGGGATGATCCGTTCGCGTCAGGGGATCAACCTTCCGGGTGCAAAGCTTCGAACGCCCTGCCTGACCGAGAAAGACAAGGAAGATCTCGCCTGGGGATTGTCGCAGAAGTTGACCTTCTTTGGATTGAGCTTCGTTCGGAGCGCGGACGATCTGATTGAACTTCGCGAACTCGTGAAATCACACGACCCCGGCTACGAACCTCAGTTGATCGCCAAGATCGAGAAAGTCGAGGCGATCCGCGAACTCGAAGCGATCACGAAAGTTTGCGATGGGGTGATGGTCGCTCGGGGCGACCTGGGAGTGGAATCCGATATCGCCTGGCTGCCGATCCTGCAGAAACAGATCATTCGCCACTGCAACGAGCGTCGTATCCCGGTCATCACGGCTACCCAGATGCTCGACAGTATGGAAGAGCAGCCGTTCCCGACACGTGCCGAAGCCGCCGACGTGGCCAATGCCGTGCTCGACGGCACCGATGCCGTGATGCTGTCCGGCGAAACTGCGGTCGGAAAGTACCCCAAGCGAGCCGTGGCGATGATGGACAACATCGTTCGCTGTACCGAAGACGAAGTCCCGCTGCGAACCGACGTCGACTGGAAAACGGAATCGAAGAATCGAGCGCTGGTCGTAACCGAAGCCGTCACACTGGGAGCCTGCACGGTGGCGGAGCATCTTCACGCCGATCTGATGGTGCTTTGCACCCGCACGGGTCGAACGGCTCTGGCCATCTCCCGGCAGCGAAGCAGCATCCCCCTGCTGGCGATCACAAACAGTAAAGTGACCGCCTCGAAGATGTGTCTATACTGGGGAGTAATCCCGGTGCAGAGCGATGTGGTCGAGCAGGAAGCGAAAGCGATCTTGGACTTCGCCGTCCGCTGGGGAACCGAACGGAATCTGCTGAAGTCGGGCAGCCGACTCGTGATGATTTCCGATACCGAATGGGGAGCAGAAGGGCACGACATGATGGTCGTTCATGTCGTCCGCTGATCTCCGCCAGGAGTCTCGACATGCAGGAGAAAAAGGCGGCTCACGAAAGCTACGAAGCCTTTGCCGATCGATTGATCCGTGAAGCGGAAACACGCGGCGAGTTCGCGAATCTCCCTGGCTTCGGTAAGCCGATTCCCAGCCTCGACAAACCGCGCGACGAGAACTGGTGGATCAAGGACAAGCTGCGTCGCGAGAATTTCAACCTGTTGCCCGAACGACTCCAGGTGAAACTCGAGATCGAGAAGCTGCTGAATTCTCTCGATTCCTTTTCCAGCGAATCGCAACTCCGCAGAAGGATTGGTGAGCTGAACCAGAAAGTTCGGGACGCTCATTTCTCCGTCGCCGAAGGCCCGGCAACCGTACTCACCGAAGTGGACGAAGAGAGTGTCGTCCTCCAATGGCGAGAACGACAACGGTAGGGCGAGCTCCGAAGTACCAGTGCGGCAGGACGTCACGAGCCTTTGAATCCGCCAGGTTGACGAACACCGTCCACTGGCATTGACGATCATCCGTGTGATTCACCAGCGGCAGGCAGGAGTGCGCCCCGGGGATTGAACATCCCAACTCGAAACGGCAGTGAGGGATCTTCGACGCTGCTCTCTCATACGCCCCTCCGTTGACGCAAAGTCGGATCCCATTGGTTTCGAAGCGTGTCAGAAGAGTGAGACCTTATCCTTCGAGCAGAACGCATTACGCGTCTTCACCGTGGACCCTGCACTCCCTGAAAAAGGGAGTAATCACCTCGCCCCAGGGGGATCCGCTCTTGTGGACCGCGCATAAAAAAAGAAGGTGAAGAAAGAGGGGACTTTCTTCACCTTCCAGATTCTCATTCGGCCTGAAGCCGTGTTGTTTTCAGCAGTCTCACGACTGCGTCAACCTAGTTGCAGCAGTGCGGTGCACAGCAGCTGGGAGCACAGCAGCTCGGGCAGCAAGCGTCGTCGCAGCAGACGTCCGGGCAGCAGCAGCTCGGAGCACAGCAGCTAGGAACGCAGCACTTTTCCTGCGGGCAGCAGCAGCTGGGAGCACAGCAAGACGGGCAGCAAGCGTCGTCACAGCAGGTGTCCGGGCAGCAGCAAGTTGGAGCACAGCAGGTGTTGCAGCAGTTGTCGTCGCAGCAGGTGTCCGGGCAGCAGCAGCTAGGAGCACAGCAGGTCGGGCAGCAAGCGTCGTCGCAGCAAACGTCCGGGCAGCAGCAAGAAGGAACGCAGCAGTCATCAACGCAGCAGTCTTCCGGGCAGCAGCAGCTCGGAGCACAGCAATCGATGTAACCACGGCACTTCTTCAGCAGGCGACCCTTGAACAGGCCAGCTTCAGCGTCAGCGAAGCTCATACAACACAGCATCAGAGCAGCAGCGAAACAGATAGTCTTTTTCATTTGAATTCTCCTCGAACTCTTTTCTGAGGACATCGTCGCGAACTGAGTATTTGACTCCGGGGACACTCCCAAAAGGTTCAGTCAGATATCAATTCACTCGACACGGAAAGTAACGGGCAAACCTGTCAGTGTATTTCGGCGATGCTTCACGCAGACACCGCTCGAAATTGTCCAAACTCTGAAGTGAACAGGATCGCAGGCTCAAAATACCGGTTGTTCCGGTTATGACGGTTGAACCGCATTCCGGCAGACCACCACACATGTCCAACCGCGTGTGCACACAGAAGGACTGCCGGAATTCAATTCGGTCCTGGGAAGCAACGTTCGATATCGCAAGTCCGGTCATCATCATTGCTGTCAATCGCTGAGGACGTGCAGCAGGAAGAAGACTGCCTGCCTGTTTCACCTGTGACCTGAAACCATCCGCGAAGGAGCCGTTCTCGAAGAAACCCGTAAGCGACAGAAAGGTGTGCTATTACCGTCTCGTTAACCTGGTAAGACTGGTGATAGTTTTCTGTCCGGTCATCCCCGCTGCCCGAAGGCCGCTTTCTGTTTCAGGTCCGGATCCCGAATAAGGATCCGGCTCACTCGTCGGCGGACACCACTGTCAGGTTATTGCCGTCGACATAGAGAATTTCGGATGTCCCCGGCTGCCATTCCGTAAGGAAATCTCACGCATCGTCATCCTTATCCAGGTGACAACCTCAACGCGGATTACCCGAATTGACATCTCGCGTAAAACCCCTGAAAACAAGGGGTTCGGTCCGACAACCCGGCTCCAATGTCTGGATTTGCCCGCCCTGCCTTGAGCGGATTTCGCCGCGGAGGCGCCAACGGGAGAAAAAAGAAAAAGCCGCACAGCTCGATGCTGTACGGCTTTCACCGGTTGGTCGGATTGTAAGCTCGCTGAAGCGGGACTAGATCTGATCCAGAGCCTGTTTCAGATCGCCAATAATGTCGTCGATGTCTTCCGTACCGACGGAAAGACGCACGAACTCCGGCTTCACGCCGGTCGTCAGCTGCTCTTCGACCGACAGCTGCTGGTGCGTCGTGCTGGCCGGATGAATGATCAGCGACTTGCTGTCGCCAATGTTGGCCAGGTGCGAGAACAGCTTCACGCTGTTGATCAGCTTGATCCCCTTCTCACGCTGCTGTTCCGGAGAATCGCCAGCGATGCCGAAGCCGAAGACCGAGCTGCAGCCCCGTGGCAGATACTTCTTGCCGAGCTCGTAGCTGGCGTGCGACTTCAGTCCAGTGTGGTTCACCCAGGAAACCTTGGGGTGATCGTCGAGGAACTCGGCCACCTTCAGAGCGTTCTCGCTGTGCCGCGGCATCCGCAGATGCAGCGTTTCGAGTCCCTGCAGGAACTGGAAGGCGTTGAACGGACTCATCGAAGCGCCGGTATCCCGCAGAATCTGCGTCCGGGCTTTGATGATGTAGGCCATGTTCATCGGGCCGAAGGTCTCGAAGAACTTCATGCCGTGATAGCTCGGCTCAGGCTCGGTCAGTTCCGGGAACTTCCCGTTGTCCCAGGGGAAGCCTCCTTTTTCGATCAGAATCCCGCCGATCGAAGTGCCGTGTCCGCCAATGAACTTGGTGCAGGAATGCACGACAATATCGGCTCCCCACTTGAACGGCTGGCAGAGATATGGCGAAGCGGTTGTGTTGTCGACAATCAGCGGAATGCCGGCGTCGTGAGCAATCCTGGCGATCGCTTCGAAATCTGGGACATCTGCACGAGGATTGCCGATTGTCTCGACGAAAATGGCTCGTGTGTTGTCATCGATCGCCGCCTTGAAGCTCGACGGATCGGTCTGATCCACAAACTTGCAGTCGATTCCCAGCCTGGGCAGCGTGTAATGGAACAGGTTGTACGTTCCGCCGTACAGGCTCGACGACGAAACGATGTTCTTCCCGGCTCCCATGATGTTCAGGATGGCGTAAGTCACAGCCGAAGAGCCGGACGCCAGAGCCAGGGCTCCCGAACCGCCCTCAAGAGCGGCCAGACGCTTTTCGAGCACATCGCACGTCGGGTTCATCAGACGCGAGTAGATGTTCCCGAACTCCTGCAATCCGAACAGTCGAGCAGCGTGATCGGTATCGTTGAAGACGTACGACGTCGTCTGATAAATCGGCACGGCTCGGGAATTGGTCGTCGGATCGGGCACCTGCCCGGCATGCAGACAAAGGGTATCGGCACCGTAATTCGGTTCTTCACTCATGGTGTCAGCTTTCGTTGGTGTATTAAGAGATAATTCGATTTCAGGGAAGGCTGGGTGGCGAAGCCACAAGCGGCTTGTGTATGGCGTTCGTCGATTCATCGCGTCGATTGCGCACAGACAGGAATGTCTGTGCCACCCTGCCGGAGGAACTCAAACCGTCCGACAGGATGCCACTTCAGATCAGCGAACTCGGCAGCGAACTTAGCCCAGCTCGGCGATCGCCTTCTCGAGCATTTCCTTCGACTTGCGAATGCCGGCGAACTCGTCGAGTTCCTTGCCTTCGTACTCGATGCCGCAGAACCCGGAGTAACCGGCGGCTTTGACGATCTTCATCATTCGCAGGATGTCGGTCTTCTTGTTGAAGCGACTGTCGACTGTGATGAACGGCTGGTCGTCAACGAAGTCGTGCGTCTTTACGCTGACAGCCTTCGCGAACGGCATCAGCTCTTCGACGCCCTGATAACGGTCGTACCAGATGTCCTTGTTGCGATCGATCGCGAAGTTACCGAAGTCGGGCAGCGTGCCGCAACGGGGATTGTCGACCTTCTTCATCACGCTCGACAGCCAGGCGCCGCTGGAGGAGAGACCACCGTGGTTCTCAACGATCACGTTCAATCCCTGCGGAGCGGCGTACTCCGTCAGACGGCTCAGACCGTCGGCGGCCCGATCGATCTGCTCTTCGTAAGTGCCGCTGCTGGCGGCGTTCACCCGGATCGAATGGCAGCCGAGGAACTTCGCGGCATCGACCCACTTGTAGTGATTCTCGACGGCCTGGGTTCGCTTCTTCTCATCGGCGTCGCCCAGGTTCCCTTCGCGGTCGACCATGATCAGCAGGCTGGTTACGCCTTCACCCTGAGCACGGGACTTCAGTTCCTTCAGATATTTCTCGTCGGTCGCCTTGTCCATGTAGAACTGGTTGACGTACTCGATGCCGGTGATGCCGAATTCCTGCTTGGCAGTCTTGGCGAAATCGAGCGGGTCGAGTTTGCCATCGAAGAAGGCCTTGTGCAGCGACCACTGTGCCAGCGAGATCTTGAATTCCTGAGACTTGGTGGCGGCGAAGGCCGAGGGAATTCTCGGCAACAGCAGACCGGCACCCACAGCGGAACAGGTTTGCAGAAATTGACGGCGTGAAACGGACATCGAACTCTCTCCAGTAGATGAAATGGCAACTTTATTTCGTTGGGGAATCACAAGTCTTTGAGCATACGAAACCACCGCAGCCGGAACAATTCAACGCCCGCGTTCCCTTCCCAAAGATGCCAATTCCAATTCGCCGGAAAGGTTTGCCCAATCGGCACGTTCGCCCTGAATCCCGTCGGTCACTCGTAAACAACCGCTGATCGATGTACAACGAAGTCTCCGGCGTTCGCCTGCTTCCATTCCACCCGTTCAAGAGAGGAATGCTGTCTGATGAGATCCCTGCCTGTCGCTTCCCTGCTGCTCGGCCTTTGCCAGATCCTTCTGTTCGCTTCCGTCTCGACTGCCGAACGCCCCGAACACGTTGTCCTCGTGATGGCCGACGACATGGGCTGGGGACAGACCGGATACTTCAACCATCCCGTTCTGAAGACGCCCAATCTCGATGCCATGGCCGCCAGCGGCCTGAGACTCGATCGCTTCTACGCCGGGGCTCCCGTCTGTTCTCCCACCAGAGCCACCGTGCTGACGGGCCGAACGAACATGCGAACGGGCGTTGAAAGTCACGGCTACGCCCTCCGGCAGCAGGAGCCGACCATTGCCGAGGCTCTGAATGAAGCCGGGTTCGTCACCGGTCATTTCGGCAAATGGCACCTCGACGGCTATCGCGGCCCGGGTGCTCCCATCCTGAAAGACGATCCTTACAGTCCCGGTCAGTTCGGATTCTATCACTGGCTGTCAGTCACCAACTTCTTCGATCGCGATCCGCTGTTGAGCCGCATGGGAACGTTTGAAGATCACAAGGGCGACTCGTCCGAAATCGTTGTCGACGAAGCGCTCAAGTTCATCGGCAGACAGGTGAAGAACGGGAAATCGACGTTCACCGTCATCTGGTACGGCACGCCGCACAGTCCGTTCAAGGCATCTGACAAAGATATGGAGCCGTTTCGGGATCTCGACGAACAATCCCGCAATCACTACGGAGAACTCGTCGCGATGGACCGCAGCATCGGCACGCTGCGATCCGGCCTGAAAGACCTTGGTATCCAGGACGACACCATGTTCTGGTTCTGCAGCGACAACGGCGGCCTTCCCAAAATCACGCCTGAAACCGTCGGTGGCCTGCGCGGCTTCAAAGGGTCCCTCTACGAGGGTGGACTCCGTGTTCCCTGCGTCATCGAATGGCCCGCCGGGATTCCCGCCGGTCGCATCAGCACGTTTCCTGCCTGCACGATGGACATTGCTCCGACCGTTTCCGATCTGCTCAGCCTTCCCGACTCGTGGCATCTGCAGCCGCTCGATGGCATCAGCCTGACAAAGCTCTTCACGGAAGACCATCAGCAGCGAGAGCAGCCGATCGGCTTCCAGTGCCTCGGCAACACGGCCATGATCGACAACAACCAGAAGATCCTTTACGTGAAGCCGAAGAAGGAAGGAGGAATCGCAATCGAACAGTACGACCTCGCCACCGATCCTCACGAAGAAAAGAACATTTACAGCGAATCCGATCCGACATCCCAGCGACTGAAGAAGCAGCTCGACGACTGGGTTGCCTCCGTCGAACGCAGCATCGCCGGTAAGGATTATCCGGCAGGCAAGGTCGATCCTCCAACACCCGAGCCCCGTACCTGGACCGAAACCGAGGAATACGCCCCGTACCTCGACGACTGGAAAAACCGCTGGGAATACCGCTCCCGCCTCAACAGGTAACGCCAGCATTCGCCGTCAAACAGAAGTCACGTTCCGAGTGCCACTGGCCCCGCCAGTGCCCGTGTCATCCCAACGTAACGACCCGATCCGCAGGCTGGGATAGCGAAGCGTATCCCGGAAAATGGGCGTTGAACTCGGAGTGTGCTTTCCTGTCCGGGGAAGCACAATAGCCAAGATACGGCTGCGCCTATCCCAGCCGACACAATTACTGCCCCAAATCGTGTTCGTTTTCCACAATCGTGAACCGCTGGCTGAGAGACCACAGCCGAGCCGGTTGCGTCGACACTCGACCGACGGCGACGGGCACGGAAAGGTAGTAGCTCAGCGTGACCCTCCGCTTCGAGAGCTCGCCTTCTTTCAGGCTCGTCGGTTTGAAGCCATGCGACGTGGGGCTGAGGTAGAAGTTGTAGCCGTCCGGCAGACGCTCCTCCGCCAGAACTCGCTGCAACGCCTGAACGATCTCTCTGCGATCGTGTTTGTCACTCTCGGCTATCCGTTCGATTGCGACCTCGATTGCTTCAAACACACGTTCCTTCGTAATCGCCTCCGGTTTGAGCACCCCATATTCGGCTGCGACCCGCTCATTCACCTTCAGAATGAGCCGCTCCAGCCGTCGCTCCTCCGAGGAAGCCTCGTCCGACGCGAAGCTGGTTGCAGCCAGGGTCAGGAACAGTGCAGACAGATAAACTGCGAAACTTCGCCGTAGAGACATACTGAAACCTTCCGCTGAGAACGTCGTGGCGAGTGGAGAGAGCACATTGGCTACTCCGTTCATCGTAAACGGTGATCGCTCGCTGTCACGATCGATTCGAGTGAGCTCTCTCGCCGTGTGCCACTGGCTCCGCCAGTGCTTCACAAACGACGTTCTCCGAAGAGCTCCACTGGCAGAGCCAGTGGCACACAATTTCAATACCTGCTCAATGCCTGCCGGGAGTCTCTCTGGCACCTTTTTCCGTGCAGACCTTCGATCATATCCTTTTGTCGTCTATGATCGGGACGAAGAATCATTTCCCCTTTCGATGACAACGACTTCCCATGAAACGACGAACCTTCCTCGCCTCCAGCCTCGGGGCTGCCTTGTGCTCCCAGATTCGACTTGCCGCTGCGGACAAGGACCAGCCGCATGTGTTGCTGCGGTCTTCATGGCAGACGGTCAATATTGGCGACATCGCTCACACGCCGGGAGTGCTCGCGCTTCTGGAGAAGCATCTGCCGGAAGCGAAGGTAACCCTGTGGGCGAGCGATGTTCGCAATGGCGTGCGGGAGTTGCTGGAAGCTCGCTTTCCGAATGTCCGCATTGTCCAGCGGGGACCGGACGTTGATGAGATGTTGAAGCAGTGCGATTTCCTGCTTCACGGCTCAGGCCCATCACTGGTTGCTCAGCGGGATGTGCAGCGCTGGAAGGACGAAACCGGCAAACCGTTCGGCGTCTTCGGCATTACGCTCGGTTCGGCCGATGAGAAGCTGGTCACGCTGCTGTCGTCGGCCGACTTTGTTTTCTTCCGCGATTCGGTCTCGCTCGACTTTGCGAAAGGGGTCGAGATCAAAGCTCCGATTATGAAGTTCGGACCGGACGGAGCATTCGCGGTCGACATCGCCAACGATGCAGCCGCCGAGAAGTTTCTGGCCGAAAATGACCTGCAGCCCGGCAAGTTCATGTGTTGCATTCCCCGGCTGCGATACACGCCGTACTGGAAGATCAAGGATCGGCCTTTCGATGAAGCCCGGCATCGTCGCAATGAAGAGATGAAAGCACAGGACCACGCACCGATCATTGAAGCAATTACTCAGGTGGTCACGCAGACCGATATGCAGGTGTTGCTCTGCCCGGAAGACATGTCGCAGATGGAAGTCGGTAAGGTCAACATCTACGATCAGCTGCCGCCGCAGGTTCGCGAGCGGGTCGTCTGGCGGGAGAACTACTGGCTCACCGATGAAGCGATCAGCACCTACCGACGCTCGGCCGGACTGTTCGGACTGGAGATGCATTCGCCAATCATGTGCGTCGGAAATGGCATCCCGGCTGTGGTCTGCCGCTTTGCCGAGCAGACAAGCAAGGGCTTCATGTGGCGGGACATCGGCCTGAATGACTGGCTGTTCGATCTCGATTCCGCAGAGGACCGCAGCCGCGTGGCGGACACCGTGCTTGCAATTGCGAAGAATCCCGCAGCAGCCAAAGAGAAAGCCGCGGCTGCCCAGAAGCGAGTCGCGGCCATTCAGAAATCGATGGTCGAACAGGTCGGCGATTCCGTCGGACTGCCGACTTAGTCCTTCTCTTTGCGGACCGGTTCGTAGATCTCAAGGAACGTCTCGACGCCGAGTGCGAGGCTGCCGCGACAGCGATCGAACACCTTGGCGAAGTCCTCGCGGGATTCGAAGAAGCTCTCAACGCTGATCCAGACATGGTTGTCGACGATCATGCCTTTGGCACACTTCACCGTGCGGCAGACTTCCTCGATATCGTCCGTGGCCCCGATGTTGTCGAAGAGCCCGAGCTTCACGATTCCTGGAGCGACCAGGCGGAAGAACTGCTCGTCGTCATTGTCGATGATGATGAAGCAGTCGACGCCTTCGTCGACGTAGTGAATGTCGCCATCGTCATCGACACTCGGTTCGAGCCCCAGCTCCGTCAGATGATCGAGATAAATCTGCTGAGCAGCCGTCGGCTTCTTCTCTTCTGCGGGAGGCGGAGCCGGTTGATCGTCGGACGAAGAGGACCGACTGCCGAAGAGGGCAGCTCCAGACCGGGTGGCACTCTGAGCCATCACAGGAGCGGTGAGCGTCAGGCAAAGCAGAATCGCTGGAAGGGCTGAGAGTTTCATCGCTGTCTCTTTCGTTCTATTGCAGAGCAGTCAGAAAAAGGGGCCGCCTGACTGATCTATAAACGCGAAGCAACGGCTGTGTCAAAGACTTATCGCCTGTCCACGCTCCCTCAGGGGAATTGATGAGACTGGCCCGTCACATCGGTCACAACACGAAAGAACGACCTGACCCTTCCGCCCTGTTACGCGGGTTCTCCCGGCTGCGCAGGGAAAACTGGCCCAAACAGGGACGGCGAGACGATGCTGATCCGGGAGGATCTTTGGTCTCAGCAACAGAAGAGGCGGCAGACGTGTCGACAGTCGGAACCCAACAGGAGCAGTCGCTGGCGCGGGAGGGGTTCCTCATCGCGATTGTCGCGCTGCTCGGACTGGGAACGATGATGGTCTTTTCCTCCACCGGAGCTACGCGCACGCTCGAATTGCGAACGGGCTTTCTGCAGAAGCATCTCATCTTCCTGCTCGCAGCTGGCGGCGTGTTTGTCACCCTCATCCAGATCCCGACACGATGGGTCATGCGGGCGGCTCCGTGGGCCTTCCTGGGAGCAACGGCTCTGCTCGTCCTCGTGCTGATTCCCGGCATCGGCTCGGAAGTGAATGGAGCCCGCCGCTGGTTTCGTCTCGGCCCGGTTTCGCTGCAGCCGTCCGAACTGATGAAGATCGCCCTGCCGCTTCTTCTGGCCTGGCTGCTGAGCGAGTCCCGCTCCGGCTGGAAGAAACTCCGAACGACTGTCGCCTTCGCGGCTCTGTTGTTCACCCCTATTCTGATTGCGCTGCAACCCGATCTGGGAACATCGGTGCTCGTCTTCACGATGGGAGCCTGCTTCCTGTTTCTGGCCGGCTATCCGGTGTGGCTGTTCGCGCTCGGCTGCGCGAGCATCATCCCGGTCCTCGGCGGACTGATGCTGTTCCGACCGTATCAACTCCAGCGACTGGCCTCGTACTTCGATGCCCTCGGGCATTGGGAGAACGCGCAGTATCAGGTGAAGCAGTCGTTGCTCTCCATCGGCTCTGGTGGTCTGTGGGGCACAGGCCCGGGACGCGGCCTGCAGAAGTTGAGCTTCCTTCCGGAATCACACACCGACTTTGTGTTCGCGGTCATCGGCGAAGAACTTGGTCTCGTCGGAACGCTGGCGACGATCGGGCTGTGGATTCTGCTCTTCCTCTGTGGCGTCCGACTGGTGAGCCGCGTGATCGACGACCGGGAACGCTTCGCCCTGGCCGGCACACTCCTCGCCGGCATCGTCCTGCAGGCCGTCATCAACACCTGCGTCGTCACTTCTCTGTTGCCGCCAAAGGGAATCTCGCACCCGCTCCTCAGCTACGGCGGAAGCAATCTCCTTGCGACAATGATCGCCTTCGCCCTGATTCTCAACCTGACCCGCCAACCCAACGAGACTCCACTCCAGTAGGGTCCGCTGTGCGGACGCGGCAACCGCAGTCCATGCAATCACGAGCATCTCTGCTCCCACCCGCGGTATCCCCGCACTAGCTATCTGTACGTTTTTGCAAGTCGAACGCAGGCATCCTCTCCCAGGTTGGCCGTTGGATTGTGTCCGCCGAGGGGTGCCACTGCTGGCTTGCCCAGCAGTGCGATCTCCGTTCGACACGACGAACAATCACCAAGGACTCAAGCACAACAAGGAGAACCCGGACTGAAGCAGAGAGAATCACCACTCCGTGGGACACGATTTACGCGTCCGCACAGCGGCCCCTACGGTTGTGCTTCACAGGTCGGCAATGTGATCCGGAAGCGGGTACCTTTGCCGACTTCGCTGGCGCACTGGATCGAGCCGTCGTGAGCTTCGATGATCTTGCGAACCGTCGGGAGTCCCAGGCCGGAGCCCCCGGGGCGAGTCGAATAGAAGACGTCGAACATCTTCTCCTGCACGTGCGGAGGAATCCCTTTTCCGGTGTCGATGATCTCCAGCACAACGTCGCCATCCGCGCGGTACGTCTGAAATTCGAGCGTGCCGCCGTCGGGCATGGCCTGTTGAGCGTTGCGGGTCAGGTTCAGCAGAGCTCTTCGAAACTGAGCGGGATCAATCAGAGTCTGCGGGAGATCGGTCGCCAGGTGCGGAGAGATCTCAATCTGACTGGCCGCGAAGTCGGGTTTAAGGAAGTCGATCAGCTCGCGAATATAGTCCGACAGATCGTGAGGCTCGCGATGAATCTCCATCGCGCTGGCGAACTGCAGAAACGTATTGAGAAATGTTTGCAGACGATCGCATTCCCCCTGAATGGTCGTCAGTCGCTGCTGCATGCGGCGGTCGCGCGGGTTGTCGGAGTCGGACAGTTCTTCGCGGAGGACACCCAGGTTGAGCGAGATCGTCGAAAGCGGATTGCGGATCTCATGCGCCAGTCCGCCGGCCAGTTCCGCGATCTCTCGGTATCGCAGCTCAAGCGTCTGATTGGGGGTCTGATCGTTGTCAGACATGTCGCTGTCCTGAGAAGTCGGGCGGGAGCTGCTAACAGGCCCGGAAGAGCCATCGCAATGTAAGCGCAAGCTGAATCGCCCATGGTAACGAGCCAGGTGCGATTCGGCCAACGACGGGCCGGCGATCACCGACGCTGGAAAAAGGCCACTCGAAAAACGGAAACAGGCAGCGGTCATCCCGCTGCCTGCTTTGATCCGTATTCAATCCGAAGTTCGACGGACTTAGTCGTCGAAGCTCAGGTCTTCTTCTTCGGTTTCTTCATCGCCTTCGGCATCGGCATCAGCTTCCGGCAGAAGAGCCTTACGGGACAGCTTGACCCGGTTCTGCTCGTCGACGGCGATGACTTTGACTTCCATCTTGTCGCCGATTTTGCAGACGTCCGAGACGTTCTTCACGAAGCCGTTGGACAGCTCGCTGATGTGACAGAGACCATCTTTACCCGGAGCGATTTCGATAAAGGCTCCGAAGTCCTTGATGGCGATCACGGTGCCGTTGTAAACGCGGCCAACGCGAACTTCTTCGGTCATCGCTTCGATGCGGGCCTTGGCCTCTTCGGCTCCCTTGCCCTGTGAAGCGGCAATCGTCACGGTTCCGTCGTCGGAAATGTCGATTTGCGTGCCGGTGTCTTCCTGCAGCTGGCGAATGTTCTTACCACCTGGTCCGATCACCAGACCGATCTTTTCTGGATCGATCTTGACGGTTTCGATCCGCGGTGCCAGCTCGGAAATCTCTTTCCGCGGGCGGCGAATCTCGGTCAGCATTGTCTTGAGCAGTTCAAGGCGAGCCTTGCGAGCCTGCTCCAGAGTTTTACGAATAATTTCTTCATTGATGCCGTCGATCTTCAGGTCGAGCTGAATCCCGGTGATCCCCTTCTGGGTTCCGGCCACCTTGAAGTCCATATCGCCGAAGTGATCTTCGTCGCCGATGATGTCGGTCAGCAGAACGTACTTCGAACCATCCTTAACGAGACCGATCGAGATCCCGGCAACCGGCTGACGAATCGGCACGCCGCCGTCCATCAGAGCCAGTGTGGCGTTACAGACCGAAGCCATCGACGAGCTGCCGTTCGATTCGGTGATGTCGGAGATGATACGGATCGTGTACGGGAAGGTTTCTTCGTCCGGCAGTACCCACTGAACCGAACGTTCCGCCAGGGCACCGTGGCCGATTTCGCGACGTCCTGGTCCCCGAATCGGGCGGCACTCGCCAACCGAGTAGGAGGGGAAGTTGTAATCGAGCATGAATCGCTTGGTGTGCTCGCCGAACAGGTCTTCGACCCGCTGCTGATCGCGAACGGTTCCGAGCGTCAGCGTGGCCAGCGACTGCGTTTCTCCACGAGTGAAGAGAGCCGAGCCGTGGACGCGAGGAATGTTGCCGACTTCGCAGCTCACGTCGCGGAGCTCGCTTGTCGAACGACCATCCAGCCGCTTGCCGGCCAGAGTCAGTTCGCGGCACATTTCCTTGTCGATCTGATAGAAGGCTTCTTTGAACTGAGCGAGAGTCCGACCTTCGTCATCAACCACAGCGCCTTCCGGGAAGAGTTCATTGACGAGTTCTTCACGAACGGCTGCTGCGCCTTCAGAGCGAGCCGACTTGCTCGGGTTCGAGCGGGCAGACTTCAGCTTATCGGCGGCCTTTTCACGAACGATGGACAGGAACGGGTTCGGTTCCGGTTCGGCGTATTCGGTCGGCTGCACGCCTACCTTCCTGGCCAGTTCTTCCTGCAGGCTGCACAGATCGCCGATCGCTTTGTGAGCGAACAACAGGGCGTCGACCATGATGTCTTCTGGAATCTGGCGTCCGAAACCTTCGATCATCAGGATCGATTCGCGGTTACCGGCCACAACCAGATCGAGGTCGCCGGCTTCAATCTGCGACTGCGTCGGGAACAGGACGAACTTTTCGTCTTCCATTCCAACGCGGACAGCACCGATTGGTCCCTGGAAGGGCACCGGTGCCAGACAGAGAGCGGCACTTGCCCCGTTGATCGACAGCACGTCGGACGGGTTTTCAAGGTCGCTGGCGAGAACGGTCGTCTGAACCTGAACTTCGTCGCGGAATCCCTTGGGGAACAGGGGACGCAGCGGACGGTCGGTCAGACGAGCGGTCAGAATTTCGTGCGTGGAAGGACGACCTTCCCGCTTGATGAATCCGCCCGGGAATTTCCCGGCAGCGGCATAACGTTCACGGTAATCGACGGTCAGCGGGAAGAAGTCGATGCCTTCGCGGGCCGGCCCGGTCTGGGCGGCAACGAGAAGCGTGGTTTCGCCATATTGAACGAGCACGGCTCCGCTGGCCTGCTTGGCGATTTGACCGGTGGTCAGCGACAGACGCCGACCGGCAATTTCCTTTTCAACAACAATTTTTTTTCCAGACACTGCAATATTTCCTGTCGTCTGTGTTCTTACAAAGAGACGGGCGGCAACAACGCATGGCATGCCAGTACCGCAAGAGAGCCCGATGCCCTCTTTTCCTGCCCAATAACCGCCAGCAATGCGATCAGCAAATGACCAACGGCAAACGGCGCCCGTCAGTGAACGGTCCCATTACGGCCACTAAAGCTGCCGTACGGACCCAAGGCAATTCGTCCGCCGCGAGAGAGGGCGGACACTTCAACAACAAACACCCGATACAACAAAACAACAAAAACCCGACGATCGTCTCGCCGGGCTTTGCGATTACTTTCTCAGGTTGAGACGCTCGATCAGCGATGCGTAACGAGCGGGATCCTTGCCGCGAACATAATTCAGCAGGCGGCGACGGCGACTCACGAGCATCAGCAGACCCCGCCGGCTGGCGAAGTCCTTGCTGTGGGTCTTCAGGTGAGCGGTCAGCTCACTAATACGGTGAGACAGCATGGCGATCTGCACGTCTGGCGAACCCGTGTCGGCATCCGTGCGCTTGTAATCGCCGATCAGTTCCTGCTTCTTCTCTTTCGTGATTGACATTCTTCAAGACACCCTAAAACAAATCCTACACACTTCCCGCCGGTGAACGTCCCACCTGCGGGCCGATACGTATCTTTTTCGAACTCGCGTACTTCGCGGAATGCGACAATGTAGCGATCTCAGATCGGCATTTCAACATCAAGCCGCCAGCCAGATCGAATTCGCGAAAAAGTCCACCCCCAAATGGCGACGCTCTCGCCCTACGACTGGCCTGTTCAATCCAGCCGTCAACTTTTCATTTCGACGACACTGGTCTCCGCTGGGATTTGCCAGACAGATCGGCTACCGTGGATGCAACGCCAGCTTAGTGCAGTTTACTTTATGGTCTAACCGTTCCGTCCGCGAAAGATACAGCGTTTCAGGCCACTCAGCGCTCATTCGCGGACATACGGTAGAGCGATCCGCACTAGCCGATTCCGCCGACTTCCAACACGAGGGTACTCTCCCTTGATCGAGCCAGCGTCCGACAACCCGATCCTTGAAATGTCCGGGATCTCCAAACGCTTTGGAGCGACCGTGGCCCTGAAAAATGTTTCGCTGAACGTGCGACCGGGCCGCGTTCTGGCCCTCATCGGCGAGAACGGAGCGGGGAAAAGCACACTGATGAAGGTGCTGAGCGGTTCAATCTCCCCCGATTCTGGGGAAATGAGGCTTGAGGGGCAGCCCTATCGCCCGTCCGATCCCCATGCCGCCCGACTGGCGGGGGTGAGCATGATCTACCAGGAACTGACGATCGCTCCGGATCTCAACCTCGAAGACAATCTCATGCTCGGTTGCGAATCCTCCCGATTCGGCCTGCTCGATCGGTCGACGCAGCGGAAACGAATGCAGGATGCCCTCGAAATGCTGGGGATCGCACATCTGCCCCAGAACGTGCCCGCTCGACGACTTTCGCCCGCCCATCAGCAGCTCATCGAAATCGCACGGGCCCTCGTGCTGCAGTCGAAGATCGTGATTTTCGACGAACCAACCAGTTCACTCGCAGCCGAAGACGTTCAGCACCTGTTTTCGGTGATTCGCGTGCTGCAACAGCGGGGGCTCGGCATCGTCTATATCAGCCATTTTCTCGAAGAAGTCCGCGAGTTGTGCAGCGATTATGTCATTCTGCGAGACGGTGAAGATGTTGCCACGGGCGAGCTGGAGGACATCACCGACGACGAAATCGTGCATCAGATGGTCGGTCGGGAACTGGACGAGCTGTTCCCCTCCGTGCCTCACGAGCGAGGCGATCTTCTGCTCGATGTGACCGGACTTTCCGGGTACGGCTTTCCGAAGAATGCGTCCCTGCAGCTGCATCGCGGCGAGATCGTCGGCCTGGCCGGACTCGTCGGAGCAGGGCGGACCGAGTTTGCCCGCTGCCTGTATGGCCTCGATGCCGTCCGCTCCGGTTCCGTGCGAATCACCACCCTCACGCCGGCTTCGAACCCGCGGGCCCGTATCAAAGCCGGAATGGGAATGGTGTCGGAAGACCGTAAAACAGAAGGACTTGCGCAGAATCTGTCGATCAACGACAATCTGACCATGTCGCGGATGGGAGGCTACAGCCGGTTCGGATTCGTGAATCTGGCCGCCCGTCGTCGCGGAGCAGCGGAGTGGATGAAGAAGCTGCAGGTGAAGGCTCGCAGTTCCGAGCAGCCGATTCAGGATCTTTCCGGCGGAAACCAGCAGAAGGTCGCCATCGCCCGCGTACTACACCAGGAAGCAGAGATCCTGCTGCTTGATGAGCCGACGCGGGGTATCGATGTCCGAACGAAATCGGAGATCTACCGGCTGATCGGTGAGTTCGCAGCCGAAGGGAAGGCGGTTCTGTTCATCAGTTCCTACCTGCCCGAACTGATGGCCGTCTGTGATCGCATCGGCGTGATGGCCCGGGGGCAACTCCTGGAGTTTCGCCCCACGTCGGAATGGACCGAAGCCGAGATCATGCGGCGAGCCATCTCCCGCTGAGAGCTGAAGCCGCCGGGCACATCCCGCAGCCTTCCCAACCCGCAGCGTCAGCGAGGAAAATCGACTCCGAATACCGCTGAAAACAGCGATTCTCACTCGAGCGAGACAGGCACTCCTGTGTCGTTCTGAGGCTGAAAACCTCGTCAGTCGGTGTCGATGTTTTCCACGACATATGCACGCGCACGTTTCCCTTTACCCGTTCTCCCGGTTAGAGTATGTATCAAAGGCTGTTGATCGTCCGGGATCCCGTACGATCCGGCTTTGAGTCGCTCACCATCCGACGAACCTCTGAATTACCTCATAGTGGGAGAATTTTATGGCACCGGAACAGTCACCTTCCCGCCGCGATTTCATCAAGGCTTCGGCGACAGCCGCAGCCGGTACGGCATTTCTGACCAGCGTCGTGAATCCGAATCGCGTGTTCGCTGCCGGCGATGACACGATCAAGATTGGTCTCGTTGGTTGCGGCGGTCGCGGTAGTGGAGCCGCCAGCCAGGCACTCAAGACCGAAGGCAAGGTCGAGCTCTACGCCATGGGCGACATGTTCATGGATCTGCTCGAGAAAAGTCAGAAGCGGATCGAAGCTTCCGTGAAGGGCAACGACACCGCCATCATCAACGTGCCGGAAGAACGTCGCTTCGCTGGCTTCGATGCCTATCAGAAGGTGATCGACTCGGGCGTCGACGTTGTCATCCTGGCCACCCCGCCGGGCTTCCGTCCAATTCACTTCGAAGCCGCCATCAACGCCGGCAAGCACGTCTTCATGGAAAAGCCGGTTGCCACCGATATCGCCGGTGTCAACAAGGTTCTGGAAGCTGCCAAGAAGGCCAAGGAAAAGAACCTCAAAGTCGGCGTCGGCCTTCAGCGCCATCACCAGTACACCTACCGCGACATCGTCAAGCGGATTCAGGACGGCGAAATCGGCGACGTGGTTGCTCTTCGCGTTTATTGGAACGGCGGCGGTGTGTGGGATCCTCGGATGGAACGCGCTCAGGCTTCCTCCGAAATGGAATACCAGCTGCGTAACTGGTACTACTACAACTGGCTCTGCGGCGATCACATCTGCGAGCAGCACATCCACAACATCGACGTCGGCAACTGGATCAAGGGAGCTTACCCGGTTCGTGCTGAAGGCATGGGCGGACGTGAAGTTCGTACCGACGCCAAGTATGGCGAAATCTTCGACCATCACGCTGTCGAATTCACCTACGAAGACGGCACCAAGATGTTCAGCCAGTGTCGCCACATCCCCAACTGCTGGAACTCGGTTTCCGAGTACGCTCACGGTACCAAGGGATACGCCGATGTCTCCGGAAGTTCCTACCAGACCTACGGCGGCGACAAGTACCGCTACCGTGGCGAGAAGAACGATCCGTATCAGACCGAGCACGACGATCTGTTCCACGCCATCCGCAACAACATCAGCTACGACGAATCTGAGTATGGTGCCATGAGCACCGCGAGCTCGATTCTCGGACGCACCGCGACTTACTCCGGCAAGTCGGTCACGATGGCAGACCTGCTCGCCTCCAATAAGAGCATCATGCCGGAAGAAATGTCGATGACGGCCACGCCGCCAACGACTCCGGGCAAAGACGGCCGTTATCCGATTCCGGTGCCGGGCGTTTACAAGCCCTACTAAGACATTCCTGAAAAGGAATTAAACTCAGCCGGCCCGGTGACCAGTTCGCCGGGCCGGTTTTTCGTTTGTACGCCGCTTCCCCGGCTCATTCCCTGTGAACGGACTCTGGAGTCGGTCATAATCCAATCGTGACGGACACACGAGTCACCGCTACGTTCCAAGGCATTCATCTCAATCACTGCGAAGCCGCGTTATGTCATACGATCAGATCAAAGTCGGATTCATCGGAGCCGGTCAGATGGCCACGGCTCTCGCCTGCGGATTTCTCGAGCGGCAGATCATCGCCAGCGCCCAGATCGAAGCCTGCGATGTCAACGAGTCTGCCCGCGTCAATTTCCGTGAGAAAACTGGAGTTGACTGCACCGACTCGATTCCTCAGACCGTCACTTCAGTGGACCTGCTGTTTCTGGCCGTGAAACCGCAATATCTCGGTTCGGTCGGCAAGGAAGCGGCTCCTCATCTGAAGCCGAACCAGACCGTCGTTTCGATCGCCGCCGGCGTGACGATCGACAGCCTGCGAACGTACCTCGGCGGGCACGACAACATCATTCGCATCATGCCGAATACGCCCAGCCTCGTCGGAGCCGGTGCAGCAGCGATGGCTGTGTCCGAAAGCGTGTCCGATCAGGCCGCGGCTCTCGTTCAGGGACTGATGGAAAGCGTCGGCCTGTGCGAGCGCGTTCCCGAGAAACTGCTTGATGCCGTGACCGGACTGTCCGGCAGCGGCCCGGCGTACGTCTTTCAGTTTATTGAAGCACTCAGCGATGGCGGCGTGCTGGCGGGCTTGCCGCGAGCCACCGCGACGAAGCTGGCCGCGCAAACCGTTCTGGGAGCTGCTCGTATGGTTCTTGAAACCGGTCAGCATCCCGGCCAGCTGAAAGACGGCGTCACCAGTCCGGGCGGCACCACGATCACCGGGATTTCCGTGCTGGAGAACCACGGCTTCCGCGGCGCGGTCATCGATGCCGTCAATGCGGCGACAGACCGATCCCGCGAGCTGAGCGGCAACTGACTCCCTCACAGCATCTTTCCACTTCAGTAGACCACATCTTCAGTAAACCACATCACTTCTTAAGGACTTCGACGATGAGAACGCCCATGCTTCTGCTCGCAAGTGCGATCCTGCTGACTGCTCACGCCCGGGCAGCCGAGCAATGGGCCTTCATCGCCAGTCCTCCGGACCCCCAGGTAATCTATCGGGCCACGCTGAATCCCGAAACCGGTGAGTTCAGCCAGCTCGAACTGGCAGTCGAAGGCATCCAGACCGGTTTTATGGCGCTGCACCCACAGCGTCCCATTCTTTACGCCGGCTGTGCCGAGCGCATTCACGGTGAGACGCAGGGCGTCGTCCGGGCCTATCAGATCGATCAGGCTTCCGGGCAGCTGAGCCTGATCAGCCAGTCCGAAACGAACGATGGAAGCCCGACGCATATCGAAGTCGCCCCCGATGGTTCCTCGGTCGCAGTCTGTCACTACGGGGGAGATGGCACCACGCTGATCCCGCTCGATGGCGAGGGGAAGCTGCTCGAGAAATCGATTTCACAGATCAAACATCAGGGAAGCAGCGTCAACGAGAAGCGACAGACCCGGCCGCACCCGCACGGCGTGGCCTATCATCGCGATGGCCGATATCTGCTGGTCGCCGATCTGGGAAATGATCATGTGGAAGTCTTTGAGATCACCGGGGATCGTCAGCTGCGACGAAAAACCTACTGGTCAGCAGCTCCCGGAGCCGGGCCGCGGCACGTCACGTTTCATTCCACACTCGATGTTGTCTACTGCATCAACGAACTCGACTCCACAATCAGTGTCCTCAGTCTGAACCCGAAGTCGGGCGAGCTGTCGGAACTGCAGACCGTTTCCACGCTGCCGGAAGGTTTCGGGGGCAACAACACGACTGCCGAAGTCGTCGTTCACCCCTCCGGAAAATTCGTGTACGGCTCCAATCGGGGCCACGAGAGCACGGCTGTCTTTCAGGTCGATACAAAAACCGGCAAGCTGACGTTTGTGGAACGCGAGCCGACACAGGGAAATCATCCGCGTTTCGTCGGACTGGACCGCACGGGCAGTGTTTACCTTGCAGCCAATATGCAGAGCAATAATATCGTCTCCTTCCGGGTGAATCCGGAATCGGGAAAACTCGATCCACTTGGGCAGGTCCTCGAAGTCCAGCGGCCGATGTGTATCGTCTTCACAGCGAAAGAATAACGGAATCATGAAGTTCACGAAGATGCACGGAGCAGGGAACGACTACGTCTACGTCAACCTGTTCCAGGAAACGCTCCCCGGACCAGCGGCCGAGGTCGCTCCGATCGTCGCCAATCGCAACACCGGCATTGGCGGCGATGGCCTGATCCTGATCGAGCCTTCCGACAAAGCCGATGCCCGCATGCGGATGTACAACGCCGATGGCAGTGAAGCCGAGATGTGCGGCAATGGCGTTCGCTGCGTCGCGAAGTACGTTTACGATCACGGCATCGCAAAGAAAGACGAACTGCAGATCGAAACCGGAGCCGGCGTGCTCAAGCTGCAGGTCTTCCCGGAGCAGGGCAAGGTCGAACGGGTGCGCGTCAACATGGGTCAGCCGATCCTCGAGAGCGCGAAGATCCCAACCACGCTGCCGGGCGATCCTCCGGTGAATGCTCCACTGGAAGTTGGCGGGCGGACGCTCGAAGTGACCTGTGTTTCCATGGGGAATCCGCACTGCATTACCTTCGTCGATGAAGTGAACGACGACTGGGTCCTCAACATCGGCCCGCTGGTCGAGAAGCATGCCGCGTTCCCGCGTCGCGTGAACGCCGAGTTTATTCAGGTCGTTTCGTCTGAAGAGTTCATCATGCGCGTCTGGGAACGAGGCTCGGGCGAAACGCTCGCGTGCGGCACCGGGGCAACGGCCGTCGCCGTGGCTGGCGTGCTGACCGGCAGAATGGGCCGCAAGGTGACCGGTCATCTACTCGGCGGAGATCTCGAACTCGAATGGTGCGAGAAGACCAACGATGTCTACATGACCGGCCCAGCAGCCGAAGTCTTCTCGGGTGAGTGGAACGGGTAGAGCATTTTCGTAGTTGCCAACTTTGCCGAACTGTCCTTGCGCCCTCAACAGGGGTGGCCCCGAAAGATTCTTTCGGGGCGGCGCAGCCGTCGGCGAAGTGATATTTGACGTCTAATTGAGAGGTGGTGCAGTTCTCTGGAATACCAGGGGAAGGCTGTCAGTCCAGGCCACGATAAGTACAATCTCCGACGACTTCGCCGCCCTGACAGCACAGCTATCAGGGCTACACATCGGTATTATCTCTACACGTGAGACATCCTGGATCAGCTCTCGGCGATCTCGAAGAGGGCTTCGCGGCGGCCATCGGCGCTCACGGCGAACGGCATCCAGAGCAGGGCGACATCGGCGACGTTGATGTCGCTTTTGCGAGGTCTGATCGGATAGCTTTCAACGGGCAATTGAGCCGGGTCGACGCGCTGCTCCAGCTTTTCCACTTCCTCGTCGAACTGTTTTTCGAGAGCGTGCAGCTTTTCCTGTTCGACCTTCAGCTTCTCTTCGGCGATCGCGATATCCCCCTTCTCCCGGGCGGCTCGCCCTGCGCTTCGCATTGCGGTTGCCCCCTTGGAGACGTTCGTCTTTGAGAGCACCTTGCGGCCCATAAGGGCGCCGAGAATCGACGAACCGATCGAAATAAACGAGCTGTAAGACTGCTCCTTGTACTGAGCCTCTTCGCGTTTGACACGTTCCTCGGCGCGAAGCACGCGATCGCGGGCGGTCTCGAATTTCGATTTGTACTTGGCTTTCAGCTTCTCGACTTCGAGATCGTTCTGCTCACGGATCTGCTGGGCGACCCGCATGCGGAATCCAGACTCGGATTCCTCTGGAGTGGAGTAGAGGGAAGACTCCGGCTCACGCCACAACGGGAGTTGAACGTCCCGGTAAATGAAGTCTCGAAGATGTTTCCGCCAGGAGCGAAAGTTGTTGTACTTCGTCAGATCGGAGGAGAGCTCGGCAAAACCTGCTCCGGACTCGGCCGACGATTCGAATGTCAGATCTGGCGACCAGTGAATTTCGGCCGTCTCCCAGATATCGATCACATGCTCGGCATACTCGTCGATCACAAGAGCCGCCTCTTTCCACAGATCGACGTCCGACTTCGAATCGACGTAGTGCACCTTGGCCAGCCCAAGCAGTCCCGGGTAATAAACGAGCCGCGCGTTGTTCGGCAGCGGTCTTACGATCGCCAGATGTCGCTGACAGATCGAATCCGAAATGGCGGGTGCGAGCGTGGCCGTTGTCGGTTGAGCGAATGCGGGAGCAGAAGCCGCAGCGGCCGACGCCGACTCGGATGCAGCGACTGCCGGTGGTGGAGCGATCGCTGCCTTGCGGTCTTTCATCAGCTCGGCAATCTGCTGTCGCGTCAGTGGACCTCGCAAATACGAGAGTGCCCAGCGTGTCTGAAAGACGACCGGATGACTCTCGTGGACATTGTGAAGCATGAACTTGCGAGAACCGAGTCCCGAGAGAATATTCGACATCTCACTGCGATCGAAACTCGTTCCCGTCGAACTGGCGACACTTTCGAGTCCATCAAGCACCCGGGCCTTGTCGCGTTCAGTCTGCAACCGTCCAAGAAACCAGGTTCCGGTATTCGAAAGTCCTTTGTAATCGAGATCGACCGGGTTCTGTGTTGCCAGCACCACGCCGACGCCGAAGGCCCGCGCCTGTTTGAGCAACGTCAGCATCGGCAGTTTGCTCGGGGGATTGGCGGTCGGCGGGAAGTAACCGAAGACTTCGTCCATGTAAAGAATCGCCCGCAACGACGTCGTGCCCGGCTGACTGCGAACCCACGACAGCAGTTCGTTAAGCAGAATGGTCACGAAGAACATCCGCTCGGAATCGGACAGGTGCGCGATCGACATGATCGAGATTCGCGGCTTGCCCGCCTTCGTCATCAGCATCCGCTCAATATTGAGCGGCTCTCCCTGCATCCAGCTGGCAAAACCCGGCGAAGCGAGCAGGTTATTGACCTGAATGGCGAACGCAAATCGATCTTTCTCCGGGAAGAACGTATCGAGATCCATGAAGCCGACCTTGTTGAACGGCGGCTGCTGAATCTCGCGAAGGATGTCGGGAATGGTGAGACTGCGGCCTTGCTTCCAGGCGGCGGTGAGAATGTTCGAGAGCAGAATATGCTCCCGGCTGCTGATCGGGTCGGCATCGATTTTCAGGAGCGCCAGCAGGCTGGAGACTGCCGACATCACGCGATCCCGGAATGCGTCGGAATCGTCCAGGATCTTCTGGTTGGGAGCCGCGAACGACTGCACCACCGAAACGGGCAGGCCGGCATCGCTGCCGGGGGTGTAGATCGCCAGATCGACCGACTCTCGAAACTTCGCAATGCGTTCCGGCTGCTGATCCCACTCGGCGAGACCTTTCCGCCACAGGTCCGCTGTCGCTTTCGCATGCTCGGCGACAGTCTTTCCTTTCCGCTGCGCCTCCCCTTCATCGATCCAGGGTTCGAACTGTTGCGGCGAAAGTTCGGGAAACGTGAGCAACAGGTTTCCGAGATCCCCCTTGGGGTCAATCGCGATCACAGGAATGCTGTCAATCGCCGCCTCTTCGAGCAACGACAGACACAGCCCCGTTTTTCCGCTCCCGGTCATCCCGACACAGACAGCGTGCGTGGTCAGGTCCTTGCTTTCGTAAAGAACGACGTCGGACTTCGGTTCTTCCTTCTCCAGATCGTATTCGCGTCCGAGGTAGAAGACACCCAGTTTTTCATAATTCGGCAACGTCATGCGGTATGCTCTCGGCGGAGGAGGATTATGATGGGACCAGGCGACTTTCACCGGGCGAGATGACCAGAATGGTCCGCCTTTACTCCCGAACAGGGATCGGATACAGGTGAACCAAACAGCCCGAACCTGAAACCAGCGAACAGGCCAATATGAACGCGTCACACCCGGAAAACGAACCCGATGATAACGACTCCTCCGAGCCGATGCATGCCGAGTTTCAGCACCGAGCCGTCACGGCTCGGGTCACGGAAAATGCCGCCCTTGGGGTCTTCTCGAATGCCGCCGTCATCCTGAGCGGGAACTTCGAATTCGTGCTCGACTTCGTACTGCGAATGGGCAAACCCGATCGCGTGATGGCGCGAGTCGTCCTGCCCATCCCCGTGGTTGAGCAGTTCGTCAGAACGCTGCGAGAAAGCCTGAAGAACTACGAGACGCAATTCGGATCCGTTCCCGATCTCGTCAAACCGGGCACGGCGGCGAAGAAGACACCGGATGCCCCTGAGTCGTCCGAGGCCTCCGGAACCATTCATGGCAGCTTCGTTGGTTCAATCGGGCCGGATGGCAATATCGCCGCGTCGCAGGACCCCGGGGCGAAAGGACGAAGCACACCGTCGATCGACGAGATCTACGATGATCTCAAGCTCGATGACAACATGCTCGGCGGATCCTACGCCAACGCGGTTCTCATTCGGCACTCGGCCACGGAATTCTGTTTCGACTTCGTGACCAACATCTATCCGAGATCTTCAGTCACTGCTCGAGTTTTCATGGCCGTGCCGCAGGTTCCGCCGCTGCTGAATTCGTTGTCGCACTCGTTCGACCAGTTCCGCCGCCGCAATCCGCCCCCGCCGCAGACTCCGCCTCCCGAAGATGCCCCGTGAGTTTGACCGCAGAAACATTGAACATTGGTCGGAGGTCTCGGTAATCTGCAGAAAGCGCGGCTGCGGGGGACTATAATCTCGCGAGCGCCGTCATACGGCAGGACGATCCTGACGGGACGGCTTTTCGACACGACACGAGATTCGTCGGGCTGGAGTCTGCCCGACGGTCCTGCGACAAGCAATTCGGCGGACGGACGATGACGGGTTACGAACCACCAACTCATTTTGAGCGCAAGGTTCCGATCGGAGATGATCGGGAGCGTCTCACCTGCAACCGTTGCGGGTGGATTCACTATGAGAATCCCAAGGTAATCGTGGGCGTGGTCGCGACCTGGGAAGAGAAGATTCTGCTTTGCCGGCGAGCGATCGAGCCTCGGCATGGCTACTGGACCATTCCCGCCGGCTTCATGGAACTGCGGGAGACTGCCGAAGAAGGCGCGCAGCGAGAGGCGTGGGAGGAAGCCCGGCTGCAGGTCGAGATCAATGCTCTGCTCGGAGCATACTCAATTCCCCGAGCAGGCCAGATGCATCTGATCTATCGCGGACGGATGACATCCCCGGAATTTGGACCGGGCCCCGAAAGTCTCGATGTCGCCCTCTTCGACTGGGACGACATCCCGTGGGACGAACTCGCGTTCCTCTCCAATCACTGGGCGCTCAACCATTACAACGAGTCAAAGCACCTCGAGACATTTCCGCCATTCACGGTTCCCGACGAAGACGTTGAAACGGTCTCTGGTCGGAAGCCTTCCTGAAGCGGCTACAGGGTCCGTCGCACGCGCGGGGTGAAGAGCTCTTCATCCTCAATTTTGTATTCGGGAATCATACGATTCACCAGAATCTCAATGCGGGTCAGCTCGTTCCCCTGAGCCTGCGTGACCATCGTGAACGCCCGGCCGTGGAAGTCGGACGAAAGTCGTCCGGCCCGACCGATGCGGTGCACGTAATCGTCGGAATGCTCGGGGATATCGTAGTTGATGATGTGCGAGATCCCGCTGACATCGATCCCACGGCCAACGATGTCGGTCGCCACCAGCATCCGCACCTTGCCTTCACGGAAGCTCTTCATAGTCCGATCGCGTTTGGCCTGCGGCAAGTCGCCGTGCAGGGTCGCGACCTGTTTAAGCCGATTGCGGAAGCGGTTGTAAAGTTCATCCGCTTTCCGTTTGGTGCGGCAGAAGACGATGACCTGACGCGGACGTTCCTGACGCAGCAGACGCACGAGCAGATCCATTTTCCGATGCTCGTCAACGGTCAGATAGAACTGCTCCACGGCATCAGCCGTCACGTTCGTCGCAGAAACGTCGACGCGAATCGGCTCGTTCATGTAACGCGTTGCCAGCCGCTCGACTTCCGGAGGAAGCGTCGCTGAGAGCAACAGCGTCTGCCGATCCTTCGGGCAGTTCTTGAGAATGAACTCGATGTCCGGACGGAAGCCGATATCGAGCATCCGGTCGGCCTCGTCGAGTACCACGGTCTTAAGAGCCGAGAAGGTCAGCGTTTTGCGCTTGAACAGGTCGATAATACGACCCGGCGTTCCGACCACGACATCGACGCCGTGTTCCACCTGCAGAGCCTGCTTTCGCAGCGGACGTCCGCCGACGAGCACGGCGATTTCCAGGCTGGAATCGCTGCTGATCTTCCGGGCTTCCTCGGCCACCTGCTCCGACAGCTCTCGCGTCGGACAGAGGACAAGGACCCGCGGATCGTGATCGGCTTTCTCGAAGCGTTCGATCACGGGGATCATAAAGGCAGCCGTCTTCCCGGTCCCCGTCTGGGATTGCCCCAGACAGTCGGTCCCACTCAACGCAGGAGGAATAAACTTCTGCTGAATTTCACTGGGGTGAACGTAGCCCAGAGAGGCCAGCTGTTTCACCGTTGATTTACGCAGTCCCAAGTCGGCGAATGTCGTCGACTGATCAAATTGTTCGGACTCCAAGGGTGACTCCGAAATGTCTGAAGAAACAAAATCAGTAACCAAAGTTGACAATAAAACTTCCCGTCATCGTTAAACGTTTTCGTCCGGGTTCCCTAATGGCGGAACAGGATCGGCTCCTGCCCGAGGGCCCAGAATCGTTTGCAGCTCGTCGGAATCGATGACCTCTTTCTCGATCAGCGCTTCCGAAATCTGATCCAGCTTATCGCGATGCTCATTGAGAATCTGCATCGCGCGATCAGCCGCTGCAAACAGCACGCGCTGGATTTCCTGGTCCACCAGGTGAGCGGTCGCATCGGAATACGTCCGCATTTCGTGCATCTCTTTCCCGAGGAACGGATCATCTTCGGCATGCCGGAAGGCAGCCGGACCAATCGTTTCGCTCATTCCCCAGTGAGACACCATCTTCCGGGCGATCTCAGTCGCCCGCTTCAAATCGTCCGAGGCGTTGGCCGTGTACTCGTCGAAGACGAGTTTCTCGGCCGCCCGCCCGCCTAGCATCATCGCCAGCTGCTGGTGCAGCCGCTGTTCACCGATGCTGTGACGCTCTTCGTCGGGACGCAATTGTGTGACCCCCAGAGCGCGTCCGCGAGGAACGATCGTGACTTTGTGCACCGGATCGAGTTCCGGCAGGACCCAGGCGACCAGCGTATGGCCCGCCTCGTGGTAAGCGGTCATCCGCTTTTCTTTGTCCGACAGAACTTCTTCCCGCTTGATGCCCATCAGCACCCGATCGGCTGCGGCTTCGAAGTCGGCCATCGTAACCTTGTTCTTGGATGTCCGGGTCGCATGCAGTGCCGCCTCGTTGACGAGATTCTTCAGGTCGGCCCCGGAGTATCCAATCGTACTGGCGGCAATGCGTTCAAGATTGACGTCGTCGGCCAGCGGAACCTTGCGGCTGTGAACCTTGAGGATCCCGAGACGGCCTTCTTTCGACGGAGAATCGACCACGATGTGGCGATCAAATCGTCCAGGTCGCGTGAGAGCCTTATCGAGAACGTCGGGGCGGTTGGTCGCGGCGATGACAATGACTGCATCGGTCGGCGTGAAGCCGTCCATCTCGCTGAGAATCTGGTTGAGTGTCTGTTCGCGTTCGTCATGTCCGCCGCCGTAGCCAGCTCCCCGCATACGACCGACCGCGTCGATTTCATCGATGAAGACGATACAAGGTGCATGCTCCTTCGCGGTCCGGAACAGGTCGCGAACGCGGCTCGCACCAACACCCACAAACATCTGAATAAACTCAGACCCGTTGATGCTGTAAAACGGAACCTCGGCTTCACCTGCGGTTGCCCGGGCCAGCAGCGTCTTTCCGGTACCCGGTGATCCCATCAGGAGAACACCCTTGGGAATCTGTGCGCCGAGTCGCTGGAACTTGGCCGGATTCTTCAGGAACTCGACCACTTCCTGCAGTTCCGCCTTGGGATTCTCCATCCCGGCTACATCGTCGAAGGTGGTCTGCTTGTCCGACGGACGGAACTCGCGAGCGGGGCTCTTCACAAAACTGCCGAACATTCCAGACGACATCGGATCGGCTGAGCGACGCATCATCGACAGGAAAAAGAGCATCACGAGCATCGTCCCGCCGAGCATAATGAGCATCTGAGTCGACAACGACAGCTGCGTTGTGACATCTTCGTATTCGGTGATCCCCGCTTCATTGAGCGCGATCAGCAGGCGGTCCGATTCGATGTGCGGAATCTGAGTGTGAAACTCGTCCTGCAGTTCGACCGGTTCCTTACCTTCAACCTGCATACTTTCCGGAGCAGGGGGGACGTCTTTCCATTTTCCGGAAAGATAATTGCCGTCGAGAACGACATCGGTCACGTTCTCGGCTTTTAGCTGCTGCCAGAAGAAACCATAGTCGATCCGGTCGCCTTTCCGGCCGTTGTTGGCGGCCCAGATGATGAGCACGGCGATTCCGACCATGAGGATAAGCGACCAGGGAACCTTTTGCCGGCGACCCTGATTGGCGGACTCATTCGACGGACTGCTGCGTTTGTTCAATTTGCTTGGCAACGGCCCCTGTTGATCGCGAACGTCCGGACCTTTCGGCGGGGAAGGCTCATCGGGCTTGATATCATTCATCCGGAAGTGTTTCTGAAGCGGAACTTGAGTTGGTGATACGGTGTGTCGGGCGGTCGGTCAGTCCGCCAGACCATAGCGGACGATGCAGTACAAAGCCTTCACGCCGTCTTTCCAGCCGATTTTCTTGCCCTGTTCGTAGGTCCGGCCGGAATAGCTGATCGACATTTCATAGATCCGATGATTTCGTCGGGCAATCCGAGCGGTGATTTCCGGCTCGAATCCGAAGCGATTCTGCTGAAGTTTGGGTGCGATCTCCTGCAGGACGTCCTTGCGGAAGACTTTGTAGCAGGTCTCCATGTCGGTCAGATTGAGGTTCGTGAAGCAGTTGGAAAGCTGCGTCAGGAAATTGTTTCCCAGGTAATGCCAGTAGTAAAGCACCCGGTGAGGCTGGTCGCCGAGGAACCGGCTGCCGTAAACGACATCGGCCTTTCCTTCGACAATCGGCTTGAGTAAGCGGGGATACTCGGCTGGATTGTACTCCATGTCGGCATCCTGAATGATCACGATGTCGCCGGAGGCTCGCAGGAACCCGGTGCGGAGAGCCGCCCCTTTGCCCTGATTCTTGTCGTGGTAGGCAAAGACGAAGCAGTTCGAAGGATCGGGTGAGGACTCGCTCTGGGCCCGTTCCATTTCCTGCAGCAGTTCGCGGGTGCCATCTTTACTGCAGTCGTCAACCAGAATGATTTCCTTGTTGACGGGAACTTCCCGAACCTTCTCGAGAATCAGATGCAGTGTTTCCCGTTCATTGTAGACCGGAATCACAACACTCAAGAGCATTGTCTCGGGAATAGCGTAGAACCCGAGTTGATCACAGGCCGCTTTGCCCAGGACCTGCTGCAGATGTTCGAGCCAGGCAGTCGTATAGGGAGTGCCGGCGGTGGTCACATTCGTTTCCAGCATACTGAGTTCTTTGTCAGACCTGTCACAGGCAACGCCCTGAGTCGACCGACCCAGGGAGCAGGATGGAATCCGCGCTGGCAGCTGAAGCGTGGAAGATGACCGCCGTCCCGCCGCGCCACAACCTGCGGACTCCGCGCACTTCAATCCGGCCTCAGCGACGGAGAATCTCCGTCCGCTCCTCCGTTTCCAGAGCGTATCGTAGGTCCATTTGAACGGACAAACAACTATCACGTAACAGTTTATGGAGAGAATCCGGTGCGGAAACGACCCCCGCGCCGCATAATCCCAATCCCTCCCCGAGCCCTCACACTGACCAGCCGATCATGTCCAGTGCGTCTCTTCCTCCTCCGGATCGCTGGCCGCATCGAGGACCGCCAGCTTCTCGACCGGGAAGATGCGATCCATCGCCCAGCGAATTGGCACCAGCAAGGCAATAAACAATGGGAATGTCAGCCTCATCCACAAAACCGGACTCAGATTGATCACGCACAACGCCACCAGACAAAGCAGCTGGATCAGGGTGTAGGTATGAATCAGCCGGATCGGAACACGCCGAATGTAGTGAGTACGCGGATAAAGCGAGGAATCCATCACCCAGAGACTCAGCCGCTCCATGAACTGGATTCCCGACAGAGAAACCACCCCCATGTACAGAAACAGTCCGTACAGAACCGCCATTGGCGTGACGGAAAACAGGTGCAGCGCCATCAGCGACAGCCCGATGAGGGCATGAATCGAAAAGGCGGTCAGTCGATTCTCATCCACATGAATGACATGCTCCTTCTTCTCTCCCGATGGCGTAATCTGCTCCTCAACGGTTGCCAGCCCGCGGACGTGAGCCAGCGAACGAACCGTAGCCGCCACAAGCCACGGCAGCCCGAACAGCGAGCAGAGTCCGACCAGCAGCGAGATCACCAGCAGATCGAGATGAAACGCGGGCCCTTTTCGGAGGTTCAAATCGGGGTCGTTGATGAGCCGCCCGGTTACGTTCTGCACCAGAAAAATCAGCACCGCAGTCAGGATGGCCGGGATAATCGCCAGAATCTTGAGCTGCGTGGACAGCTCGGAACCATCGACGATCCACGATCGCGGCTCCCCGGTTTCCGTCTGAATGTGCGTCGGCTGGATGTGATCCGGAACGGCCAGCTGATCAAGCGGAATCTCTCCGTGAAACAGGAAGGCGAGCAGCGCCATCACCACAATCGCGATCGTTGGCCCGAAATCAGCCAGGAACTCGCGCATGCGCGGCACGAGGTACTTACTGCGACGGAAACGCGACAGGTTCAGAGCGATCATGAAGGTCCCGATCGCCAGAATCAGCGACAGAAACGCCTTGTCGTGATTGACCGACGCATCCCCGAAACTCTCCTGAAACACCGCGACGATGGCCCGAATCGCTTCATAGATGAAGATCAGCGACATTAGCACCGAGAAGACATCGTCACTGAAGCGGGTGAAATACCGCATCAGCACCGAAGCATCGCTGGCGGCGAGTATCAGCAGCAGAAGAGCCGTCCAGAAGCCGATCCACTGGTACATCGGCAGGAACGGAATGTTTAAGTCGACACAAATCTGGTACAGAATGGCCGTAAAAACCAGCATCGGCCCCACGCCCCCCAGCAGAATGAGCGGCTGCCCGGCGAACACGGCGTATAACATTCCGCCGGCAGCCGTGGCGATCAGCATCTCGACCACGCCGATGTGCCCATCGGTGGCCGCCCCCATAATCCCGCCGAACGTGACTGCCGGAGCCAGACAGGCGAAGAACAGGAAGACGATCGCCGAAGCACTCTTGGTACTCCAGCCGCTGATCCAGTCATCCTTGTAAAAGGGCCACCGCCGCTGGAAGTCCTTCTGGACGCCGCCGAACGGCTTGCCACTGAAGGTCATCTGCTGTTCGGGCTGGACCGGCTCTGGAATCTCAGCCGGGGCGTTCCGTTCGTGAAAGCGTTCAAGCGCTTCAAGCAGATCATTCCGCGAACGGGACCGGTGCATATCGAACCGGAACTCTTCGTCCGACATCAGCCGGGCCAGAGCCGTCAGCATGTCGAGATGCTCAGACGCAAATCCAGACGGTCCCAGCAGGATAAAGAAGAACCGGGTCGGAATGCCGTCCGGCGCTCCCAGATTGATCGGCCGCTTCAGGCGAACAAAAAAGACAAGCGACTTCTCGATCTCCGGCAGATACGCATGCGGAATCGATACTCCATGGCCGATGGCTGTCGAAACCGCCCGCTCACGAGCCAGGAAAGCTTCCAGGGCCATATCCCGCTGATCGGACGGCAGCAGATCGCGGCTGACGAGGTGATCAAGTGTTTGCGAAAGCACATCTTCGAGCGATCCTGCTTCCAGATCGAGCAGAAAGGCATCATCATGGAGGGCGTGCGAGAGAATTTGCATGTCGATCGATCGGCTGCTGACGGGGCTTAACGCTGACGGGTCTTTACATTGGCGGTGCCAGAGCAGTTACTTATCTGTGTAACCGTTCCGTCCGCATAAGTTGCCGCGTTTCAGGCGAGAACTCGATCCTATGCGGACATACGGTAGAGCGATTCGCTCTAATCACCGCCGAGAAGGGTGCAACGAGGGTAATTCGACAGTGGACCGCCCGCAAGGTTATCTCCTGAGTGGAGGACAAAGTCGCCGCTTCGGCCAGGACAAGGCCCGACAGCGGATCGGCGATCGGACGCTGCTGGAAATACTTCAACTTGGGTTGAGCGACTGGACCCCCTCCGTTCACATCGTCGCCGGTCAGGCCGACCGGTATGCTGATCTGGGGATTACCTCGCTTTCCGACCGAATTCCCGGGCAGGGCCCGCTGAGCGGGATTCATGCGGCCCTGGTACACGTCCGCGACACCGCCCGCACCCCCTGGGCGATGGTCCTCAGTTGCGATATGACCGAACTCAGACTCCAATGGCTCGATGAACTCTGGCGGGCCGCAGAGGGCGGATCAGATCATCGGGCGGTTGTTTATGAAGAATCTGCCAGCCGCCGGCATCCTTTCCCCGGCTGCTATCACGTGTCGGTCCTGGAGCGAATTGAATCCCAGCTTCAAACCGGGCGTCGATCGTGTCAGGCCCTCTTCAACGAACTCGGCTCTGAATTGCAGACGCTGCCGATGCCGACGGACTGGCCGGAGATCCCCCAGTTCAATACCCCGGACGAGTTCGCTGCCTGGCAGCGTCACAACGATAATTAGCTCGTAACTTTCGACGAATCGCGGACGTATGAAACAGATTGGTATCAGTATCGTGGAGCACGAAGGCTCCTTTCTCGTCGGATTGAGACCGCCCGACGTTCCTCTGGCGGGATACAGCGAGTTTCCCGGAGGGAAGACGCTGGTGGGAGAGCCGACCCGGGAAACGGCGATTCGGGAATGTGAAGAAGAAACAGGACTGAAGATTGAAGCCGTGACGCTTCTCCATCACCAGACGTTCTCCTATCCTCACAGCGAAGTCGCCCTCGATTTCTGGCATTGCCGGCTCGCAGCCGGACAATCGGCCGAGGAACTCTCGTTCCCCTGGCAGTGGATTCCCCGCGAAGAACTCGATGAACTCCAGTTCCCTCCGGCCAATCACAATGTCCTCGAGATTCTCCGTACTCTTGCTCCGCTTGACTGAAAACCGTTCGAACACATGTCCCGTCAGCCGCTTCTGAACGTCGTCCTGTTTCAACCTGAAATCCCGCAGAACACGGGCAACATCGGCCGCACCTGCGTGGCGGTGGGGGCGAAGCTATGGCTGATCCGTCCGCTTGGCTATCAGCTCGACTCATCTCACCTCAAGCGTGCCGGACTCGACTACTGGCAGTTTCTGGACTGGGAAGCGGTCGACTCCTGGGAAGAAGTCCGCAGTCGCCTTCCCGATAGCCAAGTCTGGTGCCTCACCAAATTCGGCGCGAAGAATCCCTGGGACGCCACCTACAGCAAAGGCGACATCCTGCTCTTCGGCCGGGAAAGTTCCGGCCTGCCCGAAGAGATGCGAAATGAGTTCGCCGATACGACAATCCGCTTCCCGATGCATCCGGAGGTTCGCAGCCTCAATCTGGCAAGCACAGCGACAGCGGTAATCTACGAAGCCGTCCGCCAGTTCGGAGGGATTGAATAGCCGGATTGACCTTGACGAATTTGCCCAATCGAACGCTAATGACGAGAGGTGTTGCCGCAGAGGATTGCGACAGCGCCGCAGGCTTCCCGCCTGCTAATCTCGCGTTCACGTTTGGGAAACTGTTATGTCGACGCTTCGCCATCCCTCCACTCTGGTTCACTTCGTCTTCCGTTCCTCCCGACTGTTCATCGCCATCGCAATAGGTGTTGTTCTCGCCGGCATTCAGCCAGGCACTGTCGGGGCGCAGCCGAAACCGGCGAAAGAGAAACCGGCCATCCCGAAGACCGACGCCGAGAACCCGTCAGCGACGGAACCGGAGAAGACGAATCCTCAGCCAAAGGCCGAAACAGAACTGAGTCCCGAAGAGATTCAGAAGCATGTCGAGAACGGCCAGAAAGCGATCAAGCTCAAGGACTGGGACACGGCTATCAAGGAACTGGAACAGGCCGTCAAAGCCGATCCGAATAATGGGCCGTATCACCATGCCCTCGGCGCGGCCTACATGGGAGCCCGCAATGCCAACGCTGGTTGGTTTCACTTCCGACAGGCCGTGCGACTCGCTCCCGATTATGTCCCGGCTACCGTCGATTTTCTCGGCACCTGGAAGCTGCTTGATGCCCAGGGACTGTTCAACGTCGGGACGCCCCTCGACTTTCTGATTCGCACACTCGGCAAGCCCGATGAAATCCGTGAAAGCGGCCCCCGCATGCGGGCCATTTACGGCTTCATGTCCATCAATCTGATCAACCGCAATCTCTTTTCCGTTCTCGATCTGCGAAACCTGCCTGAAGAGGGCCTGAGTACCACCGATGGTCTCGCCTTCACGATTCCCGATGACTGGAAAGTCGCTTACCGGATTCTTTCCGCTTCGCAGGGGAATACCGAATACGTTCACAACGAGGAAACGATTCAGAACTGGACCGAGCTTTTCGCCAGCCAGCGATTCATCGGAGCAGCCGAGAAGCAGACCGCAAAGTCGGTTCGCGAAGGCATCCGCACCCGGCTGGTGGAAGCGTATCCCAAGATCAAGTTCGAAGTTCTCGAAGAAGGGGATGGGAAAGATACTCTGTTCCGCTGGAGCATCCCGGGGAATGACGAACATCCGGCTCAATATGAAGTCGTGCGCCTCGTTCAGGGCAAGAACGATATTCACCGGCTCGCCTACACCCGAAAAGCAGACCAGGCCGATGAGAATGCCCTGAAGCCCTGGCTCAAAGTTCTGCGAGATGCTCGCCTGCTCCCGGCCGATGAGTTGCGGGAGCACCAGCAGCGGGAAGGCATGGAACGTCAACTGCTGCAGGTGACGCGGGTTCTCATCAGTCGGCAACAGGAGATGATCCGTGAAAAGAACGTCGACCTGCTGAAATCGTTCTTCGTGGAAGAGAAGCGGGACCAGATTACCGCCGAAGCGCTGGAAAAGATTGATGACGAGACACTCGCGATCGATCCAGAATCGTTCGTCAGTCGCATTGAGCTGGTCCAGTCCGGCGATGCCCAGCAGGCCGAACTCTATAACGAGAAAGGCGACAAGGTGCTGACGCTCGTCCAGCGGGAAGGCAACTGGTACGCGAGCAATCTCTGGTTCAACACGTCGAGCGAAAAGACAGAGAAACCGACTGCCGCCAGGCCGGCACCCGAAACGTCGAATCAGTAGCCGAAGACCTCGTCCGCCCAGACCGCAAGATTAAGCAGCGGCCAGGTCCAGAATCCGGCCTGCTCCGGAGCGGACGAAAGTTCGTCCAGAAAGCCGGGCTGAAAGTTCTCCTGCAGAAATCGCGATTCCCGCAGCGTTATCGTGGCCCAGTCGCGCCAGTCGGTCTGCAGCCAGCTCATGACGGGCGTCGGGAAACTCGCCTTCCGTCGAGTCGCCAGATCTTCCGGCAGACGCCTTCGAGCGAGACTGCGAAGCACCGCTTTCGACTCCAGCAGGCCAAGGGCGTCGAGCTCACTCGACGTCCGCATCGACTCGCGGCTCGCATCCTGAATCCGGAAGCGATGTTCCAAAGGTGTCGCCCAGATTGCTTCCACGAGGCGATGATCGGTATACGGCACTCGTGCTTCCAGCGAAGCCGCCATTGTCGCCTGATCGAGCCTCAACAACAGCGCCTGCAGATTGTCCCGATGTAAAAACCGCGTGATCGTGGCCATCCCGGCTGCAGGATCGCGATCATCGACCGCCAGCTGCGTCGCGTAATACTCGCGAATACGATCGAGATCGTCGGAGCTGTCCCGGGCGAGCATGGCGATCGCGGTCGGCGGAATCATGGTGGCTCGCGTGAAGTACGTGTCGACCAGCGACTTCAACGTGCCCCCCTGATAGGTGAGCAACAGACTCTGCTGAAAGACTGTGAGATCGGCATTCGCCTCCGGCCCGATTCTTCGGCTCAGTTTTCGCTGCAAATCATAATCGCGGCCGATCCCATGAATCGGCGTGTAACCGCAAAGCAGTTCATCGGCCCCTTCGCCTCCCAGCGCGACGCCGACACGCTGTTTGAGCGACCTGGCCAGTTCGTAGATGATCACATCCGAAGGGGTAATCAGCGGCTGAGCCGTCTGGCGTACCAGCTGCTTCCACCCCTGCTGATAATCACTGGAGCTGACTTCGACTGTTTGAAAGCGACACTTGAGCGCAGCGGCCGCTCGGGCGGCGAAGTCCTGTTCGGTCGTCGCCTCGTCACTTCGCCCGACGCCGCACTCGGCCGTGAAATCTTCGCCGAGCGACTCGGCGACGTACGTCCCGAGCAACGAGGAATCGACGCCGCCGGAAAGCATCATGCCGACCGGAACATCGCTGACAATCCGCGACTGCACCGCGTCCCGTAACCGCTCATCGAGCCGGGACTCCACTTCGGTGGATGAAATGTCGTCGTCTGCATCGGGATAGTCCCAGTACCGCTGGATCGAAATGCCCGTGCGATCGGCAATCAGCAGACAGCCGGGCGGAACCTGACGGATTCCTTCGATCATGGTCTGATGATCCAGCTCAGGTCGCAGCGTCATCAGATAATGCGTGACAGCGGGGCGATGAGGCCGCGGGCGAAACCCCGGCAGCTTCAGCAGAGCGGCTATGCTGCTGGCGAAGACGACCGTCCCGTTCCAGTTGAGATAGTACAGCGGCTTGACGCCAAACCGGTCCCGAAACAGAAGCAGCCGTTGCTGCTCGCGATCGTAGAAGCCAGCCGCGAACATCCCCCGCAGTTGTCGAACGCCATCGGCTCCCGACATCTCCAGCAGCCGCATCAAGGCTTCGGTATCGCAGCGGGTTCGGGGCGGGGCAGGGAAGCGATGCCGCGTCAGTTCAGCCAGTTCGCTGGTGTTGTAAAGCTCGCCATTGTACGTGAGGGCATAGCGGCCATCGTCTGAAGTCCATGGCTGCTGACCATGAGCCGGGTCGCGGATCGACAGGCGACGATGCGCCAGAACCGCGGTGGAATCGACATTCAGCAAGCCGGCATCATCAGGACCGCGGAACCGCATCGTGTCCCGCATCGCGCGGACGTCGGCCTCATCGATCTCAAGCGGCTGTCCGGTACAGGAGACGATTCCCAGAATTCCACACACGCCGGCTCATCCCTGAAACAGCAGTTCAACCTGTGGTGCCGACGCGGCAATGGAAGCGGTTCGGCCTAATACCGTGGCTTCGACGGATCAATGGTTTCGGCCCACTCGTCAATGCCCCCCGCCATGCTCTTCACATTCGTGAAACCCTGATCGATGAGGAACTTCGTGACGCGGAGACTGCGACCGCCATGGTGACAGTAGACGATGACCGGCTTCTCGCGATGTTCGTCGATCTGGCCCACCTTGCGGACAATCTCGCTCATCGGCATGAGTTTCGAGCCCTCGATATGCACGGTCTCGTACTCGTCTTCTTCCCGGCAGTCGAGCAACAGAAACTTCTCGTCATCATCGAGCATCTGTTTGACCTGGGCGCAGCTGACTTCGAGTTCGTTCATGGCTCTCTTCTCCGGCGTGGCAGACTTGTTCTGGGCGTGTATCTCAGAAGCAGCAAGCATCAGCGTGGTGCCCAGCACGATCCAAGTTACCAAGCCCGAACAAATTGGCAAGAGGCCAGTCCCCGGCTTAAGCGAACACATCATGAACCACTTTCCCGTAAACATCTGTCAGCCGGAAATCGCGACCGGCGTACCGATACGTGAGCCGCTCGTGGTCGATCCCCATCAAATGCAGAATCGTCGCGTGCAGATCGTGCATATGGACACGGTCCCTCACGGCGTAATAACCGTAGTCGTCGGTTTCGCCATAAGCGATGCCGCCCTTCACGCCGCCGCCGGCCATCCACATGGTGAAGCCCTGCGGATTGTGATCGCGACCGTTCTTGCCCTGCACAATCGGCGTCCGTCCGAACTCGCCGCCCCACACAACGAGCGTTTCATCGAGCAGGCCCCGCTGATGCAGATCCTGCAGGAGTCCGGCGATCGGCTTATCAACTGCCAGCGAATTCTTCTCGTGCCCCGAGACCAGATTCGAATGCTGGTCCCAGACATTGCCGGTCGAAATCTGAATGTACCGCACGCCGGCTTCGACCAGACGACGGGCCATCAGACACTGCCGTCCAAAGTTCTGCGTCACTTTCTCATCGATGCCGTACAGCTGATTCGTCGTGTCCGTTTCCTGATCGAGATCGAGCACGCCCGGAGCGATCGTCTGCATGCGATAGGCCAGCTCGAAGGCCTCCATCGCCCCTTCCAGATCCGGCCCGCGACCGACCGACGAGAGATGATTGGAGTTGAGCTGCTGAATGAGATCGAGCTGCCGTCGCTGCTGTTCCGGCGTGAGCGCTTTGTTCGTTGTGTTCTCAATGCGTCCGCTGCCAAGAGACCCAGCCCGCCCCAGAGTCGTCGCCTGGTGACGAGCGGGCAGAAACGCGGAACCGTAATTGCGAGGCCCACCATGCGCGGTCGGCGGGGAGATGGCCATGAACGCCGGCAGGTTCTCGTTCTCGCTACCAAGTCCGTACGAAACCCAGGCACCGACACTCGGTCGAATCATACTGTCCGAGCCGGTATGCAGCATCGAGACTGCCTGCCCGTGCGACTGCCCTTTGGAATGCATCGAGCGGAGGACGCAGAGTTTATCAGCATGTTTTGCGACTTCCGGGAACAACTCCGATACCCAGAGTCCGCTTTCGCCATGGCGATCGAACTTCCACGGCGACTTCATCAGATTCGGCACCGCATCGATGTTGCGAGCCGCCTCAAAGGGAAGCGATTTGCCATCGTCCTTCTGCAGCTGAGGCTTGTAGTCGAACGTATCGACCTGGCTCGGCCCCCCGTGCATGAAGAGGAAAATCACCCGCTTCGCCCGCGGAGCGTGATGCGTCTGCAGAGCCCCGGATTCGGCTCGCGACTGCCGGCTGAGCAGATCCAGAAGCGCCAGACTGCCGAACCCGCAGGTGGTCGCCTTCAGCATGGACCGTCGCGACACGCAGCCGCACTGATCGGAATGATTCGTCATGAGTCACCGTGTTGGAAACGGAGGAAGGTGAGAAGATCAGTCGAGGTAACGGAACTCCGTGGAGGCGAACATCGCCTGCACATAATCGGTCCAGGCGGCTCGCACATCGTCTGGCTCCGCGCTGCCGCTGAGTCGTTCGGTGATATAGCTTCGTGCCAGTTCATCATCGGCCTGAGTCGGCAGTCGTCCGTAGATCGACAGATACAGATCATTAAGAATCGTGAACGATCCCACGCCATGCTCTGCGAACAGCCGGTCAATCAGCGATGTCGCCGTCTGTCGTGTGAGATCATGGTTCATCAGAAACAGCGCCTGAGCCGGCACATTGGTCGGCGGACGTTTGCCGACAACCATTTCGGGATTGGCGAAGTCGAACAGCACCCGCAGGTCTTCGAGCTGACTGCGCAGCACCGGCCAGTAGATCGAACGATTTGCGGCGTAGTAATCGGACCGCTCGGCATCCTTCGAGCTGCTCGAGTTGTTCACAACGAGCGTGCCGAATTGAGACACGGTCGACTCGATCATGTCGAGAACCAGGGTGTCCCGATAAACCGCGAGTGAATCCTGAATTTCTTCCGAGGTCAGCGGACGTCGATTGCTTCGCCAGAGCAACAGGTTCTCGGGATCAGCGGCATAAGAAGCCGCGTCATCGGCCGTGGACCGGCGATAGCTTTCGGTCAGAACGATGTCGCGAATCAGCTGCTTGGTCGACCAGCCCGAGTTAATGAACCGCTGGGCCAGCACGTCGAGCAGTTCCGGATGCGTCGGCGGGATGCCGAGTGTGCCGAAGTTATCGACCGACCGCACGATCCCTTCGCCCTGCAGATACATCCAGACCCGGTTCACGTAAACGCGAGCGACAAGCGGCACGGCTTCACTCGTCAGCCACTCAGCCAGTTCGAGCCGTCCGCTTCCCTGAGGATTCTCGATGACCGATTCCTCGCCGCTGATGATCTTCAGCACGCCGCGAGGAACCTTGTCCCCTTTGTTGAGGTGGTCGCCTCGAATCAGAATCTCGCAGTCATCACACTCCTCGTAATCCTTAACGGCAATCGCTTTCGGCAACGGCTCGGGAGCGTTCTTCTTAAGATTCTTCAGTTCCGCTTCGCCGGTCTTGATCTGCTGCTTCAGCGATTCAATCCTGTCTTCCAGTTCGGCCAACTGCGTTCGGACTTCCGGCGTCGCGGCTTCGCTTTCGACCGGAACCAGACGAACCGCGTCGACGATCACGTACCCGGTGGTCCCGGCATTCGAGATCATGACTTCGACCTGTTCGCCCTCGGCACAATCGAGCTGAGCCAGTTCGATAAAGATCTCGCGAATCGGAGCCGGCTTCGTCTCATCGACATGCACGACCGACTCGCTGTCCCGATGCCGAATCGTCACCGGCACCTTCTCATCGCGGCCGGAGTTGCCGGGGTAACCGAAAAGAACCCGATACTTGCCGGCTTCCGGAACAGTTGCCCGGAAGGTCGCCGTCTTCAGCGACTTGTCTTTGTTGTCGTGAATGTACCCCTTGCCGATGAAATTCGGCGAGTACGTCGATTCGGTCCAGTTGCCGTCAAGTTCCGCGTCCTCAGTATCGATGGTGATCGAGTTCGCCGACTCCTGCAAAGCGGCCAGTTCCTGTTCCTGCTTTTTCAACGTCTTTTCGAGCTTCTTGTTCTCTGCAGTCAGATCGGCAACCTGCTTCTGATGAGCCTCCCAGGCTTTCCGCTGTTCGGCGGGAATCGGCAGTTCGCGTCTCACCCAGTCGGAAACGTACTTCTGGCTTTCGCCATCGAGCACCTGCGTTCCGCGGAAGATGCCGGCGAGAGCATAGTAGTCGGATGTCGGAACTGGATCGAATTTGTGGTCGTGACAGCGGGCACAGCCGAGGGCCAGTCCCAGAAAGACCTTCCCCATGGAGTCGATCTGCTCATCAACAACGTCGAACTCAAGCTTCTCTTTGTCGCGTTCGCTCAGCATTTTCGGGCCGACCATCAGGAAGCCGGTCGCGATCAGCTTCTCGCGCTGCTCGTCCATCGAAGCGGCTGGCATCAGATCTCCGGCCAGCTGCTCGCGGAAGAACGCGTCGATCGGCTTGTCATTCCGGAAGGCTTCGATCACATAATTGCGATAGCGCCACGCGTTGTGATAAGTCGCATTGAAATCGCCTCCGTTGGAATCGGCATAGCGAACGACGTCGAGCCAGTGCCGTCCCCAGTGTTCACCGAACGACTGAGTTGCCAGCAGATGGTCGACCGTTTCCGCCCAGCGCTGCGGCGTCGGATCGTTGATGAACTCCATCACCTGCTCAGGGCTCGGCGGCAATCCGGTCAGATCGTAATAGAGCCGACGGATGAGCCGCTCAGGATCGGCGGACGGATTCGGTTTGAGACCGGCTTCTTCCAGTTTCTCATCCAGCAGATGGTCGATCGTTTCCGTGGTTGAGAGCTTGTGGTGCCGATCTTCCTGCAATGGCTGATAAGCCCAGAACTGGCGCGAGGCTTCCCAGTCGATGCCGGCCTGAGCTTTGCGTTCGGTCGGCTGCCGGGGATCGATGGCTCCCGTTTTAATCCAGTGTTCAAAGTCGCGGATCACTTCGTCCGACAGCTTGCCCGAAGGAGGCATTTCATAGCTCTCGTACTTCAGCGATTCAATCAGCATGCTCTCGCCCGGTTTGCCGGGAACAAGCGAGGGTCCCGAATCGCCACCGACGAGGAGTCCTTCCCGACTGTCCAGCAGCAGCCCACCTTTCACGGCAGCCGACTCCGCGGAGTGGCATTCGTAGCAGTGTTTAACGAGAACCGGACGGATTTTCTTCTCGAAGAACTCGACTTCACTCTGCTCGGCGTAACCATGGCTCACGGAGCCAAGGAGGACTACCAGGCCGCAGAGGGATTGCAGGAGTTTCGCGGTCATAGGACGTACCGGGGGCGAGATTCAGGGGCGGGGAGAGCGCGAGCCAGAACGCATAGATCCTAATACATATAAACCGTTCCGCAAAGAGTTTTCTGGGCGAATCTCTGGAGGTTTGTGCAGCCGAGGCGGCCTGAGCGGGGTAGTCCCGGTAACGCTGACTCCTTCCCCGCCTTTTCTTTCCGTGAAAGAACCCGGTAACATGAACGATCTGACGTGTTCAAACCGGCATCACCGCGAAACGAAAGTCAGCTTCTTGAAGTTTGAGAACCGGAACGAATTTCTGACCAGCGCAGGTCTGTTCGAATTTTCGCTGCTGATCGTGGCGATGATTCTCGGCTGGCTCTTTTCCGTCCAGCCAACTGTCTACGCCAACTTCACCTGGCAGGCGGTCGGCTACGGCATTGCCGCGGCGATCCCGCTGTTCGTCCTCTTTCTGGGCATCGAGCAGCTGCCGATCGACTCGGTGCAGAAGATTCAGCAAACCGTGCTCGATTCCCTCGGCCGTCTGCTGGCCCGCTGCACGCATTTCGAACTGGCTCTGCTCGCCCTGCTCGCCGGGATTGGGGAAGAGATCCTCTTTCGCGGCTTCATGATGACCTGGATCGAGTCCTACCTTGGCTACGGCTGGGGGCTCGGAATCAGCAGTGTTGTGTTCGGGCTGATGCACGCCGTGACGTGGACTTACACACTGTTCGCCTCCGCTGCTGGCGCCTATTTTGGATTGATGTTCGACATCACCGGCGAACGGAATCTGGTGACGCCGATCGTCGCTCACGCGTTTTACGACTATCTCGCGTTTCTGGTCATCGTCCACGACGTCCGCAAGTCCCAACCGGCCGAACCAGAACCCGAAGAACCTGAGCAGGAATCATTCGAATGGTAAACGGAAGCACCATGCCTTTGATCTCATTCCGCTGTCTCCTCTGTTTCTGCGGGGCTCTTCTCGCCTGCACGCCGCCGGCCGAGCTTCACGCGGAAGAGTCTGCAAAGCTACGACAAAAGACCGCCACGCTTCCGGGCATCGAGGGAAAGACCGTCGAAGTTCCCCTCGCCGCTCCCGGTAAGGTAACCGTGCTTTGTTTCCTCGGTTCGGAATGTCCGCTCGCTCGCCTCTACGGGCCGCGCCTCGAACAGATGGCGCAGGAATTCGGCGACAAAGTGCAGTTCATCGGGCTCAACAGCAACCTGCACGATTCCCTCGAAGATGTGACCAGCTACGCGAAAACTCACAAGCTGACATTCCCCTTCGCCAAAGATTATGACAACCGCATTGCCGATCACTTTGAAGCCGAACGGACGCCGGAAGTGGTCGTGCTCGATGCCAAGGGGACGATCCGCTATCGCGGTCGCATTGATGATCAATACCTGCCCGGCATCGTTAAACCGGCTCCGAGCCGCGATGACCTGAAGCTCGCTCTGCAGGAACTGCTGGCCAATAAAGAAGTCTCCGTTACCGAGACCGAACCGGTCGGCTGCCTCATCGGGAAGGTTTACGCGGAAGAGATTACCACCGACCTCACCTATTGCCGCGATGTCGCTCCCGTGCTCCAGAAGCATTGCGTCGAATGCCATCGCCCCGGCGACATTGGGCCGTTCGCTCTCACCGATTTCGACGAAGTCGTCGGCTGGGGCGACATGATGCTCGAAGTGGTCGATCAGGGACGGATGCCGCCCTGGCATGCCAATCCGGAGTTCAATCACTTCGCCAACGAACGCCGCATGAGCGACAAGGAGAAGGCGCTGCTTCACGAATGGGTGAATGGCGGCATGCCGTTCGGCAACGCCGAGGATCTGCCGGAGCCGGAAACCTACGTCGAAGGCTGGAGCCTGCCGAAGCAGCCCGACATCGTGCTCGACATGAGCCGCAAGGGGTTCAACGTCCCCAACGAAGGCTTCGTCGACTATCAGTACTACGTGGTCGATCCGCAGTTCGAAGAAGACAAATGGATCACCGCCGCTCAGGTGCTGCCGGGCAATCGAGCCGTCGTGCATCACTGCATCGTGTTCGTCCGCCCGCCAGATGGCGAGAAGTTTCGCGGCCTAGGGTGGATCGCTGCGTATGTTCCGGGACAGCGCTCCGTCGCCATGCCGGAGGGATACGCCCGCCGCGTTCCGGCTGGTTCCCAGCTTGTCTTTCAGATGCACTACACCCCGAACGGCATCGCTCAGAGCGACCTGACGAAGATCGGGCTGATCTTCGAAGAAGAGAAGAACGTGACTCACGAAGTCGCGACACTGGTGGCGATCAACTCAGAATTCGAGATTCCGCCCCACGCGGCTGACCATCCGGTCTCCGGCTCCCTCGGTCAACTCCCGCGACAGGGGCACATCCTCGCGATCGCTCCGCACATGCACTACCGCGGCAAGTCGTGCAGAGTCTTTGCTCACGAGGGCGACGAGAAAACGGTCCTGCTCGACGTGCCCGCCTACGATTTCAACTGGCAACACGTCTACGAGCTGGCCACCCCGCGTCCGCTGAAGGGAATCGAGAAGCTGTCGTTCGTCTGCAAGTACGACAACTCGGAGAACAACCCCTTCAACCCGAATCCCAACGATTTCGTGACGTGGGGCGACCAGAGCTCGGAAGAGATGGCGATTGCGTTCTTCGAAGTCGCTTTCGAGCGGGGAGCGGCTGAGGATCCGGAACCGACAAAGACGCCGAAGAAAATCGATCTCGCCCGGGAACAGCGAATCAAAGAGTTCGTCGACGACTTCTTCAAACGCTTCGACAAAGACAGCGACGGCCTCGTGAAACGGGATGAGCTCCCGACCTCGATGCAGCGGTTCGCCTTCAAGAACTTCGACCGCGATAACAACTCCCACCTCGACCGGGAAGAAATCCAAAGGCTCGCCAACGCTTCCGCGGCTCTTTAAGTCGCGTTCGACAATCGACTCTGTCATCCCGACGACGGAACTTAGAAACCCCAGCTCGGAGAAAACCACAGAGGCACCGAGAACACAGAGGGCGGGCGATTTCACGAGAAACGTCACTTTCTTCCTTCACCTGGTCCCAGTAATTCAGTTTCAACTGGCTGCGCGAAGTTGGTTTTGCGAACAGACTCTCTGTGACCTCCGTGTCTCCGTGGTGAACTCCACTCAACGAATTCCGCGTCTCCCCGAATTACTTCACGGACGAATGCGCCCGCAATGACTCGACTCTTTGATCGCATCTTCGGCAGCACGGTCGATTATCCGCTGGTTGTCGCCCTGCTGATTGCATTGCTTTCGGGCCTGAGCGTGCTCGGGCATCGGTCGCCGGAAACGCTGACCGATCTCTTCAAGCCTGCTCCCCAGGTCGAAGAACAGGTCGCTGCTCCCGCTCCCCAGGCTGCCCCCAAAGTGGAGAAGCCGGAGACCGACGAAGCCAGGAAGAAACGAGAGCGACGCAACCAGATCCCCGATGTCGACGCCGTGAGCATCTCCGATGCCGATGTCATTCTGGTCGTCAAGTCGCAGAAGTTCTTTACGCCGGAAGGTGCCCGCGCCATTCGGCAGGCGGTTGCCGCTCTCGACGAATTACCGACGGTCCGCAGTATCATGTGGCTCGACGAAGCCCCGGTGCTCAACATCTTCGGCTTTCGCGATTCGATGCTCCCCGACTCCCGCGCTTCACAACGGCAGTTCGACGAGGCACGCGACCGAGCCGTCAATCATCCGCTCATCGGCGGACAACTGCTGTCCGAAGACGGCAATACACTCCTGTTGATGCTCAAGCTCGACTGGCTGTTCGTGACCGAAGACGCCGATGTGACCGAGCGTCTGAAAGAAACGGTCCTCGCCGCGGTGGACGATATCCCGGGCAACGATATCGACGTGATGGTCACCGGGAAGGTTCCGAGTTACCTGACGTTCATCGAATCGCAGGAGCGGAACCGGATGAAGTATCAGCTCATCGGTTACGGCACCATTCTGGCGATGGCGGTCGTTCTCTTCCGTGGCATCCGAGCCGTCATCATTGTGTCTCTCGCTCCCGCGCTCGGCGTCTTCTGGACGCTGGGCATTCTGCATTTCTTCGACTTCCAGGACAACCCGTTCAACGACATCATCCTGCCCGTTCTGCTGAGTCTGGTCGGGCTGACCGATGGCGTGCATTTGATGGTCGAGATCCGTAAGCAGCGGGCCAGCGGACTCGGCGTGCGTGACGCCGCCCGGAAGGGAATTGTGAACGTCGGACTCGCCTGCGCCCTGACTTCACTGACCACGGCCATCGGCTTCGGCTCCCTGTCGCTGGCCCATCATGAGATTGTTCGCGAGTTCGGGATGTGCTGCGTGATCGGCGTCTTCCTCACCTTCCTGTCGGTCGTTCTCACCATCCCCTTCATCTGCTCGACCCCGTTCGGCCGCAACATTCACAAAGGACACGAGCGGGGCCTGATCGATCGCAACCTCCAGCGAATTAGCGGCGTCATCGCCTACGTGCTCGGGCACACCCGCAAGTTCGCCTTCGCGGCCATTGCCTGCACGATCGCCTTGTCGCTGGTCTCGCTAACGCTTCGTCCGGATGAACGCCGGGCCAATGCGCTGCCGCAATCATCGGAAGCGGTTCAGGCCATCAAGCACATGGACGTCGCCTTCGGCGGACTCGAAATGTCGTCCATCCGTATCACCTGGAACGATTCGCTGGAGTTGAATGATCCTGAAATCCTGGCGGTGATTTCCAAAGTCGATGACCTGCTCGAAGACGAGCCTCTCATTGGCAGTCCGATCTCGCTGAAGAATTTCATCGACGTTCTGCCCGGCTCCGGCGAACCGGTCGATCGCATGCCGCTTGTGCAATTGCTCCCGGCATCTTTAAAGCGGGCGTTCTATGAACCGGAACGCCGCGTCGCGGAAGTCAACTTCCGTGTGCAGGACCTCGGCATCGCAAAGTACGGTCCAGTCTTCGAACGGATTGAAGCCGGCCTGAAGGAGATTCAGGCGGACCACCCCGCATTCAACTTCGACCTGACCGGCTCGGCTGTGTGGCGCTGGGAGAATCTGTACCAGATCGTCGTCGACCTCGCAGCCAGTCTCGGCAGTGCAACGGTCATTATCTTCATCGTCCTGTCGATCGCCTACCAGTCGCTTCGCATCGGGCTGATTTCCGTGGTCCCAAACCTGTTCCCGCTGGCGGTCACGGCCACGTTCCTCGTGATTACGGGGCAGTCGCTGGAAATCGCGAGCGTGTGTGCCTTCACGGTCTGCCTGGGAATTGCGGTGGATGACACGATTCACTTCCTGACCCGGTTCCGGGAAAGCTGGAAAGAAGCTCCGAGGGACGAGGCGATTTCCAAAGCCTTCACAAGCACCGGGACCGCCCTCATTTTGACCACCGTGGTTCTGCTTGTCGGCTTCACGACTGTGCTCCTGAGCGACATGCGGGATCAACGTATCTTCGCCGCGATGGGCGCTCTCACCATCGGCTCGGCTCTCTTTGCCGACCTGATCTTCCTGCCGGCCCTCTTGTCGTACTTCCTCCCGCAGAAGTTCCCGACTTCGCAGCTGGAAGAACGCACAGAAGAAGACCAGACCCCCGCCATCGCCTCGACCACAACGTGATCCAGCCGTACTGGCGGCATCCTGCTCGATGTTGCTGGGTGGTCCGTCCGCTAAAGCGGGCGGGTCGCGCCATCCGCGTGTTGTATGGGAATCGTCCGGTCCTCGAATAGATCTCGCGCATGGCGCGGCCTCTTGTGACTTCGTCACCCGCCCGTGCCGGACGGGCCACCCGGCGTTAATCCCAATCACCCAGTTATTTGGCAGCAGCGGGATACGGCTTTGCCTGTGCCTGCCAACGGGTTCGGTCCTTCGACACGAAACGTCCCTGACACACCCATACGGCGGCAGGATGCCGCCGGTACGAAATGGGGGAACGGCCCTGTTCTGCCGGCGTGGAAACGAGGGTGCCGCTCTGTGGAGAACCTGCTAAAATGGAGGTCCAGTGGTATAGATTTGAAGGAGAGTAAGTGGTGTTGGATCAGGCGATCAGTTATGCGGCCAGGGCTCATGCGGGACAGATGCGGAAGGACGGGACCACTCCGTATATCGCTCATCCGATGCGGGTGATGACAATCATTTGCCGGACGTTCGGCGTCGATGATGAGACCATTCTGGCAGCCGCGGCTTTGCATGATGTGATCGAAGACACCACGAAGGACTACGACAGCGTCGCCCATCACTTCGGCCCCGATGTCGCTCAGCTTGTGGCCGACATGTCGAAAGATGGCCGGCTGCCGCAGGAACGGCGGGAACACGAGTATCATGAGCAGATCCGGCAGGCCTCCTGGAAGGCTCGTCTGATCAAACTCGCCGACTGCCTCGACAACGTGGGGGATGCTCTCGACGAGCGGATGTGCGGCCGCGCCTGCAAGACCGCCGATCGGGCTCTGGAGCTCGTCCATCCCGACGATCCCCCGGTCGTTCACAAAGCCGCCGATATTCTCCGGCAGAAACTCAAACTGATTCGCTCGTCATAATCGCTGCGTTCCGCACAATCGCTTCTGCAGGCTGATGAGTCAGGGAATCCCCTGATTCTCACGCCGATTTCGACAACCATGCTCCCTGCACGACCTACGTTTCAGGCGGAGTGTATCTTCTCCGTAGCGGCGGGGTGCCGCACAGGGTCCGTCTCCAGGTCGAAATCTATTCCATGTTCTCCCGCAAGCAGAGTGAGCTCCGTACTCGACGACGATTGCAGGCGTGCGTCGCCAATCGGCGTGGCACGGCGACCGTGGAAGTTGCGGTTGCATTGCCGGTTCTCATCCTGCTCGTTTTCGGTTCCATCGAAACCGCCGAGTTTGTTCATTTGAAGCAGGACCTTTCGATCTGTACCTACGAAGCGGCGAAGCTCGCTTCGAAGGGGAACTCGACCACGGCCGATGTCACCGCCCGCTTCAACGAACTTATGACGGCCAAAGGCATCCAGGGGGCGAGCATCAAAATTACCCCGGGTCTAAGCAGCGCAACCAGGGCGGGGCGGGAGATTGCCGTGACCGCCTCGGTGGTCACCGATTCCAACTTCAATCTTCCCATGTCCTTTTTCAATGGCAAGACACTCGACACGACGATCTACGTGACTCGGCAGGGTGATTAACCACGACATCCGGTGGCAGAGCTTCTCGGAAAGAAATCAATGAACATCACGTCACAGGCCCAGCGTGCCATCGAACGGATGCAACTGGAACGGGAACGCCGCGGAGCGATGATTGTCTTCATCGCCGCGATGATGACCGTCTTTATGATTGCAGTCGTCTTCACCGTGGACGTGGCCTATATGCAGCTGGTGAAAACCGAGGTCCGGATTGCCGCCGATGCCTCCGTGAAAGCGGGAGTCGAAAACCTGCTCCGAACCGAAGACGAAGCCCAGGCTGAACTCACCGCAAAGCGAATTCTGTCGCTCAACAAAGTGGCCGGCAAAACGATGTTGTTCAACAACAACGACATCATCTTCGGGAAGGTCGTTGCCGGAGCCAACGGCAACTGGGCCTTTCAGGCCAATCAGACGCCTTACAACTCGATGAAAGTGACACTGCGACTCGACGATCAGGCCAACTCCTCGGTGCCTCTGTTCTTCGCCCGTTATCTGTCGAACAACAATTATACGCCGACGCACACCTCGATCGCCGCCAACGTGATCCACGAGATCGTCCTCTGCATCGACCGGTCGCACTCGATGTGCTTCGACCTGAGTGGAGCAGACTGGTCTTATCCGGGAAGCATCGTCTATCCGGCGGGCTACATCACGCCCCCTCACGCAGTCAACAGCCGCTGGGCCTATCTCGACAAGGCCATCGAAGCATTCGTGACGAAGATCCAGGAACGAAATATCGAGCCCGACGTTGGCCTCATCACCTGGGGATCCGACCTCACACTGGGATGGAGCTGGTGGCCCCACAACGGTCGCAGCTTCAACGCCGTAACGGTAGAGCTGCCGCTGGGGAAGCAGATCAACAACGTAAATGCCAAAATCGACGCGAAGTACACCGACATCATGATGGGCGGCACGAACATGGCCGCCGGACTGGATGCGTCGATTAACATGCTCACCGCTTCCAGCACGAATTCGCTGGCCTACAAAACAATTATCCTCATGTCGGACGGCATGTGGAACACCGGTCGCAATCCCCTCCTATCCGCTCAGGACGCCGCGGCGGCCAACATTACGGTCCACACCGTGTCGTTCGTGTCCGTCGATAACCAGTCTGTGATGACGAACATCGCCAACACGACGGGCGGCCGGAGCTACAGCGCGACCAATCAAACGGAATTGAGAAAGGCATTCGAGGAGCTGGCCGGCTCTCTCCCGATTGTTCTTATTGATTAGTGAAAGGGCGGCATGACCTCCAGCCGCAGCACAACTCGACATCGACAGAGGACCAGACGAGCGTCTGGAGATTCCCGTCGCGCCGCTGCGCTGGTCGAATTCGCGATCACCGTGCCGATCGTCTTTACGCTTTTCTTCGCCGCTCTCGATTTCTGCCGCTATTACATGATCGCCCACTCGACCGAACAGGCCGCCTTCGAAGGGGCACGGCGCGGGTCGATCCCCGGAGCGACAACGAGCAAGGCCAAAGCCGCCGCGCAGGCCGAACTCGACAAGCTGAGTCTGAAAGACGGCACCATCACCGTTACGCCGGCGGTCATCACCAACGCCACGGCCGAAGTCACGGTCAAAGTCCGTGTTCCTCTTGCCGCGAACTCCTGGGTCACCCCCAAGGTCCTGACCGGAGCCTACATCGAACGCCAGTGCACCCTCAGCCGGGAATATGTCACCAGCGACTGACGACGCCCCTCAGCTCTCTGACGATGTCCGTCCGCACCAGAATCCACCCGAGTAAACTTCCCTACTTGTATGGCATCAGGATTGGTTCCGGGTCGATGCCTTCCGTCAGCCGGCCATGCTGGTCGAGAACGTTCTTGCCGAGAGCGGTAACCGCTTTGAAGAACTTCCCGTCGAGTCGATGTCCATGAGCCCGGGTCTGCAGAAACTGCGAGAGCACGTCGGCCGACTGGATAATGAGCGGATCGTCTGTGCGGGCAGCGTAGAGACACGTCACCAGCGTGACGACCTGATCCTGAATCTGCTGCGACAGATCGGCCATCGCACACTGCCGGTCCGCCAGGGCAAGCTGGAACTTCCGCATCAGATTGTCGACGTCAATCCGGGCGTGCTGGATTCGATCGCTTGCTTCATCGACATGGGTCGCCAGTTCGTCCGGAATCCGTCCGAAGTGCGGGGACGGTCCCCAGTTGAAGGCTTCGCCGACTCGCCATTTCACATACGGCACCGCAGCTTGTCGCAAAGCGATGAGATGAGACGGGTTCATCGGATTCGGCTGCTTGATTCCAGCCGCCTGCAACGCTTTGCCGATCGGTTCATAGAACGATTTGCCGTGCTGCTTGATCAGCGATTTCATGAACGCCATGCCGAGCATCTCGCCTTCGCCTTCGTAGATGCAGGGCGCGAGAAACTCATGAACGTTGTCCCCGAACAGATGGCCTTTCAGGAACGATCGCCCGCCGTGCGTTTTCATGAACAGCTCGATCGCGGCGTCCTTCTGTACTTCGCTGCCGAAGATCTTCGCGATGATGCATTCCATCTCGCCGCGATATCCCTGATCGAGCAGGCTGCCGCACCATTCGACCATCGCATCACACGCGACGATGTAAGCCGACATCAACCCGAGTCGACGGCGTACGAGTTCACGTTCTTCAATCGGCTGCCCGTACGTTTCGCGATAGGCAGCCCAGGGAAGGGTATTGGCCAGCATCAGCCGAATCGTCCCGGCTGCTGTCGCACAGAGCGCGACGCGACCACGGTTCAATCCGTGATAGGCAATCGTTAACCCGTCGCCTCCTTCGATGTGCAACAGGTTCTCGCGGGGAACGGGGAAGCGATTGAACTTCAACCCGTTGTTATAGGAATGAGCCAGCGCATACAGACCGTAATCGACGATCTGGAATTGTTCGTTCTCTTCCTCCGGCAACTGGGCAATCAGCACGGCGGGCCGGCCTTCAATCCGGCAGACCAGTCCAATCACGCGGCCCGGGACTGCATTAGTGATGAAGAGCTTTTCTCCGGTGACCATGTAATGGTCGCCTTCGAGAACCGCTTCGGTCTTCAAAGCCGTGAGATCCGAACCTGCTCCCGGTTCGGTCAATGCGAACGCCGAGAGACGACGTCCGGAAGCCAGATCAGGCAGGAACTTCTGTTTCTGTTCGGGCGTACCGAATGTCATGACGGGATCGACGGCTCCGATGCAGCCGTGAACCGATCCGAGTCCGGCGACCGTCGGATTCACTGTCGCCATCCGACTGAGGAAGCGGGCAAACAACTGGAACGGCACTTCACTGCCGCCATGCTCGCGGTCAACAAGCAGCCCCCAGTAGCCGGCCTCGCCGAGATCCCGGAGCAGGGCATCAGTCATCTTGCCCTGCTCGTTGTAGTGCGTCCCGTTCTTCTGGTGTTCGCGGACGACATTGAGGCAGGCTTCGAAGCGACGTTCGAGTTCCGGATCGGCTTCAATCCCCTCCGACTGAAACAGCTCGACCGGGAATTCCTGATCCCAGACGGCTCGATGCACCGGACTTTTCGTCGTCTGATACTCGGGAGCGAACAGAAGCTCGACTTCGTCATCGGCCCGGTCAATTGTTCCGGTCTTGGTCGCTTCTTCCTGAGACTTCCCGCTGAGTAACAGGGCTGTTTCCACGAAGGTCGCAGACTGTTCGTCCGTGGTCGGTTCCGGACCAGAAGACGATGGCGGGGTTGGGGACTTGCTCTCGGGATCTCGGTTCAGTGTCGACATGGCTGCTCTCCTCTCGAGACGCGGCGGACCATCAACGTTCTTTGATGCAATTGTACCAGCGCCGGGAGTGTCTGGTGAGATCAATTCCGCCGAACCTGATCCCGTCGACGGTTGTCAGGGTCTGCGGAAAGACTGTGCAACGCGGGTTGCCGCATTCTTTTGAAACCGATCCCCCAATGCTGCGCGTGCTTGACGACGCCATGTGCAGCGGTTACCGTGTTTGTATGAACAAAGCGACCTCGAACAGCCTCCTTGGCCTGAGCGGACTACTAACCCCAATCTAGGTGGGACGTCTTAGGCTACGTAGTTGCTTTTCTTTTAAGCCCTGAGACACCCTCTGTCTCAGGGCTTTTTTTGTTTCGCGAGACCGTTCCGCAGACAGGAGCGGTTTCAATTTTCCGGCTTCCTTACCGACCACCGGCATGAAGGACCTTCCGATGAGTGACGACGTCATTCGTATTTTCGACACGACTCTCCGCGATGGCGAGCAATCGCCCGGCTGCAGCATGAACATCAGCGAGAAGCTGGAAGTCGCAGGCGCGCTGGTGGAGCTTGGTGTCGACATCATCGAAGCCGGTTTCCCGATTGCCTCGCCGGGCGACTTCGAGGCCGTTAAAAAGATTGCCGAACGCTATGGCGATCAGACCACAATCTGTGGACTCGCCCGTTGCCGGCCTGAAGACATTGACCGGGCCTGGGAAGCGCTGCAGCATGCGAAGAACTCGCGGATTCACGTCTTCCTCGCCACGTCCGCCATTCACATGCAATACAAACTGAAGATGGCGGAAGAAGAGATCGTGCGTCGCACGGCCGAGATGGTCGCCCGGGCCCGCGACTACTGCGAGAACATCGAGTTCTCCCCGGAAGATGCGTCCCGGACCGAACTCGACTTCCTCTGCCAGGTGGTCGAAACCGCTATCGACGCCGGAGCGACGACAGTCAACATTCCCGACACGGTCGGCTATGCCACGCCGAGTCACTACTACAACGTGATTCGCACGTTGAAGACGCAGGTGCCCAATATCGACAAGGCGATTATCAGCACCCATTGCCATAACGATCTCGGCCTCGCAGTGGCGAACTCACTGGCAGCCGTCGAAGCGGGAGCCCGTCAGGTCGAATGCACCATCAACGGATTGGGTGAACGAGCCGGGAATGCCTCGCTCGAAGAAATCGTCATGGCGATTCGCACCCGTTCCGACTACTACAAGGTCCGGACGAACATCAACACGCCCCGTCTCGTACCGACAAGCCGGCTCGTTTCCAGCGTGACCGGAATGAAAGTTCAGCGGAACAAAGCGATCGTTGGCCAGAACGCTTTTGCGCATGAAGCCGGGATTCACCAGCACGGCATGCTTCAGGAACGGACGACCTACGAAATTATGCGTCCTGAAGACGTTGGTGTTCTCGGCACCAACCTGGTGCTCGGCAAGCACAGCGGCCGCCACGCGTTTCAGGACCGTCTCAAGTCCCTCGGCTACGATCCCGATCCGGAGACGCTGAAAAAAGTATTTGATGATTTCATCGCGCTGGCGGATAAAAAGAAGGAAGTTTACGACTCCGACATCGTTGCACTGGTTGAGCAGAGAACTCATCAGGTCCACGAAACCTGGTCGATGGTTCGCATGCACACTTCAGCCGGTACGGGAACCATTCCCACGGCAACGATTGAGTTACAGCACGAGAACGGCGAAATCCGCAAAGATGCCGCGACCGGCGATGGTCCGATCGACGCAGTCTTCGTGGCTCTGGAACGTGTTGTCGGCCTCTCCGCGACGTTGACTGACTTCGAAGTGAGCAGTGTGAGCAGCGGAAAAGATGCATTGGGACAGGTTAATGTGACCATCCAGCACGGATCGGAAACCTATCATGGAACAGGCATCAGTACCGACGTGATTGAGGCCGCTGCCGTAGCCTATTTGCAGAGTCTTAACAAAGCGATGGCTCAGCATCAGACATCGGTCCAGCAAGGCTGACAGTATCGAGGAGATCTGCTATTCTCTGAGCGTTTTGAATGATATAAGTACCGATCGCGTTTACACCTGTAAGATTTGATCATGCTGACCACTCAACGGGAGTGTTATTTTTTGGCCTTATCCCTTGCAGTGTACTCGCGTATTCAGTAGTTATGCCGACCTAAACACGTGCGGGCCAGACATTTCAGATTGGAGCAGCCAGGGCTTATGAGCCACAACATTCCCCGGGGGTTGAGCGACGTGCAGTTTGTACTGCTTGGCCTTGTATCTGATGGAGAGAAGTCCGGCACGGAGTTGCGCCAGGTTCTACGTGACGAGTATGGCTGGGACACCAGTACAAGTTCGTTCTACACGTACTTTGATCGTCTGGGCAAAGAAGGTCTGTGCAGCATTAAGTCGAATAAGGCTGGCAAGAAGTTCCGCGCGACCGCTAAGGGAAAGAAAGTCTTCAAAGAGAAGCTTAATTTCATGAAGCAGGCCGTCCAGACCTGGTAGTCGATCAGGCCGCAGGCACATCGGCCACGATTTGTGGTAGCTTCAACGATTCGTAACGCACGCCTCGGGCATCGTAAAAGTAGACGGTGTTCACGTCGGCTGCCCAGATCGCATTGAGTCGGATCTGGCGGGGCCCGAAGAGCGTGAATGCGAATCCACAGAATCGCTCAGCTCGATGCATCGGCTGAGCGTCCAGCGGAAATTGCTCGGGAATCAGGTTCTCTTTCTCGCAGAGGGCGGTATGGATGTGATCCTTCAATTCCGTCCAGGTGCAGGGAAGAACTGAATTCAACGGAGACTCCTTCCGAATCGGCGACGGCGGCAAGCGTCAGAGAGGCACGAAACCGGTCCACAGAGAGCGATGGCTCTGCAATGTTGACCGGGGGCACTCTCTGGTATCGTCTTCACAATCCGGAATCGTCTCCCGTTTTCCCGCGACCGGAGTCACCGGCACAGCCGGAACGGCCCGTACCGCTTCCCCATTTTCTCCAGACCGGGGACCGCTTTTGCACACATTCCCTCATGGGAGCTCTTCACTGAACTCCTGATGGGAAATCTTTGCAAACCGCGCATGCAAAAAGCCGCCCGAAAACATCGGACGGCTTTTTTGCTTTGAGTTACCCGACAGGGATTCGAACCCCAACTAAAAGAATCAGAATCTTTTGTGCTACCGTTACACCATCGGGCAATGTGTCTGGGGGAAATTTATAACTCTTCGGCGAGTCTTTCAAGGGAGATTTTTTCGAATTCGTTCTGTAATTGCGTTAAATTGGAAGGTCGGTCTAAAATGCTTCTGCAGAACTGCCAGAACTGATGCCCGATCCGCGGAGCCTTGCGGGAAGAGAGAGTCATGCCGCTGTACGAGATTGAAACCAATGCTCACATTATGATCGGCTGGGCCGAATCTGAAGAGCAGGCCCGGGCGCAAGCTCAGGAGCATTATCCTGACGAAGACGTGCTCCGGATCAATCGTCGTCCGCGCGATCTCTGGGTCATCTCCAAAGCATTGCTCGGCTTTCCGGAACGCGAAGCCCGCTGCGATACCGCCCGCGACTGTCTGGCCCGTGCCCAGGGGGACAAAGTCCACGCTATCCGCCTCTACATGCGGGAAACAGGGGCTGACCTTCAGCAGGCCCAACGGGCTGTCGAAACGAACATGTCCCTCGGCTGGTAGGATCACACGAACACGGCTCCGCAGCGGCCGCCGGCTCTTACGGCCCGCTCAGTTCTTCCGGTTCCAGCACGCCGTTGCGGTTACGATCCAACGCAAGCAGTCGAGCAGGAGCGAGTTCCATTTCGATTGTGGTGAGCACCTGATCCCGATTGCGATCCAGCGTCCCCATAATCCGCTCTACGGCCGGTGATCGCGGAGCCTCTGAGACCATCTCCAGCCCCGAAGACGGCCTCTGCTGCATCGGACGCTGCATTCCCGCCTGAAAGCGGCGACGAACCTGCTCGAGATCCTCGAGACTCAACTCCCGTTTACCGGCGGCTCGAAATAATGGTTCCATGCGTTCCTGAACCATTTCGGGCAGCTCGTCGTACTGCACGAGCCCATCCCGGTTGCGATCAAAATTCGCCAGAAGGCGCTCGCTGTCAAACATCCGCCCCGGTCCGCCTCCAGCCGGTTCCCGATTGGGTTCGACAGGTGGCTGGTCAGTTGTCGCCAGGCGGAACTCGGCCCGATCAATCTTCTCATCGTCATTGCGATCCGCGACCCGCAGCAACCGCTCGAAATACTTCTGTTGCGAGTCCTCGAGCTCCTCAGCGACGACAACGCCGTCCCCGTTACGGTCGAGTTGATCGAACAGCGAGCCTTCGTCCTCCGCTGCCAACAGGTTTCCGGCCGAAACAGCCGTGAACAGCAGAATAGACAAGGCGACAATGCAACGGACCAACGGCATGGCTCCACCCGAGTCGATTTGGACCAATCGTGTGCGAAAGGAAACTCAAGGGGCTCTAGCAGAGCCCCTTATGCAAGAAACCCCGGCCACGGGCCAGGGTTTCGTTGTTTCATGCCGTTCGCGTCGTTCGGTCAGTTATTGAGGTATACCGGATGACAGTCGTTACAACTCTTGTTGAGAAGCTCAAACCCCGCCTGGAACTCGCCGAAGTCTTCTCCCTCGGCTCCTTTGAGCATCTGCCCGGCCCCGTCGATCAGCTCGCGACAGTACTTCTGATATTCTTCTTCGTCGGCAAAGACATAGTCTTCTTCGTGCACAACCTGTCCCAGAGCCCGCAGCAGAGCGGCCCGAGCGATCGCCTGGTCCTTTTCGGACTTCAACTCATTTTCATTACTGACCGTCGTTCGCAGCCAGTCGTTGTGCGAGCGAATCTTCTGCATGAGCAGATTGCGGTCGGCGACATCGCTGAATACCGTCTCTGTATCGGACTCGGGCAGCTCAGCCGGCGAGCCGCCATTCAGGATTTCAACGATGTTCAGAAAGGCCTTTTCTGCTTCTTCAAAAGCCGGACGCCCGCGACTTTCCGCCGCGATCGCAATCTCCGAAGACAGATCGCGAACGAAATGAGCCTTATCCTTCCAGGTGAAGTCTCCACTGTGCTCGGTGGCGATGCCGGCCAGAGCGGCCAGGGTGGCTCCGTCGATCTTGATATTGAGCAATTCGCGATTGAAGTTTCCGACCGAATTCAGATTCGCGGTCAGCGTATTCCGCAGGCGGGTGATCTCTTCCAGTAACCGCTCCTGAGTGATGATCGTCTGCCAGTCGACCCCATCACCACCAGCCGCCGGTTCCGTGGGTGGCGTTGTCGCGGGCTGAGAGGGATTCATGGCCCCTGGCGAAGTGTCGGGGGACGCCGGGTTCATGGTCACGGCCGGAATCGGCTGACTGGGCGTCGTGTTCTCCGCAGCCACAGTTAATGGGCGATCGAAGAAGACATCATAGGGGATTCCGTCGACATATTTTCGACCGTTATCAGCCGGGGTCGAAGCCGAGGAGGACTGCGAATCTGGTTTCGGTTCGCTGGCCCCATTCTGCTGCGGCTCGGGATTCCCGGCCTGTGGGGCAGCGGGCTGAGCCTCATCGGATCCGCCGCCACAACCGGCCACGGCAAGCAGCAGACCAGCAAGCATGAACCAGGCCCCCCCATTCAAAGGCCGCACTGACGCACGGAATTTGGAAGGGCCATCGAGAACAGGTGCAGAACGTCTCTGATACATCAGCAGGGGGGTTTCCAAAGCAGAAAAATCAGCGTGGATGGTGTGGAACCAGGCGGGTTAAAATGAACTGGCCTACTCCCCGGTCCGGTCGTATCGTATACTTCTTTTGACGCGTTTTCCAGACGATTGTCGTGCGACTCAAGCCGAACTTCGGCAGTCCGCGTGTGAGCGCCAGCCCCCGGAAACCGATCAGGAACAGGAACGGACCCTCAAAATGCGAGACACACTGCGAGGCCAGTTTCTGCTGGCGACAAAGCATCTGCACGACCCAAACTTCTTTCGCTCAGCTGTCCTGCTTCTGGAACACAACCACGAGGGCGCCATGGGCGTCATCATCAACCGCCCTTCGTCCGTCAATCTCGCACACGCACTGGTCGGTCATTTCGATGTTCCCCCTTCGGAAAGCGTGATCTATGTCGGCGGTCCCGTCGAACCATCCGCGTTGAGCATGTTGCACGGCGATGCCGCCTGGGGAGAAGAGGACCTCGCCGTTGTCCCGGGCGTTTACGTCGGCGGCAGTGCCGAGGCGTTCGAAGAAGTCGTCATCAACTCCACAAGCACCGGCAACAATGTGCCGTTCCGAATCTTCTCCGGCTACGCGGGCTGGGGGAGTGGCCAACTTGAAGGCGAGATCAACCGCGGTGACTGGTTCACGCTTCAGGCCAAATCCGAGTTCGTCTTTTCCGATCAGCCGTACGATATCTGGGATGAACTGATTCGCGAATTCCACCGTCAGCATCGCATGCTGCCGATCCCTGCCGAGAAGGCGGAGTGGAACTGAGTCGACTTTTCGGACTCCATTCTGCGGGGCGATGTGCCTACTCGGCGTGGCGAAATTTGTCGCCGTGCCATTCTGGTGCCGAGCCCCTTTCTGGTAGATAGATTCCGCGTTCGACATACCGATGAAATGTGGAATAGGGCCAGTCAATCACTCCGGAAACCAGGCCATGGTTGAGCGATTTGCGTGGCTATAATCCACGCACCGCTGCACGTCGTTTTCGTCTTTGCACGTGTGCTCGAAGAACCGCCGCTGCCAGATCGCACGCTTACCTTTTCTTCCCGACTCGCGTAGCCCACCACTTGCGCCGGGGGTCATCGAAACGATGATCCCTCGTGAGTGACTTCCCGCTTTCGTGGGAGCTCCGTGGCAGCCGCGTCCATTTGCTGGGATACGCTTCGCTATCCCGGCCTACGGCGTGCGTTCTATCGCAGTTCCTGGAAGCACTGGCGGACCATGTAGAGGATGAGAGCGGCGCTGACCAGGAACATGATGTCCATGACCATGCTGTAACCGGCGAAGGGGACTCCGACAATCAGATCGAGCACGGACAGCAGCGCGACGATTCCCGCAGCAATTGCCGAGGCGATCAATAAACGACGGATTCCAGCAGACATGACGGTTCCTTGAAGTCTCTCTACGGTGCGTGTTCCCAGAACAATCACTCTGGCTTCAACTCGTGGGGTCGACGCGATGGTGGCGAAAGCCGCCCGACCGACCGGGAGCCGCTGCGAACGGCGAACTGATATCGTTCCCGGCTTTGTCAGCGAGCCAGCGTCTCGGATGTGACCTGCCAAGTATAGCTTCGAAGGCTCCGCGAATGCCAGCGGTTTTCAGGACTCCGAAGGGGCGAATTGAACGAACCTGCAGGTTGCAACGGACATTCCGGCGGTGTTGCCTACAGAATCCCGTGCAGCGGCCCCCCGCGGGCGGCCAGTTCATCGACGCTGCGGGTCACTTCGGGATCCTCGACCAATGGAGGCGCATGGTGCGGTTTGACGCGGGCATCGATCACCAGGGCTCCCCGACAGCCCCAGTGTTTCTGCTCAATGAACTCTCCGATCCCAAAGAGATCAGCCGCCGGGTCACTCCGCGTGAAGGTCGTCCAGAGAAAGTTATTCAGCGTCGCGGCCGAGAACGTCGCATCATCCGCCACAACAATAATCCGGAACCGGTTCACCGCATGTTCAACAGGAAGTGTCAGCAACTCCCCCAGTCCCCGGTCGGGGCGATCCGCTTCGTACTTGAGCCCCGAGATGACGAGCACTCCCGGCATGGCCAGCTGAGCCGCGGAAACTCGCGACGGCAACCCCAGGGTCGCTGGAATTTCTGTGGCGAGCTTGAACCGTTCCGGTCCGGCCGCCGCGATTACCAGCTTCGAGCCTTCATTGAAACCGGTGCCGGTATAATCGAGTGTGTCGATCGTCGTGCGGGTCTGGAAGTGCAGGTCTCGCGTCCAGTCGGCTCGTTTCAGCACATGCTGAAAGAATGCAGAGATGTCGTGGCAGCGAAGTTCGGGATCGTCTTCATGAGCCGCGATGATCAGATACTTCGCGAGCGATAACTGCCCCTGTCCCAGAATCGAGTTGGCACAGGTCAACAGTTCCTGCGGCTTCCGTTCGGCCGCGTACGGCACGTATCGTTCACTTCCGACAGCGAGCAACAGCGGATGAACGCCGGCGGCGTCGACTGCGTGAACTTCATGCACTCCCGCGATGACGGTCGGGATGATCGGGCCGGTGATCTCATGAATGATCTTGCCGAACGCGGTGTCTTCCTGAGGAGGACGACCGACAACCGTAAACGGCCAGATTGCGCCGGGGCGATGATAAACCGCTTCGACATTCAAAACGGGGAAGTTGTGACGCAGGCTGTAATAGCCGAGGTGATCGCCGAACGGACCTTCCGGCAACTGGCGTTCGGGATCGACCGTGCCGACGATGCAGAAGTCGGCCTCAGCGTACAGGGCTGAATGCTCTTTCGAGGTCACCATCGGAATTCGATGACCGGCGAGGGCTCCGCCGAACATCAGTTCCGACATCCCTTCCGGCAGAGGCATAACGGCAGCCAGCGTCATGGCGGGATGTCCGCCGACAAAAATCGAAACCCGGAACGGCTTCCCAGCTGCAATGGCCTTCGAATGATGCACGCCGATGCTCCGGTGAATCTGGTAATGCAGCCCGATCTCACGGTTCGGTGTGTATTCGTTGCCCGAAAGTTGAACGCGATACATGCCGAGGTTCGACTTCATCAACCCGGGTTGGGTCACGTCTTCGGAATACACTTGCGGCAGCGTGATGAAAGCTCCCCCGTCGTTGGGCCAGGAAACGAGCTGTGGCAGATCTTCAATTTGGATTTTGTGTTTGAGGATCGGTCCGGAACGAACCCGTCGCGGCAGCATGTTCAGCGCAGTCGGCACCGCTCCCAGCGATCGGAAGGGATGCTTCATCCCGGCTGCGGGGTCGATTTTGAGGGCCACGAGTTGCCGGACGGCATCGAGCGTGTCGCGGAACAGGTAACGGGTTCGCTCCATTGTTCCGAACAGATTGCTGACCATCGGAAAACGGCAGCCGATGACATTGCGGAACAGGATGGCCGGTCCGCCGACCTGATAGACGCGCCGTTGAATCTCAGCGGCCTGCAGTCGCGGATCGATGGGAACGTCGATCTCGACGAGATGATTCCCCCGCTTCAGGTCGGCAAGACAGGATGCAAGACTCTTTCGCTGGGGCATAACCATTCAATCGGAGCAGGCGGGATCAATTCAGTCAGACGTGGGGAGTGCTCACCCCATTCTAGTCGCTGTCGACGGCGATCCCAGTCTTCCTGGACGGCATGCATATCCTCTCGGCATCCCGATAACAAAAAAAGCGACTCCCGCATTGAGAGTCGCTTCTGATTCTGGTTGATCCGTCTGCGGGATCGAAGGGCGGGATTAATACAATCCGCCGCCGCCGAAGCCGCCCCCGCCAGCTCCACCAAATCCATTGTTGCCGAAGTTGTTGAAGTTGTTGTTTCCGCCACCGCCGATGTGCTGGTACCAGTCGCGTTCCGATTCGATCGAGTTGTAGCCGGGACCGTATGGTGTCGAAACGATGGTTCGCTGATCGGCATCCGGGTTACCAAGATCGGTCAGGATCTGAGCGATCAGATCACGACGATAGGCATCGAGTTCCGGGTTGGAGTTGTTCTCCGACCGTTCGACGAGGACCGGGAACGGGGCACTACGCATCCGAGCCGAGATCTCGAGGAGCTTGTCTTTTCCATCAGGAGTCAGCTCAGCCGTCTCCAGGATGAAGTCGTGCTGATACAGGATGAAATCGACCGCTTCGGCGTTGGTTTCCATCGCCTGATAGTGAGCACGGACAGTCACGCCGAGCGGCAGCACTTCCGGAATGGCATGGCTGCGGAATCGGCTCCAGAAGCGAGCCCTGTATTCAGCCCACGACCATCCGCCACCCCAGCCCCAACCGCCGCCACCAGCGTCGCAGGATTCATATCCAGTCGGGCAGGTTTCGCACTGACTGGTTTGAAAATGCGAACAGCCTGCCAGCAGGCTGGATCCCATTACCAGCGTCGCGAAAAGTCTGGTTTTCGTTAAACGGGTCATCTTCTCCCCCCGAGAATTCCCTGGTTTGACTTCATGTCTGGGCCGAGTCGACTCATCCGTGGAGAATAGGATTCTCGTTGGGAAAGTCGCATGAGACTTAATATTCCCTATCGTCGCTGGCTCGCATCAAAATCAGCGAAACCGGCGAAGTCGTTCCCGCGATGGCTTTTTTCCCGTCGCGGCTCCCTACAGTTTCTTAACGTCGCGGTGTCTGATATCCGCTCGGCGGTGTCTGGTAGCCAGTTTGCATTGTCTGCCCGGCTCCCCGCTGCTGTCCGTAAGCCGGCGTAACCTGCTGACCATTGGCAGCGGTCGGATGTCCGCCGCGGTATGACTGAGCTCCCGGATCCGGGCTGGGCATCATCTGCCCCGGGCTCTGCATCATGGGAGCATTCTGGTAGCCGGGAATCGACTGACCGTTCGGATACATCGGGCTCTGCATGGACGGCGGAGCCATTGAAGGACTCTGCATCGGCTGTCCGTAGTACATATCCTGGCCGTTGCCGGGGTATGCTCCCTGCGGAGCCATCATGTTCTGGTTCATCGACATCGGCGGCTGCATACCCTGCTGATACATCATCGGATCGCCACCCTGGTATTCCATGGCACCGTTCATTCCCTGCGGGAAGGCGTTGGGATCACCCTGGTAACGGGTTCCCTGATTCATCCAGGGGGCCGGAGCGGGAACGCCGCTCGGCTGATTCGCCTGAGGAATCGGTCCGTACTGCGGAGTCGCCGGCGATGGATTGTAGATGTTGAGTCCGACAGGAGTCGGTTCGCCCACGTGATTGCCGAGAGGTGCCAGCTGATACACTTCGGTATCCGGAGCCCCTTCGGTCATCGCATAGCGATACAGTTCGGTGTCGTTCGGGTGAGTGACGTAGTAGCCAGGAACCGGCGGAACTTCATCCGGGTCCATCGGTCGAACAAGTTCCGGCGTCACAAGGACCAGCAGTTCGAGTTCGTCTTCATTGGCTCGCTTCGTGTTGAACAGCAACGGTCCGACAACAGGGATTTCGCCGATCAGCGGAATCCGTGTGACTTCCGTACTCTGCTGACGTGACAGCAAACCACCCAGAACAATCGACTGACCTTCACGCAGTTCAACTGTCGTATTGACGCGGCGGGACGAGAGTCCCGGGACGCCGTTGACCGCGTTGTTTGGATCGATACGGGAGAATTCCGGTGAGATCCGAAGGCGGATCAGATCTCCATCGACAACGGTCGGAACGACCACCATCGAGGTACCGAATCCGCGGAACTGTGTGGTCTGAGCCTGAGCGCCTCCGACACCGACGATCGTCGGCACGGCGAATTCCCCCCCGGCCAGGAACGTTGCGGGATGACCACTGAGAGTCGTCAGCGACGGACGGGACAGAATCTTCGCTGTTCCGTTCGAGGCCAGTGCGCTGATGAGAACACTGATATCGCCGTTCTCGAACACGCCGGTCAGAGTCGGTACGCCGCCGGAGATGGCTGAGCTGATCACATGGCGTCCATCGGCAATCAGGTAGGTCATATCGACCCCCATCCGACGCAGTTCCGAACGGTTCAGTTCGGCGATGGTCACATGCAGCATCACCTGAAACTCGCCAGGGACCTGCAGCATATTCACGATGAAACCAGAAAACAGGTCGTCTTCGTTGGGAAATCGATCGTCGCCGCCGCGATCGTCTCCCCGTCCGCCGAAGCCACCCGGGCCGCCCAGCCCACCGTAGTCATCGAGGTATTCTCCACGAATGATCTGAAGGATCCGGGCCGCTTCAGCTGCATCTCGAGCCTGTCCTTTAACGACGAGCTTTTCGTGCAACGGAATCAGATAGACCTTACTGTTCGGGAACAGCACGGCGATTTTCCGCTCGAGCTTGCCGTAGTCGATCCGGATCTGCTCTTCGATGTTGGGATCGCGAACGGTCGTGATCTCGTAGATGAGCGGATCGTTATCGTCTTCAAACCAGAGCGTCAGCGTCGTGGTGCCGAGCGCTGCTCCGATAATGGCGAACTCGTTCTCTTCGAACGGAGCGATGTCGATCACGGTCGGATCGGCGATCGCCATCCGCGTGACCCGCTTCGCCGTTTTGACAAGCTGGCTGCGATTCTGGATCACTTCCAGTTTCCGCTCGACCTTCGGCATGCTCACGATCCGGGCATCCAACCCCGGCTGCGGCGAATCCTGGCCGTAGGCCTGCATGGCAAACGTGAGGCAAAAGCCACTGAACGCCAGTTGCAGAATTCGCTTTCCGGCAAAAAGTTGCCACAAGTACCTCGATGAATCCGACATCCGAGGTCGCTCCTTCCCTGGAGTGAATATACGAAAGGTCGATGCAGACAGCCGGGCCTCCTGCCCTCTTGCCGTCCCGCTTTCAAGAACAGACTTACGATCTTGTCGTTGAACGTTCTCGGTTTTACGCGTTCCGAACCAATTTTAAGGTGCCAAATCAGGACACAAATGGTCTGTTCGACGCATGATTCGAACGCATTGAAGATGGGTACCCCCGGCACATGCCGGAAGACTCCCTGCCTTAGGTATCGGTTGTACCGGTTGGTGAATTGATCGGATTTCTATGAATTCAATCGACAGTTCGGCTTTTGACGCATCTTCCGTAATGGAAACGCCGTATAATTTCCGACTGGCGTACGGTAATTCGCCTGACAGTTTTCTCCGATCAAACGGATTGTCCCTCCCCAAAGTCCTTAGTTATTAAGAGTTTATGGAATCGACTCACAATCTTCTCAAGTTGAGTGAGCGGATCTCGCTGCTGCCCGTCGTGCACGGAAGTGGCGACTTTGCCGTCGAAGTGCGGCGAATCCTCCTGAATCATCAATTCGACTGCCTGGCGGTTCCTCTGCCTGCTGCATTTCAGCCCGCCGTGGAAGCCGCCATCGAGTTGCTTCCCGTGGTGAGCGTCGTCTGGCAGCTGGAAGACAATGAGTTTGAACAGCGCGACTGGGAACCGGGACAGGACGACGACGATGAGGAGGACTGGGATGACGATGACATCGCCACCTACGTGCCGGTCGATCCCTGCCAGCCGGTCATTGCGGCGCTTCGCATTGCCGCCCAGGAACGGCTGCCCCGCTATTTTATCGATGCCAGTGTCGAGCGGTTCCAGGTCGTGCATTCCGCCCTGCCCGATCCGTACGCCGTAAAACAGCTGCAGGCCGAAGCCTTCTCCTCCGCCATTCTGCCCGTGTTGCCAACTTCCGTGCCCGACCAGGTGAAGCTGCGGGCCACGCACATGGCGGGACGGCTGCGAGAACTCGAGTCTCAGCATTCATCGATTCTCTGCCTCTGTTCGTACAACGAATGGCTGTCGATCAAATCCGCCTATGACTGGTCCGACCCGCTGCCCGAAACCGATCGGGCTCCCGAGCAGCCTGTTCGATCGGCTGTCGTTGCCGAACGGACGCTGACCTTCCTTACCGGCGAACTTCCCTATATCACCGCTCAGTACGAACGGGCTCGCGCGGAACTCGATTCCGATGAGAATCTGAGTATCGATGGCATCAAGGCGCTCCTGCTGCGGACGCGGGAGGTTTACCTCGAAGAATACGGCCGACGGTCCCGACCGATCACCCCCAAGCTTCTCGGGACATACTTTCGTTATATTCGGAACCTGTCGCTGATCGAACGCCGACTCACCCCCGATTTGTATACGCTGATCGTCGCAGCTCAGCAGATTTTTGGCGATCAGTTTGCGATTCTCCTGGCCGAAGTCGCCCGCAGTTACGAGCATCAACCTCCGGAAACCGACCGTTTCCTGGCAATGGGCATCGATCAGGCCCGTCTGCCGGACGGCGATGTTGTCGATATGAAATCGCGGCTCCCGGGGCATCCGGTCTCATGGCGATCGTGCCGCCTGCAGTCCCGCCCGGAACAACGCAAGCAACAGAGATGGCTCACCTCCTGGAACCCGTACACCCAGTGCAGCTGGCCGCCCGAAGACCAGGCAATTGAACGCTTTCGAACGCATGTGAAAGATCACGCCCTGGCCCTGCTCGGGAACGATCTGGCTCGCACGGAGAAATTCTCAACGAGCCTGAAGGATGGGCTCGATATCCGGGAGACGCTGCGGAACTGGCACACGGGCGAGTTGTACGTCAAAGAAATTCCGCCCACCCGCGGCGGGCTCGACTGCGTGATTATGCTGTTCGACTCCCCGGCCGATCCGCGGGAGTACCCGCATCGCATCACCTGGCATGCGGAGCATCAGGATGAGTCGACGCTGGCATTTTTCGCGACCGACTTCATGAAAGAAATGGTCGGACCGCAGATTGCCCTCGGCAGCTACGGCGGCGCCCTGTTCCTGTTCCCGCCCCGCCCGATTCACGACATCTGGACCGACCGCCGATTCGATTACGTCGATACGCTCGAAGAGCGGTTGATCGTCGCTGGTTGCCACTACAGCCGGGAAAAGCACATCGCTCTGCTCAGCGAACGACCGCCGGGGATCGCCTGGAAGAAACTGGCTCAGCGAGCCGGGAAGAAGATCATCCACGTGCCGATGAACAAATTCAGCCAGCAGACGATCCAGCAACTGCGAATGTTCCACATTCTCAACGGCCAGCACGTCCGCAGTTACGCCGCTCACTACATCCGGAAAGCGTAAGTTGCCCGGAGTGGTTACCAGCTGACCGGACGGCCTGTTGAGACATTCAAGCGGATGGCGCAGCCTCTTGTCGCTGCGCGACCCGGCCGTGTGTCGGCCGGGCCACCCTATCGTACGTTGGAGGCTCTACCCCTCGGCAATAACTTTAAGCGACTCGGTCCGTTCCCGCAGGACTTCGCTCTGCGACAGCAGCGACTTGCGCATCGTGGCGATCTTCTTGAGGATCTTCTCACTGTTACTGGCGATGGTGCGGACCCAGGTTTCGACATCGTCCATCGCGGCGATCTGCTTTTCGACTTCGAGAATCGCCTTATCGATTTCAAGGAAGTCCGCCGAGTGCGATTCGTTGTGCTGCCGTGCTCGCACGCAGAGTGCCTTGGCCAGCGTGATCGCGGTCTTCAGATACAGGTCCGTCATGGTGTCTTCCGGATCCCAGACCACGAAGACATCGTTGCCGATTCGCGTCAGCGACTCGAGGTTCTCCGGAGCGTTGGAGCGGGCGAACACGAACAGCCCCACCTGAGCATCGCGGTTGTCGCGAGCCATCGTGATCTCTTCCCGCGCCTGAGCGAGTTGATACTTCTGCTTGTCTTTGGCTTCAATCGTAATTCGGGCCCCCGGGGCAGCCGATTCCGGTCCGAGTTCGAGGGTGATATCGCCAATTTTGCAGTTCTTGATGCGACCCGTCGTGTTGCCGGTCGCGGTTACAATATCGTCGGTCGCCTTGAACTCGTGATCGATGAAGGACATCAGCGACTGTTCGAACTCGATACCGTGCAGCGTGCCCTTCGCGGCCTGTTCCTTGCGGATCTGCATCGCCTGCAGAGCCGAGGTGACTTCCTGCTGAAACTCGCGGCTGCTCTTTTGCTGTTCCTGCAGAATCTCAGTCAGCTCTTTCCGCAGGCGGGCAAGTGCGGACTGATCGTCATCCAATGTCAGCTGACTGTTGATCGATTCCTGTGTCGCTTCCAGGATCCGCTTGAGCCGCGACAGAGCCGACTGGTCTTCATCGAGTGAGAACTGATCCTGGATTGTCTTCTGAGCCGTATGCACATTCCGCACGAGACGACTGAGAGCTGACTCTTCGTTATCGAGCGAGAACTCGCCGACGGCGACGTCGATTTTCTTGGCGAGATCGCCGGCCATTTCGCCGTGACGCTCGCTCAGTTCCCGGATAAACCGCGACAGGGCTCCGTCTTTGTGATCGAGTGAGAACTCGACCAGAATCCGTTCCCGCTGGCGATTCAGCTGATCGTCGACCGTCTGCCGGAGCAGACAGAGCAGCCCCTTCGAGTCTTCCGGATCGAGATGTCGCAGCAGTGGACTCTCTTCACCGAGATGAGCACTCAGCGTGCGGACGAGTTCGGAGTCCTGTTCGCCAAGATGCTTTTTGAGCACCTGTTCGAGTTCACCATCCTGCTTCAGCAGCCGCTGCAGTCGCTCGTGCAGCCGTCCCGAATCGGGATCGAAGTAGTGCCGCAACTGGGCATCAACCGCTTCCTTGAGCACCTGCGAATGAGCATCGAGCCGCCCCTGCAGCGTGGTCACCAGCTGCTTGCCTTCGTTCCGCACGGTCTCGGCGTCGATCTGCCCCCGAGCCTGCTTCAACGCCAGCACGCCGATCTTCAGAGCCCGCAGAGCAAACTGTTCACGTTCCTCATCATCGAGCTGCTTCAACTCGGCAACGACTTCCGGGTCCTGAACCAGCAGTTCAAGGGGCACCCCGAGTCCGTATCCGTCATTTGAAGCGGCGTTGTAATCGTCCGGGCGGGTGGTGCGAGACACCGACATGATTCGTTCCTTCTCTCTCAGGGGCAGCAGTTTTCCTGATCATACGCCCATCGGGCAGAATCGGCAAATCCCCTTATGCTTCTGGCTGATCGTATTCGTCCCACTTGATGGCTGTCGTCCATATTCCCTGCATGGAGAACAATTCATGCCCCCGTCAACTTTCCTGTCTGTGGACAGAAACCATGGCTGCGGGGTCAAACCAGAACACGCGAAGACAATGGCGGTCCCGTCTTCAGCGGATTGACGGCAATTGAGATGGAACGTCGATCACGCACAGACAGGAATAGGAATGTCTGTGCCACCCATCGGACGTTCAGACCGCAGGGCAGACCGCAGCCTGCCCTGCGGATTACCCGAGTTTCACCCAGTCGTCTCTCTCGGCACTCTCAAAAATCGCTTCGATCACGCGCATGTTGCCGATCGCGTCGCTGAGCGGTGTCGGCACCGGGGTGTCGTTGAGGATGGCGTCCGAAAACAGGCGACCCTGAATCGCGTACTGATTGCAGATCGGGAACTCGATCTTCTCGACGTCCTTGCCCTGCTGCAGCCAGGCAACACAGGGGCGATCGACCGGTGCGTTGAATGGGATTTCGATTTCATAGCGACCTTCGGAGCCGAAGACATTCACTCGCTGATAGGGCACCATCTGGGTCGAGCAGGAGAAGGTCGAGGTGCCGTTACCGAAGTCGAGAATGACGGACGCCAGACGATCGGTCTGAAATTCCGGATCGAAATCGATCGTCCCCATCACTCGCTGAGGCTCGGCGTCAAACAGAAACCGCGAGAGTGAAATCGGATAGCAGCCGATGTCCATCAGCGCTCCGCCGCCCATCGACTTCTGATTGCGAATGTCGCCGGCGTTGCGATTGAAGTACGAGAACGAACAGTCGATCGTCTTCAGCTCGCCCAGGACTCCACTGGAGAGGACTTCCTTCGCCTTCTGCCATTGTGGATGATGCCGGTACATGAAGGCTTCCATTACCTTCAACCGCGGATGAGCCTTCGCGGCATCAACAAGTCGCTGGGCATCGGCCACACTCAACCCAAGTGGTTTCTCGCACAAAACATGCTTCCCCGCTTCGAGAGCGGCGATTGACCAGTCGACATGCATGTGATTCGGCAGCGGATTGTAAACCGCATCGATCTCCGGATCGGCCAGCAGTTCTTCGTAGGAGCCGTACGCTTTGGCGATCCCCAGCGACTCGGCGGCTGACTTCGCATTATCGAGATTCCGGGAGCAGATCGCGGTGATCTCGAGGTTCTCGGCCTGTTGCATGGCCGGGATAACTTGAACGGTCCCGATCTTCGCCGTGCTGAGAATGCCCCAGCGGATGCGCTTCGACATGTCGACTTTCCAGATTACACGAAGGGAGTCTATTGAAGAGAGGAAAGAGAGCCCCGAGTGGGCTTACTGATATTCCTGCTGGTAGATGGCATTCAGGATATCTTCGACCGATTTGAATTTCTTGCCCGAGGCGAGCACGCGATCGATTTTGTCGCGGGCGTCGTCGCTGGTATGGCCGAGCACGAGCAGAGCTTCGTACGTCTCCGAAATGAGATCGTGCTGAGGCTCGCCGCCTTCTCCGTCGGCTCGATCGACCATCAGCGCGAAGCGGGTCATCTTGCGTCGCAGCTTGGCGACAATTCGTTCCGCGACCGCCGGACCGATGCCGGGTAACGTGCTCAGTGTTTTCGTGTCCTGCTGCTCAATAGCCGCGGCGACTTCCCGCACGGGACGCACGATCGCCTGCAGGGCTTTTTTGATACCAAGCCCGTCGACCGAACAGATCAGTTCGAAGAAGGCCCGTTCGGCACTGCTGGTGAAGCCGACGAGACGCGGCGTCATCCGGCCCCCCTTCTGTGGGTTGCCTTCCAGATAAGCCATGGTCTGCAGTTCGATCTCTTCGCCGATGCGGTTCTGCAGCTGGCGGCGGACGAAATCAGGGATGAAGACTTCAATGGTGAAGGGCCCGGCCTGCAGGTAAGCCGAGGTGGCTTCGACTGCTTTCAGCGAGCCGCGAATCGACGAGATCAAAGGTGACTCCGTTCCGTGTTGCCGCTCAGGCGGCGTTCTGATCAATCTGAATGAGATGAAGATGACACAGCGCGATCGCCAGAGCATCTGCCACGTCGTGAGGACGAGGCACGCAGGAGAGCCCGAGTTCGGTTTTGACAACAAACTGCATCTGCTCTTTGGAGGCGCGACCGCTGCCGGTCAGCAGTTTTTTGATTTGCGTCGGTTTGTAATGGCAGACCTTGAGTTTCGCGTCGGCGGCGACGGCCAACATGGCTCCACGCACGTGGGCCATGAGAATGGCACTCTTGGGATTCTTGCCGAGCGAGAAGACCTGTTCGATGGCGAGCGCGACTGGCTGCCACTGTTCAATGACATCGCGAATCTCGCCCGCGATTTCGCCGACCCGCTCAGCCAGGGTCTGGTCGGTGGATGTGGCGATGACGCCCCCTTCATCGAGCACGACCCCATTCGAGCCGCGATGAATGACGCCGTAACCGGTCCGGGTCAGTCCGGGATCGATGCCTAGAATCCGTTCCACCTGAAAATCTCCCGTCCGCAGGAAGTGCCAGCCCGCCACGGCTCCCAGCCGCGATTGTTCAATGCGTCTGGCCGCACCTTATCTGACGTATAATAACGCACTCACGGCTGCGCCGATGGCTTCTTCCCGGCCGATCGGGCCCACTTTCTCGCCGGTTTTCGCCTTTACGTTCACCCGATCCAGCGGCAGTTCGAGCAGGTCGGCGATCCGCTGGCGAATAGCCGTCTTGTAAGGAGAAAGTTTAGGGGACTGCGCGAAGATCGTGCAATCGACATTCGCGATCGCGTATCCCCGCTCGGTCACCCGCTTTACGGCTTCAGTCACGAAGATGGCCGAGTCGGCATCGCGATGAGCGTCGTCGGTATCGGGAAACAGTTCGCCGATGTCACCGGCTGCGATCGCGCCCAGCAGGGCGTCTGTCAGAGAATGCAGCACGACATCGGCATCGCTGTGTCCGACGGCTCCCACGGTGTGGGGGATTTCGATGCCGCCGAGGATCAACTTGCGGCCCGGGGCGAGTCGGTGTGTATCGTGTCCTTCGCCGATCCGCCACGGAGGTTGAGAGGTGGGACAGTTTTCCGTCACGGGTGAACCTGCGGCTGAAAAGGAGCAAGAGAAACAGTTTGCGTTTAATTTAGTGGTCTGGAATCGTCTCGGCAATCGGGCTCTGTCCCCTCGCCGCTGTACTGAACGCTGTGAACCAGAGAGAGAAATTCTGGATGAAACGCGACGATTTGTGCTGCATCTCACGGATCGGGAGCGGGCCTGTGGCGATACAATGACTGGGATTTGGGCAAATGCCGCCCCCGTGGCTGCCGTATTCTCCGCTTTTCAGTCTGAATCGCACGAGATAAACTGGAATGCCACGTTTTTGAGAATATCTCGCTGATCAACTGCACAGAAACTCTGTTTAGCAGGCCTATTCGATGACCAATATCGGACGCTCTACCGGTCTTTTCATTTTGACGGCTGTGCTCGCCGTCTTCACGTACGGAAGCCCGCAGGCTTCGGCTCAGTTTGAAGGCTTGAACAATAATCTGGCCCTGCCGGGACTCGGCGCGCCGACGGCTCAGGAGCCGAAGGTGATCGTCCGCTTCTCGCCGGAGAAAGCCGCCGCGGGCGAGCAGATCAAAGTCGAAATCGAAGTCAAAACCGACAAGGATTCTTACGTTTATTCGCAGAATCCGAACATCGGAGCCGAGACGAAGATCAAGCTCGACGAGATCGTCGGACTCGAGCCAGTCCATGCGGCGTTCAAACCGAACAAAGATCCCAAAGTCGTGGTCGAACCCCTGTTCGATGATGCGAAACTGGAGAAATTCTTTGGCGGTGTCATCTGGTCCCGCACGTTCCGCGTGAAGGGCGATGTTGCTCCGCAGGTGAAAGGCGAAGTTCGCTTTCAGGTCTGCGACGATGCGACCTGCAATCAGTTTGTTGAAGCTATCTCCCTGCAGGCGGAACTGACTGGCAGCAAGGCTCCGGAAAAACCAGCCACGCCGATGGTGAAGACGGAGCCCCCTCGGGTTCCCAAGCTCCCAGAAAGCATTTTCGAGCCCCGTGAACCGGAAACGCTCGGTCTGATTGCCGGGACCGTGCTCGACGCTCAGAAAATCACCCCGGACCTTAAGACGGACGGAATCAATCCGATCACGTTTGACGTCAAACTGCTCAACACCTCGGCTCCCGAAGATTCCGTGCGAACCGTGGTCCTGGCGATTACGGCCACGATGGAAGGACACTGGCATGTCTACGCCCAGTCGCAGAATCCCGAAATGTTCGGCCTGCCGACAGAGATTAACGTTCCCGTCACAGCCGGTCTCACGCCGATTGATTCCCGATTTCTGCCGACGGTCAAGCCTACGATCACGAAGCCGGAACCGGATATCGAACAGCAGTACTTCGAGAAGACCGTCACCTGGCAGCGCCGCTATCAGCTCGATCCGGCGACCTTCAAGGGCCCGCTGAACGGTTCGATCAGGTTCCAGCTGTGCGATGACCAGGGCTGCCTGCCGCCACGCACCGCTGAGTTCTCGCTGGGAAATCGCTCGGAAGCCGGCGGTGTCGCTTCGGCTCCCCCGGTCGAGACGCCTGCGAAAACAGTCTCGCAGGCCGGGCCGATTGAAGAAGACGTTCCCACTCAGAAGAAGGGGCTCATCCCATTCCTGATCACGGGGGTGATCTTCGGCTATCTGGCTCTGCTTACCCCATGTGTCTTTCCAATGATCCCGATCACGGTCAGCTTCTTCCTGAAGCAGGCGGAGAAAGAACATCATCGCCCCATCGGGATGGCTCTCCTGTACTGCCTGGGGATTATCGGGACGTTTACGTTCATCGGAGTGCTGGTCTCGGCTCTATACGGCGGATCGGCGATGACCGGACTGGCCAACAATGCCTGGTTCAACATCTTCCTGTCGGCCGTACTCATCTTCTTCGGCCTGAGCATGCTGGGGCTCTTTGAAATTCGTGTGCCGTCGTGGCTGCTGACCTGGTCCTCGAAAAAGGAAAGTCAGGGGGGCGTCATCGGCGTCCTGTTCATGGCCTTTACCTTCACGCTGGTCTCCTTCACCTGTACCTTCGCGTTTGTCGGGGGACTGCTGCCAATGGCGGCTCAGGGAGAATACTACTGGCCGATTCTGGGGATGATCGCCTTCTCGGCTGCCTTCTCCTCACCGTTCTTCTTCCTGGCTCTGTTCCCGAGTTATCTGAAGAAGCTGCCGAAAAGTGGCGGCTGGATGAACAACGTGAAAGTGACGTTCGGTCTGCTCGAAATCGGGGCGGCCTTCAAATTCCTGAGTGTTGCGGACACGAGCATTTTCTCAGCTCCGTACCTCTTCGATTATTCGCTGGTGATGACCGCGTGGATGGTGCTCAGCGTCGTTACCGGACTGTATCTGCTCGGTATGTTCCGCCTGCCGCACGACACCGCGTCGGATTCCATCGGCGTGCTGCGGCTTGGTTTTGCTCTCATCTTCCTGTCCTTCGCCGGGTATCTGTCGGCCGGAATCTACGGATCTCAAAAACCGGAAGGAGCACTCTGGGAGCAGATTGCCGCCTTCGCGCCGCCGACACTCGATTCCGTAAACGACGTCGATCTCGGCCCGGCTCTCGAACATGATGAACTTCTTTACGCACTCGATGTCGATCAGGCGATCCAGTTCGCCAAATCGAAAGGGCAGCCGCTGTTCTTCGATTTCACGGGAGTGAACTGCGTGAACTGCCGCTTCATGGAAGCCAATGTGTTTCCGAAAGAAGAAAACCGGGAGCTGCTCGAGAAGTTCGTTCGCGTCCAGCTCTTCGTCGATGTCGTTCCGAATATGGCCGGCCTGGAACAGGGCGACAAAATTCTGGACAAGAATCAGCGATTGCAGTCGGACTGGTTTAACGACACCTCGATGCCGGCCTACGCCATTGTGACCCCGGACGGCGAGACAATCTTGAGCACGTATAAAGGCAAAGAACGGGCTCCCGGCCAGTTCACCCGCTTCCTGAAGACGGGGCTGGAAGCCTGGCAGCAGATTGCCACTTCGGGGACGCCGGTGCGTCGGTAGGGCGACCAATCGTCAGAACTGGTGTGATTGAATCAGGCGGGACACCGCGATCAGGTGTCCCATTCGGTCCTGGCATTCACGCCGTTCACGGGGAAAGTGGCAAATGGCAGCTTGACGCCCTGTCCACCGGGATTCAAACTGATGCAGAGTGTCCTCTGACCATTTAAGGCAGCTGCACGTCCATGCAAGCCAAGTTAATCCCCGTCGACAAAGGGCGTGAAATCGTCATCACCCGTGATGTGACCGTGGTCGGTCGCAAGCATGGGGCTTGCGACGTGGTGATCGACCATCCCAGCATCTCCAAGATGCACTGCATCGTCGCCCGGACCGACGGCCTGCTGTTTATCCGTGATCTCGGCAGCACGAACGGAACCAAGGTCAACGGACAACGCGTGCTTCGGGGGGCCATTCTTCCCGGCGATGAACTCGCCTTCGCCAAAGTGAAGTTCAAAGTCTTCATGGGCCCCGATGATGAGGAAGAAGTGAACGGCCGGGAACGGACCGAAGTCATCGAGCAGGACGCCGTCACAGCCGATTCTTCTGAATTCGAACTGCTCCCCGAGGACGAAATGATCTCGTTTCTCGACGACGAGGACTGAGCACCGCTTCTCCGACGGTCTCCGCCGCCAGCCGTTTTGCGCTTCGTGGGATCGAACGTCTCTTCATGCGAACCGGGGATTCACCAGCTGAGGGACACGCCTGTTCGCAAATTCTGCCCTGTTCGCGTTCGGCTCCGTACCGCGCAGCAAAAAGGACGTTCCCCGAAGCCGGGAAACGTCCTGAAGTGAAGGCGCAGGGACTTGAACCCTGGACCTACGGATTAAAAGTCCGTTGCTCTACCAACTGAGCTACGCCTTCGTGTGTCGACAGCGCCACCGCATAGCGGCAGGTGGCTGCGCCTGCGATACGATAGCAGAATCGATTCGAAGAACAAGTAAGAATCCGGATCGATCTGAATTCCCCGCACTCTATCGTTCTCAGACACCCCCCTTTCCTCGCAGGTTCCCTGGAATCGTCAAATCCGGTGCGGCTGGATGAACTTGGGCGAGTCGTAGGCTATAATTCCGGGACAGATCTGATTTGCGACCCTCCAGATGAAGACAGGCTGATCATGACGGAACGAAAACTCGGACTCTGCCTTTCCTCCCTGCTCCTGCTGGTCATCGTGGGCTGTTCAGGTGAACGCGAGCCGGCGGAAGTCCCCCAAAGCGCCCGGGATTCGGAAATTTCCTCGGATCCGGGGCCAGTTCCTGATGGACAGTCAGAACCTGCGCCCGTCGAGCCGATGAACGAATTACCAACCGAAGAACAACCACCGATCCCCCAGGAACCTGAGCGAGAACCGGGACAGAATGCTCCCGTACCCCTTCAGTAATGACGTGCGTGATGCCTACCAAAACGCCGGCTCATCGCGATTCGCCTGAATCGATCGATCGCAGCCATCTCCGCCAGTCTGCCCGGTGGAGATGGTGGTGGTACGTCTCGCCCCAGTTGTGGCTGAGAAAGATCGTTACGCTTAACGACACTCCGCATTCGATTGCGCTGGGGACTTCGATCGGCGTGTTCGTTGCCATGACACCCACGGTCGGAATTCAGATGGTGCTCGTGCTGGCATTGGCGGCGCTCTTCAAACCGCTGTTTCAGTTCAACCGCGTCGCCGGGCTGATTGCCGTTTACATCTCCAATCCGGTGACCACCGTTCCGATCTACTGGTTCAATTACTGGGTCGGAACGTTTTTCGTCGCGGGAACGGTTACGCGCCAGGATCTCAAAGAAGCCCTGGAATACAACGGCTGGGCCGACTGGTGGCAGTCGCTGGTTCAGCTGACCTGGGAGTTCGGCTGGCCGCTGATTATCGGCTCTCTCGTCGTCGGGCTGGCTTGTGCCGTGCCGAGTTATCCCATCATGAAATGGCTCGTGCACGTGCTCAAACGCAAGCACCGCCTGATTCACATTCGCCGCCGTCGCCGTCTGGGCATGCGGGGCTTCAAGTCGTTCTCGGCCGACGAGTATCATCTGTAAGCAACGCGAACATGTCCGCAGCAGGCGGAACCGATCGATCCCGGGAAGCAGATCGGCGAATGTCACGACGCCACGCCATCAGCGCGCTGTACTGGAATCGTGCGGTACTCGCAGGCATCTCGCGGATGGCGCAGCCTCTTGTGGCTTCGTCACCCGCTCGTGCCGGACGGGCCACCCACTGTGATTCCGATCGTGTGATTTTACTGGTATCCAATGGGTACGGTTTGCGCCTGATTCCGCCTGCAGCGAGAATGGATGGCACAGAGATTCATCTCTGTGTTGCAACGCAACAGGAGGCTTGTCTTTCGCGATTCTTCTTCCCGGGACGCCGAGCTGAACTTTCCCCGAGAACTGTCCGCTTACGCCTTCTTCGCTCCCGGTTGCCCCTGTTCCACGACGAATGAGGCTGCGGTTTCGAGAGGCGAGCCGTGCTTGTCGACGACGGGAGTGATGCGGAAGTTTGAGGTCCACGTCTCCGGGGTGACTTCGCAGGAGACATAGCCGCGGTTCGTGTTGTGCCAGCGAACGAAATCGTTCTGGCCGACGGCTCGTTCGAACTCGGCGATCTTGTTGCCTCCATTGCCGCCGGAGTTCATGGAGGTGCCGACGAATTCGGTGCCGACCACTGGCGACTTCGACGATTGCCCTTCGACCTGCAGATCGTTCACCCAGTTGGTGTGAATGTCGCCGGTCAGCACGATTGGATTCGGGATATTGCGGGTGTGCATGAAGTTGAGCAGCTTGCGGCGGCTGTACTCGTAACCGGGCCACTGGTCCATGCTGTAGAGCGCTTCTTCGGGCGTGCCGCGATTGAGCGGGGCCATCATCACCTGTTGAGCGAGCACGTTCCAGGTTGAGGTCGACTGCAGTAGATTCGACATCAGCCAGTTCTCCTGCTCCCGGCCGAGCATTGTCGTCTGCGGATCGAACACCTTGCCAACGAGCGGCTTCTGATGATCGCCGTTCGGCTGGTCGGTGCGGTACTGCCGCGTATCGAGGATCTGGAAGTTGGCGAGTCGCCCGTAATTACAACTCCGGTAGAGCTTCATGTCGGGCCCCTGCGGGAAGGAGCTTCGACGCAGCGGCATGAATTCGTAGTAGGCCTGATAGGCGTTCAATCGACGCAGCAGAAACTCTTCCGGCGAGACCCCATCTTCTTCAGAGACGATCCCGGCGCAGTTGTTGTCGAACTCATGATCATCCCAGGTCACGAGCCACGGAAACAGCCGGTGCGTTTCCTGCAGATCCTGATCGAGACGATACTGCGTGTAACGATTCCGGTAATCATTCAGGTCGACGATCTCGCCGCCGTGATGCTTGCGGACCCGGTTGTCGATGCCGGCGTATTCGTAAATGTAGTCGCCGAGATGCACGATCAGATCGAGGTCTTCCTGTTGCATGTGCGGGTAACCATTGAAGAAACCCGTTTCGTAATGCTGACAGGACGTGAAGGCGAATCGCAGGCGGTCCGGCATCGACTCCGGTTCGGGAGTCGTTCGTGTGCGTCCGACCGGGCTCGACTCATTCCCGGCGTGGAAGCGATAGAAGTACCAGCGATGCGGTTTGAGTCCTTCGACTTCCACATGCACGGAATACCCGAGTTGAGGAGTCGCGAGGGCCGTGCCCGACTGGACGACTGTCTGGAAGCCTTCGTCCTCGGCGACTTCCCATTTCGTTTCGATCGGCGTCGAGGAAAGGACGTCGTTGTTGAATGGCTCGGGAACGAGTCGCGTCCACAGCACGACGCCGTCACTGACCGGGTCGCCCGAGGCCACGCCAAGCGTGAAGGGATTGGATTTGAACGTCGGCCGACGACTCACCTGTTCGTTCGCATGCAGAGCCATTGTGGGCACGGCTGAGATGGCGGCAATGTAACGCAGAAACTCGCGACGATCGATTCCATAACGGCGACTGGTGCTGGCGGGGTGAATCGGCATGAGAGCGTTTCCTCGGCAGGAAGTGATGCGGCTGGCCGGAAGGTGATTTCATCGCCATTAGAATAGGCCGCCACGATTCCAGACCGCAACCAACCGCGCAAACGAAAACGACCTGTCGGGAGACGGTCCCGGCAGGTCGTTTAGTTCGATACTGTCCGCGTGATTACTCAAAGCGAACGGGTGGCACCAGCGGGGGGCCGAGAGCCGTTTCGCCTTCTTTCTTTTCTTCCGGCATTTCGAACGGAGGATCGAAGGTTGGAGCCTTGTCATCTTTAGGGGTTGGTTTCGGCATTGGCTTCGGCTCGTCCTGCGGGAACGCGTCCGGCACGTCCTTCTTCATCGGAGCCGGTTCTTTCGGTTCGACTTCCTTCGCTCCCTCTTTCACCGATGAGTCGATCTTCTTTTTTGACTTCGGTTTCGACTGCTGATGCGATTCCGGATCGGGCAGATCGATGGGAGTTTCTACTTCCGTGGGGAACTGACGGTGAGAGCCGTCCGGGATGTCGTCGATTGGGGGAAGGTCCTGTTCATAGTAGGCCCGCTTCGATCGGCCGGAGTAATGGCTCGAAACCGGATACTCGGGGACTGCACAGGCGACGGGAACATCGCAGGACGGCACGGCACACACCGGGGCAACGCAAGCTGGTGCGACACAGGCGGGAGCAACGCAGTCTGGAACGACGCAGGTCGGTGCGACGCACTGCGGCACGGCACAGGCGGGAGCAACACACATCGGTGCTTCGCAGGCTGGAGCAGCACACACAGGGGCTGCACAGACCGGAGCCGCACAAACGGGGGCAACGCAAGCCGGGGCAACGCACATTGGAGCCACACAAGCCGGAGCTTCGCATGACGGGGGATAGAATTGGTTGACACAACAGCGAGCCGGTCGGCGTCCATGGAACCGAGGCGGCATCATGTAATCGTCGGGGCACCAGGTGGCCCGTGTCATCACGTTTCGACGCCGAGGGATAATCCGTTGCGGCATCGCACAACCACACTGGTCCCAGCAGGGATCGCAGCACATGTCGAGGCAGGGATCGCAGGGCGTGCAGACGATTGGCCACTGGAAGTCGTACATGCATGGCTCAAAAGTCATGCAGGTGCCCCGGAAGGGACCGCCGCAGCAGCCGCTCAACCCGAGAATCAGAATGGCAATCGCCGATCGACAGATCGCGGTGGAGAGGGGATTTTTCATGATCTCACACGAAGACTGGAGTCAGGAGGAGGGGCCGGCCCGCTCGGCAGGAGTGCCGTCTGGCCCGGTGAATTGGGGAGGGGAGTGCAGAGGGACTGCACCGTTCTCTTACATCGACATCGCTTTGGGAGGACTTGAGAAACTTTTCGGATTTTTCCGATTTCGCGGTCGACGGAGGATAAACGACGGGAAACAGGCGGTTTCGGCGGCAATTTCTTTCATCATTCAGCTTGGACGTCCACCCGGTCGATATCAGGAAACAGCGTCGTTCACGGACGAACGGCTATCGCATCGACAACAGACTGCCCGCGATCTGCAGATCGGTCGGCTTGTTCAGCTTGCCCAAATTCCGGCAGCTGGCAGAGAGACTCGCGATGGATGATGACGGACCACCAGGCGTCCCGGAATGGGTCGTGACTTACGGCGACATGATGTCGCTGTTGCTCACGTTCTTCATCATGCTCGTGTCGCTGAGCGAAGTGAAAGCCGACAAAAAATACCGCGCCATTCTCGAAGCGGCCCGGCAGCATCTCGGCTACGCCGGTGGCCCCCCTGCTCCGCCAGGAAAACAGTTCCCGATGAACTCCCTGGTCGAATCGCTTGAAGAGATGAAGCTCGGTTCCCAGGCCGATACGGAGAAAGGAACGGGCGGAGTCCGGCAGAAAGGACCCCAGGGGCAGGACATTCGCGTAATGCGACTTAAAGATGGCGACAGTCATCTCGCAGGCCGGGCGATTGTGTTCTCGCCCGGAGATGCCCGGCTCAGTTCCGAAATGGAAGCTGAACTCCGGTCGATCGCCCGCGAAGTCGCCGGGAAGCCTCAGAAGCTGGAGATTCGCAGTTTCACGTCCGACGTTGTCGACGGAGACCTGCAGACGCCCGATCAACGAATGGAACTGGCGTTTGTGCGAGCAGAGCTGGTTCGACAGCGCCTCATGAACATGCGGATCCAGCGCGATCACATGCGAATCGCCGTTTATTTCCACACGCCGGAAAGCAGTGCCGAACAGAACCTGACGCTTTCAGAAGACCGGGTTGAAGTAACGATTCTCAACGCGTTCGCTTCTGAGTACGTCGGTCACGAAGAAGACTACCGCTAACGATCGAGTCGGGGAGACTGGTTTCGACGAACCCGGTTTGATCCAATGCGGTCATGTCAGAACCGGAATCCTCTCATAGTCCGCCCGATGATGAGTCGCCGTTTGAAATGGCGGTTCAGTATCTGCCGGGTGTCGGACCGCATCGAGCCGCCCTGCTGAGCAACCTGGGCGTAAAAACCGTGCGCGATCTGCTCTGGCTGGTCCCCCGCGATGTCCTCGACCTGTCGCATCTCTCGCAGGTCAATGAATTGACCGACGATCGAATTCACACGCTGCGCGGTCGCATCATCGATTCCGATTCCAAAGCGATCTCCCGCGGCCGCACGATGACCGGGGCGATCCTTCGTACCGACGATGGCCTCGTTCGCGGCGTCTGGTTCAATCAGCCCTGGATGCTGCGGCAGTTGCAGGAAGAGCGGTTTGTCCTCTGGTCGGGCAAACCAAAGTTCCGGGACAATCGCTGGGAGATTACCAACCCGCGCCTGCAATGGCTCGATGAAGATGACGAGCAGGCGAAAGGGGAAGTGCTCACCAAATACCGGCTGACCGAGGGAATCTCGCTCGAAGTCCTGCGGCGATATATTCACGCGGCTCTGGAACTGGTGAAAGGTCAGGTTGCCGATCATCTCCCGCAGCGGTTTCGGGACAAGTATTCGCTTCCCGGTCTGGAGCAGGCCCTCTGGCAACTGCATCGGCCCGACTCTGTCGAGTCGTTTCAGGCGGCCCGCAGACGACTCGTGTTCGATGAGCAACTCGACTTTCAGGTCGGCATGGCGCTGCGACGTCGCATTCGCCGAACGCGTGAGAAATCGCCAGAGATCTCCGTCACGCCGCGAATCGATGCCCGGATTCGTCGCCTGTTTCCGTTTGATCTGACAGCGGGGCAGGAACAGGCAATCGCCGATATCGTGGCCGATATCGCCCAGGAACAGCCGATGCATCGATTGCTGCAAGCCGACGTTGGAGCCGGGAAAACCGTGATCGCGATCTACGCGATGCTCGCCACGATTGCGGCCGGGTATCAGGCGGTCCTCATGGCTCCGACCGAACTGCTCATCCAGCAGCACTGGCAGACAATCAACGACGCGCTGCTCCACAGCCGAGTCAAACGCTGTCTGCTCACGGGCAATCTGACGGCGTCTGTGCGGCGTGAGCGTCTCGAGCAGATTGCATCCGGCGAGATGCAGCTCATCTTCGGAACGCAGGCGGTGATTCAGAACGATGTCCGCTATCACCAGCTCGGGCTGGCGGTCATCGATGAGCAGCATAAGTTCGGCGTCATCCAGCGGGGCCAGTTTCGAGCAGCCGAGAAGGTTCCTCATGTGCTCGTGATGACCGCAACGCCGATCCCGCGAAGTCTCTGTCTGACCCAGTACGGCGACCTCGATCTGTCCGTCATTTCGGAATTGCCGCCGGGCCGCCAGCCTGTTGTAACATCGCTGGTGCTGAATCCTAAAGTCGCGAAGAAGGCCTGGCAGTTCGTAGCCGAAAAGATCCGAGAAGGACGGCAGGTGTATGTCGTCTGCCCGTACATCGATTCCCCGGAAGCCGACGCGCCGGCTGGAGCGGTGCAGATTCACGAACTTCTTCAGTCGGGCGAGTTGAGAGACTTCCGCGTCGGACTGATGCACGGCCAGATGGATCGGGGCGAGCAGCAGGAGATCATGGCGAGTTTCCGCGAACGGGAGCTGGATGTTCTGGTCGCGACAACGGTGGTTGAAGTCGGTGTGGATGTCCCGAATGCTTCGCTGATGGTCATCTTCGATGCCCAGCAGTTCGGGCTGTCGCAGCTCCATCAGTTGCGGGGACGAATCGGCCGCGGAGCCTTCCGGGGTTACTGCTTTCTGTTCTCGAAGTCCGATAACGAAGACTCGCTGGAACGACTGCGAGCGGTCGAGCGCTCGGCGAACGGATTCGAGATCGCCGAAGCCGACTTCGAACTGCGTGGACCGGGGAATGTCCTCGGCACCGAACAGCATGGGAACCAGCCGTTCCGCCTGACCGACTTTGCCCGCGACGAGCAGATTCTGTCTGAAACAAGCGGAGCGGCGACCCGCATGGTCGAATCGGGAACGATCGACGAGCCGGACTTCGCTCCACTGAAGTTACGGGTCATCGAACGCTTTGGGGAACAGCTGGGACTGACGCGAACGGGGTGAGCGCTCCGCGAAATTTCAGGAAGTTTCCGGATTCCGTGCGTGATTGCGACCCAGCCGGCGTCATTGGATAGAAGCAGATTGTGGACATTTACACATTTTAGTGAACATTCGCTTGTTTTGTAATTGCATCCCCCCGGCCGGTCGATAATCTGTGGCACCGATATTGTGCTCGCTCATTCTTCGGAGGCTGATTCCTCCGCCGGCTTACCAGTTCCTCCCCTTCTGGAAGGTGTGTTGAAATGCGTACTCATCAGGACAAGGTCCGTACTCTTCCAATGGAAAAGCGAACGGCCTTCACGCTTATTGAACTGTTAGTTGTAATAGCAATTATTGCTATTTTGGTTGCTTTGCTGTTGCCGGCGGTCCAGCAGGCACGGGAAGCCGCCCGGCGGTCGTCGTGTAAGAACAATTTGAAGCAGTTCGGACTGGCGCTGCACAATTACCACGACACTCACGGCACGTTCCCTCCGGGGCGCGTCCGCGGGGCGGCCGTCAGTGGCGTCTTTCGCGGAGCCGGCTATTCCTGGGGGGCGATGCTGCTGCCTTTTCTGGAGCAGGCGTCGCTGTACGATACCATCGACTTCAATCTGAAGATTGGAACCCAGACCGGAACCCCGGCTGCCCTGCAGAACCTGGCCGCGATGCGGCAATTTTTCCCGATGCTGCACTGCCCAAGCGATGAACGGCCGAAGAACATCGATCTGAACGGAGCATCTGATCCCTATAATGTCCGCGGACCGGGAATCGCCACGACCAGCTATTACGGTACGGGGGGAGCCTTCGCCGTTTACGATGATCCGGGCAACCGCTTCCGTGGTAACGGAGCATTCCAGACCGACAGTTCGATTAAATTCGCCGACATCAAAGACGGCACCACGAACACGATTCTCGTCGGCGAATCGAGCGGACTTCGCACGAATACCATGGGGTCCTTTTACGGCCGCGTCGATGGCAACGGAAATCCCAGCTGCTGCCATGACTGGTTCCTTCGCAGCGGACAGTATCGCCTGAATTTCACCAATCCCAGTGCCGGCAGTGCCCGTTACCATGCTTACAGCAGCGAGCATAAAGGCGGAGCGCAGTTTTGCATGGGCGATGGTTCGGTGCGGTTCATCTCGGAGAACATCGAGCACATCCCCAGTGCGAACACGACCGAAGCCGCCGACGGTTGCGGCTGCCGCTGGGACAACGCGGAATGCAACACGAGCACGAACCCGCAGGCTCCGGGACAGTACAACGACCCGACCCGCCTCGCGACGCGGTTCGGTCTCTACCAGAGACTGCACGCCCGTAATGACCGCCTTGTCATCGGCGAGTTCTAAGCGGCAACGCTGCTGACTGATCCCATCAGCCCGGCGGACCTCAGGTTCTCCGGGCTGATTTTATTGATACGCAGCCGCCGATTTCAGTGTCTCGCCCGTAAGGCGATAAACCGTCCATTCGCTCATCGGGACGGCTCCCATCGACTTGTAGAAGTCGATCGATGGTTCGTTCCAGTCGAGGACCGACCATTCCATCCGGCCGCAATTCCTTTCAACCGCCAGGCCGGCGACCCGCTTGAACAGCGTTTTCCCGATCCCCCGCTTCCGATGCACCGGTTGCACGTACAGGTCTTCCAGATAAATCCCTGGACGCCCAAGAAACGTCGAGTAGTTGTAGAAGAACAGGGCGAAACCGACGGCCTGGCCGTCCACTTCCGCCAGCAGACATTCGGCCACCGGTCGTTCGCCGAACAGTGTTTCACGGATCAACTCGGGCGTGGCGACCACTTCGCTGGAAAGCTTTTCGTAGTCGGCAAGTTCCTGAATCAGGCTGAGAATACTCGCGGCGTCTTCCGGACGGGCGGAGCGGATTTCGGCGGACATGGTGGCGATCGTTTCAGGGATTCGCGAGCCCCATTCGTGGCGTGACTCACTCGTGTTAAGACAGGCGGACTTTTCCGATTAAAGTCATTCTTCCGGTTTGACCGATGATAACGATTGGACGGCGGAGCAAAAACGGGGAATGAAGTCATGCACCGAATCTGGATTACTACGGCTGCACTCTTGTGCGGTCTCTCGTGCTGCATGACCGGCTGTGCGATTGTCGAAGTGGGGGTCTCGAACCCCGCTCCCAATCTCTCCCGCATTGCTGTCGCTCCCTTCGTGAATCTCTCTCCGGAACGCAGTGTCGATGGCCGCCGCTTTGCCGAGGCCTACTACACCGAACTGCAAAAGATCCCCGGATTTCAGGTGATTCCCGTCGGCGTGGTAGAAACCGCCATTGTCGAACATCAGCTGAATCTCGATTCACCAGCCGACATGCTGCGGCTGACCGAAATCCTCGATGCCGACGGAATCTGCTTCGGAGCGATCACCGAATACACGCCCTATTACCCACCACGCCTCGGCTTACAGGTTTCCTGGTACACGCCCGGAATGCCCGACTTCCAGCCGGGTATCGCGATCGATCCCGAGCTGCGTCGTAAGATGAAAGCAGCTCGTGAAGAAGCTGCGGGCAAGTCGTGGTGGAACCGCTGCGTCGATGTCTGGCCGTCGACGGCAGCTGTCGAATCTCACGCCGATCCGCTGCTCATTCGGGCTCAAAACGATGATCAGGGCGAAGAAACGAAAGACATCGATCCGCTGCAGACCGAATGGGAAAAGGCGCTGGCCGAAGCCCTGCAGCTGAATTACGAAAAGAACCCGCGACTCTCGGTACCGGTGCAGATCGGGATGGATCCCCCTGCGGCTGAACCGAAACAGAGCGAGACCGAGCTGACTTCGGGGCAGATCACGCCTCAGATGCTCAACGATTTGCAGGTTTACGCCGAGCCGCAGGCCTTCGAGCCTCTGCCCTATATGTCGTACACGCGAGTGTTCGACGGGGCCGACGCCGATTTTACGGCCAGTCTGCGCAACTATCTCGAGTTGAGCGGAGACCAGCGGAGCGGCGGCTGGACGGGACATCTGCATCGCAGTGAGGATTTCATCCGCTTCTGCATGCATCGGATGATTCTCGAGATGCTCCAGCTGCATGGTGGCGAATCGCGCAAGCGGTACGTCCTCGCAACACGCCGTTACGACTGAGCCGATCAATCGGCTGGCGGCTTCTCGCTGCAATGTATCTGCGCTGCACGACTTGCGAAGTCTGCCCGGTCGATTCGCACGCTCCTCGGTCTCTTCGGCGCGGTTCTTGCAATCAGGGAATGTGAGTCGCATTCCCACGGATTTCATGAGCAGAAATCCATTCAATTCCAGCAGTTTTCGAATCAGACAACGTGAAAGTCCGGCTGTGACGGTTCGAGCAATTGCTCTGCAGACAAGCAACTGTGAGGTCGATAATGGGTAGGGACAGGAACGGCAGTCGGTGCAATGCGAAGGGAGTCGCGGCAATGGGGGAAGAGATCAACGTGTTGGCGCTGGTGAAAGAGGACCAGCGATACATCTTCCTCTACGACGAAGTCAGCGTCGATGAATTGCTGCAGACACTCGGACGATACGCGGCTGATCCGGAATTGAACTTCTCGTGGTACGACGCCGCCGTGATGAGCCAGCGGGTTCGCGCTCTGCGACGCGGAACCGCCAAAACGAGTTGCGACGACCACAATCATTACCGCAAATCGGCTTGAACGGAACGTGAATCTTGGAAGCAGCTTTCGACGGATTTCTGCGCTATCTGCATGTCGAACGGAATGCTTCTGAACTGACACGAAAAGCGTACGCCGAAGATTTTGCTTCGTTCCTCGACTATTGCCACGATCAGGGACAGGTGCCGCGGCCTGACGAAGTTGATATCGCGTTTCTGCGTGGCTATTTGACTTATCTGCACGACTGCGGCTACCAGCGAACGACGATTGCCCGTCGCCTGGCCTGCCTTCGCAGTCTGTTTCGGTACTGTTGCCGGGAAGGTCTCACATCAACCAACCCGGCCAAGGCTTTGCGAACACCCCGCGTCGGCCGCAAACTGCCGCACTATTTAACCACGCGGGAAGTCACGGCTCTTCTCGAAGCCCCGCCGGCCTATACGCAACTGGGCCTTCGCGATCGCGCGATTCTGGAGACGCTCTACACGGCCGGCCTTCGTGTCGCGGAACTGGTCGCACTGAATCTCGAAGACTGGGATCGAGACGCCAGTATTTTGCGCGTCCGTGGTAAGGGCAAGAAGGAACGCATCGCTCCCGTCGGCAGTTTTGCCGAGAAGGCGTTGCTCCGCTGGATTGAAGTTCGCGAAACGACACCGAAGTCGAAAGCCGACGATGAGAAGGCAATCTTCCTGAATCGCTTCGGCCAGCGGATCACCACCCGCAGCATCGGCCGGGCTCTGGAGAAGTACATCGCTCTCGCGGGACTCTCCGACAAGACGACGCCCCACACGATGCGGCACAGCTTCGCCACGCATCTGCTCGATGGGGGAGCCGACCTCCGCAGCGTCCAGGAACTGCTCGGCCACAAGAGTCTGACGACCACCCAGATCTACACCCACGTCAGCGTCGCCCGCCTCCGCGACACCTACGAACAGGCTCACCCCCACGCCAAAAAGCCCGCGTGAGGCCCCGTAGCGGCGTCATCCTGCCGCCGCTACAAGAATGCTTCGAGTCCACTGAAGTGGAGGGGTTTCACCGGGGTGCCATGCTTGCATCGCGAAGCAGGGCAAGCATGCCGCTGGACCAAATACGTCTACGACTCGGAAGGTATGATCTCACCCTGTGTTTAATGAAGTGAATCAATTCAACCACAGAGATCACAGAGACCTGAAGGCCAATCCCTCGTCAATCGCGAATCACCACAGTGGACTCTCTGTGTCCTCGTTGCCTCTGTGGTGAATGAATTTTTCCGCAACCAACTACTGACGAGCCGGCTGCCGTACGACGACGCCGTGCTCGGCGAGATAGTCCTTCGCTTCGGCGATCGTGTATTCCCCGTAATGGAAAATGCTCGCCGCGAGAGCCGCGTCGGCTTTGCCTTCGGTCAGGACTTCCCGCATATGCTCCGGCGATCCGCAACCGCCGCTGGCGACGACCGGGATATTGACCGCAGCCGCAACGGCGGAGGTGATCTCGATATCGAAGCCGTCCTTGGTCCCGTCGGCGTCCATCGATGTCAGGACGATCTCCCCTGCTCCGAGTTCCTCGACCCGCCGCGCCCATTCGACGGCTTCAAGTCCGGTCGGCTTGCGGCCGCCATTGATGTGCACATCCCAGAATTCTTCGCCGTCTTTCACGATCCGCTTGGGATCGATGTTCACGACAATGCATTGGCTGCCGAATCGCAGAGCCGCCTGCCGGACGAATTCGGGATCCTTCACCGCAGCCGAGTTGATCGAAACTTTGTCGCAGCCCGATTTCAACAGCGTGCGAATATCGTCGAGCGTGCGAATGCCCCCGCCGACCGTGAGCGGCATGAAGATGACATCAGCCGTCCGCTGCACGATATCGAGGATAATATCCCGTTCTTCGTGACTGGCGGTGATGTCGAGAAAAACGAGCTCATCCGCCCCCTCGGCTTCATAGCGCGAAGCAATTTCGACCGGATCGCCGGCGTCGCGAAGGTTCAGAAAGTTGACCCCTTTCACGACGCGACCAGCATGAACGTCGAGGCAGGGAATAATGCGTTTAGCCAGCATGGCAGTGTTCCAAAGTGAATCCGGGAGTCCAGGCCCACGTTTCGTGGGCATGCAGAAGGAGACACGATCCATTTCTGAGCCGGCGATGTCAACCCGTCAGCCAATCCTGATCGAGTCGTTCGGAACTCACTCGGGTTCGATCACCGGAAAATCTTCGACCGTGATCACGTAGAGGTGATGGCTCATGTCAGGGAGAAGGTGGTCGATCGTGAACGTATCCTCGGGCTTCACGGATCTCTCTTCACGGATTGAGTATTTCCGAACGAACCGCTTCTGGTCGGCTTCTACAACGTCGACACGCTTGATCCTGAGATCGAGCGAAACGTGCTCGTTCTCGCCCGCGTGAGTCTGACATTTGATCCGGGTACCGAGGAGTTCGAACTGTCGGGGGCCGTCAGGCTCGGTCACGATAACGGTCGGCACGGCCGCGTCGAGTGTGGCCGAGTCCCCGACCACCACCTGATGTGCCATCTCCAGCAAAGGCTTCGGCTTGCCGGTCTGGTCGACCTGGAACTGCTTGACCGTAATCAGGATCGCGTTGCCGGACGGCGCTTTCTCTTCCGCACGAGCAGCAGCAACGCCTGTGAGGATTCCCAAGAGACTGAAAACGCAGGCGAGGTGCTTCATGCAACTAATTCCGTTCGAGCGCATCGCTTCTGGAATCGATGGTCAACTTGCCCTCGTCATCACCCGTGATGCCGGACACTATGGCGGGCGGAAACAAACGAGGTTCCGGTTGCGTTTCGACGGCCGGTTGTTGTGGACCAGAGGACGAAGATTCTCGTGACGAGGCGGTTGCCAGGAACATCACGACCGCGACGACCATCATCCCAACAATCGGGATTCCGGTCGAGAGGATCTTCCCCAGCACGTAGTCTTCGAGATGCTCGTGCATGTCGTTCCTCCCGGTGGCCGCGAAGAGTGCGATGACAACGATGTCCTGAGATTCAATTGTCAGGAATTCGACCGAAATCGCAACGGCGATTCCGGCCTCAAACGAAACATGCCCACGCAAGCGTGGGCATGGCACCCCGGGGGGTGGATTCGGATTCGGAGCAGCACTGCTGGGCAAGCCAGCAGTGGCACCCGTTGCACGTTGGCTTAGGAGATCGTGCCGCCGTACTGAGCGGTGTGGCCGAGGATCTCTTCGATTCGCAGCAGCTGGTTGTACTTGGCGATGCGATCGGTGCGGCTGGCCGAACCGGTCTTGATCTGGCCGGTGCCGAGAGCGACGGCCAGGTCGGCGATCGTCGTGTCTTCGGTTTCGCCCGAACGGTGGCTCATCACGGCGGTGTACTTGTTGCGGTAAGCCAGGTTCACGGCTTCGATGGTTTCGGTCAGGGTGCCGATCTGGTTCACTTTGACCAGGATGCTGTTAGCGATGCCGCCATCGATGCCGCGCTGGAGGCGCTTCGAGTTGGTCACGAACAGGTCGTCGCCGACGAGCTGGCAGCGATCGCCGACGGCGTCGGTCAGCATCTTCCAGCCGTCCCAGTCGTCTTCGCCGCAACCGTCTTCGATCGAACAGATCGGGTACTTGTCGACCCAGCTGGTGAGGAGCTCGACGAACCCGGCGGAGTCGTAAGTGTTGCCTTCGAGGTTGTACTTCTTGCCGTCGAAGAATTCCGAAGAGGCACAATCAAGAGCGATTTTGACCTGATCGCCCGGCTTGTAACCGGCCTTCTCGATGGCGGTCAGAATGACTTCGATGGCTTCCTGGCTGTTCGGCAGATCCGGAGCAAAGCCCCCTTCGTCACCCACAGCGGTGCTCATTCCCTTGTCGGAGAGGACCTTCTTCAGGTTGTGGAAGATCTCAGCGCCGCAGCGGAGAGCATCGGTGAAGGAGGAGAAACCGAGCGGCATGACCATGAATTCCTGGATGCCGATGCCGTTATTGGCGTGCTCACCACCGTTGATGATGTTCATCATCGGAGCGGGCAGGACGGTCGCGGCCGGTCCGCCGATGTAGCGGAACAGTGGCAGATCGCAGGAGCGAGCGGCGGCGTGAGCGGCAGCCATCGAGCAGGCCAGGATGGCGTTGGCACCCAGGCGAGATTTGTTTTCGGTGCCGTCGCAGTCGATCATCGCGCGGTCGATGGCGACCTGATCGGTGACGTCCATATCGTAGAGCAGATCGGCGATTTCGCCGTTCACGTTCTGCACAGCCTTGAGGACGCTCTTCCCGACGTAAATCGATTTGTCGCCGTCGCGGAGTTCGCAGGCTTCGTGCGTTCCGGTGCTGGCGCCGCTGGGGACCGCTGCGCGGCCGATGGTGCCGTCTTCCAGTTCGATATCGACTTCGACGGTCGGATTACCACGGCTGTCGAGAATCTGTCGTGCGAACACGCCTGAAATTGCCAAACCCATTTTGAAATCCTCTCTGTAAGCTATGCGATTGAAGCCGCCCGAACGCAGCTTCTCCGGTTGAATTCGTGCCTTATGAGCGTGGTTTTACCACGCGGCTCGCGAAACATCCACGGTCGCCCGAAGTGAATTCGCGAATTCACTTCGAATGCAGATATCCACTAGTTTTGATCATTTCCCGAGCGAGAGCGGACCGAGCGGACGATCAGCCAGGCGGCGACCGCGGCTACGCCCAGGGCCGGAGCGACGTGCATCGGCTCGGTGAAGTAGTGTGTCAGGCCGGTCGAAGTTTCCGGATTTCCATGCCCCGGGTGAGCCAGAACAGGTTGAACAGCTCCGGTCAGGCCAGCAAAGAACGAAGCGACGACGGCAGACACAGAGCGGTTACGCATGGTTTTCCTCAACTTCTTTCAGTGGTTTTCTGAGCCGCCGAGACCTCAATTTGCCCCAGGGCGGCTGTCAGGATCGCATTGCCGGGCGGGCCAATGGTGGCCATCCTCGCAGAATTCGGGCCCGAATTCAGTTCCCCCGATACAGTCCGTTTTCGAGAATATACCGCTCCACGGGCCGCGGTGTAAGGAACCGGATTGAGAGATTCTGATGAACCCGCTCCCGAAGTGCGGTTGCTGAGATGCCGATTCCGGGCATTTCGACCAGCTGAACCCGCTCGCGAAGGGGCTCTGGCAGAGCGTCGAGCATGGCCTGAAGTTCGCCTTCCGGAGTGATTCCCCGGTTCACGGCAACGATCGTGGCCAGTTCGGCAATGCGCTCCGGCTGCCGCCAGGTCGGGAAATCGCGGAGCGAATCGGCTCCTATCAGGAAGAAGAGTTCGGCCTCCGGGAACTCGGATTTCATCTCGGCGAGGGTGTCGACCGTGTAGCAGACCTCGGCTTTTTTCAGCTCCCGGGGATCAACCACGAACTCCGGAATCCCGGCCGCGGCGAGTTCGAGCATCGCCTGCCGCTGCCTGGCCGACGTCGGTTCGTCGTCCTGTTTGTGCGGCGAGCAGTGATTCGGCACGAACCGAACCTGGTCGAGCTGACAGGCTTCCCGGCAGGTTTCAGCCAGAATAAGGTGAGCAAAATGAACGGGATCAAAGGTCCCGCCAAGAATTCCCATACGCATGCGGACGGACTTTCGGCTATCGATTCAAACAGGGTTTCACGTGAAACTGTGATCGATTTCGCCGTCAGGTCAAGCGGTCGCGGCGAGTCCGGAATAGAAAAAACGGCGCGGCAAGTCCCCTCAATGCTCCCAGCATTTCCTGCCGCGCCGATAGCGCACATCCGGGGAATGCCCCCCGAACGATTGTGTTTTCAGATTGTCCGTCCCCGTGAGGACGTACCAAAAGATAGGTCGAATTCGAAGGGGGTCAAATTGGATTTGAAAGAAATGTGAAGGGGGGAGACTCTTCAAATGACCTGCTTCAATGGCACCCTCGGGTCGGTGTCCGAAAGTCAAACTCCTTCCCGAAAACCGATTGACCCCCAACTCGCAAGTTCCTAGAATCCGCCAACGCCTCGGGGCGTAGCTCAGCTTGGCTAGAGCGCCTGCTTTGGGAGCAGGAGGTCGCACGTTCAAATCGTGTCGCCCCGACTTGGTATGAAAAGCCCTCTGGCCGTCCTGGCCCGAGGGCTTTTTTCATTGGGGGACGCGAGCCGCCGGCTGTGGGGTGGAGCTGGAATCGATCAAAGTGCGCCGATAGGATGGCTGGGGACAGATGGCAACATTCCCCGGATTCAGACCGGTTCGAGCCGGCCTGTGATCGCATCTCTGAGGCCCCTCATGAAATCGAAGATCAGCGAGTTGATCCCCTACCTCGGTCTTGAGGAAGTCGAACCCTGGGACGACGAGACTCGCGAAGCATTCTTCGAGTCGCTGGGTGGAACGATCCCCCCGGATGTCCGTGCGTTCTATTCGCTCACCGACGGCGGCGAGATCCCTTCAATCGAGTGTCGCATCTACGGGTTGGAAGAAGCGACGGATGTAGCTCAGCATGTCCGGGAGATTCACACCTCGTTGCCGGTGCTGCCGGTCTTCGAGTCCTCGGGCGAGGCCTCCGATCCGGTGTGCGTGATTCTCGAGAAGGGGCTCGCGGGAGTCGTGGTTCAGTTCTGTCACGATGGCGGCTCGAGGGTGCATGCGCCGTCCTTCCTCAAATTTCTGACCGCGGTGACGGAGACGGAAGAGGGGCCGCTAGCTGCTTCTGACCACAAGTTCTGTTTTCCGAAGAAGCTGACCAAGGCGGAACGGGCGGTTGCTCAGGCGTTCGTTGATCGAGCCAACGAGCCGATCGATCCCGATTCAGAATGTATCAACGCGGACTACGAACCGGGTCTGATGATCGAGCTGGCGCAGAGCATGACCACTCCGAAGGATATGCCCGAGCTGTTCGACCTGCTCGATATTGCCAGCGGCGAGGGACGAACGGAAGCGGCGATGAATCTGTACTTCGCGGGGACCCCGGCTGCGAAAGCCAAACTCGATACCTATTGCGAGGCGATGAACGAGTTCGCGCGGGAGCTTCAGACCGCGCTGGCCAGGAAGAAGATCGAGGTCACTCTGGAAGACGAAGAAGGGATCGTGCCGACCACCTGGATCTGCTATCGGAGTCGAAGAGTGCTCGTCGATCATGTCTATTCCAAAGCGAGTCCCCCCCAGCGATGGGACGCGATGCGAGCCTGGATTCGGGAGATGGATGCGCTCCTGAAAAAGCATTTTGGCGAATAGCGACTCCAGGACCGACCTGGATTCTCAGCGATAAACTGCGTGCAGGTGTTCAATTCGCCTGAGAAGGTTCCTGGCCAGAGGGCTGCCGCTCCTCCGTTTCTTCCTCTTCGGCCGCCTCGTCTTCGGCGGCGGTTGTGCCGACGTCCCGGTGGCGCTCGAAGATGCGGAGTTGCTGGCGGCGGATTTTCGGGAAGTGGTCGAGCGGATCGAAATTGGGGTCCTCCGCTTTCTCGAAGACTTCGTCGAAGGCGGACGTAATCGCGCTGAAGCAGGCCATGAAAATTGCGAGGCCGGCGACCATGTAGATCATAACGATCGCCTTGCCGGCCGTGGTCGCAGGAGAGATGTCGCCGTAGCCGACCGTGGTTCCGGTCACTTCCAGAAACCAGATCGTGGTGAAGAGATTGCGGAACTCTTCCTGCTCGGGGCCCTCAACTTCGTAGAGCGCGAACATCGTCAGCAGGATGATCATTGCGGCGGTGAACAGGAGCGGACGCAGGTTGAAGTAGGCCCGGTAGAAGCCGAGCGTCATGACCTGCAGGCCGCGGTTGTAGCGGAAGAACTTGAGCATCCGCAGAACGCGGAGTGTGCGAATCTGGCGCAGGTACGGATCGACGGCCGGAATGAATCCGATCCAGAAGGGGAGGATTGAGATCAGGTCAATGATTCCGAACGCGGTCAGCGGATAGTAGCCTCGGCCCGAGTTTCGCATCCACCGAAGCACGTACTCAATGGTGAAAATCAGCGCGACACAGCGTTCGGACCAGAGGAAGAACGGGTGGCTGTCGAGGCTGTCGTTGAGCGGATAAAGATGGCATTCGAGGGCGAGCATGAAGACGCTGTAGAGCACCAGCGGCTGAGCAATCGAATCGAGGAAATCGATGGCGGGGCGGAGTGTTCCTCGAAACGGATTGGACATGTCTCTTCCTTGTTCGGGGGCCAGTGGTCTCGATGGCATGAAAAAACCCGGGTGAAAACACCCGGGTTCCTTCATCGCCTCTTTTGATTATAGGGGAGCGATTCTGTGGCACCACCCCCTCTTCTGAGATCACGCGGCTCGTGACTGCACCGACTGCAGCGACTCGACGATGCGGTCGAAATCGTTCTGGTTGGCGAAGTGGAGGACCACCTGGCCCGACTCGGCCGTCTTGAGTTTCAGTTCGACCTTCACACCGAGCGTGTCGCGGAGCTGGTCCTGGATCGACTGCAGGTGGTTATTGAGTTCGGGCTTGGCCGGTTTGTCTTCCGGCGGCGTCATCGGAATCGTGTCAGCCTTGCCGCTCAGTTCCTTCACGGCGGCTTCAGTTTTACGCACTGACAACTGCTCTTTGACGACGCGGTCAGCCAGTTCGAGCTGCTGAGCTTCTTCCTTCAGACTGAGCAGAGCCCGGGCATGGCCGGCGGTCAGCTTCTGTTCCTGAAGAGCGTTCTTGATGGGAACTGGAAGATCGAGCAGGCGGATCGTGTTGGCGACGGCCGGGCGGCTCATGCTGAGCTGCTTGGCCAGTTCTTCGACCGAGCTGTCGTAGTGATCGATGTAGTCGCGGAAGGCCTGCGCCTTTTCAAGATCGCCCAGGTCTTTCCGCTTCAGGTTCTCTTCGAACGAGAACTCGCACGCGGTCTTGTCGATGACATCGACCACGCGGCACGGAACGATGGTGAGTCCGGCCTGGCGAGCGGCCAGCCAGCGGCGTTCCCCGGCGATCAGTTCGTAGTGATCGCCGTACTCGCGAACGAGCACCGGCTGCAGGACGCCGTGCTTCGAGATACTTTCCGCCAGTTCGTCGATGCCGGCTTTTTCGAAGTTCTTTCGGGGCTGATTCGGGTTCCGCTGGATGCGATCGATGGCCAGTTCGACGAGGACATCGCCTTCGGCCCGTTCGGGCGTTCCCCCGGAAGGAGTCGATTCTGAATACGGCTCATGAGCCGGTCCGCCCCCACCGAGGAGAGCATCGAGACCGCGTCCGAGGCGTCGCTTGGGAACGACCTGCGGAGTCTCTTCGCTCATTGGTTCCTGAGGCGTGTCGACCTGCTGTTCGGGGGACGGCTGGACGTCCTGATTCGGATTGTCGTGAGTGTTGTGTTCGTGTTCCATCACTGAAACCTGCCGCAAGAAACGGATTGGGATGACTGGCGAGCGACTCGAAAGTCGGAGTGGCGGGAATCTAAACCGCCTCCCCGAACCGGGCAAGATCAGTCCTTCGATTGTCATGTTGACAATCGAAGGTGCGTTTCACGTGGAACACGCTGTTGGGCTCGTTCCAGCGAAGGCACTGGCGAGACGCCAGCGGCTCCCCGCGAGCCCCCGGGGCATCCGGTGGTTTCACGTGAAACCGCCGGATGCTGGAAACAAAAAAAGCCACCGTCACGGGAGTGGCGGTGGCTTTCAGGTTCGCTCAGGTTCAGGCTGGCTGCTGCTGCTCATCCAGCTCTTCCGACAGGAAGCGAATATCTCCACTGCGAACGTCGTACATCGCCGGGACAACGATTACCTGCCCGGCGTCCACGCGTTTGCGGATCGCTTCACTGCGGTTGATGATCTCGTCGACGGTCCGCCGTGCATTCTCTGCGGCGACTGAGTCCACGAAGTCTTCGAACTGGTCGCCATCCAGTTTGACCGCGCGAGCACACTCGGCCGGATCGACGGCGTGTTCGACCTCCTCGACGATCGAGTTCAGGTGAGCACATCCGGTAGCCTCGCAGATGTTCTTGTTCTGACCGATCATCTGCACCGACGAAGTGACCGCTCCGCAGCGGGTATGCCCCAGGACCACCACCAGTTTTACGTTCGCCACGCAGACGGCGTACTCGAGACTGGCCAGTGTTTTGGTCCCGATAATATTGCCCGCCACACGCGTACTGAAAACGTCGCCAATTCCCAGGTCGAAAACGAGTTCGACCGGCACACGGGAATCGATGCAGCTGAGGACGGCCGCCAGCGGTGCCTGGCCGCCGGCGGTTGCGTCGACCTGACGTCCGAAGTCGCGCGTCAGCTGGGTGCCGGTGCGGAAGCGGCGGTTGCCTTCCTTAAGGATATCGAGGACCTGCTGGGGCGAGACTCGATCCTGCAGCTCGCGGCTCGAATAATCGGCGAAGCGGATTTCATCCCGCAGCTGATACTTCCGGCGGAAGCCCCGGGTGCTGACCGTCACGCCACGTGAAGGTCCGATGTCGTTTTTGAAATCGCGAATCAGACTCAGGATGTCCGGATCGATGTAGTCGGTGCTCCGGGCATCGATCAGGATGTGTGAGCCAGGTTGTGCTTCGTTGAACAACTTGTCGAGGGCAGCCTTGTTCAGGAAGCTGACCTGATTGGCCAGTTCGATGTGCAGGACCTGGCCATCGACATGAGTTTCCAGCACGCGGCGGATCGGTCGTCGCAGGTTACTGTTGAGGATAAACAGCAGGCTCACGCAGAGCCCGATGATGATCCCGATCAACAGGTCCGTGAAGACGATCGCCAGCAGGGTGATGATGAACGGGGCGAACTGATAGCGGCCTTCGCTCCACATCTGGCGGAACAGTTTTGGACTGGCCAGCTTGAACCCGGTCACGAGCAGAATCGCGGCCAGGGACGCCAGCGGAATCATGTTGAAGTAAACCGGGAACAACACGATCGAGACGACCAGAAAGATCCCGTGGATGATGGCGGAGAGTTTGGTCTTTGCGCCGGAGTCGACGTTGACCGAGCTGCGGATGATGACCGACGTCATCGGCAGCCCCCCGATCATCCCGGCGACCATGTTACCGACCCCCTGAGCGACGAGCTCGCGGCTGGCTGGCGAGTCTCGCTTTTCCTTGTCGAGCTTGTCGACAGCTTCGAGGTTGAGCAGCGTTTCGAGCGAGGCCACGATCGCGATCGTGACGGCGGCCAGATAGATCGCCGGGTTCAACCACTGGGAAAAGTCCGGCAGGGTGAGGAAGGTCACCACCTGACTGACGGATTCGGCGACCGGGATCTGCACGAGGTGGCTGCCGGTGATCGCGAACTGTGCGCCCAGCCGAGGCAACAGAATCTGGAAGATGACCCCCAGGATGACGACCAGCAGGGCCGGGGGGATTTTGGTTTTCTTGAGCGCTTTGGAGTTCTCCCAGATCACGAGCAGGACCACCGAGAAGAGGCCGACCATCGCGGCTCCCATATGGATCTGTCCTTCGAAGAGCGTGAACAGTTCGGAGAAGGTGTTGTGGTCATCGGGCTGCTCGAACGACATTTCCCCTTCCGGGTCGGTATCGTGGCCGAGCACGTGTGGAATCTGTTTGAGGATCAGGATCACCCCGATCGCGGCCAGAAGTCCTTTGATCACGCTGGAGGGGAAGAAGGCCGAAAGGGCCCCTGCTCGGAGAACGCCGAGCCCGATCTGAATCACCCCGGCAATCACGACGGCCAACAGGAAGGCGTCAAAGGAACCGAGGGTGGCGATCTGAGCGGCGACGATCGCGGTCAGTCCGGCAGCCGGACCGCTCACGCTGGTATGAGACCCGCTGAGGGCCCCGACCACAATCCCACCGACGCAACCGGTGAGCAGACCCGAAAAGAGAGGCGCGCCCGAAGCCAGGGCGATGCCCAGACAGAGCGGAAGAGCGACAAGAAAAACCACGAGACCGGAGGTCAGGTCCCGCAGGAAGTAAGACGGCTGATAGCCTGCAAGCGATGGTTGACTCATATAAAAAGCATTCAAAGATCTGGGGGAGAATTCGTACTGGGAGAGCCGGTCCGATTCGCGCATCCTCGACCGGCTGGAGTCCGTTCGAGTGAAGCATCTCTGGAATCGGGAACTCGCAGGAGGCTCCTGCGGAGTATCTGCGGACAGATTGGAGACCAGGTCGCCGAGTGGTCGTTATGCACGCCTGGTGCGGAATCTCGGCGCGGAAGGTCGCGCAGCGCAGCATCAGCTCCTAGCAGCGAATGGGAGCAAGCAGATTGTTCGCGAGACGATGACCCGAACGGGGGGCCGCGGCTTGTCCACGCAGGGCGGCGGCCGGAGTTCCGCTGGGTCCGGAATACGGAACGCGAAGCGTGACATGCTGCCGATTGCGGCCCAGTCGATGCACGCGGGATTCCGAGATAAACTCGCGGATGTCTTCGGAAAGAGACTCGACTTCCGCCAGTCGCGAGGCGGCCGTTGCGGCTGCCGCCGATGTCGCGAATGTGAGTGCGAACGCCAGAAAGACATAAGCCAGCTGTCGCATCAGTTCCATTCCACGCCGAAGCCGTCTCTTTTCATCGTGCATCGAAGAGAGCCTTTCGGAGGAGGAACGAAATCGCGAACCGATCGACGGACCCTCCCCGTATGGGGAGGTCCGGATCACTCTGCCAGAATATAGAAACGGAGACGCTCAGGTCAACAACTCTTCGAGGCGTGCTGGCGAGTTCATCAACTCTTCACCGTGGCTACATCGGCTGGTGACGCTGCAGTTTGCGGGCGGCTTCGGTGTCGAGAAACAGCGTCGTATCGCCGTGCGTCTGAAGAATCGAGGCGGGCACCTCCGGGGTGACCGGCCCTTCGACCGAGCCTTGAACTGCGAGCGATTTCCGTTCGTCGGGGACGCTGCAGATGATCGTCTTCGACTTCAGGATCTGCTGAATCGACATGCTGATCGCCTGGGACGGAACATCGTCGAAGGTCGGGAACCACCCTTCCCCGAGCTGCTGCTTCCGGCAGGCATCATCCAGGTTCACGATCAGATACGGCGTCAGCGTATCGAAGTCGGCAGGGGGATCGTTGAAGGCCAGGTGACCATTCTCGCCAATCCCGCAGAAGGTGACGTCGATCGGCGCTTCCTGCAGCAGCTTGCCAACCCGGGCACATTCGGCCGGGGCATCCCCTTCACCGTCGAGGTAATGGAAGGCCTTCAACGGAACCTTGTCGACGAATCGTTCCTTGAGGTAACCGCGGAACGAAGCCGGGTGGGACATCGGCAGGCCGAGGTATTCATCGAGATGGAACCCGGTGACTTTGGTCCAGTCGATGTCCGGCTCCTGGACCAGAGCTTCGAGAACGGTGAACTGGGACGCACCCGTGGCGACGATGATCCGGGCTTCGCCACGCTCGGCGATCGCTTCGCGGATCTTGACGGCGCCGGCTTCCGCGGCGGCCTGTCCCATTTCCTGGACCGTTTCGTAAATCTTCACCTGCATGATGTCTTCCTCTGAGGGGCTGGTTGCGAGCCGGGATGGCGGGGCACGTTCGATGATTCTCTGCACGGGTTCGCAGGAGCAAATCGACGCCTGGCAGGCTGCCGGTGCACATGCGACTGCAGGAGAAGCATGAAAATGCTGAGGGAGGCATCGCGGGCGATCAGCGATTGCCCACCGGCTGCAGCGGACACTTATTAACCACGAATGTTTCTACCCGATCCTGCTCCTCAAATTCCACCGTCACGGTCCTTCGGGCTCCGAATCCCCCCGCAGTGGTGACCGTGCCGAGGCCGTAACGAGGGTGTCGGACCGAGGAGCCAATCGGAAAATTGAACGGCAGCGAGGCGGCATCGTTATTCCCGGAGAGCAGAGCCGCGCCGGTGGTCAGCCGGGGGCCTTCGTTCTTGCGATTCAACATTTCGCGGATCGCGGCGACATCCGATTCCGAGATGTCGTTGATCAGCGACGTCGGCTTGAAAGCGGTGTCGGGCAGCTCTTCGATCAGCGTTGTGCCGTCGGTCTGGACCAGATCGATCTCGGAGAGGAAGTCACTCGGGATCGTCGGCATCGAGCGGCCGTGCAGGTCGCGATAACTGGACGCGGTCAGAAACAGCCGCTCCATCGCGCGGGTCATCCCGACGAACAACAGCCGGCGTTCTTCTTCGTACTCACGCGGGTTGCCTTCGCGCAGAGCCCGTTCGTGAGGCAGCATGTTCTGCTCAACGCCAACAATATAGACGACCGGAAACTCGAGCCCCTTCGCCGCATGCAGAGTCATCAGGGTGACCTTGCCGGTGTCAGCGACTTCCTCGAGAGCATCGAGATCGGAGACCAGACTCGTCGTTTCCAGGAACCCTTCGAGGGTGGTGTCGGCATCGAAGATGGTGTCGTGATTCCGAGCCGCGGCGATGAGTTCCTCGACGTTGGCGAGTCGCTGCAGATCCTGTTCGTTCTGGCTCGAAGACCAGGGACGGGTGTACCCGGTCTTGTCGACAATGTCTTCGATGAGCTGGGCAACGGAACCTGAGTCGGCAACGGAGAAGCCCTGCATCATCCGCGCGAACGCCTTCAGCGAAGCGGCGGCCCGTTTCGGCATCTTGGGAACTTCGTCGGCCCGAAGAGCGGCGTCGATATAACTGAGCCCCCGGTCGTCGGCGAAGCTGGTCAGCCGATGTTGACTCGTCTTGCCGATACCCCGCAGCGGCGTGTTGACCACCCGCATGAACGCGGTCCGGTTCGCCGGATTATTGACCAGATCGAGGTAGCCGATCAGATCGCGGACTTCCGCTCGCTGATAGAACGCCACCCCGGCAGCCACCTGGTACGGCACATGATGCCGACTGAGCGCGAGTTCGAGCTGTCGGGAGATCGAGTTGACGCGGTAGAAGATCGCGAAGTCGGACCACTTCCGTTCGCCGCTGTCGACCATCTGCCGGATGTGCCGGGCGAGTGAATCGGCTTCGCTGGGACTGTCCGGGAAGCGCAACAGTTCGACCGGTTCGCCGTCTGGATTCTCGGTTGTCAGCTCCTTGGCTTTCCGCAATCGGTTGTGAGCGATCAGGCTGTCGGCTGCTCCGAGGATCAGCTTTGTGCTGCGGAAGTTCTGTTCGAGCTTGTAGACCTTGGCGTCGCTGTAGTCCTTTTCGAATCGCAGGATGTTGTCGATCTTCGCCCCGCGCCAGCCGTAGATCGACTGGTCGGGATCACCAGTCACCGACAGGTTTCGCGAGTTCTGCGAGAGTGCCCGAACGATGCGATACTGGGCTTCGTTGGTGTCCTGATACTCATCGACGAGCACGTACTGATACCGATCGTCGTAGGCGGATCGGATTTCGTCGTTCTGTTCGAACAAATGGACCACATGCAGGAGCAGGTCATCGAAGTCGACGGCGTTCGACTGCAGCAGGAATTTCTGGTAGGCCGGATAGACCTTCGCGACCACCGCGGTGAAGTGATCGGCGACCGACTCTTCGAACTGCTGGACGAAATCGTGCGCGGTGATCAACTCGTTCTTGGCGTTGCTGATCATCCCCAGAATCTTGCCGGGCGGATAATGGGCGGCGTCGAAATCGAGGTCATTCAGGACCTGGCGGATGGCCTGCTTCTGATCAGCCGTGTCGAGGATCGTAAAGTTCGGCTGCAACCCGGCGACGTTCGCCCGCTGCCGCAGCACGTGAGCACAGAAGCGGTGGAAGGTGCTGACCCAGAGATTGCCGCTGTTGGTCAGCGTCTTGAGCCGCTCCGACATTTCGCTGGCGGCTTTGTTGGTGAACGTGATCGCCAGAATGTTCCAGGGCTTCACCCCCCTCTCGATCAGCCGGGCGACCCGATGCGTCACCACGCGAGTCTTCCCCGAACCCGGTCCGGCGAGCACGAGCATCGGCCCGGTAAAGTGCTCCACGGCCTGCTGCTGAGGAGGTGTCAGATTGTGAAGCAGCGGAGAACCGTCCATGAGAACAGCCGGGACATCCCTGAAAGTGGAGAACAAAACGAAGCGATCCAAGCCCCGAATTGTACCCCCTGAGGGGATGCCGGACAATTCACCCGGACGAGACGAAGACGACTCCGGCGTGGTTTGGCCCTTGATCCCCGTCACCCGTCGAAGTTGAGATCGTACTGCTGGGCCAGCCAGCAGTGGCACCCTTCGGCTGACGAATTCCGAGAAGCGGACAAGCAGGTCAGCTCATCGAGCCTCCGTGCCACGATTGCTGAATCACCGATCTCTCTCGCATGAAGGGTGGCCCGTCCGCCTCAGCGGGTGGGTCGCGTCAGCGACAAGAGGCAGCACCTCCGCGTTGTGAATCTGGAATCGTCCGGCCCCCGAAGAAACCTCGCATATGGTGCGTCCTCTCGTGACTTCGTCACCCGCCCGTGCCGGACGGGCCACCCCCCATTTGTGGGTGCCGGTAAGGGGTGGCCGTGATAGCTCCGCTATCAGGGCGGCGAAGCCGTGGGAGGATGCCGTTTGATGTGAGGAGAGAAGTCAGCGTTGCTTCGTGTTTCGGCTGGGGGCAGTCACCGACCAATCAGTCGTCTAGTCCCGTTCTCCGACGGCTGCGCCGCCCGAAAGAATCTATCGGGGCCAACTCTGTTGGTTCCCTGTAGCAAGGCACATCCCCTGACGCACAGACAGGAATGTCTGTGCCACCGTGTCTGAGATTTGGGGGGGCAGCAGCGTCTCGCTGTCCTGTCTTCAAACCCGCCGCTACGAGACGGACCCATCCTCCGAAGCAGATCGTTCCGGTGTCGCTAATGTCTTTCGGCGGCGCCACCAGGCGAAGCCGGCCATGCAGGCGATGGGGGTGCAGAAGGCGATCAGCAGTTGGCCCCAGGCGGAGAAGAGAACAATCTTGTGCACGAGGCCGGCGTGGTCGACGTCGGTGACCGGGATCTGACCGCTGTATTTGGCGACGTGATGCAGGAAGCTTGTCGCCAGATTCTCGGTCGGGATCTCCTTGTGACAGGCGGTGCACGTTCCCGCTCGACTCATGATGGCGCGCTCGCGATCGTTCAGCGGACGGGACAACTGGAAGTGATGGCCAACCGTCATCAGCTGCTCCCCCTCTTCGCTCACGATCCGTGACCAGTCGGTATTCATGTTCTCAATCGCGTTCATCTGCGGCTGTGTTCGCTTCGGCAGAATCTCGCGATCGATCGTTTCCAGGTCGACGAAGATATCTTCGTCCCACCCGCGCGGTCCGCCGATGCCATAGCCGAGTGCTTTGGGATCGGTGTGACACGACTCGCACGTCCGTGCGTTTTTCGTCATCGTGTGCGGCTGCGTGGGCGACATGTCGAGGGCGAGCTGGCCGTCGGCTCCACCTCCTTCCGTGTCGGCATCGGTCTTGAAGATGTGGTTCACCAGAATCGGTTCGCCATCCTCGCCGATGATCGTGACCGACGGCTGGCACCCCGGAGCGAGCGGCGTGATCCGCCCTTCTCCGTTCACGCCGAGCATCGGATTTTCCCAGCGGAGATACGACCGCTGTTCGGTGATCTTCCCCGGGATCATCAGATCGTAATCGGATTCGCCACGGTCGGCTTCATGTCCCGGTTCCATATGCTTGCGGCCGGCGGCGACCCAGTCGAAGTTCTCGTTGATCCCCTGCTCCGCAAGTGCTTTCCGCATCGCCTGAATCTCCGGATCCTCCTCGGTTCCCTCCTGCTGTTCGGGGCATTCGTCCTTCCGCGAATAGTCCACCTTCACATGGCAGCCATAACACTGCGGAGCCCAGGAGGCATGACAGCTGTAGCACTCCATGCGATCCATGTGCGAAGCGACCGTCGACATCGAGACCACGCCACGCTCGCTGATCTCGTTATCCTCCATCAGCTTCTTCAGCGGCTTCATGCGGAAGTCTTTTCCGTTCGCCGTGTGCACGATGATGTGATCGCCATCGCGAACGACGTTGCCGTATGGATTGCCCCGCGCGGTCAGCAGATAGCCATCCTTTGGCTCGTAGATCGTTCCCTGCAACGTGTGCTCGTTGAGCTTATTGGTCACGCCGCGAGCCGGACCCGTGGCCGGCTTCTCCTCATATTCATCCATGTAGCCGAGCGGCAGATCCCAGGGATACGCGTCCGGCGTGCCGTGGCAGTCGGCGCATTCAATCTGCACGGCGGCGAGATTCGCTCCCGCCAGAAAGCCGTCGCTGTGCACGTCGATCGACGTGTGGCAGTCCTGACAGGTCATCCCCTTGATGTAGTGAATGTCCTGCTCCATCGCGACGTAATGTTTCGTGTGCAGCTTCGGCTGCGGGCTCCCGTCCTCGGCGAACGGCGATTCATAAGGCGTCTCCATCAACCCCTGAAAGGAGACGCCGATGCGCTTGCCGCGATCGTGACACGTCGTGCAGGTCTCGACCGGAATTCCCGAGTACGTCTTCTCGTGGACCGTCACCTTCGCTTCGCGGGTTCCCTGAATCGAATGCACGAGGCAATGGCCTGGCTGCTCGCGAGTGATGGTCTTGTCGTCCCCTTCATAGAACCCTTCGTTGCTGTAGGGAACGTGGCACGACGAACAACCCATGCCGCGGAAGTCGCCGCGTTTCTGACGCCCCTTCACCGCGTGATGACATCGCTGGCATTCCTGACGAATGTAAGTGAAGGCGGCGAGCGTCGGATCCTTCTTCACCTCGGCGGGATCGGTCGGGGCTTCGGGAAGCGGTTCATGTCGATCGACCCAGACGTTCGGCTCCATGTTCTTGAGCCGCTGCATGTAAGCGCGATACTCCGGCGTGCCGAGACGATCGAGAGGGTCTTCCGGATTCTCGACCGCATAGTTGGCCCACTTGTGTTCGTACCCGGTGAGCGAACCGAACGCCCAGCAGACCCCCTGGATCTTGCCGGCTTCGGTCATCATCAAACTCTTCCACTGCACTTCGCAATGCTTGGGATGACATTGCCCGCAGGTGTTGTCGTTGATCCACGGACTGCCAGGGTCGGGGTAGAAGGCCGCCGTCTGATGAGCTGCCTCTTTCTCGGTCGCGTTCGGGTCGCCGCCGTGGCAGACAACGCAGCCAGCCGGATCGCCGAGCTCTTCGCCCTTGACCATAATCCGATCGAGCATTTCGGAACCGGGCTCGCGAATCAGCTCGATCTCCGCATGACATTTCATGCACCCGGACGCAGCCGCCCCGGGATAATGATTGATCAGTTTCTCTCCGGCGCCGACGTCGGAGCAACAGAGAATCAATACCAGCGCAATGCCGGAGAGCAGATGAGAAGACATGATGAGAGCCCAACTCGGATGAGTGGAAAATGAGGAGACCGTCAGGGCTCATCCTCTTGGGCTCACCATCAGAATTCAAGGGCAATCGAAGATCGGCACCGCCGGGGAGAGGCGGTGAGCCAGCGAAATCGCTGGATGATTTCGAGAAGAGAAACTACGTCGACTGCAGAAAGCCATCATCCATTGGAGGTGAGATGATGGTTGCATCGGGCGAGGTTCGATCGGGGGCCGATTCGGCGGGAAGTTGTCCTTCGCCGATGTTGCTCTCCCACCAGGATCTCGCCGATGAGCGTGTCCAACTCCCCGCCGACTGACAACTTTCCAGCTCCTGTTCGAGCGCGGACGCCGACGCAGGGCGATCGTCTTTGTTCTTGGCCAGGCAGCTAAGGATCAGTCGTTCCAGGTCTTCGTCGATCGTTCGGCCAAGTCGTGCCGACGGTTTCTCGGGCGTCGTCTTCACATGGTCGTTGCAGATGTCGACGATACTGCGTCCCTGGAAGACAGTCGTGCCGGTGAGCAGGAAGTACCCCACCGCTCCGATCGCGTACAGATCGCTGCGGGCATCGAGCGTTTCGTGTCGAATGGCTTCGGGAGACAGATAAAGAGGTGTCCCGGTCAGCGAGCCGGCCAGGGTCGTGTTCTGATCCGCATCGCGTGGCTTGACCAGACCGAAGTCGAGCAGCTTCACGAAATCGTGCAGGCCGCCGTATCGCGTCAACATGATATTGGCCGGCTTCACATCGCGATGAATCATCCGGAGTTGATGAGCTTCCGACAGTGAATCGCAGAGCTGACGCAGAATGTAAATCACCCGCCCTTCCGGCTGGGGTCCGTGTTTGCGGATGAGGTCTTCCAGTGAGAATCCATCCAGGTACTCCATCACATAATAGAAGACTCCCTCTTCCGTGTGGCCATAGTCGTAGATGGCAATTGTGTTGGGATGCGTCAACTGGCTGGTCAGCTGGACTTCCCGTTCGAAGCGGGCCAGGGCCTGTTCGTCGGATCGTTCGGCATGCAGCAGTTTGAGAGCCGTCGGGCGATGCAGCATTTGATGCTGGGCTCGATAGACGACGCCCATGCCGCCTTCGCCGAGCTTTTCGTCGAGGGAGTATTGTCCGAGTTGCCGGGATTCGATCGCGGCCTGACGAACTTTCAGGTCGAGGTGCGACGCATAGTAGGTCAGACCGCAGAGCCCGAGGGTCGTTGCGATCAGCAGTCCAGTGAGCACACCGAACGCCGTGCGAATCGAGTTCAACGGACCGAATGCTTCGGACGCATTGAACTCGGTCGCCACGCCAATCTGATAGTCGGGAAGCCAGGTCCACGCCCCCACGACCGGCACGCCGCGATAGTCGCGATACCCGGTGACATCGACCCCGGGGCCCTCCTGGATCGCGCGGTTTACCATCTGCGTAAGCGGCTGCTCCGACCTGCGCTTCGCTGCACGCTTTCCCGCCATCAGGTTCACGCCGGGGTCACGGATCTGAATGTTGAGCAGCGAGCGAACATGTTCTTCGTCCGGCAGCAGGCCGTTCTCTTTCAGCTCTTCATCGAAGCGACTGTTGGTGATCATCACCCCTTCGCGGTTGAAGGCATAGGTTTCGCCTGTCTGCCCGGCATGGGCCACCGAGAGGATTGAAGTGAATTCCTCTTCCGGCCGGATTCGCAATCCCAGAGCCGCGACCGGCTGACCGTTGTCGTCGCTGCGAACCGGAGTCACGAGATACATAACCGGAACTCCGACACGAGCCGTGCCGTCGATGTCGGGGTGAATCAGTTTGCTCTTGAACGGGGGAATCAGAAGTGTCTCCCCTTCGAAGATCGGAGCGAGCTTGTCCGCGAACAGGCTGGCGATCGAGGCGTCGCCGATTCCGATATCGAGGTCGCTGGCGAGAATCAGCGAGTTGCGATCGATCAGCACGAATCCGCTGACGCGATGGGCTTCCATCCAGGGCGTGACATGGTCCCGCAGTTGTCCCAATGCCGGAGAGGTCAGCAGATCAGCGACTCGCTGCGCGGCGTCGGACTGTTCGGCGATCGAGGCCAGTTCCATGGCTGGTTGTCGGACCTCTTCGTCTTCGCCCAGGGCGAGCGTTTCCGAACGCTGGTCAGTCAGCCAGAGTTCGAGGCCCGCCACATCGGCATTCAGAAGCGACTGCAGCTGGGAGGCCAGGTTCGCTTTGACGGACGTCTCGACCGACCGCATCGTCCACCATCCCACGGCTGCGACCACAACGGTCGTCAGTGCAGGGCCGAGCCACAAGTGTTTCCGCACTCGGAGACTGGCCGTTAACGCCGATCCCGCCACCGACTTGAGCCGCGAGATGTGGGTCTTCGAAGTCGATGCAGAATGGCTCATGGAAACGTCGTCTCAGATATTCGGGATCAAAAGGACACCTCAGCCATTGTGCCCGATTCCTCCGTGGTCACAAGCACGCGGATCTGTTTTCAGAAAGATGACGAGGATCTTAATGGATCGAAAACCACGGCAACGGCGGGCCAGTGGAAGTGGGTGGTCAACTGAAGTGGAGTCCGTTCCTGGCCGCTGGCATCGTGTGAGTGCTTGCGTTTCACCCGTCGTCACGGAAGTGGGTGCCACTGGCGTCTCGCCAGTGCTTTCGTTCCATCCTCCGCGACGTCGGTGACGTTGCGTCATCAATCCCGAATACGGTTGCGAGAGTCTCTGACGAAGAAGTCGGACGGCAGACGACTTAGCTCCGGAAGCGAGGAGTCGATCAGCTCTCCACTCGAACGAAACCAGCGAGCGCTCGACCAGTGCCAGAGGTGCGGATCGTCAACAAGCCCCCGTCGCACCGGATTTTCATGGATATACCGAATGGCGGTCATCACGGTTTGCTCGTCGAATAGATTTCGATCGTATCCGGGGCCTTCCTGCCAGAATCGAAATACGGTTTTCCCCGGTCGTTCTGTAATGGTGAGTCGTTCGAGAAGTCCACGATTCGATTCTGAAAGGTCGTGTTTAGCGCGAACCGATACAGGACGTTTGATACCGGCCAGCAACCGGGAAATCGCTTTCGGTTCACCTGACTCGGGGAGGACCAGTAGATGAACGTGTTCGGGCATGAAGACGAATGCGATCAGCCGACAGGAATTCTGGCGGCAGGACTGCGTCACACTTTCCGCCAGCCACGCTTGCCGGCGAGAATTCAGCACCGGCAGCCGCTGATAGGTGGAGAACGTCAACTCATGCAGATCGCCCGGCTCGTGGAAATGCTTGATCCGTTTGCGGTGAGGCGATGACATCAGTTCTCTTTCGGTGACATCGGGGATCGACGAGGCGTGGCTGGCCATTCTTCGTCCAACGTTATCCGAGGCACTGGCGAGACGCCAGTGGCACCCTTTCGGGATCGCTGAGTTGCCTCGAAGCGATCGATCCATCTCAGCGATCAGTCGAGTTCGACTCGTCGTCATCGTCATCGTTCAGCCAGCAGTCGACGTCGTTGTTCAGGAAGCAGCCGCGCATTCGCCAACCGATCCAGCCGAGGAGAAGGACGGCCAGTCCGCCCCAGACCCAGGGACCGATCGAGCCGACGATGTTTTGCACGGCGTCGTAATGGTTCCCCAGAGAGTAGCCCAGCACGGCCAGCAGCGTGCTCCAGGCGAAGATGCCGAGAGTGCTGTAAGCGGTGAAGACCCACAGATTCATCCGACCCGCTCCAGCGGGAATGGAGATGTAGGAACGGATACCGGGCACCATACGGCAGAGGAACACGGCGGCCGGGCCATGGCGCCTCAGCCAGTCGGCGGCCCGGTCGACATCTTTTCCGGAAACGGCGAGCCACTTGCCTTTGTGGTCGGCCCAGCGATGCAGCCGGTCCTGTCCCACCCGGCGGCCGAGATAGTAAAGCGGAAACTGTCCGAGCACCGAACCGAGCGAGCCGGCCACGATGACCAGCACCAGCGAGAGCTCTCCCCGGCCAGCCGTGTACCCGGCCAGCGGCATGATCAACTCACTCGGAATGGGCGGAAAGACGTTCTCCAGAAACATCAGCGCCGCAATGCCCCAGGTGCCCAGCGTGCCGATGATCGACGTGATCCATTCATCCATCGCTTCATCGTAATTCGAACCCCACGCCCCGCAACGGGGATGTCGGGGAGATTCTTGCCGCACGTCATCGACGTGAAGAACTCACCCCGTGTGCCACTGGCGTCTCGCCAGTGGGGAAGTTCGCGATCGGGCATCGAAGTTTCGTCATCTGTTTGTTCGAGCGGGTCGAACCGGAGCCGGTCTGATGATGGAACTGGTCGGTATCAAGAGACAATGCACTGGCGGGACGCCAGTGGCACCCGTCAACGGTGTTTAGGACTAGCAAACCCAAGGTCCTCAGATCCAGCGATTCGTAACTGCCATGCTCACGAAAAACACAGCGACATAGGACAGACAAGCTTGAAGGATCATAAAGGACAGCGTCGCAAGCCGGATCTCATTCAGTACCCATATTAAAAGACCAGACCAGATTAGCTGATACACATACAGCAGGTACACAATATTGAGTCTTGAAACGACGTCGTCGGGTATGGAGTTCACCGAGAATGCTGCACCGTAAACTAAGAGCCCAAGCGTGCATAACGATGGGGAGAATACAAGAGCTTTCGTCAGTGGGTTCGAAGCCGTCGGCGATTCGCTAAGGGACCACAGACCGATTCCGATGAACAGACTGGGCCATGAAATCCATGCGGCGAAGGTGAACGTGGTTGTGATGGTCTCGACGAGCAGATAAAGAAACATTCTCAAGCCTCGCCTTCCACGTCCGATCTGGTTATGTATTAATGCTTTTCGGCCTTCGCATTGTAGGCCTGCTGATGTTCGCACGTCATCGCAAACTGGTTTTATCGTCCAAATTCCGCTTATGTGTGCCACTGGCGTCTCGCCAGTGGGAGAGTTCGTGATCGCGGTCGCGAAGATCGATCCGGTGTTCGTTCGATTGAACTGGGTAGCTTCATCCTTGAAGAAACGGCACTGGCGGGACGCCAGTGGCACCCTGCGAAAACATCGACCACGTGCAGTGGATGTCGTTGGGAACTATGGGCGGCGGCAAAGTCGTCACATTCGAATGAGTCATAGGTTGATCCGACAGCCTGACAGATGAAATCAACAAACCTTCACAGATCGGTTCTGCGAAGGTTCTTTTTGTTTTGTGGAGGCTCTGACGTCGGATCCGGGCGTGCATGATGGAGGACTTCTGAACGATGCCCTCTGTGGTCACCCGAACGACTAATGGGCAACTGCTTGTTGCTTCGCAACCGGGAGGTAAACCTCCCGGCCATCCGGCGAAATTCCTGTTTGGTTAATCGCCTGGTAGTGCATGCCTGCAAACTGACACATTCTGGTTGACATCCAACCCGAGATTTCACTCGTCTCGATCAGCGATCGCCCGAACATATCCCTCGACTTTCTCAGCGTACCCTCCCCGGTATTCATAAGTCACGACAAACTCGTCCTGTAGCGTCTGTAGAGCCGATATCACTTCCTCCGTATTCCCGTCTTCCAATTCCGCCAACGTGGCATCGATCAACTGCTTCGTCGCACTCGTGTAGTATGAGTTCGCTTGAAATGATTCCAGAGAGCCGGCCAGTGATGCCACTCCGAACGACGTTGCGATCGCACAAAGACCGAGTGTGGTTCTGACCGTCCGACTGCCCCGGAATTCCGCAATCAGCCAGGCGATCGGAAGCGTAACAACTAGGAACAGGATGAATCCGAACATGGGAGTCTCCTAAGTGTTGAACCAGCATTCCGCGCAACAAAAAAACCTCACGGAGACAATGTGTCTGACCGTGAGGTTTTTGAAGTGGCGGGGGCCGGATTTGAACCGACGACCTCGAGGTTATGAGCCTCGCGAGCTACCAGGCTGCTCCACCCCGCGTTATAGCGCTGCAGGACTGTTTTGCGTCTTGAATGAACAGACGCCGAGCCTGTCAAGCGGGGCAATTGCCCCGTGCGTCCACACTATATCGGTCAGACCCCGGCTCGTGAAGCAGTCGAATCGGGTTTTTTTGAGAAATTCCCGGAAAACTCCCCGTTTCGCCCACTCGCGGGAGGCTTCGGCAGGATCGGAGTCTACGGCTCGGATTTGTCGCAAGTTCGTCAGTGGGACAGGGATTCATCTGGCAGTCTGCATGCGCCTGCGTAGAGTGGAGAAAATTCGCTGGATGCGGGCTGTGTGGTCGACTGTGCCGCCTGTAACGGTGATGCCGGATCTCCCTGAATTCCCATTTGGATCGGTCGGGAACGGCCTCGGCGGGGTCAAGTGGAATGATCGGTCAAAACGATACTTTCGATATCTGCCGTTGCGTCTGCCCGGACCCGGTCCGCAGAATGAAACGAGCAGTCAAACAGTTGCTGCGGGCTGCACTGTATGAACAACACGCGTCTGACTCACACCGTAGATTCTGTCTTCTAAGTATGAGCGGTGCGGACTGGGGCCATTGACTGGTCTCGGCATCGTGCCCTGGGGGTCGTCGGGATGTACCGACTGTGGATGACTTTATTTGTACTGATTCCGCTGTTCTTCGCGGTGTCTGAGAGTGGCCTGTTACGTGCCCAGAGCGATGGGGACGGCGGACAGGGCAATCAGACTCCGGCGGAGGATTCGCCTCTGGCCGTGGAGCCGCAGACGAATCTCGAACTGCTGGAAACAGCCGTGCTGATGGCCGACTTTGGTCGACCTCAGCTGGCGAAGTCCTATTTGAAGCGGATTCTCGACGCCAATCTGTCCGATGACGAACTGCTTGAACTTCGCGATGAAGTCGGCTCGGTGGAAATCGTGCGGATGGCTCGGACGGAGGCGCTACAGCCGGAATCCCAGCAGCTGCTCGATCAGATTGCCGCGGCTTCCGGCCGGCAGTCGATGAAGCCGGAACGAATTGACAAAGTGCTGCGGGACCTCGGCGGATCGCCCCGGGAACGGGAAATCGCCATCTCGGAACTGCAGGGGCTGGGCTTGCGGGCCATGCCTCGGCTCATCCAGCATCTGGCCGATCCGAATACCGTGCAGACCCGCGATCAGATCGTGTATCTGTTTTCGCGAATGGGCCGCGAAATCGTCCCGGCTCTGTTTGCGGCTCTGAATACCGAGAATCCCCTGCTGAAATCGGCCATTCTGGGAAGCCTGGGAGTGATCGGCGAAGAAGAGGATATCAAGCGGCTCTGGTACTACGCTTACAGTGAAGCCGAACAGCCCGCTGTGCATCAAGCGGCTCGCGTGGCCATCTCCCGGATTCTGTATGGAACGCCGGACAAAACCGCGATGCTGTCGAGTTTCGGCGTGAAACAGGACCTGATCCGGGCTTCGGAGGCGTATCTCAAGCAGCTGCCGAACTGGACTGTCAACGAAGACGGGACGGTGGACTTCTGGATCTGGGATGCTCAGTCCGGCACCGTGGTTCCGCTTGCGATCTCTCCCAAAGCGGCGAATCTGCGTCGAGCCGTTGTGACGAGTCGGCAGGCGTTGTCGTTCTCGCCGGAAGATCCTCACATCCAGGCGTTGTATCTGACAGCTGTTCTCGCGGAAGAAGGTTATCGTGTCGGGCCGGAAGAAGCCCTGCCAACAGGAGCGGGCACGCCCTTCAACCTGGCGTTGACCTCTGGCGTGCCGGTGCTCGAAAAGAGCTACGAAATCGCCATGGAAACCGGGCAGTATCGAGCCGCCGAAACCGTTCTGCGAGCGCTGTCGCTGGTTGGTGAACGGAATCTGTTGAACTCGTCGTTGGAAGATCCTTCGCCGTTGATTGCCGCTCTGAATGCACCGCATTCCGGCGTTCAGTTCGCCGCAGCAGTTGCGATTCTGGAGTTGAATCCGCGGAAGCCGTTCCGTCAGGCGTCTCGCGTTGTCGAGATTCTGGCTCGCGGATTAAACGACGACGGGGTCGGCAAAGTGCTGATGATTGATCCGAATGTCGATCGTGGCCGAACACTGGCCGCCGCCACGCGGATGCCCCAGGACAGCGTACGCACCGGGAAAGAGGGTTTCATTGAAGCCAGCACCCGCAGCGACATCAAGCTGATCATGACGCACATCAACTGCATCGACTGGGGTCTGTCGCAGACGCTGGCCAACTTCCGGGCCGATGCCCGTACGGCTGCGTTGCCGATCGTGATCTACGGTCCGACCTTCATGGAAGATGAACTGGCTCTGACAATTCAGCGGACGCCCAACACGCATTATGTCATCTTCACGCCGAAGTCGACGGAGCTGGATCGTCAGCTGGAACCGTTCCTCGTCTCTCAGACCGAGACTCCGCTGTCACCGGTTCTGCGACGCCGACGAGCCGCAGCTTCGGCCGACTGGCTGGCCACGATCGCCCGACGGAATCAGACGCATCTGTTCGATTTGACGCCGGCAACCGCGTCGCTCAGCCAGGCGGTCAACGTGCCGGAGTTGGCCGTTAATTGTCTGACGGCCCTGGGAGCGGTTCCAACCCGTGAAGCTCAGGACATCATTGTGAACGTGGTGCTGAGCCGGATGGAGGATCTCTCGAACCGGGTTTACGCCACGCGGGTGCTGACGCGTCACATGCAGGAGTATGGCGTGCTCCTGGACGATCGCGACATTGCTGATCTGAAGGAAGCCTGGGAGGGCGAAACGGATCCGGAGATGCAGACGGCTCTGGCCATTCTGGTTGGCTCTCTGCAGCCGAACTCTCCGAAGGTGACTGAGCGGCTCGAACGGCACGTAATTCCGCCGGCTCCTGCTCAGAATTGATCCGAATGAGGAGATGATCGCGAGCGTCGCACGGGCGGCGCTCGACAGGCCGCTTCTGTCGAGTAGAGTATAGACCTTTGGTCCGATCCCTTTGGTCGGATCAGTCTCGGTCTCTCTTATTCGATGGTTTCCTGTGAAGCGCAAGCCCAAGTCTCGTCCCGCCAAATCCGCTGCTCCTTCGTCACCGCCGCCGGTCGTCGACCAGTTGCTGGAGTTGAAGAATCCGCACAGCGTCCGGGCGGTTCTGTCTGTTCGCCCCAAAGATGTGACCGAACTCCGTTTCTACGCCGAGCCGAAGGGGCTGTGGAACAAGATCGCTGAACTGGCCGACGAGGCGAACATTCCGATTCGCACCCTCCCGCCGCCCGCCGACAAAAAGGGCCGGGCTCCCGTGAAGCAGGAACGCACCGGCCACGCCGTCGCTCTGGTGAAACCCCGGCAGGCTGCGACCTTGCAGTCCCTGCTTCAGGTTCCAGAAACCGGCGACGGCCCGCCGCCATTGTGGCTGGCGCTCGATTCGCTTCAGGATCCGCACAACGTTGGAGCGATTTTCCGCTCGGCGGCCTTCTTCGGAGTTCGTGGGATTCTGATGACTCGCAGCCAGTCGGCTCCCATTAATGCCACGGTGCACGATATCGCAGCCGGCGGTGTGGAGCACGTTCCGTTCGCGATCGAGCCGAACCTGAACCGGGCGCTCAAGCTGGCCAAAGACGCCGGCTTGTGGATTCTGGGAACTTCAGAACACGCGGAAGGTTCCCTCTGGGAAGTCGATCGGCGGCGTCCATGGCTGGTCGTGGTCGGGAACGAGCAGAAGGGACTGCGGCGTCTCACGCTGGAGAAATGTGACCATCTCTGCACGATTCCGGGACCCGGCGATGTCGGTTCGCTCAACGTCTCGGTCGCGACCGGAATCGTTCTGGCTGCTCTGCAGCAGTCGTAATCAAGCCGACTCTCAGACAGGCAGTCCCCGTGTACGATACAGCCGCTCGATATCGCGAAGCGACCCGAGCCGGTCTGGTTGGGCTGACGGTCAATCTCGCGCTGGGCGTCATCAAGCTGATTGCCGGGATCGTGGCCCGCTCGACGGCTCTTATCGCTGATGCGGTCAATTCACTGGGCGATGCACTGTCCTCGCTCGCGGTCGTCTATGGACTCCGTATTTCTCAGCTGCCGGCGGACGAAGAGCATCCGTACGGTCATGCGCGAGCCGAGGGAATCGCGGCGACGAACGTGGCGGTCGTGATCATCGTTTCGGCTGGAATTGTCGGTTGGGAAGCCTTGATGCGGTTCGGCCAGCTGGCTCCCGCCGTTCCCTGGTGGGCGATGGCCATTGCAACGGGCAATGTCGTGCTCAAGGAATGTCTGTTTCAGTACAAGGTGCGGGTCGGACGTCGAACGAAATCGGCGTCGATCATCGCCAACGCCTGGGATCACCGCAGCGACGCTCTCTGCTCGCTGGCTGTGCTGATCGGGTTTCTAGTCGTTCGAGTAGGCGGTCCCGCTTACGGCTGGGCCGATCAGGTTGCCGCGATCATTGTGTCGCTGGGGGTCATCTGGTCGGGAATCGGGCTGTTTCGCAGCAGTGCCAACGAACTGATGGATGCTCAGGCGGAATCGGAGTTTCTGGATCAGATCCGGGACCAGGCGCTGGGGGTCACCGGCGTCGAAGGTGTCGAAACACTGCTTGTCCGCAAAGTGGGGCTCGAGTATTTCGTCGATGTTCACATCGAGGTGAACCCGTCTCTGACGGTCGATTACGGGCATCGGATCGGGCATCACGTGAAGGATCGGCTGCTGGCGCACTTTCAGGAATTGCGGGATGTGCTGGTGCATCTGGAGCCTCACCGGGCCCCAGATCCGGCCGACGAGGCGCAATAACTTATTGATTTTGCCTATCTTCGTTCCTATCTTTACAGTGGCCATTCTGGCAGGGAATGCCAGTTTGCGATCCTCCTGCAGGTGACCCCCGCCGCTCGCTCGCGGCGAATGAAGTCCCTCCAATTTTCTTACCTTTCGCATCCAGCGATCAGGAGCAGCAATGGATTTGATCCTCACGAAACGTCGGCACGCCGTCTCGCGATTCCTCTTACTTTTTGGAATGCTCCTCTGCATCACCGCGATGCCCGAGCCGGCGGCGGCCAAAGAGTACCCCGCCTGGGATGAGGTGACGAAAGGAGCAACCCGGCTCAGCGGACTGTTCCCGCTTTATTACAACGAAGCTGAGCAGCAACTCTTTATCGAGATCAGCAAGTCTCAGTACGACTCTGAATTCATTCTGCCGATTTCGATCGCGCGTGGGGCCGGCCTGATGTATCTCGGCGGCGATACGCTCAACTTCGGCGATCAATGGCTCGTCACCTTCCGCCGCAGTGCCGACCGCGTTCATCTGGTTCGCCGCAATGTCCGCTTCAAAGCCAATCCGGGCTCACCACAGGCCGATGCGGTTGAGACGTCTTACACCGACAGCGTGATCAAAGCGTTGCCGATCAAGAGTGAAAAGAACAGCGGACAAAGCGTGCTGATCGACGCAGCCGATCTGTTCATGTTCGATCTTGCCGGCATCGGCGTGAATCCCGATCGCAGTCGCAGTACCTGGTTCAAAGTGAACGCGTTCCCCGAAAACATCCAGATTCAGGTGGCGGCTGTCTTCGCTTCCAGCCACAGTTACACCACGGTGTACGGAGCCGACTCGGCTGTGCCCGATCCCCGGGGAACCCAGATCGTACTTGATTACGGCCTCTCGAAGCTGCCGAGTTCGAGCTACAAACCACGACTCGCTGATGACCGCATTGGCTACTTCCTCAGCACGGTCAATGACTTCACGAAAGACATTGACGAGTCGCCGAAAGTGAAGTTCATCAACCGCTGGCATCTGGAGAAGGAAAATGCTTCTGCTGAGATGTCGCCTCCGAAAGAACCGATCATTTTCTGGATCGAGAAATCGGTCCCCCGGTCTTACCGCCCCTACGTTCGCGAAGGGATTCTGGAGTGGAACAAGGCCTTCGAGAAGATCGGCTTTATCGACGCCATTCAGTGCCGCGATCAGCAGGACAGCGATAGCTTCGCTCCCGAAGATATTCGCTATAACACGTTCCGCTGGATCACGACTTCGGCCAGCTTCGCCATGGGACCGAGCCGGGTGAATCCGAAAACCGGACAGATTCTCGATGCGGACATCGTGTTCGACGAGAGCATGGTGCGTTACCACCGAACCGATTACGTCCGCAATGTCGGCATCCCTCAGGGCCTCGACCTTCTCGCCAAGGGAGAGCGTCAGCTGTTCCTGAAAATGTTCGCCGCGGAAGTGCCGGAAATCGAAGGGCGTCAGAAGGAATACGACGAGCTGCTCAAGCAGTATCACAAGTTAATTGAAGAACATCCCGAGCACGCCTACAGCCAGCAGTTTCCGCGTCAACCGACGTGGATGAATGCTAAAGCGGGCTGTAACTGCTGCATGATGGGACCGGGGATTCAGCGTCAACTCGGGTTGATGTCGACAGTCATGGCCGTCCACGGAGCCGCCCCGGGAGGCAAGGTGCCCGAGCAGTTCATCGGACAGGCGATCAAGGAAGTGGTCATGCACGAGATCGGACATACGCTCGGTCTGCGTCACAACTTCGAAGCCAGCACGATGCTGTCGCTGGAAGAGATCAACAAGCCGGAAGTAACCAACAAGCAGGGGATGATCGCTTCGGTGATGGACTACGCCCCGGCCAACTTCTCGGTCGATCCGAAGACGCAGGGTGATTACTTCACCACGACGATTGGGCCTTACGACTATCTCGCGATTGAGTACGGCTACAAACCGATCTCCGGCGATGAGAACGCCGAACTGGCCAAGATTGCCGCCAAAATGTCGGAACAGGGGCTGAAGTACGCCACCGATGAAGACATGGCGAACAACCCGGATCCGCGGATCAATCTGTTCGACCTGGGCGACCCGGTCGACTACTCCGAGCAGCGGATCGCCTTCATGAAGAAATCGATCGAAGGAATGGTTGATCGCGTTGTCGAAGAGGGTGAAAGCTACAAGCGGGCCCGCGAGACCTTCACGCTGCTGCTGGGCGAAATCGCTCAGGCAACGCAGCTGGCCGCGCAGTACATCGGTGGCGAGTACACCTCGCGCGATCATAAAGGCGATCCCAAAGCCCGGCCGCCCATGGAACCAATTCCCCTGGAAAAGCAGCAGCAGGCTCTGAATCTGCTGAGCAAGGAAATCTTCTCGGATGCCGCCTTTAAGTTCTCACCCGAACTGCTGACGGCTCTGGCCCCCGAACGGCTCTCCGATAACTATTCCTCGAATGGCGATTTCGTTTATCCGATCTACGATCGCGTATTGAGCATTCAGCGGATGGCTCTCTCAACGATGCTCGCCAACAGCACGCTGCGAAACGTCCAGCAGATCGAGATGCACGCGAAGCCCGACCAGAAGGTGCTTACGCTTCCGATCATCTTCGACACGCTCACGACCTCAATCTGGAGCGAGATTCCCGCGCAAGTCGATCCGAACAAGCCGGTGCAGATCTCCACGATCCGCCGCAACCTGCAGCGCGAATACGTGCGACAGCTGTCCGGCATCGTGCTGAATCAGTCATCCGTCCCGGCCGATGCCCGGGCCCTGGCCCGGATGCATCTGCAGGATCTGTTCGATCGCCTCGACAAGCTGGAAGAAGCCAACGCAAAGCTCGACCCTTACGCGAAGGCCCACACCCGCGAACTCCGCGACCAGATCGAGAAAGTCCTGAACGCCGAACTGGCCAGCAATCGCCCGTAAGCGGTCGGTCAACGTGAGTAGAACAGAAGCCGGGGATGAGCAATCACCCCGGCTTCTTCCATTGCTGATGGGAAGCTCCCGCCTGCCGATCGTGGAATGCTTCGGACGAGGGGCTTTTCTCAACGGAAGTGGAGTGCACCACAGAGACACAGAGGACACAGAGAGCCAGTGGTTGGGGCACGTCCGAGACCGGATGGACGTCCTTATTCAGGAATGCTTCAGGTCCGACAAGTTCCCTCGCCCCCGTGGGAGAGAGGGTTAGGGTGAGGGGGAAGTGCGGGTGACATGCTTCACAGGCCGCTGATTTCATTCTCAAAAAGAGATTCGCTGATTGATCGCCCACTATTCGAACTTGTCGTAAACAGAGGAGACCATAAGACCCGTTGAACGCACGGCAGGCGGGAGCCCGCCCTGCATGCTGATTACTTCTTCAGGGGGACTTCGCCGCCGAGGCGCATGGGGACCTGGATGGACTTGCCGTCGCGGAGGACTGTCAGGGTGATGGTGTCACCCGGGTTGCGGCTTTCGATGTCGCCGAGGAAGTCGTCGACGGTGGAGATCTTCTCGCCGTCGACATGGGTAATTGTGTCGGCTGCCGTGCGATCGGTGCGTTCGACGACGAAGGGGCCGCGGCGTTCGCGGAGGACCTGCGGGCCACGAATACCGGCCTTCTCGGCCGGGCCGCCGGGCACGAGTTGAGCAACAAGGAGACCGTTCTCAGTTTCATAAACCCGAGAGATGCCAATTTCAGGGCGAATTACACGGCCGTGGCGAATCAGCTGAGGAATGACCCGTTTGGCGAGGTTCACCGGGATCGCAAAGCCAACGCCAGAGCTCTGACCGGTGGCTGAATAGATCGCCGTGTTGATGCCGATCATGCGGCCGTGAGAATCGAGCAGCGGGCCGCCCGAGTTCCCCGGATTTACGGCTGCATCGATTTGGATGATCGACTTGATGGTGCGGTCGCGATGGATCTTCAGTGAGCGGTTCAGTGACGAGATGATCCCGGTCGTCAGGGTTCGTTCGAGGCCGAACGGGTTGCCGATCGCGTAGACGTTCATTCCGACTTTGAGATTGGCCGAGTCGCCCATGCGGACGGGAATCAGCGATTCGACGGGGGCTTCCACGCGGATCACGGCCAGGTCGTTCACGGGGTCGGCTCCGACGTAGGTAGCATCGTAAGTTTCTCCGTCGTAGAGGGTCACGACGACTTCGCGAACGTCTTCAATGACATGGAAATTGGTGAGGATGTGTCCCGCCTGATCGATGACCAGTCCGGATCCCGTTCCTTCTTCGGGGACGGCCTGCAGGAAGAAGTTGTCCGCGCGGACGCTGCGGGTCGTAATGTTCACAACGCTGCGGTTGACATCTTCATAGACGCGGATACTCACCTGCTCTTCAGGGGTGAGGGCATCCGATTCGTAGAAGGCGGCTCCGAAGTTTCCAACAGGGCCGGGGTTGTGGGAAGTTCCCTCCCACTGAGGCGATGGCGAGATTCCCTTCGGAGCCTGGCCGGGCGGGGTGACGGGAATCGTGGGTGTCGGCTGCGGCGTGGTGCGGGGCGCAGGAAGTCCCGGGCCGTTGAGCGTCGGCGGTTCCTGAGCGTGCATCAACGTCGGTTCGGTCAGCCGGACAAAGGTGGCAGAAACGAGGCCGCCAATCACAGCGGACGCCAGGCAGGTCAACCAGATTCTCATTGCTCTTCCCTCAATCTTCCTTCCAATACTCCGTCATCCGGGAAAAATGAAGAACTGGATTGTAATTCCGACCGCAAACTGGGGGGAGGGCAATTCCGCGGAGAGGTTTCCGCGACTGGAAACCCCGGTGAATCCCCAGGCACGCAACTGGCAACCGAGGATGCTTCCCGGCGGCGAAGTGAGTAAACTGCCACTACCGGCGGCGAGCAGCTGCCGGATCGATGACGACGTCCCGTCCGCACCGACACCGAACGACCAGAGTGACTATGGCCGAAAAACGCGACTTCGATGACTTTCTGGAGAAGTTTCACAAGCACCGTCAGCTGATGGTGGAAGAACTGCACAAGGTGATCATCGGCCAGGACGATGTCATCGAGCAGATCATGGCCGCCATCTTCACCGGCGGACATTGCCTGCTCGTCGGGGTGCCGGGGCTGGCCAAAACGCTGGTCGTGAGCACGATCGCCAAGATTCTCGATGTTGAATTCAAACGGGTGCAGTTCACGCCCGACCTGATGCCGTCCGACATTACCGGGACGATGGTGCTGGAAGAATCGGAAGGGGGCCGTCGCGATTTCCGGTTCGTGCAGGGACCAGTCTTCACGAACATTCTGCTGGCCGACGAAATCAACCGAACCCCGCCGAAAACGCAGGCGGCTCTGCTCCAGGCGATGCAGGAGCACGAAGTAACGGCTGGGCAGACGACGCACGATCTGCCGGATCCCTTCTTCGTGATCGCGACTCAGAACCCGATCGAGCAGGAAGGAACGTATCCGCTGCCGGAAGCCCAGCTCGACCGCTTCATGTTCAACGTGAAGGTCGATTATCCGAGTGTCGAAGAGGAGGAGAAGATCCTTGAAGCGACGACTGGCGGAGAACGAGCCGAGGTGCGGAAGATCCTGTCAGGCAAGTCGATTCTCTATCTGCAGAAGCAGATCAACACGATCGAAGCGAGCCCGCTGACAATCAGCTACGTGACCCGCATCGTGCGGGCGACACGTCCGGGGGATGGTTCGGCTCCGAAGTTCGTGAAGGAACTGATCGACTGGGGAGCCGGTCCGCGGGCTGGCCAGTACCTGATTACCGGGGCCAAAGCGATGGCCGCCATGGACGGACGTCCGGCGGTCAGCCCGGCTGATATCCGAAAAGTGGCAATTCCGGTCCTTCGTCACCGGATTTCGGCGAATTTTCAGGCTCAGGCGGAAGGTTACACCACGGACGACCTCGTGAAGCGGTTGCTCGAAGAGATCCCCGAGCCAAACGTTCCGAAGTACGTCTGATCACAGGCGAAACGGCCGGCGGAGGAGTCTCGGGAACCGGTTCGGGATTCGGGAATCTCATTGCAAAATCTCGGCGAAATCGTCAGGATAAACAGACTCTTCTCTAGAGCAAATTCACAATCCCTGAGCAGGGGAAGCCTGAAAATGCTCTGATCCAGTGCACTGTTCGAGTTCGCACTCCATCTCATATCATCCGGGCAACCGACGAGACGTAACTTCGGGGCCGTTGGGCGTTTCATGGCGAGAAAAACCAACCAGGAATCGAGTACCGCTAAAACGGCACAACGAACCAGTGATTCCGACCTGACAACGCTCAAGCAACTCGGCCGGTATGAGGTGCAGAAGAAGTTGGGTCAGGGCGGCATGGGAACGGTCTATCTGGCCCTTGATCCCTCGCTCAATCGCCTGGTGGCTCTCAAGATTCTGCCGCCGGAAAAGGCCGAAAACGCAATCCTCGTCAAGCGGTTCAAAGCCGAGGGCCAGGCCGCCGCTCAGCTGACGCACGACAATATCGTCCGTGTGTATGAATCGGGCGAAGCCGACGGGCTCAACTATATTGCGATGGAGTACGTCGAAGGGACCGACGTCCAGCGGCTCATCAAAAAGCGGAACCGCATTCCGATCCGCCGATCGACCGAGATCATCACTCAGGTAGCTCGGGCCCTGGAGCATGCCTCGCAGGCTTCCATTGTGCACCGGGACATTAAGCCGTCCAACCTGCTGATTACGCAGTCCGGAGTGGTGAAGCTGACCGATCTCGGACTGGCCCGCATTGTCGACGATACCGAAGAGACTTCAATTACGCGGGCGGGAACGACTGTCGGCACTGTCGACTACATGTCGCCCGAACAGGCCCGCAGCAGCAAAGCCGCCGACATCCGCAGCGACCTGTATTCGCTTGGCTGCACCTGGTACCACATGCTGACCGGCTCGCCGCCGTATCCGGAAGGTTCGGTTACCAATAAGCTGCATGCCCACGCCGTCGCTCCAATTCCCGATCCGCGGGACCTCAACGAATCGGTTCCCGAAGCGATTGTTGGTGTGATCGCCCGGATGATGGCCAAGAAGCCGGAAGACCGGTACCAGAGCGTGGCCGAACTGCTGGAAGATCTCGAAGCGGTTAAGACCACCAAGCGGGAAATCAAAGCCGAGGATCTGGCTGCTTTGGCCGGAGCCGAGGACGTGATCGACGAGGATGTTGAAGATCGCGAACCGTCCGAGGGGCCGGTCATTCCTCCCCGGCGAGGCCCCGTGGCCCGCGACATTGAGGAAGAGGAGCTTGACGAACCGACTCCGAAAAAGAAGCGGCGAAAGAAAGCGGACAAGTCGAGTGCCAGCTCTTCATCGGGATCTCGCAACGGGTCCTCGAAGTCGAATTCGTCGGGAGTCGATTCCCTTCCGCCCCGTGAGAAACGGAAGCTTGAAGATGTCGAGGGGAAATCGACTGGTCAACTCGGTGAGATCGCAAAATACATTGGACTGGCCTGCGCTTTGATCGCCGTTGTCAGTGTCGCCTGGTATGGCATTTCCGCCGTCAGCAGTTCCTTCAGTCAGTCGAATGCCAACGAGAAAGACAATGTCGATCTCACCCGGACCATCGAAGAGGTTCAAGCCGAGCGGGAACGCGAAGCGGCCGAAAATGGAGACGGGAAGGCGGCCGAAGGGGGAAACGGTTCTTCGAACGGGAAGAGTCCACGAAAGTTGACGGCCACGCCCGCGGTTGCCGCTGCGGACGAGGAGTTGAGTGACGAACAGATCGCCCGGTTGCCGAAACTGCAAATCGTCGATTCCTCGGTGAAGGAGGACGAGACGCATTTCCATACCATCGGCGATGCACTCACGAAGATCAGCGACAAGGATCTGGTAATTGAACTGGCGACGAGCCGGACATTTATCTGGGAGCAGCCGGTCTCGATCGAGAACCGAAGCGTGATCTTTCGGGCAGCCGAAGGTAAGCCGGGGCGTATCATCCTGAACTCTGCCGGAGCCATGACGGATGGACTCATTCGGGCCAGAAACGCGCACGTTATGGTTCACGGCCTGCATTTTGGCCTTCCGGCCTTCGATTTACCCGGTGCTAATGAACTCCGGCTGTTCGATCTGCAGAGCTCCGACCTGCATGTTCGCGACTCCACGTTCACGATCGAGGAATCCCGTGCCGCTCCGATCGTTCTCTGTCAGTACTTCGGGCAGAGGAAAGCGAATCAACTGCAGTTGAAACGTTCACTGGTCCGCGGGGAACTCTGGCAGCCGTTTCAATGCCAGGCGGAGCAGTTGCAGATTCTGGTCGACGACAGCCTGTTTCTAATTGGGGAAAGCCCGCTGCTCGACCTGAAGCTTCCGTCCGGAACGTCCGGCAACGAGGCGGGAGCGAAGACGGCGGACGGCCAGTTTGCCCGTGAAGTCTCGCTCAACGACACCATCGTGGTTTGTCGGAATACGCCGCTGGTGATGGTCAACTCACGTGGAAGAAACGATCCGCCACCGACGCAGTTCCGTTTGAATCGGGCCCACTTCGTCGCGACGGCTTCGGCCAGTCAGCGACCGCTGGTTTCGATCTCCAACTGGCCGGAGAACGTCCTCGGGGCGACCACCAGCGGAGCGCTGTCCCGGGTGAACTGGATCAGCGAGAACAGTTCCTTCGCCGGCTGGACGACTCGGTTGAACGCTACAACCAATCGCACGCGGGCGGTCTTCAACATCGATTCCGAGGATTCGTGGCAGAAGTTCTGGGGGAACTCCGGACTGTTCGGTGCCTGGAACAGTCGTCCCGCTCGACTGGAGGCTGGCACCAGTCTGGCCCGTCATACCGGGAAGGATTTGCAAAAGCTCGGCGTGACCGCCGCGGTTAATCCTCATGAGCAGACATTGGAACGCCTCGCGAGCATTCCGGTCCCCGACCTTCCCCGTAAAACCTGGCGAGCAGAGACGGCTGCGATGGAAGTCCGTCCGCGTCCGGCAGCCGATCCTTTCAACGACTCGGTCAAACGAGTCACGGTCAACTTGAGTGACCCGCGAGTCGACCTAGGTAAGTTTCTCGCCTCCGATTCGCTGCCGAATCCTGTGATCGTGGAAGCGGTCGGATTCGGAAACCGCGCCAGTTCGCCGATTCAAATTGCGAATCGCTCCGTGAAGATTCAGTTCAAGTCTGAAGCCGGTAAGTATCCGCTCACGCTTCGGCCTGAAGGGGTTTCCGACTCCGGGGAAGCTCCCTGGATTCGAGTTCAGGGGGGCTACCTGGCCATTGAAGATGGCATTTTTCGAGTCGATCCCAATGGCCGCGAACCGCTGCCGACGGCCTGGCTGGCAGTGGAAGGTGCCGATGTCGTCCTGCGAAACTGCTACGTGACCGCCCCGGCGGAGAAGGACGGCCGACTTCAATCCCTGATTCAGGCGGGCCTGAAAGGCGGAGCAGGAAGTGATCGCAGCACACTGGTTCTGGAACGGACGTTTTTGAATTACGGCGGAGACCTGATCACGACGGACCTGCGTCGGTACACGCCGTTCGTCCGGAACTCGGTGCTTGTCTCGCAGGATCATTTGTTGGACATGCGGTTTTCTGGAAAAGCGAGCGACCCTGTCGCCGGCTACTTCGAACTGACAAACTCAACCCTGTCCGCTCGGCAAGGTGCGTTGCATTTCGACGTGCCCGCCAGCAGTCCTCATAAGCGACCGCTGGTTTCCGGGCGAGTTCAGGAATGCGCCTTCGTGCCTCCCGCAAACCCCGGACGTTCCAAGGCGCCTGCCCCCTCGGTCCTCTCAGCCGCCTTCGATCTCAAAGAACTGCCGAGTCGTGTCTGGTGGTGGGGTGAGCGAAACGGGTTCTCGCCGGAAATCAGTCAGGAACTGCTGGGGCGACCGCTGGCACAAAGCTGGTCGCAGTTCTGGGGCGAAGGGCATGTCGACCGTCCCTTGTTCGGACCGAACGGTGTCATGCTGACAACCGGCACGGTGAATGCCAAAGACCTCAAGCCGTCGTCCTTCTCTCTGTTCAAAGACAGCCAGGCCATGAAGTGGGGTCGCAACGACACGAAGATCGGTGCCGATTGCGACGAACTCGATGTCCCGGAGTACGATCCCGAGAAGCCGCAGACCCCACCCAAGGGGAAGCCGCCGGCGAATGATCGCTCCCGGTCGCCGACCATCTGATCGGTGTTCCTCGCGTCCTGCATCGCGGCCAGTCCCGTCAACAATTCTCTGTACCAATAAAGAACGACATGTCCACCGCACAGATTTTTATCGAAGGCTCGTGGCAGTCTTCCGCTGGATCCAGGACCTTTCAAGCCGTTGATCCCCGCACGGGAGAATCGTTCGGCGATGCCTTCCCGGTCAGCACCTGGGACGATCTGGAGAAGGTCCTTGCAGCCGCAGCCGCCTGCGATCGCACGACCCGCGACTGGACCGGGGACCGCTTTGCGGCTCTGCTCGACGCCTATGCGGAAGAGCTGGAAGCCCGCCGCGAAGAGATCGTCAAACTGGCGAGTCAGGAAACGGCGTTACCGGTTTCACCGCGTCTCAACGATGCCGAGTTCCCCCGGACGGTGAACCAGCTGAAAACCGCAGCCGGAGAAGCTCGGGACGGAGGCTGGTCGAATCCGATCATCGACTCCGACAACAACATCCGTTCGATGTATCGCTCCATTGGTCCGGTCTTCGTGATTGGCCCGAATAACTTCCCGCTGGCCTTCAACGGGATCTCTGGCGGAGATTTCGCTGCAGCGATCGCGGCTGGTAATCCGGTCATCGCCAAGGCTCATCCCGCGCATCCGGGGACATCCCGCCTGCTGGCTGAGTGCATTGAGAAAGCTCTCAATAAGACAGGCTTCCCGGCCGGCTTCGTGCAGATGATTTACGATGTCGCTCCGGAAGACGGTCTGCGGATGATTCGCGATCCACGCCTCGCAGCCGTCGGTTTCACCGGCTCGCAGAAGGCGGGCGTGGCCATCAAGGAAGCAGCCGATGCTCTCGGCAAGCCGGTCTACGTCGAAATGTCGAGCATCAATCCGGTTTTCATCTTGCCGGGCTATCTGGAAGATTCCGGAGAGAATCTCGTCAATGAGTTCTCAACCAGCTGCCTGATGGGTAGCGGACAGTTCTGCACCAATCCCGGTCTCGTCGTTCTGCCACCCGGCGACGATGCCCCACGTTGGATCGATGCAGTTCGTGGACGGTTCGCCGAGGCGGCTGCGAATCCCCTGCTGGCCGCCGGCGTCAAATCCTCCCTGCTCGACTCGGTTCAGCGACTTGTCAAAGCGGGAGCGGAACTGCTCACCGGCGGACAGGCGGCTGACTCCAGCGGCTTTGTCGTTCAGAATACGCTGCTGAAAGTCGACGCGGAGAGTTTTCTGAAGGATCCTGAGACGTTTCAACAGGAAGCCTTCGGCAATGCGAGTCTGCTGGTGACAACGAACGATGTCTCGCAGATGGCGGCGATCGCCGATGTGCTGGAAGGCCAGCTGACCGGCGTTGTTTACACGACCGAAGAGCCGGGCGATGAGGCGATCTATCGCGAGCTTGAACCGGTATTGCGGCGGAAGGTCGGGCGACTGCTCAACAATAAAATGCCGACCGGTGTCGCGGTTTCTCCAGCGATGAATCACGGCGGACCGTTCCCGGCGACCGGGCATCCCGGCTTCACGGCTGTCGGACTTCCTGCTTCGATCCGCCGCTTTGCCATGTTAGAATGTTACGACAACGTCCCGGAACATCGGCTGCCTGCAGCTCTGAGAACTTCCTGACCCGCTTCGGGCATCCCTTCACCATCGGAGAGTGTTCCATGTTCAGCGTTCAGAACCCCAGCCTCCGCTTCACGACCGCGGCCAGTTGTCTTGCAGCGCTGCTCATGGTCTCTGCGACTCCCACCTCGAGCTGGGCTCAGAAGTCGAGCTCTCGCGGCAATCGGGCGCCCAATGTGAATCTGCTCGACCAGAAGGCGGCTGCCGCGCAGGAGCAGTTCATGAACTCACAGGCCGAACTGGCCCGGGAGTACGAGGAGATCGGCGAGATCGAGAAGGCTCAGGAAGTGCTGCGGACGATGCTCAAGCTTTCTCCGAACCTGACGCAGGTGAAGGACAAGATCGACTCGCTGGAAGAGTCGCGGATTGCCGGTAACGAAGTGACGATGGAAATCGATCCGAGCCGAGGCTGGATGCCGACCAATGTGGCCGTGCAGAAGGATAAGGTCATTCGCTTCGAGTCCACCGGCGAGTTTCGGATGCTGATCAATCAGACGGTCACCCCTTCCGGCTTCCAGACGCAGGACGTGAAAACCGATCTCGCAGCCGGTGTGCCGCTGGGGGCACTGATGGGACTCATCGTCGACGGCAAAGGAAAGTCGGCCGAACCGTTCGCCGTGGGCCAGAAGAGCGAAGTCAAAGCTCCTCAGGATGGCCAGCTGTTTGTGCGGGTGAACGTTCCTCCCGGAAGTAAATGCACAGGCAAGATTCGCCTGCAGATTACCGGGGATATCGTGACCCGGGAGAATGCTTCGAGTAGCCGTTAGGCGACCTGCGGCGTGTTGACATTTCCTCGTTTGCCCACGATTGTGTAGAACACCGCCATTGTCAGCGGTTTCGAGCCGGCCTGGTGGTCGGTTCCGAATCTTTCAGCCGCTGAATCAACAGGGCGTGTGAGCAGAGAAATGTCTGGGATGCAGAATCTTGTTCGTCAGGAGCTGGTGAACTCGGCTCGGACGTTTGTCGTCAAAATCGGGACCAATGTCCTTTCCGATGAGCACAACGGGCTCGATCCTGCCCGCGTCGCCGCGATCGCCGAACAGGTCGATGCTCTCCGTTCCGGCGGCAAGCGGGTCGTGCTGGTCTCCTCCGGTTCGATTGGAGCCGGGATGCAGCTTCTGGGCCTCAAAGAACGCCCGCGCGATCTGCCGCACCTTCAGGCCGCAGCCGCCACCGGACAGGCGCATCTGATTGGCATCTACGATCAGGCGTTTCGCAAGCACGGTTATCATGCCGCTCAACTGCTGCTGACCGCCGACGATTTTCGGAACCGCTCCCGCTATCTGAATGTTCGCAACACGCTGCATACGCTCTTCGAATACGGCTGCGTGCCGATCATCAACGAGAACGACACCGTGAGCGTGAACGAGATCGCTCCGGCCTTTCCCGCTCTTCCCAATCCGGAAGAGACTCCTCTGCCGATCCGTCAGGCGGCGAACCCGCCGGGCACGAAATTCAGCGACAACGATCAGCTGGCCGCCATGGTGACCAACCTGCTCGACGCTCCGCTGCTGATCATTCTCTCGGTCATCAACGGCCTTTACGACGGCGATCCCCGGGACCCGGACAGCAAGGTGATTTCGCTGGTCGAACAGTGGGATGACGCTCTCTTCGACTGCGTCGGCTCTTCACGAAGTTCCGGCGGGACGGGAGGAATGAAGTCGAAGCTGAATGCGATCCGCAATGCGGTGTCCGTCGGGGAGAACGTGATTCTCGCCAACGGGTCGGACAACAATGTCCTTGCAAAGATCCTGCATGGCGAAGACGTCGGGACCGCCTTTCTGGCTCGTGGCAAGTTCATGCCGGCCTGGAAACGCTGGATCGGTTTCACCATCACACCACGCGGCAGCTACATCGTCGACAACGGAGCCGAGCAGGCAATCATTAAGTCCGGCAAGTCGCTGCTGCCGATCGGCATCCGCGAGATTCGGGGCAACTTCGAGATGGGAGAAGTCGTCTCCATCCGCACGCCCAACGGTCAGGAATTCGCCCGCGGCCTGAGCAACTACAACTCCGACCAGGCCCGCCAGCTGATGGGCTGCCGCACCGACGAAATCCTCGCCCGCTCCGGCCACATCCCGTTCCTCGAAGCCGTCCATCGCGATAATCTGGTGCTAACGCTGTAGTCCACGGAAGTGGAGTAGGGTCCGCTGTGTGGACGCGGAAACGACTCACCACGTTTATTGATATGCTGTGCTCCGGCCAACTCTGTTCATGAACTGAAGGAACAACGCTCGCGGAACCTTCGTGGCACCCGCAATCCGCGTCCGCGGAGCGGACCATACTGCGGAATGGTGTGCGTTTAACTTTTGGACACTGGGCGGAAATCCGAAAAGCATGCCCACGCGAGCGTGGACATGACACCCTGCGCACGAAAAAACGCCGCCTCGAGGGTTCGGGGCGGCGTTGTCGTTTCGATTGTTCAGCGGTCGATCTACTCCTGCAGCTCGACATCCCAGTAGGCGTCGCTGATGAACTTCGACCAGCTGCTGGCCCGATGCTTGGGCATGCTGAACAAATGGGTCCAGCGGGGCCGGACCGGCTTCTTCAGCAGCAGCATGTTGGCCTGAGCCGGCGTGCGACCTCCCTTGCGGGTATTGCACTTGATGCAGGCCAGGACGCAGTTTTCCCAGCTCGATCCGCCGCCCTGCGAACGAGGGTTCACGTGGTCGATCGTCAGATCCGAGCTCTGCGGCTTGCAGCCGCAGTACTGGCACTGATATTCGTCGCGTCGGAACAGGTTTCGCCGGCTGAACGTGACCGTCTGCCGGGGAATCTTGGAGTATGTCTGCAGCACGACCACCTCGGGGACGAGGATGGACTGCTCCACCGTCTGAACGACAGCGTCGCCCGACTGCGGTCGCAGACGCGACCAGTCTTCCCAGTTATAGGTCTGATAGTCGTCGGGATCGACCGCCTTCACGGTGCCATTCCACAACATGATCAGACATCGAGCCGCCGAAGCGACTCGAACTGGTTGCCACGACTTATTGAGGACCAGCGTGGGCCGGTCGAGAACCGCAGTCGCCATGTCTCCTCCTGTATTCGAGGTCGAGTGACTTATTCTTAGGAGCCTGAATGCCTACGTCAACCAGATCGCGTGCATTCGGGCATCTGTTTTTGATGAAGAATTGAAGAAGGACGTCCGGGAAGAAACGGACCCGGAGCCTGTTATTGCAGGATCTCCGCGACCAGAGGAGCAGGAAATCCCGTCTACGTGATTGCAATTATCGCCAAGCTCACTGTCAGGATTCCTTGTTCGGGGCTCATGGGGGTTTCAGGAGTTCGCCGCTCCGGTGAGAGCAGCGGGAATGTGGCGCTCGATAATGGCCACGGCTTCATTGGTACCGTCATTCCCCAGACACGTTTCGCGAATTTGCGTTCGATATTCTTCGATGTGTTCCAGGAAATTGACCAGATCTTCCACGCGGAACGTCTCCAGCGTGACAAAATCACCGCAGCCCTTCTGCTTCAAAAAATGGGCGTTGATCAACTGCTCGTGGTGCCAGGTCTCAGGCAATCCGAGTACCGGCTTGCCGAGGTACATGCACTCGCCCAGCAGCTGATTGCCGGAGGCACTGACGACCGCCCGGCAGGCGATCAGGTCTTCGACGAACCGTTCGGCGTGAATCTCGTGGAACGTCAGCTTGCCGATCGGTTCCCGCACGCCGAGTCCGTAAACCTTGATCGGAACCGGCGATTTCTGCAGCTCCTTGAGAGCGGCTTCCCTGGTTTGCTTCCGCAGGTACGACAGCAGAAACGGCTCCTGCCCTTCGCCGGGATTGGGATCGCCTCCGTCGAGAAGTCCCGCGGCCTCTGCTCCTTCGCGAAGTTCGGGGCGAATCATCGGGCCGAGCGACGTCGCGCGATGCTTCCAGCTTTTACGAAGCGGAACCGGGAAGAACGACGAGATGATTGTGGCTTTCTGCCGCGTGTAGTGCATCGGCACGGCCAGTCCAATGAACCAGGCGAAGAATCGCAGCGAACGCGGCAGGCTCGATAAATCGCAGGCGACCAGAAAGTGCTGGTGCGTCATGCTCAGGAACGGTTTTCCGCAACGAGCGGCTGCTCGTGGGAGTGCGGGTTCGAAATCGGTGAGCAGCACGTCGGGGTTATGTTCGCGGATCTCCCCGGTCATCAGCTTCATGACCGAAGGCAATTGTCGGGCCTGAAAGCGAAACCCTTCGCGGATGGTCTTGAAGAGGCGGATCTTGCCGTTCACGTAATGGAACTTCAGACCCGGAATCTCGATGAGCCGGACGTCGTCAGCCGAACCGTAGATCGGTTCGAGAAAGCGATAGGCATCCCCGGGAGCGAAGAGCGTGATCTGATGACGATCGCGCATCTGCTCAACCAGAGAGCGAACTCGCGTCGCATGCCCTCGGCCCTCGCCGGACATGCTCATGAAGATCTTTGCCATTGGCATCCTCGCCGCGAACCGGATGAAATCCAGTATCCTGGCAGCGGAGCCCGGGTCAGATTCGACAAGAATCGAACCGGCATTCCGCAGAGCAAAACAGATTCCCGTCCTCGTCGAGTTCCTCTGTCCGCGATACCGCCTTTTACTCTGCCTTCTTCGCCCCCAGGAAGATGTAGTGGGGTGCTCTCACCAGCGGGAGGAACGGCACCTTGCCGCGTCGCTGCTCCAGCGTGATGGGAGTGAAGTACTTGTGCAGATACGGCAGGTGGTCGCCGTTGAGGAACACATTATCATTCGCAAACCAAGTCGTCCAGAACGTTCGGGTCGACCAGGGGTGCTTGACCATTCCGTCAGCCGGGTACTTCCGGGAGACGAAGAAATCAACCACGCCGATAATGCCGCCCGGCTTGAGAATCCGGTACGCATTGTCAATTGCCGCGAACCAGTCTGGAATCATGGTCAGCGAGTACGAGAACGTCACGACATCGGCCGAGCCTTCTTCCGGAGTGAACGTGGTGGCATCGGCGTGGGTCGGGACCACGTTTGACCAGCCACGTTCCGCAGCCCGTTCGCGGGCAACATCGAGCAGCGGATCGCACAGGTCGACCTGATAAACTTTCTGCAGGCTCGGAACCTTGTCGGCGACATACTCGGCGTTGGAGCCGGTGCCGGCTCCGAGATCGACCCAGATTCCCTGTTCCGGGAAGGTCAGCGAGGTCAGCATCTCTTCGCGACCGTGCAGGAGTTTCTTACGGAAGGAGTCGTAGTCGCCGGCCTGGCCTTTGTAGAAGCTCTTGAGACGTTCCTCGTGCGTCGAGCCGGTGACTCGGTTGATCGCCAGATGCCACAGAACCCGGGCATTCGAACTGATCGACTGTGGCAACGGCATTCGACGTCCTCTGCGGTCCCGGATGGCCGGGAAACTCTTTCGAAGTTCAATGAGACCCTGAGCGCGGCTTCGAGCAGCGAAGAGGGCGAGTGGCTCAGGCGGTCACGGCCTGTCCGGTCCGTTCCTGGGCCGTGTCCTCAAGGGGACGGGGCTCGGTGTCGCGGTTCAAGTGGGCAATGTAAAAGCTGCCGTAAGTGTGAACTCGATCCAGAGGATGAAGTTCGCTGGCGAGCTCATCCTTGTACTCCAGCAGCTGACCGATTTTGCACTTCTGGTCTTTCCAGTCGACTTCGATTGGATCGACAAAGCCGACGTCCAGCCCGGCACTTCTCCACAGGAATCGCGTGTGTGGAGCGGCTCGGTTGATCATCATCTGCCATTCGTCGGCCAGCACGTCGGCTCGCACTTCAGCCAGCCAGTCCATGTGGTCGAGCAGAATGTACCGGGAAACTTCGACATCCTTCTCTTCACGAAGAAACCCGAGGATCGTGTTGGTGTGAATCGAGATTCGGTCGACCAGGCCGGCCTTGAGCCGTTCGAAGTTCTCCGGCTTCAGATACTCCGGACAGCAGCCGGGCGTGTATTCACCGGTCAGGTAAACGCGCCAGAAATAGTTGTCGTGAATCGGCAGCTTGGTGAAAACGGTTTCAAGCGAGTCGACCACGAACTGCAGGATCCCACCGGGATAGCTCCGGTCGAGCTGACGCCGCTGAGCACGCGGAACGCCGAGCAGAGCCAGGGTCATGTCTCGCTTCATGGCCCACTTCAGGAAGGGCGTCCAGAGAGTGTCCCGCAGCCGATGGCGGTCGTAAATCTCCTGCTGCTCTTCAATCGACTGAGCAGAGAGGAGCTCGTTCACAGCCGGGCGCAGTTTCTTGATCCGATCGACATAGATGTTGATCAGCCAGGCGAACATGCCGGACGTCGCATAGAAGTAGAAGCTGGGACGTCGCCCGTTTCCGGAGAACATCCGTCGCCGACGATCCCAGTAAGCGCGGGACGCATGACTGAGATGTTTGCGGAGCTTGGTCTTGTAGAGCTTCTTGTAGCTGGCCAGCCGACCGCGGCCGAACATCTGGAAGAACTGATCGTAATCGAGCTCGCGAATCGCGGCGATCTTCAGTTCAAGCAGGGCGTTCTGACGAGGGTTCACATCGACAGCATGGACCCGCTTCGGCTCTTTGAGCACGTAGTCGATTGCATTGCAGCCGGCCGAGGTGATAACCATCACCACGTCGTCCGGTCCCAGTTCGAGCGCGACGTGATCGAGTCGCGGATCTTCCCAGCAGGTGTTGTAGACCAGGTTGTTCTGATGAACGAGGTTGAACCAGGTCTTGCTGAGACGGTCGAAATTGAGCCGGCGCTGTTTCTTGAGCTCTTCGCCCGAGGGCGCTGGCGATTCGGACGTATTATTCTTCTTGGGACGCAACATCGCATTCATTTCCGCGGGCCGAGACATCTTGCGGACAGCCCGTCGCGGAGACTTTCTCGGGGAAGGAATGCCGATGAGTCCAACGATTGCTTTTGAGAAGTGTCAAATGCACATCGTTTCGAGGGGGGTGTGTCCACCAGGTCAGCGGACGGTCCGGTGTCTGCGTGCAAGCCTGTTTGTCGGCCGAAGGGTACTGTTTCGGGTTGAAGTAGGTGAGCTCCCAGTCGCCATTCGTATGCTCAATCAAAGCAGAGCAGTGTTCGACCCAGTCGCCCGTATTACAATACGTGATTGAGCCCCGCGAAACAATCTTCGGTTCGTGGACATGCCCACAAATTATTCCGTCGTAGCCACCCCGTTCGGCATAGCTTGCCGCAGTTTCCTCAAAGCTCTCGACAAACTCCCTGAGTTTACGCACCTGTCCTTTGGCCAGACGAGCCAGCGCTCGACGGGGCCGCCCGGGAAGAACGCGAGCCATGGTCGTGTCGAGTTTAAGCAGCCAGTCGTAAGTAATTGTCACGACAGTTGAGACCAGCCCGGCAGCATGTTCGTGCGGATCGAACTGATCTCCGTGGGTAATCAGCAGACGGGCACGACGCAGCGATTCGTAGAGGAATTCATCCGCGATACGAATCCGGTCGGACCGAAAAACCGGGGGCAGATGCGGGAGAATCTCCCGGAAAAACTCGTCGTGATTGCCCGGCGTGTAGAAAATTTGGGTCCCCGCATTCACGAAGGTCGAGAATGTGGCGAGGATTTCGTTGTAAACTCTTGGCCACCGCCAGGTTTTGGCGAGCCGCCGACCGTCGACGATGTCTCCGACCAGGTAGAGTCGCTCGGGCTGGTAACTCTGCAGCATCGCCAGGAATTCATGCGGACAGCAGTGTGGACTTCCCAGGTGGACATCACTCAGGAAGAGAGCCCGAACACGCTGGCGGGACGGAGGCGAGTGGCGTACGGTCGGGTGTTGTGCTGAAGCGGCACCCGGAGTTTTTACGTAGCTTGGTTCTGGCATAGTTTCACCTCAGCCATCCCTGGCGCCGACATCGTCGGTTTCTCGATGCAGGGGCCGATACCGTTTGACGCTCCCTGTCGCGGCTGGACATCAGCCGAAATCCTGTCCCCGGTGCAGACTCGAATGGCGTAACATCTTGACCTGTCTTCTGTTTCGACGGGATTCTTGAGCTCCTCCATCAACAACCGGTGGGTTCCGGATGAAGAATTCGTGAAGGCAGAAAAGCCATTGCTTTCCCGTTGTCGCAAGCCGTCCTGGTATCGCCAGTTGCTGATGTGAAACGGCCGGAATGGCGAAAGGGGAGGCGAACTTGAATCCCGGACCGGAATTTGCCATACTTGCCGGTCGCTTTCAGGTGATTTGCGTCTCCGGGCTCGGAGTACGCACTTTCCGTGCTCTTCATCTGCACAGCCGGTGATGAAGATTCCACCTGACGGCTTCGCATCCGGTTGTCGGACAGTAAAAGGAAATTTGGATTCAATGGCTACGCTGACGAAGTCAGATATTCGCAAGCTTCGCAAGAAGAAACTCCGTCAAAAACGCAAGCTGAAGTGCCGTTTCTGTGTTGATGGTGTCGTCCCACGTCCTGTGTATGTGGACTACAAGGACATCAAAACCCTGAAGCAGCTGATCGACAAAGAAGGCAAGATTCTGCCTCGCCGCCGCACCGGTACTTCGGCCCTGTATCAGCGTGCCGTCCGCACCGCCGTGCTCCGGGCTCGCTTCATGGGTCTGCTGCCCTACGTTGTCGACGAATAAGATGGCCGACCGGCCTGCCCGGTTTCAGCCCCTTTTCCGGATGTCCCCTGTTGATGCAGGGGACTTGCTGTTTTCTTCAATGCGTACTGCCGGGTCGTGTTGAGATTTCGACCCAGCCCTTTTTTACAGGGACTCCAGGAGCATTATGATCGCCATGGAACAATTTGATGTTCGGGAGCCGATCCTCGGATCGTCGGATTTCGGCCACGAACAGGTCAAAACACTTCAGAACGCGCTGAGCCACGGCCAGGCTTCGGAAATCCGTCAGCACTGGCAGGAGTTGATCGCCAATGCGTCCTCGCCGCGTGAGAATCTCGCTGCAGGTGTCACGGCCTACCTGCTTGCCCAGCACAAGGAAGCGTTGAGCTTTCTGGGCAAGGTTTCCGGCAGCGGGCTCGGCAGCTTCTACCACGCCATGGCGAATTTGTCGCTGGAGCGTTACGACGAAGCTCGCAAGCTGCTCGATGAAGCCAAAAAGAACGGCTACGATCCCGTTCTGTGCGATCTGATCCACGCTGGCTGTATTCGCCTGATGGGCGATGTCGACGCCGCCGAGCAGATGCTGCGGTCGCTGTCCCGCGAAGGGGCAACGCGAGCCGAGTATTCGTACCAGATGGGCTGCATCATGGCCGATCGGGGCGATACCTACGGAGCTCTCGAATACTTCGAGCGAGCCGTTGATATGGACCCGGCTCACTCCCGCGCTCTGTTCAGCCTCGCTCAGCTCAATAACCAGCTCGGCAACGACAGCGACGCGATTCGCCTGTACGAACAGATGCTGGCCAAGCCGCCCTTCTACATGGGCGCGCTGATCAACCTCGGACTGCTCTACGAAGATCGCGAACTCTACGGTCCGGCGGCCTTCTGCTTCCAGCGGGTGCTCGAATCGAACCCGGAAAACCAGCGGGCTCGCCTGTATCTGAAGGACATCGAGTCTTCGGCGGAAATGTTCTTCGACGAAGACGCCGCCCGTCGCGACAAGCAGCTCGAGCAGATCCTGCAGATTCCGATCACCGACTTCGAACTCTCCGCCCGCAGTCGCAACTGCCTGGAACGGGCCGGGATCGACAAGCTCGAAGATCTGACGAAGATGACCGAAGAGCAGCTGCTCGCCGGCAAGAACTTCGGCGAAACGTCGCTTCGCGAGATCAAAGAGATCCTCGAAATGCACGGCTTGAAGCTCGGCCAGAATCTGCATAAGAAGCAGCCCGAGCCGCTGTATCGTCCGGAAGAACTTTCGCCGGAAGAACGAGCTCTGCACGAAGCCCCTGTGGGCGACCTGGAACTCTCCGTCCGGGCCCGCAAGTGTCTGTCCCGACTCGGAATTACCACGATCGGCGAACTCGTTTCCCGTTCCGCGGACGAACTCCTGTCTGTGCGAAACTTCGGCGTGACCTCGCTGAACGAGATCCGGGAAAAGCTGACCGAGCGGAATATGCGTCTCCGGGGCGATTGATTTTCCGGCTGATTTTCTGACAATACAGTCTCCGATCGACAAGTGTGGATCGGAGATTTTTTTGTTGACACCACACACGATGAGACTTCGCGAAAGGATCACTCATGGCACGCCCCGTGACCTTGTTCACCGGACAATGGGCCGACCTGCCCCTGGAAGAGCTGTGCAAGAAAGCTTCTGACTTCGGCTTCGACGGTCTCGAGCTGGCCTGCTGGGGCGACCATTTCGAAGTCGACAAGGCTTTGTCCGACGACACCTACTGTGCCAAGAAGCGAGACCTGCTCGAGCGGCACGATCTCAAGCTGTACTCGATCTCGGCTCACCTCGTTGGCCAGTGCGTCTGCGATACGATCGACGATCGTCACAAGGCGATTCTCCCCGATTACATCTGGGGCGACGGCGATCCCGATGGCGTGAACGAACGCGCGATCGCCGAGATGAAGAACACCGCCAAGGCGGCTCAGCGTCTGGGAGTGGATGTCGTTAACGGCTTCACCGGTTCGAAGATCTGGCCGCTGGTTTACGACTTCCCGCCGATCCCGCAGCATATGTACGACGAAGGCTATCAGCAGTTCGCTGATCGCTGGAATCCAATTCTCGATGTCTTCCAAGAATGTGGCGTGAAGTTCGCCCTGGAAGTCCATCCGGGTGAAATCGCCTTCGACATTTACTCGGCCGAGAAGGCTCTCGACGTCCTCGATCGTCGCGAAGAGTTCGGCTTTAACTTCGACCCGAGTCACCTGATCTGGCAGGGCATTGATCCGGTCGAGTTCATCCGCTACTTCCCGGACCGCATTTATCATGCACACATGAAAGATGCTTCGGTCACGCTCAACGGTCGCACCGGGATTCTGTCGAGCCACCTCCGCTTCGGCGATCCGCGACGCGGCTGGGACTTCCGCAGCGTCGGCCGCGGCGGCGTCCGCTTCGAAGAAATCATCCGCGCTCTCAACGCGATCAACTACCAGGGTCCCCTGTCGATCGAATGGGAAGACTCCGGCATGAACCGCGATCACGGAGCCCGCGAAGCCTGTCAGTTCGTCAAGAACGTTGACTTTGAACCTTCGAACGTCGCCTTCGACGCGGCTTTCGAAAAGAAGTAATTGCGAGTGGACTCCACCAGAGTTGAACAGGCCGGGTTAAAACAACCCGGCTTGTTTTCGTAGGGTCCGCTGTGCGGGCGCGTACTGCGTTCGGCTCGAAGAGTCGACGATCATTGCTTTATGAGCCGTTCGACGCAAGAGCGTTCCGAGAAACAACGCCTCTGAACTTCGAAGATGACGTCCATTCCGCGTCCGCACAGCGGACCTTACTGGATTGGACTGGGGCGTTATCCGCGGCGGAAGCGGCGGCCCTTCATTTCGAAGCGGGGCAGGCTGTTCGGCGACACCGGGACGAGTTCCGCGTGGAAGTTCAAGCGGTCGCGAACCGTGCGGTTCAGGCGTTTGAGCAGGTCCTGGATCTGCGGGGTATCGGTCAGGACCATGGAGGAGCCGCAGAGTTCGGCCAGCGGTTCGATCTCGATCACCATGTGGTGCATCGCCTGCTTCTCGGTCACGGTAATGCGATACTCGGCGACTTCTCCGAACTCACGCAGCACGGCTTCGACGGATGACGGGAAGACGTTGTTGCCGCGAATAGTGATCATGTCATCGGCTCGGCCGAGGATGCCTCCTTCGAGACGCAACAGATGCCGACCGCATTTGTTTGGCGTTGTTCCGGCCTGGACGATATCCCCCGTGCGATAGCGAATCACCGGACAACCCCAGCGGCCGACGTTGGTGATGAGCAGCTCCCCGCGTTCTCCCGGCTGCACAGGTTCGAATGTCGTGGGGTCGACGATTTCGGCGATGCATTCGCTTTCGAGGATCAACAGGCTGCGAGGATCTTCGACCGATTCGATCCCCAGGCACCCGATATCAGTCATGCCCCAGTGGTCGAAGACCCGGGCGCCGAAGCCGGCTTCAATGCGTTCGCGAATGGCCGGAATACTCCCACCTGGTTCGCCGGCGACCAGAACGGCCCGAACCTGAGAATTCGGCAGGTCGATTCCCTCGGCTTTCGCGACTTCAATCAGTCTCAGGGCGTAAGTCGGCGTGCAGCAGATGAAGGTGACTTCGTGCTCCTGAATGACCTGCAGGCGGACTTCGCTGCTCATCCCACCCGCGGCGATGCAGAGGTTGTTGAACTGCAGGGCTCCTTCGAATCCCGCCCAGAAACCGATGAATGGACCGAAGGAAAAGGGAAAGCAAAGGCGATCCTCGGGACGCAGGCCGGCGATGCGGAAGATCTGCGCCCAGCAGCGTTTGATCCATGCCCAGCTTTGCGGCGTATCGACAAACCGCAGCGGACGCCCGGTCGTCCCGGAGGTCTGATGAAGCCGTGTGTAGGTGCCGCGGGGATAGGTCAGGTTCGTTCCGTAGGGTGGATTCGCGTTCTGGTCATCGACCAGTTCTTGCTTGGTGAGCGGCTTGAGTCGATGAAAATCGTCCCAGCTGCGGATGTCTTCGATCGAGGCCCCCTGCTCGGCGAACCGCTTTGTCCAGAACGGATTCTTCGGCAATTCCTGCAAAAGTTCCTGCAGCATCGACCATTGCCGCTCCTTAAGAGCTTCCGGCGACAGGTCTTCGGGCTTCAACGGTTCTGACATCGGGTCAATCTTTCCGGAGCGAACTCAGAAGGGTCTCTGAAGCAATCGGCGGGAGCCGCCTCGTCCGCAGCAGTCCTTCGGCAATCGGATCAGGGCGAGATGAGCGGGAAGGTGCTCTCGGGCGTCAAACTGGTCAATGCAGAGGAACCGTACTGTTTACGCCAAAGATACGACCTCGACCTGCAAATTCAACTGTTCCGGGCGTAATCAGGGTGGTTTTGATCACGTCACAACCGCCGAAATGAGTTCGACTTAGAGCGGATTTACCGGTTAGGAAATCCGACGACGATGCGGTTCAAGAACACAGGCAGATTGCGTCGATCTTCACATTGGCGATCCCTCCCACACACCCTGAGGGTCTGCCCGCGTCGGCAAAGGAACGGCCGCCGTGGTGTACGAACGAATGGCTGCCCGGCGTACTCCCAGAGAAGTGCGTCCGATACGGCAGTCGAGAGGTCTCTGACAAGGAAGCAGTTGCCAAGAATGGCTGACTCGAAGAAACGTCCCCCCTGCGTTCTCGGTTTCTATAAAACCGTCACTCATGTCACCGGCGATATTTGCGGCGGGGTGCTGATTACATCGCATCTCGGTCGTCCGATCGAGTTTCAATGCTCGCTGCCGGTTCGTCCGAACGCGACCCAGCAGACACTTTATGGGTCTTCGCTGCTGCCATTTCTCAAAGGGGAACTGATTGCCGAAGCGCTGCACGACAAGCTTGAAGCGAAGCCGGACATTGTGTTCGTCGACGACCCCGAAGCGGTTTCCGACACAATCTGGGGAACGATCCCGATCCTCTGCTTCGCCGAAGTGAAAGATTGGCTGAGCAAATCGATCAAGGGACAAACGGCGTCCCTCAGCCCGGCTCAACAGGAGCGATTCGACAAGGTCGAGCCGTTGCTCAAGCAGCACGTGCCCGACTCGGCTGATTTGAGCGAACCGCTGGTGCGGGTGGAACAGGCCTTGAAAGAAGCGATGGGACAGGCCGCGTAGCCGGCGGCTGACTTCCTGCCATTTCTCTCATCGTCTCTCGAGATTCAAGGATGAATTCGTGCAAGACTACGCTCCACAACCGGGGTCTCCCCTGCTCCTGCCCGCTCCCCGTGTCGATTCGATTCGCAACGATCTGCAGATTCAAACGCTCACGACCGGAGCCAACAGTGCGCTGAAACGCTGGCCGAAAGTCACCGTCAATTCGCCGAAACTGCTGACTCGCCCGGGCTTCGTGCCGACCTGGAAGCCGTTCTGGCAGAAGCCGAAGACGATTCAGGTCGCCTTCCCGGATATCATCGAGTTCCAGGAACCGAAGGCGGAAAGCGAGAAGAAGGAGCTCCGCCGTCTCAAGCCGCCGCAGGCGAGTGGGGAAGGCGAAGAAGCCTCCGCAGAGAAGAAGAAAAAGCCGACGCGGATCAAGCCGCCCGATGATCTGCTGTCGATGGAAGACCGGCTGTTCTACATCCTGCAGCCGCCCTTGGAAAACTGGCTGTCCGGCCAGGAACTGGTGATGCCGTTCGAGCCGTTCGCCTATCAGTACGAAGGCATCGCCTGGCTCTTCTCGCAGAAGTCGGCACTGCTCGCCGATGAAATGGGGCTCGGGAAAACGATGCAGACCATCACGGCTGTCCGGCTGCTGCTGCGAAGCGGACAGGTTCGACGTGTGCTCATGGTCTGCCCGAAGCCACTGATTCCGAACTGGCAGCGCGAGTTCAAACTCTGGTCCGAAGAGTTGCCCGTTACCACGATGGAAGGAGACAGTGCCCGCCGGAAGATGTTGTGGGAAATGCAGTCGATTCCCGTGCTGCTCACGAACTACGAGATTCTCGTTCGCGACCTGCAGAACATGGAAGAGGAGGAGTATCCCCGCTTCGATCTGGTCGTGCTCGATGAGTCGCAGCGGATCAAGAATCGCGATTCGCTCACGTCGGAAGTGATTCGCCGCATCCCACGGCGTCGTTCGTGGTCGTTGACCGGAACGCCGATTGAGAATCGTCCGGAAGAACTGGCATCGCTGTTCGAGTTCATGGGGGTCGTGCCGGCTCGTTCGAGCCCGGATATGCGTCAGCTCAAGAAGCTGTCGGATGTCTACATTTTGCGGCGAACCAAGGACCTTGTTCAGCCCGACATGCCACCGCGGCTCGATCGCGACGCCGTGCTCGAACTTTCGCCCGCTCAGAAGTCGGCTTACGATATCGCGGAGAAAGAGGGGGTCGTGCAGCTCAACGACATGGGCGATGAGATCACGATTCAGCACGTGTTCGAGCTCGTCATGCGGCTCAAGCAGATTACCAACTGCGACCCCCTGACCGGCGAATCGGCCAAGAAAGATCGGCTGCTGGCCGACATGGAAGAAATCGCGGCCAGTGGAGCCAAGGCGATTCTGTTCAGTCAATGGACGAAGACGATCGACTGGCTGGCCGAGTTCACGAAGCCGTTCGGGGCTCTCGTCTACCACGGTGGAGTACCGACCACGAAGCGCGAGCCGATCCTGAAGCAATTCAAGGAAGACCCGAACAGTCATCTGCTGTTGATGAGCTACGGAACAGGGGCCGTTGGTCTGAATCTGCAGTTCTCGCAGTACGTCTTCCTGTACGACCGCTGGTGGAATCCCGCCGTCGAAGACCAGGCGATTAACCGCGCGCATCGCATCGGCGTTGCCAACCCGGTGATCGTGACGCGGTTCATCTGCAAGGACACGATCGAAGAGCGAATCGATCTCGTGTTGCGGCAAAAGCGGGAACTGTTCGAGAAGATCCTTGGCGACGGGGATGCTTCAACGACCTCGCTGTCCCTCAACGCGGCGGAAGTCTTCGGACTCTTCGACCTGAAAGCCCGCTCCGACAAGGGAACCCGCTCGATCGGTCCGACTTCGGAAAAGGCGGCGTAATTGCGAGGGGCCGCGTGTGGACTCGGATGCCAAACCGTAGGGTGCGTCTTGACGCACCAGCTCAAGCAATGGCTTGGGCAAGCGGCGTCGCAGAACTTCGTGTGGTGAAGACTCCCGCTCTGGTTGCAGCGTCTTCCGGTTCGTATCGCGACATTGGTCGGCTCGAAGATCCGATGGTGCGTCAAGACGCACCCTACTGGCTACGACACATGGAACGTCGTTGGTTGATCACCCCCTCATCCGCCCTTCGGGCACCTTCTTTCCCTGAAGGGGGAGAAGGGACGTTTCTCCGTGGACGCACCCTACTGGAGTGGACGTCCGCGGCTTAGACTTCGGGAGAATGCTTCTCGAGGGCGCGTTCGTAGACCTGCACGTAGTTGCGGGCGCTGTTGCTCCAGGAGAGGTCCTGGCTCATGCCGTTCTTCTGCAGTTCGAGCCAGGTATCCTTATCGCGATACGTTCGCAGTGCGGATTCGAAGGCTTCCAGGAACGATTCGCAGCTGTACCGCTGGAACGAGAAGCCGGTTGCAGTGCCTTCGCGAAGCGTGTCGCCGGTCATCGGGACGACAGAATCGGCCAGGCCGCCGACGGCGTGCACGAGCGGAACGGTGCCGTAGAGCATCGAATACATCTGATTCAGCCCACACGGCTCGAACTCGCTGGGCATCAGGAACAGGTCTGATCCGGCCTCGATCTTGTGGGCCAGTTCTTCGTCGAAGCGAATCAGGGAAGCGACTCGACCGGGATGTGTCTGGGCGAGTTCTTTCACGAACTGCTCGAACGTCCGCTCACCGGTCCCCAGGAAGACGAACTGAGCATCGTTGCTCAACAGGCGGTCGCCCGCTTTCTGGAGCAGGTCGAATCCCTTCTGCTGCGACATGCGGGAGATCATGGCGATGATCGGAACATCCGGCTTCTGCTGGAGTCCGACGGCCTGCTGGAGATCGGCCTTACAGATCGGCTTCTTCTCGGCGACATCATCGGCGGTGAAGTTTACTTTGATAAAACGGTCGACCGACGGATGCCAGACGTCGGTGTCGACACCGTTCAGGATGCCAACCAGCGAATTGCCACGTCCCGAGAGAGCCGGATCAAGTCCCCAGCCGAAGTCGGGCGTCTGGATTTCCCGGGCGTAGGTCGGGCTGACCGTCGTGACCATGTCGGCAAACACGATCCCGGTCTTCAGCAGGTTGAGGTCGCCAAAGAACTCCATCTGTTTCCAGTTGAAGTACTTCCAGTCGAGTCCGGTCAGGACCATGTCCCAGTGCCAGAAGCGGCCCTGGAAGGCAAGGTTATGGATTGTGAAGACGGTTCCCATGCGGCGAATTTCGGGGCTCTGCTTGCGGGCCTCGATATCGATGAGAGCCGGCAGAAGTCCCGTTTGCCAGTCGTTGGCGTGGACAATATCGAACGGACCGAACTGTTTGATCGCCGCGACAATGGCCCTGCTGAAGAAGACGAACCGTTCGCAGTTGTCTTCGTAGGGGATGTTTTCGTAGACGTACGGCGAGGGACGGTCGAAATAATCGGCCTGATCGACCAGAATGACCTGGATGTTGGAGTCAGGCAGGCGTGCTTTCAGGAAGGATCCACTCGACTTGCGGGGACCAACGGGCACGGTGAATTCGTCGCCGATGGGCTCGATCTGAAACCGCTGCCGCGAACCGTGTGGAAGCAGCTGCGGATAATGCGGCATCACGAGGGTGACTTCGTGGCCGTCCTGTTCGAGCGCTCTTGAGAGAGCAGTTGCAACGTCCGCCAGACCGCCCGTCTTAGCGAAGGGGACTGCTTCAGAGGCGGTCATCAGAATCTTCATGGCGGGTCGTTCCGGGGATGAGGCTCTACGGATGATACATCAAGCTACAACTTTTGAGCTTGAATTTCCAACATGGAACACGATTTCTTTACTGAATCAATCCCAACACACACCAACTCGGCCGTGTGACCGTTTCAGGCAGACGCATCGATGACTGTACAAGCCATAATTTTCGATATCGACGGTGTACTTGTTGATTCTTACCAAGCCCATTTCCTCAGCTGGAAGCGCCTTGGTGAACGGTACGGAAAGTCGATCACCGAACAGGAATTCGCCAGTCAGTTCGGACGCACGACCCGCGAAGTCCTGCAGATGCAATGGGCCGACCGGAATCTCAGCGACGCAGACATCCATCGTCTCGACGAAGAAAAGGAAGGCCTGTACCGGGAAATTATTGCTGAGGACTTCCCGGAGATGCCCGGAGCCCGTGCGTTGATCGAACAGTTGAACTGCGACGGCTGGCGGATCGCCCTGGGATCGTCCGGACCTGTTGAGAATGTTCAGCTGGCCGTGGAGAAGCTGAATCTGGATTCGCTGATTGGAGCTGCGATCTCCGGAAATGACGTCACCCATGGCAAGCCACACCCGGAGGTGTTCCTCAAGGCGGCGGAACGGATTGAGGTTCCGCCTGCGCGGGCGATTGTCGTGGAAGATGCCGCTCCCGGCGTGACTGCTGCACGAGCGGCCGGGATGGCCTCGATCGGCTTCATCAGCCGCGGTCGAACCGCCGAAGAACTTGCCGATGCCGATGTTCGCATCCGAGATCTGAGCGAGATCGATGCCTCGCTGCTCGCCCGACTGATCGAACGATAGGCCAGGTCTATTCGTCGAGGTCGTAATCGAGGCTGGAGTTGTAGTAGTCGAGTCCAAACTCGATTTCATCGGAACCGGGGCTGGGGAGTGCTTGAGACACGGTCAGGTCTTCAGTCGCATGCAGATCGATAATGTTCTCATCGGCCTCTGGATCGACGGCGTTTCCTTCGGAGTCCTGAATGCGGGCCACGATTGGCTGGGTGTAGTAATCCAGATTGCGGCGGATCACCTGGGCCACGGAACCGTCGCTCAGCGACACATAGCTGCCGATTGGGAACAGAGACTGCAGCTTGAGCAGACAGCGGACGACCCTGGCGTCGACATAACGTTCCCGCGCTTGCCGTATCAGGCATTCCATGGCGGCGTAGCGCATCATCGCTGGTCGGTAGGGGCGGGGGGAGGTCATCCCGACAAACGCGTCAGCGACCTGCAGGATGCGAGCGAACAGATGGATGCTTTCTCCGCTGCGACCGCGCGGATAGCCGGTCCCGTTCATTCGTTCGTGAGCCTGATAAGCCGCGATGGTGACGACGCGGGGAAGATTGCTGATCTTCTCCTGAAGCTGCAGCGAATGGATCGGATGCTTTTTGATTTCGAGCATCGAGACCGAATCGAGCCGGTCGGGGTTCTCGCGGATATGAGCGGGAACGCGCATCATGCCCCAGTCGTGCACGAGGCCGGCCATTCCCAGGTGACGCACATTCTCGGCATCAAGACCGAGTTCGATGCCAATGGCCATGGCCAGCAACGCTGTTTCCAGTGCATGGGAGACAAAGTCGTCATCGGAGAACTGGCTGATCGCAGAGCTGAGAACATTGTCGCTGTCGATCGTCAATTCGTGCAGGTAGTGGGACGCGACCGCGGAGAGGGCGGCACTGTCTGAGGCCTCGCCACGAAGGACTCCGGCCAGCATCTCTCCCAGAACGAGACCATTCTGCTGATGACTTTCGAACAGACGGGCTCGCTGTTTCGGATCGTACGCTTTACGGCCGACGGGTTTGATCGTCTCTTTGACGGGCTCGCCCTTAATCTTCAGAGTCAGCAGCCCCCCATCGATGATGGCATCGAGCTTGCGGAACATCTCACAGTCGAGACTCAGCGACTGGTTCTGGTCGTCTCCTCGTGCGGCGATGGTAATCCGGCGAACGTCGTCGTTGGCGACCCGCACGGTCGTTTCACCGCGATTTCGAACGGCCTGTTTGATCTCAGCCGTGATCTGGGAGTCAGCCGCGAGCAAAAGCACCCCGCTGGCATCGTAGATCGGGAAGTGGATTCGTTTCCCGATGATCAGATCATTGACGGAAACGAGCGTGGTATCGTCTTGCTGCTGGGGGGAAAGTTCGGGGGGCGAGCTATCGATCGCGGATTGCGTCGTCATCTCGGTAAATCCTCACGTATTGCGACCAGTGGGAGATCGCACCTTGGTCTTGGGAGAGAAACGGTTGGCGGCCCGGTTTCTCAATGTCGTTCTGCTGAAAGGTAGGATCAGAGTTTCAGGCTACTGTTCAAAAAGTCCTGCTTTTTGAAGGGAGTCCCTGCAAAGTCGGTGTGATTGTGAGAGTTCCGATGCCTGTAGCGATTTCAGGGAGCCAACAGATCGGCGGTCGGAAATGCGTTAACGGGGAGCCCGTTCATCAATGCTCGGTCTCACTCGAGAGGGAGCGGTGATTCATCGAGATTGGAACGCAGAAACTCGTCCACCGAATCAATCTCATCGGATCCCGGCGTCGGGAGCGCGCGGATCACAGTGATCGAATCGTCTTCGTGCAGGTCGATTCGATTCTCTTCGGCTTCCTGGTCGACCGGTTCGCCGTCCGCATCTGTCACACGAACCACGATGGGCTGCGTGTAATGATCCTGATTGCGTCGGATCACCTGGGCGACCGTGTCGTCGCTCAACAGCACGAAGCTGCCGATCGGAAACAGAGACTGGATTTTGAGCAGGCAGCGAACGACTTCCGGATCGACATAACGTTCCTGCGCCTGCCGGAGAAGGCACTCCATCGCGGCGTAACGTGTCAACGGAGGACGATAGGGACGGGGCGAGGTCATGCCGACAAAGGCATCGGCGACCTGCAGGACTCGGGCGAAAGGATGAATACTCTGTCCCCGGCGGCCGCGGGGGTAGCCTGTCCCATTCAGCCGTTCGTGCACCTGGTAAGCAATGACCGAAACCACACGGGGAAGAGCAGACACTCGCTGCAAAAGCTCAAGGGAATGGATCGGATGCTTTTTGATTTCGAGCATCTCGACAGCGTCAAGCCGATCCGCTGAGAGGCGAATGCTGGCCGGGACGCGCATCATCCCCCAGTCATGCACGAGGCCTGCCATCGCCAAATGACGGGCGTTATCGGCGTCGAGATCCATCTCGATCCCAATAGCCATCGCAAGGAGAGCGACTTCCAGTGAGTTCGCTGCGATATTGTCCTTGCTGAACTGACTGATGGCTGAGGTCAGGACATTGTCGGTGTCGGTCGTCATCTCCTTGAGATAATGGGCGGCCATGGTCGAAACGACCGAGCCATCCATGGTTTCCCCGCGAAGCGCTTCGCCCAGCATCTCTCCCAGAGCCTGACCATTCTTTTGGTGGTCGGCAATCAGTCGCTGTCGCTGTTCCTGGCTGTAACCTTTTCGCCCCAGGAACACCATGTCGTTCTTGACGGCGGGCCCGGTGTTCTTGATCGAGAGCAGTCCGGCATCAACGATTGCATCGATCTTACGAGTCAGTTCCTTGTCGAACGCCACGACAGGGGTCGCTTTTTCCACAAGCGTGCGATCCAGTGTGATTCGCTTCAAGTCGTCGTTGCTGACGCGAACCTTATGAGCGCCCCGCTTACGGATCGCAAGCTTCATCTCCGACGTAATAACGGTATTCCCCGCCAAAAGCAGAATACCGTTCAGGTCGTAGATGGGATGTCGAATGGTCCGCCCGACGATGAGATCGGTCAAAGAAACGACAGTTGACTTGTCTTCATCGGGCGGGGTGTCGACAGCTTCAGATGGGTCGGTCTCAACAGTGGTCATGAAGCCGGAAATCAGAACGCATCACTTGAAAATCGTTTAGATCAACACTTCTGCAAATGTAGTTCTGGAATCAGGCAGGCGCGGGAGTGGAGTCCGTTTCCGGTCGATCAGACGCTATTCAGTAGGATTCCGCATCGGAATCTGCGGGTGCCATCGATTGTAGCGATCGGGCCACGTTAACCCTCCTCGCCGAATTGCTCAAGTTCTTCGAGCTCGGCGAGAGCTTCGTCGAGCGTTGGCACCGCTTGTCCCCGCTGTCTGCCATTGCGATCGCAGCGGGCCAGATCGAGTAGCAGACTGAAGTCTTCCGACTTTCGCAGTGATTTGGCCTGCGATGCTCCGTTCAGGAACTGATGGCCGGCTTCGAGATTGCCGACGAGAAACTCAACCCGCTCCGTGACGCGTCCCTGCAGAACTCGCAGAGCCGCTTCGCAGGGCGTGCGGGCATCGACCACGTAGCCGATGTCGTGCAGCAGGCAGGCCCATTGGAACTCGACGTCATACGGGTGCAGGTCCCGTCCGAGCTGATACACCTGCAGCGAATGATACAGGGCATCGCCTTCCGGGTGTTCCTCGCTGTTGAAGGTGACGCCAGCCAGATTCTCGAGCAGCGGGCGAAACTGCTCGGCCCAGCTCAGCTCAGTGTCGATCTCGTCGTCATCGTCTTCCACGACGGCAGCGACCACGGGAGGGGAGAATGTTTCCTGGCGTGCGCCGAGCATCCGTTCGATCTTCGGATCGTCGTCTTCATCGGGGCTGAGCGTGGAATCGAAGTAGATTCGATGCGGGATCCCGTTCGAAAAGCTGAGCGCCGAAGCGGCCCATTCCGGAGCACGCGATGTCTGCACGCCGATGGTGTGCGATTCAAGAATCGTTCGAACAGCCGGTTCAGCAGCGGTCGGGAGCAACCAGTGTCCGACGATTTCTTCTCCCCGCCCGACCGCCAGCCAGTCGGTCCACAGGAGTGGATTCAGGTCTTCAAACCAGACGGCGATTTCGTCGAGCAGCCACTGGACGTTTCCCTGACGGTCCCAGTCGGTCGAAGCGGTGAGCCGCTCGAGTTCCCGCATCACCTCTTCCTGCGTCGGAATTTCAGCCGAGGTGAGTCGCTGTTGACTGAGCCAGCGCATGGCTCGCATGCGAGCGGTATGAAATGTCTTCACCTTCCGGCGGGCAATGAGCCGGGCCGCTTCACGGGCGATCCGCTCCCGCAGTTGCTGCGGATCGTCCGAGGTCTTTCGTCGTCGATTCATGTTGTGGGTCCGCTTTGACGCGGACGGTGTGTCGCGAAATGCGGGTGGCAATCGCGGCACGGTTCGATTACTTCTTGTAGACCTGATCCGGATCGAAGGACTTCTCCGATTCGGTCATCTTCAATGGAACGGCTTGATTCGCGGAAACCGCATCCCGGTCAACAGCGCGGAAGAAGCAGCTGTTGAAGCCGACGTGACAGGCCCCTGCTCCAATCTGTTCTACTCGAATCCAGATGGCATCCTGATCGCAGTCGACGCGAATCTCTTTGACTTTCTGCACGTGGCCGCTGGTCTTGCCTTTGTGCCACAACTCCTGCCGGCTGCGGCTGTAGTAGACCGCTTCGCCGACTTCGATTGTCTTCTTGAGAGCTTCCTCATTCATGTAGGCGACCATCAGGACATCGCCGGTTTTGAAGTCGGTGGCGATCGCCGGAATGAGGCCGTGAGAATCGAACTTCGGAGCCAGTTCCAGTCCCTGTTCGATCTGCTTTTTTTCTCCCCGTTCCGCGAATTGAATGGCGTCTGTCATCGGTTTCTTTTCGTGAATGCTTCAGTGTCGTCAGTAAAACTAGTCGGCGGCCTCGAAGGCGTGCCGGATATGGTCAATGGATTCAATTTTCTGTTCGGCGTCCCAGACAATCGTAACGACGTCGAAACGTGGAGACGAGGTTCTTTCCGGGCGTTGCTGAAGAAAAGCCGTGGCTGCACGCGTCAGTTTCTGCTGCTTGCGATGATTGACCGTCTCAGCCGGCGTGCCGTGGTCCTTTGACGATCGGGTTCGTACCTCGACAAAGACCAGCTGTGCCCCGTCCCGGGCAATGATGTCAATTTCCCCGTATCGGTTCGCATGATTCCGGGCGACAATCCGCATTCGCTGCCGCTTGAGAAACCGAACCGCCTCATCCTCCCCACGGCGACCCAGCGAAACAGGCATCCGCTGAAAGACGCTGCGAAGCTTCGCGATCAGCCCGAGGATCATTGTACTCTCCGCTCTGGCATCAGGTTCCGTGCAACCGGTCGGCACAGAGATTCAACTCTGTGCGGCCCCGGGCAACAGGAGGCTCGTCTTTCGTATCATTCGATCGGGACCCGCGGGGCCAACTGAACACGACATCTCGTCTTGATCGGTTGAATCCTTCTCTTACGGCGACCCCTGCAGAGCCAACAAAAAAGGTCCGGCTGCGCCTCAGGCGGCAGCCGAACCTTTTCGTGATTTCACAGCATGCGCTTACTTGCTGGCCGTTCCGACCTCGACTTCGCCGGCCTTGGCGCGACGTTCGCGAAGACGGGTCGCCTTACCGATACGGTCACGCAGGTAGAACAGCTTGGCGCGACGGACGCGAGCGTGACGCAGCACGACGACTTCGGCCACTTTCGGGGAGTGAACCGGGAACGTCCGTTCGACACCTTCACCAGCCACGATGCGGCGAACAGTGAAGTTTTCCCGGGTTCCGCCACCGCGGCGTGCGATGACCACACCGTTGAAGACCTGGATGCGCTCTTTGTCGCCTTCCAGAATTCGGGTGTGCACATCGACGGTGTCGCCAATCTCGAATTTCAGCGGGTTTTCACGAAGGCTGGACTCTTCGGCCACCTTCAAAAGTTCCTGTCGATTTCGCATCGCACTATTTCCTCAACCTGATTTGTGAGTTGAATCTGATTTATTCCGAGTCCGATGAACTCTCGCGGTTCGAGGCCGCCTGATCGTCCTGTCGACGTCTGGTTCGTTCCAGACTTTGTTCGTTTCGCCAGCGTTCGACCTCGGCGTGATTGCCGCTGAGGAGAACGTCCGGCACCTGCATGCCCCGATAGTCGCGGGGCCGCGTGTACTGCGGGTATTCCACCTGGCCCGGATCGGAAAAGGAATCCAACCGGGCACTGTCTTCGTCACCGAGCAGTCCGGGGATAAGCCGCATGACTGCCTCAATGATAATCATGGCAGGCACTTCGCCGCCATTGCAGATGAAGTCTCCGATCGAGATTTCGAGAGGTTGCAGCCCCTCGACGATCCGGTGATCGAATCCTTCATACCGCCCGCAGAGCAGAATCAGACGTTCCTGCTCTGAGAGTTGTTCCACCAGTTGCTGGTCCAGTCGCCTCCCGTTGGGAGTGAGCATGATCAGCTGTCCGGGGGAACTGCCCTGCTGCCGGACCTCTTCGACACAGCGAAAGATAGGGTCGCAGCTGAGGAGCATTCCAGGGCCGCCGCCGTACGGGCGATCGTCCACTGATTGATGTTTATCGGTTGCCCAGTCCCGAAAGTTCCATAAATGAATCTCGAGGAGCTGGCGTTGCAATGCTTTGTGCAGCAGGCTTTCGCCCAGAAACCCCTGGAAGAGTCCAGGAAAGATTGTCAGCACATCGAATCGCACGAAAATCGACCTGTCGAACCGGACCTGAAGGCCAGATTCTAGCCTTCGGTGTTTTCTTCAGCCGGCTGTTCTTCAGCTGGAGTTTCCTCGGCGGAGGCTTCTTCGGCCGGAGCGGCTTCCGGTTCCGGAGCCTTCGGAGCGGTCATCGGGGGCGGTTCTTTGACCGTTCCCCAATCGTTTTCGCGAACCTTGCGGATCAGCACGTTGACCTTTTCACTCGGCTGAGCACCGACGGACAGCCAGTAGTCGACGCGTTCAAGATTCATCTTCACGCGTTCGGACTTTTCACGAACCATCGGATCGTACGTGCCGATTTCTTCGATCGTCTTGCCGTCACGCGGTACCCGCGAGTCCATCACGCAGATACGAAAGAACGGGCGATGCGTTCGCCCCAGTTTCTTCATTCGAATTCGAACAGACACCGTGTTTTCCTCTATTTGTAATCAATGGCCGATCAGGCTTGCCCCGTCCGTACGACGACCGAGAAAAAGACTCTCTCAGGCCGCTCAAGCATCCAGCGAAACCGCCGCTCGAGCGTTACAGACAAGCCGTGTCCTCAAATGGACCGACGGCGGGATCCCGACGTTTCCCTCGCAAGCAAGCCAGCAGTGTAACAGCTTCTTCTGATTTTGAAAGTCTGGGTGAGGAAAAATAGCGGGAGCAGGGCCAGGAGATCAACACACTTTTTCGGCAGTGTACAGCCCGCCTTCTGCTTCGGTATCCGGGATACGCTCCCGCAAACGTCCAGGAACGCATAAGGGTTCGTGCAATCGTTCGTTTTTTAATGATTCTTTCTTTTTTTCGTGGACGGCTATTGATTCAGTGGTAGCATGGACTCGGAGAAGAGGGGGGATGACGTATCGTCCGTGATTTATGAGGAATCACCATTCCCAAATGGCAACCTCCGACTGGCCGGGAAAAATCATGTTCCTTCGGCTGCCGGTTGCCAGAGCCTGGAGCCTTCGGGCCCGGCGAGAATTCGACGCCGACGCGTCTTGTTGCAAGGGAATTCTCCGTGAACACCTACGACATGGATTGTCTGCCAGCCGAGCCATTTGCGGCCCGCTTACTACCCGGCTTTCTCTCCTTAGCTGTTTCTTCCGCTTAGGAATTTATCGGCTCTCGTTGCGGTCTTTCATGGCCTGATGAGAGGTCTGATTTATCTGTTGCCAGTGCACACGAATGTGGTTGGTTCGCATTTTTGCGATTTTCTGAGAGGGCCAGACGGCCAGACTTGTTTTCCGGATCGATCGTTGGCATGGTGACACACTTTGCCGTCGCCCACGGGTCTCCGCTCACGGAGCTGACCCGGTCCGGTGATCACCGCGTAATGGAGACACGCGTTTCTATGACTTCTTTCCCAAGTGAGGAATGTATGGTGCCTCGATTCAGCGAATCGATTCAACCGTTGATGGATGCCGCTACTAAGGAAGGTCGGCTCAGCTATCAGAGTATGGACGACTTCCTTCCGGACGAAGGCGGTGATCCGACTCTGATTGATCAGATCGTGCTCGCGCTCGACGAACTTAAGATCGATATGTTCGACGATCCCGCAGCTCGGGAAGTCGCTCCCGCCGCGAAAGTCGCCCCGGTTGAAAAGTCCGAAGAAGAGCTTGGTGACGACGTTGCCCGCGCTCTGATCGGGCCTGAGACTCCGGTGTCCTCACGCGATCCGATCCGCATGTACCTCAGCCAGATGGGGAACATCCCCCTGCTCACTCGCGCTGATGAGATCTTCCTGGCCAAGCAGATTGAAGTCACCCGGAAACGCTTTCGACGCACCGCCGTCGAATCGGACTACGCCCTCGACATCATCGTCGAGATGTTCGAAAAGGTGAATACCGGTGAGCTTCCCTTCGAACGGACGCTGCGAACCTCGGAAACCGAAAACGCACAGAAAGAGCAGATCCTCGGCCGCATGGAGCCGAACCTGCAGACGCTGCGTCATCTGATGGCTCGGAACCGCGAAGACTTCCAGATTCGGATGTCCGAAGATTCCTCGACCGAAGAACGTAAAGCCGCTCTGCAGCGGATGATCGTTCGTCGCCGGAAAATGGCGACCCTGGCTGAAGAACTGAGCCTCCGAACCCAGCGACTCCAGCCCGTCATCAAGCGGATGGAACAGCTCGCCGATCGCATCACTCAGCTGCAGCGTGACATTAAGCGGTTGCGTCGCATCCCTTCGTCGGCTCGCGATCTCGAACTGATGCAGAACGAACTGCACGAGATCGTCTACGAAACTCTCGAGACTCCCGAAGAGTTCGTGAACCGAACCCGTGAGATTCGCCGTCGTTTTGCCGCCTGGACGGCTGCCAAACAGAAGCTCTCCGGCGGAAACCTGCGACTGGTCGTCTCGATCGCCAAGAAGTACCGCAACCGTGGCCTCAGCTTCCTCGACCTGATTCAGGAAGGCAACGCCGGCCTGATGCGTGGTGTTGAGAAGTATGAGTATCGCCGTGGTTACAAGTTCTCGACGTACGCCACCTGGTGGATTCGTCAGGCCATCACGCGAGCCGTCGCCGATCATGCCCGGACCATTCGTATTCCGGTCCACATGTTCCAGAGCATTTCGACTCTGAAGGCCAAAGCCGAACAGATTCGCCAGGAAACTGGTCGTGAACCGACCATGGAAGAACTGGCCGCCGCGATTGATATGTCGGTCGAAGAAACCGAACGCATCATGAAGACCTGGAAGCATCCAGTCAGTCTGGATACTCCAGTTGGCGAGTCGGAAGACAGCAGCTTCGGCGACTTCCTGCAGGATGAATCCGAAAGCACACCGGCTGATACCGCGATGCAGCAGATGCTGCGGGACAAGATCAATCACGTCCTGAAGAGTCTGACCTATCGCGAACGTGAGATCATCAAACTGCGTTACGGCCTGGGCGATGGCTACAGCTACACGCTCGAAGAAACCGGCCGCATCTTCAAGGTGACTCGCGAGCGTATTCGTCAGATCGAATCGAAAGCTCTCCGCAAGCTGCAGCATCAAACCCGCAGCAACCACCTGAAGGGCTTTGTCGATGCCATGTACCCGCTGCTCGATGGCGACATCGAACCGGCAGCCGTGACGGACGAAGCCATCGTCAGTGCCTGAACCTGACGAATCGAACGAACAAAAAGCCCTGCTTGCCAATGGTGAGCAGGGCTTTTTTCATGCGCCCGAATCGTAGCGGCGGCAGGATGCCTGCCGGTACGGGAGTGGACTTCTTGTGATACCCAAAACGCAAGCGGGGCGGAGTGTTGTTCACACTCCGCCCCGCTCTGTTGGACACACTCAACTCAAGTGGATCAGGCAAATTCCGGCCGTCGCTGGCGGAGCTGATCTTTCAGTCGGTTGACGATGCTGGAGTGCATCTGGCTCACGCGGGACTCGGAGAGTCCGAGTGTGGTGCCGATTTCCTTCATCGTCAGTTCTTCGTAGTAGTACAGAATCATGATGAGCCGCTCGTTGCGGTTCAGCCCTTTGGTGACGAGCTTCATGATGTCGCGCTTCTGGATGCCGTTGGTCGGGTCTTCACCCTTGCCGTCTTCCAGAATGTCGACTTCACGAACGTCTTTGTAGCTGTCGGTCTCGTACCACTTCTTGTTGAGACTGACGAGATTCACGGCGGAAGCTTCCGTCTTCATCTTGTCAAACTCTTCGAGTGGAATCTCGAGCTTCTTCGCGATCTCGCGATCCGTCGGCGGACGACCGACTTCGGCTTCCACGGCTTTGCGGGCCGCTTCCAGTTTGCTGGCTTTGCTGCGAACCAGGCGGGGGACCCAGTCCATCGTTCGCAGTTCATCCAGCATGGCTCCGCGAATACGCGGAACGCAGTAGGTTTCGAATTTCACGCCGCGCGACATGTCGAATGCGTCGATCGCATCCATCAGTCCGAACACGCCGGCTGACATGAGATCGTTCATGTCGACGCCTTCGGGCAGCTTGGCCCAGACGCGTTCCGCGTTATAACGAACCAGAGGCAGATACCGTTCGATCAGACGATTGCGCAGCCGCTGGTTCGTCTGATCTTTCTTATAGGCTTCCCAGATTTCTTGAATTTCCTCTGGTGATAGTTTTGTCGCCATTGACTCCTCCATTGAGTGTCTCATTGTTGCCTTGCGGCAGCTGAGTCCGTCCAGAGACGCTTGCCCAGAATGAAAGTGGTTTACTCGCAGATCTTGTAGCGACCGTGGTTCTGCCGTCGGCATTTGGCAGCGGTCTTATGGGTAAGCACTTCCAGCGCGGTCCTGGTCGCGGACTGCCGACTGGTCTTACTGACCAGTCGAACCGGCGGACGACTTCAGACCGTGTTGCTCGGCTTCCTGAAGGTCACTTAAAGCAGCCAGTTCGCGGGCGGCGAGTTCTTCCATCATGTGGCGACTGATTTCTCCAATGGCAAAACCAATGCCAAAGAAGACCAGGCCCGTGATTGCAGAGTTCGTCAGTCCGCTTGAAAAGGCAGCTCGTTCTCCGATGCAACGGACAAGCGTCGTCACAAAGGCAAGTGAGCCAACATGAAAGGCGAAGTGAAGTGCCATTTCCGATTCCGATGCCCTGTTCGTTCATTGAATGATCGCGCTTCAGCAATTCATTCGCTGAGTAAACACTTCATCAGAGATCGGCATTTCAGGTGATGTAAATTCAATCCTTTCCGTGTAAATTCTGTAATCGTTAAATCTTGACAGATGTAGAAATGTCCGGTTTCCCGTCTAGTAAAGAACGCAAAATCAACTCGGAAACGCGATTGCTACACTGTGCTTCCTTATGCTGGTCAGGCCACGGCCTGCTTCTCCGACAGCAACCGTTTTCCGATTGGTTCGACCATCGAAGCCAGCGTGTTTTGATGAGTGCGTGCCAGCAGTCGACCCAGATGTTGGATCGCCTGGGAGGCAATCGCTTGAGCGTCCTGAACCATGGCCGGCCGCCGCGAGGCGATCGAACGACGGATCAACTCGTCTTCGGGCACACAGCCCAGTACGTTGACGTCGGCGTTCAGGAACTGCCGTGATGTCTTCTTGAGATTCGTGATGGCCTGCTGAGCTTCGCTGGTGTCGCAGCGGTTGAAGAGCAGGCGGATGTCGGAAAGCTCGCTGGCGTGATACACCTTCAACGCGGCGTACGTGTCAGCAAGCGATGTGATTTCCAGGGTCGAAACGAGCAGGACCGTGTCGGCTCCGGCTGCAAACTGCCGGGTGCCCCGATGCACGCCGCTGCCGCAGTCGAGAATGAGATAGTCGAACTCCTGATCGAGTCGATTGAGTTCATTGAGAAGGCGTTCGCGATCTCCGCTCGGGGAGTCGGCCAGGTCGACCAGTCCGCTCGCGCCAGGCAGAATCGAAATCCCAGCCGGTCCGGTCAGCATGATTTCCGTCAGGGAACGCGAATTGTTGAGGACGTGGGAAAGGTTCCAGTACCCGTTGAGTCCACACATCAGGTCGAGGTTACCCAGCCCGAGATCCGCGTCGAGCAGGCAGACACGATGTCCGTCGTTGGCCAGAGAGATCGCCAGATTCAGGGCGATGACCGATTTTCCGACGCCACCCTTCCCGCTCGTCACGGCAATCGTGTGAGCGGAACGTCGCGAGTCGTTCGTCGCAGCTGTGGAGCGGCTGTCCCAGGCCGACTTGGCCTGACTGATCAGCGAACGAAGTTCTGCAGCCTGATCGATGCGAGGAGTGCTCATGATGGACAAGGATTCTGAGTGAGGATGTGAGAAGGAAGACTCGGCGGGACAGTCAGAACGTGGCGGGCATCAGCACGCGCTCTTCACCCAGGACGAGTCGAGTGGCCCGAGTGGCGTGAGCCGGCTCGATGTCGTGAGGAACGTTCTGACCGGTCGTGAAGTAGCTGAGAGGCAACCCGAGTTGACCGACATTCATGATGCTTCCCAGACCGGGAGCTTCATCGAGTTTGGTGAGGATGGTTGAGGTGGGGCGGATCGACTGGAACTTCTCCACGGTTGTCCGCAGATGGCGATATCCGGCTGTCGCACTGAGGACGAGGTGAATCTCGTCGACGACGATTTCGGAAAGAACGCTCTTGAGCTCCTGCAGTTTCAGATCGTCCTGAGGACTGCGGCCCGCGGTGTCGATGAGGATCAGATCCATGCCGGCGAGGTCGCTCACGGCCTGTTTCATCTCGGCAGCCGAGGTGACAACCTTCATCGGCAGGTCGATGATCTCTGCGTAAGTGCGAAGCTGTTCGACCGCGGCGATGCGATAGGTGTCGACCGTGATCAGGCCCATGCGGATGTTGTCCCGCAGGCGGAAGTTGGCGGCGAGCTTCGCGATCGTGGTCGTCTTCCCGACACCGGTCGGGCCGACGAGAGCGGCGATGCGTGTCTGACCGGGGGTGATTTGGATGGGGCCGCTGCAGCGAATTTCGGATTCGATCATCGCAAACAGCTTGCGACGCAGTGAAGCGGTATCGTTGAGTTCGCGGAAGTCGCAGCGAGTCTTAAGGCGGGTGATGAGTTCGCGAGCGAGCGATTCTTCGACCTCGGCATCCATCAGTTCGGTGTAAAGCGTGAACAGTTCCGGCGGAATGTCCCGCGAGACGCCCTGCTTCACCTGAGCGGTCAGCTGCTCGACCATTTTCTGCATGGCGTCGAGACGCTCGCTGACCAGGCGCTCGAGCTTTCGTGATTCGAGTTCATCCGCTTTTCGCTGAGCCGTTTCGCCCGGTTTCTTTGAAGCCGGAACCGACTGAGCAACGGGTTCTTCGTAGCGACGCTCTGGCGTTAACTGGGGTTCCACTGAAGTAGAGCGTGGTTGCGGGCGCAGCTGGTAAACGGAGAGATCGGGAGCAGCGGATTCTTCCGGCTGTTCATCGCGAACCGGCGCAGATGTCGGACGACGACGTTGTGGGGCGGGAGCCGGACCTTGGCCATCGTCGGGGATCGCGACGATTTCAGTTTCGACACGTTCTTTCTGCCAGGGGAATTTCCCTTTGCGGGGGATTTGACGCGTATGGAAGATCAGAGCATTGGGACCGAGATCTTCCCGGACCAGGCGGAGAGCTTCCTGCATCGTTTCCGCGCGATAGGTTCTGAAGTCCGACATGGGAATTCCTTGGGAGACGGGCGTACGTTCCACGCCGCACCGGGGAGGTGCGTTTTGACGCCGTCTGGAAGGGAGGATTTGTGAGTGGTAGGGTGAGGTCTTCGCTTCGGTTGTCACGGACATCCTGTCAGTGATGTTCAGTGTGCGTGCCTCTTTTGAAGCACTGGCAGAGCCAGTGGCACACCGTCCGAATTGTCGATCTCGATTGGGAGTCGTGTGTCGTTCACTCTCTGTCAGGCGAAGGGTGCCACTGCTGGCTTGCCCAGCAGTGCGATTTCAAATGACAGAGATCGTTCGACGGAACTTTGATCAGGGGATGATCAAACACTTTGGCGAGCCGTGGGACGGCCAGCCGGAGAGGCTTGTTCGCGTTGCCGCGAGGATTGTGGAAGAATGGAGTGGGCGACGTGGCCGAGTGCTTCGACCTGCGTATCCCGAGTGATTTCGTTGAGGCTGAGGACAGCCAGTTTGGGCAGATCGCCCGCCGTGATGAGTTTCAGGCCAGCTCGCACCTGGGGCGTGCAGATGACGACCGGGGGATGACCGGTGCGAACCAGAGTCTCGAGTTGATCAGCCAGGCCTTTGACGACCGCTTCGCAGATTGGCTGCGAGAGTTTGCTGACCAGGCCTCGTTCGGTGAATTCAAATCCAGCTGCCAGGACATCTTCCAGCGATGGATCGAGTGTCACAACATGCATGACACGCTTCGAATCGCGGTATTGCTGACAGATTGTGCGGGACAGCGAGTGCCGGACATATTCGGTGAGGATGGTGAGATCTTTGGTCCGGTCGGCGAAGTCGGAAAGTGTTTCGAGAATGGCTTCGAGGTCGCGAATGGGGACCCGCTCCTGCAACAGGTTTTCCAGAACCTGCTGGACCTGGCTGGCTCGCAGGATATCGGGTACGAGTTCTTCAACGACTTTCGGTGATGTTTCCTTGAGGTGTTCGAGCAGTTCGTGAACCTGCTGGCGGGAGAGAAGTTCGCCGGCGTGATCGCGGACCACTTCCGTCAGATGAGTGACGAGGACCGCACTTGGTTCGACGATACTGAAGCCCATCATCTCGGCTCGTTCACGCTGGCGGGGTTCAATCCACTTGGCCGGGCGACCGTAAGCGGGTTCGATGGTATCAATGCCCTGAATATCGCCACTGGCCAGGCCGGTATTGATGGCGAGCAGGCGATCGGCATGAACTTCACCCCAGGCGATGGGCACGCCGCGAATCTTGAACTGATAGTCCCGCTGCTTGAGCCGCATGTTATCGCGGATGCGAACCTTCGGCATGATGATGCCCAGATCCTGAGCGATGCGGTTGCGAACTTTGGTGACTCGATCGAGCAGGTCGCCTCCGCGGGACGGATCGGCCAGCTGCAGCAGGGAGATACCCAGGTCGAGTTCCATCGGATCGACCTGCAGATGATCTTCCGGTGTTGGAGCCGCTTTCGGCTGCTGTTCCTGCTCCTGTTGTTCCTGTTCCTGCTGCACAATCTGCCGCTGCGTATTCTGCTGCAGCATGATTCCGACAGCCGCACACCCCATTCCGAGTGTCAGCATGGGGGCGGTTGGCAGTCCCGTGAAGGAGAGGCAAAGCAGGAAGCCGGCGGCCAGATACATCGCAACCGGATGACGGAACAACTGCCCGACCATATCGCTTGGCAGGTTGCTGTCGATACTCGTGCGGGTCACGATCAGGCCGGCGGCCAGAGAGATCAGGAAGGCGGGCACCTGGGTGACGAGTCCGTCCCCAATAGTCAGCGTGGTGAAGACGTTGATCGCGTCTCCGAAGGCCATGCCTTCCTGAACCATGCCGACGTAGAAGCCGCCGATGATATTGATGAGCGTAATCACAATACTGGCGATGGCATCGCCGCGGACGAATTTACTGGCACCGTCCATCGCCCCGTAGAAGTCGGCCTGCTGGCTGATTTCTTCGCGACGGGATTTTGCCTGTTCCGAAGTAATCAGCCCGGCATTCAGGTCAGCATCGATCGCCATCTGCTTACCCGGCATACCATCCAGGGCAAAGCGGGCAGCCACTTCACTGATACGCGTCGCACCTTTGGTAATTACCAGGAACTGAATCGCGATCAGAATGATGAAGATAATTACTCCGACGGTGGGAGAGCCGCCGGCGACGAATCCGCCGAAGGCCGCAATCACGCCCCCGGCTGCTTCGGTTCCCTGGGTCGCGGCCCCGGTCAGAATCAGTCGGGTGGAGGCGACGTTGAGAACAAGTCGAGAGAGTGTGGTGCCGAGCAGAATGGCCGGGAAGACACTGAACTCGAGGGGGTTATGCACGTGAATCGTCGTGAGCAGAATGATCACCGCGAGCGTAATGTTACATGCCAGAAGCATGTCCATCATGATCGGCGGCATCGGCGCGACAATCACCAGCACCGAAGTGATGATGAGCACCGGGAAGATCAGGCTCAGGTTTCGTTGCAGCATTGACTGCATGGGTGGAAACTCCGCTCTCTTGCAGGACGCAAGAGCGACAGATGACGATTGGATTGGATTAAGGTTGTCATCGTTGCCCGCGGGAAGGGATGGTGCGGGCGATAGGACAGGGTTGAGGGCCGAGTGATATGGGATACCCCTCGGGCGTGTCCAGATAAAATCTTAAGATTTGGTTCAAGTCATCGGTCGCGAAGAACCGATGGGGGCGCCGATCGGTCCGGAGCGTCGAGAAACGATTGCAGCATCGACTGGGCGGCCAGTTTGTCGAGATGCTGTTTGCGTTTGGCTTGCGACAATCCGAATTCGCGTAAGTGGTTGTCAGCTATAGAGCTGGTGAAACGCTCGTCCCAGTAAGTGACCGGCAGCGAAGTCGCTTCGCTGAGCCAGTCGCCGTATTTTCGCGCCTCTTTTGCCTTCTCGCCTTCGTCTCCGCTCATGTGAACGGGGAGCCCAACTACGAGTCCTTTGATGCGATATTCGTTGCAGATCTTACAGATCGTGCGGGCTTCCGGGGCCGGTTGAGACCGTTGCATAATCTCCAAAGCTGAGGCAATCGACTGGTCGGGAGAAGAAATTGCGATTCCGACCCGCTTGGTGCCGTAATCAATCCCCAGCAGTGCTCCGGTTGTCGGGAACTCAGCACTCACCGGTACCGCTCTCGCATTCAGTCCCCTGCTCGCCGGAAGTGACGGCTCCTTCGACCTCATTAATCAGCTGATCGAGGCGGAACGGTTTATAGAGGACAGCTTTCAGGCCCATCTGGCGGCATTTCACAATGGAATGCGAGGGGTCGTAGCCGAATCCGGTCATCAGAATGATGGGGAGTTGCTCGTGAATTTCCCGCAGGCGGCAGAAGCAATCGAATCCGGTCATGTCGTCGAGACGGATATCGACGATGACTGCGTCATAATGCGAAGACTTCGCAAGTCGGCAGGCCTCGCCCCCGTCGTGAGCGGTTTCCACGTGGCAGCCGAAGCGACCGAGCAGTTCGTGGGCGGCTCGGCGGACCCCTTCGTCGGAGTCGACTACCAGGATACATTTGTTGCGAAGTTTCGGCCGATCGTGCTTCGGCTTATATAAGACGTGTGCGGCATCGGGGGCGATCGTTTCCCCAACCTCGCGAATTCTCTGTTTAATGTCGCGGGTGTGCTTCAGGATCTGCCGCAGTCGATCGGCTACATTCGGCTCGTGACCGATATATCGTTCCAGAATCCAGGCGGCATCATTCAGGATCTCATCGACCGGGATCGCGACCTGCTGCAGGATCTTCTGGGTGCTTTGGTCGGCCGTGGAGGCTTTCTCGATCGCCAGCAGATCGAGCGTATTCAGGGCGATCGCCACTTCGCGGCTGAACAGTTCGAGGAATTGCAGGTCGTTTTCATCGAAGGCGTGATCGACCGGGCTTTCGACGTTAAATGTCCCCAGAACCTCGTCATGGAGACTCAGCGGCACGGTCATCGAGCTTTTCGCTCCGGGAGCCCCTGGTAAATAGAGAGGATCGTTAGAGATATCGTCGCAGAGATAACTCTTGCCCGAGGCGGCGACAAAACCGGTGACCCCATTGTTCTTGGCATCGACGAACAACTGGCGTTCGGCCGCCATTTCCTCCATTCCCATCGCCAGCAGCGGGCGAAGTTGTTTGGAGTCCTTATCGATAAGGCGAATTTCGACGGTCTCAAACTCAAGAAGATCCTGCGTGTAGTGCAGGATCTTCGATTTGAGGAGTTCGATGCGTTCGTCGACGGTCAGCTCGATCATTTCCTGTGGCGACAGATCGCCCAGATCGAGTCCCGCCTGATAAATGGCGTTCAGTTTCTGCTGCTGGAAGGTCGCCTCGGTGGTGTTTCGGACCACAGCGACAAACTGCTCGACTTCGCCCCGCTGCTCGAACATGACCGGCGTGACCCGGACTTCGAAGAACTGCTTATCGTTAAGTTTCAGGGTGCTCGTGCGGGTTTCCCGGGAATGACGGGCGTTCTCGATCGGGCAGAGCTGATGTTCGAGGAGTTCGACATCGCCGAACAGATCGTAGAAGGAGGGCTCGACGTTGATCTGAGGAGCATCGAGCATTTTGATCAGGGAGTCGTTACACCAGAGAATCTTCTGGCTGCGGTCGAGCAGTGCGAGTCCGTCCGGGAAATAGTCGACAATTCGGAGGACGTGCAGCAGGGAATCGCTGGCTTCGGTGTTGTCGTGCGGGACAACAACGGCGGAAAAATCCGTGGACTGCCAGAGTTGCTCAACTTCGCGGACCGTGTCGCAATAGACCCTCGGGGCCTTCGCGTCGAACGTATACGCGCCTTCGTCTTCCTCCGAAGTGAGAAACAGGATCTTTTGAGCGTCCGTCACAGGATGTCGTTACTCGCTTGTCTCAGCAGCGATCGGTCGCCAGGGTGTCGGTCGGCAAGATCGGAGAGACTGGCTGCAGAGGGAATCCGCCCGGCCAGTGGATCTTCAAACCACATACGTTAGGGTGAACCTGCGATCGGCATCGGGACGCTCCCGATCTGTGTCGACGGGTCCTTCCCCTAATTTATACCGAATCGTGCAGAACGTACAAACTTAGAATGCCTGAACACCCGCGAATTTCAGGACTTCCCGCCGATCACGCGACACTCTGGGGTTGCGAGGAGGTGCAGTTGTCCGAGCGGTGCGATACAATGCCCGCCCGTTACTACCCTCCAATATTGCCCGGAGCAGATTCTCAATGGAAGCTGGAATCGTCGGACTTCCCAACGTCGGCAAGTCGACCCTGTTCAACGCACTGACCGCCGCTGGCATTGCCAGCGAAAACTATCCGTTCTGTACGATCGAACCCAACGTCGGTGTGATCGAGGTTCCGGATCCGCGCCTGCAGATCATCAATCAGTTCATCAAAACCGAGAAGATCATTCCCGCGGTGATCAAGCTCGTTGACATCGCCGGCATTGTGAAGGGGGCTTCCGAAGGGGAAGGTCTCGGCAACAAGTTCCTGGCCAACATCCGCGACGTTGATGCCATCATCCATGTGGTCCGCTGTTTCGAGAACGGCGATGTGATTCACGTCGACGGCAGCGTGAACCCGATTCGCGACGTCGAAACGATCGACACCGAACTCATTCTGGCCGACCTGCAGACCGTGGAATCGGCTCGGGACAAGTCGGCGAAGAAAGCCAAGACCGGCGACGCGGAAGCCAAAAAACGCGTCGCCCTGCTCGACCGGTGTTTCGCCCGCCTCGATCAGGGGCAGACGATTCGCGGCATGACCATTGAAACTGCCGAAGAACAGAAGCTGATGCGAGGCTTCTCGCTGCTGACCGCCAAGCCCGTCATGTATCTGGCCAACGTGTCGGACGACGACCTCCACGGCGAGAACGAACACGTGCAGGAACTCCGCAAGCGAGCCGAAGCCGAGAATGGCGTCGTCGTTCCGGTCTGTGCGGCCATCGAAGCCGAACTTCGTGAAATGGACGATGCCGACCGAGCTGAGATGCTCGCCGACCTTGGTCTGGAAGAGCCGGCGCTGAATGTCGTGGCCCGGGCCGCCTACAAAACGCTCGGCTATCACAGCTACTTCACCGCTGGCCCGAAAGAAATTCGCGCCTGGACCATTCCCCAGGGAGCGACCGGACCTCAGGCCGCTGGCGTGATTCACACCGACTTCGAGCGGGCCTTCATTCGTGTCGAAGTCTATTCGATTGAAGCTCTGCAGGAGTTCAAATCGGAGAAGGCGATTCGCGAAGCGGGTAAGCTCCGCGTCGAGGGCAAGGAATACATTGTCCGCGATGGCGATATCTGCCACTTCCTGGCCAACCCGTAATTCCTCCTGCCGACGCACACCGAAACGGTTTCAATATGTTCGGACACGTCTCACAGACTCCTTACGATATCGAATTCTCCCTGCTGGGAATTCCGGTACGAATTCATCCGTTCTTCTGGTTGATCTCGCTGCTCTTCGGCTGGGGCCTGGGGCAGGCCGATCTGATCGTGATCTGGATGCTCTGTGTGTTCGTCTCGATTCTGATCCACGAAATGGGCCACGCGCTGCTGACCCGCGCGCTCGGCTATCAGCCGCACATTGTGCTGCACCAGTTCGGCGGATACGCCTCGTTTATGCCGGACTCCCGGTTTTCGCTCTGGAAATCGATCGCCGTTTCCTTCGCTGGGCCGTTGGCCGGGTTTGTCTTCTTCGCCGTCATCATCGGCGTAGAAATCGTGCTCGCGATGACGCAGACGCAAGTCTCTCCGCAGCTCGGGTTCGCACTTGGGTCACTGGAGTGGATCAATCTCTGGTGGGGGCTGGTCAACCTGCTGCCGGTGCTGCCACTCGATGGCGGACAGATTTGCCGCGACTTCATCCGCATGTTCCGTCGCGGAGACGGCGAACGCTGGGCATTGCGGATTGGCGTTGTCGTGGGAGCAGCGATCGCGATCTTTGCCTTCCAACTCGGCGACCGCTACATCGCCATCATGTTCGGCATCCTCGGCTTCTTCAATTTCCGCGACCTCCAGGAACGCTACGGCGGGTTTTGAAAACCCGGCGGATGGCTGGGAAATCCCTCGCAGGCTGGGATAGCGCAGCGTATCCCAGCAAATGTGCGTGGTTCAAACCAGTATGCGCCCGACTCTCAACGAGCAGGGTAGCCCCGGTTGCTCCGCTACCGGGGCCGACGAAGTCGGCACGAGGTCGCTCAACGCGATCAATGCAGCTGACCATTAGGCCCGTGGAGCATTCGTCGATGATGGCGCAGCCTCTTGTCGCTGCGCGACCCGACCGGCAAACGGTCGGGCCACCCGTCTGGGTTCCATCGTTCGTAGGGTGCGCTATCCCAGCCTAGGGCGCGATTAAGCGGGGGAAGCAGGTTCCTCGGCGGCATGAAAAAAGCCCGGGACCTTGCGGCTCCCGGGCTTTAGGGTCTCGTTCGAATCGACTACTCGGCCTTGGTGACCCAGACGGCGTCGATGTGCACGTTGCCATCGACGTCGGTGCCGTCCACGTGGACTTCATACGGCGTCTTCGACTTGAACGTATATGTTCCCAGCGAAACAAAGTGCGGCTTGATGTCGCCCGGCTTCTGCTGGTTGATCGTTTTGTTCGCCGTGCCTTCAGAATGGGAAACCGAGATCGGCACCCGGGAAGCACGGTTCTCGTGGGCTCCGGTGGCGTAGCGGACTTCGTACTGGCCGTCTTCGGGAACCTGGAAGGTGAAGGTTGCCGTGCCGCCGCGTCCGTAGCGGTACGATTCTTCAACCAGCGGCTTCAGCCCGGTCCCGGCCGTCCACGATCCCGTTGTCTGCGCCTGCTGATCATCAACGACAACGCCGTCGAGTGAAGCAGCGGAGACGTAATCGTAAACCTTGGTCGGCGTCGTATCCCCTTCCCGCTTGTAGAACTCGCCATCGACATTGTCGCGACGCATCACACCCGGGAGGCGGGCCAGTTCTTTCAGCTGTTCCAGATACGACGTGTAAACGTCGCGAGGACTGCAGCCGTACTTGATGCAGATCGAGGCGGCTTTGCCGACGACTTCACCCATCATGCCGCAGGTTCGCATCACGCGCGTCGTGCCGAGTGCTTCGTGCGTGACGCTGATGTTGCGTCCGGCCATGAACAGGTTCGGAACGTCCTTGGAGTAGAAACAGCGATAGGGAATCGGGTAACCGTAGCGACGATCAACGCCCTCGCCATGTTCGGCAACACTGATGAACGGGTTGTCCGGGTACTTCCTCATGTATTGCCGCTTGGGATAGTGCAGGTCGATCGACCAGGTGCTCGGCACCATGCCGTCCGGGAACTGCTTCTTGCTGACGATGTCTTCTTTGGTCAGAACCAGATCGCCCATGATGCGACGCGATTCACGCGGACCACCAATGAAGGCCATCCAGGTCAGTCGGGCGTTCTTATGCTGCTCGGCTCCATCCTTGTTCTTCATCGCGTTCCAGGCACCGTAAACAGCCCGGAAGTTCCAGTCGCGGATCGCTTCGAGGTCGTTGAGCGGATCCTTGTGAAAACCGCTTTCCCAGAACCACTGGCCGTGGAAGTCACGTGGATACGGGAAGTCCTGCATCGTCAGGTCGAGGGCCCATGGGGTTTTCGGGAAGCTCTGCGGCTCGTCCGTTTCTTCCCAGGCCCACATGTTGCTCATTCCCATGCGAACGCCGTCGTGGATTTCGAATTCGGCTTCGGCGAGAGCTCCGATTGTGCCATGTCCGGTGCAATCGACGAAGAGCGGCGCGGTGAAGCGGCGGACTTCCGAAGTGCGAGTGTCGAAGGCGTAAACTGCTTCGATCTTCTCGCCGTCCATGTCGACTTTGTAAGCGTGATGATTGAGGAAGAGCGTGATGTTCGGCTCTGCTCGAACAATCCGTTCCTTCTTCTCATCTTCGAACTCTTCATAGGTGCCGGGCGACTTGGTCGCGTGATCAGAGATCTCGTCGACGATCTCGCCGATGTGCGGGAACTCACCGCGACGAACCAGGCCCTGAGCCCAGACGCGAACTTCCGAGCTGCCGTTTCCGCCAAGCACAGGTCGATTCTGAATCAGAGCGACTTTGATGCCCATGCGAGCAGCCGAGATGGCGGCTCCGAGCCCGGAGTATCCCCCGCCAACGACAACTAGATCGAACGGACCGGTTTCCGTGGGGTCTTCAGACAGGCCGAGCTGCTGCTTCCGCCAGCTGCCGAGAATCTTCGAAGCTTCGGGCGGCTTTTCATTGGCGTCGGTCGTGAAGAAAATTGCATCGCAGCGGCCATCGAATCCGGTCAGATCGTGAAGGGCGATTCGCGTTTCCGGTTTTTCGATCTCAACTGTGCCGCCGGGCTGCCAGAACCACTCGGCGCTCTTCGTGCCGAAGGTCGGTTCGAGAGCCTTGTCGTTGACGAGCACCTGGAATTGTCCCGGAGGTTCTCCCGGAGCATCCCAGCGGGCGACCCAGTCCTTCGTGCGGACAAAGACGTGGTACTTGCCCGGCTTGGGGAACTTGACGGTTGTCGTCGCATCTTCAACCGGCCGACCGAGGCCGTGGGCCAGAAGGTACGGCGAGCCCATGATTTCAATGAACTGGGTATCGAGTTCCCAGCCGTTGTGGGCGTCGAAGGATTCGGCTTCCACAAGGAGGGATTCTGCCTGGGCGGCAGTTGCGGTCACGGCCAGGCAGAGGCCGAGAACAGCGGGGAAGGTGAGCAGGTGTCGCAACATCGTTTCTTCCGAGGTTAGAGTCTGTCGTTGAAAGCCCGGAGCGTCGCCATGTGGGGATGACGATCCGTTTCCGATCGCTTCGGGCTGTTCGTTTTATTTGAATCGCAGCTGAAATGGCATCAGCAGCAGGCGGGGATCAGTCGCGGAAAGTTCGTTGATGATCATTGCCCGTCGAAGTTCAGCCGTCAGTTCCGCAGGCAGCAGGTCCTGCACGACTGAGGTCGCCACGTCCTGCTTCACTTCGGTATCGAGCGGCCCGAACAACTGCTCGAACGGACTGGTCGGCTTCGGCAGCAGCAGACGGTCCACGTCTTTAGCGTTCTCCAGACCGGCCAGTTCCTTCGCTTTTTCGAAGGCATCGTCAAGGGTGCCGAGATCATCGACCAGGCCGTTTTCAACGGCGACTTCACCGGTGTAAATGCGACCGCCGGCGAGTTCCTTGAGTTCTTCAACATCCATCTCGCGGCCAGCCGCGGCTTTGGTGACGAAGATCTCGTAGATCTCGTTCATCGTCCGCTGCATAGCCTTGCGTTCCGATTCGCTGAACGGCTGCATGACACTCAAAGCACCGGAGTTCTCCCCACGGGTTACGTAAGAAGTGGTGATGCCGAGCTTTTCAAAGAGCCCCTCCAGAGCCAGTTTGCCGCCGACAACACCGATGGACCCGGTAATGGTTCCCGGTTCGGCGTAAATATGATCGGCTCCCATGGAGATGTAGTAGCCTCCACTGGCCGCGACATCGCCCATGCTGACGACGACCGGCTTGTCGACCTGTTCGAGGGCCCGCCAGATGATATCGCTGGCGACGGCACTTCCGCCGGGACTGTTGACTCGCAGCACGATGGCTTTCACACGATCGTTCTCGGCGGCTTCCTTAATCGTCTTGACCATGGTTTCTGAACCGATGATCTCATCGCCGAACGGCCCGCTGGTTCCGCGGCCGGACATAATCGATCCATTGGCGTAGATGACCGCGATCTGAGGGGCGACCGACTTCTTCTTGTTCGGATCGACGCCCATCATCAGGTTCATCATCTTCATCATACCGGTGAACCCTTCGAAGTTGGTGTCCACCTTCTCTTTGCCGTACCGCTGCACGAGTTTGAACTCGGCGTCTTCATCGCCGTCGCGAGCGATGTCTTCGAGTTCATCGGCGTAGCGGATTTCGTCGATCAGTCCGTATTCTTTCGCGGTCGTCGAGGTGTGCGGTCCGTTGTCGATCGCCTTCTTCACATCCTCGACCGACATGTCCCGCGATTCGGCAATCATCTTGCAGATAATGCTGTACTGGCTGTCGAGCAGGTCGTTGATTTCCTGGCGGAACTCAGGACTCATTTCCGTGCGCGTGTACGGTTCGGCGGCTGCTTTGTATTTTCCAACTCGCAGCACGTCGACTTCGACATCGAGCATGTCGAACAGGTTCTTGTAGAAGCTGACTTCGGCTCGCAGTCCGGTCATCAGCAGCATGCCCGGTTCCGGCATGTAGATCTTGTCGCAGGCGGTCGCGATGAGATAGTCGGTGGTCAGCGCCGTTTCGAGCAGCGCGTAAACCGGCTTGCCGGACTCGCGAACGCTCAGGATCTTCGTCCGCAATTCGTGAACCGAGCCGAGTCCGATGAGCGGGTTCGTGATCTTGAGGACCACGGCGTCGACCGTGTCATCCTTTGCGGCTCGTTCAAGCCGATCAGAAATCTGCGTCAGCGACTGACCGATCTCGCCGAACAGTCCCGGCAGCGACGGGCCTTCCGACAGCATGCCGGAGAGTTCGATTTCGGCCCAGCGGATCTTCGTTGCGGCCTCTTCGCTGTCCTCTTCCTTGCTCTTTTCCGCCGCGCTGGCTTTGACGACCGAGCTGCCGACACGAGCCGGCCGGCGGGACGATTGTGCATCAGCGATCTGCGCGGTCAGCAACAGTCCGCAGAGGCAGAGGCAAAGTGTGGAAGGAAGTTTCAACAGCATACGACTCGTCCTTGAATGAGTTCAAAGGTCGGAGATGAAGCACGGGAGATCCGGAGGAATCCGGTTCCGGGGCGTTAAATCAGGCGAACAACAAATCTTATCCGTCGTCGAACCGAAATATCAAACCTGAAACATGTCAGCGTCGTGAAAGTCGCATTCTCTGCAGAGCGCCCGAATTCTGGGGCCGTCAGTAAGAATTCGTCTGCCGGCGATTTGAGTCAGCAGTCTTCGCCCATCGCCGGGACAGTCGCGGCCTGTCGGGTTTGAGCGGCAGAGGCCCCGGAAGCATCGTCCGAACGCCAGTCGATAATTTGCAGTTCCACGCTTTCACGGCCGCGGAACTCGTTGATGATCGGTTTGAAGCAGACCGACAGTCGTCCGGAGGTCGCCGCCATTTCTTCGGCCCATTCGCCGCGGCCGAACGAAATCGCCCGCATGATTGTCCCGTAGTGTTTGACGCGAATGGCCAGATGCCGCCCTCCTTCGCCCATCGTTTTGGGCTCCTCGGCCAGTTCAAGGCCGGTGGCGACAAAGATCGGGCGATCGTTTTCACATCCGAACGGTCCCAGGTACTCAAGCTCTTTGATGGCGCGGACAGAAAGTTCGCCCAGTGTCACTTCGGCATCGATGAGACGCGGATTGGCAATCTCGGCTTCACTCATCAGGACTGGCTGGGCGTTGATTCGTTCACGGAACTCGTCGAGACGATCGGCCCGAACTTTGAGGCCGATGGCAGCGGGGTGTCCGCCGAACGTTTCGAGGAGATCCACTCCCGTGGAGACGGCTGCGTGCAGGTTGACTTCGCCGAAGGTTCGTCCCGACCCCTGCCCGATTCCCGTGCTCGAGTTGAGGGCGATCAGGATTGTCGGTTTCTCGAACTGCTCGGCAATCCGGCTCGCGACGATTCCGATCACGCCGACATGCCAGTCGTGATGACCGATGACCAGACAGGGTTGTTCGAGCCATTCCGGGTTCTGCTGGATTTCTTCCCGGGCCTGCTTGAGGATCTTTCGTTCGACAGTCTGCCGCTGCTTGTTGAGCCCATCGAGATAGGTCGCCAGCTGGGCGGCTCGATCGGTTTGATTCGTCGTCAGCAGGTCGACAGCCAGGCGGGCCTGTCCGAGGCGACCGGCGGCGTTCAGTCGTGGTGAGATTCCGAAAGCGATGTCTTCAGCCGTGACACACGACTTCTTGTCGAGCCCGATGACCTGCAGCATCGCCGCCAGACCGGGGCCGGCCTGTTGACGCAGGGTATCGAGCCCATATTTCACGATGAGCCGGTTCTCGCCGACCAGCGGCACGACATCGGCAACGGTTCCGATCATCGCCAGACCGACCGCACTCTTGAGAAACTCCCGCATGCGCTCGGTCGAGCGCTGCCCGTCGCCGAGGCGTTTGCTGACCGCCCAAGCCAGTTTGAACGCGACGCCCGCTCCGCACAAATGCGGGAAACACTCTTCGCCACCCGGCAATCGGGGATGAACGAGGACTTTCGCCTTTGGGAGTTCGTCCGGAATCGTGTGGTGATCGGTGATGATCAAATCGAGGCCAAGCTCACGAGCCAGGTCGGCTTCTTTCACGCTGCAGATGCCGCAATCGACCGTGACAACGAGTCGCTCAGGATCGGCTTCGTGCAGCTCGCGAATCGCATCGCAGTTCAGGCCGTAACCTTCCTCCATGCGACACGGGATATAGTAGTCAACGGTGCCGCCTGCCTGGGTGATGCAGTGGTAAAGGATCGAAGTCGAGGTCATGCCGTCGACATCGTAATCGCCGTAGATGGTAATTCGCCGCTTTTGACGAATCGCCTCCGCCATCAGGTCGGCCGCTTCGGCGACGCCCGGCAGAACTTCTGGCTCCTGCAGCGTGGCCAGCTTGGCCGAGAGGAAGCCTTTGGCCTCTTCCGCAGTGGAGAAACCTCGTGAGAGGAGCACCTGGGCCAGCAGCGAAGAACAGCGCATCTGACTCGCCAGTGACTTAACCAGCCCGGTATCGTGACTGACAAATTGCCATTCCCGCGGCATCCGCGACCCTCCTGAAACTCCGTCGATCAATTGAATTCGTCGACATCCTAGTCGACCGGGAAGCGGAATTTCAAATCGATCCCGGCCGTCCCGGGCCTCCTATCCCCGTGATTGACATTCCCCCGCACGTTCTCAACAATGAATGCGAATCTGTTTCTGTAAACCGCCGGCTTTCGATTGCTAAGCCGCTCGCCTACGGTTTCCGACGCTGCCAGTTGCTCCGGAAACCCTTCTCTGTGTTCAAGTTAGAACTTCACTGACACCACCGATCGAATTTCGGGAGCGAATTGTGCGATTGTATCTGTGTTCTCTGCTGACTCTTTGCGTGGGCCTCGCGGCCGGAGCAGCCCAGGCCGAGGAGCCGGGGTTCAAGTCGTTATTCAACGGGAAGGATCTTTCCGGCTGGGATGGAAATCCCGAATTGTGGTCCGTTGAAGATGGTGTGATCACCGGCAAAACCAACGGTCCCGATCATCTGAAGTACAACCAGTTCCTCATCTGGAAGGGGGGCGAGGTCGCCGATTTCGAACTCCGTGTCGAATTCCGACTCGAAGGGGACAACAACTCCGGCGTGCAGTATCGCAGCAAACTGATGAAGGATGTCGGCCCCTGGTCGGTCGGTGGCTATCAGGCCGATATGCATCCCAATCCGCAGTACACGGCCATGCTGTACGACGAACGTGGGCGCGGCATTGTCGCCAAACGGGGCGAAAAAGTGACCGTGACCGCCGACGGGAAAAAGAACGCCGAGAAACTCGACGTCGAAGTCGACCAGAAGGATCTGACCGAGTGGCACGAGCTCACGATTATTGCGCGTGGCAAGCGGCTGGTCCACAAGATTGATGGCGTCGTCGCAGCCGAGATTATCGACGATCAGCCATCGGAACGGGAAATGAAAGGCCTGCTGGCGTTTCAGGTGCACCGCGGACCGGCCATGAAAGTTCAGTTCCGCAACGTGCGACTCCGCGAAATTGCCAAAAAGAAAGAGACCACCAAAGCCGACAAGCCGGCCATGAAGCGTCCGGACAAGGAAGAATCCACGGCTACCAAGCAGGATGATGACGACGAACCCAAGGCCATGGCGACTCCGATCGCCGACATGAAAATCGCCAAGGACTTCGAGGTCGAACTGCTCTACTCGGTTCCGGCGGATGTCGAAGGCTCCTGGGTTTCGATGTGCACCGATCCGAAAGGTCGCCTGATTGTCTGCGATCAGTACGGCGGACTCTTCCGCGTTACTGTTCCGCCGCTCGGCACGACCGAAGGTTTGAAGGTCGAGAAAATCAATGCCGACATTGGCGAAGCTCAGGGCCTTTTCTGGGCGTTCGATTCTCTGTATGTCTCCGTGAATAAAGCCAAGCAGTACGAAGGGGGCCTGTACCGGGTCACCGATTCCGATGGCGACGATAACCTCGACACCGTGAAGATGCTGCGTCCGCTGCACGGAACCGGCGAGCACGGTCCGCATGCCGTGTTCCACACGCAGGACAAAAAAGGGCTGTATGTCGTTTGCGGTAACCGCACCGATCTGACGGAAATCGATCAGTCCCGCGTGCCGACGCACTGGGATGAAGATCTTCTGCTGCCTCGCCCGTACGGTCGTGGTTTCATGAAAGGGACCCCTGCTCCGGGCGGATACATCTGCCGCATCAATCCGGAAGGAACGGAGTGGGAACTGGTCGCGACTGGATTCCGCAATCAGTACGACGCCGCCCTGAATACCGAAGGCGAAATGTTTACCTACGATGCCGACATGGAATGGGACGTGAATACGCCCTGGTATCGTCCGACCCGCATTTGTCATGTCGTTAGCGGAGCCGAGTTCGGCTGGCGGAACGGCGGCGGCAAGTGGCCGGTCTACTACCAGGACAGCGTTCCTCCGACGATCAACATCGGTCCCGGTTCTCCGACCGGCGTGACCTTCGGCTACGGGGCGAAGTTCCCGGCGAAGTATCAGAATGCGTTCTTCGCCAGCGACTGGAGTTACGGCAAGCTCTACGCCGTGCACCTGACGCCAGACGGGGCTTCTTATTCGGCCACCGCAGAAGAATTCATTACCGGTACTCCACTTCCGTTGACGGACCTTGTGGTGAACCCGAAGGATGGGGCGATGTACTTCGCCATCGGTGGCCGGAAAGTGCAGTCGGGTCTCTATCGCGTGACGTACAAGGGCTCGGAATCAACCAAGCCGATCGAAGGTTACAAGGTTGGCAAGGATCTCGACGATCCGCAGGCCGTCGCTCGCACGACGCGTCGTCAACTGGAATCGCTTCACCTGGGCGATCATCCGGAAGCTGTTGAGAAGGCCTGGCCGTTCCTCAACGACAAGGATCGTTTCATTCGATTCGCCGCTCGAATTGCGATTGAGCATCGTCCAACCAGCGAATGGAAAGAAAAAGCTCTGCAGGCCAAACAGCCCTGGGAAGCTTTGAATGGTCTCATGGCTCTCGCGCGGTCTTACGAACGCGAAGAGAAGGTTTCCGGAAAGGATGCCGAGATCGATCGTGCACTGCCGGAATGGAGTTCCGATCAGGAATACGGCCGCGAAGAGCTGACCGAAATTCTGGATGCGGTGAACAAGCTCGACTGGTCGAAGCTGAACGAAGCCCAGAAGTTGACCGCGATGCGGGTCTACACGATCGCGTTCGTGCGACTGGGACCGCCTTCGGAAGAACAGCGTCAGCAGTTGATCGAGAAGTTCACTCCGATGGTGCCGGCTCGGTCGTATCCGTTGAACTCGGAATACGCACAGATGCTGGTCTACCTGCAGGCCCCTGCTGCAGCCGAGAAAGTGGTCGGACTGCTGCAGAAGGCTCCGACTCAGGAAGAACAGATCGACTACGCCAAATCGCTGCGTCATCTCACGACCGGCTGGACTCCGGAACTGCAGGAAACGTACTTCAAGTGGTTTAACCGCGCTTCGCAGTATCGTGGCGGTGCCAGTTTCAGTCTGTTCGTGCAGCACATCCGCGAAGACGCCGTGGCTCATCTCGATGGCGATGCCAAGGAACGTTTGAAGCCGATTCTGGAAGCAACGCCGCAGGAGTCGAACACGCTCGCTTCGACCGAATCCCGTCCGTTCGTGAAGGACTGGAAGATGGAAGAGCTGATTCCGCTGCTCGACGAAAAGCTGAAGAATCGCGACTTCGAGCACGGCCGGCAGATGTTCGCCGCAGCGAACTGCTTCGCCTGCCATCGTTTCGACGAACAGGGCGGCGCCATCGGCCCGGACCTGACCGCTCTGGCGGGTCGATTCAGCAAGAAGGATATCCTGGAATCGATTGTCCTGCCGAGCAAGCAGATCAGCGATCAGTACGCAGCCGTGCAGATCATCACGATCGACGGCAAGGTGGTCATCGGCCGAATCGTCAACCTGGCCGGCAACACGTACCGGATCAACACGAACATGATGAATCCGGACGAAATGACCGTGGTGAAGCGGGAAGACATCGAAGAGATGGAACCTGCCAAGACCTCGATGATGCCCAACGGACTGCTCAATACGCTCAACGAAGAGGAAATCCTCGACCTGATGGCGTATCTGCTGTCTCGCGGCGATCGCAATAATGAAATGTTCAAGCAGGAACAGGCCTCGAATTGACAGGTTCGAGCGGTTTGTCCTGAACGGAAATACTCTCTACAATTCTGTGCTGAGGCATGTGCTTCAGCACAGTTTTTTCATGGGGTACGGCAACGCGAAATCCAGGAACGGATCGCTGCCCCGTGCCGCCACGAAAGGAATTCGTGGTTCAATCAGGCTGCCTCCGTTGTTCGACGGAGCGGCCAGGTGACCGGGACCGTGTCGCTGCGTAAGTCCGAAAACTCAGAACTCACCCACATATCCCATCTCCGCTCAATCGGACGGAACCATGATTACCAGAAACGGAATAGCCGTCTCCCCCGGCGTCGCAGTCGGCGATGCGCTCGTGATGGGAAGCGAAGACTTCCGCATCCCGCAGCGTTTTATCCCCCGACGGATCGTCGATCAGGAACTGGAACGGCTGCGACAGGCTCTCGACGGAGTCTCCAACGAAATCCTTGAGAACGAGCGGCTCGCCAACGAGGCCCTCGGTCAGCAGTACGGAGCCATCTTTGGCGCTCATCTTCAGATGGCGCAGGATCCGAAGCTGATTTCCGAAGTCGAACTGCTCATTAAGGATCGTTGCTACAGTCCGGAATTCGCCGCCAGCCGCACGCTGCGGAAATATGCCCGCCAGTTCCAGGCCCTCGGCAACGCGTACTTCGCCGAACGGGCCGCCGATATCTACGATCTCGAAAAGCGAATCCTGCGCCACCTTTTGGGCGAACAGCGGGAAAGTCTGGCCGAGCTCACACAGCCGGTCATCGTGCTGGCCCATAACCTTACGCCGAGCGAAACCGCCGGTCTGAAGAAGGATGTCGTTCTCGGCTTCGCCACGGAGGTTGGCGGTCGTACGAGTCATACGGCCATCCTCGCCGCTGCTCTGGAAATTCCCGCGATCGTTGGACTTGGCCCGTTTCTCGCCGATGTATCTGGCGGCGATACGGTGGTCGTCGACGGCACGAGTGGCGAGTTCATCATCGAACCGGACGATGACACCCTCTGGCGCATCAATGAAGTGCGTCAGAAGTATCAGACCGTGGCCGCTCGCCGCCGTCAGATGCGTGATCTGGTCGCGGAAACCAAAGATGGTGTTCGCATCAGCCTGATGGGAAATATCGAGTTTCCGCAGGAAGCCGAGCAGTGCGAGCAGAAGGGAGCCGATGGCATCGGACTGTATCGCACCGAGTTCCTGTATCTCGGACGCGATTCGATTCCGACCGAAGAAGATCATTACGCCGCGTACACCGAAGTGATTTCGGCGTTTAAGAATCAGCCGATCACGATCCGCACGCTCGATCTGGGAGCCGACAAGATTCCCGGCTGGATCCGCCGTTCCTACGGCGACGATTCCAACCCGGCTCTCGGCCTTCGCAGCATCCGGATGAGTCTCCACGACATGGAGATGTTCAAGACACAGATCCGAGCCGTGCTGAGGGCGTCCGTCGGGGCCAGGGTCGGCATTATGTTCCCGCTGGTTTCATCGTTACTCGAGTTCCGTCAGGCCCGCCTGATCGTTCGTGAAGTGATGGAAGACCTGGAAGAACAGAAGATCCCGTTCAACAGCGACGTCGCGCTCGGCATCATGGTCGAAGTGCCGGCGACGGTCCTGATGGCCGAAGAATTTGCCCGCGAGGTCGACTTCTTCTCGATCGGCACCAACGACCTGATCCAGTACACGCTGGCGGCTGACCGATCCGATCCTCAGGTCGCCAAGTGGCACAACCCGGCCGACCCGGCGATCATCCGCATGATCAACATGGTGGTCAAAGCGGCGAGCAATCACGATATCCCGGTCTCGGTCTGCGGACAGATGAGCTCTGATCCCCGCTGCGTGCCGCTGCTGATCGGCATGGGCATCCGCCAGATCAGCGTCAGCCCGCACGCGATTCCGGAAATCAAGGAAGTGATCCGCAACCTGACGATCAAAAAAGCCGAGTCGATCGCCGAGTACGCCCGGCAGCAGGAACTCGCCCGCGACGTCGAAAGCTACCTCAACCGGGAACTCCGCAAGCTCGTTCCGGAAAACGCCAAGTAAGCCACAAAGGCCCAGTAATTGTTCGGTCGGACGCAGATGGAGCATCACCCCAATATAGAGTAACCCCGGTTGATTCAACCGGGGTGGCGGAGCCACGAGAGGTCACACTCGAATCTTGAGCTACCTCGTGCGGCTGCACGGAAACGGCAGAGCTCTTGCTAACGACGTCGGCCCCGCGTATCGGAGCATCTGAGGCGATCCCGTGCTTGAATGAGCAGATCGGGTGGCCTGTGAAGCATTCTTCGAGGATGGCGCAGCCTCTTGTCGCTGCGCGACCCGGCCAGCGTTGCGGCCGGGCCACCCTATGTCCGGTCTGGCTTTGAGCAGATTCGTACTTCGACTGCAGGCGCTTGCGGGAGCAAACTCAAGTGTTGCAGTCAATTCGCGCCCATGCGACTGCAGGGAAGCATGAGAATGCTTAGCCTTCGAGGGCCTGCTTCAGGTCGGCGACGAGGTCTTCCGGATCTTCGATGCCGACGGAGATGCGGATCGTTTTCTCGCTGATGCCGGCGTCGAGGCGGGCGGCGGCCGTCATGGAAGCGTGGCTCATCGTTTCCGGGTATTCGATCAGCGATTCGATCCCGCCGAGTGACTCGGCCAGCTGGAACAGATTGATGCGGGCGAACAGCTTCTCGGCAGCCGGGCGCCCGCCTTTGATGTCGAAGCTGACCATGCCGCCAAAGCCCTTCTGCTGACGCTTGGCGAGTTCGTGATCCGGATGCGTTTCGAGGCCGGGGTAGTAAACCTTCTCGACATTCGGATGTCCGTCGAGCATCCGGGCAACTGCCATGGCCCCTTTCTGATGGGCTTCCATCCGCGGGCCGAGCGACTTCACGCCGCGAAGCACGAGGAAGGCATCGAACGGCGAACAGCCCAGTCCGAGGGCGTTCACGATGTAGGCGACCTTGTCGGCATGCTCTTTGGTCTTTGAAACCACACAGCCGCCGACGACATCGGAATGGCCATTGAGGTACTTGGTGGTCGAGTGGACGATGATGTCGACGCCCATTTCAAACGGACGCTGCAGATACGGCGACAGGAAGGTGTTGTCGGCAATCGTGAGCAGCTTGCGTTCGCGGGCGACCCCGGTGATAGCTTCAATGTCGACGACATTCAGCAGCGGGTTGCTCGGCGTTTCGATCCAGATGCACTTCGTGTCCGACGTGATCGCCTTGCGGACGGCTTCGGCGTCGCCCATGTCGACGAACGAAAATCGCAGTCCCATCTTGGTGAAGACATCGGCGAACAGGCGGTAGGTGCCGCCGTAGATGTCGTTGCCGGCGACGATGTGATCACCCGGTTCAAACAGATGCATCACCGTGGTGATGGCCGCCATTCCGGTGGCGGTCGCCTGAGCTCCGACGCCCCCTTCGAGGGAGGCGATGTTTTCTTCGAGCGCCTTGCGGGTCGGATTGGCGCTGCGGGTGTAGTCGTAGCCGCTGTTGGTCGTCAGGTCGTTCCAGTAGTACGTCGACGAGGTGTAGATCGGCGTGGTGCAGCTGTTGTAGAGCGTGTCTTTGTTGACGCCGGAATGGACAGCGCGAGTCGAGAAACCGTACTTCGAATACTCTTCGGACATGGAACAGACAATCAGTTCAACGGAGAATTCAGTGGGTCGAACGTCGCCGGCTGCGGGAGCACGGCAACACGAAATAAGCTGCGGCCATTCAGCAGATTCAGACGAGAGGCTCGTCCGGATTCCTGTCATGAGCTTTCGTCAGGTCGGCAAGCTGCGATTCTTCCCGGCGGGTCATCCGGTAGAGGGTGACCCCCACGACGGCGAACAGAATCGAAGGCATGCTGAGCATCGTAAGAATGCTGGCCATGTAGGCGGCTGGCCGGGACTGGTCGTCGGCCGTTTCGGTCGCCGTCTTGCACATCGGACAGGCCGAGCACGACGCAGGTTCAGCCAGACCGGGCAGGATTCCCAGCAGCAGGCAGGCCAGAATGAAGTTTCGCATCGTTCTCATGGACGTCACTACTCGGTCAGGCGACTCCCGCCAGATGATACAGCATGTAATAGATTATGACGCCAGTGACGGACACATACAACCAGATAGGGAACGTGATTCGAGCGATCGTGCGATGTCGCTCGATCCGGCCGCGAAGGCCCAGATAAATCGACATCCCCGCCAGAACCGGCACGGTCACCGCGAGCAGGATATGGCTGATCAGAATCACCAGATACACCTGCCGGATGAATCCCAGGTCCGGAAAACTCTTCGAAGACTCTCCCGTATACGCCTGCAGCCCGAAGTGATAGGTCAAATAAGAGACCAGAAACACAGCCGAGACGCCAAAGGCGGTCAGCATGGTCGCCTTGTGGGCCTGGACTTTCCTCTGCTTGATCAGAATGAACCCGATCACGAGCAGCACGGTCGCCAGACCGTTCAGACTCGCGTTGACCGCCGGGAGTGATTTCAGCCAGCCGGGAACAGCCGGTTCGGCGATTTCTTCCTGAGCGACAGTTTCAGCGGATTCTTCGCTTACCGCCGGAGTCGAGGTGCCGGCTTCCGCGGGAAGATCGCCGGAGGCCGCCTTGGGAACGAGAAACTCGTTCTTCTCCGGGGTGTCCATCTCGTCGTGGAGCACGCGGGACAGCGTCGCCATCGACACCGGATCAGTCGCCAGATACTGTCCGACGATCAGGCCGTCTTCGTTGATATGCATCACCCGGTCGGTGTGAGCAAACTCATAGCCGAGCAGCCGGTCTTTGCCAGTTCGTTCTTCCACGGCCTGCAGAAAGCTGTTGCGGATCAGATCGTGAATCTCGTCTTTTTCGCCTGTGAGAAATAGCCACTGCTCTGGATCGGCTCCGTAGATCTCCGAGTAATCCTGCAGTCGCTCGGGCGTATCGTGTTCCGGATCGACGGTGATGGTGACGAGTTTCACGTCGGTGTCTTCGCAGTTCTCGGCGAGTTCCATCATCGCTTTGGTGTTGCCCGGGCAGGACATCACGCAGCGGGTGAAGATGAAGTTCACCACCCATTCCTGACCGAGCAGGTCCTGTTTCGTGACCGTTTCACCGCTGCGTTCGGTCAGTGAGAAACTGGCGACTTCCCGCTGTTCGAGTTCGACTTCAGGGAGCGGCTCGACCGTCGGGGACCCGTCCAGCTGAATGACGGTGGGGCGATTCGGCGTGAACCACATGACCAGCAGGGAAACGCCGACGAGCAGCCAGAGGATGCCGCCAATCATGCGACGCATTACGAAGGAACGTTCGTTCGGCGAAGGCGAGGTGTCGCTGACAGAGTTGGTGTTTTCCGCGGAGGACATAAGCAGGCTGGATTCAGAGCACAGGGAATGAGCTGGGCAGCCGGTGCGATCACCGACACTCGCCCGCATGCCGAAGTGTAGGCATCGCGCTCGGGAAAATGAGTCCACGAGCGACCGGTTGCGACAAATTGACGGAATTCAGCTGCGGTTGGTCGGGCTGTGTCAGTCGACCTGAGGCACGTCGAGCGGGTAGTAGTGCAGCGAAATATCGGGAAACAGAGCCAGAATCATCCCGATTGAAAGGATGATCGTCGGGGCCAGCAGGGCGTATTTCCAGGTCCGCTCGAACTTCAGATGCATGAAGTACAGCATCACAAGCCCGGCTTTGGCAGCCGCCACGGCCAGCACGAGCACGGCGACAATCAGTTCCCACGAAGGCATCGCGGCGACATCGATCAGCACCGAAAGCACGGTCAGGCCGCACAGTCCGAAGAAAATCTTGCCGTAGTTCACGTGATGAGGGTCGTTCTGCTGCATGGAATTGTCTCAATGGATTCCCGGGGAAACGTCGACCGCCATTTTGCCCGGTTTGATGAGCGGAGGCAACTGTAGGTCAGGTTCAGGGGGATGCGACTCAGCATGGATCTGGCCGGGGGTGGCCTGGCCGGGTCGCGCAGCGACAAGAGGCTGCGCCATGCCCATCGCTCTGTCAGTAAGTCCTGCCGCCCACATAAAGATCAGACATTACAGTAGTCGCAAGTCATTGGCATGAAGTGCGTTCTGGAGAAATAACGCGGAGAGACGCATAGACAGGAATGTCTGTGCCACCCTGTCGGGGCTGGGGCTGTAGGCACGCCCAGTCTCAGAATTACCGCTGGTAAATCGGGACGTAGCCGTTGTCGAGCTGGAGGATGGTGGCGTTGATGGCGGTCGTGTAGACGTCGCCGATGTGACCCTCTTTCCAGGCTCCTGACGCATTCTGCTTGGGAAGAATCTGGCGGGAGATGTCGTCGAAGTAACGATCCCACAGCTCGGGGTCGCGGTACATCACCTGGGCATAATAGTAGTGCGTGTAGTGCCAGTGGCCGAAGTAATTGGTGTTCCCGCTCGGGCTGGGCCAGATGTTGTCCTTGCAGAACTCGAGCATCTTGGTGACGTGGTCCGATTCCTCGTATTCGCCGGCACTGTACATGGCGGCCACGGCGGCTGCGGTGATTGGCGGACGTTCTCCCCCGCCGCGGATGCTGTACTGCACGCCTCCTTTGTCGGTGGTGCAGTCTTTGATGTACTGCTTGGCCCGGTCGATAATCTCCTTCGGCACCGGGATCCCCGCGTTGCGGCAGGCCCGTAACCCCTGAACCTGAGTGATGCAGGTTGAGCCTTCGTCAAAATCGCCACCATCCTTGGCGGAAACATAACCCCAGCCGCCCCGACTGGTCTGGGCGTAGCCGCTGAAGGCGACGGAGTTCTTGAGCACGCGTAGCAGATTCTTTCGCCGCTCGGCTCCTTCTTCTTCTCCGAGGACCTGAGAGAGGAACAGCATCGAAAAGCCGTGCCCGTAGGTGTAGTGATAATCCTTTTCGTACCCGATCAGCCCGTTCGGCTGAGACATGTCGATGAGATAATCGACGGCGGTGCGGACAGTCTTGGCGTACTTGCCCCGGGTTGTGGTTGAACCTTCGCAGAGCAAAGCCATGCCGGCGAGAGCCGTCATCGCGACACGATACTGTCCGCCGTTGGCTTCCCAGTAGCCCTGTCGCTTCTGATCACGGACCAGATAGTCGAGCGCCCGGGTGACGGCGAGTTTGACTTTGGGGTCCTGTCGTTTGGCGAATGCAGACGGACCACCGGCGGCGAGCAGTCCCATTGCCATCAGAGCGCGTCGTCGCGTCAGTTCCATGAATTTCCCCGCCAGCTTCAGGTCCGATTGGAGATTTGGTATCGTGCACCACCGGGACAGTATATCAGCCCGCAAACTGTCGATCGATGCGAAAATTCCGAGCCGCGACCGTTCTGTACGAGAACATGCATTTGGATTGGCGGCTTTCTCGCACTGGCGGAGCCAGCGGCCCACCCTGAACACTCACAGACCCAAAGTCCGAAACTATGCCCAATGTCACCCGTCTGAAAGAACTGTTTCACGAACGAGCCCTGAAATTTGGCGATTTCACCCTCGCTTCGGGCCGGAAGGCGAAATACTACCTCGACGGCAAGCAGGTCACGCTGCATGCCGAGGGGCTGCGGCTCGTTTCGCTCGGGTTCTGGGAACTGCTGGAAGAATTCGATTTCGACGCCATCGGCGGGATGTCGATCGGGGCGGACCCCATTGTCGGCGGAATGCTGACTGTTGCCGCAGAGGCGAACCGGGACGTCGTCGGCTTCATGATTCGGAAGGAATCGAAGGGGCACGGAACAAACAAATACGTCGAAGGACCGGTTAAGCCGGGGATGAAAGTCGTTATCGTGGAAGATGTTGTGACGACTGGCGGCAGTGCCCTCCTGGCCGTTGACCGGATCCAGGATTTCGGCTGTGAAGTCGTCGCCGTCGCCGGGATCGTCGACCGTCTCGAAGGGGGAGCGGCTGCATTCGCCGAGCGGAATCTGCCGCATCGCACCCTGCTGACGATCCGGGACTTCGGCATCGAGCCCCCAACGGAATAGGCCCGCAGCGGTTGAGTGCTCTGAGATTTGACTTGTCATTCCCGATGCCTGCCGCCCATCCCCGATCGCCTATTCACGCTTGCGTTTGGAAATAGGGCCGATTACCATGTGCGGCTCGTTTTCATGTGACCGATACTGGTTGCAGGCTTAGCTGAACGAGCAAGTTGGCCCCACTTTAACGATATCGAGTAAGGTTACTGTCATGTCACTGGATAACAGCCTGAAAGCCAGCAGCAAAATGCGGCGTTCCCGCAACGTGCTCAAGCGCGGTGAGCGGATCGCATTTCTTCAGGGCGAAGACCGTTGGGTCGCGGGCCAGAGCCCGATCGGCCTGCCGAAGGTTCGCGTCATCAAGACCGTGATCGGCAAGAAGAAGAAAAAGACCAAGAAGGAAGACTAGATCGCCGCGACCCGCGCGATCGCTTTCCTTCTGTAATGGAACAAAACAGGCGATTCATTCCCCGAATGGATCGCCTGTTTCTTCATGCGCGGACATCCCGTTCCAGTCGCAACCCCCGCGGCTACAGGGCAGGGGGAGCTGGAATCTCGTCGTCTTCCACAGGCGGGGCCGGAGGTGTCGCGGCTTCCTGCGACTTCTGGCGAGCTGACGAACCAAAGAGGGACCCTGCTCCTCCCGACAAACCGCCCGAGCCGCGTCGTCGCGTTGCCGATGGTTTGGTCGCGGGTTTCCCCGGCGAGGTCTTCGGTGTCTCCAGAGAATCCCGACTCTTTGTCGCCAGCACGTACGGCTTCTGTTTCGTGTACAGCTTAAGTCGTTCGTTGGCTTCGCGGAGATACTGGTTGTTGTAGGTTCCCCGCTCTTCAGCGAGTCGAATCGCCTGCTTCTGTAACTCAGCTGCGCTGTCGAACTCTCCCCCCGCGGCGTGGGCCATCGCCAGAGCTTCCAGGGCGATCGGGTCCTTGTTCTCGGTCAGAGAACAGGCCTTCTTCGCGTCGCGGAGAGCCTGCTTCGGATTGTAGATGGAGGGATCAGTCACGGTGGCGTGCAAACGGGCCCGGTCGGCGAACCCCCCTGACATTGTCGGTTCAAGCTCGATGACTCGCGTGTAGTCCTCGATGGCTGCTCCGTACCGTTCCATCATCTCGAAACAGAGTCCCCGCCCGAGAAAGATGTAAACGTACGTGCCATCGACCGCCAGGGCCTGTTCGTAGTCGGGCAGAGCCTGGTCGAACTGCTCCAGATCGCGATAGGAGTTCGCGCGGAACAGGCGGGCATTCAGATGAGTGGGGTTGAGTTCGAGCACCCGATCGAAGTCGGCGATGCATTCCTCATCGCGGTTGAGCAGCGACAGGCAGAACCCACGACGGTAAAGAGCCCAGAGGTAATCCGGCGTAATGTCGATGGCGCGGGAGTAGAAGTCGACGGCTTTCTGCAGTTGATCAACACTCTCGTAGAGTTCGCCCAGTCCGACCCAGGCCAGATCGTACGTCTCATCCTGAGCCAGGGCGGTGCGATAGGCAGCCTCGGCTTCGGCCTTTCTGTCGAGCTGGCGGTAGCATTCGCCGCGTCCGTAGAGCAGCGTCACATTCAAGGGGGCATCCACGAGAGCCAGTGAATATTCGGCGATCGCCTCGTCGAGTTTCCGATCGTAGCGAAGCGCATCGGCCAGGTTGGCCCGTGCGAGCGTGTAATCCGGGTTCAGCTCCAGCGCCTTGCGAAAATCCTTTGCGGCAAGTTCATAGTTGCTGACATTGAGATAGAGCAGTCCCCGCTGATTGTAGGCGATGGTGTAATCGCTGCTCTGGCGAATCGCTTCATCGTAGTCGTCGAGAGCCGCCTGCAGCTCCCCGGCCTTGCGATACGCATCCCCCCGGTTGACCAGGATGACCGCCGAATCGGGGCTCAGTTCGAGAGCCGTGTTGTAACACTGAATGGCATCGCCGGGTTGTCCGAGTTGATCCAGGCAGATTCCACAGGAGTTGTGAGCGTTGGCATGCTGCTGGTTGAGCCGAATCGCTTCCTGGTAGAACTCGACGGCCTGCTCCAGATTCTCCGCGTAGCGGGCGTTCTCTCCCCGATGGTAGAAGATCTCGGCGAGCGGGCTGCGGTCCTCGTCGGCGAACTGTTCCACGACTTCGGCGAGCCGTTGATCGGCCTGTTCGAATTCCCCACGGTTCCGATGCAGTGCGGCCACATTGGTCGCGAATGTCAGGTCCCCCGGACGAAGTTCCAGAGCCTTGTTGTAGTTCGCGATTGCCTCCTCAGGTTGGTTCATCATCTCGTAAACGATTCCCCGATTGTTCCAGGCCACCGGGTCGGCCGGATCGATGTTGAGGGCATCGGTGTAGGCTTCCAGAGAATCTTCCGTGCGTTCCTGCAGGCGATACAAATCGCCGAGGAAACGAAGCGCGAGGCTGTCCTCCGGATCAATCTCGATAGCCTGCATCAAATCGGCTTCAGCCGCGGTCGGGTCGTTGAAAGAGAAGTGAAGTCGTCCCCGTTCACGAAGAGGGGCCGCCTGCGTCGGATCGAGTTCGATGCTGCGAGTGTAGTCATTGAAAGCCTGTTCGGTGTCGCCGGAATCTTCCGAGGTGAGTCCTCGGAGAAATGTCGCTTCCGCCCGAACAGCGTCATCCTCAGCGTTCGTGGCCACGTAGTCGAAGTCATCGTGCGCGAGTTGTGTCTCGTTGACGGTTCGATACAGACGCCCGCGGGCGACGCGAGCCTCGTGGTCATCGCTGTCGCTTTCAAGCAGTCGGCTATAGTCTTCAATGGCTTTCCCGTACTGGCCGAGCTTGCCGAAGCAGTCGGCGCGGAAGAAGTAGGAGTTGAGAGACTCCGGGTTGCGCTCGATCGCTCGGGTGAAGCTTTCAACGGCTTGTTCCAGCTCGTTCATCGACATCAGCACCTGGCCTCGGGTGTACCAGGCATCGTCCCGTTTGGTGCCGAGTTCGAAGGCCTTGTTAATGCTTGCGAGAGCGGCTTCGTTATCGAGTTGCATCCACTCGCAGTAAGCCCGCTCGATGAGGAGATCCGGATCGCCTTCCACGTTCACGGGAACGGCCTGGAGAAACTCGAGAATGGCTTCGTAGTCGTTTTCCGCCCGGTCGCAACGAATCAGCAGCAGAATGGTCTGCACGTTCGTCGGGTCTTTGCGCATCGCCTTTTCGAGATCGGGCACGGCCTTCTCATGCTCGCCCTGTTCAAGGTGAATGAGGGCTCGGGTAATCAGACCCGGAATATGATCGGGGATCTTCTCAAGGAGTTGATCGGCGGCCTTCCCAGCTTCGGCAAGATTGCCTTCGGCCATCATGACCAGTGCCCGATTGGCCTGCGTCTCCGGATCGTTCCGGCGCCGTCGTCCGCGACCGGAAAGAGCCTGCAGAGCATTGTCGAGTTCGATGACGCCATCCGTCGGGATCCAGCCTTCGGGATCGACCGTGTAATAACGGTCCTCGTCTTTATCGATGTACTCGATGACGTCGCCGCGATAGAAGCGATACTCCTCGGAGTCATCTTCGTTGTTGAAAACGCTGGCGGTAGTATCGAGGACCAGGACTTGCTTCTGCTCCGCCTCTTCGAATTCCTGAGCCGGGCAGCGGTCAGCGAGGCTCAACATCATCAGCAGGCAAAGAAATGAGACGTTGGCGCGACTTCGTGACCACATAGATCGAGCCCCTCCCAAGGCAGATCGGAATCCAGAGTCCGTACGCGGGCGAGCTCCCGCCGGGTGAAGTACCCGTGTTCATCATGCCGGAATTGGAGGGGCATTTCAAACGCGTTTGTGAGCAAAACGCGGAAAAGCAGGCACCGGCAGGCTCGGATAGCGAAGCGATTCTCAGCCAATAGACGTTTTTGCTTTCTAAGGCGTACCTTCATGAAAATGTGCGTTTGAGCCTGCTATCCGGCGGTGTAACGCACAATTGCTGGGATACGTCTTCGCCTATCACAGCCTGCATCTACCGGCAGCCTACATCTACCGCCAGCTCGCCATGGGGAACAGGCTCCAGAACAGATATGCGGCTGGGCCTGTATAGAGGACGCTGTCGAGGATGTCGAGGATGCCGCCGAAGCCGGGCATCAGGGCGGCTGAGTCTTTCTTGCCGACGTCCCGTTTGATCAGCGACTCGCACAGGTCGCCCAGCATGCCGACAATTCCCACGGCGATGCCGTACAGGATCGCGAGCGGCCAGGGCACTGGCTCCCAGCTGGGGTCAAAAACAGGGGGCATGTACGTCAGCCAGAGCCACGAGAACAATGCCGAAGCGAGCAGGGCGCCGCGGGCTCCCCACCAGGTTTTGCCGGGGCTGAGGAACGGGTTGAGCTTCTTTCGGCCCAGGAGCTTGCCGAGCGTATAGGCTCCGACATCACCCCCTTTCGTGGCGACAATCAGCGAGCCGAGCACGAGATAACCGGCATCCGGTCCGGCAACCCACCGGAGTTGAGCGGTCATGCTGAGAAACACGCCGACATACACGACGATCAGGATCTCCGCACTGAGCGATTCCATCGTTTTGCCCGGCTCTCGAAACCGCAGTGCCGAAACCATGAACAGGCCCATGACGACCAGGCTGAAGGCAAGCATCGTCGGACCGAGATACGACAGATCGACCATGTGCGTTTCGCCAATGCCGAGCGGCTTGAGCCAGGTCGCCAGAATAATGGCGATGGTCCCGGAGGCGACGAGTCCGAAACGGGGCTGAAACGAGCGGGTCTTCAGCAGGCCCGACATCTCATAGGACCCGCGGACCGCCAGAAACAGGCAGAGCAGCAGGAGAATAGGAGCACTTCGACCGATTGAGTGATCCAGATAGAAGAGACCACCGAGCGTCGAAATCAAAATGACGGAAATCAGCAGACGCCAGCGCAGATTCCGAGACTTCGGCGGCAACTGTTCGGGCGACTCGACCATACAACGTCAGACTAATTGTTCGACTTAAGGGAGAGGGATGGACAGGACTTGGGACGGAGGTCTACTTGTTCAGCCCCCCGAAGCGGCGGTTGCGACGTGTGTAATCGCCGAGGGCCCGGTGGAAGTCGTCTCGTGAAAATTCCGGCCAGTGTTTCTCCGTAACCCAGAGTTCGGAGTAACTGATCTGCCAGAGCAGGAAGTTACTGAACCGCATCTCCCCAGCCGTACGAATGACAAGATCCGGATCCGGCATGCCCGCCGTATCGAGCGAGCTGCCGATCATCTTCTCATCGATTGCGTTCGGATCAAGACGTCCTTCCTGAACTTCGTGAGCAAGCTTCTGAACCGCGTTGACGATCTCCTGACGTCCGCCGTAGTTGAGCGCGAGGCAGAGTCGCATTCCGCTGAATGGTTCGGTTTGAGATTTTGTTTCCTGAATCTCGGCCTGAATCGCTTCGGGCAACTGATCGGTCAGTCCGATCGTGCTGAACTGCAGCTTCTGCCGCACGATCTCTTTGCGTTCCTCGATCAGATACTTTTCGAGGAGGAACATGAGGAAGGAAAGCTCAGCTGCGGGCCGCTTCCAGTTTTCGCTGCTCAGGCAATAGAGGGTGAGCTGTTCGATGCCCAGTTCGGCGGCTGCGGTCACGATTTCCCGAACCGTGTTTGCGCCACGGCGATGCCCCTCGATTCTCGGCATTCCCTGCCGCTGTGCCCAGCGGCCATTCCCGTCCATGATGATCGCGACATGACGGGGCAGCTTCGCGCGATCAAGATCGGAAAGAGCGGAGTCGGGATCCGACGAGTCTGTGGTCGCGGTCGATGAATGTGTTTCAAGCGCCATCGACACGAATCCCTTATCGTTTCATCGGCTGGAAGATTGAGGTACCAGATGAGCCAGACGATCCAGAGTAACAGTTTCTTCCCGGTAGGGGAACTCGCCCCGTGTCGATTCAATCGACAGCAGAACCGCGTCTTTCTCGACGGACTTGACCGTAATCAAAATGTGACCGTCAACAACCAGACTCTCAGCCACCCCTCGAGCAATAACCTTCATGATCTATCCTCGATCGATTTTTCAGATACGACTCGTCTTCATCGAAACGCCGGCGAACCGGATCCATCGACGAAAGAACGCGAGTGACACGCTATTTTCAGGAAGACAGCAACCCATGACATGGACGTGAATTCCGCACTCTCGGAGGACTTCCCCTCCGGGGCGACGCTGAGAAACGCGTCGCTGCGGAGCTGTCTGTGCAGACAGAACTGTTCGGCGATCATACCTTGTGACGATCGCTTTGGCCATCAAACGCGAGTTGCGATTTTGCGACATCGCGTTCGACGGTTCATCCGTGACATCAATTAACTTATTGAACGCTCTCGACATCGGGAACAGCCTGAGCCGGATCCTTCTCAGGCGTCGGTTCGACATCCACACGATCCCAGAATGCCAGAAAGAAGATTGCGGCAATCACGCCGGCCATGCCCGTGGGAACCCACCAGAATGCCTGCCACTGATCCATCGTTTGTGCGAGGAGAGCCGGATCTACTTCGGGCAGATTCACGGCAAACATCTTCGTCAGCTTCTCAGCGAACGTGAGTGTTTCTTCCGGCCGGGCAGCGGCGATGGCCGACTGCAGTTCGGGCAGACTCGTCACCATCGAACCCTGCCGAGCAAAGGCAATCCAGTAACCGAAGTACATGCCGACACCCTGCGTGAAGAACACGAGCATCGACTGAGCCTGACCGCGAATTTCACGCGGGGCTTTCTTGTCGGTGTAGATGAAGCCGGTGACGAAGAAGAAGTCGTAGCAGATCCCGTGCAGAATAATCGCCAGGTAGATCATCCAGATCACCTGCTGCGGAGCCGCCATTGCGAACAGGGCGTAGCGGGCGACCCAGGCCAGCATGCCGACCAGAATCATCCATTTCACCCCGAGGTGCCGCAGGAAGAACGGGATCAGAATCATGAAGATGATTTCGGACATCTGCCCCAGCGTCATCGTCGAAGCAGGCTGTTCGAAACCGACTGTGGTCAGATAGTTCGAGGTGATGCCGTAGTAGTAAGCCAGCGGAATGCAGATCAGTGTCGAGCAGAGGATGAAGACGAAGAAGTTCGGCTTCGAGAGCAGCTTCAGGGCGTCGACCATCAGCAGGTTGCGGAAGTCGGCCTTCTCACCCTTGGCCGGCGGCGGCGTATGGGGCAGTGTGAAACTGTAGACTCCGAAGATGAGTGACGAAATCCCGGCGACCCAGAACATGTTCACGCTCAGCGACCAGCCCATGAAACCGACGACCAGGCCGGCGATAATCCAGCCGATCGTTCCCCAGACGCGAATCTTCGGGAAGTCGTTCTGACTCGGAATGTGGCTGAACGCGATCGTGTTACTCAACCCCAGCGTGGGCATGTAACAGAGCATGTGAAACGTAAACAGCCAGACAACCGTGGAAACGTCTCCCGCGAGTGCATAGTGCGGGACAGCACACATAAACAGGCCGCCGAGAATCATCAGGACGCCCATCACCGCTTCGGAAGCGAAGAACCGGTCGGCAATCAGCCCGAGGAACAGCGGGGCGATGATGGCGGCGATCGGAGCACTGCCGTAAGCCCCAGCGGCGGCATCGCCGATGTTGTTATTCACCAGGCAGGCGGCCAGCGAGGTGAACCAGGCTCCCCAGACGAAGAATTGGATGAACATCATCACAGAAAGACGTGTCACGATCGTGTTCTTCTCGGTGGAACCAGTCGACATGGAGGGCATTTCCTTATATCAGTGGCGGTCGTAGCGACGCAAAACTACAGCGGTCGGGGCGGGACGCGAGGCGTGCAGTCACGCCGACCGTGATCGGCCACTTTATTCGCACCGGCAGGCAGTGTCCAGCGCCACCCGACGAACTCGAACCGTCCCGCACAGGGTCGCCACCGGGGAGATCGCATACTCGCATGCGAACTGCAAATCGAGTATCTTCTGCGAAACAGACCGGCGTCCGCAACAGCTGATGATGCCGGCTCGGTCCGGGAGGCTGCTCTCCCTCGACTCTCGCAGTACGGAACTTAAGGCACTGGACATGACTCAGCGTATCTATAACTTCTCCGCCGGCCCGGCGGTGATGCCGGTTGAAGTTCTCGAAGAAGCAAAGGCCAACATGCTGTCTCTGGGTGAGACCGGCATCGGGGTCATGGAGCATTCGCATCGCGGCAAGCCATTCGTCGCCGTTGCCGAAGAAGCCGAAGCCAACTGCCGCAAACTGGCCGGAATTTCCGACGACTACCACGTTCTGTTCCTGCAGGGCGGGGCTTCGACCCAGTTCTTCCAGGTGCCGATGAACTTCCTCGGCAAGGATCAGACAGCCGACTATCTCGTCACCGGATCCTGGTCCAAGAAGGCTCTGAAAGAAGCCAAGCTGTTCGGCAAGACCAACGTCGCCTGCAGCAGCGAAGACCGCAACTTCTGCTACATCCCGAAAGAAGCGAAGTACAGCGATAACCCGGCGTACGTTCACTTCACCTCGAACAACACCATCTTTGGAACTCAGTTCAAGACCGAGCCGAACGGTCCTGCCGGATCGCCGCTGATCTGCGATGCCAGCAGCGACATCTTTTCCCGTCCGCTCGACATCAACAAATACGGCATGATCTACGCCGGTGCCCAAAAGAACCTGGGACCGAGTGGTCTCACGCTCGTCATCATCCGCAAAGATCTGGTCGCCAAAGGACCGGACAATCTGCCTTCCATGATGCAGTACCGGATCCATGCCGAGAACGACTCGATGTACAACACGCCGCCGACCTTCGGCATCTTCGCCATGGGGCTCGTGTTCAAATGGATCGAGAAGAACGGCGGACTTTCCGGCATCGCCGAGAAGAACGCCGAGAAAGCGAAGATCCTCTACGATCACCTTGACCAGAGTTCCCTGTTCAAGCCGACGGCCGACAAAGACAGCCGCTCGCTGATGAATGTCTGCTTCGTGACCGGCAACGAAGAAACCGATGCGAAGTTCATCGCCGCGGCCAAGGCCGAAGGATTCGACGGTCTGAAGGGACACCGCAGCGTGGGCGGCATGCGAGCCAGCATCTACAACGCCTTCCCGAAGCAGGGCGTCGTCGATCTGGTTGCCTTCATGAAAGACTTCGAGTCCAAGCAGGGCTAACGCCCGCCGGGCGCGTCCTGGCGTAGGAGTCAATTCACCACAGAGACACAGAGGTCACAGAGATTCGAAGGCAGTTTCGCTGTCGATGATCATCGGAACGATGTGATTCTGTTTAGAGAAGAATTGGGCCAGCGGCTCAATCTTTGATCTCACACGGGAAACCTCTGTGTTCTCTGTGTCTCTGTGGTAAAACAGTTGGTAGCCGGGCCACATCGACTCGATGCAATGGCCGATGGCTTAATGATCCCAGTCTGTAATGGATCAGTAATTTATTTTATCTCTCTTCAACCGCTGCAGCGTCGACAGGATCCTTTGGACTGGGAACTGAGCGTGGCATGAATCAACGGTAGTTTCAGATCATGGCAGTTCCCAAAGTAGCAATCGTCGGCCGGCCGAATGTCGGCAAGAGTTCCATCTTCAACTGGCTCTCCGGGAAGATGATCTCCGTCGTCGACCCGACCGCCGGCGTGACACGCGATCGTGTTACGCAGTTGCTCTTCCACAAGGACCGCTACTTCGAGCTGATCGACACTGGCGGGATCGGCATCGTCGACAGTGATGACCTTTCCGACGACGTCGAGAATCAGATCGGTATCGCCCTGCGGGAGGCGGACGCGATCGTTTTCGTCGCCGACGGGCAGATGGGCGTCACGCCGCTCGATCAGGAAGTGAGCGAGCAGCTGCGTAAGATCGACCGCCCGAAACTGCTGGTCGTCAACAAGTGCGAATCAACCCGCACCGATCTGGAGCTGCCGAACTATTTCGGACTCGCCGATGCCGAGGTGCTGCAGACCAGCGTAAAAGCCAATCGCAACCGTAACGAACTTCTGGAAGCAATCGTCGGGCTGCTCCCGCCGGCCAGTGAGTTTGAATACGACGAGGGAGCCGAGCTCTCTGCCGAGCCGGAAATGAAGCTCGCAATCGTCGGGCGGCGGAATGTCGGCAAGAGTACGTTCATCAACGCTCTGGCCGAGACCGATCGCATGATCGTCAGCGAGATTGCCGGCACGACTCGCGACAGTGTCGACGTTCGCTTCGAAATCGACAACAAGGCGTTCATTGCGATTGATACGCCGGGGGTTCGCAAGAAGAAGTCGCTGGCCAACGATGTCGAGTTTTACGGCCTCGTGCGTGCCCAGAAGAGTATTCGCCGAGCCGATGTCTCGCTGATGTTCTTCGATGCAACCAAGACGATTTCCAAGGTCGACAAGCAGTTGGTCGAAGAGATCGAGAAGAGCTACAAGCCCTGCATCTTCGTCGTCAACAAATGGGATCGGGGCCTCGATGAGAAGATGACCTCGGAGAAGTGGGCCGAGTATCTGATCAAGACCTTCGCTTCGATGCGGCACGTGCCGATCGCCTTCATTACGGCGAAAGACAGCAAGAACATCCGCAAGCTGATCAACCTGGCTCAGACGATTTATAAACAGTCCCGCGAACGGGTTTCGACCGGACTGCTGAATCGCGTTGTTGAGCAGGCGATCGAACGGAACCCGCCTCCGATGCGGCGGAACAAGAGGCCGAAGATCTACTATGCGACGCAGGTCGCGACCGAGCCGCCGACAATCGTGGTGAAGTGCAACCAGCCGATCCTGTTCGATCCGGCCTGGAAACGCTACTTCCTCGGCTTCCTCCGGGAAGAACTCCCGTTCTACGAAGTCCCGATGAAACTCTACTTCCGTCCCCGCCACGAAGAAGAGGATGCGGATTAGGTCAGATTTACGTCACTCCCCCTCCAACAAAAAAGAACCTGCCCCGACGAGGGACAGATTCTTTTTCGAAAGGAGACGAGAGACGCAGCGGATCCTGAATGAACAGGACTCCGTTCCGGGCGGGCCGGAACTATTTCGTCAGCGTGCCGCCGGCTGGTTGAACCTTGTTGGCGGACTGAGTCGGAACCGTGGTTCCGGTCTGCTGAATTTCGTTGGTGTAGTTGCCCGCCTGAGCGGTTCCGTTGCCGCCACCTGAGCTGATGTTGGTCAGGTAGTTGTCGACGCGGGTTTCTTTCTTCAGCTGTTCGAAGACCTTGGCGACCCGTTCCTGAGTCTTTTCTTCCTGCAGCTGCTGATACAGTTCGTTCCAGACATCCTTAATATCGGTCACGACCTGTTCGGTGTGTCCTTCACACTTCAGAATGACGTACTTGCTGCCGACCTGAATCAGACCGGAGATCTCGTCCTTCTGCAGGCGGAAGGCGGCTTCTTCGAGAGCTTCGTTGCCCGAGTAACGGGCGATCGGCGGAATCGAGCCACCCAGAGCACGGGAACCCGGTTCCACGGAATGCTCACGAGCCAGCTTGTCGAATTCTTCCGGAGTGCGGTTCGCCTTTTCCCAGACTTCGTTCGCCCGGCGAACGTTCTCCATCATGATCATCCGGCAGCGGACACGGGGGCCGTAGTCACGCTGGAAAGCGCGCTGCATGTCGGCTTCGCTGATCTGGATTTCTTCTCCGGCCAGTTTGCGAAGAGCAATCATCGGCCAAATCACATCGCGGCGGTACTGCTGTGGAGTCAGACCACGTTCGGTCTGCAGCATCTGGTACCAGGTATCCATTGGCAGGTTGAACCGCTTGGCGATCGTTTCAATCTCGGCATCGATCTCGGCATCGGTAACGGCGAGCCCCCGACGCTGAACTTCCTGATGAATGATCGTGCGGTTGATCAGATTCTCAAGCACTTCCTTCCCGACGCGGTCGAAGCATTCGCGAGCGACAACATCGTAAGGAATCACTTCGGTATTCACGCGAGCCAGAGCCGGCGAATTGCTGGCGTTCAGCGTTGCTTTTCCGGCCTGATCGGTCGGTGCGGCAGCGGGTTCGGCGTTGAAAATCTGGAACACAATCACAGCGGCGGCGATTGCGACAACAGTTCCCCCAAGAATCGTGGCCCAGGGAAAGCTTTTCTTCTGTGGCGTTTCGGAGTGAGTCCCTTCACTCATGGCTATCGTTCTCCTTCGTTGGAAAGCCGTTCGTGGTAGCCGAAGAGATTCGGCGATCCGTCTGCGTCCTTGATGACGGTTCTGTAGCGGAGAGTTACGGCGGATCAATTCTGTCCAACAGCGGCCCCCCGGCTGCATGAGGTCGGGGTTATACGCTTGAATCAAAATTGAGGTCAACATCGATTTTGTCGGTTTTTCCTGTCCGGAAGCCGATGCCGGTTCTCCGTTGCCATTTGGCGACAATTCCGAGCAGGCACGTTTTGACCGGATGCCATTTCCGACCTACTCCTGAGTAACAACCTTGAAATAGCGCCTGGATTGCGCCGGACGTCTGCACAGCGAGATGCCGGAAAGTTTCAATACGGAGCAGAGAATGAGTTCGCTGCAGGATCAACTGAAATCTCGAAATCGATCACGGACGGAAGTCTGCTACCGGCTCGAACCGGCCCGGGCGGGCTCTGGACTTGATGCGGTCGAGATGACCGACGGTACCTATGTCATTGGTTCGGGAGCCGAGACCGATATTCGCGTCGACGTTCCCGGCGTCGCACCGCTGCATTGTCGGATCATCTGCGAACGGGAACGGATCACACTTCAGGCGGAAGACACCCGTACCTGGCTGAACGACGGTCCCATCCGCAAAGCGAGTGTTCGATCTGGAGATCGACTCTCCATCGGGCCAGCCAACTTCGTCATTCGCATCAGTCATCGCCCCATCGAGGAATCGCCCGAACCCGAAGAGGAACCGGTTGAACTCGCGACCGAGGTCGCCCGGGCCATTCGTCAGCAGCGCCTCGGAGTCTCGGCTCGAGAGCTTGTCCAGTCTGGAAATCGCAAACAGTCCAGAAGCGCCGCGGAGCAGGAACTCGAGGAACTCCGAAAGTCACTGGCCCAGACTCAACAGCAGCTTGATGCCCACAAGGCGGCTCTGCGGGAACAACCCGAGCCAGTTCCGAGCTCCCTCCACACACCGATGTCGGAACTGACCGGCGTGCAGGGGAGCCGTCGCAACGCAGAGGCCCCCGTCAATCCCGACTGGGAGGCCCGGCTGCGGGCGAAGTCGGAACAGATTCAACGAATCAAGAATCGGCTGCAGCAGCGGAAAACGCAGGATGTCCGGTCGATCGAACTCCAGCGGCAGCAGATCGAAGCGGCTCAGAAGACACTCGCCCTGAAGCTTGAGGAACTCTCGCAGCGCGAGCAGTCGCTGGAAGCCGCGAGCCACGCTCAACAGCTGGAGCAGAATACTCAGCTCGTGGATCTTCAGGAACAGCTGGAGGCAAGCCGAACCGAGCTTCAGGATCTCATTGTCCAACTGGACCGCGAACAGAATCAGCGACAGACGCTCGAAGAGAAACTCGACGAGACGACCCGCGAACTCGACTCGAACCGGCAGGAGAATGACCAGCTTCGTTCCGAACTCTATCGGGAAGTCTCCGCTCGAGCCGAACTTGAATCGGTCCTGAGTGTGGAGCGGGACCGCTGTACGTTCGCAGAACAGCAGCGCGACGAAGCCGAGGCACGCTGCTCGCGATTCTCCGAGCAGGAAGCCGAACTCCGTGACACCCTCGAACATCTGCGAACGGAATACGAACGACAGTCGCATGAGCTGGAGTCGAAGGACAATCTCGAAGCCCAGCTCCTTGAACTTCAGACAGACCGAGAACGCCTGCAGCGGGAGCTTGAGGAATCCGTCGATCACCATCAGCGTGAGCTGAGCGAATTGACGACACGCGTGGCGGAGTCTGAGGACGCCGTGGAAGCGGTTGTGGCCGAACGGGACGCCGCCAGACAGTCTGTCGAAGAACTTCAGTCCGTGCTGGCCGAGTCCGCCGAACAGCTGCAGGAACTGCAATCGCGTCTGACCAACCTGGAGTCTGCCGGGCACGACCACGCCCGGATCCTTCAGGAACGGGATGAACTCCTGCGGGAGCGGGATGAGCTCGTCGCTGAACGCGAACAACGACAGAACGACTTCGCCCAACTCGAGGAGGAACGCGAATCCCTCCGTCAACAGCTCGAGGTCGTTACAGAACAGATGAATGCGGAAGCTTCGACCCCTGCTGAGGACGCCAGGTTCGAAGCCGAGGTTCAAAGTCTGCACGAAGCGTTGAGAGAGCTCAAAGACGCTTATGAAACTCTGTCCACGGAAAACGGAGAACTTCAGTCCGCGCTCGCAGAGAGTCAGAGCTCGGTAAAGGATCTTGTTACCGAACGGGAGTCGCTGCAGAGCCAGCTGGCCGAATCAACTCGAGATGCCGAGCCTGATGAGAATGCTACCGCCTTCGAACAGGGGCTGCTCGAAGAGGTCGAATCGTTACGGGAGCTGGTCGCTTCACTCGAAACGAGTTCCGCGACCGGGCCGGACGTCGAGGAAAACCCGGCCTTCGATCGAGCCGAGCTCGATTCCGAGTGGGAACGAATCTCCGATGAACGGGATCGCCTGCTCGAGCTGCGTCAGGCGGTGGAAGAAGAGCGGGACGCCTTCCGACAGGTCCGGCTCGATCTTCAACAGATGCAGCAGGAAGTTGCTCAACAGCAGTCTGATTACGAGCAGAAACTTGAAGAACTCGAACAGCTGCGAAACGAACTTCAGAACCACGCGATCGAACAGGATGAACTCAACGAGACTGTCGACAACTCCACCGAAGTGGATGCCGTAGAGGACATTGACGAGGAATCTCCCGTCGAGGCGGAAGCTGGTTCTCTCGATTCGCTAATCTGGGGCGTCGCGGACACCGAAGAAGCTCTCGAGACCAGCTCCGATGACGATCAGCAAGACGTTTTGGAATCCGCCCGGGCGGACGAGGATGGGAGCGAACTCGGCCTCGACCTTCCGGGATTGAGTGCCGCACTGAGCAGCCGCCACGATGAACACACGACCGAGGAAACCGGAGACCATCGTGCCGAACAGATGGAGACGCACGGCGAGTCAAACGATATCCGGCGGCGTCTAGCGGAAATGTTCGGCTTCTCCGACGATGAGGAGGAAGTAACGTCCGACAGCGAGGAACTGGAGTCCAGCGAGAACGAATCCAGCGAGCTTGCCGAAGAGCAGACTGCCGAATACGCAGACGATACCGAAGCCGTTGCAGAAACCGACGAGGAGCCGGCTGAGAACGAACCGACAGACGACGCTCCAGTCGAGACTGCAAACGGTGAGGTGATCGTTGACGATATTGAAGACGCCGATTCGGTCGCCGCCTACATGGAACGGTTGTTCGCTCGGACGAGCGGTCGACAGGACCATGAGCCAATGCCGGCATCTTCGGTTCGGACTCCCTCGGTTCCCGAGAAACCTGTGCTGCAGAAACCTGCCACCGTCTCAACACTGCTGGAGCAGGAAGATGCCGAAGAGTGTGTTGAACCCCTCGAGCCTGTCCGGAAGAACGGACCGGTCGTCAAGGTTGACCGTGAAACGGTGATGAAAGAGATCGCCTCACTGCGGGACGTGGCCAATCAGAACGCACGGGAATCTCTGATTGCTCACAAATGGAAGCAGCTGCGGGTCGGCGTGATGATGAACGTCACACTGACATCCATCTCCTTTGTCGGAGCGATTGTCCTTTCCACTGCTCCACTCTGGTATGGGCAGCAGTTCTGGATGTATGCCGCTGCCATGGCCGCGTTGGGACTCTGTTCCGGCTACTCGCTGCTCAACAATTATGTCACTCTGATCCGGATGAAACAGCCCGCCTCGTCCGGACAGCAGAAGATGCGGAAAGCCCTTGAGAAGGACGTTCCCGAGATTCACGATGAGGAAGAACGGACGGAAGAGTAAGTAACCTGACTGAGCGAAAGACACCCTGAGACCCCGCCGGCTCGTGCTGGCGGGGTCTTTCGCATTTTTCAGGGCAGCAGTACAATCAGGGCTTTGAAGACAAAGGCTGCCGCTGCCTGATGAAGTTCCAGCTGCGGAAAGCTGCTCAGATATTCGCACCCTGCCGCAGGAGATTCGTCATGAAGGCCATGCTGCTCTCGGAATACAAGAACCTCGAAATCGTCGACATGCCACGGCCCGAAATCGGCCCCAAAGACCTCCTGATCTCCGTGCAGGCGTGTGGCATCTGCGGCAGCGACATCCACGGCTACGACGGATCGACCGGCCGTCGTATTCCGCCGCTCGTCATGGGACATGAAGCTTCTGGCGTGGTCGAAGAGGTCGGCTCCGCCGTCACGCTCTACAAAAAGGGAGATCGCCTCACGTTCGATTCGACTGTCTCCTGCGGTGACTGTTTTTTCTGCCGTCGCGGCGAGATCAACCTTTGCGACAATCGCCGCGTGCTCGGCGTCTCCTGTGGCGAATATCGCCAGCATGGAGCGTTCGCCCAGTTCGTGGTCGTCCCGGAGAACATCTGCTACGAGCTGCCGGAGACGTTTCCGTTTGAACACGCTGCGATGATCGAAGCCGTTTCGATCGCCGTGCACGCCGCGAATCGAACGCCGCTCAGTCTGGGCGATTCCGCAGTTGTCGTCGGAGCGGGGATGATCGGCCTGCTGGTCGTGCAGGCTCTCCGCGTGGCGGGGTGCGGCACCATCATCGCCGTCGATCTTGATGAGTCGAAACTCAAGCTGGCCCGTGAACTCGGGGCGACTCATTCGCTCAAAGCCGATAACGTCAACGTGCCGGACGAAGTGAAGTCGCTGACGAATGGTCGTGGCGCAAGCGTGGCCATCGAAGTTGTCGGAGCGACCCCGACGATTCAAACTGCGATCGAATCGGTTCGCAAAGGGGGGCACATTACACTTGTCGGAAACATCTCGCCGAAAGTCGAAATCCCGCTGCAGGCGGTCGTGTCACGCGAGTTGACTCTGCACGGCTCCTGCGCCTCTCGCGGCGAGTACCCCGAGTGCATCGATCTGATGAATCGCGGTCTCATTCAGGTTGAGCCGCTGATCTCGCTCAAGGCTCCGCTCGACGAAGGCCCGACGCTGTTCCAGAAACTCTACGCGGGTGATTCGGGCCTGATGAAGGTTATTCTTCAGCCGAATGCGTAGCAACGACATGGGTGGCCCGGCCGCAACGCTGGCCGGGTCGCGCAGCGACAGGAAGCTGCGCCATCCTTGAAGAGTCCTCCACGGGCCTAACGATCCTTCGAATCGCCCTTGCCTGGGACTCTGGGTAGCCCCGGTTGATTCAACCGGGGTGGCGAAGCCACAGGAGGTTTCCGTACCAGTGTCCTGCATCCGGATCGATCACGCGGTCGTTGAAACCTCTTGCCGACTTCGTCGGCCCCGGTAGCGGAGCAACCGGGGCTACCCGTTCGAGCGATAATTTCTGTTGATCAGCCCCGGATCAAACTCCCGGTCGTACTCCACGTGCATCAGATACAGTCCCTGCGGCGGAGCCGTCGGGCCGGCAACGCGGCGGTCGAGGGCATCGCGGACGGCTGCGGCCTGCTCGGCCGGCCAGGATCCATCACCGACTTTCAGCAGCGTTCCCATAATCGCCCGGACCATGTTGTAGAGGAATCCATCGGCGACAATGTCGAGAGCGACGAACGACGGAGTGCTCTCAGATGTCGCGGGAGTGGACCAGAGTGGCCATACCTCACCCGCAGAAACGCGGCAGTGCAGAACAGTCCGCACGCTGGTCGCTTTGTTCGGGTAGTTTGACTCGAACGAACGGAAGTCGTGGCGACCGATCAGCGAATGGGCCGCTGCATCCATCGCTTCGACATCGAGCTGGTCCTGAATTCGCGTCGTGTAGTGACGCAGATGCGGCCAGCCGACGCGGCTGTTGAGAATCAGATAGCGATAATGCTTCCACTTCGCGTGATGCCCGGCGTGGAAGTCGTACGGCACTTCGTCGACATCGCGAATCGTGATCGATTCGGGCAGCTTCGACTGCAGCGCGGGCCGCATTCGCTCGCAGGGAATGCGGGTCGAAGTCCGAAAGCTGGCGACCTGTCCGAACGCATGCACGCCGGTGTCGGTTCGCCCTGCTCCCGCGAGTCGAGATCGCTCCTGCGTGATCGCCAGGATCGCGTCTTCAATGTGCTCCTGAACGGTCGGCTTGTCCGGCTGAACCTGCCAGCCTGAAAACGGTTGCCCGTCGTAGGCGATCAGCAGTCGCAGGTTCCGTTCAGGCATGAGTCAGCAGGAGTTGAGTAAATTCAGGAAGGTCTGAAGAAATCTAGAAGTCCGCACCGGGGATACCCTCAAGCACATGCGGGCATACGGTAGAGCGATCCGCTCTAACTGCGGGACCCGACGCGTTCTTTCCACATCTTCAGTTGCTGGGCAACCGGATTGGGGCCGCCGGAACCTTCGCTGACGAACGCTTTAATCGCATTCCGAACGCCGAGAATATCGTAGACGTCGTTCTCAATCTGCGGGCACGCCTTCTGGAACTCTTCCAGCGACAACTCGGCCAGCCGCTTCTTCTGCTTCTCGCAGGTCGAGACGAGGGCGCCGACCGTTTCGTGACCGGTCCGCATCGGGACTCCCTTCTTGATCAGGTATTCCATCAGCGTGGTTGCGTCAAGGAATCCTTCTTCAAGTCGGGCATCGATGCGTTCGCGGTTCAGCTCGGCCGACTCGACAATCGGCGTCGCCAGCTCAAGGCAGGCGGTCACGGTGTCATACGCATCGAAGACGGGAATCTTGTCTTCCTGCAGATCGCGGTTGTAAGCCAGCGGCAGATTCTTGGTCAGGGCAAGCAGATGCTGATTGGCCGCGATCACCCGAGCCGACTTGCCGCGAATCAGTTCGAGCACATCCGGATTCCGCTTCTGCGGCATGATCGAAGAGCCGGTCGTGAAGGCATCCCGTAACGACAGGAAATTGAACTCGGTGGTGCACCACAGAATCCACTCTTCGGCCCAGCTGCTGAGATGAATGGCGATCATCGCAAGGTCGGAGACGAACTCGATCAGGAAATCGCGGTCGCTTGAAATGTCGAGGCTGTTGGTGGCGATGGTGTCGAAGCCGAGCAGTTCGGCTGTTCGCTGACGGTTAATCGGCAGCGACGTTCCAGCAACGGCGGCTGCACCCAGCGGAGAGACATTCGTTCGACGCCGTGCATCGAAAAGGCGGTTGCGATCTCGTTCGAGCTTTTCACACCAGGCCAGCCAGTAGTGAGAAGCCATCACCGGTTGAGCGCGCTGCAGGTGCGTGTATGCCGGGAGGATCACATCCTTGTCGCGATCGCAGCGGCCCACGAACGCTTCCTGAAGATCTTCGATGAGATCGACCAGATGATCGATGGCGTGGCGAATGAAGAGTTTGACATCGGTCGAAACCTGATCGTTCCGGCTGCGACCCGTGTGCAGCTTGCGGCCGATGTCGCCCGTCCGGTTAGTCAACTCCCGTTCAATGTGCATGTGGATGTCTTCGAGTTCGATGTGATACTCGAATTCACCGGCTGCGATCGACTTGCCGATGTCGTCCAGCGTTTCGCAGATCGTCTTTCGCTCATCGTCGGTCAGCAGGCCGACTTCAGCCAGCATCGTCGCGTGTGCCTTGGACCCCTGAATATCGAACGGGGCCAGTCTGGCGTCGAAGCTGATCGACTCCGTGAACCGCTCGACTCGTTTGTCCGTCGCTTCCGAGAAGCGTCCACCCCAAGCTTTATCTGCCACAACTTGACCTTTTGAATGATAAGCGTTGTTCTCGAATCAAATCTGATAGTCGTTGACCGACGACTCACGGCGTCCGCGACCTTCAAGTCGGTCGAATAGCCAGTTCACGAACACCCCCCAGAGAATCGGGATGCCGATACAGGCCAGAACGTATAGCGTCTGCTGCCACATGGTCAGGCTCCCTGCGACTTGTCGGGTTCCGAGGCGAGTTCAATCACGTGCCCATCGGGATCGGCGAGGAACACCTGCACGGCTCCATCGGGCCGAAACTTCGGCGGCGAAACGACTTCGTACGGAATATCGCTCGCCTGAATCGCCTCCCAGGCAGCGTTCGCATCCGGCACACGGAACGCCATGTGATGGGTTCGCGTCGACCGTTTCTGTTCCGGCGAGAAGACGCCAGCGGGGCCCGACTGGTCGTGCGTCAGGATAATGTGGACCAGCGTATTGCCGGCGCGATACCACGCCCCTTTGAAGTTGAAATTCGGGCGAGGCACTTCTTCCATGCCGAGCAGATCGACGTAGAACCGTCGGGTCGCTTCCAGACTGGAGGAAACGAGCGTGACGTGATCGATGGCTTCAACCTGGACAACCGACATGATTACGACCTCGGCTCGTTCGTATGGCTTTGCAGATCGGCGCGCGCCTGTCGGGCGATCGCGACGGCTTCTTCGGCTGTCTCACCCAGCACGGTGATGTGTCCCATCTTCCGGCCGACGCGGGCTTCCCGTTTTCCGTAGAGGTGCAGCGTCGTTTCAGGGTGCTTCAGGGCAGCCGTCCAGTTGGGAACGCCGCCAGTCCAGACATCGCCGAGCAGATTGATCATCGCTGCCGGCTTCAACGGAGTCATATCGCCCAGCGGCAGTCCACAAATGGCTCGAACCTGCTGTTCGAACTGACTGCTCAGGCAGGCGTTGATTGTCAGGTGGCCCGAGTTATGAGGTCGGGGGGCGACTTCATTGATGAGGATCCGATTGTCGGTCGTCACGAACATCTCGACACACATCACGCCAACAACGTTCAACTTCTCAAGCACGCCGCGGCAGATCGCCACGGCATCGGCTTCGAGATCGCTCACACTTGGCTCGGGGAAGACGGAAACGTCGAGAATATGGTTGCGATGCTCATTCAGGATCGGGCCGCAACCGGTGAAGTTGCCCCACTGATCGCGAACGCCGACGACAGACACTTCACAGCGGAAGTTGATCTTCTTTTCGAGAACGGCTTCGACCTGTCCCAGTTCCTTCCAGGCCGCGAGTGCGTCTTCCGGCTTTGAGAGGGCGATCTGTCCTTTACCGTCGTAACCGCCGAACGCGGTTTTCAGGATGGAAGGAGTGCCAAGTTCGCTGACCGCATTTTGCAACTCTTCTTCTGTCCGAATCGGTCGGAACGGCGTGACCGGCAGACCGGCTTCGGCCAGCGTGGATTTCTCGCGGATGCGGTTCTGCGAAATGTGGAGCACTTCCCCGCCGGGGCGAACAGGGACGAGCCGGTCGATGGCCTGGGCCGCTTCCGAGCTGATGTTTTCGAACTCGAACGTGATGACATCGACCGTCCTGGCGAACTCTTCAATGGCGTCGATATCGTCGTAAGCGCCGACAAACTCCCGATCGGCGACCTGCCCGCAGGGAGCGTTTGCTTCATCGGAAAAGGTATGCACGTGATAGCCGAGGCGGTGAGCGGACTGAGCGAACATCCGCCCGAGTTGACCTCCGCCGAGAACTCCCAGTGTGGCCCCGGGATCAATTGTGCGTGACTGACGTATCATGAGCAGTGCTTAACTTCAGATCTGGTCCGGCCTGGCGTTTTCAAGATGCGCGTTAGCGGCGACGGAATCGGTTTGCGCCTGCTGGAACTCATCGAGCCGCTGTGCAAGAGCGGCGTCATTCAGGCTGAGAATTCGACACGCAAGCAGAGCCGCGTTCTTCGCTCCGGAATCGCCGATAGCCAGCGTTCCAACGGGAATACCCCCCGGCATTTGTACGATCGACAGCAGCGAATCGAGCCCCGAGAGCGCCCTGCTTTTGACGGGCACACCAAGCACGGGCAGTGTGGTTTGAGAGGCGACCATCCCCGGCAGATGAGCCGCTCCCCCCGCTCCGGCGATGATCACCTGAATCCCCCGCGAACGAGCCGACTTGGCGTATTCGAACATGGCATCCGGCGTGCGGTGAGCCGAAACCACGCGACATTCATGAGCGACCCCCAACTGTCCGAGCAGCTTCGACCCATGCTCCATCGTCGGCCAGTCCGAAGTACTGCCCATGATGATGCCAACCAGAGGTGCCGAATTGTCGTTGTTCATGATGCTTCTGAGTCAGTGAGTCGATGTCGCTTTCCGTAGCATAGTTCTGGTGTGTTGAAACGAAAGCCCAGTTCCGAAAGGGTGACACAGACATTCTTGTCGGTGCGTTTCGCCGCGGGTCCATACGGGGACGGAGCTCTGATCGAGGGGATAAACTCGACGCCCGGTCGAATGCCCGCATCCTACACCAGACCGGAAGCGTGCGAAACGGACTCGGCGGGCCGTTCAGCAGAAAAGCCGCGCCACCCGGAAGGATGACGGCGGCTTTTGTGATGTCGATCAACAGCGGTCCAGGATGATTACAGTCCGAGCCATGGGAGCGGAGCTCCGGCTGGCGGAAGCTGCACGGTCTCAACGGCCGTGACATCCGGGTGCTGCAGAATCTCGTCGATGACAGCCTGGTCGGGCTTCGAATCGAGGTTGATCACAGCGACCGAATCGCCGCCGGGCTGCGTATTTTCGCGGCCCAGAGCCATGTGAGCGATGTTGATATTGTGCTTGCCGAGAACGGTACCAATCAGTCCGATCAGGCCCGGGACGTCTTTGTGGCGATAAATCAGCAGAGTGCCGTCCAGGTAGGCGTCGAGCTGGAAGTCGTCCAGCAGCACCAGGCGGAGGTACTCGTGGCCGAACATCGTGCCGGCGGCTCGCAGCGTTCCCTGATCGGTCGAGACTTCGGCGACGATCATCGTCGAGAAGTCGCCGGCCTTCTTCGAGGTCTCTTCGCTGACAGGAATTCCCCGCTCTTCGGTCAGCATGTTGGCGTTCACAATGTTGATGCGATCGCCCAGAGCAGCCGAGAGGAGTCCGGAAGAGAAGGAGGAGGTCAGCAGGCGGGTGTGCTTGCCGGCCGCATCGCCACGGTAATGAATCTCGGCACTGCGAATGCCTTCGCCGTGAGTCTGCTGAGCGAGCAGCAGCCCGAGACGATATGCCAGATCGATGTACCGCTTCATGCCTTCCATTTCGGAAGCCGAAACCGGGGCCATGTTCACGGCGTGACGCACTTCGTTACGGGTCAGGAAGCCGGCGATGATTTCGCTGGCTTCGACAGCAACCAGTTCCTGAGCTTCGTCTGTCGAGGCTCCCAGGTGCGGTGTGGTGAGCACGCTGGGCAGGCTGGTGAGTCGTGTGCTCTTGGGGGGTTCTTCGGTGAACACATCGACGGCGGCTCCGGCCACGTGTCCCGATTCGACAGCGTCGGCCAGCGCGTCTTCATCGATAATGCCACCGCGGGCACAGTTGATGATGCGGACACCCTTGGGCATCTTCGCAATCCGCTCGGCGTTGATGACGTTGCGGGTTTCCTCGGTCAGCGGCGTATGCACGGTGAGGAAATCGCAGTGCGGGATGAGTGCATCGATTTCGCGGTGCAGTTCGACGCCGAACTCGCCGGCTCGTTCTGCCGAGATGAACGGATCGTAGCCGAGCACCTTCATGTCGAGTCCGCGGCAACGCTGAGCCACGGCCAGTCCGACGCGTCCCAGCCCGATGATGCCGATCGTTTTGCCGGCCAGCTGGGTTCCGGTGAACAGCTTCCGTTCCCACTTGCCTTCTTTCATGCTGGCGGCAGCGGGGGCGATGTTCCGGGAGAGAGCCATCATCATGGCGATGGTGTGCTCCGCGGTGCTGATCGTATTTCCGCCGGGAGTATTCATCACCACGATGCCCTGACGGGTCGCGGACGGAATATCGATGTTGTCGACTCCGACGCCGGCCCGGACAATCGCCTTGAGGCGACGCTGTCCTTCGAGGACTTCTGCGGTCAGCCGCGTTCCACTGCGAATCACGATCCCGTCTGCTTCCTGCAGCTCTTCGCGGAGCTGTTCGACGGTCAGTTTGGGATCGGTTTTGTTGACCAACTCAATTTCCGGGTTCTCCTGGAGAACAGCCAGACCGGCAGCGGACAGAGAATCGGTCACCAGGACACGGTGTAACACAGGATAAACTCCCTAATGGTAGGACTATCAATAGCTGAAGGTGAATGGTCGCCGGGACCGCCGTATCGGACGTTACGTGAACCGACGATTAATCGTCGTCGTCGCCGCCGAGGTCATCGCTGTCGTCGTCGCCGAGATCGTCATCGTCGGAATCATCGGAGTCGTCGAATTCGGCGTCATCGACTTCGGCTTCGTTCGTTTCTTCATCTGGCAGATCCTCCACCTCATCATCGCCGGCGGCGTCGGTGGGAATCGGGGCAGCTCCGGAGAGAAGCTCTTTCACAGGCTGCAGGAAATAGGTCCGCTTGCCTTTGGACTTGAGCTGTTCGAGGCGTTCTTCAGCCTCCGCCCGCTGATCGTAGGGGAACCGGGCTTCTTCGCGAAGCGTAGCCGTGTAAATCACCCAGACAAGGCGTTTGCGTTCCGGAGTGGCGTCCTTCGTCCGGCGGCTGGTGCGTTTGGCCGCGGCCTTTTTCTTCTTCTTAGCCTTCTTAGCTTCTTTTGGGGCGACCTTTTCTGCCGCCTCAGCCTGTCTTCTCAGCTCCAGGCGACTGGCTGTCTTGCGAGGCATCTTCTTTGTTTCCTATCGAGGCCGCGGTACCGTGCGGCCGTTCCGGTCTTCACGTCAATACACTGCCTGGACCGGCAGCGGGTTTGAAAGCGTTGGCTGCTGGTCGGCGTTCCGGGCCTGAGATGCTGGCGAACCTGCAAATTCAGGGAATCTGGGTCCGTCCCGGCGGAGTTCGCCTCGGGTTTCCTGCTCCGGTTTCCTCAATCCATGGTGCCCATGGACGGCGGCGACTGCCGCACGGAGGGCGGATTCCGCGATCACATCATCCCGTTCACGAGGCCACGCGCTGAGAAGAATAGCTGTTTCGCGGCGGATATTCCACCGAATGGTCGCGGAATGAACAGGCTTTGCGTCAATCCTCGGTCAAATCGGGCAGTTCAGGCAAAGACGGCGCCCCTTTTGAGACCCTGCTTCGGTCTCCCCGGGCCCCGGCGCCAGAGGACTTGGCGGATTTTCCCCCGAAATAATCAGAATAATTTGTCTAAACGATACAGATCGTCCGATCAATAGAACAGAACTGCTGCGCGGCTGGGAGTCCAGGTATTCCCTGTCGGCATCCCTTTCCGGGGCAGTCCTCCTCAGACAGGAAGTTTGAGTGTTTCGTCGTCGGGCATCAGGACGATATCCCCCGGCGACGGTTCCTTTCCGGCAACAGCCGAACAATCAGCATCATTCATTCACCGATCCCACACTGATGTGGGGCCTGGCCTCTCCCGCTCCGGGAGAACAGCAATTGGACACGGAGGTACACCCTAATGCCTATCAACAGCAAATGGATCCTGACGTTGGGGATCCTCGCCATGTCTCCGACGATGGCGAAGGGAGGGCCGTTCGGCTTGCCTAACCCCTTCAAATCCCCAGCTAAGCCTGAGACACAGGCAGCTCCTGCCACTTCGAGCAATCAGGAAGTGGCCAATCAGATCGCTGCCGCTCTCACGCAGGCCAAGCTGACTGGTTACGATATCAATATCGAGTACCAGAACGGTGTGGCAACACTTTCCGGCATGATTCAGGATGCCCAGCAGAAACAAAAAGCCACGGAAGTCGCCCAGTCGGTCGCAGCCGTCTCTCAGGTCGACAACCGCATGGGACTGATTAATGCCGGATCGGCCACCCCGATTCAGCAGGTCGCCCATCAGGCTCCGACTCAGCGTCCGGTCGTCGATCAGGCGGCTTTCGAAGCTCCTCAGTCTGCTCCGGCGGTTTCGCCGATTCAGCAGGTCGCGGGAACCGCACCGAAAGCTGCACCGACTCAGGACGACAAGGCTCGCAACCAGGCAACCGCCAACCAGATCGCTTACGCTCTGCGTGACAGCGGTGTCTCTGGCTACGACATTGAAATCAGCTACAAAAACGGCGTCGCCTCGCTCGCGGGTGTCGTTGGAACTCCCGAACAGCGTGAATACGTCAGCTCGGTAGTCTCCCGCGTTCCCGGTGTGCAGAACGTCGACAACCAGCTGAAAGTAAGCCAGCCGGTCATGCAGACCGCGGCCTACCAGCCAGCTCTGGTTCCGAGCGAAGCAGGTCCGAACGAAGCCCCGGCTGAAGGGGGCTACCCCGGCCCAGGTGGCTACCCAGGTCCGGGTGCTTACCCCGGCCCAGGTTATCCGGGACCTTACGGAATGGTTCCTCCGGGACCGGGTGGTCCGGCTCCAGTGCCGCCGCCCCCGACCATGGGACATCCTGGCCCGGGTCCTGTGAATCCGGTTTACAACCAGCCTTACCTCCCAGACCACGCCTGGCCAACTTACGCCGCCTACCCGAACTACGGGGCAGTGACGTATCCGAAACAGTACTCCGCCAGTGCCTTCCCGTACATTGGACCGTTCTACCCTTACCCGCAGGTTCCAATGGGATGGCGTAGTTCGACCCTGGAATGGGACGACGGCGAGTGGCAGCTGAAGTTCAGCCCACAGACCGACCGCTGGTGGTGGTTCATGAATCCGAAGAACTGGGACTAGTCCTCCAGTTTCAAGAACTCCAAGGCAGGTGTCGGCTGAACAAAGCCGAATTGAATGATGCGGCACTTCCGACTCTCGGGTCGGAAGTGTTTTTTCGCGCGCAGCGAACCAAAGGGGATCATCATCCCCAGGATGGCTCTGATCGCTGTGCTTTCAGGGCGGTGCAGCCGTGAGAGGACGCAGTGGCCGCGTGCCTCAGGTTGCAGCCTTCCATTTGCCTTTCGGCCCCACCCTGCCGGGGAGGCACGAACCCGTCAGCGAAATCGGCAACGACTCAGAATTGGCCGTGCCATCAGCTGTGATCGATGACGGAGCTCTTCGGATGGCCGAACCTGGCTGGGTCGGGCGGGCTTCACCGGTCTGGAAGGCTCAAACGACTTCCGTCCGCGACGCCGGGGATCCTGACTGGAAAGGGCTCAAGGCCTCGCGAGGCTGGAGTTTAGGCTGCGGGAGCCCCTCCGGGCGGAGTGATGAATACACGGCAGAATCGATGTGGCGGGAATTTCCGGCATCAGCGTCAAAATCCGAATATTTTCACAAGAATGCCGTCCTGCACGTTCGATATCTAACACAGACTCGTACTGCATTTTGCTTCGAGTCAGATGACTTCAATTAACACCCCCCTCCCTTCACCTCGTTGGACCAGGGACTGGTCGTCACCACACGCGTCGGTCGATTTCTATTCAGTAAGTCGATCGCCCCAGGGATTCGGAGATGCGAACATGATCAACTGGCGAAACATCCTCAGGCGGTCGGCCATGTGTATCATGCTGGCCGGACTGGCTGTCTCGAACAGCGGATGTACTCTTTTCGGTGGCTTCATGGGAACGGCGTTTCACCTCGCCCGTTTCTGGGAGACCACACCCCTGATTCCAGTCAACCCGTACTGGAGTCAGAAGATTGAAGACAAATACTGGGAAGAAGAACGGTACGACAAAGTGCCGATTCTCGATCCGGTCGAAGGCGAGAACGCCCCGATCTTCTGTCTCGATCCTCCGTCTCCGGACGAAGTGATGCGGGCTCTGCCGGATAACACCGGCGGCGGGGTCTGGTTCCTGGCCGAAACGCACCGCAATAACGTGCGAATCACCATCGAACCGATTGTGGACCGCCTCGACGAGTGCCGCTACTTCCCGATGGTCGGACCGGCTCGACTTCACCACTGCCACTACAAGTGCACCGTGTTCTTCGATGAGACCCTGATCAGCACTTGGCCGATCCCGTTCTCTCACACCGAAGCGGTGGAAGAAGTCGTCTACGTCGACCACGATCACCTGATCCGCTGTGCCGGACCGGTCGTCGACTAATCAACTCTGAACACGATCAATTCGCATCTCGAAACAGGCGGGCGTCCCACGACGTCCGCCTGTTTTCGTTTGCGCGCACTCAAATTGCAGGCTGGGATCGCGGAACGTATCCCAGCAAAGGGACGTTGAGCGTTTTGTTCTCGCTCCGCCCATCAATGATTATCCAGCTTGCATGCCTCCGTTCAAAGAACCGACCTCTTAACCCGAAACGTCAGTGAGGGACCCACCTCAAAACCGAATCGCCCTCGCTCACCCGTCGGGTTGGGATATGCAAGTTCGCAGGCTCGGATAAGCCAATGGCATCCCAACAAATGGACCGCAGTTCATTCAACCACCGTGTAGTCTGGGATAGTGAAGCGTATCCCAGCAAATGGACGTCGAATGGTCTGTTCTCCCTCTGCTCATCAAGACCAGATCGAATGCATAGCCCGTCCGCTACATCGGGCGGGTCGCGTCAGCTACAAGAGGCGGCGTCATTCGCGCATTGTCCTGAAATCGTTCGGCTCTCGTGGACATCTCGCACATGGCACGGCTTCTTGTGACTTCGTCACCCGCCCGTACCGGACGGGCCACCCGGGGTAAACGTCGATCCAGCCTTCATACCCCTATCCAAAGAACCGACGTCTTAACCCGAAACGTCAGTGAGGGACCCACCCCAAAAACCGCCCCCCCCTCGCTCATGGGGCGCGTCGCGTTAATCATGGCTCCAGACAGCGGCTCAACTTCCGTGGACACCCGGGACTTCAAAGATGCCCGTGGTCCGTTCTTCGAAGTCGGCCTGGACGATCTCGTCCCACTTCACATCGAGGCCCTCTTCGCGCGCCTTCTTCAAAGTCAGAATGGCCCGCTCCACATTCACGCCCTGAATATAAGCGGATTCGATTCGGGAGGCCGAGACCGGCACGCCGCACTGAGCCGACATGCAGGTCCAGCGGATGATCTCCTTCGCCGGCGAGCGTCGGAGTTTCATGCCGACCACCTGTATGAAGCTCACCTGGGCTCCGGAAAGGAATGCCTGCAGCCAGAGTTGGAAGAGCGTCCCGAACAGGTAGATCGCCGTCAGAAAAATCGCGAAAAGCAGTGCGCCGAAAGCGAGCAGAATGACGAACTTGGGGTCCATGGCAGAGAATCCCCCTGAAAGGTTCGAAGCAGGAAACGCGTCCGGCTACTCTATCAGGCGAAACTTGCTCAGGAAATGCTCTGCCAGAGAATATCGCCAGCCGGAAAGACGGGACCTTCCATACAGGAGCGGCGGTAGTCCCAGCCGTCTTCGGTCTTCACGGGCACCACACAGCTGAAGCAGGCCCCGAAACCGCACGCCATCGGCGTTTCCAGCGACGCCCAGCAGGCGACGCCGAGTTCTTCACAGAGTGCGGAGACCGCCTGCATCATCCGCAGGGGGCCGCACGTGAGAACGGTGATCCGCTCCTTCTGCCCACTCTCCAGCATCGGCTTGAGGAGATCAGTCACGAGGCCGTGATGCCCCTCGCTCCCGTCTTCGGTGCAGATCTGAATATCGAGGTCGTTCAGATCGGACAGGTCGTCCATATTGGCCCGAAAGCGACTCGTGCGGACACCGTAAATCAGCGAGGCCTTTTCCGCTTTGATTCCCTGCCGAGACGCCGTGCCATATTGCTTACCGAGCAACGCTTCCCGGGAGACCGCCACGAAGGGTGTGTAGCCAATTCCGCCGGCGACCTGAATCAGATGCCCGGTTTCGACCTGCGGAAACCCGTTGCCAAGTGGTCCCCAGATCTCGACTTCCTGCCCCGGCTGCAGATCTTCCATCAGGCCGGTCATCTTGCCGACGACATGGAAACCGACATCAATCCCGACCGGCTTGCCATCGACTTCGTAGGTGTCGTACAACGCGAAGGGACGCCCCAGAAGCGGATCGGTGCGGTCGGGACAACGCAGCATGAAAAACTGCCCCGGCAGGATCGCGGCTGCGATTTCGGGACATTCCAGCCGCACGCGGTAATTCTCATCCGAAAGCGGATCGAGGGAGATTACTCGCGCCAGCGACTGGCAGGCGTTGTTCTCGCAGGTGGTCATTACGACTTTTTCGGGCGGAAGTAGTGGGTTGCCTGGCCGAAGAGCCCCTCAGCCGATTCCATAATCGTTTCCGACAGCGTCGGATGAGCGTGGATGCTCTCGGCCAGATCGCGGGCGACGGCTGCGGTTTCCACGGCCAGAACGCCTTCGGCGATCATCTCCCCGGCCCCGGGGCCAACGATGCCCATGCCGAGAATCCGTTCGGTCTTCTTGTCGAAGATCAGTTTGGTGAGACCTTCGGTACGGGCCAGCGTCTGAGCACGACCAGAAGCTGCCCAGGGGAAGCGAATGACGGCGATGTCACGTTCGTCCTGCTTGGCTTCGGTTTCGGTCAGTCCGCACCAGGCCAGTTCGGGATCGGTGAAGACGACAGCCGGGATGGCGATCGAATCGAACTCGGCCGGCTCGTTCAGAATCACGTCGACAGCCACTTTGGCTTCGCGGGTCGCCTTGTGAGCCAGCATCGGCTCGCCGGCGACGTCACCAATCGCGTAGATCTTGGGATCAGCCGTCTGCATACGGCGGTTGACTTCAATGAAGCCGCGTTCGGTCACTTTGACCTTGGTGTTTTCGAGCCCGATGTTGCGGGCGTTCGGACGGCGGCCGACCGAAATCAGGACACGATCAAAGGTCGCTTCCGCAGGTGCTTCGTCCCCTTCGAGTTCGGCAACGATACCCTTTGAGGTGGCTTTGAGCCCGTTGACCTTGGTCGACAGGTAAATCGCGTGCAGCTGAGCCTCGAGTCGCTTCTGCAGCGGCTTGACCAGATCGCGGTCAGCACCGGGCAGAAGGCCATCGGTCATTTCGACGACCGTGACTTCCGAACCGAGAGCCGCGTAAACGGAGCCCATTTCGAGACCAATGTACCCGCCGCCGATGACCAGCAGCTTCGGCGGAACGTCTTTCAACTCCAGTGCACCCGTCGAGTCCATCACGCGGTCGTCACCAATGTCGAAGATCGGCGGCATCGCGGGGACGGAACCGGTTGCGACGATGGCCGTATCGAAGGTCAGCTTTCCGGTGGAGCCGTCCTTGTACTTCAGCTCCATCGTGCTTGAATCGAGGAAGGAGCCACGAGCTTCGACGAGTTCGACGCCGCGTGCTTTGCAGAGCGAACCAATACCGCCCGTCAGCCCTTTGACGACGCCATTCTTGAAGGTCCGGAGTCGATCGAGATCGATCTCGGGCTGACCGAACGTGATGCCCCACTCGCTGGCTTCTTTGGATTCGTTCAGCAGCTTGGCAACGTGCAAAAGGGCCTTGGACGGGATGCAGCCTCGATTCAGGCAGACACCGCCGGGAGCGACATCGTCGTTGACCAGAATGACCTTTTTGCCTTTGTCGGCGGCTTCGAATGCGGCGGGATAACCTCCGGGGCCGGCTCCGAGAACGACAACTTCGGCGTGCAAATCAGATTTTGACATCGTGGTTCCTCTCCGCAGCAGCCGAAGCCGGCGGTCTCATCGACACGGTTGTACTCGCGTCCGCAATCACAATCAGCCGAGGGTTGCCGTTGCAGGCTTGCCCAGCAGGCAACGGCAACCACGTCGACTGACAGATCGTTGGACGAACTGATAGTGAATTCTCAAGTGTGCGAAAGGCCGATCAGCATTCCGACAGCAGCGTGAACGGATCGGACAGCAGAGCCGACAGCTTCACGATGAAGCGAGCGGCATCGGCCCCATTGATGACCCGGTGATCGTAGGACATGGACAGCGGCAGGATGAGCCGCTCTTCCAGTTCCCCGTCGATCAGCTTGAGTTCTTTCTGTCCGCGGGACATGCCCAGAATCGCCACTTCGGGGTAGCTGACGATCGGCGTGAACGCCGTGCCGCCAATGCCCCCCAGGTTGGTGATCGTGAACGTGCCGCCCTTCATGTCGGCCATGGACAGCTTGCGATCGCGGGCCTTGATGGCCAGATCGGTCACTTCCAGAGCGATCTGCAGGAGCGACTTCTTGTCGGCATCGCGAACGACCGGGACCACGAGACCATTCTCGGTGTCGACGGCGATCCCAATGTTGTAGTAGTCCTTATAGACGATCTCGTTGGTTTCGGGATCGAGGCTCGAGTTGAACTTCGGGAAAGTCTTCAGAGCCGTCACGACAGCCTTAACGGCGATCGCGGTCATCGTCACCTTCGGGCCGTTCTTGCCGGTTCCCTGCAGGAACTGCTTGCGGGCCATTTCGATATCGGTGATATCGGCCATGTCGTGCTGCGTGACATGCGGAATCACGTTCCACGACATCGTCAGATGCTGAGCAGCCGTCTTCCCGATCTTGTTGAGTGCTTCGCGGCGGGTGTTGCCAAACTCGCTGAAGTCAGGCAGAGGCGGAGCAGTCGCTGGTCCCCCGCCGCCACCGGAACCTGCCGGCTGGGACAGGCGAGCCTTCACGTAGTTCTGCACATCTTCCTGCGAAATGCGTCCGCCAGGGCCGCTGCCCTGAACCTGATACAGGTCGACGCCGAGATCGCGAGCAAGTCGACGGGTGGCCGGCCCAGCCGGGGCGGGCGGACGATCGCCGTCGGAAGAAGCCGGTTCGCTCGCCTTCGCGGCTGGAGCGGGAGCGGCGGCAGGCTTGGATTCCTGCTCTTTGGGCTGCTCCTTCTTCGGCTCTTCTTTTTTCTCTTCGGCCCTGGGTTCTTCTTTCTTCGGAGCCTCTTCCTTCTTGCCGGAATCGCCGCCGCCCGAGCCCGATTCGTCGATCGTCAGCAGCACCGAGCCGATGGGAACCGAGTCGCCAGCCGAAACATGGACTTTCGTCACCGTTCCCGCGTGCGGACATTCGATTTCGGCCAGAGCTTTTTCGGTTTCAACTTCCGCGACGACTTGACCAGCTTTGATCGTATCGCCTTCTGACACGTGGATTTCGGCAATGTCAGCCGACTCGACACCTTCAGAGACGGGGGGCAGTTTGAATTCAATAGACATCCGGGTGGCTTTCTTCCGGGAGTTGTTCGTCGTTCCAATAGGAGAAGTATAGCCGCAAGATTTGCGACGAAAAGCGTGCTCGGAGCGGACATCAAGTGGCCGGGAGCCAGGAGAAACACGTCCTCCCGGCTCGGAAGAGCACCGGCTGAGTCGTTATCGGCAGGGCACGCCATCCTCGACAGGAAATCCCGCAGACGTCGGATTCGGAAAACTCTACCGGTTTCCAATGCCCCGAACAACCAGCGCCCCTTCAGCGAAATATGATTCTTCCCTCAAGATTGGCTGTATTCCGAGCGTCTCAAACGGACTTCCCAACGAAAAAAGGCCGCCGAGCTGCATCGGCGGCCTTTGATATCTTCGCGGGTTACGCGTACTGAGGATCGATCTTGTCCGGATCGATGTTCAGGTCTTTCAGAGCCTGAGGCAGCACCGATGCTTCAAGATGTCCGTCCTGCACCAGGCCGTACAGCGTGGCATAGGTCACGAAGCTGGCGTCGACTTCGAAGTGATGTCGCAGGGCTTCGCGAGTATCGCTGCGGCCGAAGCCGTCGGTTCCCAAGGTGATGTAGGTTCCCGGAATCCAGTCGCGGATCTGATCGTGAACCAGGCGAATGTTGTCGCTGGAGGCGATGAACGGTCCCTTCACGTCGCCGAGGATCGTTTCCAGATACGACTTCTTCTGCTCCTGATCCGGATGCAGGCGATTCCATCGCTGGGCGGCCCGGGCATCGCGGCACAGTTCGCTGTAGCTGGTGACCGACCAGACATCGGTGGCGATGCCATACTTTTCGGCCAGAAGCTCCTGAGCTTCGAGCACACACTGCATGATCGGACCGGAGCCGAACAGCTGCGGGCGAACCGAAACTTTCGAATCGACCTCGTTCGACTTGAACTTATACATCCCCTTCAGGACGCCTTCGCGGCAACCTTCCGGCATCTTCGGCATCACGTAGTTGCCGTTGTAGACGCTGACATAATAGAAGATGTCTTCGTTCTCGGCGTACATCCGGCGGAGACCATCCTGAACGATCATCGCCAGCTCGTAGGCGTAAGCCGGATCGTAAGAAACGAGGTTCGGCACGGTCGTCGCGATCAGATGCGAGTGACCATCTTCGTGCTGCAGACCTTCGCCATTCAGCGTGGTGCGGCCCGAGGTTCCCCCGACCAGGAAGCCCTTGGTCCGGGAATCGCCAGCCAGCCAGATCAGATCGCCGACACGCTGGAAGCCGAACATGCTGTAGTAGATGTAGAACGGAATCATCGTGTAGCCCAAGTTGGCGTACGACGTTCCCGCCGCCACGAACGACGACATCGCTCCGGCTTCGTTAATTCCTTCTTCCAGCAGCTGCCCGTCGGTCGCTTCCTTGTAGTACATGACCTGAGCGGCATCGACCGGCTCGTACAGCTGGCCTTTGCTGGAATAAATTCCGCACTGACGGAACAGGCCTTCCATCCCGAAGGTTCGTGCTTCGTCCGGAATGATCGGCACGATTCGCTCGCCGATGTTCTTGTCCTTCAGCAGCTGGCTGATGATCTGTCCGAAGACCATCGTGCTGGACGCTTCCTTGTCGCCACTGCCTTCGAAGAACTTCGCGAACGACTCGACGGAAGGAACTTCAAGAGTTTCTCCGGTCGGATTTCGAGCCGGGAGATAAGAGCCGAGCTTCTCGCGACGCTCCTGCAGGTACTTGTATTCGGCGCTGTCTTCTTCGAAGCGGAAGAATGGAGTCTTCTTCACTTCTTCGTCGCTCAGCGGGATGCCGAAGCGAGTACGGAAGTTGAGGAGTTCCTGCTCATTGAGCTTCTTCTCGTTGTGGGTCGTGTTGCGACCTTCACCCGACTCACCCAGGCCGTATCCCTTGATGGTCTTGGCGAGAATGACGGTCGGCGAACCTTCGTGCTCCACGGCGGCCTTGTAGGCGGCGTGCACTTTGGTGGAGTCGTGCCCGCCGCGACGCATTTTCTCGAGCTGCTCATCGGACAGGTGATCGACCATGTCGAGCAGTTCTTCGTCGACACCGAAGAAGTGCTCGCGAATGTAATTGCCCTTCTCGACGCTGTACTTCTGGTACTGACCGTCGACGATTTCGCCCATCCGCTTAACGAGCTTGCCGTCGCGATCCTTTTCCAGAACCGGATCCCAGTCGCTGCCCCAAATCACTTTGATGCAGTTCCAGCCGGCTCCGCGGAAGGCGCCTTCGAGTTCCTGAATGATCTTGCCATTGCCGCGAACCGGGCCATCCAGTCGCTGCAGGTTGCAGTTGATCACGAACACGAGGTTGTCGAGCTTCTCCCGGGAAGCGAGCGTCAGAGCACCCAGCGTTTCCGGTTCATCACATTCTCCGTCGCCCAGGAAGGCCCAGACGCGGCTCTTGCTGGTATCGATGAGTCCACGGTGGTGGAGATACTTCAGGAAGCGGGCGTGATAAATCGCCGTGATCGGCCCCAGACCCATCGAGACGGTCGGGAACTGCCAGAAGTTTGGCATCAGCCACGGGTGCGGATAGGACGAAAGCCCCTGCCCACGCGGAATCTCGCGGCGGAAATGCTCCAGATGCGACTCATCGAGTCGACCTTCGACGAAGGCACGGGCATACATCCCGGGCGATGCGTGGCCCTGGAAGTAAACCATATCGCCCAGATGATCTTCGCTGCGTCCGTGGAAGAAGTGGTTCTGACCGACTTCGTACAGAGTCGCCGAAGAAGCAAAGGTTGAGATGTGTCCCCCGAGGCCGGCGAACTTTTTGTTGGCCCCGTGGACCATCGCCATGGCGTTCCAGCGGACGATGCTCTTGATTCGACGTTCGATTTCCAGATTGCCGGGATACGGCGGCTGATCTTCCAGCGGAATCGTATTGATGTAAGGGGTCGTGGCGGAGAACGGAATCATCACGCCTCGGAGATAGGCCCGTTCTCGCAAATTGACCAGCAGCTGGGTCACGCGATCCGGTCCATACCGGCGAATCACGTCCTCCAGCGAGTCGTACCATTCTTCGAGCTCGACAGGATCGATACCGGCGACTACGCCTTCTTTTACGTCTGTTGTCATAGGATTCAGTCGTCTGGACTTCGTGTATTGTTGGAGTCGGTGGATCACCTGCACCGCGGACGCAGGGATAACGGGTTCAGCCCGGCTGAACGGAGTTCTCAGCTCAGCACCACTGAACGATCTGCGTGAATCAGCCCACTGAACGGTGTTACGCGGTCAGCGACGCTGAACGGTCCACGTCGGATTGTAGTCTATCGTCTCTCCCCGAGGGAGCGAAATACGAGTCTTGGATCGCCGGAATGGCGGTCGCGGACGCCGGGCCGACTCGGAAACAGTCCCCGGGCCTCGAAATGTCCGGCGGATCATAGCACGGCGCCATCCGGCGGGAACAGTCAGCGGCAGCCTATCCCGCTTTCCCCGGACACTTCCCCCGTGGAGTCTGCGGACAAACTGGCAGGACGGGGAAGACAGGGAGGATTTCGGGAACATTCCGGCTGAGATTGCCGATTGCCTGGCGGATTGGCAACCTTCTGCGGCGGCGGCTTTAACGATTGGTCGAAAAAAAGAGAGAACGCCCGCTCCGAACCGACAAAGATTGTCCATTTCGGCTGGGGAATTGATGATTCGTACACGTCCAGGGAAGGAGCTCGCTCTATGCGGCGACTCGTCAAATCGTCTCTGCTTTCACTTTTAGCAGCCGGATCGGTCGGATTCGGGCCCGTCGACCTGCTGTCCCGAGCGTTCGCCACCGACGTTAACCCGGTCAGTCGGGCCGAGTGCACGACCAATTCCCTGCTGCCGGGACAGGTGCATTCCTCGGTCATCATGGGATGCGACGAGATCTGCTCCAATCCCTTCCTGTTCTTCGATGCCGACTATCTGTTCTGGTCGCGTGATTCCGGCCTCGCCGTCAATCCGCTCATCGCCGGTCCCGAATCCATCACCGTGAATGGAATGGGCAGCAATTTTGAAGGGGGCGTCCGACTGCGGGGAGCAATCGCCTTCGAGCACTTCGAACTGAGTGCCGCCTGGTCGCAGGTCGACAACTGGGGCGAACGGGCCACCGGCCAGCTCACCAACGGCGTTGCCTTCGATACCGGCGGATCATTCGCCGGAGCGAATACCATTAACAACGGGACGGCTTTCAGCTCGCTGTTCGCGGCTGCTGAGTTCGCCGCGGGCCCCGACGAAACACTCGAAGACGAAGGACTGGCTCCCGTCGTCGGCTTTCCGGATGCTGCACCGACTTATGTCACGGAATACCGCAGCGACTTTCAGGATTTCGAACTCGTAGGCAAGTTTGCGCACGTCTATTCCCGGCTGAAATTCGGCATCGGCTACCGGCATGTCGGTCTCGATGAAATGACGTACGCATCGCTCAGCGGAACGTTCCGGGCCATCGACACCGGAGCCGGAGCGAACGGCGGCCTGTCGCATGCGGCTCTAACGAACGCCAATGGCGGCAATCTGATGCTGATTTCCGGTGCGGCTGATGGTTTCGATGACGAAACCGCCCTGCTCGGCCCGGCTGGTCCCGATGTCCTCCTGCTTCAGGAACAGACCGACACCGAGAATACACTCAACGGGGTGCAGTTCTCGATGGACGTCCTGCTGATGCAGTCCGAACGATTTCTCATCGATGGCGTCCTGAAAGCCGGAGCCTATCACAACAGCGCCAGCGGAACGTTCATGGAAACCTATTCCGCTCTCGCCAACGATAACTCTGTCTACGGACGCGTGCTGCGCGATGAAAGCAGTTCAACGGCCTTCGTCGGCCAGATCGGCCTCGGCGGGATGTATCGGCTGACCGATCACGTGCGTCTGCGAGGCGGATGGGACGTGATCTTCCTGTCCGGCGTTGCCCTCGCTCCCGAGCAGTTCGCTCAGGTCAACGGGACTTACGCGGTAAATAACGATGGAACCGTGGTGATCAACGGAGGCCACATCGGCCTCGAACTGGTTTACTGATTCCTGCAGATCAGTCGACCAGCGAAAAAGCCCTCTGCCGAAATTCGGCAGAGGGCTTTTCTTATTTCTCAGAGAGACCAGAGCGGCCCGGAAGTATTCCAGTGAGCCGCTGCGGTTCTCTTTTCAATTACACATTCTGAAGCAAATCCAGCAGGCTGGCATCGCCGAAGGCCTGGAACTCGTCCGCCGAGGAAGACGGAGCAGCCGGGCCGCCCTGGGCCATCGCCGGAGCGACAAAGCCACCGACCAGGAAGTGCGACCAGTTGGCGTCGTCGCTGAACATGACGGTGCGGCGGGTGTTGAAGTTATTCATGCCCGCGATACCAACGTTCCAGTAGCCGGCATCAGGCCCATTGATGCTGAAACCAACCAGATCGTCGCGGCCATCTCCATTGATGTCATAGACATCCATGTGACGCAGGCCGGTCGTGGCAAAGCCCCAGGTGGCCCACTTTGAGATGTTGAAGCCGCTGCTGGTCGCATTGGCGGCGTTCACCCACCAGTGCTGACCATTGAACATCCCGGCGATATCGGTCTTGCCGTCGCCGTTGAAGTCCCCGGAGACGATCTCATCGACAGATCCGTTGATCGTCCAGGTTCCCCAGACACGGTTCACGAACTTCTGAGCCGGAGCGGAACGGCCGACCCACCAGTTGTACCGGTTGGCGATTGGCGTGGCGAACAGACCAGCGATGTCGGTTTTGCCGTCACCGGTGAAGTCACCGACCTGGACGTCCAGGAGCCCCGCATCGACATTCCATTTCGTCCACTTGGCTGCGTTGAAGGTCGAGCCGTTCGAGCGGTACGTCCACCAGCTGCCGTTTCCGGCCATGATGCCGAGGTCATCGATGCCGTTTCCGTCGAAGTCGCCGACTGCCACTTCCCGAACATCGTTGTAGTCATACCAGGCACCGAAGACCGAGGCGGCAAAGCCATTCCCGGTCGACTGCGCGACCCAGATGTTGGCCGTGGTCCCCGCCTTGAACAGACCTGCGATATCGTCCCGACCGTCGCCATTGAAGTCGCCGATCTGGATTTCCTTGATGTCGTTGGTCCGCCAGGTCGTCCACGTTTCGTAGGTGAACTTGCCTCGTCCGTTGGACAGGCCCACCTGCCAGTCGCCATTGTTCAACCAGCCGGCGACATCCTGCAGGCCATCGCCGTTGAAGTCGCCCTGGACGAATTCACGAACCGAGCTGACCGGCCAGCGAGCCCAGTGCTCGGCGGCCCATGTGCCGCTGACGTCGCTGCCCACCCAGATGTTTCCGTTGACAAACCCGGTGATGCCGGCTTTGGCCTGCGGAGCTGTCGTGGTTTCGAAGTCGACCTTCACGTTCTTGCCGTTCACAACGACCGTGGCGTGGACGTAGGTCTCATCCGAGTCACGGGTTCCACTCCAGTAGCTCACGTTGTAGGTGCCATTCGGAACCCGCAGCGAGTAGCCGCCCGAAGTGCTGAGATCACGCTCGTAAACCTGGTTCGTGGCGACGTTGACCGCCCGGATGAATCCGGTGCTGATCTGCTCGCCCAGCGAGTAGAAGCCATCGTCGGTGGCCGACCGGTCGTTGGCATCGCGATAGACGACACCGGTGATGAACGGTCCCGAAGCGTTATCAACGCCGAGGAGTTCGGTCAGCATCAGGACATCGTTGGTCTGTCCCTGAGCATTCGTAAACGCGCCTTGCTCAACGCCAACCCCCGCTTCGCGGTAGCGACCGTCGAGGATGTGGCCACGGCTCACCGTGTTGCTCAGCAGGCGACGATGCAGATCGTTGATCAGCTGCGTTCGCTGAGCGTTGGTCAGCATGCCGCCACCGGTCAGGACGTAGTCGATGTTCTCGGCGATAATCGAGGCATCGAACCCTTCTTCGAACGCACGTTCGTCGAAGTTCTCATCGTTCTGATCGATGTGCGAGAAGAAGTCGTGAACAATCATGTTCGTCGAATGTTGCAGCGACGCATTGTTCAGGAACTGATTCGGAGCCAGAGGCTGCAGCGATCCCGGCGGGATCTGCGACATCTGGTTGATTACCGTCTGAGACAGTCCCAGACGACGTGCTTCCGCACCCGGATCGCGACGGGCCCGGTTAATCAGTTCCAGGATCAGCTGATCCATGGGACTCATTTCGATCGGCCCGTCGAATTCGTTGAGACGAATCGTAACCGTCGCGGTGTCGGTCAGCATGCCGTTGCCGTCATCCTGAACCTGAACCTGCAGCGTGAAGACCGGGTTCCGGCTGAAGTCGATCACACCCGAATCGGCCACGGTGATGACACCGGTGTTGGCGTTAATCGCGAAACCGCCCAGGACGTTTCCGCTCAGAATCGTGTAGGTCAACGTCTGCGGCGGAGCTTCGGCATCGGCAGCCACCAGCGTTCCGACCACGGTGCCGTCATCGGCGTGCTCATCCAGACTGAAGGTCACGTCGTTCAGGACCGGAGCCGTATTCGGGCGGAAGATGCCGATCGTAATCACAGCCGTGTCCGAGAGCGTTCCCGCACTGTTATCGGTCACGCGAACGTTCACGATCTGCGGGCTGTTGTTCTCGTTCATGTTCGTGTTGTTGGCAACGGTGATCTCCCCGGTGGTCGGGTTGATCGCGAACATACCAGCCGTCGTCTGGGAATCGATCGAGTAGGTCAGCGTGTCTTCGTCATCGACGTCAACAGCGACCACGGTTCCGACCGACGTTCCATTGGCCGAGTTCTCGAGGACCTGGAAGGTCTGATCGTTCACCAGCGGCGGGTTGTCGAGATTGTTCAGATTCACCGTGATGATCGCAGTGTCGAACAGCGAAGGCTGTGCGGCATCAGCAGCCCGGACAATCAGCTGGAACTGAGGATTATCGTCCCAGTCGAGAGCCAGTCGATTGGCGACCGTAATCACACCCGACTGCTGGTTGATCACGAATGCTCCGCCCGTGTTGCCACCGGTGATGGAGTAGGCGACCTGCTGTCCCTGACTGACCGAAGCCGGCGTGATCGTCGTGACGACCGTTCCGTTCGCCGAGAACTCATTCAGACTGACCGTCTTGTCCTGAATATTCGGCGGCTCCGGTTCGATGTCGTTCAGGTTGATCGTCACCGTTTCGGTATCCGAGAACGACGGGTTGCCGCTGTCGCTCACGCGAACGGTCAGCACGAACGTCGGATTGGTCTCGAAATCGAGCACGTTGTTCGTCGCGACCCGAATTTCGCCCGTGGCCGCGTTGATGGCGAACGTGCCGCCAATATTGCCGCCGAGCAGAGCATAGGAATAGGTCTGTCCGACATCGCTGTCGGTGATGGCCACGGTGCCAACCGTCGTGTTGGCCGGAGCGTTCTCGTCGACCGTGAAGACCTGATTCGGCGTGATGTTTACCGGCTCGCTGATATTGCGAACGTTCACCGTCACAAAGGCTTCATCGAACAGCGAGGTGTTCGACGAATCGGCAACGCGGACCCGCAGCAGGTACGAGGTTCGCGTCTCGAAATCGAGATTTCCGCTGGTCGCGACCGTGAGAGCGCCCGTGTTCTGGTTGATGGCAAACGTGTTGCCCACGTTTCCACCGACGATGGTGTAGACCAGCGGCTGGGTTGAATCCTGGCCGCGGGTCGCGATTACGTTCCCCACGAGAGTTCCGTTGGCGGAGTTCTCGTTGACCTGGAACGTCTGATCGTTCACGTTCGGCGTGCCTTCGATGATGTTCGTCAGATTGATCTGAACGCTGGCATCGGCGAAGGAGTGGGACGGATCCGGGTTCCCCTGGTCTTCAGCCCGCATCGTCAGGTTGAAGGTCGGAGTCTGCTCGAAGTCGAGGAAGATCATCGGATCGACACCCGACAGATCGGTCGTCCGATTCACACCGTTCAGCTTATAGTTGTTGCTGATGTTGTTGGCGACGAAGATGTCGCCGGTGCTCGTGTTGAGGCGGAAGATGCCTTGGAAGGTCAGCGTATCGCCAATCTGCAGAGCGTCCGGGACAAGAGCCTGGAACTTGGCCCGGTTGCCCGAGTTGATCAGGATCACGGCCTGGTTGCCATCGGTAATCGAATAGACGAGATCCGAGGTGAAGATGTCGACATCCGAAGCGCTCGCGGTGCCGACGTAGCTGCCAGCCGCGCTGTTTTCCTGCAGATTGAAGGCCACGCTTGGATACGTCGTCGCTTCATTCAGGTCGTTGACGTTGATCGTCACCGTGGTTCGCGTCGAGAGCGGATTAATGCCCACGTCGGTCACGGTCACGCCCAGCGTGAAGGTCGTAATCGCTTCGTAGTTGATTGCCGCGGCATTGTTGACCCGGATTTCCGCGGTCTTGGCCAGTCCGGTAACCGGATCGACCTGCGGCACGATCGTGAAGGCATTGTTCGGGTTCGTCGCCGGATCAATCGAGAACGTATAGAACTGATCGCGATCGTACGTGGCGGTCACCACATTCGGAGCCGATTCGACGTAGCCAGGGTCTGGTCGAACAATGCCCACCACGCGGTTGGCGATGTTGTTCGAGGGCGTGCTTTCATCGATCGACAGTTCCAGTTCCGGAACGATCGGAGCGAACTCACTCACATCGCGAAGACCGATGTAGATGTAGGTATCGCGGGATCGCAGGTTGACCCGACCGTCGAACGGGGGATCACTCAGGTCGCGATAGTCGGTGACCCGGACCTGCAGCGGCAGATACCAGTCATCGGTCACATCGTCTTCGATGTAGCGATAGAAGTCATAAAAGTAATACTGATCGGCAGCCGGGTTACCGTTTCCGCCCGGATTTTCGTAGTTCAGGAACTTGCGGAGAGCGGCCTGCGCAACGGAAAGGTTCGGGTCGATCTGCGGGTTGATGCTGATCTGTCCGGTGTTCTGGCTGATCACGAACAGGTCCGGATCGTTAATGTCGTAGCCGTTCTCGTTGACGTCGACCTTCGGACTGTTGACGATCTCGTACAGCTGGATCGGGTCATCCTTCTGGGCGTTGTTCTGCTGTGTCCGGGGATTGTTGTCTTCATCCCAGACAACGAGATTCCCAACGAAATCCCCCTGACGGATGTGTTCCGAGACATAGAACACGTTGATGCTGTCGTCGAAGTCCACGGGGATGAACGGAGCATCGTTGATGTCGCGGAGGTTGACCGTGATCGTAATCGTGTCGATTTCGTTGTTGCCCGAAATCGCACGCGGCGTTACAGACAGAGACGACGCATTCTCGAAGTTGAAGTCGCCCCCGTCATCCGAATCCGTGCCGGTGAACATGTCGCCGTCGACATCCAACCAGTTGGCCAGGTCGTCGGTGTCATTGTAAGCAGCGTGGATGAAGAGCGACGGATCGCTCCGCCCCGTGTAGAAGTCGTACCCACCCCCATCAAATCCATAATCCGTATGATCGTTGACGATCAATGCGGCCTGATCGGTGGTGAAAGAACCGATCGACCACAGATACCGTCCTGTTCCCGAATCGAACCCGGAAATGTACGCGTAATCGTCGTCGTTAACCCGATTCCCTTCCTGAATAATGCGGAAGGCGCGTGAAGAGTCTCCGTCAGGACTTGGGTTATTTCCACTCGGCAGATCCCAGCGAATCGGATCGCCGTCGTCATCCCGGGCGTTCAGGAACGTCAAAGGCACCGGATAATTCCGATAGGTTCCGGGATTGCTCGGATCTTCGAGCACGACGCCGGAGTAAATCGGATCGGCATCCCAATAGGCCAGCTGGCCATTTTGCGGATACGTATTGGTGCCGAAGTTGACGTTCGGATTGTAAAGCGGATGGCGCCAGGCATCTTCTTCGATGGTGATCGAGAAGTTGTTTCCCCCGTTGGTCGTAATTACCGGAGCCGCCAGCAGCGTACGGCCTTCGAGGACTTCGCTGGCCGGGGCGGTATCCCGTTTGGTGCCGCGACGGCGAGTGAGCGGACGGCGGGCCAGTTGTTGAACGGGCGAGCGGCGGGTGCCCCGCGCCTTTGCGGCGGGAAGCGATTTGGAGAACGATCGAACGTACCAGGTATTGAGCAGATGACGCCAGTTCGGTCGCATGGTGATTCAACTTTCCGAGGTTTGAGTCATCACGTCCCGGAAGGGGGAGCTATGATGGAGGGTACGAATTGCAGGAAATGGAGCGCGCAATCTGCGCACGTCGGACGAAGTCGGGATGATGATCGTCAAAGTCGCGGGTCGTGAAGGTGGCCGCAGGGGGACATCTGCCTGTACCTGGAAAACCCGCAAGCTCGTCCGGTTCGCTCATCGAACCGCACGGTCTTCGTTCAGGGGGTGCGTGACGCCATAAACATGGAGTTCACTCCTGCGCCCCGAGATGGGGACAGCGCCGCAGGAATCTCGCCAGCTGGTTGCGGCCCATGCAACGTTCTGGCCTGCTTGTCCATGACTTCCGTGACGCAACTGAACCTAACCGGGGGGGTACAGGTGTGTCAATAAGTTGGTTTCAAATCCTCACAGGGAACCTGCTACACAGGAACGGCGTGCGGGTACGGGTTCCGTATCAACGGGCAGCCAACTGCACGTATACACCCTCTGCACAGCTGTGGAGACAGAATCAAACGCATTTTCACATGCTTGCGCGTCCCGTCAAGCACGAAATTTCCTACAACCGTTAGATTCGTCAGGTTCAACGTTCGTTAATCAAAAACGTACGTCCGCTTTTTTTTCGCCACGGAATTTGCCGCAGGCGACTTCCCGGGACGCCGAATCCGCTTTTTCGAACCGCCGGATTCCTTCTCCGACCCTTCAGGACCGCGGGACTTGGCCCCGGCCCGGGCCGGACCTTTTCCAGCGCCCTTCCCCGGACCTTTAGTAGGACGCGGCTTCCGCGTCGAATCCTTCGGCGTTTTCCGGTTTCGGGTCAAAATTTCCCGTAATTCGTCAAGTTCCCCATTTGTCAGGGGGCGGTAATCGCCCGGCTTCAGCTTGCCGAGCTTGATCGGGCCGAACGCGACCCGCTGCAGAGACATCACTTTATGCCCGATCCGCGCGAAGAGGCGTCGCACTTCGCGGTTGTGGCCTTCGCCCAGCGTCACTTCCAGAAAAGTGGACTTCCCCTGCTTCCCGGCTCGTCGGACATTCAGGAATTTGAACTTTCCTTCGCGGAAGAACATCCCGTCCTTGAGCTGCTGAATCTTGTCCGGCGTCGGATTGCCGACCACCTGTACGCGGTACGTGCGGTAGATGCGATACCGCGGATGGGCCAGCTGATGGGCGAAATCGCCATCGTTGGTCACAATGAGCAGTCCTTCGCTGTCTTCATCGAGTCGACCGACGGAGAACAGGCGGACCCGTTCCTTCTCGAACAGATCGACCACGCGGATTCGCCCGGCTGGATCGTGGTTCGTGCAGAGCACACCACGCGGCTTGTTGAGCGCGAAGTACTTCATCGGCTGCGGTTTGAGCCGCTCGCCATCGTATTCGATCACCTGCTTGAGCGGGTCGATGTTTACGCCCGGGTTATTCACCGGTTCGCCATCAACGGTTACGCGGCCGCTGCGGATGATTTCTTCGCACTGCCGGCGGGAGCCCAGACCGGCCGAGGCCAGGAACTTCTGCAGGCGGAACTCGTCCTGAGCCTCCACGGGCGGCTGAGCCGGTCCCTTCGACGGACGACGATTCGGGACGGAAGACCGATTGGAACGGGTGTTTTTGTCTTTGCGCATGGCAATTATTCCTGAGCAGAACCCGCGACGGCCGCTTCGGGCTCGGTGGCGGGCGTGGTGAGCGAGTGATCGGCGCTGTGGTCAAACGACTTGCGGACGAACGAAATCAGCACGGCGACGACGAGCATCAGCACGGCTCCCGACAGATACGGCATCAGCGGCATGCCCGATCCAAGCATCGCATAACCGGCAACCGGTCCACAAATCCGGGCCAGAGCCGACATGCTCTGTCCCATTCCAAGAACGCCCCCCTGTTCGGAGTCGGCGGCTCCCAGAGAGAGCATCGCCTGCAGCGAGGGAGTGACGGCTGCAAAACCGAGCACGCTGACAGGCAGAACGGCCATCAGCAGCGTGAACGAACCTCCGTTGGCGACCCAGCCAATGAGCAGCAGGCCGACAGCCAGGCAGACCGAGCCGAGAATTCCGGTCAGGTGCTCCCCGAGTCGCGGAATCAGCCGGCGGATCAGGCCTCCCTGGAACAGGGTCAGCAGCAGTCCGATATAGGCGAAAACAAAGAAGTTCTGGCGATCGCTCAGGCCGATCAGTTTGGTCATGAACGGGAGCGTCGTTTCGAACTGGGCGAACGCGAAAGTCGCCACGAAGATGGTCGAAAGCAGCAGCAGAATGGTCGGTCGAGCCACGGCAATCCGCAAATCGTGCAGGCTCAGCCAGTGAGCCCCGGCGGGTCGCGAACCTTCATGCAGCGATTCCGGCAGCTTGAAAATGGCGATTAACAGGGCCAGCCCCGAAATCGCGGAAGCGACGAATCCCGGGTACGGACTCGGCGTCGCCGTGGGATCGCTGCTCACGAACATGGCTCCAATCAGCGGGCCGAACGTGAACCCGACGCCGAAGGCGGCTCCGATCAGCGCCATCCCCTTCCCGCGATCAGCCTTCGAGGTACTGTCGGAGATGAAGGCCTGAGCCGTGGAGATTGTCGCCCCGGAGATCCCTGCCCCGATGCGGGAGAGGAACAGCCAGGTCAACGGAGCCAGTCCGAGGAACAGATCGTTGGCGTTGAACGTAGAAATCCAGCCGAACACCCCGTAGAAGAAGGTCGAACCGACCAGTCCGACAAGCAGCACGGGACGGCGTCCGATGCGATCCGACAGGCGTCCCCAGAGCGGCGCAAACAGGAACTGCATGGCTGAAAAACAGGCCATGAGCATGCCGAGCGTGAGTTCATCGGCCTGATAGAAGTCGCCGTAACGTGGCAGCAGCGGGAGCACGATGGCAAACCCGAGCAGGTCGATCGCCACGATGGCGAAGATAATCAGCTGTGCAAATTTTTGTGACGCCATGACGTTCCGCGAAAGGGGGGTGATCTGTAGGCGCAGTCGGAAACGTGCTTCGCAGCCGCGTTGAACGAAATCCGCAGTGCTCAGGGACTGCACAAGTTCTGAAAGCGATGCGGACTCACAACCATCCCGGTTGCGTGACTCCGGCTGGATCGATCGGGACCGTTCAGGTCCATCGAAGCAGGAAACGTAACAAGTTCCCGAACGTGCGTTATTTGACCGGTACTGAATCGGATCCGGGAGGACGGGTCGCTCTGGTCGAGGCCCGGGCCCGAATCAACAGAAAGCCGCACGGCGAGGTTCGCGCGTGCGGCTCTGCGATCATTCATTGTCAACTGACAGACTAAATAAGCAAGTCGATCAGCCGATAATTTCCGGATCTTTTTCCGGTGTGGCCGGATTCTTGGGATCGAACCACTCTTCTTTGAACACAATTCGCTTCTGATACTTCATCGCCAGGTTGGCCGTGAGAGCCATAATGGCATCGGCCATGGCCACGGTGCCGTTGCACTTCAGGCCTCCTTCGCTCGGCGGAGCGAAGATGTTATTGCGGATGCAGTAGCAGAAGTGCTCCATTTCCTCGGTGTAACCGCGGCTCACCTTCTGCGTCGCAGCAGCAGCCACGGCGGCATTTGCCGACGGAGCGAGCGATTCGCTGGCATCCAGCACCGGCTGACCGTCGCTGCCATTGAGAACGTACAGACGCTGTTCGGTACCCCCGCCACCCGTGGTCGGCGAAGCTTCTTTGAACAGGAGAGCTTCCTGCTCCATGTTGATGTACATCGTCCCTCGGCTGCCGAAGACCGACTCGCCATAAGGTTCGAAGCGGTTCGTGTTGATCGACGAGTAGGTCACGATGACCTTGTCGTTCTGATCTTCTTTGTAGTTCGGGCCGGGGAATTCGAAGGTCACATAGACGTGATCGTCGATTTCCCGTTTGTCCTGCTGCTTGTCGAGCGAACCAACTCCCTTGACGCCGTAGAAGTTACGTCCGCCGTAACCCTGGACAGCAATCGGGTGGACCTTGCCGAGGAAGATCGAACAGGCATCGAGCTGATGCGAGCCAAGTTCGGCCATCAGACCGCCACCGGTCTTGTTGTACAGACGCCAGTTGACCAGATGCTCCATGTCATCGTAGCCGAATTCGCTCACGCGACCTTCGAGCTCGGCCCGGTCAATCGGGTTGATCTTGTTCTGCCAGCTGTCACGACCCGGGAAGCTGTTGTTCCGGTGCCACTGAGCGCGGATGAACTTGATATCGCCCAGCAGACCCTGCTGCACGATGTAGTTGGCGTTGTCGTACATCACGCTGTAGTGGCGCTGGTGACCGACGGCGAGGAGCTTGTTATTGTCCTCAGCCGCTTTGATCATGTCCTTACACTGCGAGATGTTGTGAGCCATCAGCTTTTCGCAGAGGACGTGCTTGCCGGCGTTGAGAGCATCGATGGCGACCGGAGCGTGCTGATTGAGCGGCACGGCGATAACCACGGCTTCGATATCCGGGTCCTGCAGCAGGGCCTTATGGTCGTTGTAGACCTTAATGGTTTTCTTGCAGTTCGGCCCGAGCTTCCGCACGAGTCCCTGGCGAACGTCGTTACCGTCGCCGTCGAAAGCTCGCTTGCGGTTCGTGGGACGCAGGTCGGCGATGGCGACGATGTCCATGTACTCCGGCGGATGCTCATTGAGCAGAATGCTGCCTTCGTCCCCGGTGCCGATGAATCCGACTTTGACCGGATTTCCATCGAGCTTCGAGTAGCCAAAGTAGGTGGCCCCCGCAGCGGTTCCCGCGGCAACCGAGCCGATCAGGAAATCGCGGCGCGTCGAGCCGACAGCCGTATGGAAGTTATCCGTGCCGATGACTTTTTCTTCAGGTGTGAAGTACATCTCTTCGACCTCTTACACAAAAACAGGGAGGTCCCACGCATCAGTGTTCGCAACAGCGTGGGAAAAACCTCTGAATCAACAAATGGAACTCGAATCTGACCGAAGGTCGCCGGAGCGGCCGATCGTGTCAGGAATGGTCGTCGACAGGTTTCTTCTGAAACAGGCCAGAGAAGACGGCGTCAACTCCGAACCAGCGACCCGAGGGGAGAAACACAAACGCAGCCAGAATAAGGACTTCGATAAACACTTTATTCACGATAACGGCGTGTTCCGTCCCCGGAGGCTCGGGGTAACCGGGGAATGGCGGCATGGCCAGATAGAACTGGAGAAGCAGGAATGCTCCAGCCAGTGCGGCCAGCCGTGTCAGGAACCCGGCCATCAACATGGCTCCGATGATCGTCAGAGCCCACATCGTCTGCAGGTCAATATTTCGCTGCGGAGACGACGCCACGGGCATCGGTCCGCGAGCCAGCTGATCGGTTGTCAGCAGGCGTTCGGCCTGCCATTTCATGTCTGATTCCAGCGAGCGGATCGGCCCGACGAGTTCGGCCCGCATCTCCTGGATTTCTTTCCAGTCGTATTCGAGATGGTCGTAGTCGAAGCTCGTTTTGGCGTTGGCGAGCTTTTCCTCGTATCGGTTCAATCGGCTGCGATAGATATCGATTTTGCCGAGCCGTTCGCCATCGATCGTGCCGGCATGTTCTTTGTTAACCAGACCGGCGAGTTCCGGATCGCCTTCCAGGCTGGCCAGAGCCTGTTCCTTGTAGGACAGCCGGGATTGACGGTCGTAGAGCCGCTGGACCTGAGTCACGAATTCCTTCACGACCGGATCCTCGATGTCTTCGACCGAATCGACGCCCTCAACAAAGTTGACCTGAGCCAGCAGAGCCCGTTTTTCCCGAGGTGTCATATGCAGCTGGCCATCGAGAATGAGTCGTTTTTCTTCGGGGTTGAAGGTCAGGATGCGCTTCAGGCTTCCTTCAAGAGCGACGCCGGGTGGCAGCTGGGCCAGCTCGACGCGGTAGTCTTTGGCCCCTGAAACCATCTCATCGAGACGACGTCGCTGGCTGTCGGAAAGGTTGTAATGGTTCTTGAAGCTCTCCGCCCACGCGGTCCATCGAGCCGAAACGGTGGCATAGTCGAGATCGCGAAGATCATTCGGATCGCCCGTCAGGCTGCGGAAATAGCCACGAAGTGGTCCGGAAGCGGCTTTCAGGTACGGCTCTGCCGTCCACGGCGACGCCGTCTTCTGGGTATCGAACTTCCAGAGCCCTTCATACAGCAGCTGCCAGCCAATCGCCAGACGCACGACGACCAGGGCGACAATCGCGACAACGCTGATCTTTCGGATATCGTAATCAGACACAATCAGTTCCTTTGCAGCCGTTCGTGGAGGCTGCCCGACAAGAATTACGCGGATCGGCATCCAGCCGTTGAACGAAAAAGCGTATCCCGCGCAGCGAAGCCGGAATCCGTCGACGGACTCGCCCGAGGTTCATCATCAGCGGGGGACCAGATCGACGACGTCACTGCGCGCAAATGTACGTTCGTAAGAAGATACGGTCGACGGTGCCGGGAGACACTCGCTGCAGTGCGACCTACTGCCACTATATCTGGGGGGGGTGGGACAATCAAACAAATAACCATGCATTTGCCTGATCATCGGCGAGGGTACACCAGATCTCCCAGTTTTTCCAGCGGACCGGAAAAACCGCTCGAAATCGCGAAAATCCGACCGCGGCTCAGGTACTCATCACCCACGCCCCGGCAATCGTCGCCAGAACAACGATCATCAGCATCGAAGCGGTGGTCGAACAGCCAGACGCTGCGGGTTTCATCCGGTCCGGATGCTCTTCCCGGAGTTTCTTCTCGAGCCCGTCGATGAACTCCTTCGACTCCTTCAGGCCGACGCCGGTCGCTTCCCGATAATGTTTGATCGCCTGGATCTTCTGTCCCGCAAACAGAGCTTCGACGATCTTCTGGCGGTCTTCCGGGGTGAGTTCTTCAGTCATTCGTCGCGTCCTCCTGATGTCGAACTACTCGCTGATCGCCTTCTTCACCACATCGGTCCAGAGCTCGTAGCCAGTCTCGTTCAGGTGCAGCCCGTCTTTCGCGAAGACATCGTCCCGCGGCTCGCCCTGATCGTTGAGCAACACGGTCGCGGTATCGACATACACCAGATCGTTGTGCCGCTCGGCCATCTTCTCAACCTTCCGGTTGACCGAATTCATGTCGTCCCACATGTCCCACCGTTTAATGCTCGGCTTGATCGGCAGGTAATACACCGTCGCTCCCGGGACAGTCTGGCGGACGTTTTTCATCAACGTGCGGAAGTCGGCAACCACTTCTTTCGGAGTCTTGCCATGAGCGATGTCGTTGTCGCCACAATAGAAGACGATCGTCTTCGGCTCATACTTCTTCACGATGCGATCGAAGTAATACAGCACATCGCTCGTCTGTGACCCGCCGAAGCCGCGGTTGATCACCTTCTGCTCCGGGAACCACTTCTCGACGTCCCAAAGGCGAATTGAAGACGATCCGACGAACAGGATGCCGCCTGCTTCGGGTGGATTTTCCTTGTCTGCCTTTTCGAACGCCTGAATTGACGATTCGAACCGATTCTCCTTCGGAGCCTCATCGGCAGCAAAGAGAGGAAGTGAGAACATCGCAGCGGCGATGACACAGAAGAACGAACGACGAATCATGGTCGAATCCCTGAGGCTGAACAGAAGAAGAGTCGCTCCCATGTTGCAGGAGTCGCCAGGATTTCGCAACTCGCCCGCCCGAGATCGCAAGGAATCCATTCATAGCGGCGGAGTGGAGTCTACAGCAGTTGCTGCTCGAGCCAGAGTTGGACGGCGTTGTAGTAATGCACCGAGAGCCAGGTCACCAGTAGCAACAGTGTGGCGGCGACTTCGTTGCGGCCGAAATGATCGGCTCGGCTGTGGTGGCGGACGAACTCGAGCAGTCGCCCCGTGGGACAGCCGTATTTGCAGTAGGCCATTGGAATGAAGGCCGAGACAATCAGACTGCCGACAGCGATCGCAATCGGAATCCACGCCGACTGCCGGAACAGGTAGGCATCGAACGGCTCCAGATAGGCCAGGTCGAGGGGGAATTCCAGAATGTAGAACGAGACGCCCACGCCCATCAGCAGCCAGGGCGTCCACTTCAATCCCTCGGCGACTTGCTGCGGAACGCGTATTTTCCACGGCACGTAACGACTCAACAGCTGTTGAGCAGCTCCATGTGGGCAGATCTGGCTGCAGTAGGGTTGTCGGCGGGTGGTCGCTGGCGTGAGGAACGCAATCGCAACCAGCGTGACGAGTCCGGGAGCCATCTGCCAGGCGACGCCCTGAGCGGCATACCCGGCGAACAGACTGAGCGCGAGCAGTGAGCCATTCAGGAATCCGACGTAAACAATCGCCGCGATTTTCAGGCCGACCCAGATTTTGGTGTTGCCTTTCCAGCCGGACCGAAACGTCACCAGCAGGCCGATGCCAATGGCGATCCACAATCCGATATCCGTGGATGAAACGCGAACCTCGGGGGCGGCGTCGGTCTGATTCTCCGACCAGCGGAAGCGATGCTGAATCGATTTGGCAATGCCCATGCTGGAGAGCGTTGCCCCGGAAACGCCTTCCATGTATTCATCGTAGAAGTCGACCTTCGTGAGATTGTCCCAGTCCCGGCCTTTCCAGAAGTTCATGAAGTAGGCATCTTCGACCACCCATTTGATGTGCCGTTTTGTATCCCAGCTGTGTCGTACAGAGATGCCGAGAACTTTTCGCGTCGGGGTGTCGAGTGGAGGAGGATCGGGTGAATCGTACGGGAGAGCCAGCGACTTCGGATTCGGCTCCGTTGTCGGCGGGCCCATCACAATCAACACATCGGTCGGGCCGGCATAGCCAATGATGTCTTCCGACTGAGGGCTCGTCCTTAGAGCGTAGCCGATCTCTTCGCCGGCTTCATTGAGGATGAACAACCCGGCTCGGGCACTGTCGTCGATTTCAAGGGACCTGGCTTCGGGCAGGAGGGCCCGCACTTCGTCGAGCTCAATCGGGCGGTCGCCCTGAATTCGCTGGCTGATCGCATGTTGCCGCATCAGCAGGACGATGCCGACCAGAAGAGCGATCCGGTACCCCTGAAGCAGATAGGAACGCCAACGCCCGCCAGCCGGAGACTTTTTTCGCGCCGGCTTCGTTTCAAGAGGAATGAGCGAATCCTCGGTCATGGTGGCGGAATCGGGGCGAGGGGTTTGTCTTCGCAGATCGGGGCCTGCAGTGGCCCCGGTGACAGTTGCCGCCGGCGGGAACGGGAAGCTACCTCCTCGTGCACCTGGAAACACGAAGCGTAGGGCTGCTTCGGTTAAGATCTGACCCGGTTAGCACGGTCCCACCGCACTCAGAGGTAGCTTCTCATCCCCGCCGTATTGCTGCGAAAGACAGGAAGCAGGGTGCAGTGTCACAACCCGGGCGCGGGTCGTCAAGTATCGCACCGCCGAACTTCGCCGAATCGCCTGATCTGAGCAGGATTGCTCCAGTTTTCCGCGAAAACAGGCGGATTCAGGACAGTTGGGCGATGATAGGGGGCGGTTCAACGTAGCAGTGGCATCCGGTGTTCCCGCTGCCGGGGCTCTTGTCCACAGACAGGAATGTCTGTGCCACCGGCTGAGGATGACGGAATCACGGAGCGTGGCCTTGAGGGAAGGCGGAAAGATGCCGTCGGTACGGAGGGGAAGATCGTTGCGGCCATCGGTCGCGGTGGATCTGATCTTGACCGAAAACCCTGATTCTCGCAGACTTTGCCGCGATTGATCCGACCGATCTGAGATGGCCAGGGAGGGCCGAAATGAAACGGACGATTGCGATATCTACGATTGTGCTTTACCTGGGCTCGCTGGCCTGCGGGATCGCTTCGCATACGCTGCAGTTCGGCAATGCCGCCCATCCGGCCATGTATTACGTGGTCTGGGACATGTTTTGCGGCTGGTCCGGCTACGAAACGCGGAATCACCTCATCGCTCAGGGGGCCAGCGGACAGTATTACCGGCTGACTCCCGTCCCCTGGGGCGACTATCAGCCTTATGGTCCGGCCAATCGCATTGACTACGACAGCTTCGCCATGCACGGCGGCGCCATTGCCCGGAATATCCTTCGCAACACCGAGCACGAGCCGATTCAGCAGGTCTATCTGATCGAGGAAAACTGGTCGAAGCGATACAACATTCCCGACTACCTGTGGCGATTCGAAGAGCCGAAGGAAAAGCATTCCTACTTTCACACCCGCGTGACCTACAACGGCGACTGCGAGGCGATCGACGCCAAAATGTCGTGGCATTCGGCGATTCAGGCCCATCACCTGAATACGAACGCGAGACTGGCTCAATTGCGGAAAAACTCTCGCAAAGTCTTCGCCGTCGCCGAACCGAAACTGCTTCCTCCGCAGCATGCCGCTCCAATCTCGGCGAACGGCAACAGTCAGATCCAACCGGTTTCGTTTCAGACGACTCACTGATCCGAGTGCCTTCCGCATCGTCTTTCGCGATGCCGCACCCATCCGGACAACGATCATTACCAGCCGCAGGCAAAGGCCTGCTTCACACAGTCAGGGATGACCATGGCCACCGATTCCGTGCAGACAACCAGCTGGAAACAGGCTTTCAACGAGTTCTTCTTCGCCCGTCAGGTGCCGTATGGAATGGCTCTGATGCGGATTTCGCTCACCGCCGTCATGCTGTTCGTGATGGGGACCCGCTGGCCATTCGTTCGAGAGCTCTATTCGTCCGACGGAGCCGCCGCTCCTCTGGCGGACAACTTCGGCTACTTCAACTTTCTGCCCCTTATGTCAGGCCCGCTCGCCGTGGCCCTTTACACGTTCATGCTGCTGGCAATGGTGCTGCTGATTTTCGGCTGGAAAACCCGCTTTGCCGCAATCAGCGTATTCACCCTGTTCACGTACTTCACGCTGCAGGATTCTCTGAGCACGATTACCAAGTACTCCGTGATTTCGTCGCACGCCTTCTTTCTGCTGGCGATCTCGCAATGCGGAGCCGTCTGGTCGGTCGACCGCTGGCTGGAACTGAAGCGGCAGGGTGTGAAGTCCCCTCTCCGTCTGCTGGGCACCGGACGAGCCGTCGAAATGTGGCCGCAGCGACTCGTGCAGATCTTTATTGGCGTCGTCTACTTCGGAGCCGCGGTTACGAAGCTGCAGACGACGACGTTCTTCAGCGGGGATCAGCTACGATTCTGGCTGCTGACCAACGTGAATCATTACAACCCGATCGGGGAGCTGTTCTCCGCTTATCCGGCTCTGCTGATTCCAGGTGGCTATGCGACGATCGTCTGGGAGATTGCCTTCATTTTCGCGGTCTGGCAGAAGCGGATGCGAATTCCGATGCTTCTCATCGGAGCCATGTTCCACGGCATGACGACTCTGCTGCTGGGACTGTTCATTTTCCCGCTCGTCTGTACCAGCATCTATCTTGTCTTCACCACCCCTGAAGACATTCAAAACCTGCGTGCATTCGGAGCCCGGCTTGCCCGGCGATCTCCAGCTCTGCAGACGCTTTCCCGCCTCCCGCATCGCATTTCGCTGGCCATCGGCGAGAACTGTGTTCGAATTGGAACCCGCGGCCTGGTGCCGATCTGCCTGGCATTGATTGCCGGCGGACTGTACTTCGAACACACGGCTGATCGCTTCGGAACCCGTCGGGCGGAAGGACGTTACCAGCTGCAGCCGCTGTCTCACGAAGTGGCCATGAACATGCTGCGAACCCACGACCAGATCCGCGAAGAGGACAAACTCCTGTCCCTCGATATCGGACAGTGGATGGTCGCCGGACGTGTGACCGAGTTCGGCACCACGTTCGATGCCGGCGACTTCCTGATGGTCCAGGCGAACATGATTCCGCCGTTCGACGATCTGTACCTGAAGTGCGATCTGCACAACAGTCGAGGGAATGTGCTTCAGCAAATTGAAGGAGCCCTGACCCGCGAGAACTTCCGCTACACGTTCGGCTATCAGTTGCCCGTCGACCTGGCCGCCGGCGAATACCAGTTCGTGCTGAACTGCAACAACGTGGAAATCGCGCGGAGAACGATCACCGTAAGGAACGACGAAGACCGATCCGTGGCGGCTCGCTAGTCGGGTCTTCCGCTACCGCGGTTGTCCCCAGATCGTTTCGAGGACGGAATACATTCTCGGATCGTGAGCCTTCAGTTCAGTCGCGTTGAACGGAAAGAAATCGTTCTGGCCGAAGTAGGCTTCCGTGTTCTCGGCGAAGTATTCCTTTGCATTCGTGATTGCGTAGGCTCGCTCGATCTTGCCGTTTCCGCGCTGGACCTGATCGTAAAGGCCGGCTGACTTCGCGGCTTCGTAGGCTGCTTCGACCTCCGCATGATCGAAGCCGAGTACCTGGTCATGGTAAGCGTGAGCAAGTTCGTGCAGGACGAAGACGGGCATCCGTTTCACTTCTTTTTCGAAGATCGAAATGTTGGTGAATTCGACACAGCGAGCCATGTCTGGATTGCGTCCGTTATCTTTCAGCCAGCCGACCGAGGGATGGTACTCCGCCTTCGGGCCGATCCCGGGATACTGCGGCGAGAACCAGAGCTTCACCTGTTGCAGCTGCGGGATGTGCTGCTCCGGCACCACGTTCTTGATGAAGACGAGTTGCTCTTCGAGGAGTTCGAGGGCGCGAGCGGTCTGCTCCGGCTGATCCTGTTCGAGTCGCGTGTCGAGATGGAGCGTCCAGCCCTGAATCTCAACGAGCCGATGCGTCGGTTCGTTCGCCTGGCAGTCGACAGGCAACGTGGCCAGGAAGAGCGGCAGAAGAATCAGTCTGCGGAATGCGAGCATGGCGGATCTCCCTGCGATGAACAGCGGGCGGAAGATCCGATGTTACTCGGCGACGAGATCGTTGAAAACCGGCTCCGTCGCTCTTCAGCAGGCGACGCGGAGTTGTGCCTCTTCGGCGTTCAGCGAAACGATGGCGATGCCGAGCTTGTCGGCCAGTTCGAGCACTTCCGGTTCGTCGATAATAATCGTCTGCCCGGCTTCGACCGCAAGAACACGTCCGCCGGCTTCATGCATCGAACGCAGGGTTTGCACGCCGATTGTCGGGACATCGAAGCGGCTGTCCTGCTGCGGCTTGGCGACTTTGACCACGGTAAATCCGCCTCGCTTGCAGAGTTCGCCAGCGCGGAGAATTGCCTTGTCGGTACCTTCAATCGCTTCGACGGCGATCACAGCCGTATCGTTCACGATAATGGTCTGACCGATATCGAGCCGTCCAATTTCCTTGGCCATTTCCCAGCCAAAGGCAATATCTTTCCACTGAGCGGCCGTCGGTTTTCGTCGAGTGAGGAAGCCGTGTTGCACGAGTAACTCCGGACAGAAATCGAGTGCGGATGCAAAGTGAATGCGGTCGCGTTCAAATTCGCGAATGACCGCCAGCAGCAGCGTGTCGTCTTTTTTGTTCTCGCAGGCGTAACGCAACCACAGATGAATGGTTCGCAAATCGGGCATCAGTCGCCAGATGCGGTTCGACTGAAACAGAACGGTCTTCTCGATCTTCCCGGCCATGACGACCTGGTCGACCTTGTTCCGTTTGAACCAGCGAATCGCCTGACCGATCCGGGCCAGCGGAACCGGAGAATAATGATTGCACATCCCGGCGAGCGATTCATCGGCCATGCCAATGACGCCCATACCGAAGAGTTCGTAATTCTGAGCGCGTGCCGCTTCGGCAAAGACGAGCGGAAACCGCCCCGCTCCGGCCAGCAGCCCGACGCGCATCCCGGGCGGATATCGCCGCTGGGAAGGCTCGAATTCGCGAAGAGGTAGGATATCTGCCATGACTCAGAAAACGTAAACGACGGAAATGAATGAAGGTGATTACAGCAGCGGCTCAGGCCGCCCGACGACTTTCCTTGGAGTTGTCCTCCGAGGTGAGCTCATTCAGTTGAGCTTCCAGCTTCTCGACCTGCTTCTGGAGTCGGCGAACCGCCTGCCTCGTTTCCGGCAGCTTGGTTTGAGCCGTCATGATTTTGGACTGTTGTTCGAGCGGAAGAGCGGGAGCGCCGAGCAGGGTGGCACCGGCTTCAACATTCCGGAACACACCCGACTGAGCCATCAGATTGGCCCCTTCTCCGATGTGCAGGTGATCGGCGATTCCGACCTGGCCGCCGAAGCGACAGTAATTGCCCGTTGAAACCGAACCGGCCAATCCAACCTGCGAAACGATGACGTTGTGCTCGCCGATCTGGCAGTTGTGGGCGATCATCACGAGGTTGTCGATCTTCGTGCCGCGACCAATCACCGTCGGCTCGAACATGCCCCGGTCGATCGTTGTGCAGGAACCGACTTCGACGTCGTCTTCGAGAATCACCGAACCGAAATGTTCGATCTTGTGAAACGCTCCGCCGTGGAAGCGATAGCCGAATCCGTCTGCGCCGATGATCGAGCCGGAATGGACCTGAACCCGGTTTCTCAGTTCGCAATTGCCATAAACGACCACGCGGGGATGCAGAATAACATTCTCACCGAGCGTTACATTGTGCTGCAGAACCACGCCGGCGTGCAGATGGCAGCCATCTCCGATTCGGCAATCCGGACCGACCGAAACGTGGGGGCCGATCGTTACGTTCGAGCCGATGGTCGCGGTGCGATCGACGACGGCAGTCGGATGGATACCGGGACGGGGCTCGGGAGCCGATTGCTTGAACATCGGCAGCAGCTGGATGAAACAGTTGAATGGATCGTCCACGACAATGAGCGATTCGCCGTTGAAGGGAATCTGCCCGGGATCGCATTTTTCGGGGATCAGGACGACAGTGGCCGAGGTCTTCTCAAGCTGCCTGATTTCTTTGGGATTGCTCAAAAACGAGAGCGTCCCTTCGCGGGATCGCGAAATCGAGGAGACGTCATCGACCTGTGCATTCGGATTTCCATGCAGAATTCCGGAGACAAGTTCGGCGATTTTGGCAGCATTCAGACTCATCAGCCCATCCTTGAGCAGTCGGCGGCAACCGGAGTTGCCGAATGTGTTGATGGACCAATCCCTGGTCCTAACCAAGTGTGTATAGCAGGACTTTCGGGAGCGACGCAAGAGGAGTTCCGAATGCCCCCGGGTCCACCCCGGTTTGGTAAATCTTACAACCGGGAAATGAACAGGGGAGCAGCCATCTGCACGGCCGCTCCCCCGTCAATTCGCTTTGTCAGCGACGCTTAGAAGTCGCCAAGAACCTGACCGTCCGCCATCTGAGCCAGCCGCTCCATCACGACCGGATCAACGTGCTTGCTCACGGTACGGACCGAACCATCTGCCATGAGCACCTGCATCGTTTCTCCGTCCGATCCTCCCAGTCCGTCCGGACCGTAAACATACGGCTGCTGTGTGAGGCCGCGAACGGTGCTGTTGCCGCCCTGAGCCCAGGGACCGTGATCGTCGGAAGCAGAGGTGATCATCATCGTATTGCTCGTTCCGTCGGTGATATCCCGCATGCGGGTTTTACGATCGTAACCAAAGATTCCACAGCCCTCCTGGCCGATCTCCAGTTCCGGAGCGTTCTCGCCCACCCCGGCGATCGCGACATAGTGCGTGATGCCGTATTCGCCATCCCCTTCGTTCATACCGGGATCGAGTAGCGTCTGGATCTGGATCTGGGCCATGTCATCGTTGCCGTCCTCGTTCCAGCCGAGCTTGCGATCGATAAGCTCATAAACGCCGGCCTGTTCGATGAAGGGCAGGACTGAGACGACCCAGCTCAGCCGTTCGTCTGGCTCAAGATCTTCGTTGGGAATCGTTGCGGACGGGAAATGCTTGTAAACGTCGTGATAGTTGTGCATCGCCAGTCCAAGCTGCTTCAGGTTATTCGACGACTGCGTCCTGCGTGCGGCCTGTCGAGCCGCCTGAACGGCCGGAAGCAGCAATGCCACACCCACCCCGGCGACTGCCGCTGTGCTCATCCCGGCGTTGCCGCCAAACATGGGCAGACCTGCCGTCGAGCTGCGGGAATACATCGTGCAGCCGTTTTCATCGCAGACTGAGACGGCCAGATTCGGAAACAGCGGCGCGGTGACGAGTTCGGGCGGCGGGAAATCCTCAATGTAAACCGGAAGCTCTTCATCCCCTTCCAGTCCTTCGCTCAGCGCCGCCGACTGGAGCATCGGCAGGAACGGCATGCCGAGGTTCAGCAGCAGCTGATAAGTATCGCGGGTGTTCATTGCACTGATCGACGAGAATTCCTGCGGCAACTTCCCGAGCGCGGTCGCATACTCTTCGTCCGGTTCCCAGCTCGGAAGTTTCCCTTCGACCCGCAGACGGAAAGCTTCCACAGCCTGGGGCATCAGCGCGACAACCAGCCAGTTATCGACGACCTGAACCGCTCCATACTGCACGGCCTGATCGCCATCGCCGGTGATATCGAAGACAATCAGATCCTGACCATCCTTTTCAATCCGGAAGGGATAGACCGGCCAGTCGAAGTACTCGCCATCTTCTTCGGCCTGTTCCAGACGAGACATCTGCTCGTCAATGAAGGCCTTCATCTGATCCGGGTTCTTCAGCTCGACGCAGAGGGCCGCTCCCATGCCGAACATGCCGCCATTGGCATCGTCGTACTGGCAGACGACGTCGCCGAAGTGTGCCAGCAGATCCGCTTTCGGATCGAAGCCCAGCATGTCGGGCAGCGAATCGATCATCGCTTCCGCCTGATCCTGCTGCGGTCCGCCGACCACCTTCGCCGCGTTGCGAGCCAACGCGAGCAGCGCGTCGTAAGTCGCCACGGCATCGCACTGCGAAGCCATGAACCAGTTCATCTTCGAGGGAAGCGGGGGGAGATCGTCCAGGGTCATCAGGGGGCCCTCGGAGCGTCCCAACCCAACGATCTCCGTTTCGGTCCAGTTCGCTTCACCTTTGTAACCCGTGCGGGCGACGACTGCTTCGAGCTTATTCAGACCGATGAGTTTGAGCACATCGGCCACCGTCAGCTGTTGCTCGGTCGGAACCGGCAGCGGCATCGAGCCATACTTCTTCTGCAAGGCAGCCCAGTCGAGCCAGAAGAGCCCGGTCTGCGTGAAGTCGACGTCTTTGCCCTTCACGGCTGCGAAGCTTTCGTTGTCCGCCAGCGAGGGCTCGTCGCCCGAAATACAGGCCATCGTCTGCTTAACGACATTCGGCCCCACGGCGACAACCAGGCTCTCTCCTTCTTTCCAGAGTCCGACCTGAATGCCCGGGGACCGAGGAATGATAAAGTGTGCCACCGACCGTCCGTTGATGCGTTCCACCTCGAGGCGAACCCCTTCGCGTTCGAGCGACTGCCCCAGCAGATTCGTCGCCGCTTCGGCCCATCTGCCTCCCGCGTTGAAAATAATCCGCGACGAGGGCATGGGATCCTGAGGATCGGACGAGAGAGAAGCCGCCAGAATGTAGCCCTGTCCGATCAGATCCTCGGCCACTTCGCGGACCTGTCGGGCGTTGCCACTCTCATCGCGAGCAATCATGAATTCGATAATGCGATCGAAGACATCCGCGAGACCCGACTCGACGAAGGCCTGATACTCGGCCGTTTCGGAGTAGGCCTCCTGCGCATTGGAGAGACCATCAAACGACGTATAAAGGAACGTATTCTGAGGAATCAGATCCTCAGGAGCAGCTGCCTGCCACATGAAGCCTTTCGCGACGTTCCAGCTGATCACCACCGTCGCCAGCAGTGCCGCCAGAATCGTGTACCGGGATTTCCCCCATCTCGCCATCGCCCGTCTCCTTCTGCTCAATGGTAGCTACTCGATATGGTCCCGGTCCCCCAACGGCCTTCCAGCCACCGGTGAACCAATGTCAAACATAACGAGTCAGCAAGAGAACAGCGAGGATTTCCCGGGAGTTCCGAAGAACTTCACGCGATCAGTCAGAGGACCAGAGCAGACGACAAAGCGATTGGAAACACGGGCAGGCAGGTCCACTACAGTGGTATTCGCTGTGCGGACGCGGAAGGTGCGTACCTCGAAGAATGGAGTGCCGTTGGTCCATAAAGAGTGCTGCGTAAGCACGTGAAGCAGAGGGAGTTAAACGCGAAGAGAACGCGATTTACGCGTCCGCACAGCGGACCCTACGAGACATCCACTTTGGTTGACTCTCGGCTTTCCGCGGCAGCCTCTCTGGTGTTCTTCTCGATGGCCAGCAGGACCAATGCAATCTCGCTCAGTGCGAGACATGCCACCGCGTAAGTCAGCGATGGAACCAGGTACGCGATTGGAGCAATTTGAATGATTGCCACGACAAACACTGTCGAAGCTATGGCAGCCATCAACCGGAGCAATCCGATCAGACCGCGCAGCAATCGAAATGAATTCGTCGATGCAACCGTGGGAACGTCCGTCTCACCGCTCATTGCCGTCCTCTGTCCGTTGGTGACTCGGAATACAGGCAGAATTCCCGATCTGCCTGTGGACTGGCACAACGGCATGGACGTCAGATCGGTTCAAGGTAATTCGAAAAATGCGGTGACACCACCTCCCGACCAACAGGCAATCGAGTCCACTCCAGTAGGATCCGCTGTGCGGCGCGGTATGTGCGTGCCTCGAAGAATGGAGTGCCGTTGGTTTGACCAACGCCCCGCCAATGCAAGTGAAGCAGAGAGAATCACCACTGCGTGGAACACGGTTTACGCGTCCGCACAGCGGCCCCTACTTTCGCGAGCGATGTGATACTACGCGAGTACTGGTTCGCCGACGGTCCAGCGGTGACCGTCGCGGATGACTTTGCGGTAGAGCGTGTCGCGTTCGACCGGAATGCAGCCGGCTTCGCGGATCATGTTGTGCAGCTGCTCGACCGTCAGCGCCTGTGGCGTCTTCGCGCCGGCATCGTGGTAGATGGTCTCGTGCACCACGGTGCCATCGAGGTCGTCTGCTCCGAAGCCGAGGGCGACCTGGGCGGTCGATTCGCCGAGCATGATCCAGTAAGCCTTGATGTGATCGAAGTTGTCGAGCATCAGGCGGCTGATCGCAATTGTCCGCAGGTCCATCTGGCCGGTCGGCTTCGGAATATGATCCAGCCCCGTGTTCTCCGGATGGAAGGCGAGCGGAATAAACGTCTGAAACCCGCCGGTGCGATCCTGAAGGGTTCGCAGTCGATTCAAATGGTCCATGCGATGCTCGGCTGCTTCCACGTGCCCGTAAAGCATGGTCGCATTCGAGCGGATGCCAAGATCGTGAGCGGTGCCGTGAATGTCGATCCAGCGTTCCGAATCGGCTTTGTGCTCACACAGCTGCTTGCGGATTTCTTCGTCGAAGATTTCCGCTCCACCACCCGGCATGCTGCCGAGACCAGCGTCTTTGAGTTCTTGCAGCACCCAGTCGTAAGGCTTCTTCGTGATGTGGCTGAACCAGTTGATTTCGACGGCAGTCCAGGCTTTCACGTGGATGTCGGGATCGGTTTCGTGAATGATCCGCACGACATCGACGTACCAGTCGAACTTCTTCTGATGATGCAGTCCGCCGACGACGTGAATTTCGGTCGCGCCCTTCTCCTGAGCCTCGTGGACACGTTCGCGGATCATGTCGTCGCTGAAGACGTAGGCCTTATCGGCCTTGAGATCGGACCGAAACGCGCAGAACCGACAGCGGTACACGCAGACGTTCGTCGGGTTCAGGTGGATGTTGGTGTTGTAGTAGGCGTAGCGACCGTTCTTCTTCTCGCGGACGTAGTTCGCCAGCCGGCCGAGCGTCATCAGATCGACTTCCCGATCCAGGAACAGTCCGTCCTCCATCGTCAGACGGGTGCCGGAATAAACCTTCTCTTCGATCTCTGCGATACGTTTCTGGAAGTCTGCCTGCGACATGGAACTGTACTCTCGTCGAGTTTCTCGAACTAAGCGGGCCGGGCGATGTGAGATTTCAGGCCGGATTCTGCATGCGGATTATACGCAATCGGCTCCCCTGCTGCGCCCGGGGACTGCGGAAAATGCGACCAGTTGTCGCGGAGCGCACTCTACACCCCGAGCCACAGGTCTGCAATTCCGAACAACAGCAGCCCGAAACTGATGACTGCATTCACATTGAAGAACGCCACGCCGGCTCGGGACAGATCAGCCGGGCTGACCAGCCAGTGTTCGTACACCAGCAGACCGGCCATAAGAAGGACGCCAATCAGAAAGATGGTCGACAGCGGACTGGTGACCGCGAACGCGACCAGCGTTCCGGCACACAGAAAATGACTCGTCGCCGCCACCTTGAGCGCCTTCGGGATCCCCAGTCGAGCGGGAATACTGTGCAGTCCAGCCGAGCGGTCGTACTCGGCATCCTGACAGGCATAAATAATGTCGAAGCCGCCCACCCAGAAGAAAATCGCAGCCGCCAGCCACCACAAGCTCGGTTCCAGTGTGCCCGTCAGAGCAATCCAGGTTGCCAGCGGAGACAGCATTAAAGCAGCCGCCAGCCAGTAATGGGCCAGCATGCTGAATCGTTTTATCAGCGAATACGCGAGCAGAAAGAGCAGCACCGGGACGGAGAGCATCAGCGGCAGCTGATTCGGCCAGAAGAGCAGCGTCGAGGCGACGAAACCCAGGCTGCTGAGGATTGTCAGCGTCAGGACACTTCCCGCACTCAGCAATCCCGCCGGGATGTGCCGCCCGGCTGTCCGCGGATTCTCGGCATCAAACTTCCGATCCGCGTACCGATTGAACGCCATGGCCGCCGTGCGGGCAAAGACCATGCACAGCAGCACACCAAGCAAGTCCTGCCAGCGAAACGGGGCAACCGTCGACCACGCCAGAATCGCACTCAGGAGCGCAAACGGCAGCGCAAAGATCGTGTGACTGAACCGGATCAGGCCCAGATACAGCGAAAGCTGCGACGGTCGTTGTTGTTCGGCTGCGGTCATGGCGTCGATTCTCGTGAAGGAAGTGCGCGATTCTAGTCGCCTGCAGAAGCGAACTCAAACTGGCCCGACTGATTGGAGATGCTCAGCTCTCGCCCAGCAAGGGATGGCCCAGACGTGCACGTCTGGGTGACGAAGTCACAGGAAGAGGCTGTCCATCGCTGAAAAAGCTGGAACGGGCGTTTTGAACGCATGACTTGGTGGTAGCCCCGGTTGATTCAACCGGGGTGGCGAAGCCACAAGAGGTCTGCCAACACGCTCCTTATTCCAATTGATCTTTGAAACCTCTTGCATACGCAGGTGAATAGATCCGCATTGCCAGGGCGAATCGCAGTCGACGTTCATTAAGAACAACGGTCAGCTTCCTCTTGTGGCTGCGCCACTCAGACGCACGCGTCTGAGCCATCCCTTCATTCGGTTCAGTGTTCTGGCACTCACGACTGAAGACAGGCCTCCTGTTGCGTTGCAACACAGAGATGAATCTCTTGTGCCATCCTCGTCATCAGTGCCAGGAATTGGACTTCACCGACGCATCGGAACCTGCCAATAACTCCCCCGGGCGGCTGCCCCCAGCTTTTCCACAGACAGAAGTTGACCTGTCTTTCCTGATTCTGGTAGCTTCCCGCAAGGAGTCCACTTTTTCAGTCAGGGTAGATGCTATGTGTGGAATCATCGGCTACGTCGGACATCAGCAGGTCCAGAATCTTTTGCTGGACGGGTTACACCGGCTTGAGTATCGCGGCTATGACAGTGCGGGAATTGCCGTGCTGGAAGGCGGGCAGATCTCGCTGAAGAAACGAGCCGGCCGCGTGCAGGAACTCGGCCACGCTGTCGCCGAGCATCCCCTGAAAGGTCATATCGGCATCGGCCACACCCGCTGGGCGACGCACGGCGAGGTGAACGACACCAACTCACACCCGCACGTCGGCGGCGAGGGCGAACTCTGCCTCGTGCACAACGGCGTCATCGAGAACTACTCATCGCTGCGGAAAAAGCTCAAGGAAAAGGGCTTCGAGTTCGTTACCACCACGGATTCCGAAGTCGTTGCGCATCTTCTGGCCTATGAATACCGTCGAGGTATTGCGGCGGGAGGAATCGAAGGCTCCCAGCAACTCTGCCTCGATGCTCTGCAGGCCACGCTGACACAGCTGAAAGGAACGTACGGCCTGGCCGTCCTGTATCGCGACTGCCCAGATACGATGTACGTGGCCCGCGTCGGCAGTCCGCTGGTCATCGGCATTGGCGACAACGAGAACTTCGTCGCCAGCGATGCCAGCCCTCTGGCCGTGCATACCGAAGAAGTCGTCTATCTCTCGGACAACGAGATCGCCATCCTCACGCCAGATGATGTGCAGATCATTCACCGCGACAGCGGAGCAGTCGACCTGAATATCCAGGTGCTCGAACAGTCCGCTGCGGATTCCGAGCTTGGCGAATTCCCTCACTACATGCTGAAGGAAATCTACGAGCAGCCCCAGTCCATCGAAAACGCCATGCGGGGCCGTTTCGACGACGACGAAGCGACTGCCGTCTTCGGCGGGCTCAACATGACTGCCAAGGAATTGCGAAAGGTTGACCGCATCGTCCTCACCGCGTGCGGCACCTCCTGGCATGCCGGCCTGGTTGGCGAGTATCTGCTCGAAGAGTTCGCCCGCATTCCGACCGAAGTCGAATACGCCAGCGAACTGCGATACCGCAACCCGCCGATGTCCGAAAACACAATGATCTTCGCGATCACCCAGTCGGGCGAAACAGCCGATACGCTGGCCGCAATGCGGGAATGCAAACGCAAAGGTCATCCGACGCTCGCGATCTGTAACGTCGTCGGCTCCACCATCGCCCGGGAAGCAGACGGCGGCATCTATCTGCACGCCGGACCGGAAATCGGGGTCGCCTCGACCAAAGCCTTCACCTCTCAGGTGACAGTCCTGACGCTGCTCGCCCTGTTCTTCGGACGCATGCGGCACCTCTCCTATCCGGCTGGCAAACGGATCATCCGGCACCTGCGGGAGATCCCCACACTCGTCGAAGAGACGCTGAAGTGTCACGAGATGGTGAAGTACGTCTGCGAGAAATACGCCCGCTACAACAACTTCCTGTACTTGGGTCGCCTCTACAACTTCCCGGTTGCCCTCGAAGGAGCGTTGAAGCTCAAAGAAATCAGCTACATTCACGCCGAGGGTTACCCTGCTGCCGAGATGAAGCACGGTCCGATCGCCCTGGTCGACGACATCACGCCCTCTGTGTTCGTCGTGCCGAAGTGCGGTATCTATCCCAAGGTCATCAGCAACCTGGAAGAAGTTAAAGCCCGCAAGGGACCGGTCATCGCCATCGCCTGCAAAGGGGATGAAAAGATCGCCGAGCTGGCTGATGATGTGATCTACGTGCCGGACGTCGAAGAGTATCTGCAGCCGCTCGTTACTTCGATTCCACTGCAGTTGCTGTCGTATCACATCGCCCTGCACCGGGGTTGTAACGTCGACCGCCCGCGAAATCTCGCCAAGAGCGTGACGGTGGAATAGTCCACTGCAGCTGACTCCCGGGGATGAGTGCCACTGGCTCCGCCAGTGCGGCCCCCCTTTGAGACTCCCGCCGGACAACGATGCACTGGCAAAGCCAGTGGCACCCCGCGAAAGGCGTCCAGTGGAACGAATAGGTGTGCGGACGTGGCGACACCCGACGTTAATCTAGAACAGTCCAGATGATAAAGTACCCGTTCGAGCGGAACGCAGAATTCGTCGAGGATGTCCTTCGTTTTATCGAGTCACCACGCAAATTCTCTCGGGGCGTCGATCGAGGACGTCTTCCGTCAGATAATTTCCTCATCATCTCTGGTGACAAATGGGTGGAGGATGAACACGCCTTTGACGTATTCAGGAATCCAGAGGTACCAGACTCAAGGATTGACAAATTCACGTGGTCAGACGTCGTCAAGATGAATGATGGACTCTATCTTGAGGCATCTCCGGCAGCTTGAGGGGTTCTCAACCGAGATGGATACCTGGCTATGTGCCAACCTCACCGGACTCTATTCGCTTGTCGCGAAAAAATTCGATGGCGATCTCCCGCCGTGGCTGATTGAAGAGGTGGCCGCAGACTTCGATGAGTTCATCCGCTATCGTGCAGTAACAGGAAATCGGCCATGCATCTCAAACACCGCATTTGACTGCTATCTCGCTAACGGCTTCCCATGCGGATGGACTGGCGAGTATCCGAATGGGCGAATGGTAGTTTATTCCGCCAAATGACCTCGCGTGATCAGGTCATTGACGGACCTTGGCCATTTTTTGCGATCAAAGTTCGCAAAAAACAAGCCGGCCTCTTCCCGAGACCGGCTTGTCCTACCTGATTCGAATCGTGTTCAGCTTACCGCCATGCGCTCCGGCGGCCACGGGACGACAGCAGCACCAGAATCACGGCACCAACCAGCGATGCGATAAAGCTCGACGGCTGCAGGGCGTCACCCCGTCCCATAATGAGGAAGTAGCCGAATCCTCCCAGGAACGAACCGGCAACCCCCAGCAGGATCGTCGCCAGCAGTCCCATCGGCTGACGTCCCGGCACGAGCAGCCGAGCAATCGCTCCGACCACCAGACCAAACATACTCCACACCACAATCGCGACCAGCAAGTCCATCGTTGTATCCTCTCTCTTGTGTTGGTTTCTCGTCTCATCAGAAGTCGCAAGGTTTCGAGCAGCGACTTCGAGAGGATCGTTATGCAGAAGCCATGCCAATAACGAAACGACTGCGCCAGCGCGAGCCATAAGTCCCTTCCCTCAGGACACTTACTGCTGGCTGACCTCAAAACTGGTCGATGCACAGATTTCGCTGCTGATCGATGATCGACCAACAACTGCCGTTAGACGATCGTCAGATCTGCGATCATTGGAGCCAGCTGTCAGAATCTTCTGGAGTCGACGATCCTTCTCCTGCTACAATTCGACCATGATTCAGCTCAGCCAGGAACAACGGAAAGCCCTTAGCAAAGGGCACAACCGGATCGAATTCGAAGATCCGGTGACGAAGAAGGTCTACGTTCTCGCCGAGCGGGAAACCCTATTCAAAGCGCATGGCTGCGAAAGCGATCTGGCGGCCCTGATTGAAGGACTGGCGGATCTCAGAACCGGTCAAGTCCGCCCTCTGAAAGAAGTGGCTGGAGACGTTCGGGAACAACTCTGCCAGAAATATGGCCTGCCCTTTCCTGATGCGGAATGAGCAATCGCGTTGAGATCTCCAGGCGGGCCGCTCGCGATCTCGTAACAGCTGCCGAATGGTGGGCAGAAAATCGAAGCGCTAGTGAAGCCGTTCGCTGGTATGACGGATTTATTGCGAAATTGCAGGAACTTGCACTCGATCCGCAATCCTACCCACCTGCCGATGAAGGCGTAATGGGCGCAGACATCCGGCAGCTCAATTACGGCCTCTCCAGCAAGCCCACCCATCGTGCACTTTTCACAATCGTTTCACCGGATCATCTTGCCCAGGGACCACTCGATCCCGAGGACGTCGCCCCCTGACGGGCAACTCCGGCCTGCAACTCACGCTCTGGCAACACGTTTCGTCCCGCCCCCTTCGTTGCCAAGGCCCCCATTGGAACTCGCTCCGCTCCGCGGGTAGAATGGCTGCGTGGAACGATTTCACGCGTGCCGCGACCAGCTGTCGCCGCGTTTTTGATGGACCTTTCTGCCCGTCGAGGATGACCATGATCACGGAGGCGACTCCCCCGCAGCGTCCGTTTGCCCACCTGCACTGCCACAGCCACTACAGCCTGCTCGATGGTGCCAACCGCATTCCGGCCATGATCCAGAAGGTCAAGGACAATGGGATGAACGCGCTGGCGATCACCGATCACGGCAACCTCTTCGGAGCACTCGAGTTCTACCAGAAGTGCCGCGGAGCCGACGTCAATCCGATCATCGGCTACGAAGCCTACATCGCGCCCGGAAAGCGGACCGACCGCAGCGCGAGCCGCATGAAGGAAGCCAGCTTTCACCTGACTCTGCTCGCCCAGAACAAAACCGGCTTTCACAACCTGATCAAGATGGCCTCTTCGGCTTATCTGGAAGGGTTCTACTACAAGCCGCGAATCGATAAAGAACTGCTCGAAGCCCACAGCGAAGGGATCATCTGTCTGTCGGGTTGCGCGTCGAGCGAACTGTCGCACTACCTGTTGACCGAAAATCACAAAGAAGCCGAGCAATTGCTCCGCTGGTACGAGAAAACCTTCGGCGATCGGCTCTATCTGGAGATTCAGGACTCCGGCGTGCAGATCCAGAAGGACTGCATGGAACGGACAATCGAACTGGCCGACCGCTTCGGCTTCCCGCTTGTCGCCACCAACGACGCCCACTATCTCAACCAGGAAGACGCCGGCTCCCACGAAGTCCTGCTCTGCGTGAATACGCGGACGACCATGCAGGACGAAAAGCGAATGAAGCTCGACAGCTGCGAGTTTCATCTCCGCACGCCCGAAGAAATGTACAACGCCTTTCCCCACTGCCCCGATGCCGTCGGCCGCAGTCAGGAAATTGCCGATCGCTGCGATATCGACCTCGATCTCAAAGCCCGACATTATCCGGTCTTCCAGCCGCCCGAAGGCAAGACTGACGTGCAGTACCTCCGCGAACTCTGCGAGAAGGGTCTGAAATGGCGGTACGGCGACAACCCCGACAAAGTCTACTGGGATCGCCTTGAGATCGAGCTCGGCGTCATCGAGAAGATGGGCTACAGCAGCTACTTCCTCATCGTCTGGGACTTCGCTCGATTTGCCCGCGAGAAAGGCATTCCCTGCACGGCTCGTGGTTCGGCTTGTGGAGCCCTCGTGGCCTATCTGCTCGGCCTCGGCGACGTCTGCCCGATTCAGTACGACCTGCTCTTCGAACGATTCCTCGACCCCAGCCGCTCGGAAGCGCCCGATATCGATATCGACTTCTGTCGCGATCGCCGGCAGTGGGTTATCGATTACGTGAAAGAAAAGTACGGCGAGGAAAGCGTCGCGCAGATTGGCACCTTTGGAACGCTGAAAGCCAAAGCCGCCCTTCGTGATGTCGGCCGTGCTTTGGATGTGCCGCTGCATCGCGTGAATGAAATCGCCAAGATGGTGCCCGAACAGCTCGGCATCAAACTCAAAGACGCCATCGAATCGACCGCCGAACTCAAAGAGCAGTACGACTCCGATCCGCAGATCAAAGAGATGCTCGACTTCGCGATGGCGCTCGAAGGGCTCGCCCGGAACGTCGGTACGCACGCCGCCGGCGTGGTGATCGGCGACCGTCCGCTCGATGAGTACATCCCGCTGCAGCGGATCACTGGCAAGACCGACATCATCACGCAGTGGACCGACGTCGAAACCGCCGGCCTGCTCAAGATGGACTTCCTCGGTCTGCGGAACCTGTCAATTCTCGACAAGGCCGTGCAGAACGTCCGTCAGAACTATCCGGACTTCAACATGCGGCCCATCGACTTCCCGCTCGATGACGAGAAGACCTTCGCCCTGCTCCAGCGTGGCGAAACCAAGGGGATCTTCCAGCTCGAATCGGGCGGCATGCGGGATCTGCTGACCAAGATGAAGCCGGACAAATTCGCCGACATCATCGCCACCTCCGCGCTCTATCGCCCCGGTCCACTGGAAGGGGGCATGGTGATGACCTACGTCGAGGTGAAACACGGGCGGCAACCGGTGCCGACCGTTCACCCGCTGGTCGACGAAGTGCTCGCCGAGACTTACGGCGTCATGGTCTACCAGGAACAGGTCATGCGGATTCTCAACCGCGTCGGCGGCATTGAGCTTTCCGCTGCGTACCGCTGTATTAAAGCCATCAGTAAGAAGAAGCTCGAAATCATCGCGGTGAACAAGGAGAAGTTCATCGAGGGCGCCCAGGAACGGGACATGTCCAAGGACAAAGCCGAGGAACTCTGGGGACTCATCGAGAAGTTCGCCGGCTACGGCTTCAATAAATCGCACAGCACCGCCTACGGAGCCATCGCCTATCAGACCGCTTATCTGAAGGCCCACTTCCCCAAGGAATTCATGGCGGCTCTTCTCTCCTGCGGCATGGAGAGTTCCGAGCGAATGGCGGAACACACCGACGACTGCCGCCGCATGAAGATCGACATCGTCCCGCCCGATCTCAACATGTCCGATGTCGAGTTCAAAGTCGTCGGCGACAAAGTCGCCTTCGGCCTCGGAGCCATCAAAGGGGTCGGCGAAGGAGCGGTGGCGGAGATTGTTGCCGAACGCGAAGCCAACGGAAAGTTCACCAGCATCTTCGATCTCTGCGAACGCGTTGACCCCAAGGCCCTCACCAAGAGCGTGCTCGAAATCCTGATCAAAGCCGGGGCTCTCGACAGCTTCGGCCCCAACCGTGAACAGCACATGTTGGCGATGGAATCAGCCGTGCAGATGGCGGCTCGCAAGCATCGCGACAAACTCCGCGGCCAGAAGAGCCTCTTTGGCGGAGGATCGAACTCGGATGCAACAGCTGAGGCGGTCGCCGGTTCCGTTCCCGACGCACCCGACTGGACGCACGCGCAGAAGCTGGCCTACGAAAAGGAAATCTTCGGCTTCTACCTCACATCGCACCCGCTGACCGAATTTGCCGACGAGATCACGCCGCTCGTTTCGCACACGACCAAGGAACTCGGCGAGATTGAGGATTCGATGGAAGTGCTGGTCGGCGGAATGATTTCGTCGATCAAGAAAGCGACCACCCGCAACCCGTCCCGCAACGGCAACAGCAAGTACGTGAACTTCGACCTGGAAGACGCGAACGGCGTCGTCCGCTGCATCATGTGGCCCGACGATTACGCCCGCTATCAGGAAATGGTCGTCGCCGACGAAATCTGCATCATCGCCGGCCGCGTCGACCGCCGCGGCCGCGAGCCGAACCTGATCGTCAACAAACTCATGACGATCGAATCGGCCCAGAAGCAGATGACGCAGCACCTGGCCCTGAAATTCCAGCACGGCTTCCACACCGAAAACGACATGAAGCACGTCCGCCGCATCCTCGACCACCACCCCGGCAACACAAACGTCGTCATCGTCGTCGAAGCCCCGGACGAATCCAACCCGGACTTCATCACGCGGACCACGCTGGGCTCGCCGACGCTTTCGGTGACTGTCTCCACCAAGCTACGCGAAGAATTGAACCAGGTGCTGGGAGAATCGTTCTACCGCGTGCATGTCTCAGCCCCAAAGAAGAAGCGGGAGGGGTGACACACAGTTGGTGAGTTTCAGGGATAATTCCGTCTCAATAGTCCGTAGGTCAGGCACCGCCTGACGCGTTTGCTTTGAGCAATGTCCAGTTCTCGTCCGGCTGGAGTACTACCTTAGGCGAGCAAGGCTTTCATACATCAACCCCACCTCATTTACGAACTTGCGGCCAACGAGATCCACCTGTACACTTCCTGAGTCACTTCTTTGGTTTGGCTTCAGGTACTCGCATGCCTTTTGACACGAGTCAAGATTCGTACGTCGCATTTCGTAGCATTGTCGCAGAACGCACGAGCCCAATCGTCGCTTGGGTTGGTGCCGGGCTGTCGCGCCCTGCAGGGTTACCGACATGGAGTGGATTGCGAAATACATTGGTAGATTCTCTTGAACGATTTGCGAATACTCGCTCGGTCATCGAGGACCAACGTCGTTTGCGTGAACTTGCCCAAGAGGCGAAATATGAGTCTAACCTATGGAATGCATTCTCGCTTCTACAAAAAGCCTTGGGGCCGGAAGAGTACAAGGCGATCATACGTCGTGAACTTGCAGCCTCCGACACCGCCCCAGTACCTCCAGCCTATATCCACTTATGGCGACTCGGCCTATCTGGAATGCTCACGTTAAACCTAGACCGACTGGCTACTCGCGGCTATTCACACTCTGGGCTTTCCGGACAAATGTATGACTTCGATGCACGAGGTGCAAAGAACCGGCTTCACCTACTGAAAGGGACTCACCCGTGGCTTTGCTATCTTCACGGGATGATTGAGGACACTTCGTCGTGGGTATTTTCTACGTCTGAACTACGTCGTCTCATGAAAACTCCAGGATACGATGAGTTAATAAAGACTTGCCTAATTGCTCGAACTGTCGTCTTTATTGGAATTTCACCTGACGATGTAGCCGTCGGGGGGCACCTAGAGGCATTGACTCGCCGTAAACTCGATTATGGCAGCCATTTTTGGATCACAGAAAGAAGCGACCCGACAACCGAACAATGGGCAGACAACTCGAGAATTCGACTTATCCGGTATCACTCCACCGGAGACGACCATTCCGAGCTAGACGAGCTGTTCGCGGATCTCCGAACGTTTGTACCTGCCGATACCATTGCTGAGCCAGTATCCCTGACGACATCTTCACCAACGGCCACATTGCCGGACGAACCTGAGCTTCGCGTTATGGCGACAGCGTCGCTGCGCCGAGCATTGAACGACGAAGCCGTCCGGATTCTGGCCCCAAACACTCGTGAAGCCATTGACTCCTACAGCAACTTTCTCGCGCGATACTCTGAGTCTATCTATCGGGCATGGTATGTAACCACTACCCCACCGGGAAATGACGTACTCGGATACACACTTACGGATCGCGTGGCAGAAGGTGCTTTCGGAACGGTGTACCGTGCTACTGACGCTAAAGGAAGCAACTACGCGATCAAGATTTTACACCAGAAGGTAAGAGAGAACGTCGAAATGCTGCAAAGCTTTCGGCGCGGTGTTCGATCGATGAAGATCCTTAGCGAAAATGGCCTCCAAGGTGTTGTGCCCTATCATAATGCTACGGAGATCCCTGCCATGGTAGTAATGGATTTTGTGGAGGGGATATCGCTGACCGAGGCGGTAAGAAAGCATGTGCTTGAAGACTGGACCCACCTTCTTTGGGTTGCCCAAGAGCTAACTAACATCATCCGCTCTTCGCATCTTCTTCCCCAACGGGTGCTACATCGGGACATCCGCCCCAATAACGTAATGCTCGATTCGTGTTGGGGGCCTAACCCGGACTGGGCAGACGTCCGTGTGGTCGTTCTTGATTTCGATCTATCTTGGCACATCGACAGTTTCGATGTTTCGATAACGCAGCCTGGAACCGCGAACGGATTTTTGGCCCCTGAACAAGTCCGCAAGGATTCAGGGGTATCGACACGGAATTCAGCCGTGGACTCATATGGACTCGGAATGACATTTTTTTTCATGAGATCGGGTGTCGAACCACGTCATGGGGAACACGAATACTCGTCATGGAATACGACTCTTCACGACGAGATTCAAAGCCACAAGTGCCGCGAATGGGTTTCCGTCCCAAAAAGATTTTCTCGTTTGATCCACAACTCAACAAAGGAAAGACAAGAAGAGCGATGGGACATTACTCGAATTTACGGAGAAATATCCCGGCTTCGAGAAGCAATAATAGAGCCAGAGTCAATCATATCTGCTGAACTCCTCGCTGAAGAACTCTCTGCACGATGTTTCGGCGAACAATACACTTGGAACAGTGACCGATTCATAGCAACATACAAGATGGCTGGCACGCAAGTAGATGTGATTGGCGATGAACGAAAAGGAGTTGTGAAAGTAGACTTTAAATGGCTAGCCACAGACGACCGAGACGTCAAACGATGGCTGGGCCGAGTCCGGGACCAAGTGAATTCAGCATTCAGTGGAGACGACTGGCGAACTGCTGACCTCACATTGGTATCTAGACAACTATGGGGTAGCGCAGAGATAAAGTGCAATTCCTTGCGATTACGGATGGGCGAAGCAACGACGGCGTTGAGTAAAGCAGTAGACTCTCTCAATTCTTTTTGTTAACGCGACTCCTCTAAGTTACAGGCTACGCGGGATGGACTGGAGGGGCACTTCCAGACTGCACAGTCCGTAGGCCATGCACCGCCTGACGCGATTGCTTCGAGAAACGTCCACTTCTCGTCAGGCAGTGTCTGACCTCCTCATTTTGGCTTTGAGTATTTCTTTACCTGCAGACGATTCCTGCCATGATTCCCAGAACCGCAATGTCGAAGCCCGATTACGACCAATTGATGCGGGCGCGGTTCTACGCCGACGGAGAGGATGAAGATGTCCTTTACGAGCGTCATCAAGCCCTGGTGAATGCGTTGTGTGATCGAATTGAGAGCCACGGCCTGTCTGCACTGGATGACATCTATGTGTTGTTCGATTGCTTCAGGACCAAAATCGTATTCCTTAACTTTATTGGGGACAGGCAGTTGCTGGCGGAATCGATCGCCTGCGACGTCCTCAACCAGGAGCAATGGCCGGACTTTGCAGTGGTACTGAGCCCGGGAGGAGACGAAGCCATGATTCTTGATGGGGAGGCCGAAGCGATCACCAGAGATGGAATCTTCGTGCAGCTTAAGTCTTGACTCCGCAGGTCAGGCACCGCCTGACGCCAGATGGTCGTCGCTCGAAGCGGCCGTGTCAGGCAATGCCTGACCTACTTTTCTGACCTACTCTACCGAAGTAGACTTTTCTGGTGTGAGCAGACCAATTCGCCACTGCAGCTCTCCGTAGTTTCTGCCCGCCTTTTCTTTTTCCAGCAGTCCCTGAAAGACTAACTGCAGGTTCTCGGGATCGACGAGCAATTGCTGATTATTGCTATCGCGGATCAGTTCACCGTGGCTGATGTTGTCGGTCCAGGTCGGGACGCCGGGAGCCGGGGTGGTGTTGCGGTTGCTGGCGAAAGGGTGGTCCCGCGTGACGGCGAGCGGCTGCCAGGTGCCGTCGAGCCGGTCGGCGATGTAGGCTTTGAAGTACCGCTGCCCCTTCTCTTCGATCACCGTCAGATACTTGTCGAGCCCCTTGAGCCGATAGGTGTGGCTCGCTTCGAAAAATTCGCCTCGCAGAGCCAGTTCACAGTGGCTGAAGCCGTGTGGGAAGTCTTCGAGCCGCGTCCACAATCGCCAGAGGCGACCGTCGAGGCTCGTGAAAAAGAGATAGGCCCGGTCGTCGTCGCAGATGATCCAGTAGTCGAGGCCGCCGACTTTGCGGGGATCGTCCGGGCCGCCATCGAGCATCGGCTGAGCCAGGGTCCACGACAGTGGATCGCTGATGTCATTCGTGGTCGAATACGCGACCCACATTTTCTTCGCGTTCGGCATCCCAGCCTGATACACCAGATACCAGCACTTGTGCGGTTCAAAGTAGAAGACCTGCGGCGCCCCGAAGTACTTGCTTTCGCTGACCGGCAGCAAAGTCCGCTTCGACGCGTTCGCCTCTTCCCAGTTCGCGAACGAGCAATACTCAATCGCCGTCCGCCCGGGCAGCTTGACCGTCATAAAGACATGCCAGCGGCCTTCGTGAAAAACAATCGTCGGATCCTTCTGGGCCCGACTCGGCTCGACGTCTCGAACTTCCGGAGCAATCAGCGGAGCACTGTATTCCCAACGCGACGGTAACGTGAAACCGGATGAGGCGGCTGTGCTCGGCTGCCCGACAGCAGAGCCGGCCAGCTGAGATAACATGATGACGACAAGACAGGACATACATAGGGGACGAGACAGCGATTGGATCGCGTGAATGTTCAACATCCTTCGTCCCCTTCGTGTGCCACTGGCTTCGCCAGTGCTGTTTGTGAGAATGCCAGGCAATGGAAAGTGCACTGGCAGAGCCAGTGGCACCCTTCTTAGGGAGTCAGTCTTCAGGTGTGTCAAGAACGTTCGTTGTCCGGTGGATCCAGCGACGATCGACCGCAAGCAGAGGCAGGTAAAACCACCCCGCCACATTGGCATCGATGATATACTCGCCCGACACGCCCTTGCGTCGTTCCCAGATCACTCCTGCCGGAAACCAGACCGACAGGTCAAAGACCGCCATCCCGAATCCATAACGGATCTCGCCCGACGGACGGGCATAATATCGTCCATTCGCCGACAGCACGGCATACGAACCAAGATACAGCCCCAGGACCATTCCAACCAGGACCAGCTTGCGTCGATACCATGAAGGTCGGCCAGCAGCAGCGTGCTCAGGAGTTGACATTGGAATGCTCCTCGTCGAGAGATTAATTGACAACCTCGGTCGATGGCACCTGCAGCATCTGGTCTGCCGGCAGCGGGCCATCCGACGGCACGCCGGGTGCCACTGGCTTTGCCAGTGCCTCTATCGGACCAGCAGCGCCGCTGGCGACGTCGAGATCGCACTGCTGGGCAAGCCAGCAGTGGCACCCGACGCTCTGTTTTACTCCGGTGTGTCCTCCGCAAACGGTTTCTTTCCGGCGGCGACTTCGAGGATGAATCGGGCGAAGTCCTTCTGTTTCTGCTCGCCGTTCCCGAAGGAGCCGTGGGTGCCGGGGTATTCCCGGTAGATGATGTCGGTGGCCGGATGTCCGGCGTGCTTGATCATCATCGAGACGAACAGCCTGTTCTCTTCCTGTCGGGAGGGGAAGTCGTTGTCGCCGCACTGGATGAAGATTGGGAATGGCGTCTTCCGCACGTGGTAGAGCGGAGCGAACTCGTCGCAGAGTCCACAGCTCGCGTCGATGCCGCGTTCCTTCCGCACGGTGAAGTGGGTGATCATGTGCCCGCTGATCGGCAGCAGCCCGGCGATGCGATCGGCATCGACGCCGCGAGCGTCGAGCCAGCTCCTGTCCATCGTGATCATCGCGGCCAGATAGCTTCCTGCCGACATGCCGCCCACGAAGATCCGATTCGGGTCGCCGCCGTATTTCTCAATGTTCCTGAACGTCCACGCCACGGCATCAGCCGCGTCATTCAGATAGTCGGGGCACTGTGCCTTCGGGTTCAGTCGATAGGAGGGGGCCACCAGACAGACGCCCTGCTCCGCGAGATCGGGCCCGCCCCGCCGTCCGCCCGTCAGTCCACCGCCGTGGAAGTAGACCAGGACCGGAACCCTCTCAGCGGACTCATCCGGCAGATGAATATCGAGACGGCACTGCTCCTGCTGATACTCCGTGCCATTCTCCGGGCCATAATAAATCCCCTCATGCACTTCGCCCGCCGCAGCCGTCGCCGCGAACACGAGAGTAAGAAGCAGACCAGACAGAGCAGAACGTTTCATCAGGAACTCGCTTTCGGAAGGGATCAGCCAGAAAACACTTTGCGATATCGAGCACACTCTATCGTGGCCAGACGGGCGAAAGGATGCAAATCTGCGGCTGATGGTGTCCAATGGTCGGGAGGTCATCATTGAATCCACATCCTCATCGAATCTCGAGGAGAGTCCTGTGAAGCTCCGTCCCATTGTCTTCGTCATTCTTGCATTGGCGTTCCCCTATAGCATCGCTGCAGCCGAGCCACTCTCCGTACACGCTGACTTCGAAGGTGGCTCGGTGCATGTGCTTGAGATCGATCAGGACTCCCGCAGTGTGACGTTCACCCCCGGCGGCGATCCTGTTCGGGGATGGCCCTGCTGGTGGTATTTTCGAATTGATGGTCTCACGCCCGGAGAACCGGTCACACTGAAGCTTCGCGGCTCCACGGCGGCGGTTGAATCTCGCAAGCCGTTGTCGTCGGTGTGGGCGATGCCGAAACAGGCGACGTTCTCGACCGATGGCACCGACTGGCAGCACACGGAACCGGGGCAGCGGGTCGAGGAAGCGATGGTCTATTCCCTCTCGGTCGATGCGACTTCGATGTACGTGGCCTGGGGGCCGCCGTATACGCCGAGTATGGCGGCTGAGTTTGTGAAGTCGATCAGCGAGACTTCGCCGCATGCGACGGCGACCGAACTGTGTCGTTCGCGGGAGGGACGTGTGGTTCCGATGCTGCATGTCAAAGAGGGGGATCGCCCTGCCGAAGAACGGTTCGGTGTCTGGGTGCAGGCTCGGCAGCATGCCTGGGAAAGCGGTTCGAGCTGGGTGGCTCAGGGCTTCGCCGAGTGGCTATTGAGTGAGGAGTCGGACGCCGCCTGGCTGCGGCAGCATGCGGAAATCTTTCTGGTGCCGATTATGGACATCGACAATACCGCGACCGGCAATGGCGGGAAGGATGCGCTGCCTCAGGATCACAACCGGGACTGGTCGGCCGAGCCGCACTGGAAGGAGATCATCGCGGCTCAACGGAAAGTCAGCGATCTGATCGCCGAGCAACGGATGGACGTCTTCCTTGATCTGCATAATCCTGCTCCGGGCGACCCGACGTTCTTCTACATTCTGCCCGAGGACATGCTGAAAGAATCGACGGCCAAGCTGCGCGATCGATTCCTCGACCTGGCCTACCAGCGCATCAGCAAAGCCGAGCCCCGCATTCCGATGAGCAGCAAACCGAAAATCACGGGCACCAGCTATCACCCCCTCTGGCGTCAGATCAGCACCAACTGGGTCAGCATGCACGGCAACGCCGACACGGTCAGCGTCTGCCTGGAAACCGGCTGGAACTTCACGAACAGCACAACGGAAGGCTACCGAGCCGTGGGTGCGGGCCTGGCGGCAACGGTGCAGGAGTTTCTGGCGGAAAAGTCGTCGAGCGATTGAGGCACGGAGAAGAGTGATACGAAACTTCTCTCGCGGCCACGCTCAATGCCTGAACGACACCAGATCACAGTTCTTGTCGATGCATTCCTGGAGTGTTTCGGCGTAGGACCTCATGTCCTCGGCGACGTCTTCTGCATCCATTTCCCGACCGACCGCGCCGCCGGTGAGCCGTCGCAGGATGAAGCCGACGAGTGTTCGTTTCGCCCGCGGCTTTGTCTTTTTCACAAGCTCGTGTTCCGCGCTGAGTTCGGTTCGAGAGAGATAGCCAATCTGAGGAAAATCTCCCGGATTGATCGGGATCGCGATGGGAGCCCCGTTCGCAATCAGCTTCGATTTGTAGGGGTGGTCCCGAATGGCCGCGACGTCCTCACCGACCATTTCGCCGATGTGCTCGCAAAGCGTTTTCAAGGCGTACCCGTAGAGATGTTCGGTGCCCGGCTCGGACTTAATGTCGCCATTGACGATCTGCCGAAGTGCCTCCAGTTCATCGTCTTCGAGCTCGTGCTCGCCGGCCAGAATCTGATCACAGATCGCGGCGTCACCGGAACCGGCGATGGAACGGAGCCGCTCAAGATCAAGCCCGTAGAACATGTGGCAATAGCCCATCAGGTCTTCCTCTCCAATTACGATGAATCAGAAACCGAAGGAGGATTCTCCTGCCCCTTCATACCCGACCGCGCAGCGAATCGCAAACGGCGGGTATGAAGGGAAACGGACTCAGCCACATTGCCGCTGCACCCACTCGACCACATAGTCGGAATAGGCGTCCCAGATTTCCGGGAATCGCGTGACGTTGGGGATGTGATTCACCTCGAGCAGATGCGGTTCGCTGATTCCGCCTGGAGTCCGCTACGGGCGAGCGGATTTGGCGGCGACTCTGTTGCGAGAGACCGGCTTCTCGGGTCGAAGCTTTTCGACGAAGAAGTCGCGGGTTCGCTGGCGGCCGTAGGAGCCGCCGTCGGAGTGGCCCATGCCTGGAATCATAAGGAAATCAAACGGTTTGTTGGCACGGATCAGGGCGTCGACGAGTCGCAGGGTCGATTCCGGCGGGACGTTGTCGTCGAGTTCGCCGACGAGCAGCAGAAGATCGCCTTCCAGTTTCGCGGCATTCTCGATGTTGCTCGATTCGGCATAGTGATCACCAACCGGATAGCCCATCCACTGTTCGTTCCAGGAGGCTTTGTCCATGCGGTTGTCGTGGCAACCGCACGAGGCGACGGCGGCTTTGTAGAAGTCGCCGTGGAACAGCAACGCACCACATGCATTCTGCCCGCCGGCTGAAGTGCCATAGACTCCGACCCGCTCAATGTCCATCGCAGGATACGCCTTCGCAGCGGCATTCATCCAGGCGATGCGATCCGGGAAACCAGCGTCTTTCAGGTTGTGCCAGCAGACATCGTGAAAGGCTTTGGAGCGATTGGCCGTGCCCATGCCATCGATTCTCACGACAATGAAGCCGAGGGAAGTCCACTCCTGATACCAGCCCGCGTTGCGGTACTGCTTGGGGACATGCGAATCGTGCGGCCCCGCATAGATGTTTTCAATCACCGGGTAGACGCGATCGGACTGCGGATCGTAGTCGTCGGGAAAACAGATGAAGCCCCAGATGTCGGTCGTTCCGTCGCGTCCCTTAGCCGAGAATACCTTCGGCAGATGAGCGGTCATGCCAGCGGGAACATGTCGCTCCGCTGTCGCCAGCGTGCTGATGAGCTCGCCCGTTTCCGCGCTGCGAAGTTCATGAACGGGAGGCTGGTCAACGCGGCTGCAGGTATCGACGAAATAGCTCCGATTGGGGGAGAACTGCACTTCGTGATCACCATCGCAATCGGTCAGGACGCGAAACTCACTGCCATCGAAGTCCACCCGGGCCAGATGGCGATGATAGGGATCCTGGTGGTCGTGGTATTCGCCGACGTACATCCATATGCATTGCGAAGCTTCGTCGATCTGAACAATCTCCCGGACCAGAAAGTCGCCCTGGGTAATCGGCCCAATCGGTTGCTGTTCACTCAAGTCGACCAGATACAGATGGCGATAGCCCGACTGCTCGCTGGAGTAGATGACCTGGTCCGAATCCTGCAGATAGTTGATCAGACGGACGACCGGACCATGGGCCGTCCAGAGAAACGTGTCGGTCGATTCGTCGATGGGCGTGCGAATCGTCCCGGCGATGGGATCGACAACGAACAGCCGAAATCGCTGATGGCCGCGATCGATCTTTTCAATGACGAGTTCATGTCCGTCTCGCCACCGCACGTTCGGCCGACCGAAATCGATCACGGGCAGTTCCGTGGGCAGCCGCTCCCACGTAGCCGTATCGACAACAACCAGCTCCCAGGCGTCGAGTCGGTCTCCGGGAAGCGGGTAAATCCGCTCGCGGAGTTTGGCTCGGCCTCCGTCTGCGGGAGATGACTCGATCGTAAAGACAGGTCGATTCTCTCCCGGCGTCTTCTTCCAGACCACAACGATCCTGCCATCGGGAGAGACCTGCGGGCGTTCCAGAGATTCCTCCGCCGTGACCAGCCTGTTGACCGACTCCACGGAAACCCAGGCATCGGCGGATGCGCTCTGAGTTCGTTCGTTATCCTCGTTTAATGTCTCTTCCGGGCGGACTACCCGATACTGCAACTCGCCCTGATGAATTCGCAGCTGCCAGGGCGAATCGATGTCCGCCTGAGCTGCCTCTCTGCGACCTCGCTCAGGCGGCTTCGGAAACGATTTGTGAATGCGAATCTGACGAGAGCCGGGCTCGACGATCGTACTTCCGTAGAACGATCCGTCATCACCAAGGGCCATCCAGGCATGGCCGAAGTACGTGTGTTGACGAATTGACTTGCCTGCGGCCACCTTGCGATAAGCCTTGCGACTTCCGCCGGGATCGATCCACAGGAGTTGAACCGCCGCTTCGGTCTCGTTGAGGAACTCGACTTCCGTTGAGCCGTCCGATGGCCCCGAACGAGGCACCGGACCGCCTGAAAACTCGGCTACGCCTTCATTGGATGGGACCTCCCCAGACTGAACGATCATCTCGCCCGTTAATGCATTGACTCGAACGGTTTCCGAGCCCCCCTCGGCCGACTGCCGACGAAACCACATGTGATCGGCATCCGACCAGTGCGGGGCGATTCTGAGATTGGTCGTGCGAATTCCCTTTGGGGCCTCTTCGGTTCGTGCGGCAGTCGGAGAACTTAATACGATGAAGGCAGCCAGCAGACAGAACGGAGTCCACTTCATAATCGCTAGAAGAGCAGGACGGGCATTCAACATCAAATACGGGCTCCTGGTGAGTGCGGCAGGATATCTCAGCAGCCGAGTCACTATACTTGAAATGACAGAGTCCGGCACCGCTCTCGCAGTGCATAGCGGTTAATCCGATCTGGAGTCTGTCCGTCAGTGCTACCGCCTTTCGCAGCGGCCCGATGGTTTCCGAGGAAGGCTCTTGCGGAGACCCGGTGCGCGAAATCGCCGGCTGTTCCGGGAATCGTTCTTCGATCTGCCCCCCAGGCCGGGTATGATCGTCCGACCCCAGGCGGCATTGGAGAAGACGAATGACGCTGCAACGTTTTCATATCTACCGAATGCTGGCAATGGTGCCCGCGGGCGCCCTCGGAGGTTTTGTGGGCTCCGCGGTTGCGAGGCTGTTTGACCTCTCGCCTGAGGCCAGCAGCCAGGCCTTCTTTCTGGGGATGTTTCTGGGAGCCCTGGGAATCTTCGTCTTTTTCGGCCGCTTCACCGTGCTCTGTCCTCAATGCCAGCGGCCGTTGACGATCACCCGTCGGATGGGAATTGCGACCGGGTACTGGTGCGATGCCTGCGAACGGGATCCATCCGCCGAGCCCGAAGAGGAAAAGCCTCTGTTCACCACGAGTATCTACGACTCGCCGCCGAACCCGAATCATCTCCCCAAAACCGTGGCGAGATACGCGGCGATGCTCGGGTTGGTGATCTGCTTCTGGTACTTCAACGCCTACGAACCTCCGGTCGACGAAGATTATCTCGTCTTCATCTGGCTGGCGGTCCTTGGTTCAATCTGGGTGGTCGCCTGGGGCATCACTCGAGAACTGACCGCCCGGAAATGCCCCGAATGCGGAGGCAAACTGTTCTACCAGAAACGCAGCTATGGGCAGAAACTCGGCTTCCGATGTCGTTCCTGCAAGCACTTCATCGATTTGCGAAGCGATTACGAACGAGAGCCGCCGGTTTAATTTCGCCCTTACCCCAACCCGAACCAGCGGCGTTTCTTCGCGACGTTCTTTCGCTTGGGATTCAGCAGCGTAGCCGCCTGATTCTTCTCCAGCAGGTCTTCGAGCGGCTCGGCTCCTTTCTGGAGTTTCAGGTCCATCTCTTCCCGATAGAGCGGCACGAGATTGAAGAAAGAGATGCAGGTCTCGTCGTCAGTGGTCAGCTGAAAGAAGTCGGTGTCCTTCCAGTATGGCGGCGAGAGCATGACGCCGATGAAGTTCGTATCCGCAATCGGCTCGGCCGGGTCGCCGTTGGGAATGGTGTGCCCCCAGCCGATCCAGGTGTTGTATTGATGCGGCATGCGGCCGATCATCTTCAGCCAGCGGATCGGCCAGTAATTGTTCTCGTTCTTCCAGTCCGACTGTTCCATCGGCCACTTCGCCGGCAGGTTGATCATCAGCTCGACATGGCTCATTGATTCCAGTCCTGCCGGGACGTTCATTGCCCGGTCGCTGACGCCACTCGTGACCAGGGTATGAAACGGGCGATCGTCGGTCGGAGGGAATTGCAGCACATCCAGATGAACCTGATCGGAGATGATTTCGTGGTAAACCATCTCGCAGCCTCCGAGATGTTTCTCCAGATGAGCAGTAATCGCCTCCAGATGGACGCCTGCCGCGTCGGGGGGATGAATGCCGGGTTCGGTGGGCTGGTGACGATAAATCGGGCTGCCCGATTCCGAACGTTCCTGGTCAATCATGGGAGCTCTCCGCCGCAACAGGATCTGGACAAATGAAGTGTACCCGTAATCACCGGACGAAGAAACACATGCGTAATCGCTTTTGTATTCGGAACGCGTTATCGTGATCCGTCGATTCTGTTCAATATTTAAAGACTTCACTCTCACCCCGTGGGACGTTTCGGAGATCGACTCCATGCGACTGATGTTCGCGGTTCTTTGCCTGCACATGTTCGTTCCTCTCCTGGAAGCGGCTGCCCCCCGTGAGGCCGCGGCTCCTCCAAACGTGATCATCTTCATCACCGACGATGAGAGCTGGCTGGAAAGAAGTGCTTACGGCTGGTCGACACTGCCGACGCCCGCGTTTGATCGCGTGGCTCGAGACGGCGTGCTGTTCACCCACGGCTACACATCGGCTCCGAGTTGTGCTCCGTCGCGAGCCTCGCTGCTGACGGGCCGGAACTTCTGGGAGCTCGAACAGGGGGCCTTCATTCAGGCCTGGTTGCCGAAGAAGTTTCCGGTGCTGCCGGATCTGCTGAAACGGGCGGGTTATCATGTCGGGCACACCGGCAAGGGCTGGGGCCCGGGCGTTTTCCCCGACGACGGACACGGCAAAGACTCAGCGGGAACGCATTACAATCGACTCCGGTTTGCTCATCCGGAAGAGGGCACGAGTGGCATCGATTATGCCGCAAACTTCGTGAAGTTCCTTAACCAGCGGCCGGTGGATGCTCCGTTCTTTTTCTGGGTCGGTGTTGTTGAACCGCACGGGCCGTGGGCCGAGAACAACTGGCAAAAACTGTTGAAGACAGGCTTTCCGACCGAGGACGTTCCCGTCCCGGGATTCCTGCCGAATACCCCGGGCATCCGCCGCGAGCGGGCCAACATTCTTTATGAAATCCATTACGCCGATCTGCGGCTGAACGAGATTCTCCAGATCCTCGAAGAACAGAACGAACTCGACAACACGCTGCTGATCGTCACATCCGACAACGGCACGGCCATCCCGCGTTCCAAGGCTTCCCCGTACGACTGGGGTGTGCACGAACCGCTGGCGATCATGTGGCCAAAGAACGTTCCCTCCGGTCGTGTGGTCGAAGATTTCGTGAACTTCCCCGATCTGGCTCCCACGATTCTCGAGAGCGCGGGAGTGGATATCCCCGAAGGCATGTCAGGCCGCAGCATTCTGAACCTGCTGCAGTCGAAGAAAGAAGGCTGGATCGAAGAGGATCGCGACTTCGTGGTGACGGGCCTCGAATGGCATGGCGAGTTCGATCCGATCAATCTGAGCCACCGCACGATCCGCGACAAACGCTACGCCTACATCCGCAACTTCCACGAGAACCCCGGACAGGATCAGGATGCCAGCCTGTTTCTGCCGGATGAGCAGTTCGACGAAACGGCGGAGACGGCGCCCTTGAGTCAACTCTTGTTGAAACACCCGAACGCCCCACAACTGGCCGCCTACAAAGCGGCTCTCCTCGGCCCGCGTCCGCTGGAAGAACTGTACGACCTCGAAGCCGACCCGTGGCAACTGACAAACCAGATTGACAATCCAGAGTTCACAGAAATTCGCGATCGCCTCAAAGCGAAGATGCACGAGTATCAGTTGCAGACGAACGACCCAAGAGCAACGGGAGACATGGAGATCTTCGAAGAGACCCGGGAGTTCGTTCAGGACCGCAAACGCAAAGGCTATGGCAGGACGAAGTAAGTAGTGCAGTCTCCCCTACGGGGCTAAATTTCCTCGAACTCCGACAGGAGGACCAGAAATTCGTCGTCGGTCAGGGGAGCGACGATTCTCAACGTGATTGTTTCGTCCGCATATTGAATCGGAGATCCCATCCCTCCGGCAAACCCTCCCCCTCCGTGGTCTGCACGTTCATAAAGAACCATCGGGGAATCAAAGGGATTCAATCGCGTGTCTTCCCACTCGTAGCGAGCTGTCAGATCCTCTCGACCGCTGGTTTCGATCAGAGCCGTCGCGAGGATCCGCTTGTTGAAGAGGCTCGAACTCCAGCGACGAAACATGCGAGGGAAAGTCAGTTCCTTCTGCGTCACCAGCGACTCTCGCTGCTGCATTGCCCTGTCCACGACCGCCCGAACAATCTCCCGGGCCTCCTCGTCTTTCAGATGGGACAGCGCCAGTAAACAAGAGAAAATCTTCAAGCAGAGTCCATCCACGGAGGGATTTCGAACTGGATCGCCCCGGTTGTCGCTTCGCGTCCCACACAATCCCGGCCCCGCGTTCGAGTTCGGCCGCTCGATCTCTCGCTCGACCAAAGTCTGGTACGCCACGTCATAGGCCGACAGACTCTCAATGATCGCGTTCCCCAGAAGCTTCGTGGATCGGTGTGGATCATCGCGTGACTCATGCAGCACTTTCAGGAATCGACGATTACTGAGAATCTGAACGACAGCCTTCGTGTGATGCCGGGGATCGATTTCTTCAAAGTCGGTGTGTACGATCCCATTTTCGAGGGCGAATTTCCCCATCGACAGCACGTAGTTGTTGCGAAGATACGGATCGAGCGACACGAGCAGAGCGATCGACTCGTCGTGGCTCTCACCGCGCAGCCGGTCGATCAATTCGATTCGCTGCTGGCGACGGTCATCGCGGTATTTCTTGAGTCGAGCCTGCAGTTTCTGCTCTTCAGTTAACGCAGATGGCTGAGCCGCATCAACCGGCTCTTTGGCGTGAGGCTGATCGCTCGTGCGGAGCAGGTAAAGCAGCGAGAACAGGATCGCCACGGCAAACGAAATGCGAGCCACCATAAGTGAGCGTTCCTCCGGAGTTCCGGTCTGTTGTCGAGACAGAGCGAGTTCTACCCGAGACGTCGGACCAGGTCTATGTGGCATTCCGACGGATCGTAGAGATGTTGAAACGCCGCCAGACGAGCGTGCTCCGGTGCAACGCCTTGTTATCCATTACTTACGTTGTCCACTGATTTTCACTTCAACACCTCGCTCCTTCAACGAACGGACAGTGCCATCAATATCGCACTCTGGCGAGACGAAAAAGTAGTCTGTTTCTACGACCTGCAAGTGCTTGAGCGGAGCCAATAGCGACAGATCAAACGCACCTTTTTCAACGCACGCAAAAATCCGAATCTTCTGCAGTTTGCGCAGGAGTCGAAGATCCTGAAACGAGTTGATGTAAAGTTCCCTTTGGGTCCCACGCCATTCTGGAATCACGTAGGTATAGATGTCGTCGCCACCATCGGGGCCGAAGTCTGTGATCGTATCCAGATCATCTTGAATGATCGGAATGCGATTTAGCGCGGAGAGTCGCGGTTGATCTATTTCGAATGAGTATTTGTCAGAAAATGGGGTCTTCAGGACATCGGAAAGTTCGTTTCTGACCTTGCCGAGGCACAAAAGCGCATCGAGGCAGGCGAGTCGGAAATTCGGGTCCTTGAAACGTTTTGCGGTCACGGCGGCCCCCTGATGGATAACCTGGTTATCCCTCAACAATTCGCATTGAGAATCCTCTCCCCAGTCTAGCAGTGTAGGCTTCTGCCTGCGGGTTTGACGATCGATAACAGGCGGAGGTCAAGTCGACGATCGCACTGCTGGGCAAGCCAGCAGTGGCACCCGTCTCCCTGACACATAGCGAGGGGCAGTTTACGACTCGGTTTCTTCACGTTGCGGTTTGCGCATCGAGGGGGGTTTGTCGCCGAGGTATTGGTAGTAGGTGCACTCCAGCGGGCCGTTGAAGAGTTTGCGGCGGCGGGTGGCTCGCTGGCCGTAGTAGCGTTCGAAGTCGCGGGCACCGACGAAAATGAAGAACGACCACGTGCTCCAGGAATCGGTTACATCCGACAGGGTCTGCCAGACCATACGGGCTTCTTCGATGTCGTCGAGACGCTGGCCGTAGGGCGGGTTGGTGATGAGGACGCCGTATTTTCTGCTCGTGGTCAGGTCCTTGAGTTCCTGCTCCTGAAAGTGGATATCCTCGGCGACGCCGGCCATGCGGGCGTTGTCACGAGCCGTTTTCAGAATGCGGAAGTCGCGGTCGTGTCCCAGAATTGGAGACATCTCGGAACGATCAATCAGATCGTTGGCTTCTTCGCGGACGTTCGACCAGATCTCATTCGGGATGTGGCCCCACTTTTCGCCGGCGAAGTTGCGGTTCAGTCCGGGAGCGATCTTACGACCGATCAGAGCCGCTTCGATCGGAATGGTGCCGCTGCCGCACATCGGATCGAGCAGCGTGCGATCGCGTTTCCAGACGCTGAGCTGAATCAGCGCAGCCGCCAGTGTTTCCCGCAGCGGGGCTTCGCCGGCCAGTTGACGGTAGCCACGTCGATGCAGCCCTGCTCCACTTGTGTTGAGCCAGATTGTGCATTCGTTGTTGCGGATCTCGAAATGAATCGGAACTTCGAACCCGGTTTCCGGCAGGTCTCGCCCGTAGGTATCCTGCAGTCGACTGACGATCGCCTTCTTGGCCATGCCCTGAAGCGTGGGGACGCCGTGCAGCTTCGACTTCTGCGACGCTCCCGTAACTGGGAACTGAGCATCGCGGGGGATGTACTGCTCCCAGGGGAGATCGCGGATGTTATCGAAGAACTCGTCGAAGTCATTGGCCGGGAAGCGTCCGAGTTCGAGAAGCACGCGGTTAGCCGTCCGCAGAAACATGTTGCAGCGGGCGATCGCATCGACGGGAGCTTCGATACTGACGCGACCATCGATCTTCTGTTGATCCCGATAGCCGAGATCGGACAGCTCGCGGCCGACCACCGCTTCAAGACCGTAAACGCAAGTGATCGTCAGCCGCACGTTATTCATGAATACTGTCAGTCGGTGGAGCGTCTTCCGACGCGGAGTTCAGCGAGGGATCGGAGTCGTCCTTCTGCCAGAACGAGGCCAGCAGGCAGACGAGAGAAATGGCAGCATAACCAATCGCGATCCCGGTTGCCGGGAACACGCGAGCTGATTCGGGCGGAACCTGAGAAATCAGCCAGTAATCAAGGACATTTCCCTGCAATTGATACGCGTGCATCAGCCCCAGGAAGGTCAGAACGGCTCCGACCGCGGCCCAGAGCGAACTGGCCACGAAGCGGCGATCGATCAGATTCGCGGCCAGAGCAGCCAGAATCATGCAGGTGAAGATGTACCCCCGTTCGAGCGTGAGGAGTCCCTCGATCAGGAACCCGTTCACCTCGGCTGCAGAGTTGCCCGCCAGGACGTCCTGCATGGTTGTTCCGCCGGAAACGAGAAAGGCCCCTGACATGACCGTGGCTCCCCAGGCTGCAATCGCCGGGAACAAGCCCATCGCGACCGCCGGGGCATGCAATTTCGGCGTCGCCTGAAATGACTGAGCCGTGATGATAATGCCAATCCAGAGGACAATCGCCACCCCCGCTTCAATCGGCACCACGGCGGAAGCGAGGCCGATCAGTCCGCTGAAGCAAAGGGCCGTCACGACGATGCCATTCAAGGTCGAATAGCCGGCTCGTGCTCCCAGCTCTTTCCAGCCGGGATGTCCGATATAAATCGTCGTTGGGAAGCAGCTGCCGAACAGGGCGGCGACGATGGTGCCGATTCCGTTGATCGCCATCGACGAGCCGGTGTGGAATGAATCGCCCGATGCTTCCGCCGATTCGATGTTCTGCATGCTGCCAATAATGTTGAACAGCCCCATCGGAATGATGACCGACAGGAAGCCGAGCCAGCTCGACCAGTCCTTCAGCGTGTCGGCAATTTCTCCGCCGACGAAGACCGGCAGGTAGAGCCCCACCCGTTCGAACTGCTCGGAGACAGCCGAGGCCGACATGGCATTGGCCGATAACCAGGCCGGAGCCTGTGGGAACTGACCGGCGACCAGCGTCAGAATCCAGGCGGTGGCCGTTCCTATCAGCACGGCCACCAGCCCGCCGGGGAGTCCCAGAGGAAACTTGGAACGAGCAAACAATGCCAGCAGCAGCACGCCGAGCGGCGGCATGGCAATGAGTGGCTTAAAGAAGATCTGCAGCGTGAAGGTCATCGCAATGAAGCCAATCGCAATACCGGCGAGCGTCGACAGCAGAGCCGCCCGTGGCGTGTAGCGACGAATCGTTCCCGCAAAGATCGCCCCGATCAATTCAATGATGCCGCTGCCGAGACAGGCAATCAGTCCCATCTTCCAGGCCGCGACCGGATCCTGCGTTTCCAGATAGACCGGCAGCATCACAAAGAAGACATATACGAGCAGCGACGGGGTATTGATGCCGTAAGGGAGCGCCGTGATGTCGCTCCGCCCCGTGCGGCGGGCCAGTCGATGGGCCTGCCAGGCGTAGAAGATGTTTCCGATGAGAATACTGGCAGCTGCTCCAGGAAAGATGTACTGGAACAGCAGATTCGAGTGCTCTCCAGTCATTCCGCACAGGCCGGAACACAGGCCGAGGATCAACAGAAGTTGAACGATGTTGTCGATAAACAGGCCGAAGAAGCCGTCGATGTCTCGTTTAACGAACAGCGGATAAGTGGAGGACATAAGCCGCAAATCCCGGCAGCAGTGATGTGAGGAGGAGCGCAGTCAGAAACCCGGAAGGCAGGCTCCCACCTGCCGCTATCGGCGAAGTGGGTGGCCCTACCGATTTTTCTCAGGCAACGCCCCGGAGACCACACTGCTGGGCAAGCCCGCAGTGGCACCCGATGCGCGACGATCATCAGGGGACGGAATCAGATGGTCAGGCCGAGCCGGCACGACGCGATGATCCCTCCCGGGATTTGAAAGCGTAACCCCGGCTCCGATCAGTTTCCATGGACTTTGCGGTTGAAGATGGCGGGATCGAAGGGATCGACCGCCTGTTCGTTCCGAGCGTCCTGCAGGCGGTCACTCTCGATTTTGTCCAGAATCTCATAGCCGGCGGGCATTACATTCGAGCGCGTACCGTCCTGCTGAACGGCAGACGGCGTCGTCGCCCGAACGAGTCGCTGGTTCTTCTCCAGTTCCTTGGCGACGCGATACGTCCAGAGTTCAAGAGTCTGCTTCTGGATTGCGACTTTCGTCCCGGTCAGTGCCCGCTTGCCGACACCGCCATGATCTCCCTCGAGGGCAGCCAGTAACGGACTCTTCTTCGGATCGTGCGGGTCGATCTGCCGCAGGACCGACTTCAGATTCTCATCGCTGTAGCGGCGGGTATTCCCCCGGATGTTCCAGAGTTGTGTCAGCCGGAAGTCGTTGGCCGCGGAACTTCCATGGCAGGAGGTATTGCTGCAGCCGTTCAGCAGAATGGGCTCAATCTTCAACACATACTCCCGGGCCAGTTCGGCATCGATCCCACCGATCGGCTGGGCCGGATTGAACTCTTTCTCGATGAGCAGCTTGTCGAAGGTCGACTTGGCTTCCTTGTCGTCGAAGACCGGCTTGGCGCTGGCTTTCTGGGCATCGAACTGCCGGAGCAGCTTTCGAGCCCCCACATGATGGGCCTGCAGCGCGAGGGCGGACTGCAGTTCCAGCTCGGCTTCGGCGAACAGCTTCTGCACCAGGCACCAGCGGGCGAGTTCGGTGTGTAGATCAGCCGTGGGGCGCGTCATCCCGTCCCGCTGTTTGCGGTAGGCTTCTTTGAGCGTTCGAGCGTGACAGGTTACGTGCGTAAACGGAATCGTGCTCCGCCCGCTCGATGTTTCCAGCAGGTAACCACGATCGAGAATACTGATCTGGCCGGACAGGACACGGCCGTCGGTCAGGACGAGATAACCTTCGGCGAGAAATCTTTCTTCTTCGAAGTTGATATTCACCGGCGGTTGAGCCGTCGTGATGCAAATCGATGCGGCGAACACAATCATCGCCGGAATGGACAGCCACGCGAGTCGGCGGCACGTTCTATTTGACAGTCTCATCGTCTTCCCCCTTTCTGGCGGCGACTTCGAGGCGAGTCAGGTACTCGTGAGTGATATCGTTGGGGACTTCATCTTCCGGCGGACGGTAATTGAAGATGCCGGGATCGACGTGCGTCAGCCGCTTCACGTCCGTCAGTTCCATCGCCAGTTGAGCGTAGTAACCTGCTTTATCCGGACGTTTTTTCAGGCAGAAGTAACGGAGCGGGAACAGATCGCCTTCACGGATAAACAGTCGCACTTTATCGGGACGGGTAGTGAAGTAGACATTGGCAGCGAAGTCGCTGTCGAACTCCTGGTCGAGGTCCGTTTTCCATTCCCCCTCCAGAACGATGCAGGCTTCCTGATTGAGGGCGACTCTTTTGATGAGCCGGAAGTTCATCAATGATTCGAGCGTGGAGAGTAAACCGGGGAGGCCGCCCTGCATCTCCCGGGCGACGTTCGGCTCCTGAGCCGTAATCTCGGCTTCGCGGGCAAAGTCGGCCAGACGCTGCAGGTCGACTCGTTCGATCTGCAGCTTTCGGTCTTCCCAGGCACGCGGCGAGACAATGTCCCGCACCATCCAGATCACCTGGCCGTTGGAGACCTGGAGCATGCGCCCCTTCGTCTCGCCGATCTCCATCTCGAGATGCAGACGGCAGCGGGCATCGACCGCCTGCCAGTACTTTCCGGTGCCACGGAAGGTCTCCTCCGGAGTTTGAATTATTTGCAAAACGCTCGCGGAAACAGGGCTCGTATTGTGGGTCAACAGCAGTCGGGCCTGCCGCAACAGCGAGTTTCCTTCACGAATCTGCAGGGCTCTTTCTTCCGGATCGACCACTTTTTCGGACGGGGTTCCCTCCCAGGCCTGAGCAAACTGCTGCATGAGCTGCTGCGGGTTGGACAGGGCCGGAGACTGGTCGATCCGTTGCGACAGCCAGAAAAGCACGGCTCCCACGCAGATCCCGGCGGCTCCGACAGCCAATGTTAATCTGCGCAATATTTTCATGTTCGCCTGAAAATAACGGATTTTCCAAAGAATCGGGGCCGAAACGTCCGACAAACAAGTTACGTGTTGCTGATTTTCCGCTTCGGAGAATGTGAACGCCGGACGGCGAGAGTCGCACGCCCGAACGGGCGGGAGACAGCGACGCGGAGTTTAAGACAGATTCGAAATTCAAGTCGATGGCAATCTTCACGGGTGCATCAGGTCGCATTCGGTCTGTATCCGCTGCCGTGGCAAGAATTACTGAAAAGCCAACACAACCAGGTGTATTGTCAGGTCTGGCCACCGATCGGTTGGCAACAGGGATGTTGATTACCGACCGGAACGGAAATCTGGCGTCAGTCGTTCCCCTCCGGCCAACAACGAAAAAAGGACGAAAGATGAAGTACTATTTCCTGGCCTTAGGCACACTGGTCGTCGTGTGTGTCGGCTGCGCCGTGGATGGCCAGCAGGTGATCGACAAAGGCGAATATCACGCACCACCGGCGTCGATGATGACGCGACCGGGTCCGATGGTGGATCTGCCGTACCCGGCAATCATGCCACCTTTGGCACCAAGTCCCGCCGAAATGATTCCGCGGACTTCGCAGGTCCGGTTCGTCGGACCGCAGGGCATGATGGTCGGCTGGCAGATTCCGGCCGGCTTCGCCGAAAACCAGATGATGGCCCCGGGCCGGTACAACTTCCGCCAGGGAGCGACCTACCGTCTGAAAGCCACTAACATTCCGGGTCGTGAAGGTCTGGTCCTGTACCCGACGCTGCAGGTATATCCTGCTCACCCGACCACGGATGCTTACCTGACTCACAACAGCATTCCGCTGCAGATTACCGACGAAGACCTCGATCAGATCGAGACCAACAACTTCGTGACCAAGGTGATCTACCTGCCGGAACCGAAGTTCCAGGAACTGGCCATCGCCGGTGTTGAGACCCTAGTTTCAACCCGCCTCGATCCGGGTGTCGATCCGGTCAGCGAAGCCGATCGCCGCGGAACCATCATGGCTGTGATGCGGATTGGTAACATGGATCTGGAAATGCCGGGTCAGGTTGATGAGATGATTCACGCTGTCGGTTACGTCAAACCGGTCAACGGCGAAGCAGGACAGTATGTCGAACCGATGCCGATCGGTCCTGCCGGTGTCGACTCGGCCGTGCCGAACGGAATGGTCATGGGTGGCCCTTCTTACCCGGGTCAGCCGCCTTACAATCCGGTTGCCGGCGTCGGCGGAGTTCCCGCCTGGGGCATGCCGCGATCGGGAACCCCGATCGGTCTGACCGGTCCTCCGCACCTGCCGTACGGTGGTCCTGCCGGTCTGAAGTCTCACACGATTTACAACAACACGAAAGTGGACATGGGCCAGCCGGTCGACCACATGCGAGTTAGTGTCCGCCACGAGCCGGGCATCAAGATGCCGCATCCTGTGAAGGACATCGAGTACGTCGAGAAGCATCCGGTTCACGGACCGAACGACCTCTCGATTCCCGCCTGGTACGGCGGTGGAGCACCAGGTGGTCCGGGCGGAATGCCGGGCGGTGCCTACTGTCCTCCGGGACAGCCGATGCCTCAGGGTTATCCGGGGCAGTAATGTAAAAATGTCCGATTCGCCGCCCGGTTTTGCCGGGTGGCGAATCGCTATTTTCAGACCTTGACAGATCTCTTAAGTTACGCCTCCAGAAACCGGCAACCCCATCCCTTCCTTCGCCGGTTCCTCCTGTCAATGTCTCATCGCATTCTCTCGCATCGTTCCGATGCTTCGTCCCTTCCTGTGTGAATTTCCGCCATGAAATCGATCGTTCTCCCATTCCTGTCGGGATGTGGCTGTCTGCTCGCCGTTTGTGGAACAAGCGTCGCACAGCCGCAGTTGCCGGAATCGCGGTATTATCAGCCGCTCGATCAGACGACGCCTCCGGGGGTCGCGGGACTGTGGGCCGGAGCTCTCGGCCGAGCCGACATGCACTACTTTCAGCCAGTGCAGATCCGTCTTCCCAAAGGAGGGCAGATCACCTTCTACCATCCCGAAACCCGGCAGCCACTGACATTGCCTTCCCCTGCACAAGCGGGCTTCTTCGTCGGTCCGGTGTATCGATTCAAGATCTCGAATCTGCCCGACTTCCCCGGCGTGGAACTGTTCCCCACGATTGAACTGGTCGATCGATTGCATCCGCCGCCCCATCTGCGGCAGAAATATCCGATCCCGCTCGATCTGACGCAGGAAGACATCGAACAGGCCGTTCGTGATCAACTCGTTACGAAGATCCTGTATATCGAACAGCCCGATCTGGCGCTGCCGGAACCGGAAGGCGAACTGATTCGCGAAGAAAACATTCCGCAGAATCGCAATCTGATGAGCGAGGCCGACATGCGGGGTCGCCCGGTGATGATCCTCCGCATCGGCGGTCGCATCCCGAGCCCGCAGGAACTGGCCGATCCCCGGATCACGCCACCCGCTCCTGTCGAACAACCGTTCGCCGTGACCGAACCACCCAAGTGGGAGCCAGCCAATCAGGGGTTCACCCCGCCCGTCGAACAACCCGATGCCTTCTCCACTCCCGTGATTGAAGATGAAGATCCCGTGATCGAAGACAACAACTAAAGCTCAATCACTCGGGCCGCCACTGGCCCAGTCAGGGCCACACCTCATTCTCCTCCGCAATCATCTCTGGATCGCACAACCCCTCCAGCACAGGGTATTCCCATGGTGAAGCTGAATCTTTCTCCCCAAACCCGGACCAGTCTTTTCCGCGTGGGCGTCGGACTCCTGCTCTGTGCGAATTACTCCTGCAGCAGTGGCGGGAAGAAGATGGTGAGTCAGGATCCGTTTCAGCACGAGATCCCGAAATCGAAACTCGCGGAACTGGAGAAAACGCACGGCAATCACGAGTTTCTGGAATCTGCCGGAATTCCGTTTGATCAGGTCCCGGGAAAAACGCCGCCGGCCGCTCAGCAGACGGCCTACAATCCAACAATGCCGCAGCCGACTCCAACACAACCGGTCGAGCAGTACCCCGGCCAGTTCGACACCAATGGCAAGATTCGCGTAAAGAGTGAATGGCCTGCGCTGCCCGAGAAAACAATCGGTTATGCCGAGCCGGAATCCCCGACGAACATCGCCGAAATGCCCCCGCTGCCCCCGGGCGGTTACGAAAATCCGCTCGGCGATGGCGAAGCCTGGTATCACTCGATCGCGAAAAACGAGACCACTCAAAATCCGGCTCCGATGCCTGGCAGCGAGTCGGGCATCGTGCAGACGTCGTATCAGCCGCCGACTCCTCCAGCCGCTCCGAAGAAACCGGCTGCTTCCGATCCCGAATTCACCCCGGCCGAGCCGCGCGTTCCTTTGAACGGAAAAGCAGCCGACATGCCGGCCTTCAATGGACACCCCGCAGGCAACGCCTGCCCGCCGGGTGCACCCTGCCCGCCATTTCCGGCTGGGGCCATGATCGATGGCAGCCCGGCTGCCTACCCGGATGAATACATCTGCGACGGAGGCGATCGCAAGCTGCCGGTGCACTATGCTCCGGGCGAACGCCACGGCCTCGACACTCAGGATACGATTGCCGAGTATCAGGACGACACCGGGAAACAACACCTGAGACCAACCAACGAGGTCTGCGTTTACGCTCCCCGATTCGGAGCCGTAAAGACCGTAGCCGGCGTTTCCATGGAACAAAGCGTCGACCGGGCTCTCGGAGCTTACGATTCGGTCAACGGGCTGGCGGTCAATACACGGATGAAACCGGGAACCGAACAGCAGACCGAACAGGTCAACGCCGCTCGCGTTCGATCCCGAGCCAGCGGACTCGAAACCGAAGAGGTCACACTTGGCGTGAATCAGGCAACCAAGACCGCCGACCACACCAAACTTGAAAACACGAACACCGATTACGCCTTCGCCGGGCAGATCGCCATGGAGAAGGTGCAGTCACCTGCAGGCTTCGACGGACGTGCCGCCGCCGTCGCCTGGACTCGCGAACAGAGCCCGGTCATTGTCGCTGCTGATGTCGGTGGCACCGAGCTCTACAGCTGGTTCCGTTCGGAAGAACTGGTCGGCGTTGAAGACCGTCGCAAAGTCGGCGACCTTTACATCGACAAGCTGGCCGACAGAGCCGACGCCAAGCCGGGCGACGTGATCACCTTCACCATTCGCTATCGCAACATTGGCGACAAGTCGCTGTTCAACGTGCAGATCATCGACAACCTGACCCCGCGTCTCGAATTTATCGAAGGCTCGGCCACTTCAGACCGCAATGGTCGCCTCGTTGTCGAAGACAACGCCGAAGGCAGCCTGATCCTGAAATGGGAGATTTCCGACGAAATCGAGGGCAAAACGGGCGGCATGGTCACGTTCAAGGCTCGCGTCCGCTAGACTCGTCGGTTTGAACGGCGTGTCATAACGCAGGGCAGACGCCCGCCTGCCGGGCGCGACACCGGATCGACGGAGTCTATCCATTGGGTGAGTTGTCAGTCAGCTGCCCTGTGAGATCCTCGATGGAACCCGATGGGCGAAAAGCCTGGCCCGTGTTCCCGCCGTTCAGCCGCGAATGCGTCCTTCCTCCTTCGGAGTTGATTTGTGCTGTCGATTATCGTCCCCGTCTTCAATGAAGAAGAATCTCTGGCGGAACTGCGCCGTCAGATCGAAGCCTCGTGCAGCAAGAATGAGATCGAGTACGAGATCATCTTCATCGACGACGGCTCCCGCGATCAGTCCTGGTCGATCATCGCCGGGCTCGCTCGGGATGATCAGCGAATCTCCGGGATTCGCTTCCGCCGTAACTTCGGCAAAGCCGCCGCATTGACCGCCGGCATGGATGCGGCCCGGGGCGAGTGGATCATGATGATGGACGCCGATCTGCAGGACGATCCGGAAGAGATCCCGCAGTTCCTCGCCAAATCAGCCGAAGGCTATCAGGTCGTGAACGGCTGGAAACAGCGGCGGCTCGACCCCTGGCATAAGGTCTACCCCAGCCGAGTCTTCAACTGGATGATCGGCCGGCTGACCGGACTCAAGCTGCACGACCACAACTGTGGACTGAAGCTGTTCCATTCCGATGTCGCCAGCGAGATTCACATCTACGGCGAACTGCATCGGTTCATCCCGGTGCTCGCCGCCGCCCGCGGATTCCGCGTGACGGAAATCCCGGTCAATCATCGCCCGCGTGAATTCGGCCACTCGAAATACGGCATCATCCGCTTCCTGCGCGGCTTCCTCGATCTGCTGACCGTCGTCTTTCTCATCGGCTACGGGCAACGGCCGCAGCACATGCTGGGCGCGATCGGGCTGTTCTTCTTTGCCGTCGGTATCGCAGGCTTCTCGTATTTGAGCCTGCTCTGGATTGGCATGAACATCTTCCACCTGCTGCCCGAACAGCCGATCGGAACCCGCCCGCTGCTGGGGTACTCCACGGCTGCGACCATCCTCGGTGCCCAGGCGATGTCACTGGGTCTGCTGGCCGAACTGATTGTCGCCAACACAGTGCAGAACAGAGCCACGTTCAGCATCCGCGAAACCGTGAAGCACGAGTAAATCGCAGCGCGGCAGCTGCTTCTGAGCGTCCCCCGTTCCGTACCCCTGGTGCGGGACAATTCTTTGCACCGGGACTTCGGCCCTGCCCGGGGGGCGATTCCTGCCGGGCGATGTACGCATTCGCCTGCCGTCTTGTTCACCCGGACCCTGCTTTTCCAGCGTCGCGCCCTGACAGTCGTCGCGTGATACTACGCCCGAAGAGCGAGGCAGCTTCGTCGGCGCCCCTGCTCTTTTCCGCCAATTGGGGCCGCGAAACCGAAAAATCCTCTGCAAACACCTTGACACAACCCGATCAATATTGAGAATGAGACTCAATCTCAACCCGCCAGCCATCGCCAGCGAACAATCGACAGCCAGCGGAGAATCTGCGATGGCCAGTGATGCCCCCCGGAAGAACATTCTCGACCTCTACAATGCCGACGAGTTTTCTCGCGCCCGGGAACTGCTGCAGCAGGAACTCGACCAGAACGATACGGATGGTCGGAACTGGGAACTACTGGGGCTCATCGAGTACGCGGAACGAAACGTCGCCGCGACAGTGGATGCTCTCGAACGAGCTTCACTGCTTGTACCTCTCCGCCCGGCTGCCCGGCTTGCACTGGCCAACGCCTACGCCGAAGCGGGACACGAGCAGTTGTCCCGCGAGCTGCTTGCCGAGCGCATCAGCGATTCTGATCTTTGCGCTCCCCTGCTCCTTCAGGTCGCCGCCAGTCTCGATCTGCTCGGAGAGCCAACCCAGGCCATCCGCGCCTGCCGTGCCGCCCAGCAGGCTGACCCTGATCATGCCCAAACCTATTACGACATGGGCTACTACGCCGCCCATGCCGGCTACCCGGCCAACGTGACTGAATCACTGGCTCGCAGGGCGATCAGCCTCGATCCGGAGAATGCCTGCTTTCGCGTCGGCCTGGCCACCATGCTTTTATCCGCCGATCGCGACCGGGAAGCCTACGAACTGGTTCGCCAGTTCTCCGCCCGGCAGATCGAAGACATTACCTGCACATGCTGCCTGAGACGAGTGGCCCGACTCATCGCCTGCGAGGGTAACGAGCCCCTCGCTGAGATCTGCCGAGCCCGCCTGGCCCGACTGATGATGAGCGACGAGCCCGACCTGCACTGAATTTCGCCCTGAACAACACGCAGCCAGCCTCCGCCAGCGAACGACACGCTTCAAACGCGGCCGAGCCGCTGGAAATGAGTTTCCCATGACGACAGCAACCCACAACGAACCCCGGATCACCTCCGCTTCCCTGACCATTCTGACCGGAACCCATCGGGGCCAGAGAATCGCCGCTCTCGGCCCGCGATTCCTGATTGGAGCAGGCCCGCAATGCCAGCTCAAACTGACCAGCCCCGGCATTGCCACGGTCCACGCCGCCCTCCTGCTCGACGGCTATACGGTCCGCTTGCGAGACATGGGCTGCCTTGGCGGAACGAAGGTGAATGGAGAAATCGTGACCAGCGACCGCTGGCTCGAACCGGGCGACCATATCGAACTGGGTCACACCCTCATCAAAATCGATTACTTAAAATAAGCGGAAAGCGGACCAATGACTCTCTGGCAGATTCTGATGCTGCACTGCGGACTCTTCGCAGGTTCTACCCTGCTTCTGGGCGGAACGGTCGTGGTCCGGAACGCACTGGTGAAGTTCGCAATTCCGTCGATCAAGGAGAAACTGAAGCAGCTCTCCCAACCAGCCGCCCCGACCTCACGGCAGTCTCCCATGATGCCGGGCCACACGCAGCGGCTGACCCGCTTCGGCAAAATCTCCGAAAAAGCCGCCTGACTGCTCTCACGATGCCAATTTGAGCAGATAGCGCCACGACTCTCCCAGGTCGTGGCGTTCGGCTTTTAAGGAGCCGGCTTCAGCTGATACAGCGTGTATTCATCGACCGCGGCTCCGGTTCCCGGCTCGACATTATTGAGCTGAACCAGTCGACTTGGTCGCACTTCGGTGGTGTGGACCGGCTCAAACCACGAGCCGAGCGCGTCCCACTGCTCGGCGAACAGATCGGACTCCCGAGCGTGCGGCCCGACGACCAGATATGTCGGGGCATTATTCAGCCGCGTTTCCGGTTTTGCGAAATCGAGATGCCCAATCGGTCCCGCGAGGCGATCGAATGACGAGATGTGATAAAAGAGCGCCGGCTCGCCGTAGACATAGAAAATCACTTCGTTGCCCGCCAACCCGGCCTGTTGCGCCCGAGAAGCCGTGATCTTCACAAAGTCCTCCGCGACGATCTCCAACTCCGTCCGTTTTTCCCAGGCGGGAGATTCGAGGAACGGTCCGGCAAAAGCGACCAACGCCAGAACTGCCAGTCCGATTGCCGCTGGTCGAGCGGACAACGTCTTGCCGAGTCGCTCGGCTCGAATCTGCAGCCAGGCCGCCAACCCTCCGAATGCGAGCAGAACTCCGATCCACCAGGGGACAACCAGCCTCGGATAGGGATGATACAGCGGAATCGCCACCGAAAGTCCGATGATCCAGCTCGCCACCATCCAGGCTCCACTCCGCGACCACCGCATTTCGAGCGATTCGCGATTGAGCATCAGCCGACTGCAGATCAAAACTCCCACGGCGATCAGCCCGACGAGCGTCGTCCAGCTGCTCAGTTGCCACTGATTCGAAATCTGCCGCGCCAGAGCCGGGCCCCATTCGGCGAGCCCCCCGAAATACTGCCGATGATTCGCCGCCACCGCCGCGTAACCGCCAAACTCGTCCAGCGACAGCAGATACGGTCCCCAGACCAACCCGGCCACCAGTCCGATGATGGCATAATGTGCGGCCAGCCATTTCCACTGTGCGATCGAAAACCGACTGAAGACCGCCCAGGCCAGACTGCCGGAGTAAATGATCGCCAGCGACAGCCAACCGTTGTACTTCGTCAACCACGCCAGCCCGGCCATTAATCCACTCAACACGGCCAGGCCGATCGATCGCTTTGAGAAAACAGGCGGATTCTTCAGCTCCAGAAAGGTGCAGTGCACCAGTGAGACCGAGAGCAGCATGCAGAAACAGAGGACCGCTTCCGTGAGAGCCGTGCGGGAATACAGAATGTGAACGTCATTGGTCGCCAGCAGAATCGCTGCGGCAAGACCGGCCGTCGGCCCGGCCAGTTTTCGCCCCATCCACCAGATCAACGGAATCGTACAGACCCCGGCGACAAGCGATGGCAGAGCAGGCACCCATCCGGCGGTGCCGAAGATCAGCAGCGACCATTCAATCAGCGAAGGCAACAAAGGCGGCGCATAAAGGTGTCGATCGGGATAGCGATAGCCTTCCTCTGCGGTGAACCACAGATTCGAGGCATAGACCCCTTCATCGAAGTGCTCCACCGCGATGGCCGACAGGTCCCAGAAGCGGAGAGTCGCTCCGAGCAGCGAAATCAGCACCACGAACAGCAGTTCGCGGCGTGAGATGGGGTGAATGACAGAAAGAGGACAGGCCGCGGACAAGAGAACTTCCCGACTTCAATCAACAGTTGCGTTTCTCAGGCTCAGGACTGCACACCGAGAATCTCTCGGGCGGCGGCCCGGCCGCTCAGGAAGGCTCCTTCCACGCGGGCATCATGGCACCAGTCGCCGCAGATCGTCAACTTCAACTGCTCGTCGGTAAACGCCCCGTGCGAGAAGGGATTCTCCGGAATCGCATACAGCCAGCGATGAGCCGCCTCGTAAATGGTGCCGGGCACGTTTCCCCCGACGGCTTCCGAAAAGGCATCGAGCAGTTGAGGGATCAGCTGCTCCGGAGTTTCATCAATATGTTCCTGCGACCATTCCGGCGTGGCATGCATGATCCAGCGTTCGACCCCACTGTTCCGCCCCGGCTTCGCACTGTCGCGGGCCATCCAGCGAATCGGATTCTCCTGAACAAAGACGCCATTCAGTTCCAGTTCGACCTGCGACTGAAACGCGGCCATCACGCCGATACAGGGAGCCATCTTTGCCGTCCCGGTCTTCTCCTGCAGAGACGACTCCTTCGGCAAAAGATCAGCAGCCTGAGCCGGCGGAATCGCGACGACCACATGATCGTACACCTCGCCGAGAACGGCGGAAGTTCCGGCACCAAGGTCCTCGACTTCAACCTGCCAGCGCTCCGCGTTCGCCACCAGTCGAAGGACGCGGGCGCTGCAGCGCACGTTGAGTCCTCCCGCGAGATCCCGGCAAATCGCATTCATGCCCGGCGTGCCGACGTATCTCGGATCGTTCGTCGGAGCCGGGCCCGTCTCCCCACGACTGAGCGTTCCAAACGGACCTTCCCAAAGGGCGACCGTGCCCTGTTTGACCCACTCGTCCACTTGTTTGCGGAAGTCGTCGTCGCGAGCGGTAAAGTACTGGGCCCCATGATCAAACTGCAGTTCAGGCTTGATGACGCGCCGGGTCGACATCCGTCCGGACACCCCCCGCCCCTTATCGAAGACCTGCACAAAATGCCCTGCCTGTTGTAAATCCCGGGCACAAACCAGCCCCGACAAACCCGCTCCGACAACCGCCACTCGCAGTGAACTCATCCCGCCCCCTTTTTCGCCGTCTCCACGGAACAACCGCAAACAAGTCGTGAGCTGCATTCTAGAGCATTCTCAGGCTTTCCCTGCAGTCGCATGCTCGCAAATTGACGGCAATCCTAAAGTTTGCTTCTGCAAAGGCCTCCTGTCGAATGATGAATCTGCTCCAGGTCGACGGTCGAAATCCGCACCATCCCCTGTCGTCTTTGGTGTAAATCGCGGGATTTGGCCACTACACTCCAACGAATCCCACGGTTCCGGCGTAAGGTCGGGCGTGTACACAACCTCTGTTCTTCGAAATGCTGCCCGCTGAAAGGCTTACCATGCTGCGGCTCTTTGTCGTCCTGTCTCTGCTTGCCCCGCTGTCTCTTCTGATCGGCTGCGGAGGCTCCTCGAGCAACAGCACAGTCGCCATCGTGAACCTTGATACCGTCCTGAAACTGACCGGAGCCGACCTCGAGATCGCCACTGCGATTCAGGAACGGGAAAAGCAGATCATGGCCGGTCTGACGAAATTCCAGCAGGATCTCGAAAGCCAGTACGAGGCCAAGCAGAAGGAAATTGGCGAGTCCCCCACCGACGAACAGAAACGCGAACTGCAGTCTCTCCTCAATCGGCTGAATGCCCAGAACCAGCAGGCCCGGCAGCAGGCCAGCCAGAATATCAGCACCTTTCAGCAGGATCTGTACGAGCGATTCCAGGAGCAGGCCGGACCGGTTTCGCTCGAAGTCGCCAAAGAACAGGGCTACTCGATCGTCATCGGCCAGAACCCGAGCATTCTCGCATTCGATACATCGGTCGACATTACCGATCTGGTCGTCGAACGCATGAAAACGATGAAGGCGGAAGGCGGAACGACAGCGGCGCCGCCGGCCGGAGATGCCCCCGCAACGCCGGGACTGCCTTCGACTGGAGGCAATGCAACGCCGATTGCTCCGGGCGCACCTGTCACCCCTCCCGCGACGCCCATTACGCCGCCGGCTTCTCTGACGCCATCGACTCCGGCTGCAACATCCACGCCGGCGACGACGTCCGCACCGGCTCCGGAAAAGACATCGACACCGGCCACGACTTCAGCCGGAACGGCTCTGCCAGCCGGGACCAGCGAATCGACCCCCGAGCCTGTCGGCACGAACGAGTAACCGACAGCCGGGCTATGATGAGAGGCGGATCTTCAGGGAGATCCGCCTTTTTCATGCGCGGTGGGAATTCCCCGAACAGACCTTTCAACACCACAATCCGCCTCGATAATGAGCAGAGGCTGCGGCGTTGCCCCGTCGTCTGAAACAGCCGTTTTCTCCAGCAGAATTTGTAAGATCGACACGGATTCCCTCAGGAAATCCCCACCCGGAACCCATTTTGACTCCGATGCCTGCTCCCGATATAACCCCGGTCCCCAAAGATCTTTCGCAGACGTCTCCCCGACGTTCTCGCGAATCCACTCCCCTGTCTCCCTTCCTCCGAATCCTCCTGGCCCTTGCTGGTTGCGGCCTGATTGCCGGTTTCATTCTGGCAGCGTGGCTGGAACCTTCCCCTGCGGGCTACGGCACCCACCAACAGTTGGGATTACCTCCGTGTTCGATCCAATTCCTGTTCGGAATCCCCTGCCCGAGTTGCGGGATGACGACCAGCTTCAGCTGGTTTGTCCGGGGACACCTCATCGAATCGATTCAAACCAACGTAGCCGCCACCTTTCTGGCGATGACTTGCCTCCTTCTGACTCCGATCCTGTTTCTCACCAGTGCGGGGAAACTCACGTGGAATCGTCGCAAGCTCGAAAAGCAGGCGATCGTCCTGCTGTCGATCTTCATCCTGCTCGCCGTGATTCAGTGGAGCGTCCGCTTCGCCGGCATTTCCTGACACTGCTCCTGGCGGTCGGTTTCGCGGGCACGCTGTCGGGCTGCTCGCTTGCAGTCATGGCCGGCAAAGCCCTCATTGGCGACCCGAAGGTGCCGTCGATGTTTCGTCAGCGGACCGGCGTGAATCTGGTCAAAGACGAAAAACAGGTGCTCGTCGTCTGCACCACCCCGGAATTCATTCGCAGCGAATTCTCGGCGGTCGACCGCGACATTATCGATGGGGTCTACCGCAAGTTTCGCCTCCACGAAATCGACTGCGTTCCCCCGAACGATGTCGATGGCTGGTTGAGCCGCGTCGGCGGCGTCTGGGACGACCCAAGCGAAATCGCACAGGAATTTGAAACCGATTACATCATTCACTTCGAGATCGACAACATCTCGTATCGTGAAGAAAACAGCCCCAACCTGTACCGCGGAAACGCACACGGGCATGTCAGCGTTTACGAGTGCCGCAAAACGGCTAACGGACGCGGGGCCTTCCTGATCTTCCAGCACGAATACACATCCACCTACCCCCACCATTATCCCGTCTCATCGGACAACATGTCGGAACGAACCTTCGGCGAGAAATTCAACAGCCGCATGGCCGACGAACTCGCTCGTCTGTTCTACGACTACCGTCCCACCGAAGACGTGAACTAGCAGCCTTTCGCTGGCCTGAAAGTTAGCCGAAGGGTGCCACTCGCTCTGCCAGTGGGAAGCGGAACGTAGTGACGAATCGAAACAGCACTGGCCGAGCCAGTGCCACCCCAAACAGCCCCACCTATTCTCCCGCCCTTTGTTCATCCCATCCTGCAGGATTTTCTTTTATGCGTGACTTCAGTCGTTCGACCTTGATCCGCAAAGCCGTCATGTCCGTCTTCCTGATCGGAGCCATCTCTCTGACAGGCTGCAACTACGCCATTCTGCTGGGATATCTGATCGGAGGACCGCCGAGCATCGAGCCCGATTTCGATGTGCAAACCAACAAATCGATGACGGACAAAGACGTTTCCGTCTGCGTGGTTGCGTTCGCTCCGACCGACCTGAAATGGGACTTCCCGAAGATCGATCACGAACTGGCCCGCTACGTTGCCTTCCGTCTTGTCGAGCATGACATCAAGGTCGTGAACCCGGACCAGGTCAAAGCCTGGCTGGACGCGAATCCCGACTGGGACAAGGCCGAAGAGATCGGCAAAGCCTTTGAATGCACCTACGTCATTTACATCGACATGAACGACTTCCACCTCTACGAAGAGAACAGCACGACGCTGTATCGCGGCCGGTCGGAAAGCTACATCAGCGTCTACGAAATGGACGAGGACGGCTACGGCGAAAAGATCTACAGCAAGGAAGTGACCTCGAAGTATCCCCTGCGAGCCCCCCGCTCCACCTCCGAGCTGTCGCTCGACACATTCAAGCGGGAATACCTGTCTCGCCTGAGCAAGGAAATCGGCTGGCTCTTCTTCGAAAGCTACAACGGGGACAACATTCCGGACGCCGTGTAACACAACTCCACTCAGGTTGAACGCAGCTTCCTGAAAGAAGCTCGCCACGCCCGACAGCAGTTTTCGAACGCCGGTGATGAATTCACCGGCGTTTTTTGCGTTTCAGCCTCCATCGAAGCAACAGATTCCGCGGCGAAACACCCCCGGAAAACGGCCTGTTCTTTGTAAAAATGGCACGCGTCGGCTGGAAACGAAGCGATCTTGATTGAATTTTCGAAAATGCCGTAAATTTCCGGCAACTTCCTCGCAGTCACAGCAGGCGAAGTCTCCGTTCCGCTGTGAATGCACCCTTTCTCGCCTCTCTTCGTTTTCCCTGGTTCCCGGGAGCTCCGGTTATGTTGCAGTACCGTCGTCCGTCCGTTTTCCGCCTGATGACCGCATCTGCCCACTGGCTGATCCTGCTGGCCTGCTCCACTCCAGTGGTCGCAGCCGGGATGAAATTCCCGTACGCAGCGAGCACCACCGTGGGAGACGTCGCCGTCCACAGCGGGCCGGGCAGCCGGTTCTACCTCACCGGATCGCTGAAGAAGGCAGCTGTTGTTGAGGTCCATCGCCACGATCCGGGCGGGTGGTACATGATCGCCCCGCCGGAAGGCAGCTTCAGCCTGATTCGGGCTGAGCATATCAACAAAGAGGGCAATGGCACCGGCCTGGTTACCGAAAACAATGTCGTCGTTCGCGTCGGCAGTTCCTTGAGCCCCGAGCGGCACGAAGTTGAACAACGACGCCTGATGAAAGGCGATCGCGTCAAGATTCTTGGCGAGACCCAGATCGAAGACCGTGGCCGTGTCGTCAAGATGTATAAAATCGAGCCGCCCCGTGGAGAATTCCGCTGGGTGAAAGGCGATTATCTGATCCCCGGAGACCCTGAACTCCGCAAACTGCACGATTCCAATCCGTACGCACTCCCCTCCACAGGAGTGGAACTTGAACCGGAACCGGAGCAGAGTGAAACGCCGGATCTGAGTTATCCCATCGCCGCCGGGACGGGAGAAAAACGGGAATCCCCCCTCCGCATCGAACGCCCGACCGGTAACTGGGACTCGAAATCAGCCGTCGTTTCCAGCGTGCCGAACCCGGCTGCTCTCGAAAAAGACCGGACGATCCTCGACGCTCTCGACCGCAACTTCCGGCAGATGATTCAGCAGGACATTTCCACCTGGAAGCTTGCCGATCTCTCGCACGATTACCGCAAACTTCAAAAATCGACGAAGAACGAAGCCATCTCACACCAGATTGAACTGCGACTCCAGGCGATGGAGCGATACCGGAAGATGAAGTCGGAATTCGATGATCTCGCCCAGCTGACAAGCGCCACCAACCGCCGGGACGCGGAGCTGGCCAACCTGCAGAAGGCAACGGTCACCGCGATGAGTGAAGAACAGTCCTACGATCTCGCCCAGGCAGACTCCGTCTGGGAACAGTTCGAGACCGACCAGACGGCCTTCCTTCCGGACCTGGGACCCGACCCGACATTGAGTTCACAAAGCCAGGGACAGTTCCCAACGGGACCAAACCCGACACCCAACCACCATTTCCCGAGCGAAACACCGGATACAGGCCACTTTCCGTCCCAAAACCCAAGTGTCGGCCACCGTCCGGCTCCACGAGGGCAGCAGTATGCCGGGGCTGGAATCGTACAACGAAACCCGAACTGGACCGGGCGCGGGCCCAGTCATATCCTTGTGACACCCGCGGGCCAGATGCTTGCCTTCCTGACCGCCGATGCGGGCGTGAATCTCGACCAGTATCTCGGCCAGCCGGTCGGAATCCTGGGCGATCGGCAGCATTTACCGGCCTATCGCCAGGATTTGATCGTCGTTTCCGGGCTGGAATCCGTGCGTCTGGCTCCAGCAATTCGATAGACCTCGGCGACTTTTCGAAATGCCGAGACAAAGTCTGTTGAAATCTGTTTGGAATGACGATACATTTCCGAACCCGCTCCCAACTGGAGCGGTCCAATCGTCAGCACTCGCGTTTTGCTGTACTTCTCAGGAAGCAGCAGCATGACAACGGTCTCCGACTCTAACCACGGTTTCCGTGAGTCGCGATTGTAGAGGCGTATAGCTCAGTTGGTTAGAGCGCAGCTCTGATAAAGCTGAGGTCGGTGGTTCGAGTCCACCTACGCCTACTTCCCGGCTGGGGAAAAAGTTTTTGGCCGATCGATTGACAATTCGAATCGCGACCGTAAACTCCCCCTCCTCAGCCATGCGGGGACGTAGCTCAATTGGGAGAGCATCGCCTTTGCAAGGCGGGGGTTGAGGGTTCGATTCCCTTCGTCTCCACATCGCTTTTTCGACACCAGAATGGGTCGAAAAACGACGTCAAAAAGTTCTGAAAAATTTTTGAATCAGACGCTTGACGAGACGAGGCGGGAGCCGTAAGATCCCCCTCCCACACGAGACGGTTAACGAAAAATTAACCGACACAACTCAATGGCCTGATTCAGGTTTCGGAAAATGCCGAAGATTGAATCAGCCTATTGAGGCCGACAGTCCGGAGTTGTCCGGACAGTGAAGTTCTTTGACAATTTGGCAACTGTAAACGTGGCAT